>BNJU01004467.1_pt1 | contig 427067 bp, 527 predicted proteins | sample 8539281 | NCBI WGS metagenome assembly BNJU01 (sample SAMD00202456, study PRJDB9452) | human saliva metagenome | isolation source: human saliva | place: Japan
ATGGAAGTTACGCATTATGCCTGCGGGAGGACCGTGCCGAAGGGCGACGTGCTGGCGGTGGCGCGGATCGCGGGATCAGGCCGCCAAGCGGACCCCGACCTGCGCCGCTCGCCCATGTCGTCGGCGTTCACGGCCGCGAGGTGGACGTGGAGGCGAAGGCCGACCACGTCGCGATTCGCGCGACGGTCTGCACGGCCGACCGCACCGGCGTCGAGATGGAGGCGTTGACGGCGGTGACCGTGGCGGCGCGTGCGTCGTGGACATGGTCCAGGGACGTCGACCGGTCCGCCGTCATCCGGAGGCGATGATCGTGCGAAGTCCGGCGGACGCTCCGGCGTTCTGGGTCCGGGGACGGAGGAGACCGAAGGCCAGAAGCCGGGCGACGCCAGCTGACCCACGCACCGCCCGGCATGCGGACGCCGAGCGGCGCACAGGAGGGCTGTCTGGAACGACGCGCGCCCGCGCAGGCTGGGCTCGAGCGTGGGGAACACGGACGCAGGCCTCCGGTGCGGACCCTCGCACGATGCGGGCGCGGACGCGCGAACCCGGCCGGCAATGCGGACCGGACCTTAGCTGCGCAGAGAAGAGACGTGCGAAGAGGGGCCGTGAGCAGCCCAGGGGCCGCGTCGCCATGTACCGCCCTCCAGCGGGTGACGGAGAGCGCTCGGGCCGGGCCGCGATGCGGAAGAGGGCGGCGTCCCATCGTGGGACGCCGCCCCTCTCCGCGTACTCCGGCGGTCGCTTTACCTCGCCGTCATTCTCGACGACCGCGAGAACGTCGCGCGAGGACAGGATAATGCTCGTCCGCCCTGTACTTGATTCTCGGTGCCGCCGTACTTGGGTAGATGACGACGTGCGACCTTGACGTCGACCGGGACGCGGCTGCCGTTGTCGTCAACGCAGCCCGGACCGACGGCGGCACTGCCACTCCTGCGGCTTTTTCCTTCGCGGTGTCCGGCAGGACAAGGCCGGAGGCCGTCGTGGTTTCTGCTTCCAGCTGCTGGATCACGATGCGATCCTCAAGCGGCTTGATGGAGACCGACACGGATCCTTCTTCAACTCGTGCTGTAGTGATGGAACGCCTGGCGCAGGACCCGCCGTCGCGAGGCCGGGCCCAGACTCGGCACGCGCAGCTTGCTGCGTCTGACAAGAGATTAGCACTCGCAGGGTTCGAGTGCCAGCTCTACGCTGAGGGCGTGACGGACGGCGAGTCGTGTGAGACTTGGTGCATGGACACCGCCGATTCCCCGGGCTTCGACGCCGAGTCGAGGGAGCTCGCCGTCGCGCGCTGGCTGATCGGCGCCGGCGGGCGGGCCGTCGTCGACGCCTTCCCGGTACCCGCCGCGAAGAGGCTCTCGCTCTCGCGGCGAGGCTGCGCGCGGAGGGCTCGACGCGATCGAACGGCTGCCGCGCTCACTCTGTCGCGGCTGCGAACCCGGGCCACGGCCAAATTCGGCGAGCGCGCAGGCTCGATGTTCTTCACCGCCGCCGGCTACGAACAGGCCACGCGCGCTGAGCGTGGGCGCCCCTGCGCGGAGCGCTTCCTCGCCGCGGGCGCGAGGCGGATCGTGGATTTCGGCTGCGGAGTCGGCGCGGACTCGCTCGCCTTCTGCCTCGCGGGCCTGGACGTGACGGCGATCGAAGTCGACCCCGTCGCCGCCCTCTACGCCGCGGCGAACGCGCCCCGGGCGGCGGTCGTCTGCGCGGACGGCCTGGCGACCCGGCTCTCGAGGCGGGACGGGATATGGCTCGATCCGTCCAGGCGGACCGGGGACGGCTGCCGGATAGCCTCCCCGGAGGGCTGGGCCCCGCCGCTGTCCCGCGCCCTGAGCATAGCCGGGGCTTCCCCGTGGCGGGGATCAAGGCGGCGCCGGGCATTGCGCACGACGCGCTCCCAGCCGGCGCCCCTCGTCGAGTGGGTCAGCGAGGCCGGCCAGCTGCTCGAGGCGGTCGTCTGGCTCGGCGTGGGGCGCGGAAGGCGGCGGTGGTCGACGGCGAGGCGTTCGACCTCGGCGCCAGCGCGGCGGACGAGCCGGTCTCCTTCGTCAAGCCGCGCGAGATCGGCCCTGATCCTCCTGGAGCCGGACCCCGCCGTCATCCGCTCGGGCGGAATCGCCAGACTGTGCGAGCGCTACGGCGTGGCGCCTGCTCCGGCGGCGTCGCCTACCTGTCGGGCGAGGCGACGCCGCCGCATTGTTCGGCCTTCGAGGTCCTCGACGTCCTCATCCCGGAGGTCAAGCGGATCAAGCGGGCCTTGGCCGCGCGAGGGATCGGGCGAGTGGAGGTCAAGAAAACGCGGAACGGAGGTCGACGTCGCGGCGATGGCGAAGAGCTCTCGCGCCGCGGCGGGGATCCCGGCGTCGTCGTGTTCTCGCCGGTCCTGGCCGCGGCAGGGAGCGACCCGTCGCGGCGAGTCGACGCCCCGAACGGCCCGCCGCGACGGGCCTGAGCACCGTGACGAAGCGGCGGTCGCGCAATCGAGCCGCGTCTGCCGACGGACCGGCCGCCTGGCGCACGGGCGTCACATGACGACGCGGTTCAAGTCCATTCCGGTGTCGACCGTGATGTCCAGGCCGGAGGGGCGACGCCGCTTCGCACGAGCTCCCCAGCCGAGTGAGGCGATCATCGCGCCGTTGTCGGTGCAGTACCGGATGGGGGATCCTGAGGCCACGCCGGCCTTTGCGGCGCGCTCCGCGGCGAGCTCGCGCAGGCGCGAGTTGGCGGAGAAACCGCCGCCGATCACCAGGGCGTCGCAGTCGAACGCCTCGCAGGCGACCAGGGCCTTGGCCGTCAGGACGTCGCAGATCGCCTCGGAGAAGCTCGCGGCCACGTCCTCCCCGTTCAGATCCTCGCCGCAGCCTGGCCACGCCTCGACGTAGCGCGCGACGGCCGTCTTCAGGCCTGGGAGAAGGAGAAGTCGTAGGTGGCGGGCCTTGTCCTTGCCCTGGGAGAGCCCGCGGGAACCGGATCGCCCGGCGATCGCCCGACCGCCAAGCGTCGACGTGCGGGCCGCCGGGGTAGGGCAGCCCGAGCAGGCGTCCGACCTTGTCGAAAGGCCTCGCCGGCGGCGTCGTCGAGGGTCCCGCCCAGTTCTTCGACGTCGGTCGCGATGTCCTCGACGCGAAGGATCGACGAGTGCCCTCCGGAGACGACGAGTCCGATGAAGCGGTCCGGAAGGGCCTGTCGACGAGCTCGTCCACGCACAGGCGGCCGATGATGTGGTTGACGCCGTAGAGCGGCTTGCCCGCGGCGAGCGCGAGGGCCTTCGCGGCCGACACGCCGACGGTCAGGGAGCCGATCAGGCCGGGCCCTGCGGTGACGGCGATCGCATCGACGTCCTCCAGCGCGACGTCGGCGCGTTCGGAGCGCCTCGTCCAGGGTGGGGACGAAGGCCCAGGTGGGCACGCGAGGCTATTTTCGGGGATGATCCCGCCGTAGCGGGCGAATTCCGTCCATCGACGTCGCGGTGACGTCCGCCAGGAGCTCCCCGTCGCGGACCACGGCGACGCCCGTCTCGTCGCACGACGTCTCGATGCCCAGAACCGTAATGCTCACGTCCCACGAGTCTAGTCGACGGGAAAGCGCGACAGGGGCCCTGACGGGCGGGAGGCTCCGCCCCCCGGCGGAGGCAGAGCCACCTGACCGGTTCGTGGGCAGCGCAGGAGGCGGCGCAGGGAGCCGGAAGCGGAACGCGGGGTCGAGGGCGCGCCGCCGGCGGGCTCCCCCGCATCCGGTCACGAGGCTCGCCTGGCTCGGCGTCGCGTCTCGCGATGGCGTTCATGGCCGGGCCTCGCGTCGCGAACCGGAGACCTTCGAAAGGCCGCCATGTCTTCGATCGTACCCACGAACCGCCCCGCGAGGGAACCGGATGGCGCCACTGGGCAGGAGCCTGGCTGGTGTCGGGCTGAAAGCCCTGAGACGGCTATCTCTTGCGGGCTTTGTGCCCGTAGGACTTGATGAGCTCGCGATTGAGCAGGGAGATGAGTCTGAGCGATCTCCTCTGGCGCACGCTGCGCACGCGCCGACGCTGGTGCAGCCGCCGAAGCCCCTCGTCGTCCCGCTGGGAGGCGTTGACCACGCGATCGCGCCGTTCCGGGCCGATCCTGCGGGAGCAGTCCCAGGCATGACCTGGCGGAGGTGAAGAGCATGGCGTGCCGTCTGGGCATGGCTCGCCACGCACGCGCCGCAGCCGATGCAGGCTGCCGCCTCGAACGCGCGTTCCGCCTTGTCCCAGGGCACGAGCCAGGTGCGCCTCGAGCCGCCCCCGTGTTGACCGAGATGTAGCCCCGGCCTGGACCATCCGGTCGAAGGCGGAGCGGTCGACCACGAGGTCCTTGATCACGGGAACCCTGCGACCGCCAGGGTTCGAGGGTGATCGTCGCCGTCCTTGAAGGTGCGCATGTGAAGCTGGCACGTGGTCGTGCGCTTCGGGCCGTGGGGTCTCCGTTGATGACGATCCTGGCACTGGCCGCAGATGCCCTCGCGGCAGTCCGAGTCTGAAGGCGAGGGCTCCTTGCCCTCGTCGAAGAGCTCTTCGTTGAGTGACGCCGAGCATTTCGAGGAACGAGGCGCGCTCCGTCCACGTTGCTCAGCGTGTGCGTCTCGAAGTGTCCCTTGTCGCTCGGGCCGTTCTGACGCCAAAACCCAGGTCTGATTTCCTCGCTTTGTAACCCGCTGCTCATGTGGACGAATTCGAGCTGAGGTCCTCCTTGTGGAGGACGGGGGTCGGCCGTCGCCTGTGAACTCCCAGGCGCCCACGTAGGCGAACTTGTCGTCGTGGCGCAGTGCCTCGCCCTCCTCGGTCTGGGACTCGACGCGGAAGTGACCGCCGCAGGATTCCTCGCGATGGAGGGCGTCGATGCACATGAGCTCGCTCGAGCTCCAGGAAGTCCGCCACCCGGCCCGCCTTCTCCAGGGAGACGCTGAGCCTCCGCCTGCCCGGACCTTTGACGTTCTTCCAGGTCCTCCCGCAGGCCCGGATGTCGCGATCGCCTCGCGCAGACCCGCCGCTCGCGGGCCATTCCGCACTTCTCCCACATGATCGAGCCGAGCTTCTTGTGATAGTAGTCCACGGAATGGGTGCCGTCGAGGCTCATGAAATGCCTGATCCGACCCTCGACCGAGTCGCGGGCCTCGCGCACCGCGGGGGTCGTCCTCGCCGAGGGGTTCGAAGGGCCGTCGGCCAGGTAGTCGTTGATCGTGTCGGGATGACGAAGTACCCGTCGGCCAGCCTCGCATGAGCGCCGAGGCGCCCAGACGCTCCGCGCCGTGATCCGAGAAGTTGGCCTCCGGTCACGCACAGGCCCGGAATCGAGGACTGCAGGTCATAGTCCACTCCACAGGCCGCCCATCGTGCAGTGGACGGCCGGGTAGATGCGCATCGGCACTTCGTACGGGCCATCGTCGGTGATCTGCTTGTACATGTCGAAAAGATTCGCCGTATTTCGCTGAGACGGCGGCCTTGCCCATGCGTTGGATGGCGTCGGAGAAGTCGAGGTGACGCCGCGGGCGACGCTAGTCGACTCGGCCCCACTCTCTGCCTTCGTCGCACATGTTCTTCGCCTGCGGGAAGCGATGTCGCGGGGCACGAGGTTGCGAAGGAGGGGTAGATGCGCTCCAGATAGTAGTCGCGGTCCCTCCGGGGATGTCGCGCGATCCTTCTCGCAGTCCTCGGCCCTCTGGGCACCCAGATACGGCCGTCGTTGCGCAGCGACTCGGACATCAGCGTGAGCTGACTGGTAGTCGCCGTGCTGCGGGATGCACGTCGGATGGATCTGCGTAGCACGGATTGGCGAAGCAGGCGCCCTTGCGGTACGCCCGCCAGATGGCCGAGCCATTGCACCCCATCGCGTTGGTCGACAGGAAGAAGACGTTGCCGTACCCGCCGGTCGCCAGGACGACGGCGTCGGCGATGTGGGTTTCGACTTCGCCGGTGACCATGTCGCGCGCGATGATGCCCCGAGACTTGCCGTCCTTGACGATGAGCTCCATCATCTCGTGCCGGCTGTAGCTCTCGACCGTCCCGGCCGCGACCTGGCGCTGAAGCGCCTGACAGGCGCCGATGAGCAGCTGCTGGCCCGTCTGGCCGCGGGCGAAGGTGCGGGAGACCCGCACGCCGCCGAAGGAGCGGTTGTCCAGGTATCCGCCGTACTCCCGGGCGAAGGGGACCCCCTGTGCCACGCACTGGTCGATGATGTTGGCGCTGACCTCGGCCAGGCGGTAGACGTTGGACTCCCGGGCGCGGAGGTCGCCGCCCTTGATCGTGTCGTAGAAGAGCCTGTAAGTCGAATCGTTGTCGTTCTTGTAGTTCTTCGCTGCTGATGCCGCCCCGAGCGGCGATCGAGTGGCGCGGCGCGCGAGTCCCGATAGAAGAACGCCTTGACGTTGTCACCCCATCTCGCCCAGGGAAGCGGCCGCCCTCCCGCGAGGCCGGTGCCGACGACGATGACGGACAGCTTGCGGCGGTTGGCTGGGGTTGACGAGCCGGGCCTCGAACTTGCGCTCTCCCACTTGCCCTCCAGCGGGCCTGCGGGGGGTCTTGGTGTCGGCGATCTCACGCCTTCGGTGTAGAGAATCTCAGTCATGTGCCCGTCCCCTTACGAGATGAATCCAAACGCGATGGCGTACGGTGGCGCCAGGAAGCCGATGAGGAGCGCGAGGCCGCACAAGGCCGCGGAGGCCCCTGAGGAAGGGCTGGGCGCCTGTGCGGGCGGCCCCAGCGTCGCCAGCGCTGAGAATGCGCCGTGCCACACGTGAAAGGAGAGAAGGCCACCGCGGCCGTGTAGACGACGAGCGCGGCCACCGACGCCCAGCTGTCGGGGGTGAAGGAGACGATGCGTGTTCGTAGGGCGTCAGAGCGGTGGTAGTCGCCGCCGATCTGGATCGCCAGGGCGGTGAAGTGCAGGATGTGGAAGACGATGAAGATGAGCAGGAAGATGCCGCCGATCTTCATCGTTCGGGAAGCCAAGGGCACCTTCTTCTTGCCCCTTCGTGACCTTGTATCAGATCTGCGCGCGCCCCTACGGTTGCGCAGGAAGAGGCAGGCGGCGATGCGCTCGCGGGCTCGAGCAGGAAGAGGAGGAGGCAGATCCGAAGATCCAGATAAAACCAGCCGGGGCAGGATCGGGTAGAGTAGATCGTGTTTGAGCCACTCAGCGTAGTGGTTGTACGATTCGGCGCCGAAGAACATCTTCAGGTTGCCGTACATGTGGAATAAGACGAAGATGACCAGCACAATCCCGCTGAAGGCCATGACGACTTTGAACCCCACCGTCGTCTGGAGGCCCCGCTTCTGCTTGAGTGAAGTATCCACACTTCGACTTTACCCGCTACAATTCGCGGTTCCCTCAACCCGCTGGAAATATGGGAATAGATCCTTGCGAAATTAAGCGTTCCGACGGGATCTCGGGCTCATCCCCTGCGCCCAACGTCCCAGATCGACCAGGGCTCTGGGCAGCGCGGAGCCCTGAGGCAGGCGAGGTCGAAGAGCGACGCTTCCGGGCCCGTACGGCGCGGGGCCCCGGCCGCGAGGGCTCCGCGGATGCGGCGCTCACCGCCGCACGTCCCGGCGCATGACGAGGGCGTCGTCGTCGCGGTAGTAGCGGCGGCGCAGTCCGACGGGACGAACCCCTGCCTTCGTACAGGGCCCGGGGCCCCTCGCTGCGGGAGCGCACTTCCAGGAACACCGTCTCGGCCCCTCCGGACGGCCGCCGAGACGAGCTCGTCGGAGCAGTCTGCCTCCCAGCCCCTCCCCGCCAGGGACTCGGCCACGCCGATGGTCAGGATCTCCGCCTCGGGCCCCGGGCTCACTCCCCCAAGGCCAGGATGCCCGGAACCGCGGAGGCGTGCGGGCCGTCGCCGTCGACGAAGGCGAGGTAGACGCCCGCGGCGCCGTCGGAGAGCTCATGCCTCCACATCGCTGGCCGGCCAGGGCGTCCGGACCGAACACCCGGGCGTCGAAGGCGGCGGCACCGCCCAGCCCGCCGGCGGGCGGACCGGCCCGGCGGGCGGTGCGCCGCGCTGGGCCTGCGTCCGCTGGTGCCGCGGCGCCCGGCCTCATCTTCCGCCGTGGACGTCGGGACGCCGCAGATACTGCGGGGCGGTGCCCAGGCAGACGTCCTCCCTGGCCTGGGAGCGCCGCAGGCGGGAGAGGGCGAGGCGGGCCATCGGGCACGGGTTCGCAGACCGCTTGGAGAGCCCCGGCCAACTCGGGGTGGAGGCCGGGGTCGGGGGTCGCCACCACCGCGGGCTCGGCTCGGAGGATCCCTGGCAGAGCCTCGGGCGCCACGATCCGAGGGCCGGAGAGGACCGAGACGTCGTCGGCGCCCATGGGCGGGCTCGAGTACGAAGAGCTCCCGGCGCTTGGCGTCGATCGCGGCGAGGACGTCGCCTCGCCGACGCCCAGGGCGAGCGCCTCCAGAGACGACACCCTGCAGACCGACGCTCCCATCCGCGGGCCAGAGCCCGCGCTGTCACGAGCCCCGCGCGCAGGCCCGTGAAGCGCCGCCGGGCCCGTGCCCACGACGACGGCGTCGGGCCTGGCCCCGGCCGTCACCCGCTCGACGGCCGGGGGCGAGCGCCTCGACGCCGGCGCGCGTCGGGAGCGCGGTAGGAGGACCTCCGCGAAGACCCCTCCTCGAAAACTCACCAGCCTGACGATCGAACGGTCGGACGTCCACCGTCAGGATTCTCGCGGGCCCTTCGCATCCTCTTCCGTCTCTTCCGCCTTTCCTGGCGCCCTCGTCGGGCGCTCGTAGACGCGGACCATCTCCCGGTCTCGGTGAGGATCGTCCGGGGGCCGGGCGTCGCGCCCGGGAGTCGGATCGCCTCGCGGCGCTCGTCGCCGTCGGCCTTCCCGCCTCGCGGCGTCGTGGCGCAGCCACACCGCGACGCCCGCCAGCAGGAGCAGGACCATGATCCCCAGAAGGAGGGCGCGCGAGAACCCGCGGCGCTCGGTTTCGTCCTCGATCGGGCCGGTCGTGGTCTGGCCCGGCTTCCCGCTCGACTTCAGGAGGGGCTCGCCGGACGGTCTCGAAGTCCCTGAGCGAGACCGTCCCGGCCAAGACCTGGCGGGCGCGCTGGTCGAGAGGGCTGACCTGCCGCGATTCGGTGACCAGATACCACCCCTTCGTCTCCGGATCGACGACGACCGCCGTTGCGGCGTCGAGGTTGGCGACGTCCTTGGCGAAGTCGGGGAGGTCGGTGATGACCGCCTTCTCCGCCTTGCCGCCGACCAGCTCGACCGCCAGGGTGCCGACCGGCTCCACGTCCCTGTACAGGGGGGCGACTCAGTAGCCTGACGCCGCGACCTTCGGCTCGCCCTCCCGCGCCAGCCTCTCGAAGACCCGCGTTGACCGGAGTGCCGAGGTGGAAGGCGGAGGCTCGGCGTAGTCGGCGCCCTTGAACACCCTCGGCGGCCTTCTTGCGGACGCAGGTCGTCCCCGCCCGCGAACCACTCGTGGGCCTCGGCTTTGGACCTGCGGGGCCGTCCCGGCGCCGTCGGGGCTGGACGTCGCCTGAGTCTCGCCCGGCAGTGCGCCGACGGAGGCCTGCGACGTTCGCGCCCCCGCCAGGCACAGAGCTATGGCGGCGCACAGGCCGCGCAGTCCACGACGCCTCATTCGTCTCCCTCGAAGACCGCCGCCCTCAGGGATTCGACGATGCTCCCGCGACCGCGGCCCGGAAGCCGAGACGGACACGTCGCGCGGACAGTCCTCGAAGATGTCGTCGGCCTCGCCCGCCGCCCTCCGGGCGGGCGATGCGCACGGTCAGGCGGTCCGAGGCGAGGGCTTGACCTTGCCCGCCCCCCATTCGACGACCGTCGCCGACGTGTCGGCGGACGCGTCGAGGTCGAGCGCGTCGACCTCTCCAGGCGCCGATCCCGTAGGCGTCGACGTGGACGAGGTCGGGCCCGGCGCCGAGCGCGGCGCGCACCCGGGCGATGGTGAAGGTGGCGAGGTGACGCGTCCGCGAACCCCATTCCTCGGCGATCCCCTGCGCGAGGGTCGTCTTGCCCGCGCCGAGGGGGCCGTCGAGGACGATCAGATCCTCCGAGGAGCAGCGCGCCGAGCTTCGCCCCGAACTGCGCATGCCATCTGCTTCGCGAATGGTGATGTCCAGAGCCGTGTCCATATCGTCACCCATGATAGCTGCGGGGGACACGCGCCCTCAAGACGCGAGACGATCTCGTACCCGATCGTCTGCGCGGCCTCGGCCCAGTCGTCGGCCGTCGGCAGGTCGCCGCCGCCGAAGAGGTAGGCGGTGTCGCCCGCCTTGCAGGCGCGGGGGATCTCGGCGACGAACTGGTCCATGCACACCTGCCGCGGATCCGTGCGCATCCCGCCGACGACGAGAGGCCCCCGGTCTGACGCCGCCCGCGGTATTCCATCGGCGTATCTGAGCGGGACGACGCCCAGTGGGCGGGCGCCGCCGTCACGTCGGTGTGCTGCAGGGAGATCCCCGTGTCCTCGGGACGTCCCGGTCGACGATGAGGTCGGCGGACAGGGTCATGGCCGGGCGCAGGCCCATGGCCTGAGCTCGTGGCGACGTCGGGATTGGGCGACAGGCCGCACATGGCGATGCCCGGTCGGACCATGTCGTATCGCGCGGCCGGATGCCAGAAGGCGCCTCCGGAGGCCGCCAGATGGCACAGTTGCGGGGTCAGGCCGGCCCTGCTGGCCGCGGCCCGTGCCTCCTCGAAGACCGCGATCTGTCTCTCGGTCTGCCCGCAGTCCGGCTCGTCGGCCCGGGCGAGGTGGCTCCACAGCCCGATGACGGCCACCCGCCCCTCGGCTTCCAGCTCGCGCAGCCGGGCTGCGGCGGCGGGCAGATCGGCCGGGTCGAAGCCGCCTCGGGCCATCCCCGTGTCGACTTTGAGATGGACGCGCGCCTGGACGCCGGTGAGGGACGTGGCCCGGCGGATCGCCCGATCGCCCAGAAGGCGCCGACGGACAGATCGACGTCCGCCGCGAGCGCCCTCGCCGAGGTCGTACCCGGGGCGTAGATCCAGGCGAGGATGCGGGCCCGGGCCGACCTCGCCGCGCAGCCGGAGGGCTTCGCCGACCTGGGCGAGCGCCGAGGTAGTCGGCTCTCTCCAGGGCGGCCGCGGACACGGGCCCGCGGCCGTGCCCGTAGGCGTCGGCCTTGACGACGGCGAGGACGGCGCGGTCGCCGACGACCTCGCGCACGCGGGCGAGGTTGTCGCGGATGGCGGTCAGGTCTATTCGGGCTCGAGCGGGATACGGGATCACGGAGTCAAGTCTGCCAGAGTGGGCGCGACGGCCGTCGCGATGTCGCCCGCGCGGACGGGCCGAGGCACGCCCGCCCGTGGACGAAGGCGGCCAGGCGGCGGCGGGAGGGGGCGACCCCTGGGCGAGGACGGCGCCCAGCAGGCCCGCGAGGACGTCGCCCGCTCCGGCGGTGGCGCGCCACGCGGGGCCGGACTGCGCGTAGAGCGGTCCGTCGGCTGTGCAGGCGACGTCGACCGGGCCCTTCAGGAGCACCGTGGCGGTGGCGGTCGCCGCCAGACGGGCGGCTCGGGCGCGCGCCTCGATCTCCTGCCGAGAGACCGCCTCCCCCAGCGAGGTGAGGAGGTTCGCGAGCCCCCGGCGTGCGGGTGAGGACGACGCGCTCGTCGCATTCGGCGGTGGCGGCCAGGCGATCGCCCCGGCGTCGAGAACGACGTGGCAGCGACTCGGCGGCGGCCAGCTGCAGTCGCCTCGCCGCCTCGGACGCGGCGCGCTCGTCGTCCATGTCCACCCCGGTCCGATGACCCATGCGTCGACCCGCCCCTCGCCCAGTACGCATTCGATGGCGCCGCCACACGGTCGGCGAGGTCGCGCGGCCCGGCGTATCGGACCATTCCCGGGCCGGCGGCCAGGGCGGCGTCCGCGCACAGGAACCCGGCGCCGGGTAGCGCCGGGAGCCGGGCCATGACCCCTGAGCACCCGCGGGTGTACTTTGTGCGAGTCGGGGCCGGAACCGGCCACATGCCGCGCGCGTCAGTCTTCTGGAGGCTGACGAGGGCGGGCTCGCCGAGCGAGAGGCCGATGTCGGCGACTTCGACGCGTCCCGCGTGTCTCGCGCGCGGGCTCGAGGTAGAGCCCCGGTTTGGGCGCGCCCATGGTCACGGTCAGATCGCAGTCCAGACGGGGCCGGGGACGGTCCGTCGTCGGTCCCGATGCCCGAGGGACGTCCACGGCGACCACGCGCTGCTCCGCTGCGCATGCCCGACAGGGCGCGCACGTGCGAGGCGAGGGGTCTGCGCAGCGGGCCGCGCGCCCCTGATCCCGACGAGTCCGTCGATCCACACGTCGGCCCGGCGGGCCTCTGAGCTCGGCCAGCCGCACCCGGCTCTCGGCGTCGCGGCGAGGCCCCCGTGGGCGCGGCCCGGGACGAAGGCCTTGACGGACATGCCGCGGGCGGCCAGGCGGGCGGCCGCGGAGGGCGTCGCCTCCGTCGTCGCCGCCGCCCGCCAGGACGAAGGCGCGGCATCCGCAGATGCCGTCCGCTGGCGCTCACTTCGCGGATCGTCGCGAGCGCCAGCGCCCCGGACGCCCTTCCATGAGGGGCTCGCCGGCCGCCAGGAGAGGGGCTTCGGCGCGCGGACGTCGGCGGCCCGGTAGGCCTCTGATCATCGGCTGCCCTCCGTCATTCGACCGTGACCGACTCTGGCGAGGTTGCGCGGCTTGTCCACGTCGAGCCTTTGACCTCGTGGCCAGTTCGCAGGCGAAGATCTGCAGCGGTATGACCGTCACGAGCGGCATCATCAGGGTCGGGGTCGTGCGGGGGACCCAGAAGACGCGGCTGGCGTGGGTGAGGACCTCCCCGTCGCCCTCCTCGGCGATGACGATCGATGCGGGCGCTGCGGGCGCGGACCTCCTGGAGGTGGAGATGACCTTGGCGTGCAGGAGGGGGCGGCGCGGGGTGGCACGATGAAGAAGACGGGAGGCCTCCTCGATCAGGGCGATCGGCCCGTGCTTGAGCTCTGCCGGCCGCGAAGCCCTCCGCGTGGATGTAGGCGAGCTCCTGAGTTTGAGCGCGCCTCCAGAGCGACTGGGAATCCGACGTGGCGGCCCAGGAAGAGCACCGAGGTGACGTCGGCCATCGAGCGGGCGAGGTCGCGCACCTCCTCCTCGGAGGTGAGGACCTGGGAGATGCGGTCGGGCATCCTTCCCAGTTCGTCCAGGTAGGTGACGACTTCGTCGACGTACTTGTTGCCGCGCAGCTCGGGCCAGGTACGAGGCCTCAGAAGAGTAGCAGGCCGCGATCTGGGCGATGAAGGCCTCGTGGAGGCGACGGCCACCTCGGCCCGGCGTGGGTGTAGAGCACGGCGTCCGATTCGCGCGGCGATGGTCGATCCGTGGGTGTTGACGATCGCGAGCACCTTCGACCCCTGTTCGCGCGCGCGTGGCGGATGGCCGCGAGGGTGTCCATCGTCTCGCCCGATTGGGGAGATCGCCACGACGAGGGTCTTCTCGTTGACGACCGGGTCGCGTGGCGAACTCGCGGCGAGCCTCGACCTCGACGGGGATGCGGCACCAGTGCTCGATGGCGTATTTGGCGACGTGTCCGGCGTAGGCGGCGGTTCCGCAGGCCACCACGATGATCTTGTCGACCGCGCGCAGCACCGACTCGTCGATGCGCAGCTCGTCGAGGTGGAGCGGCCGCCGTCGCCCGTCCGGCTCGCGCAGAGTCTCGGCCACGGCGCGCGGCCTCGTGGATCTCCTCTTGTCCATGAAGGTCCTCGTAGCCGCCCTTTGACGGCCGCCGAGACGTCCCAGCTGACCTCGAAGCGCTTGCCTCGCGGGCGCGCCGTCGAAGTCGACGACCGTGACATCCTCGGGCGTGATGCGGACGACCGCAAATCCTGGCTGAGCTCCAGGGCCTGGTCCGTGTGTAGGATCGAGGCCGCCACGTCCGAGCTGAGGAAGTTCTCCCCGCCCCAGGCCGACGACGAGCGGCGAGTTGCGCCGGGCGGCCACCATCTGCCTGGGGTCCTCGCCGTCGACGCCGACGAGCGTGAAGGATCCCTCCAGGCGCGAGGCGAGGCGGCACATAGCTGGCGGAGGTCGCCGTCCTTTCCAGCCTGAGGGCCAGGTGGTGAGCGGCTATCTCGGTGTCGGTCCTCGGAGGCGAGCTGATGCCCCGGTCGGCGAGCCTGTTCGGCGAGCTCCCGGTAGTTCTCGATGATCCTGTTAGGACGACGGCCACCCGGCCGTCGAAGCGACATGGGTGAGCGTTGACGTCGGTGGGACCGCGTGGGTCGCCCACTCGGGTGGGCTGATCGCCGCCTTGGCGGGCGAGCGGCGCGGCCTCCAACGCGGAGCGCAGATTGTCCAGTCGCCCGGCCTTCTGGCCGTGCGCATCCCCTCCTCGCCGATGACGGCGACGCCCGCGCTGTCGTACCCGCGGTATTCGAGGAGGGCCAAGCCCTCGAGAATCACGCTCGAGCGGGCGAGGGCCTGCCGCGCTTGAACCAACGTATCCTACGATTCCACACATAGGCCAGTCTAACCACGCCGTCTGAGCGAAGTCCGACGACTCACGTACACCTCGTTCACCATGGACCCTATCCGCACCGTCGTCGCATCGTGGTCACCTTCAGCCACGACCAGTGGGCCGCGCTGGCCCAGGCGACGCCACTGCCCCTGACGCATTCCGACATCCGGCGCCTGTCCGCCCCTGGGAGACCCCATCGACTTGCGCCAGGCGGACGCCGTTCACCGTCCGCCGTCGGCGCTCCTGCAGATGTCACGGCCGAGGTCGGGGCTCTGCACCCAAGACATCGGCGTTCCTCGGGCTGAAGGAGGGCCGCACCCCTTCGTCATCGGCATCGCGGGTCGGTGGCGGTCGGCAAGTCGACGACGGCCCGCCTTCTGCGCGAGCTCCCTGCGCGCTGGCCCGACGACGCCGCGGGTGGAGCTGGGACGACCGACGGGTTCCTCTATCCGAACGCGGAGCTCGGGAGCGGCGCGGGCTCAGCGAGCGCAAGGATTCCCCGAGTCCTACGACCGCCACGCCTCATCGACTTCCTCAGGGCGGTCAAGGGCGAACCGCACGCGCGCCCATCTACGACCACGTCACCTACGACATCGTCCCCTGACGCGCACATCGAGGTCCACCGCCCCGACATCCTCATCCTCGAAGGGCTCAACGTCCTCCAGCCGCCCAGGCCGGGGCGAGCGAGCCGCTGGCGGTCTCGGACTTCTTCGACCTGTCGATCTACGTCGACGCCGACGAGGCGGACATCATGAGCTGGTACCTGACCGGATCGTCAAGCTCCGCGACGTGGCCTTCAACCAGCCCGGCGCGTACTTCCACCAGTTCGCGGACATGCCGGTCGACGAGCTCGTCGAGCGGGCCACGGGCATCTGGAATGCGATCAACCGCCCTAATCTCCCTGGAGAACATCGCCCTGACGCGCCTGCGCGCCCACATCGTGCTGCGCAAGGGCCCGACCACGTCATCGAGCGGGTGCTGCTGCGCAAGCTCTGAGCGGGCGCCGACGCCGGACGGGTCCGGCACCGGCGGACCGGCGCTCGGAGCCGCCGGGTGCCGGCCCGCGATGTGCCGGAGACCCCATACGGGCCCGAGCGCGGCCATAGCGGAGAGGAACCTATTCGAGGGGCTCGACTTCACGCGAGCCCGAGCCGTCCGAGCGCGGATCGAACCGTCTACGCCTGGACCGGAGCCTCTTGCCTGCCGGTGCCCTCGGGCGTCGATGCGTCGCCGGCCCGGTGCGGCCCGTCTCCGCGCTTCGCCGCCCCGCCGCCGGCGTCGTCCCTGCGCGTCCTTCGGGGAGAAGAAGCGTTCGATCATCCAGTTCATGGCGAAGCCGAGGAGGATTCCGCCCGCCACTCCGATCAGCATCGAGACGAGGGGGTGGCCTTCCAGGACGTGGCCGGCGAGCAGCCCGATGAGGGCGGAGTACGGGCCCAGATCGGCCCTCCGAGATGATCGTCAGCGGGATGAAGCGGTGGCGCGATAGTGCTGGCGCCCGCGATGAGGTTGACGGCCACCCGGCCGATGGGCATGCGAACCTGGCGGCCAGGATGAGATCGGGCCGCGCTGGCCAGGCCCGCCGCGCGGCGTCGGCGGCCCGCTTGCCCGTTCCGTGCTGCAAGAACCGGGTCCTCTCCACGTTGAACCGCCGCCCGACGGCGAAGGCGAACTGGTCGCCGACGAGCGCTCCCAAGGCGCCGGTGGCGATGAGGAGGATGAGGTTCGGCCCGTCTCCGAAGGGATGAGGGCGCCAGGGCGATGATGAGCGTTTCGGACGGCAGAATCGGGAGCAGGCCGTCGATTATGCAGAAGACGAGGAGGCATGCGAGCGCCCGTACGAGGCGCCCACGCGCACGACCCATTCTTCTATCGCCAGGAAGGCTTCCACAGCGTTCTCTCGTTCTCGCGCGCGACCAATGCGAACAAACAATGCGCCCGGCCCGCGTCTGCGCGCGAGCGGCGCCTCGGACGGCCGCGGTGTCGACGCCCTGAAGGTCACAGGCTGAGCCGTTCCGACAACGTCTGCCAACTCGTGGGCTATGGCGTCGGCTTCGTCCCTGAGTTGCGGCTTCGACCATAACACGAACGAGTGGTTCGGTTCCTCGACGGCGCAGAAGAACCCGCCTGCAGTGCCGAGTCTCTCTCTGCGGCGTGCACGGCGTCTGCGAGCCGGGGGTCGGTCGACGCGGCGGCGCGATCGACCCCGGAGACGTTGACGAGGGTCTCGCGGCAGCCGCCGGACCACCCCTGGCGAGTTCGGCGAGCGTCCCTGCCCGTGCGGGCGACCTCGGCGGCGACGAGGAGGGCCGTGAGCGTGCCGTCCCCCGTGGTCGCGTGGTTGAGGTTGATGACGTGCCCCGACCGCTCGCCGCCCAGGACGTAGCCGCCCATGCGCATGGCCTCCAGCACGTACCGGTCGCCGACGGCGGTCTGGACGGTAGGCGATCCCCGCCTCCCGCATGGCCAGATGAGGCCGAGGTTGACATGACGGTGACGACGAGCGCGTTGGAGTCGAGTTCGCCGCGGGCTTTTCATCGCGATGGCCAGCAGCCCCACGATCTGGTCGCCGTCGACGAGCCCTGCCTCGGCGTCCACGGCGAGGCAGCGGTCGGCGTCCCCGTCGAAAGCTCATGCCGAAGTCGGCGCCGGAGGCCACGACCGCCGCCTGGGCTCTGCTCGTGGGTGGATCCGCACGAGGCGTTGATGTTGATCCCGTCGGGAGACGCGTTGATGACGACGACGTCCGCCCCCGCCCGGCGCAGGGCTTCGAGCGCCACGTCGCTCGTGGCGCCGTTCGCGCAGTCGACGACGATGCGCAGCCCGGCCAGGGATGCGTCGATCGAGCCGACCAGGTGGTCGACGTAGGCGCCGGACATCTCCGCGGCGTCCTCGATGCGCCCGACGGTCCTCGCCGACGACCGCTGCCACTGCCCGCTGAGGATGGATTCGATCCCGTCTTCGAGGGAGTCCTCGAGTTTGTAGCCTCGCGGGCGAAGAATTTGACGCCGTTGTCGGGCATGGATTGTGGGAGGCGGAGATCACGACGCCCAGGTCGACGTCCTGGCTGGCCGTCAGATAGGCCAGGGCCGGGGTCGGGCAGCACGTCCACGCCCTCGACGTCCACGCCGGCCCCGCGAGACCCGCGGCGACCGCCTGGGCGAGCATGGCGCCCGACAGGCGCGTGTCGCGGGCGACGACCGCGCGCGGCCTGCGGGCTCGCCCGCCGCCGGCGCCGACGAGGACCCGTGCGGGCCGCATCCCCAGGTCCATCGCCAGGCGCGGGGTCAGATCCCGGTTCGCGAGTCCTCGCACGCCGTCGGTGCCAGCAGTCGCGGGCCATTGTCGCTCATTCCTCTCCGGTAGGTGTGCGTCCAGTATGGCACCGACGGCGGTCCAGCGCTCCAGGCGTCCCATCGAGTGGGCCCTGCGTTCGGCCGGCGCACGCCGGCCGAACGCAGCCTCCGCCGCTGGCTGCGCACGCATGGCATGCCCTGCCTCGGCGGGGCCCTGTATCGAAAGAGGAGGGAGGCGTCAGCGCTTGAGAACTGGGAGGCCTTGCGGGCCTTTCTTCAGCCCGGCCTTCTTGCGTCTCGACGGCGCGGGCGTCGCGAGTCAGGAAACCGGCCTTCTTGAGTGCGGGACGATCTCGAGTCGCGATCGATGTCGTTGAGGGCGCGCGCGATGCCCAGGCGGAGTGCGCCGGCCTGGCTGGGAGACGCCCCCGCTGTTGATGCGGGCGACGACGTCGAGCGGCCCTCCAGGTCGAGGAGTGCGAAGGGCGAGCGGACGAGTCTGTTGGTGCAGCTTGTTCGGGAAGTAGTCGTCGAGCGTGCGCCCTGTTGATCTTCCATTCGCCGCTCCGGGAATGAGGCGGACGCGGGCGACGGCTTCCTCTGCGGCGGCCGAGCGCCTGGCCTGGGGCGGTCAGGAGGATCCTCGGCTGACTCCCTGGGAGCTTTCTGCTCCGATGTGTACTGAGCCGCTGAATTCTCAGCCAGCTCGGTGTCGATTGTGGTCTCAGCCATTAATTGTGTCCTGTTCGGGAAAAATTCACTGAGCGATCTTCTTGAGCTCGAAGGGCTCGGGCTGCTGTGCCTGGTGGGGGTGCTCGGCCCCCGCGTAGACCCTCAGCTTGGTCAGCTGTTTGCGGCCGAGGGCGCGTCTTTGGGGAGCATCCCCGACCGCCTTTCGTAACGGCGCGCTCCGGGATGGGTGGCGAGCAGCTCCGTAGGAGGTCGCCTTCAGCCACCCGGTACCCGGAATGGTGATAGGCGAATTTCTGCGTGCTTGCTTCCGGTCAACACGACCTTGTCGGCGTTGACGACGATGACGAAATCGCCCCCGTCGTGGTGCGGAGCATAGGTCGGCTTGTGCTTCCCACGGAGCAGAGCGGCAACCTGCGTTGCCAGTCGGCCAAGGACGACGTCTGCGGCATCGATGAGATACACGTGGACCTGACGTCGCCGGGCTTCGGTGAATACGTGCGCACGGGCGTAGCCTTCGTTTCATATCGGGCCGCTGAAAAGAAGCGTGCGGCACCCACGGGTTTAGCTTAGAGATGTGGTGGACGCTGAGGCGGCGAGTGGGAAGGCGCCGCGCATGCAGCATCACAACAAGGGTAATCCCTACGCCCCGCCGCGGCCGGTCAAAACCCGGTGTGAAGTCGCGCGCTCCCGTCGCAGGCGTGCGGGAGCCCGGAGCCGTCTGCCGGCTCCGCTGGGCTATCGCCGGTGCGGCCCGGCGGCGGGGATCCGCGGTCTGCGCGAAGGGATCCCAGGACGGGTCCCCGTGCACGTCGAGCTCGGCTCGAGACGCCGCCTCGCGGGCGACGGCGTCGCCGAAGAGGCGTCCGAGCAGAGCGACCGCCATGTCCATCCCCGCCGCGACGCCCGAGGACGTCCAGCGGTCGCGGTCTTCCACCCAGCGCGCCCTGCCGGATCCAGCGGACGTCCTCCCCGTGCGTCCGCACCCAGTCGAAGGCCCGCTTGTTCGAGGTGGCGTCGTAGCCGTCGAGCAGGCCCGCGGCGGCCAAGAGCGCCGACCCGTGCACCGACGTCACGAGGGAGGCGGAACCCGCCCAGCCGCGCAGCCAGGAGAGGAAGCGGCCGTCGGCGACGAGGCGTCTCGTGCCCCGGCCTCGGGAACGAGGACGATGTCCGCAGGCGCGGCGGCGGCGTAGCCGCTGGTCGCGATCGCCTGCGCGCCCTGACCGCTGGCGACGGCCCCCGCCTGCGGACCGACGAATTCGACGTCGACCTTGCCGGGGACCATGCCGAACAGCTCCACCGGTCCGAAGACGTCGAGGAGTTCGAACCGTCGAACAGCACGACGGACACACGGCGCGGGCTCACGGTGCCATTATGGCACCTGCTCCGGCTCGGCGCCTCGCCGGCCTCCGCGCCTCCCTCCTCCCCTCGCGGATTCCCCTACTCGCGCACCCAGGCGCGCACCGAGGAGGAGCTCACGGCGAGCACGACGAGCACGGAGAAGCCCGCGTCGACGAAGGCTTCGCTCGGCCCCGCCGACGAGGGCCAGGCGCATCGCGCAGGTCGAGGGACGAAACCGCCATGAGCTCCCACCCACGCCCACCGGAAGCGGGCGGCCGTGAAGAGGAAGAGGGCGGCGTTCAAGCCCTGACGTGACAGAGCTGCGGCGGGAGTCCGTCCAGCGAAGACGAAGCTGGCCTGGAGGAGGAGCCCTCCTGCGGACAGCATGCCCGTGACCAACAGCGGCGTCGGCGGGACGTGATGGCGGGCGAGCCCCGTCTCGGCGGCGGGCGCCTCCGGCTCGGGATTCCTCTCCGCCGCGTCGGAGACGTCGACGACAGGAAGGTCGCCGTCGGTTTCGATGGCGTCTCCCCCGCCGCTGCGGGAGTGGTGGCGGTGGAGAATCCGTCGATCACGCGCACGTCCACGCCGTGGTCGGCGTATCTCAGCGTGTCGACGACGTAGTCGCGTTCGGCGTCGGTGTCCGCGCTCGATCCTGTGGGTGATCTGCCCGGTGAAGCTCGACAGGCCGACGGAGCGGTCGTAGGTTCCCGCCGCGAGGAAGTCGACGCGCTGGCCGCCGGGAAGGCGCCACCCTTCGGGCGTGGGCCAGAAGCGCACGTGGTGGCGCTGCGAGGGGTGGCCGTCCACTTCCTGCTGATAGGCGAAGGACTGCCGCCTGCCGAAGAGGAAGAGGTCGGAGACGGGGGCGTTCGGGTAGGGAGCGGCGCAGCAGAGAGGATTTACGATCCTCCAGGAGGAAGCGCAGGGTCACGTCGTCGGCGAGGGTCCAGCCCGCCGCCTGCATGGCCGCGTGGACGTCCTCGGGCGCGCCGTCGAAGGCGAGGTTGACGGGGTCGCCGAGGATGCCGTCGCCCGTGCGGGTCCGCCCGATGAAATAGTCGGGACGTAGAGGACTGTGAACAGCTGGTGGATCCGGGGCAGCGCCAGGTGGGCGACGAGCCCCAGAAGACGACGAGGTAGGGCCCCAGGCGGGGTCCCCGGGCGTCCCCTCATGAGATCTCGCCCTGCGAACCATGAGGACGAGGGCGAGGGCCACGACGACGAAAAACCGAGGCGACCGCGTCCCAGACGGGAGGGGTCCTGCGGCGCCCGCTGACCTTCCTGGGCGCACTCGCGTAGCGGGGGCGCCCGACGGGGAACCAGGTACCGCTCGGACGGGTGCGCTCCACGGCCCGGACGGGCCGTGGGTCGACGCCGGCGCCCGGGCGTCGCGACGCGGGTGCTTCGCCGCGCTCGGCGCCTCGTTCTCGTAGGCTCTGCCCCATTGTCGCATCGCGGGAGCGTTCGCCGTGCGCTGAGAGCCGTGGCTCGGCGCCGGCCCGCCGGTGGATGATCGTGAAGCCCACAGTGAGGAGTTCAGCATGTCGCATCGTCATCGTCGGCGGCCACGGCAAGGTGGTCTCCTCCTCGCGCCCATCTCAGGCGCGCGCGACGAAGTCGTCTCCCTCATCCGCGATCCGGGCCAGTCCGCGGACGTCGCCCGGACGGCGCCGCGCCGTTGGCGCTCGGTCGAGACCGCCTCGACCGCCGAGCTCGTCTCGGCCTTCGACGGTGCGGACGCCGTCGTCTGGTCGGCGGGGGCCGGCGGCAGGGGCGGTCCGGGTCGCACCGACGCCGTCGACCGGGTCGCGGCGATCCGCAGTATGAGGCGACCCTCCAGGCGGGCGTGCTCGCTACGTCATGGTCTCGTGGAACGGCTCGTTCGGCGACGACCCCGTGCCGGCCGACCATCTGCTCCACGCTTACGCGAAGGCCAAGATCGCGGCGGACCGGTACCTTCAGTCCACCGGTCTGGCTCTGGACGATCCTCGGGCCTGAACCTCGACCGCCGATGAGCCGACGGGCCGGATCGCGGTGGGGCGCCCGTCCCAGGGCGCGGACGGCCCTGCCCGCACATCCCGGGCGAACGTCGCGGAGGTCGTCGCGGCGGTGCTGGCCGACGCGAGCACCGCGGGCAGCGTGATCCTCCAGGACGGTCCCACGCCGATCGCGGAGGCGGTGGCCAGGGTCGGCGACGGAGTTCCTCCGACCTGTCCGGGTCCCGCCTCGCGTGAGGCCGAAGCCCCATCTGTGCCCCCGCACCGCCTGCGCATGTACGGGGGCACAGTCTCAATGGCGGTATCTCGCTGGGCGGCAGCACCGCCCTGCGCGCGGCGAGGGAGCGGCTCACGTCCAGACGCCTCCCGGGGCGAAGACCTCTTCCGTGATCTCCTCGAACCACCCCAGTTCGCGGGCCACGTCGAGCACCGTGTACCGGGAGCGTGGTACATCGCCCGCGGAAGGCCTGGCGGACGTCGTCGACGGACAGGCCGATGTCCTCCGGCCGAGTGGGGGCGCTCCGCCCCCCAGCATCCGCTGGAGGCGTTCGGCGGGCATGAGCCGATCGCGCAGCCGGGACCGCAGCCGCGCCACGACTCCACGAGCCGGTCGATCCTCACGCGCAGGGCGTCGGCGTCCACGTATTTTCGCGGGTCTCGTTGATGCCCTTGTCGATGAGCGGCCCCGACATCGTGCCTCGGATGTCCCTGCTCGATCTCCTCCCAGGACGGCCACCGCCCGACGGCGGCATCCACATCGAGGCCGGCGAGGTCTCGGGCGAGGAATCGTTCGTGGAAGGAGGTCATCGCCAGGGGTCCTGATCGCCACTTTGAAGCCGTGGCTGAGCGGAGGGTCGAGTTCGGCGCCCAGGTGGTCGAGTTCCACAGGTGGCTGGAAGTAGTGCTCGGCTCCGGAGGCCGGGCGGGTCCCTCTGGCCACCTGCATGGCAACCCCTGACATGACCAGGCCGGAGCACAGCCTCGTAGGCCTCAGGCACGCCCGCCGCGAGCTCTCCCGGCTGCGCCAGGGCTCGCGCACCCCTCCCTGGACGAGCTCCCCAGGCGAGCGGGTGGATCGCCTCGACGCCCAGGGCGTCGGCGTACATCCAGTCGGCGCCGGCGGGGATCTTCGCCGACAGGTCGCCGTACCCCGAGGCGGCCATCGGGCGCGGGCGGCGGCGGCCACGTCGAGGTCGAAGATCACGGCCAGCGGCGCGGGGCAGGGCATCGTGATCTTCAGCCCGCCGCGGGTCGCGGAGCGCCGAAACCGGTAGCCGTCCATGCGGAGGCTGCGGTCGCGACGACGGCGTAGGGCTGGCGGAGTTCGCCCGAGGCCAGTTTGACGAGGTCGTTGACGGTCCCCGAGCCCACAGCCACGCCGAGTGCCCCGGTTTCGCGCAGGCGCTCGCGGATCTCCTCGCAGTTGTCGTAGGAGGCGTAGGGTCGGGCTGCCCGGGAAGACCATCGGCTCGGCGAGGCGGGCTCCCGCCCGGCGCAGCTGTTCCTCGACTGCGGCGCCGGCGGCCGCTCAGGTCCGCTCGTCGGCGACGAGCAGGCCGGCCGCCCGCCGGCTAGAGGGTGTCGGCGAGATTCGGCCGCTGTCGGCGAGGACGCCGCGTCCGACCTCGATCGTCTTCGTGCTCTCGGCCTGGGCGAGGCCCCTGGCGACGGTGATCGTCATTCTTCATCGTTGCTCTCTCATCGTCCCGGCTCGTCTGCGCCGGACAGGTGCTCGACCACGGCGTGCTGGACGGGGCGCAGGGCCGGGTAGATCGCCTCGTACTGCTCCATCCAGAACCGGTACTCCTCGTGCCGGGCGGGGTCGGGCTCTATGACGTCCCGGTCATGGACCATCGCCGCGGCCGCCTCGTGCAGGTCGGCGAACCGTCCGGCGGCGACGGCCCCCCATCATCGCCGGAGCCGAGGGCGGGCCCGTCCTGGACCTGCGTGACGGTGATGCCCAGGCCGGTGACGTCCGCGTGCATCTGCAGCCATTGGGCGCTGGAGGGGCCGCCGCAGGCCACGATCGACGTCGGCTCGTATCCCGCCGCGCGCAGCGTGCGCAGGTTCAACTCCAGCCCGTAGCAGGTCGCCTCCTATGGCGTGGTAGATGTGCTCGCGGCGGTGGTGCAGGCTCAGGGCCGGTGATCGTCCCCCGGGCTCTGGCGTCCGTGTAGGGCTGCAGGTTGCCCTGGAAGTGCTCGGCGATCAGGATTCCGTCCGAGCCGGGCGGAATGTCCTTCGACAGGTCGTTCATGACCCTCGTAGGGGAGGGCCTCCCTCGTGGAGGCCTCGACCAGGTCTTTAGCCATCGTCTCCATGAAACCAGCGCTTGATCGATCCGGTCGAGACCTGCGAGGCCTCCAGCGTGTACTGGCCGATGACGAGCGCGTCGGTGTGCGCGCCCACGATCCCAGGCCCGTACAGGGAGTCGCGCTCTGGGACAGGAGGCAGTTGCTCGAGCCCGTGATGAGGGCCGACCGTCCCGGCCGCAGGACGTCCATTCCGATCATCCCCGCCTCGGCGTCGATTCCGCCCTGGGCGACGGGGACGCCCTCGTGCAGCCCGAGGCTCCCGGGCGGCCCATGCGGTCAGCCGTCCCAGGCCGGCGCCCATGGGCTGGACGTCGCCGGGAGCTTGTCCATGAGGGTCGCCGATGCCGAGCTCGGCGTAGAAGTCGAGCGGGAAGCCGCCGTGGTCGGCGTTGTGGTACATCTTCAGGGAGGCGGACGTCAGATTGGTCCTCGCCACGCCGGTCAGGAGGAGACCGAGCCAGTCGGGGGCGTCGAGCACCCAGCGCGCTCTCTCCCACAGCGCGGGCCCCTCCTCCTTCATCCACATCGCCTCGAAGACGAACCACTCCGCCGAGGCGTCGTCTCCGCCGCCGCCGTTGTAGAGCCGCGCCCAGTGGTCGATGGCCGAAGCCCGGCGCGCTTGCTCCCTCGCACGCACGTCGGACCACATGATGGCGTTGCGCAGCGGGCGGTTCTCGCCGTCGAGGGCCACGAGGTCGCGGAGGTCGCGTCGTAGCCGATGCCGGCGATATCGCGGGGGCTGACCCCCGAGGCGTCCAAGGCCCCGCGGACCGAGCTCCGCAGGGCCGCCCACCATTCGTCGACGTCCTGCTCCACCCAGCTGGGCCGCGGATACAGGGACGCCACGGGGTGTCGTGAAATGCGAGGGCGTCCTCGTCGTCGAAGAGGCCGACCCTGCATCCGCCGGTGCCCAGGTCGATCCCCATGAATGCCGCACTCATCTTGTCTCGCTCCCTTGGTAGACATAGTTCGGTCATCCCCAGTATCCGCGGCGCCCGTGGGCTGCGTCAACGCCTGGAATCCCGGAAGGCCGCGCCTTCGAGGCCGGTCAGCCGCGGCCGGGTCAGCCGCAGTCCCGGCGGGCCCGGGTCAGGCGGGCGCGGCCGGCCAACTCGCCGTCGGGCGGGTAGCGAACGGATTCGAGCGTGAGCGGGTGCGGCGGGCGACCACCGCTTCTCCCGTGTCCCGCGACGCTCCGCGAGGCGCCTGGAGGGCCAGTCCTCGCCGCGGCGTCCCGTCCCGACGCGCATGAGCGCGCCGACGAGCGCGCGGACCATCGAGTGGCAGAAGGCGTCCGCCTGGGCGGTCACCTCGACGAGCCCCGCGGTGCGCACGGCCTCCAGGCGTTGGAGCTCGCGGATCGTCGTCGCCCCTCCCGCGGCTTGCAGTAGGAGGAAGTCGTGCTCGCCCAGCAGCGGGCGCGCCGCGCGGTTCATCGCGTCGACGTCGAGGCGCTCCCCCAGCTACGGGAGCGTCGCGGCGGCGGAGCGGGTCGTAGGGAGCGCGGGTCGTCGCAGATCCGGTAGGTGAAGCTGCGCGAGAGGGCGAGAAGCGGGCGTCGAAGCCGGCGGGCGCGTAGGAGACCTTCGTGACGACGAGGTCCGACGTCCCCTCGGGCCGTCCGATTCGCGGGCGAGCAGCGCGGCCAGCCGCCGGCGCAGGGCCTCGGTCGCCTCCAGGCCCGAGCGTCCGACGGCTCTGTCGAGTTCGGCCTCGCCGACGTCGACGTGGACGACCTGCCCCCGGGCGTGGACGCCAGCGTCCGTCCTGCCGGCGACCGTCAAGCGGTGCGCCGCCCCGGTGGCGGTGTCGAGGGTCGCGGCGAGGAGGCCCTCGACGGTCCTCAGCCCCTCCTGCCGTGCCCAGCCGTGGAAATCGGTCCCGTCGTAGGCGAGGTCGAGGCGCAGGCGGAGCGAATGCGATACCGTCGAGTCCATGACGCCAGTTTCCCACACGCGGCCTCCCGGCCCCCCCGATCCGAGCGCGGAGGGCCTTCAGATCGCGGACTCGCCGGAGCGCGCAGGCGCGGCGGGCCGCGAACACGCCCGGCGGGCGGACGCCTCCGCCGCGGGGCTCGCGCCGAGGACGCTGGCCGTGGACTGCGGCGGCGGCGGCATCAAGAGCTCGCTCTTCGACAGAGCGGGCTTCCAACTCGGCACGGCCCAGCGCACGGCCGTGCGCTACCCCTTCTCCCCGGATCTGCTGCGCATCGTCACTCCCATGCGCAGGCTTCGACGGCTTCGAGCGGATGACGCTCGGCATGCCCGGGATGATCCGGCGGGGAGTCGTCGCTCCACGCCGCACTACATCCGCAGGGCCGGCCCGCACACGAGGTCGAACCGGAGCTGGCGGCGGCGTGGGACCGCCTGGACATGGAGGAGGCGTCGCCGAGCGCTTCGACGTGCCCGCGCTGGTGCTCAACGACGCCGAGATCGCCGCGGCGGGCGTCGTCTCGGCCGCGGCTGCGAGCTCGTCCTCACGCTGGGCACGGGCCTGGGCACGGCCCTCGTCGACGACGGGCGGCTCGCCCCCACCTGAGGTGTCCCACGCGCAGGCGCGATGGGGGCTGACGTACGACGACGTCGTCGGCGAGGCCGAGCGCATCCGGCTCGGCGACTCCGCGTGGTCTCGGCGGGTCCTGCGCGCGATCGACAGCCTGTGGCCCGTCTTCCGGTGGGACAAGCTCACATCGGCGGCGGCAATTTCCCGCGGATCAGCACGGGCGTGCGGGCCAAGTTCGACGAGAACGTCATCTTCATCCCTGAATGCCGCGGGCATGAACGGCGGAGTGCGGGCGTGAGGGCTCGCGCGGCCGGGCAGAAGGGGGTGACCGCGACGTCGCAATGAGCACGCCTCGATCGGTGATGGCCGGGTAGAGGGGTGGCCGGCCGTCCGAGCGGCGAGCCGGCTATCGCCGCCGCCTGTGGCTGGAGAACCATCTGACGACATTGACGATTCCGATGACTAGAACGCCGAAGAGAGAGGGCTATGCCGGCTAGGGACCGCGGAAGCCGAGCGTTCAGGCCGACGGAACCGTCGGAGATGGCGGTGAACAGGATGAAGCCCAAGAGGCACACTACCGACAGCATGATGACGATGAGGACGATTCCCTCGATGAGGGTGCTGATCGGTTCCCCGCCGCCGCCGGCTTTTTCGACAGGCCGTCGCCGCGTGCCAGGGACGACTGGGAGTTCCACCCCTGGGCCTCGCCGTGGCCTGGGCCTCGCCGCAGGCGTCGTCGCGCGCCAGGGACGGCTGGGGACCCTCCGCGTTCCAGGCCGGCGCCCCGGGGAGCCTCCGGCCCGGCGTCGTCGGCCTCCCATCGCTGTGCCGCGCCGCGAGGGCGGCGGTCCCTCCATTCGACGCCGTTCCAGTAGCGCTCGTAGGAGCCGTCTTCTTGATCGGGTACCATCCGGGGCTGAGACTCATACGTTTCCTCCTTCGGCCGGAGTCTGCCACGGCGGCCGCGGGTTGCGCGATGGGCCAGCCTATCCAGACTATCCGCGCGGCGCCGTCCGCAGGCGGCCGCCGAACCACGGGGCGGCGCCTCAAAGGCGTGAGAGGGCGGCAGGGGATGTAAGGACGGCGGGCGGGACATCCCTCGATGCTCCGCCCGCCGTCGAAACGCCGGCTTGGCCGCCGCCCGTCAGGCCCGGCCTGCGTCGAGGCGTCCTGCGCCTCGGGTTCGGCGTCCGTCTGGGAGGCCTCAGGCTCCCGCGTCGCCTCCTCGTCCTCGGCCTTCCCGTCCTCGGCAGCGGCGGTCTCTTGGCGGCCTTCTCGGCTTCGCGGACGGCCGCCTGCTTCGGCGAGACCTTCTCCGTCACGAGTTCGATGCGCGCCAGGGGCGCGTTGTCGCCTCTGCGATTGCCGAGTTTGACGACGCGGGTGTAGCCGCCGTCGCGCTCGGCGAATTTGGGGGCGAGCCCTCGAAGAGGATGTAGGCCAGTTCGCGATCGCCGAGGGTCCTCAGGGCCAGGCGGCGGTTGTGGGTGTCGCCGCGCTTGGCTTTGGAGATGAGTCTCCATGTGGGGCTGTACGACCTTGGCGCGCGCCTGCGTGGTGGTCACCGCCTCGTGGCGGATGAGGTCCTTGCACAGGTTGGCGATGATGTGGCGCTGGTGGGCGGCCGAACCGCCCAGGCGGGGGCCCTTACTGGGCTTGGGCATTGTAGTGTCTCCCATGAAAAGTGCGGGCTTCAGGCCTGCGAGTCGTCGCTGAACTGCATCGTGTAGCTTTCGTCGCCGTAGGTGGATACGAATCCGGCCGGCGAGTCGCTGAGCCGCAGATCCAGTTTCGCGAGCTCGTCCCTGACGTCCTCGATCGACTTCGCGCCGAAGTTCCGGATGTCCAGGAGGTCGGCTTCGAGCGCTGGATGAGTTCGCCGATGGTTCGGATCCCTTCGCGCTGCAGGCAGTTCTGCGAACGGGCGGGAGGTTGAGGATCGTGATCGGGCGCTGAAGGTCGGAGGACTGGGTCTCCACCACCGGAGCGGGCCGATTTCGATGCCCTCGGCCTCGTTGTTGAGGTCGACGCACAGGCCGAACAGTCGACGAGGGTCTTGCCTGCGGAGGCGAGCGCGTCGCGAGGCGTCGTGGACGGCTTGACCTCGACGTCGACGATGAGCTTGTCGAAAATCGGTGCGCTGCTCGACGCGGGTCGCCTCGACCTTGTACGACACCTTGAGGACCGGTGAGTAGATCGAGTCGATGGGGATGCGTCCGATCTCGTCGTCGAAGCCCTTGTTCTGGGCCGCCGAGACGTAGCTCGGCCACGCTCGACGGTCAGGTCGATCTCGATCTTGCCCTTGTCGTTGAGGGTGGCGATGCAGGTCGGGTTGTGGATCTCCACGCCGGACGGCGGGTGATGTCGGCAGCCGTCACCTCGCCGGGCCCTCGTTGTGCAGGTACATGAGCACCGGCTCGTCGTTCTCCGAGGAGACGACGAGGTCCTTGAGGTTCAGGATGATGTCCGCGACGTCCTCCTTCACTCCCGCTATCGTGGAGAATTCGTGGAGGACCCCGTCGATGCGGACCGACGTGACTGCCGCGCCGGAATCGACGACAGCAGCTGCGACGCATGGAATTGCCGAGCGTGTAGCTGAAGCCCGGCTCGAGGGGCTCGAGCAGGAAGCGCGAGCGGCGCTCGAGACTGCTCCTCAGTGAGGACGGGACGCTGTGCGATCAGCACGATTCATTTCCTTTCGAGGACGCCCGCTATTTGACGTCCATCCTTCCCGCGGCCCTCTGTCCGACCAGCGGAAGACGGCGGGGACCCCGCCGATGGCCGGCCCGGGAGGCGCGACGGCGGTCCCTGCGGCCGGCATCCGGTCCCGTCACACCCGGCGACGCTTGGGCGGACGGCAGCCGTTGAATGCCTGGGGGTCACATCAGAGATCGACGTGACTTCGAGGCCGGACGCGGTGAGCGAGCGGATCGCGGTCTCGCGGCCCGAACCCGGGCCCTTGACGAATACGTCCACCTTCTTCATCCCCTGGTCCATGGCGGCGCGGGCCGCGTTCTCCGCCGCCAGCTGCGCGGCGTACGGCGTGGACTTGCGCGAGCCCTGAACCCGACCTGCCCGGAGGAGCAGGAGGCGATGACGGCGCCCGTCGGGTCCGTGATCGAGACGATGGTGTTGTTGAAGGTCGACTTGATGTGGGCCTGGCCGACGGCGATGTTGCGACGCTCCTGCGACGCGGACGGCGGTTGCCGGCGGAGGCCTGACGAGTCTTCGAAGGCATGGTCTACTTTTCTTCTCCCGGTCTGCTTACTTCTTCTTCTTCGCGACGGTGCGCTTGGGGCCCTTGCGGGTGCGCGCATTCGTCTTCGTGCGCTGGCCGCGCACGGGCAGGCCGGCGGTGCCGCAGGCCCTGGTAGCAGCCGATCTCGATCTTGCGGCGGATGTCGGACTGGACTTCGCGGCGAAGATCGCCCTCCACCTTGTAGTTCTCGTCGATGTGGTTCTTCAGCTTGACCAGATCGTCTTCGGTCAGGTCACGCACGCGGACGTCCGGGCTGATGCCGGTGGCGGCGAGCGTCTCGGCCGAACGGGTGCGGCCGATGCCGTAGATGTAGGTGAGCGCGATCTCGATCCGCTTCTCGCAGGGGCAGATCGACGCCGGACAGACGTGCCAATTTCTCAGCTCCTATTGTCATTCCGAAGGTGTGGAGCACTGCGACCCTCCGCGGTTCGAACCGCGAGGCCCCGGCCTCGGACCGGAGGTGTGCCTCAGGCATGCAGTGCGTGGATGCGGGCGGGCGCCCGCCGCGCCGGACTATCCCCTGACGCTGCTTGTGCCGAGGATTCTCGCAGATCACCATGACGCGCGCGTGGCGACGGATCACCTTGCACTTGTCGCAGATCTTCTTGACACTGGGCTTGACCTTCATTCTTGCACTTCCTCGCCGCCGGTTCGGGCGGTCGACACTCGGGATCACTTATAGCGGTACACGATCCGGCCGCGGGACAGGTCGTAGGGGTCAGTTCGACCACCACGCGGTCCTCCGGCAGGATCTTGATGTAATGCTGGCGCATCTTGCCGGAGATGTGCGCGAGCACGATATGCCCGTTCTCCAGTTCGACGCGGAACATCGCGTTGGGAAGGGCCTCGACGACCGATCCCTCCACTTCGATGACGCCATCTTTTTTCGCCATAACCCTCGCTAACGCTACAATCGGACCCGCACCGGGTTGCGCGAGGCCGAGGCCGATCCGCCTGCGGGCAGAACGTGCCAAAGATCTATGCTACATCTCCATCGAGTTCGGGAAAGCCGGGCTCTCGGTGCGCTCGGTCACCGGTCGTGCGCTCTGTCACCGGTCACCCTGAGGGGAACGGGGGTCACCCCGAAGGGCGCGAGGGCCTGCGCTCCCCCGTCGGGCGATGTGAGCACCCATATTCCGCCGGAGTGGACGGCCACCTCGTGCTCCCAGTGGCATGCGTCCGAGCCGTCGGCGGTGACGACGGTCCACCCGTCCTCCAGCGTCCGGTTGGCCTGATCGCCGGCGGTCAGCATCGGCTCGACGCACAGCACCATGCCGGCCCTGAGCTTGGGACCGCGCGAACGGGTGCGGTAGTTGGGGACGTCGGGCTCCTGGTGCATGGCCGAGCCGATGCCGTGCCCCACGTAGTCCCTCGACGATGCCCGGAGGATCGGGCGGGCTCACGACGTAGTCGTCGATGGCCCTGCCGACGTCGCCGATGCGCCGTCCCGCGGCGAGTGCGGCGACACCCCGCCATATGGCCTCGCGAGTGACGGCGCACAGGCGCTCCCTGGCTTGCCGCGTCGATCTGTCGCCTCCGTCGAGGACGACGGAGAACGCGGCGTCGCCGTGCCATCCGTCGAGGACGGCTCCGCAGTCGAAGGAGACGAGGTCGCCCGCCTGGAGAACCCCTCCCCGGGATGCCGTGGACGATCTCGTCGTTGACGGACACGCAGATCTGCGCAGGATAGCCCCGGTACCCGTGGAAATTCGACCGAGCCCCGCTGGAGGCGAGGACGTCGAGGGCGACGGCGTCCATCTCGGCGGTCGTCGCCCCCTGGCGGGCCGCGGCGCGAAGCGCCTCGTGGATCCGGGCCACGACGAGTCCCGCGGCGCGCATGCCGAGGATGTCCCCGTCGGACTTGTACTCGATGGGCATCGGCTGTACTCGACGGCCGTCAGCGCGATTCGAGGTAGGCGTCCAGCGCGTCGCAGACCCTGGAGGCGACCTCGTCGATCCCGCCGATCCCGTCGACGGACACGAGGACGCCCCTGGAGCGGTATTCGGCGATGAGCGGCTCGGTGGTCTCGTGGTAGAGGGCGATCCGGTGGCGGATGACCTCTCGGTGTCGTCTTTGCGGCCTTCTTGGGCGGCTCGGCCCAGGAGCCGCGCCACGACCGCCTCGTCGTCCGCCGTGATCTCCAGGACGACGTCGAGAGCGGTGCCGCGCCTGGCCAGCATGGCGTCGAGACTGGCCACCTGGTGGAGATTGCGGGGTATCCGTCCAGCAGGAAGCCCCCGGCGGCGTCGGGCTGGTCGAGGCGCGCCTCGACCATGCGGTCCGTCACTTCGTCGGGCACGAGCTCGCCGCGGGACGTGAAGGAGTCCGCGAGCCGGCCGAGTTCGTCGCCCGCCTCGGTGTGGGCGCGGAAGATCGCCCCGTGGAGACGGCGGGGACGCCGAACTTGCGGGTGACCGCCTCGGCCTGGGTTCCCTTGCCCGCACCGGGGGGACCGACGAGGACCATTCTGTACAGACATTGAGACCTTCCCTCTCCTCGGCGCGCTGCGCCCCTAGCGCAGGAATCCCTCGTAATGGCGCTGCTGAAGCTGAGCGTTGATGTCTTTGACCGTCTGGAGCCCGACGCCCACGAGGATCATGATCGAAGTTCCGCCGAATCCGCCCCCGGAGGACGCCCATCTGCGCGAACATAATCGTCGGGACGAGGGCCACGATCGTCAGGTAGGTGGCGCCCACCCAGGTGATGCGCGAGGAGATGCGCTTGAGGTACTCGGCGGTCGGTGCCCCGGCTCACTCGGGGATGAAGCCGCCGTAGCGCTTCATGTTGTCCGCCACTTCGTCCGTATCGAAGGTGATCGCCACGTAGAAGAACGTGAACCCGAAGATCAGCAGGGCGTAGAAAGTGAAGTAGCTCCAGCTCTGATGGTCGAGGAAGTGGCGGTTGATGAACTGCACCCACCCCGAGTTCTGGCTTCCGAAGGAGGAGATCATCTGGGGAGCGCCAGGATGGAGGAGGCGAAGATGACCGGGATGACGTTGGCCATGTTGATCTTGATCGGGAGATAGGGTGGTCGACCCCCGATGGTGCGGCGTCCGATCACGCGTTTGGCGTATTGGACGGGACGCGCCTCTGGCACTGTTCGACGAAGACCACCACGGCTGTGATGGCCAGGAAGACGGTCACGACGATCACGGCGCGCACCCAGCCGCCGTCGGACTTGACCACTCCGTACAGCATCCCCGGAAGTTCGCGCAGATGCCGGTGAAGATGAGGATCGACATGCCGCTGCCGACGCCGCGCTCGGTGATGAGCTCGGCGAGCCACATGATCAGGCCGGTTCCCGCTGTCATGGCCCAGGACCGCCATGGCGTACTTCATGGGCGAGGCCGCGGGGATGATCTGGGACTTGCAGTCCCGGAACAGCGTGGTGTTGGCCAGGGAGATGAACACCGAGGATTGCAGGAGGGCCAGTCCGATCGTCACGTAGCGGGTGTATTCGGTGAGTTTGGCCGTGCCCGACTGGCCTTCCTTGCGCAGCTGCTCGAACCGGGGATGACCACGCCCAGCAGCTGGATGATGATGGAAGCCGTGATGTAGGGGCATGATCCCCAGGGCGAAGACCGACAGTTGGAGCATCGCCCCTCCGGAGAACATGTTGAGCATCCCTGAGGAATCCGTCGTCGCCCGCCTTCTCCGTGCACTCCCCGGACGTTGGCGAGCGAGACGAAGGGCGCGGGCACTGAACGTGCCGATGCGGTAGATGGCCATGATGGCCACGGTGAACAGTAGCTTGCGCCTGAGATCGGGGTGCGGAACGCGGCCGCGAACGCCTTGATCAAGGTTCCTCCAGATTGCGGTATGACCGCATTCGATTGCTATGAGCGCCGCCCAGATTCCGGCGGACGGTGTACCCGCCTGACGAGAAGCATATTGCCGGTGGCGTCCCCGCGCCACCTCGCTAACTATACCCGGGAGCGCCCGCTCGCGGGAAACATAAAGTCAGGGTAATGCCCCGCGGGCGAGCTGGGGGCATTACCGTCGGATCAGCGGCCGGCGACGCTTCCTCCGGCGGCTTCGATCTTCTCCTTGGCGGAGGCCGACCATGCGTCGGCGGTCACGTCGAGCTTGACCGCCAGGTCGCCCTGTCCGAGGATCTTCACCGGATGTCCGTCGCGCACGGCCCCCCTAGCGACAAGGTCCTCGACCGTGACCTCCCGCCCTGCGAGAACAATTCGCCGAGGCCGAGACGTTGACGACCTGGTACTCCACGCGAACGGATTCTGAATCCGCGCAGCTTGGGCAGACGCATGTGGATCGGCATCTGCCCGCCTTCGAAGCGGGCGGGAACCTGATACCGCGCCTTCGTGCCCTTCGTGCCGCGTCCGGCCGTCTTGCCCTTCGACCCTTCGCCGCGGCCCACGCGGGTCTGGCGTCTTGGCCCCGGTGCGGGGCGCAGGTGGTGCACCTTGAGCACGCGGGCGGACCGGGCCTGAGACTTCCATCAGCCATCAGTCAACCTCCTCCACGGTGACGAGGTGCGCCACGGTGCGGACGGCGCCGCGCACCTCGGGACGGTCTCGCGAACCACGGACTGGCCGATCCGGCGCAGACCGAGGGTGCGAAGGGTGTCCTTCTGATTCTGCCTTCCACCGATGGTGGATCTGACCTGTGTGATCTTCAACTGCGCCATCATGCACCAACTCCCGCGACGGCGGCCTCGTTCTCGGCCTTGACGGCCTCGACCTGCTTGTCGGCGCGCTCCTGGCGTCGGCCTCGGCGCGAGCCCGCAGCATCGCCTCGGGCGCCACGCGTTCGAGCGGCAGGCCGCGGCGGGCGGCGACAGACTCGGGCTGCTCGAGGCCCTTGAGGGCCGCGACCGTGGCGTGCACGATGTTGATGGCGTTGGACGACCCGAGCGACTTGCTCAGGACGTCGTGGATGCCGCGCACTCCATGATGGCCCGCACGGGGCCGCCGGCGATCACGCCCGTTCCGGGGATGCGGGACGGAGCAGGACGATGCCCGCGGCGTCCTCGCCCTGAACCAGGTGGGGAATCGTCTTGCCGATGCGGGGAACCTTGAAGAAGCTCTTGGCCTCCTCGGTGCCCTCTTGGCGATGGCCACCGGCACCTCCTTGGCCTTCCCGTAGCCGACGCCGACGGTGCCGTTGCCGTCCCCGACCACGACGAGCGCGGTGAAGGACATGCGGCGTCCGCCCTTGACGGTCTTCGCCACGCGGTTGATGGCGACGACGCGCTCGATGTAGGCGTTCCTGTCGTCGTTGCGGCGTTCGCGGCGGTCACCGCGACGCGAGTCGCGACGCCCGCGGCGCTCGCCGGAGTTCTCTTCGGGCCTCCTGCGGCTCGTCCACGCTGCTGTGCAGCCATTACAACCTCTCCTCGCTCGGCGCTCACAGTGTCAGCCCGGCGGGAGCGGGCGCCCTCTGCCACAGCGGCCACTCGACCGTGGTACTTGTTGCCTCCGCGGTCGAAGACGACCGCCGAGATCCCGGCTTCCAGGGGCTCGCTCGGCGACCAGCTCCCCGACCTTGCGGACTTGTCTGCCTTGTTCCCGGCCAGCCCGCGAAGCCCGCTCTCCAGAGTCGAGGCGGACACGAGCGTGTGACTCGACAGGTCGTCGATGATCTGGGCCATCATGTGCCGATTGGATCGGGAGACGACGAGGCGAGGGGCGCTCAGGGTGCTAGCGACCTTCTTGCGGAGACGGAAATGGCGGCGCGCGGGGAGACGTGCTTGCCCCTTGCCCCCTTGACGGTTACGGCCATCACTTACCAGCCTTTCCAGCCTTGCGGCGCACGACTGTCGGCATACCTGACGCCCCTTGCCCTTGTAGGGGCTCGGGCTTGCGGAGCTTGCGGATGTTGGCCGCCAGCTCGCCGACCTGCTGCTTGTCGATCCCGTTGACCGAGAACCTCGTCAGGGGACTCGACCGTGAAGGTGATGCCTTCAGGGGGCCTTGACGAGGATCGTGTGCGAGTAGCCGAGGAGAACTCAAGTCGCCTCCCTTCGCCACGACGCGGTAGCCCGTGCCGACGATCTCCATGGCCTTCGAGTAGCCTGGGTCACGCCGACGACCATGTTGTCGATGAGCGTGCGGGTCAGCCGTGCAGCGAGCGCGACGTGCGCTCGTCGTCGGGCGGGTCACCGAGACGGCGCCATCCTCCAGCTTCACGGCGATGGGCTCGGCGACGGTGTGCTCGAGCGTTCCCTTGGGGCCCTTGACGGTGACGTGCTGGCCGTCGATGGAGACATCGACGCCGGCCGGAACCGCGACAGGGCTGTTTGCCAATACGCGACATAATCCCTCCCGTCACCAGACGTGGGCGAGACTTCCCCGCCGACGCCCTTGTCCTGGCCTCGCGGTCCGTCAGCAGGCCGGAGGACGGGAGAGGATCGCCACGCCGAGGCCGCCGAGAACCCTGGGCAGATTGGTGGACTTCGCGTACACGCGCAGGCCCGGCTTCGACACGCGCCGAACGCCGGCGAGCGCGCGCTCGCGGTTGGAACCGAACTTCAGATTGAGTGTGAGCGTCTTGCCCACTTTCGCCTCTTCGACGTCGAATCCGGCGATGTAGCCCTCGCGCTCGAGGATCCCGGCGATGTTCGCCTTGAGCTTCGAGTACGGCATCGACACCGAATCGTGGAACGCCGAGTTGGCGTTGCGCAGACGCGTCAGCATGTCTGCGATGGGGTCAGTCATTGACATTGGGCGCTTGTCTCTTCCTCGTCGCGGTTTCCCTTCCGGACCTGCGACGTAGCGTTTATCAGCTGGACTTGGTGACACCTGGAAGCTCGCCTCGCAGGGCAGTTCGCGGATGCAGACGCGGCACAGGCCGAACTTGCGGTAGACGGAGTGCGGCCGGCCACAGCGATTGCACGGGTGTAGGCGCGGACCCCGAACTGGGTTCGCGCGCCTGCTTCTTCTTCAGAGCGGTCTTGGCCATCGTCACGCCTCCTTGAAGGGGAAGCCGAGCCGACGCAGGAGGAACCGGCCTTCCTCGTCGGTCGAGGCGGTCGTGACGACCGTGACGTCCATGCCGCGCACGCGGTCGATCTTGTCCATGTCGATCTCGTGGAACACGGTCTGCTCGGTCAGTCCGAAGGTGTAGTTGCCATGGCCGTCGAACTGCTTGGGGAAAGCCCGCGGAAATCCCGGATGCGCGGCAGCGCGGTCGACAGCAGACGGTCGAGGAATTCCCACATGCGGTCGCCGCGGAGCGCTGACGTGGCAGCCGATGGCCTGGCCTTCGCGCAGCTGAACTGGGCGATGGACTTCCTGGCCCTGGAGACCTGGGGCTTCGCCCGGTGATGACGGCCATGTCGGCCATCGCGCCCTCCAGGACCTTGGAGTCGCTGGGCCGCGTCACCGACGCCCATGTTGACGACGATCTTCTCGAGCTTGGCGACCTCGTGGAGGTTGCCGTGCTGAACTCGGCCGTCAGCGCGGGGACGATGTCCTCGCGGTATTTGACTTTGAGGCGGGGTGTCACAGCTCGATCTCCTTACTCTGCGCGGCGGCCGATGCGCTCGCGCATCACCTTGGTGCGGCCGTCGCGTTCGACTCGACCTCGCGGAAGCCGACGCGGACCGGCTTCTTGTCCGGGCCGACGAGCGCGACCTTGACATGTGGATCGGGCCTCGACGGCTCTGATGCCACCTCCGCCGTTCGGGCCGGCTCTTTGACGTGGCGCGTCACGCGATTGACGCCCTCGACCACGACGCGGTTGCTGGCGGCGGTCGACGGACAGGACGACGCCCTGCCTTTCCTCTGTCGCCCGGTTTGAGCGGATCGAGGCCGAGTTCCGCGCGGCGCGTTGCGCTCTTCGAGCTTCTTCGCGTCGAGGTCCGCCCTGCGATGACCTGGACCAGATCGCCTTTCTTGATCTTCGCCATATCAGATCACCTCCGGTGCCAGCGAGACGATTCGCATGAACTTCTTCTCGCAACCTCGCGACCCCACAGGGCCGAAGATGCGGGTGCCGCGGGTTCGCCGTCGTTCTTGAGCAGCACAGCCGCGTTCTCGTCGAAGCGGATGTAGGAGCCGTCGACGCGACGGGTTTCCTTCCTCGCGCGGACGACGACGGCTCTGACCACGTCGCCCTTCCCAACATTCCCGCCAGGGATGGCGTCCTCTGACGGTGGCGAGCGATCGTGTCGCCGATTCCGGCGTAGCGTCGGCCTGAGCCGCTGAGCACCCGGACGCACAGGATCTCCTTGGCACCGTGTTGTCGGCGACGCTGAGCCGCGTCTCCCTGCTGGATCATTTCTGGTTTCTCCTGTCGTCGTGCCGGTTCTCGCCTGGCGAGCCTCGCCGAACGGATGGGGGTCTCGTGGTGACCTCGGCGGTCACTTGGCCTTCTCGATGATTTCGACCACGCGAAGTGCTGTGGCGCTCAGCGGGCGAGATCTCCATAATGCGGACGAGGTCGCCGACGCGCACTTCGTTGTTCTCATCGTGGGCTTTTGACGCGCTTCGTATGGGTGACGACCTTGCCGTACAGCGGGTGCTGCGGCGGTCCTCCACCTCCACCACGACGGTCTTGTCCATCTTGTCGCTGACCACGTAGCCGCGCTGGACCTTGCGGTGATTGCGGACGGGAGCGCCGGTGCTGTTGTCGCTCAACTCTACCTCACTTCTCAGTCGTGGGCGCGGTGGGATATTGAGCTCGCGCTCACGTTTGACCGTGTAGATGCGAGGCGATGTCGCGGCGGACCTCCTTGAGGCGCCCGGTGTCCTCGGGAGGCGATGGGTGACCGCCGAGAAACGGAGGTTGAAGAGCTCCTCCTTGATTCTTGAGCTTCCGAGAGCTCGGCGTCGGTCATGGCGTCGAGCTCCTCCGTCGAGATTCTCTGGCCATCATTCACCGTCCTCTCGGGTGACGAAACGGGTCTTCATCGGCAGCTTGTGCATGGCGCGCAGCATGGCCTCGCGGGCGAGGCCGACGTCGACGCCGTCCATCTCGAACATGACGCGGCCGGGCTTGACGTTGGCGACCCAGGTCTCCACCGGGCCCCTTGCCCGAGCCCCATGCGCAGGCCGAGGGCCTTCTTCGTCAGGGGCGGTCCGGGAAGATGTTGATCCAGATCTTGCCGCCGCGCTTGACGTGACGGGTCATGGCGATACGGGCCGCCTCGATCTGGCGGTTCGTCACGTAGGCCGGCTCCAGGGCCTGAATGCCGTACAGAGCCGAAGGCCAGCTGGTTGCCGCCTTTGGACATGCCGGTCCGGCCGGGACGGTGCTGCTTTCGCGCCACTTGGTGCGACGGGGTATCAGCATGGGTCAGGCCTCCGATCCTGTGGTTGCGGTTCCCGAGGAGGCGGTCGCGGCCTGGGCGTGCTGCTGGTTGTGCTGGCCGCCGCGATTGCCGCGCCCGCGTCCGCGGCGGTCTCCGCAGCCGCGTCCGCGAGAGCCTCGGCGAGCGTGCGGTACTCGGCGTCGGTGACGTCGCCGCGGTAGATCCACACTTTCACGCCGATGCGGCCGAGAGGTCGTGCGCGCCTCGTAGAACCCGTAGTCGATGTTCGCGCGGAGCGTGTGCAGGGGCACGCGGCCTCTCGCGGTAGAACTCCGAGCGGGACATCTCGGCGCCGCCTGCAGACGACCCGAGCACTGCACCCGGATGCCCCTGGCGCCCGCGCGCTCGGCGGACTGGATGCCCTGCGCACGGCGCGCCGGGAGGAGACGCGCGAGGCGATCTGCTCGGCGATGCCCTGCGCGACGAGCGCGGGCGTCGGCTTCGGGGTTCTTGACCTCGAGGATGTTGGCTGGATCGACTTGCCCGTCAGCTTCTCCAGATCGGCGCGCAGGCGGTCGGCCTCCGCGCCGCGACGGCCGATGACGATGCCGGGCCGAGCCGTGGATGTCCACGATGACGCGCTCGGCGCGCTGCTCGATGTTGACGCGCGAGATCCCCGCGCGGTCGAGCGTCTTCTCGATCATCCTGCGGATCTGGATGTCCTCCCTGGACGAGTCGGCGTATCGCTGACCGGCCTAGGCGAGTCGGCGAACCACTTCGAGCGGTGGTTCGTGGTGATTCGAGTCGGAACCCGGTCGGGTTGACCTTCATGCCCCACTATCGGGTCCTCCTCTTCTTTGCCTTGTTCTTCACTGCGGCGACGTCGTCGCCGACGATGACGGCTGATGTGGCTCGTGCGCTTGAGGATGCGGTTCGCGCGTCCCTGCGCACGAGGCTGGATGCGCTTCATCGTCGGCCCCTCGTCGACGTAGGCCGCCTGGATGAACAGGTCGTCCTCGTTGAAACGCTCGCCGAGCTCGTCCGCGCTGTAACGGGCGTTGGCGATAGCCGAATCGACGATCTTCCGGACGGTCTCAGCCGCCCCTGGGGTGCGTAGCGCAGCACGTCGACGGCCTCCAGGGCGCGCCTGCCGCGGATGACGTCCACGACGCGGCGGGCCTTCTGGGGCGTGACGCGCACGAATCGCGCCTGCGCCTTGGCTTCCATGTTCCCTGCCTTACTCTCTGTGCTCGTCGGACGGCCCCTCAGCGGCGCCGGCCCCTACGGTCGTCCTTCTCGTGCCCGCGGAACGTGCGGGTCGGGGCGAACTCGCCGAGCTTGTGGCCGACCATCGACTCGGTGATGAACACCGGAACGTGCTTGCGGCCGTCGTGCACGGCAAAGGTATGGCCGGGAAGTCGGGGTGATGACCGACCGACGCGACCAGGTCTTGATGACGTTCTTCGTGCCCTTCTCGTTCTGCTCGTCGACCTTCTTCTGGAGGTGATCGTCGACGAAGGGCCCCTTCTTCAGACTACGCGGCATTCAGCTCATCCTCTCTCAGCGCTTGTTGCCGGTCTTGCGACGGCGCACTATGAGCTTGTCGCTGGCCTTCTTGGGACGGCGGGTGCGGCCTTCGGGCTTGCCCCACGGGCTGACCGGATGGCGGCCTCCCGACGTCTTGCCCTCGCCACCGCCGTGGGGTGGTCCACCGGGTTCATGACCACGCCGCGGACGGTCGGGCGGACGCCCTTCCAGCGCATGCGGCCTGCCTTGCCCCAGCTGATGTTCGACTGCTCGGCGTTGCCGACCTCGCCGACGCTCGCGCGGCAGGCGCGTCCACGTTGCGGATCTCGCCGGAAGGCATGCGCAGCTGCGTGCTTGCCCTCGCGGGACACGAGCTGCATGGAGGCTCCGGCGGAGCGTTCGATCTTCGCCCCGCCGAGGGGCGAAGTTCGACGCAGTACACGGTGGTTCCGACGGGGATGTTCTCAGCGGAAGGTTGTTGCCGGGCTTGATGTCCGCCGCCGGGCCGTCCTCCACCGTGTCGCCCTGACGGAGGTTCTTCGAGCGACGATGGCGCGCTTCTCGCCGTCGACGTAGTGGAGCAGGGCGATGCGGGCCGTGCGGTTCGGGTCGTACTCGATGTGCGCGACCTTGGCGGGCACGCCGTCCTTGTCCCAGCGACGGAAGTCGATGAGCCGGTACTGGCGCTCAGGCCGCCGCCCCCTGTGCCTGGTCGTGATGCGGCCGGTGTTGTTGCGCCGCCGGTCTTGTGCAGCGGGCGCAGCAACGACTTCTCCGGCGTCGACCGAGTGATCTCGGCGAAATCGGCGACGCTCGCACCGCGACGGCCGAGGGTCGTCGGCTTGTACTACGAATTCCCATGGGTTTCGATCCTCAGTCTTTCCGTCAGCCGTAGATGTCGATGGTTCCCTCGCGCAGCGTGACGATCGCGCGCTTGGTGTCCTTGCGGCGGCCGACGCCATCGCGGGTCCGTCGAGTCTCTGCTCCCTGGCGGTTCTGGGTGTTGACCGACGCGACTTTTCACGTCGAAGACGGCCTCGACGGCCTGCTTGATCTCCGTCTTGCTGGCCCGCGGGTCGACGAGGAAGACGTACTTGCCCTCGTCCTCCAAGCGGGCCGACTTCTCGGACGCCACGGTTGAAGGATGACGTCGTGCGGATCCCTGTTCCAGAAACCTGCTGCCTCGGTCATTTCTCCTCCTTGCCGTTCTTCGAGACGAACTCCGCGAGGCCGACTCGGTGAAGACGACGTCGTCGGCGACGAGGACGTCAGCTGTTGAGCTGGTCGGCGAGACGACGCTGGCCTCCACCGCGTTGCGCAGCGAGAGGACGGTCAGGTCTGTCGCCGCGGGAGACGGCCACGAGGGCCGAGCGATCGTCGATCACCTTGCGCGAGCCCCAGCGCCGCGGAGGTTGAGGGCCTGGCCCCTCGACGAAGGCCGTGACGACGTGGACGCGGCCCGCCCGCGCGCGGTCCGACAGAGACTGGCGCAGTGCCGCGGCGATCATCTTCTTCGCGGGTGCGCTGCGAGTAGTCCTGCGGTTGCGGACCGTGACGGTGCCGCCGCCGGTGAACTGCGGCGCGGATCGAGGCCTTGGCGGGCCCGGCCGGCGCCCTTCTGCTTGAAGGGCTTGCGGCCGCCGCCAGAGACCTGCCGCGCGTCTTGGTGGCGTGGGTTCCCTGGCGGGCCGCGGCCAACTGGGCGGTGACGACCTGGTGGATGAGGGGATGTTGGCGTCGACGTCGAAGAGCTCGGCGGGCAGGTCGGCGCTGCCGGCCACCGCGCCTTCGGCGTCGAGGACGTCAACCTTGAGGGACTGCGGCATGGTCAGGCTCCCCTTCACGGCGGTGCGGACCACGACCGTGCCACCCTTGTTGCCCGGGATGGCTCCGGCGACGAGGAGGATTCCCTTCTCGGCGTCGACGGCGTGGATGGAAAGATTCATGACGGTCACGCGGTCGGATCCCATGCGGCCGGCCATGCGCAGGCCGCGGAAGACGCGCGAGGGGGTGGCGCAGGCGCCGATGGAGCCGGGCTTGCGGTGGTTGCGGTGCGCGCCGTGGGAGGCGGAGACGCCGCCGAAGCCGTGGCGCTTCATGACGCCGGCGAAGCCCTTGCGCTGGACGTGCCGATGACGTCGACCTTCTGGCCCGCCTCGAACAGGTCGGCGGTGAGCTCCTGACCGAGCTCGTATTCGGAGGCGTCGGGCGTGCGGACCTCGGCGAGCCTGCGGCGGGGTGCGACGCCGGCCTTGTCGAAGTGGCCCTGGAGGGCTTCGTGACGTTCTTGGTCTTCAGCTCGCCGGAGGCCAGCTGGACGGCCGAGTAGCCGTCGGTCTCGGGGTGCGGATCTGGGTCACGACGTTCGTGCCGACGCGAACGACGGTGATGGGAACGAGGCGTCCCGACTCATCCCACAGCTGGGTCATCCCCAGTTTGGTGCCGAGCAGCGTTTTGACGGGCGGCGCCGACGGCGACTTGCTTGAGTTCATGGTGCGTTGTTACCTCAGAGCTTTGATTTCCACGTTGACGTCCGCCGGAAGATCGAGACGGCGAAGCGTGTCCGATGGTCTTCAGGGTCGGATCGACGATGTCGATGAGCCGCTTCTGGGTGCGCATCTCGAAGTGCTCGCGGCTCGTCCTTGTACTTGTGGGTGAGCGAATGACGCAGAAGACGTTCTTCTCGGTCGGGAGCGGCACAGGGCCGACAACCGTCGCTCCGGTGCGCGTCACTTCGTCGACAAGCTTCTTGGCCGCACTGTCAGCTGACCTCATGGTCGCTGACTTGAGCCGGATGCGGATTTTTCTGTCCAGCCATGCCGTCGTTACCCTCTTTTCTACCTCGGCGATCGCCGGTCTCGCATCCGGGCGTGTCGCAGCCCTGCCGCGGCGATCCCAAGCCCATATTGCAGAGTTCCGACGAACCCTCAGTGAAACGCCGGGCGATGTCGCTTCCCGGCGAGTTCTGCCCGGTCCTGCCGGGCAACTTGTTTAGTTTGCCAGAATTCGCACTGCCGCGGCAAGTCGGCCTGCTCAACAGTGGCAGGCGTGACATCCAGACCTGCCCGCTCAGGGCCGCAGATGCGAGGAGGCGATGTCCGACTCCGTGCCCAGGAAGGACGTCGAACGGCTGCGATCCGCCCCCGGTGGTGGGCGATGAAGGTTTCGACGGGCACCCGTCCGCGTCCCGCAGCGTCGAGCGCATCCGCAGGATCGGCGCGCCCACGTCGCCGTCGAGCGCCGCGGCGACGTCTTCGCTCGCGGGCACGGCCTCGATGCTCCGCGAAGCCTGGCCGAAGGCGATGCCGTGCACGTCGGTCAGGCACTGGTAGAGGAGCTCGACGTGAAGTCCTCTTTCTGATTCCCGGCACGCGGCCGGCGGAATCCACGTGATCGTGTGGGCCCACGGCTCGCCGTCGACGCGCCGGATGCGTTCGAGCACGAGATCGGGAGAGCCCGCGGCACTTCGAGGATCGCGGCCGCGTGCTCGTCCATCGGCGCGATCTCCTGGCGCAGGGATCTCGCTCTTCAGCGTGTGCCCCTGGCTGCGCGCGTGGGCGAAAGAGCCCCTGGAGCGAGAGGGGCGAGGCCGTGGTCGATCTTCGCCGGGGCGAGGAACGTCCCTGCCCTTTGACCCGGTGGAGGACCCCTCGCTCTCGAGTTCGTCATCGCCTGTCGGACGACGCTCCGCGACACTCCGTACCGATCGCCCACCTCGCGATCGGACCACAGCCGATCCCCTTCGTTCAGCCGTCCCGCGCGATCCTCGTCCGCAGGATCCGCTTGAGCTGAGTGATAGTACGGCAGGACGGATTCCTGGTCGATCGCGTCGGCATCGTCCGCCTCTCCCGATCCGGCGTTCATGCTCCCCGTGATAACGCGCCCTCCCTGCCCGTCCCCGTCTCCCGGGCCGGGCGTCCGCAGACCCTTCCGTTCAGTGAGACGCAACGGCGAACCCTCTTCGTCCGGTTGTCCGTACAGGTATGGTGGGCGAAACGAAACCAGGTCTCACGCAAGGGACAGTGGCAACGACGCCACGTCACAGGAGGTTTCATGACCATTCGCATAGGCGTGATCGGGACGGGCCGTGCGGGCCTCATCCACGCCAGGGCATTCCAAGGGCACATCCTGGGCAGCGCGGCTCACGGCGATCTGCGACCCGGGCTGAGGCGCCTCGGCGGCGCGCAGCCGGCTCGGCGGCGTCGCGAGCTTCGCCGATCACCGCGAGCTCCTGGCCGCGGACGTCGACGCCGTCGTCATCGCCACGCCGACGAAGTACCACCGGCAGATCGCCGTCGACGCCGCAGCGGCGGCGGCAGCGTCCTGTGCGAGAAGCCCATGGCGATCAGCGAAGACGAGTGCCGCGACATGATCGAGGCCGCCGAGCGCCGCGGTCAAGCTCCAGATAGGGATTCATGCGCCGCTTCGACGCGGGGCACGTCCACGCCAAGCGGCTCGTCGAGGACGGCGCGATCGGCGAGGTCGTCGCCGTCAAGTCCCTGACCCACGGCCCGAGCGTCCCCCACCCGTGGATGTACGACCTCAAAGCCAGCAACGGCCCCCTCGCCGAGGTCTCCAGCCACGACATCGACGCGATCCGCTGGCTCAGCGGCCCGGAGGTGGTCGACCTTCAGGCTCGCCGGCAACTACCGCTGCCCCGACGCGCGGGCGGAGTTCCCCGACTTCTACGACACCGTGATGGTCAACGCGCGCTTCGCCAACGGCGCGCTCGGCCACGTCGACGGCGCGCACGGGGTCCGATACGGCTACGACAACAGGGTGGAGATACACGGCACCCACGGCCGCATCGACATCGGGGACGTCTCGGCCGACCGAGTCGTCGTCCACGAGGAGACAGGGCGCTCCAGCCGGGACATCGTGGCCTCCTGGCGCGACCTCTACCGCGAGGCCTACATCGCCGAGGATCGGGCCTCGCCCAGGCGATCGCCGAGGGACGCCCGTGCGCGTGTCGGGCGAGGACGGACTCGCCGCGGTGCGGATCGTCTGCGCGGGAACGCGTCCATAGCCAGCGGAGCGATCCAGCGTCTGACTCCCCCGCAATGACGCGGGGACACCGAGGAAGGATACAGTCATGGCCAACGACGGCTACGTCATAGGAATAGACATGGGCACCGGATCCGCCAGAGCCGGCGTGTTCGACGCCCGCGGCCGCCAGGTCGGCTTCGGAACGGCCGCCTGGACGACCGCCTATCCGCAACCCGGATGGGCCGAACAGGACCCGCATGAATGGTGGAGGCAGACCGTCGCGGCGGTGCGCGCTGCCGTCGCCGACTCGGGCGTCGACCCGGCGGAGGTGCGCGCCGTCTCCATGGACGCGACGTCGTGCACCGTCGTCTGCCCTCGACGGCGAGGACGAGGTCGTCCGCCCGGCGATACTGTGGATGGACGTCCGCTCGGTCGAGGAGGCCGAAGAGGTCCACGCGACGGGGGACCCCGCGCTCCGCCTGTGCGGTCAGGGGCCCGTCTCCGCGGAGTGGGGCCTGCCGAAGGCGCTGTGGGTGAAGAAGAACGAGCCGGAGGCCTTCGCCCGCACGGCCACGATCTGCGACGAGACCGACTGGCTCGTCCACAGACTGACCGGACGCTGGACGATGTCCGTCTCCCATGCGGCGGGCAAGTACTTCACGACGAGGAGTACTGGCGGGTGGCCGGTCCTGCTCTATCGGAGGCTCGACGCCCTGACATCCTCGAACGCTACCCCACGCGCATCACCCAGGTCGGAGACGTCGTCGGCCCGCTTCTGCCCGACGTCGCGCGGGAGTTCGGCCTCCCGAGGGCGTCGCCGTGGTCGAGGGCGGGATCGACGCGCTACATGGGCGCCATCGGCCTGGGCGTGGCGGCCCCTCGGGCGCCTGGCCCTGATCACCGGATCGAGCCACGTCATCACCGGGCCAGCTGGCCGAACCCGTTCACACGAAGGGCCTGCGGGGCTCCTACACGAACGCCACCGTCCCCGGGTACTACACGATCGACGGCGGTCAGGTCTCCACCGGGGTCCTGGTCGAATGGTTCTTGAAGAACTTGGCCGGGGCCTCCCGGGCGGAGGCCGCGCAGACGGGCGAGAACATCTACGACATCCTCACCCGCGAGGCGGGCAGGGTGCCGATCGGCTGCGACGGCCTGCTCTCGCTCGACCACTTCAGGGCAACCGCGCCCCGCACTTTCGACGGGCGTTCGCGCGGCATGTTCTGGGGTCTGACCCTAGCATCACACCGAAGCCCACATGTTCCGAGCCATCCTCGAGGGCATCTGCTTCGGCACCGAGGCCATCTTCGAGGCGATGCGCGCCCAGGGCGTGCCGGTCGAGGAGATCATCGTCTCCGGGGGCGCGACGAAGAACAGGCTGTGGCTGCAGATGCACGCGGATCGTCTCCAACGTCCCGCTCATCCTCACCGACGTGACTGAGGGGCCTGCGCTCGGCTCGGCTGATGGTCGCCGCCGTCGGCGCAGGGTGGCATGAGGACATCCCCGCCGCCTCCCTCAGCCAGGACGAAGGTCAGCGACGTCATCCAGCCCGACCCGCAGGCCCATGAGGAATACATGTTCAACTACCAGGCGTACAAGGACTCCTACGAGAGCATGAAGGACCTCATGGCTCGTGTGACCGACCACTACAGCAGTTAGGGTGACGGCATGTCTTCGCAGCGCAGCTTTTCGGGCCTAGCGTCCGCCACGGACACCAAGCGAATCGTGATCGGCCGCGACGTCCTTCAGGCGGCGGGCGAGGTGTTCGCGAAACCGTCGGCGGCGCCGGAACAGCTGTCGTCGTCGCCGACGAGACGACCTGGCGGCTCGCGGGGCCGGCTGTCGCCGCCTCCCTGCGGGCGCACGGCGTCGATCTCGCCGACCCGCTGGTCTTTCCGAGCCGTCCGCCGGTGTACGCCGGGTACGAGAACGTCTCCCGCGTCCGCGAGCGCCTCCGGTTCACCGGCGCTGCCGCCCTGCTCGATCGGCTCCGGCACGATCTCGGACCCGACCGTTGGCCTCCGGCGAGCCTCGCGCGTCCCTACGTCCACGTCTGCCCGCCGCGTCGATGGACGGGTACGCCGCCTTCGGCGCGGCCATCACGAAGGACGGGTTCAAGATCACGCGCACTCGCCCCGCGCCCGCGGGATCGTGGCCGACCTGGACGTCAGCGGCGAGCGGCGCCCGGCGGATGCTGGCCATCGGCTACGCCGACCTCATCGAGAAGCATTCGGGCGGCCGACTGGATCGTGAGCCGACGCCCCTCGGACCGAGGCGATCGATCCGAGGCGTGGAACCCGGTCCAGGGCCCGCTCGACGAGGCGATGTCGCGTCCGCAGGCCCTGGCGGCGGCGATCCCGACGCCTCGAGGCGCTCGTGGTCGAGATCATGCTCGGGGCCAGCGATCCAGGCCCATCAACTCGCGCCCCGGATCGGGCGCGGGCACAACTCTCCCACCAGTGGGAGATGGAGGGCTACGGGCTGGACTGGCCCTCGCCCCCGTCCCACGGGGCCAGGGTAGGCTGGGGGCGATTGCGATCGCGGCCTGCACGACGCCGTGATCGACGCCGACTTCTCGGCTCGTCGACCCCTGACGCCGTCGTGGAGGGATGGCCGACCCCTGAGCAGAACGAGGCGCGCGTGCGCGCCCCGTAGGATATCTCGCGATAGCGTGACGCCGCCGTCGCGCAGTCCGATGGGAAGTACATCCCCGCGGGCAGGTGCGCGAACACGTCCCCGCGATCCAGCGGGTCTGGCTGGCTTGCAGGCGCCTGCGGGAGCAGGTCCCGACGGCGGCGCGCACGCGCGACATGCTCAGGGCGGCCGGCGCCGTCCACCATCCGGCGCAGGTCGGCATCTCCTCGACAGCTGCGCCGCACCTATACCAAGCGCAGACGATCCGCAGCCGGTACACGGTGCTCGACGTGCTCTTCGCCACGGGGCTGCTGCACTCGTCGTCGACTCGCTGTTCGAGCCGGGCGGTTTCTGGGCCGAGGAGGCCGTGCCGGACGGGGGCATCGCACCCGAGCGCACACCGCCCGACGATCGAACGAAACGAAGAGGTGACGCGATGACCATCACTGCAGCCGGGCTCTCCTGGCTGATCGACCACACGCTCCTGTCCCCGACGCGTCGAAGGAGCAGCTCGCCGCACTGTGCGGACGCCGTCGAGTACGGTTTCGCGATGGTGGCGGTCAACCTCTACCCGGTGGCGCTGTGCGCCGAGCTCGTGAAGGGAACGTCCGTTCACGTCGGCGCGGCGATCGCCTCCCGCTCGGCTCAGACGACGATCCGGACAAGCGTCCGAGACAGCGCGGGCGATCGGCGACGGCGCTGACGAGATCGACTACGTCGTCAACCTCGTCGAGCTCAGCGACGGCAACCTCCTACGTCCGCGAGGAGATGGAGAGGATCGTCGCCGTGCTGCCGCGAGGCGGAGCCGTCTCGAAGGTCATTTTCGAGAACTGCTATCTCGACGAGGAGGAGAAGCGGGGCCCTCGCCGGAATCGCCGCGGAGGTCCGGCCCGACTTCGTGAAGACTCGACTGGTCTTTGGCCCTGGGCGCCACCGACGACGTCAAGTCGCGAAGCGACGTCGTCGGCGACGGAGTCAAGGCTGGCCGGAGGCATCCGCGACCTCGACGCGGCCCCTGGCGTTCCTGGATGCGGGACAGCCACTGGCCTCGGAAACCTCGCGGGGCCCCTTCGCTGGTCGACCAGCTCCGCGCGCGCTCGCAGGGCTGATGGCCGAGACTCGGCGGAGCCGGGCCTGCCCGGGACCGCGGCCCTCAGGCGCCGGCGACGCGGTGAGCCTGCAGTCTCCCGCGGATCGGCGCGACGAATACGGCCTCCAGGGTGAAGCGGTCACGGCCGTCAGTGACGACGGCGTAGGCGAAGATCTGCGGGGTTTCGATGTTGATCTGGCGAGTCGGATCGCGCCTCCCCATGCCCGGAGGTTGTGGACAGGAGCTCGGCCATGACGGAGACGCGGATCGATTGGCCCAGCGCGACTGTCGCGGCGGCGAGCACGGGCACCGCGACCATCGGGAACGTCACCCGCCAGGCCGTCTTCATCCGGCCGAGACCGAAGATCCTGGCCATCTCGACGAGGTCGGTGTCGATGGCCCTGCACGGTTGAGGCCGTCGCCGTCGTCAGCAGGGGCGTCGTCACGATCGCGACGACGAAGACGACGACGGCGCTGTTGCCTTCGAACCACACGACGCCGATGATGACGAAGATGACGGCGGGCGTGAGAGGAGGATCTGGAGGAGGCCCGCACAGCCAGTCCAGGTGGAGCGACTTCCCGATGGCCGACCCCCATGCCACCTCCCCGACGATCGCGATGGCTAGGCCGGTCAGCGCCCGCCCGATCGTCTGGCCGAGGCCGACCAGAAGTCCGAAGTGAGAGGATGCTCCCCAGGGCGCGTGCGGTTTTGTCCGGCCGGCAGCATGTACTCCCGCTGGCCGCCGGGCCAGGTAGGCCCAGATCGCGACGCAGGCGCATGCGCCGAGGAAGACCCACCAGGCCCGCTCGGCCTTGTGGAGCAGGCTGCGCCGCCTCCTCTCCGGGCCGTTCCGCCTCGGAGAGGCGCGTCGGGCGGTGCCCCGTCCGACGCGCCCGTCCTCCCCTGGATGCAGGGCGCGGCCACGGCCGGCTCACTTGGCGTAGAACTTGGCATTGGGCAGTTTGCCGCCGTAGATGGCCGGGTTGCCCTCGCCGATGCGCTTGAGGAAGTCCTCGTATTCGGACCGGGTCTGGGCGGCGGGGGCCATGTCGAGTTGGAGGCGCGGAATCACCTGTTTGACCACGCCGACGGGGAGCTTGCAGTGGTCGGCGATCTTCTGGAGGGTCTGCCTGCCCGTGCGTTGGCTTTTGGCGATCGTGGCCGCGACTTCCTGCGAACCGCGGGGATCAGGGCGGGTTGGCGTCGGCGACCTTGCCGGGGACGACCAGGCCGGCCATGGGGAACCGCGCTTTGCCCGTCGCCTTGGCCCACTCCTCCTGGAGGTTCAGGGCGCCCGCGTGACCGTCTTGCCCTGCTGGGCGAGCTTCGTCTCCGCGAGGGTCGCCGCGTGTTCGGGCAGGATGGCGTACTCGGCCCTGCCGGTCGCCAGGAGTTGGATGGCCTGCTGGCCGTCCTGGGCCTGGACGACCTCGATGTCGGATTTGCTCAGTCCGTTCTTCTTCAGCAGATAGGGAGAAGACCAGGTCGGGCATGTTCCCGGGCATCGTCACCGCGACCTTCTTGCCCTTCAGGGACTTCCAGTCCCCGGTCGGCGCGCCCGAGGGCTGAGCACGCAGAGCATCCCCACACGACGGGGCCGACGAACCTGACGTCCACGCCCCTTGTTGTAGAGATTGGCGGCGACGTAGGCGGGCGTCGCGGCGACTTCGGCTTCGTTCTTCGCGAGCGAGGACTTCAGCTGCTCGAGGCTGTCCCAGTTCTTCACGCTCACCTTCGAGGAGAAGGACTTCAGTTTCCTCCGTCCCGAAGCCTGTCATGGAGCGCCGAAGGCCATCGTCGTAGGGGACGATGGCCCGGATCCGCTCCATCTTCACGGGGCAGGCCGAGGAGGCGCCCTTCGTCTCCTGGGATGTGGAGCTGCCGGCGCATGCCGTCAGGGCCATGGCGCAGGCGGCTATGACGGCCGTGAGGCGTTTGGTGAACATGTGACCCTTCGTTGTGGATGCGTGAGGCGGCCGCGCTAGTCGATGCGCCAGCCGCCGGGAGGGCCGTCGAGGTGGAGACGCGTCGAGGAGATCGCGTCGAGTTCGCCCGGATCGTGGGAGACCCACACCGTGACGAGGTCGGACTGGGCGACGATGGCCCTCAGGTCGTCGCGCAGCGCGCGCGCCAGCGGTTTGTCGAGCGCGGAGAACGGTTCGTCGACCAGCAGCAGCGCTGGATCGGTCGCCATGGCGCGGGCTATCGCGACCCTCTGGCGCATCCCGCCCGACATCTGCGCGGGATAGAGGTCCATGGCGTCGGCCAGGCCCACCCGTTCCAGCCATTCTTCGGCGACGAAGAGCTTGCCGGCCGTGTCGGGGCGAGCGTGAGCTCGACGTTCTTCCGCGCGCTGAGCCAGGGCAGCAGGCGCGGTTCCTGGAAGACGAAGGCCGTTCGGCCTTCGGGGCGGATGACGCTCCCGGCGTAGTCGTGCGTGATTCCGGCCACGATGCGCAGCAGGGTCGTCTTGCCCTGCCCCGGACGCCCCGGAGACGCCGAGGATCCGCTCCCGGCCCGACCGCCAGGGTCAGGCAGTCGATGAGGTGGAGCGAGCGCCGGTACACGTCGACGTCGAGGAGCACGAGGTCCGCGCTCTGCGTGAACTCGGCGGCCGGCGCCTCGCCCGACGCCGCGCTCCATCCCGCTCTGCGGCGGGTCTGCGGGCTACGAAGCCGACCGCGTTCATGTTGTCGCGGTGCTTGCGGAAGACTGCGCGCATCGCGCGGATCCTCTCGCGGGCCGCTCTGTTGCGCAGGACGTTCCATCCGGAACCGGAGGGCGCCGAACAGGCCCTCGTCGGACACGAGCCGTTTGGACTCCAGGAGGGCCATCGGGTTGGAGTCGGCGTAGTCGACCTCGAACCCGGCTTTCGCGCAGGAGCCTCTGCCAGTTCGCGCTGGTCAGCGGCCGCGCCCCGACCTTGATCGTGCGCGACAGCGCACGGAGACTTTCGGCGACGACTTCCTCGGGGACGTCGTCGGGGCGGAATCCGAGTTCGTGGATCGCGTACCGTCCGCCGGGGCGAGGATCCGGAAGGCTTCGCGCATGATGGCGAGCTTGTCCTGGTCGGACCGCATCGTCAGCAGGGCCTCGCCGACGACGAGGTCCGCGCAGGCGTCGGGAAGCCCGGTCTGCCTGGCGTCGGCGGTCTGGAGCCGGGCCTGCGGGTGGGCCTTGAGCACTTCGAGCAGCTGCGGCGCCCCTGGGAGTTCTTCGTCCACCCCGGTGTACTGCCGTGGTTCGACGGCTAGGAGGATTTCGGCGGTCCGCCCCACTCCCGGGCCGAATTCGACGATGCGATCCTCGCTCGTGGGATCGGCCTCGGCGATGACCCGCCTGGTCAGTTCGATGCCGCCGGGGCGCAGCACCCTCTTGCCCATCTTGGCCAGGAGCCAGTGCCCTGGAGCCGCTTCTCAGCGGGGCCCGAGCGGCTTCCGCGAGCGGGCGCTCCGTCCTTCGCGTCCCCTCCCGGGTGTCCCTCCCGGGAGGTCGCTGCGTCCGTCTCCCTTCGTCTCGGCAGAGTCTTCTGGTCGTCGCTCGGCGTCTCCTCCGGCTGGGACGGGCTCATTCCCCACCGTCCTCGCCCTCGACGGCGTGCCCCCGACTTGGAGACGTCGACCAGTGTGAGGGCCATGTGGCAGGGCTCGAGCGCTTCGAGCGCGTGGCGGGCGCCCGGGGCGAGGTAGACGACGTCGCCTGCGACGATGTCCTTCGTCTCGCCGTTGACGGTGAATCGCATCCTTCCACTCATCTGCTGGACGACGACGGCGCGGGGCGAGGAATGCCCGTGAGGACCCGGCCGGCGTCGAAGCTGAAGACGACGTGCCGCAGCACCTCGTTGTTGACGACCACCCGCGATGTCGTGGCGGCCTCCAGGATCGGCAGTTTGTCGAAAATACCCGTGAAGAAATCCGATTGTGCGACGGGCGTTGTAGGCATCCTCGCTCCCATTGATTTACATAAGGGGCCGTGTTGCGTAAACCATCTTATCCCGTCTCGGACGGGCGATCCGACCCCGGGAAGTGACTACGGCCACGAGAGGGATGGACCGCCGTCCCTATCCGTTCGCCGCCGCGTTCTCCGCATCGACGGCTGCGGCGACGGGGCGCCGGAGTACAGTGGGGACAGCCCGGCCCGAAGCCGGGCGAGCGGGCACGGTCCCGCGGCATCCGGCGCGGCCTGGGATGCGCGTTAGCAGCGGCGTTGAGGCGCCGAGGAGCGGGAGAGACGGATGCACGAACGCTTCGAACACCGATGACGAGATGAGCGCGGCGCGGGATCGACGGCCGCCCGTCCCCCGTCCCCTGCCCAAAGCTTTGAGGAATTGGGCGACACTGCAAGGCGACGACGCCTCCGATTGCAAGGTGGTCCTACACCGCTCCAATGGCATCAGAATCGCTGCAGTTCTCATGCTCACCGTCTGTGCGGCATGGGCTGCCTATGGGATGTCGAAGTGGGTCAGCCGTTTCCGACCGACCCTCGATCCGCTCGAGGGCTTCTCGCTCTCGTCTTGCTCGGTGTGCCGGGGATCTGCGGCCAATGCACTGCGGCGCCGAACCGTCCTGAGCGAAGACGGCGTCGAGATGCGGCGGCTGCTGTTCACCGAGCGGCGGCCGTGGACGTCGGTTCTTTCGAGGTTCGAACTGTCGACGATTGAAATGAAAGGCGAAGCAGCAGAAGGTCGTATCGATCGGACTCGGATCGTATTGGTGAATGGCGCCTCGGATGACGTCATCCGGTTGCCCGGTTGCCTTATCGGTTCCAGTGTTTCCAAGAACTCACGAACGAGGGGAAGATCCGCCCTCTACGGCTTGAAGTACTTCATATCCCGGCGGAAGTGGAATGCCTTCGATGTGAAGGATATAAAGCCGGACATCGGACTGCTGCAGGCGCGCCTAAACCATGGGGGCGAGAAGATGACCGACAAGGCGCGACTGACCTTCTTCACACCGATGTGGCGCAGAATCAGGAAGGTCTCTGCGATCGCGAGCTGTTTTGCATCTGCATGGGGGCATGATGCCTTTTGGCTTTTTCTCTGGACCCATCGGACATCGATTCTGAAAGCCGGAATGCAGCCGTTGAAGGGATTCTCTTGCTTTCCGGCGGCGCCCTCATCGCGTATCCGGCGTATAAGAGCCGCACATGCTTTCGACGGGTGGTTGTCACCCCTGAGGGGATTCGCACCGCAGGCAGGAGCTCCATGGCCCGCGTCCCGCTCAAGCCTGTTCGTAGCCGGAGACAGGATCTTCCTCGCCGATCGTCAAGGGCGGCCCGTCGCTTTGGACGGCGCCGGCGTGGCGTTGGGCGGGTTCCAGCGAAGGCAGGAGAAACTCGTTGCGCGGTGCGAGGCTATCTGGTACTGGGCGTGGCCCATGGCGCGACCCGAGAGAGCGGCTGCTACGTTCCGCTGACGGATGCGGACATGCAGCGGGAAACGCGAGATATTCGAGAAACGCCCGGGATAACGGCGCCTTCGACGGCATAGGGCTCCCCTCGCGTTCAACGCGTGAGCTCCCACCCGGCTCGTCGACTGAGCGCCGCGAACCGCTCGGTTCCCGCACGGACCGCTGCAGGGGCCCGCAGTTCCGCGGCCGTCTGCCCCCTCAACGTCCTGCCGCCGGCGGCGAGCCGACGAGGGAGGGCCCGCCGCTCAGGCGGCGGGCCCTCCCGTTCAGCGGCTCAACAGGTCACTTGAGGATCTTGATGACGCGGCCGGAGCCGACGGTGTGGCCGCCTCGCGGATGGCGAAGCCGAGGCCCTCTTCCATGGCGATCGGCTGGATGAGCTCGACGGTCATCCCGGTGTTGTCGCCGGGCATGACCATCTCGGTGCCCTCGGGCAGGGGTGATGATACCGGTGACGTCGGTGGTCCGGAAGTAGAACTGCTGACGGTAGTTGGAGAAGAAGGGGTTGTGGCGTCCGCCCTCTTCCTTCTTCAGCACGTAGACCTGGGCCTCGAACTGGGTGTGCGGGGTGATCGTGCCGGGCTTGGCGACGACCTGGCCGCGCTCGACCTCCTCTCGCTTAGTGCCGCGCAGGAGCAGACCGCAGTTCTCGCCGGCCTCGGCGTAGTCCATCTGCTTGTGGAACATCTCGATGCCGGTGACGGTGGTCTTCTGGGTCGGGCGGATGCCGAGGATCTCGACTTCCTCATTCAGCTTTGAGCTGACCGCGCTCGACGCGGCCGGTCACGACGGTGCCGCGGCCGGTGATCGTGAAGACGTCCTCGATGGGCAGGAGGAACGGCCTGTCGAGGTCGCGGATCGGATCCGGGAAGTAGGTGTCGATCTGATCGATGAGCTGCTCGACGGCGGCCGTCCACTCGGCGTCGCCCTCGAGCGCCTTGAGCGCGGAGACGCGGATGACGGGGATGTTGTCGCCGTCGTACTCCTGGGAGGAGAGGAGATCGCGGACCTCCATCTCGACGAGCTCGAGGAGCTCCTCGTCCTCGACCATGTCGGCCTTGTTGAGGGCGACGATGAGGTCGGGCACGCCCACCTGGCGGGCGAGCAGCACGTGCTCGCGGGTCTGGGCCATCGGGCCGTCGGTCGCCGCGACCACGAGGATGGCGTCGTCCATCTGGGCCGCGCCGGTGATCATGTTCTTGATGTAGTCGGCGTGGCCGGGCGCGTCGACGTGGGCGTAGTGACGCTTGTCCGTCTGGTACTCCACGGGCGACGTTGATGGTGATGCCGCGCTGGCGCTCCTCGGGAGCGTTGTCGACTTCGTCGAACGGAGTGAACTCTGTTCAGCTCCGGCACTTTGTCGGCCAGAACCTTGGTGATGGCCGCGGTCAGCGTCGTCTTACCATGGTCGACGTGACCGATCGTACCGATGTTCATGTGCGGCTTGGACTTGTCGTACTTGGCCTTTGCCACTTGGGGCCCTCCTGGGACTCTAGATTGACTTTCAGGTGAGTGAGATGCGGGAAAGCATCAGACCCGGCCTATGTGTCTTATGGTCGGTTGCGGATTGTACAGGACCGTTGGGACTCATTCGCCCCGGGTCTTCTTGATGATCTCCTCGGAGACGTTCTTGGGAACCTCGGCGTACGAGTCGAACTGCATCGTGTAGACCGCACGCCCCTGGGTCTTGGAGCGGAGGTCGCCGACGTATCCGAACATCTCACTGAGCGGGACCAGGGCGCGAACGATCTTCACACCGGTCGCGTCCTCCATGGACTTAATCATGCCACGCCGCGAATTGAGGTCGCCGATGACATCGCCCATGTACTCCTCGGGAGTGCGGACCTCCACATCCATGACCGGTTCGAGGAGCACCGGCTGGCGCGCCTCGCACCCTCCCGCAGCACCATGTTCCCGGCGATTTTGAAGGCCATTTCCGACGAGTCGACTTCGTGGTAGGCGCCGTCTTCGAGGGTCGCCTTGATCCCCACTCATGGGGTAGCCGGCGAGAACGCCGGTCTGCATCGCTCTCCTGAATGCCCGCGTCGACCGAGGGATGTATTCATGGGGCACGCGCCCGCCGGTGACGGCGTTCGCGAACTCGTAGATCGCGCCGTCCTCCGCGTCGACGAGGGGTTCGAAGGTCACGAGGACGCGAGCGACCGGGCCGGAGCCACCCGTCTGCTTCTTGTGGGTGTACTCGACCTTGTCGACCTTCCTGCGGATGGTCTCGCGGTAGGCGACCATCGGCGCGCCGACGTTCGCGTCCACCTTGAACTCGCGCTTCATGCGATCCACGAGGATGTCGAGGTGGAGCTCGCCCATTCCGCCGATGACGGTCTGACCGGTCTCCTCGTCTTGGCGGACGGTGAAGGTCGGGTCTTCGTCGGCCAGCTTCTGGATGGCCGTCGAGAGCTTCTCCTGGTCGTTCTTCGACCTGGGCTCGATGGCCACGTGGATGACGGGGTCCGGGAACGTCATGGACCCAAGGACGATGGGCTTGTCGATCGCGCACAGAGTATCGCCCGTCGTCGTCTCCTTGAGACCGACGAAGGCGTAGATGTGGCCGGCATGCGCGGCCTCCACCGGGTTCTCGCGATTGGAGTGCATCTGGAACATCTTCCCGATGCGCTCCTTCTGCCCTTCGTGGCGTTGAGCACCCGTACGCCCTGACCCACCCTTGCCGGAGTAGACGCGGATGTAGGTGAGCTTGCCGTAGAAGGGGTGGACGGCGATCTTGAAGGCGAGGGCTGCGAAGGGCTCGTTCTCGTTCGCCTCGCGGGTGTCGGGCTCGTCCTCGCGGCCGGGGAGGAAGCCCTCCGTGGCGGGGATGTCGAGCGGCGAGGGCAGGTAGTCCACGACCCCGTCGAGCATGGGCTGGACGCCCTTGTTCTTGTAGGCCGAACCGCAGAAGACGGGGTAGACCTCGCCGGCGATCGTGCGGATGCGCAGTCCCCTCTGATCTCGTCGAGGGTGAGCTCGCCGCCTTCGAGGTACTTCTCCATGAGCTCCTCGTTGGCTTTCGGCCGCGGCCTCGACCGCTTCGAGGTGGTAGGCCTCGCCTTCTCCAGGAGGTCGGCCGGAATCTCCTCCTCGGCGACGACGATGCCCTTCGTGTCCTGGCCCTTGGCGTCTTTCTCCGGGAAGCGGATCGCCTTCATCTTCAGGACGTCGATCACGCCGTCGAAGTCGCCTCGACCCCGATCGGAAGGTCACGACGATCGGCGGCCTGAAGGCGGTCCTCGATCGTCTGGACTCGAGAAAGTCGAAGTTCGCGCCCCAGCTTGTCCATCTTGTTGATGAAGCAGATGCGCGGGACGTTGTACTTGTCGGCCTGGCGCCACACGGTCTCCGACTGGGGCTCGACGCTCTCCTTGCCGTCGAAGACGGCGACCGCTCCGTCGAGGACGCGCAGGAGCGCTCGACCTCGACGGTGAAGTCCACGTGTCCGGGCGTGTCGATGATGTTGATCTGGGTGCCCTTCCAGAAGGCGGTGACGGCTGCGGACGTGATGGTGATGCCGCGCTCCTTCTCCTGCTCCATCCAGTCGGTGGTCGAGGCGCCGTCGTGCGTCTCCCCCTGATCTTGTAGTTGATGCCCGTGTAGTACAGTGATGCGCTCGGTGACGGTGGTCTTGCCAGCGTCGATGTGCGCTCATGATTCCGATATTGCGGACCCTGCTTTGAGGTCTGTCAGCACGTCGAGTGCCACGTTTTGGCTCTTCTTCCTTGAGGGCGCGCTGACGGCGGCCAGTCGCGCCCGTTCGTCGTTACCAGCGGTAGTGAGCGAAGGCCCTGTTGACTCCGCCATTCGGTGCGTGTCTTCGCGACGCTTGACAGCGGCGCCCAGGCCGTTGGATGCGTCGAGGATCTCGTTGAGGAGGCGCTCGGTCATGGTCTTCTCGCGGCGCTGGCGAGCGTAGTCGACCAGCCATCGCAGGGCGAGGGTCGTCGCGCGACCCGCCTTGACCTCCACGGGCACCTGGTGGTGGCGCCTCCGACGCGACGGGAGCGGACCTCCAGCGACGGGCGGATGTTGTCCATCGCGCGCTTGAGGACCGTCAGGGGATCCTGGCCGGACTTCTCCCCGACTCCTTCGAGGGCCCCGTAGACGATCCGCTCGGCCGTGGACTTCTTTCCGTCGAGGAGAACCCGGTTGACGAGCTGGGTCACCATCGGCGAGCCGTAGACGGGGTCGTTGACGATGGGGCGCTTGCGGGCCGGTCCTTTGCGGGGCATTACTTCTTCTCCTTCTTCGCGCCGTAGCGGCTGCGGGCCTGCTGACGGTTCTGACTCCCTGGGTGTCGAGGGCGCCACGGACGATCCTGTAGCGCACACCTGGAGGTCGCGGACGCGGCCCCCGCGGACGAGGACGATCGAATGCTCCTGAGATTGTGCCTCGCCGGGAATGTAGGCCGTGACCCTCTATACCGGAGGACAGGCGGACGCGGGCGACCTTGTGAAGGGCCGAATTCGGCTTCTTCGGGTGGTGGTGAAGACGCGGGTGCACACGCCGCGGCGCTGGGGACTCCCCTTGAGCGCCGGGGTCTGGACTTCCCTGATTTTTGCTCGAGCGGCCCTTTGCGGACCAGCTGCTGAATTGTGGGCACTGTGGACTCCTGAAAATGTTCTGTTCAATCGTGATGCGGGCGAACGAGGCACGGGCCCCACTCGCGCGCTTATCCGCGGAATGTCGCGGACTGAGGATGGACACACCGGATATGGGCAACCTAAGCAAGAATAGCCGCAGGGTCGCGGATCCGTCAAAGAATCCCGCGTGTGGCGGTGATTACGAGGAGGGCGCGTATGCGCCCCTCCTGCTCGCTGCTCCCGCGCGCCGCCGTGCCGACGGCGCGCGGGACACGGTCAGAAGGCCGGGTACCCTGCGCTCAGATCGAAGTCCGGGAAGTCGCCGTAGCCGAAGCCGTCGTCGAAGGCCTCCAGGTCGCGGTGGCTGAAGCCGTTGTTCTTCCGACCTCGATGCGGGCCTCGGACGTCGGCTCGACGCGCACGTTGCGCAGCTGCTCCAGTCCGGTCCCGGCGGGTATGAGCTTGCCGAGGATGACGTTCTCCTTCGGCCGGACAACGGGTCGCTCTTGGCGTTGAGGGCGGCCTCCGTGAGGACCTTCGTCGTCTCCTGGAGGAGGCGGCGGACAGCCAGGAGTCGGTCGCCAGGGAGGCCTTCGTGATGCCCATGAGCTCGGGGCGCCCGGAGGCCGGCTTGCCGCCCTCGGCCATCGCGGTCCGATTCTCGTCCTCGAAGATGCCACGTCGACGAGCTCGCCGGGGAGCAGCTTGTGGTTCCCGCTTCGAGGATGGTCACGCGGCGCAGCATCTGGCGGACGATGACCTCGATGTGCTTGTCGTGGATCTCCACGCCCCTGCGAACGGTAGACGCTCTGGACCTCGGAGACGATGTGCTCCTGGGCCGAACGGCGACCCGAGATGCGCAGTACCTTCTGGGGTCGACCGATCCCTCGACGAGCTGCTGGCCGACCTGGACTCGGCTGTCCTCGGAGACGAGCAGCTTGGCGCGCTGGAGACCCTGGTAGACGAGGTCTTCGTCGCCGTCGTCGCGCACGACGATGAGGCGGCGGGTGCGCCTCGCCGTCCTCCACCTGAGTCGCCCGGGGGCTCGGCGATCGGCGCCTCCCCTCGGGGTCCGAGCCTCGAAGAGTTCCCTGCACGCGAGGCAGGCCCTGGGTGATGTCGTCGGCGAGGCCGAGCCGCCCGTGTGAAGGTGCGCATCGTCAGCTGTGTTCCCGGCTCGCCGATCGACTGGGCCGCGACGATCCCGACGGCCTCGCCGATGTCCACGAGCTTTGCCGGTGGCCATCGAGCGGCCGTAGCATAGCGCAGGTGCCGATGCGCGACTGCAGGTCAGCACGGAGCGGACCGCGACCTCGGTGACGCCCGCCGCGATGAGCCTCTCGATGACGACGTCGCCCAGGTCGGTTCCCCGCGGCGACGATGACCTCGCCGTCCTCGCCGACGATGTCCCGGGCGAGGGTGCGGGCGTAGACGGTGGTGTCGAGCTGTTCGTCGGGCACGAGGGCGCCGGATGCGTCGCGGTGCGCGATGACCCTTGGTCAGGCCGCGCTGCGTGCCGCAGTTGTCCTCGCGGACGATGACGTCCTGGGAGACGTCGACCAGGCGCCGCGTCAGATACCCCGAGTCGGGCCGTGCGCAGAGCGGTGTCCGCCAGGCCCCTTGCGGGCGCCGTGCGTGGCGATGAAGTACTCCAGGACCGACAGGCCCTCGCGGTAGTTCGACTTGATCGGGCGGGGGATGATCGCCCCCTTCGGGTCGGCGACGAGGCCTCGCATGCCCGCGATCTGGCGGACCTGCTCCCAGTTGCCTCGCGCCCCCGAGGAGACCATGCGGTTGACGGTGTTCATCTCCTCGAAATTGGTGCGCATCTCCCGGGCGATCCGGTCGGTCACCGCGGACCACAGGTCGACGAGGTCGCGGCGGCGGTCCTCGTCCTCGATGCGTCCGGTGAGGAACTGATGCTCGATCCGGGAGGCGTCGGCCTCCGCATTGTCGAGGATCTCGCGCTTCGTCCCGGGGACGACGACGTCCGACACGGCGATGGTCGCGCCCGAGCGTCCCGCCCAGTAGAAGCCCGCCTCTTCCAGGGCGTCGAGCGAAGCGCCGACGGCGACCTTCTCGTACCGCTCGGCCAGGGCGTTGACGATCCGGCCGAGGACCTTCTTGTCGACCGGCTCGTTGACGTAGGGGAAGTCCACGGGAGCGTGTCGTTGAAGATCGCGCGGCCCAGACTCGTCTCCAGGCGGAAGGGCTCGCCGTCGGCGCGGCCATCGGGGCCTGGAAGTCCACGGGCGCGGCGACGTCCCCTCGAAGCGGATGAAGCACCGCGCGTTCAGGTCGAGCTGGCGGAGGTCCATCGCCATCCGAGCCTCGGCGACGGAGGAGAAGTACCTCCCCTCGCCGGGCAGGCCGTCGCGCACGCTCGTCAGGTGGAACAGCCCGATGATGCATGTCCTGGAGGGCATGGTCACCGGACGGCCGTCCGAGGGTTTGAGGATGTTGTTCGAGGAGAGCATGAGGACGCGCGCCTCGGCCTGGGCCTCCACCGACAGCGGCAGATGGACGGCCATCTGGTCCCCGTCGAAGTCGAGCGTTGAAGGCGCCGCACACGAGCGGGTGCAGGCGGATGGCCTTGCCCTCGATGAGCTAGCGGCTCGAAGGCCTGGATGCCCAGGCGGTGAAGCGTCGGCGCCCGGTTGAGGAGGACGGGTGTTCCTGGATGACTCTTCGAGGACGTCCCACACTTCGGGACGCTGCCGGTCGATGAGACGCTTAGCCGCCTTGACGTTCTTGGCGACGTCGAGGTCCACGAGCCTCTTCTGGACGAAGGGCTTGAACAGCTCGAGCGCCATGATCGTCGGCAGGCCGCACTGGTGGAGTTTGAGGGTCGGACCCACGACGATGACGCTGCGACCAGAGTAATCCACGCGCTTGCCCAGAAGGTTCTGGCGAAGCGCCCCTGCTTGCCCTTGAGCATGTCGGACAGGGACTTCAGCGGCCGGTTGCCGGCGCCCTGGACGGGGCGGCCGCGTCGGCCGTTGTCGAAGAGGGCGTCCACGGCCTCCTGGAGCATGCGCTTCTCGTTGTTCACCATGATCTCGGGGGCCCCGAGGTCGAGCATGCGCTTGAGGCGGTTGTTGCGGTTGATGACGCGGCGATAGAGGTCGTTGAGGTCGGAGGTGGCGAAGCGGTCGCCGTCGAGCTGCACCATGGGGCGCAGGTCGGGCGGGATGACCGGAAGGGCGTCGAGCACCATGGCCGTGGGCTTGGTCCCCGAGTGCAGGAAGGCGTTGATGACCTTGATGCGCTTGAGGGCGCGGGCCTTGCGCTGGGCGGTGCCGGACCTCGATGACCTCGACGAGGTGGTCGCGCTCGGCCTGCAGATCGAAGGACTCCAGGCGCCGCTTGATGGCCTCGGCGCCCCGGAACGCCTCGAAGTAGTCGGAGTAGCGCGCCTCCATCTCGCGGTAGAGGTCCTCGTCCCTTCGAGATCGCCGACCTTGAGCTTTGGTGAAGCGCTCCCACACGGCGTCCAAGCGCTCCAGGTCGAGGTCGGCGCGCTGCGGATGCGGGCTAGATCGGTTTCGGCGGCGCGCTTGATCTTGCTCTTGGCGTCGGACTTCTGCTTGTCGCCCTCGGCCCTCAGCCAGATCGGCCTCGAGCCTCTTCTGGCGCTCCTCCAGGTCGACGGCCAACTGCTTCTCGATGGCCCGGAGCGCTCGAGCTCGTACTCGGACTGGAGGGAGGGAAGGTCCTGGCGGCGGTTCTCCTCGTCGACGGAGGTCACCATGTAGGCCGCGAGTAGATGACCTTCTCCAAGTCCTTGGGCGCGATGTCGAGCAGGTACCCCCAGTCGCGAGGAACGCCCTGAAGTACCAGATGTGGGTCACGGGAGCGGCGAGCTCGATGTGGCCCATGCGCTCGCAGCGCACCTTCGAACAGGTGACCTCCACGCCGCAGCGTTCGCAGACGATGCCCCTGAAGCGGGGGCGCTTGTACTCGCCGCAGGCGCACTCCCAGTCGCGGGTGGGGCCGAAGATGCGCTCGCAGAACAGCCCGTCGCGCTCAGGTTTGAGCGTGCGGTAGTTGATGGTCTCCGGTTTTTTGACCTCGCCGTGCGACCAGGTGCGCACGTCGTCGGAGGTTGCCAGAGAGATGTGGAGCTGGTCGAGCGGTTGACGTCGAGCAGGTTCCTCTTCCTGATGAAGCACCGATACATGTTGTCAATGGGCGGACTGGACGGCCCGGCGGGCGCTCGGCCGGGCCGCCGCGTCAGAAGTCGGCGCCCGACGTGAGATCCTCCAGGCCGGTCGGCATGGCCAGCAGCTCGAGGGTCTGGAACTGGTCCTCCTCGGTGTCCTGGAGGTTGATCGACTGGCTCTGCCGCGTCGAGGGCCTCGACGTTCAGGCACAGGAGCGCATCTCCTGGATGAGGACCCTTGAAGGATTCGGGGATGCCCGCCTCGGGGACGTTGTCCCCCTGACGATGGCTTCGTAGACCTTGACGCGGCCGACCGTGTCGTCGGACTTGATCGTCAGCATCTCCTGCAGCGTGTGGGAGGCGCCGTAGGCCTCCAGGGCCCATACCTCCATCTCGCCGAAGCGCTGGCCGCCGAACTGGGCCTTTCCGCCGAGCGGCTGCTGCGTGACCATCGAGTAGGGGCCGGTCGAACGGGCGTGGATCTTGTCGTCGACGAGGTGGTGGAGCTTGAGCATGTACATGTAGCCCACCGATATCGGCTCTGGGAAGGGCTCGCGGAACGTCCGTCGAACAGTCGCGCCTTGCCCTGGCCGTCGACGAGGATCTCGCCGTCGCGGTTGGGCAGAGTCGCCGACAGCAGCCCGGAGAGCTCGTCGCCCCGGACACCGTCGAACACCGGCGTGGCGACCTGGGCCCCCGGCGCTCCCACCACGGTGTCCTCGGGCAGACGGGCCGCCCATTCCTCGCCCGACTCGCGGGCGGCCGAGGCGTCCCATCCCTGGCTGGCGATCCACCCCAGGTGCAGCTCGTAGACCTGGCCCAGGTTCATGCGCCCGGGAACGCCCAACGGGTTGAGGATGATGTCCACGGGGTGCCGTCCTCCATGAAGGGCATGTCCTCGATCGGCAGGATCCGCGAGATGACGCCCTTGTTTCCGTGACGCCCGGCCATCTTGTCGCCGATGGTGATCTTGCGGCGCTGGGCGATGTAGACGCGAACCGTCTCGTTGACGTCGGAGGCGAGCTCGTCGTTGTTCTCCTGGGTGAACTGGCGCACGCCGATGACGATGCCCGACTCGCCGTGGGGCACGCGCGAGCGATGTCGCGGACCTCCTTGGCCTTCTCGCCGAAGATCGCGCGCAGGAGCCTCCTCGCTGGTCAGCCTCGGTCTCCCCTTTGGGCGTGATCTTGCCGACGAGGATGTCCCCGGCCTGCACTTCGGCGCCGATGCGGATGACGCCGTGCTCGTCGAGGTGCGAAAGCATCTCATCCGAGACATTGGGGATGTCCCGGGTGATCTCCTCGGCCCGAGCTTCGTGTCGCGCGCGTCGACTTTCGTGCTCCTCGATGTGGATCGAGGTGAGCAGGTCGTCCTTCACGCAGCGCTCGGAGAGGATGATCGCGTCCTCGTAGTTGAAGCCGTTCCACGTCATGAAGGCGACCAGGAGGTTCTGCCCGAGCGCGAGCTCGCCTCCCTCGGTGGCGGGGCCGTCGGCGATGAGCGTTCCGGCCTCCAGACGGTCCCCGGGCTTGACGACGACCTTCTGGTTGATGCAATTGCCGGGGTTGGACCGCTCGAACTTGGTCATCTTGTACGTGACGTGCCGTCCGTTGTCCTGCTCGACGACTACGGAGTCGGCGTCGACCTCCAGGACGACGCCGGGGGCGCTGGCCGCCGTCACGTCGCCCGCGTCGACCGCGCGCGCATCTCCATGCCCGTGCCCACGTAGGGGGCGACGGGACGGATGAGCGGAACGGCCTGGCGCTGCATGTTCGCCCCCATGAGGGCGCGGTTGGCGTCGTCGTGCTCCAGGAAGGGGATCATGGCCGTTCCGACCGAGCACATCTGCCGTGCCGAGACGTCCATGTAATCGATCTCCTTCACCGGCACGAGAGCGGGCTCACCGCCGGGCATGCGGCACAGGGCCTCCTCGTCGAGGAAGCGTCCGCCCGCGTCGAGCGGGGCCTCGGCCTGCGCGATGACGGCGCGGTCCTCGTCGTCGGCCTGGAGGTAGACGATCTCGTCGGTGGCGACCCCGTCGACGACCCGCCGGTAGGGCGTCTCGATGAAGCCGAAGGAGTTGATGCGCGCGAAGGACGCGAGCGAGCCGATCAGACCGATGTTCGGGCCTTCGGGCGTCTCGATCGGGCACATGCGGCCGTAGTGGGAGGGGTGGACGTCTCGCACCTCCATGCCCGCGCGGTCGCGCGAGAGCCCGCCGGGGCCCAGCGCGGAGAGGCGGCGCTTGTGCGTCAGACCCGCGAGCGGATTGTTCTGGTCCGCGAACTGCGAAAGCTGGGACGTGCCGAAGAACTCCTTGATCGCAGCGACGATCGGCCGGATGTTGATCAGCGAGGACGGCGTGATGGCCTCGGCCTCCTGGGTCGTCATGCGCTCGCGCACCATTCGGTCCAGACGGGACAGGCCCGTGCGGACCTGGTTCTGGATGAGCTCGCCGACGGCGCGGATGCGGCGGTTGCCGAAGTGGTCGATGTCGTCCGTCTCGACGGCCACGGACGCGGCCCCTTCGGCGCACACCACCTCGGACTGCCCGGCGTGAAGAGCCAGAAGATAGCGCAGGACGGCCGTGATGTCCGAGATGCCGAGCTGGCGGGAGTCGCCGGAGGATCCAGGCCCAGCTTCTTGTTGATCTTGAAGCGCCCGACCTTGGCCGTGTCGCAGCGTTTGGTGTTGAAGTAGAAGTTGTTGAGGAGCGTGCGGCCCGCCTCGGCCGTCGGCGGCTCGCCGGGACGCAGCTTGCGGTAGAGGTCGGTCAGAGCCTCTTCCTGGGTGTGCACCGTGTCCTTCTCGAGGGTCTCGATGAGGGCTGGGAAGTCGGCGAAGATCTCGCGGATCTCCGATTCGGCCATGCCCAGAGCCTTGAGGAACACCGTCACGGACTGCTTGCGCTTGCGATCCACCCGCACGCCCACGGCGTCGCGCTTGTCGATCTCGAATTGAGCCAGGCTCCGCGCGAGGATGACTTTCGTCGAGAAGACGTCCTTGTCGGAGGTCTTGTCGGCCACGCGCTCGAAGTAGACGCCGGGCGAGCGCACCAGCTGGGAGACGACGACGCGCTCGGTCCCGTTGATGATGAAAGTGCCGCGCTCGGTCATGAGCGGGAAGTCGCCGATGAAGGTCGTCTGGTTCTTGATCCGCCGGTCTCGTAGTTCTGGAACTCGGCCGTCACGTATAGCGGAGCGGCGTACGTCAGATCGCGCTCGCGGCATCTCGGCGATGGAGTACTTGGGGTCTTCGAGGTGGGGGTGGAGACATGAGCCCCATCGTCTGGGCTGCGTTCTCGATCGGAGAGATCTCCTCGAAGATCTCTTCGAGGCCGGACTGCTCACCCGGCTCTTCCGGGCCCAGGCCCTCGGAGCCTATGAGCCAGCCGAAGCTGTCGGTCTGGAGTCCGAGAAGATCGGGAACCTGAAGGGGCTCGTGAATCTTGGCGAACGACACCCGGTCTACGACCGGCTTGCCTTTGAGAGCGGAGAGCGAATAGGTGCGCGAAGCAGCCAAAGGGGTTCCTTCCCCTGACGTTGGTAAGGCGGTCGGCACCGGCACTCCCCGGCCGGACCGGTCGCCGGACCGCGGCGTCGAGCCGGGCGGGCGACTTTTTGGGCACAGTGATGGGTACACGGCGCGAGTACCTACATTACACCCATAGAGAATGCGAGCGCTACGCCAAACCCTGTGGAAGGCGTCACGGGACGACTCTGTCCGCGGCAGCCGCCGCGTGCGGACGTCGCGCGGGCCTGCCGTCACACACTGTTGCACAGCCCGGCCCGACATGCAAGTGCGACTACACGTCACGGCGTGTTGCGCACAGCCCTCCCGCCGGAGGCCGGAAGGGGCGGGCGCGCGCGATCCGTCCGCTTCGCGAGAGGTCGGCCCCTGCGTCCCCCTCGTCCGCTCCCCGGCCGCGCATCCCGTCGGCCGGTCGGATCGGTAGAACCTCCTCCGGCCGGCCGCGGTCCGGGCCAGCCGAAAGACCTGCGCCGGGGAGCGGTTCACCTTCCCACCTGTGCGAGGCAGCGCCGAAGTCGATTCGGGCTATCGTATGGATGTGAACATCCGAGTGCGGCTCTCCGCGACTCCTTCGCAGCAGAGGCACCGGACACCAAGGAGGCCACGATGACCAGACGACATCCGGCGATCGTCACCGCCGTGGGCCTGCTCCTCGCCGGAGCACAGCTGGCCTGCTCGGACTCGAACTCCGATGCGTCCTTTCTGAATGACGCGTCGCGTTCGGCAAGCCCCTCGCCCAGTTCCCAAAAGCCCAGCCAACCAAGTAAAAACGCTTCTTCTTCCTCGAATAGGCAGAGTTCATCCCTATACGGAACTCAAACCTTCAGCCTATCAGAGGTCATCTTCAGCCACATCCGATCGACCAAGCACCCTCAATAGATACATATTTTCACAAAACACCATTTTCTTCAACACACCCTGGAAAAGAAAGGAAAAAGCCAAATTCGACGTCCCGAAGCATTTCAGATTCGATAACAATCCACATGGTAAAAAGATTCTCGACGCTGCAATAGTTTACGACCCGGCTGATAGCTATATAAATTATATAATAATGCCGGACACAGTATTCTATAAGCTACCGAACATGGATCAAGTACTCACTGATCTCAAAGCTTCGAATTTGCAGCCCAAAGGAATTTACAGCCTGGACCGATTAGGCGCGTACAAAGCCGTAGGAGTGGAGTTCACCACGGAAAACGGACGACTCAGCCGCATCTTCATCGTCGAAGTCGAGGGAACCACCTGGAACATCACGATAAACGCGCGCAACGCCCAGGAGGCCGACGACCTGCAGAGGAACTTGGACAGCATGCGCCCCGCGTAGGCAGCTCGGCGGCCCTGGGCGGGTCAGCCGACCCGCCCAGGCTGACGCCTTCGCCCGCGAGCGGTCCGCGCTGCAACGGGATCATCGAACTTCCTCGCCAACGCGATTCCCCGACCGAGCGAAGCCGTGCTGCCCTCCCCTGTCGCCTTCAGGCGACGATCTTCGCGTACGTAGCGCAGAGCGTCGGCCGCTCTCGAAGGGCGGAGAGCCGCGGCGACGGGCGCTCGCGTCAGAGGACGACTACCGGCTGATGAGGGTCTGCGGGCTTGTCCTTCATCAGCCAGAGCGCCTCCTCCACGTGTTCGAAGCCCTGGGCAGCGATGGGTGATCAGGCGGGAGACGTTGAGCTTGCCCAGGACACCAGACGGGCCAGCTTCTCCATTCGCAGGCGTCCGCCGGGCATGAGGCCGCCGGTAGATCGTTATATGCCCCATTCCCACTCCCCATTCGACGCGCGGAATCTTCACGTACTCGCCGTCGCCCAGGTAGTTGACGTTTCCGATGATGCCTCCAGGGGCGAACGGATTTCACGGCGGAGGCGAAGGTGTCGTTGTCGCCTCCCCGCGATGACGACCTTGTCCACGCCCCGTCCGTCGGTCAAGCTCGCGACCTGATCCTCGATGGCGCCGTCCCTGTAGCTTGACGAGATCCGTCGCGCCGTGGAGCGGGCCGCCTCCTGGCAGACCGGACGGGAGCCGACGCCGATGATGTGGGCCGCGCCGTGGAGGTTCGCGCCCGCCACGGCCATCAATCCGACCGGCCCGATCCCGACGACCAAGACGTCGTCGCCGAAGGTGACCTGGGCCAACTCGACGCCGTGCAGGCCGGTGGGCACCATGTCGAGAGCATGCAGGCCTCGGCGGGCGAGACATTCTCGGGGATGAGGGCCAGGTTGCCGTCCGCGTCGTTGACGTGGAAGTACTCGCCGAAGACTCCGTCTTTGAAGTTGGAGAACTTCCAACCGGAGAGCATGCCGCCCGAGTGCATGGGATATCCCGACTGCGTCTCGGTCGAGGACCAGTCCGGCGTGATGGCGGGGATCAAGACGTGGTCTCCCGGCTTGAAGTCCTGACGAGCGCCCCCACCTCGACGACTTCACCACACGCTTCGTGGCCGAGGATCATGTCCGTGCGCTCGCCGATCGCCCCTCCCCAGCACGTGTGCACGTCGGAGGTGCACGCGCCACGGCCAAGGGACGCACGATCGCGTCGAGGGGCTGCAGACGGGCGCTCCTTCTCCACCCAGCCGATCCGGCCGATGGAGCGCATCGCAAAGCCTTTCATCGTTATTTCCTTTCCGAGCTCATCGACAACGTGCGGACGCCGGACGGGCCAGCGGCTTCGCCGCGCATCAGTTAAAACAACGAATACCACGTCATGGAAGAGGAAAATGAAATAGCTTTCACAATGCGGGCGTCTCCGGATGGCGTCCCAGGCACGCCCGCACCCACGTGGCGCAGAGACGACCGAAGAAGGCGAAGGTAAGGTTGCCCTTAGCATCAGTGTCGGAACCCGGATTCATTCCCGCCGAATAGGAGATCTCATGGCAAACCCGTGGACGTTGTACGACCGACTCATCGATCCGATCCCCGAGGACCTCACCGTCACAGCGGCGAGCGTAGGGCCGAAGTGGTGTCGCATAACGTCCCTGCGAAGGCGGCGCGGGAATGGCCTTCTCCATGCCCGCGAGCACGCGGCCCGCGCTTCACGAGAACGGGGAGTTCGTCGGAGCGCGCCTGCGCGACGTAGCGCAACTCGCCAAGAGCTGGAATCTGGCCGAGGCGGGAATGGGGATGGCCGCGGTCAACTCGTGGCACAGCCTGCCCGCGCGGGCACGCGCGAACGGCTTCGCACCGTGCGCGGACAACAACTGGGCGAAGAGCTTCCATCCCTACCGCGAGGCGACGCGCGGGCGGAAGGTCGCCGTGATCGGACATTTCCCCTTCGCCCCCGCAGCACTGTCCGAGGCCGGGGAGCTGTTCGTCTTCGAGCGCAATCCCTGTCGAAGGCGACTATCCCGACTCGGCCAGCGAATACCTCCTGCCCGAATGCGACTACGTCTTCATCACCGGGTCGTCCTTCGTCAACAAGACGATCCCGCGCCTGCTCGAGCTCTCCCGCAATGCGACGACCGTCATGATCGGGCCCTCCACTCCGGCTTCGCCGATTCTCTTCGACTACGGAGTGGACGTGATAACGGCCTTCGCCTGCGATCAGGGAGCGCTGTTGGATGAAGCGCTGGACGGCAACCTCCTGGGCGGCATGTACGAGGCGGGCATGCGCGTGGAGCGGGCGAAGCCCTTGTGAAGGGCTTCGCCCGCCGGAAGGACCAGAAGGCTATGCGGGTGAAGGCCCTCGGTCTGCTCCCTTTGATCGCCACCTCGGTGGGAAGGCGCTCGATCGAGCCTGGCCCCGCAGAATCCGACCACGCCCTCCGTCCGGCTGAGCACGTACTGCGCGTCCTGCGGCTCGGCGATCGGCCCGCCGTGGCAGAGGACGAGATGTCGGATCGACCTCGACGGCGGCGTCATGCATGGCCTGCACACGCTCCACGCATTCGTCGAGCGTGAGCGCCGTGGAGGCGCCGATCGTCCCTTCGTCGTCAAACCCATGGGGCACGAGGATGTCCGCGCCGGCCTCGGCCATGGCCTCGCCTGCTCGACGTCGAACACGTACGGGGACGTGACCAGGGTCGCGTTCGCGGGCTTGCCGGATCATCTCCAGCTCGAGGTCGTAGCCCATCCCCGTCCCTCGAGGTTCTGGCGGAAGACGCCGTCGATGAGCCCGACGGTCGGGAAGTTCTGGACGCCGGAGAATCCGGCGGCCTTCACTCGTCGAGGAAGCGGCCCATCACCCGGAAGGGGTCCGTGCCGTTGACCCCGCGAGCACAGGCGTGTCCTTGACGACGGGAGGACTTCGTTGGCCATCTCCATGACGATCGCGTTGGCGTCCCCGTAGGCCAGCAGCCCGGAGAGCGAGCCCCGGCCGGCCATGCGGAAACGGCCCGAGTTGTAGATGACCAGCAGGTCGATTCCGCCCGCTTCGGCGGACTTGGCCGATATGCCCGTGCTCGCGCCGCCGCCGATGACCGGGCGGCCCTCGGCGACTTTCGCCCGGAGTCGGGCGAGTACTTGTGAACGTTCCATCGTTCGTCCTTTCTTCTGCCCTTGCGCCGCGGGCTCTGCAAGCCCACGGCATTCCGTCAGGCCGCGGAGCCGCTGCGGCCCGCGGGCGCAGACCCTCGATCATCCGGTGCAGGAGGCGCGGATCGCGCCCGAAGCCGGGATCGTTGATGTGCGCGTCGCATTCGACGATCCGCACATCGCCGGCCGGGGATCCGGCGACGGTTCGCCCTCACGGCCTCGGAAGAGCGCGGCGTCGGCCTCCTCGTCCCGGAAGGGGCCGGCCTCGGCGTCGATCCCGCTCACGCCCCTCAGCGGCAGCACGAGCGCGACCGGGCCGCGGGCGCCGAGAGCCTCCCCTATCCGCCTGCCGAGTTCGGCGTTCTCCCCGAGTGGTCCGCATGAGTGACCACGGATTGTGGACGACGAAGGTCCGCCCCTCGAATCTCTCCGGCACATCCTCGCGCGGCCCGAAGTTGACCATGTCGAGGGCTCCGAAGGAGACGACCTGGGGAATCCCCGCGGCGCCGGCAGCGGTCAGGCGATCCGGGCCCGCGGTGAGGATCCGCCGACGAGCTCGTCGGCGAGCTCGGTGGTCGTCAGGTCGAGGACTCCCGCGAGCCGGCCGTCGGCGGCGAGCTTCTCAACGCCCGTCCTCCGGAGCCGGTGGCGTGGAAGACCAGGTCTCGTACCTGAGGCCGTCGAGGACTTCGCGCGCCTCGTCGACGGCGGGCGTCGTCAGCCCGAACATCGACAGCGCGACGACCGGCTTGCCTGCCGGCCGCCCTCCGCCCGCCGCCGCTCGTACCCTCGGCTATGCCGGCCGCTGCGGCCGCGGCGTTGCCGAAGACCCTGGCTGGACACGCTGTTGATTCCCGCCACGTCCACCACCGAGTACACCATCGCGATGTCGGTTTGCCCGACGTAGGGCGAGACGTCGCCGCAGGCCATGGTCGAGACGAGGAGTTTCGGGAAGCCGACGGGAAGTGCCCGCATCGCCCGGGAGGCCACGGACGACCCGCCCGAGCCGCCGGCGGCCAGAACCGCGTCGATGTCCCCGCCGCGAGCCCGGGCCGCGACGACTCGCCGCGGCGCCACGCGCCATGATCGTCCATGGCCGCGCCCCGATCGGCGCGCCTGCGCAGGTCCGCGATGTCCTCGCCTGCAGCCCGAGCCACGTCGGCGGCGGTCACGTCGGTCTCGGCGTCGGACAGAGGGCCGACGTCGATCGTCAGGACCGCGGTTCCCTCGCGCCCGAATGCACGCGGCGAGGTACTCGCATTCCACGCGCTTCGTGTCGAAAGTTCCAATCAATCCGACTGTTGCCATGTATTCCTCCTCCACGGGGGTGACCGCGTCGTTGCGGCCTGCCCGTCCACGGTATCCGCCGCATCGAGGGCGTTTGTGGACCATTTCCGCCAAAGTGGTCCACAAACGCCGGGCAGGCGGCGCCGTCTTTCACGCCGACGGCGCGATCGATGCCTCCCGCCCGGCGTCCGCGCGCCACGGCACCGCCGCCGTTCCGCCGCCTGACCGTCCGCCAGCGCATACGCGTCGACATACGGAGCACCGATGGACACACGCATCGACCCGCCAAAGTCGCCCGATTCCTGGGCGCATGGCGCTCACAGACGCTCCCTCGACTATCGCGCGCTCGCCCACGGGCTGACCAGCTCATCGACGGATCGCTCCCTGCCCGCAGCCCACGTCCTGCCGAGCCAACGCCGATTGGCCTCCGCTCTGGGCGTGGCCCTGGGGACCGTTGTGCGGGCGTACGGGATCCTCCATGAATCCGGCCGCCTGGAGCCCAGGGCGCGGCTCGGGGAACTATGTCGAGCGGCCGCGGGCGGTCGGGTCCGACATCGACGGGCGCCTCCTGTCCTTCGCGGACCGCTCCCCCGCCGTCGACCTATCCTCCGGGGCCCTGCCGGGCGACGAACTCGTCGCCGAGGCGATAGGCGCCGTGGGGCCGATGCTCAGCGGGACCGCCTGGCCTCACCGGGCTACTCTCCTCGGGGCTGCCGAGCTGCGGAGTCTGATCGCCGAACGGCACACGGACGCAGGCCTGGCGACATCGCCCGAGCAGATCCTCGTCACTGCCGGCGCACAGCAGGCGGTCTGGCTCATCGCCAACGCCTTGGCGGGACCAGGCACGCTCACCCCTGCTAGAGGACCCCACCTACCGCGGCGCTCTGGAGGCTTTCGCCGGCGCCGGCGGCCGTGTTCGCGGCGTGCCCTTCGACAACGGGCATCTCGACCTGGAGGCGCTGCGCGACGGCGTGCGCGGCGCCGCGGTCCTCTCACGTTCAAAGCCCGATCCACAACCCGACCGGTCTCCACTACCCCTCCCGACACCGGCGCGCGATCGGCGAGATCGCGGACGGTGCCCGCCATCGTCGTCGACGACCACTCCCAGGCCGACCTTCCTTGGTTCCGTTCCTCCCCTGCGCCGGGAATGGAAGCCTTCGCCGACCCCGATCGGCTCCTGACCATCGCCACCCTGTCGAAGCTGTTCTGGGAGGCTTTGCGCATCGGGTGGATACGCGGCCCCTCCCCGCTCATCCGCCAGCTCGGGACGTTGAAGAGCGCCGCCGACCTGGGGGCGGCCGTGCCGGATCAGCTCGCCGCGACCCTCTTGCTTCCCCACAGCCGGACCCAGCTCCGCAAACGGAGAGCCGTGCCCTGGCGCGCTACACGGAGGCCGCGGCGACCGTGCGGGAGATCTTCCCGTCGTGGACGTGGGACCAGCCGGCCGGGGGCACCGGAATGTGGGTGGACACGCGAGGCGACGCCACGATCCTGAACAGCGCGCCGCTCGCGCGGGAATCCGGCTCGCACCGGGGCGGCTGTTCTCCCGGACGGGCCGGTGGAACCGGCACCTGCGCCTTCCGGTCTGGCCGAAGCGCGAGACGATGGCCGAAGCGCCCGCACCGTGCGCTCCGGCCTCGAACCCAGTGCGTCCGCGCACCGGCCGAGGTGAGCGTCCGCCTCAGGGCCGGGACCTCAGGGCGAGTCGGGAATCGACGTCACACTTCCCCGAGAAGCCTTCGCGGCATACAGTGGACGCGGCGATTCCTAAGGAGGATCTCGATGTCCGAACGACCCAATCCCGGCCGGGAAGACGGCCGCGACCAGACCCGTCACCCCTTCCCGTGCACAGCCACGCCCTGCACGACGCCTCGCAGGACGCCGTCCTCGACGTACAAGCGATTCCCCATTTCGTGCGCCATGCCGCGATACTGGGGGCTCTCAGCTCGCTCAACCCCGGCTTCTCCCTGACGATCAAGGCATCCCACTTGCCCGCTCCGCTACTGGCGCAGGTCGATCGGCTGCCGGGAGCCTTCGACTACGAGGTCCTTCAGGACGGCCCTCGAGTTCTGGTTCGTCAGGATAACCCGCACGGTCTCGGGAACCGGCCGACCTCGACGTGAGGCCGCGGTCGGCAGATTCTCATGTTCGCCGGGTCTGGGCGATTCCGTCCCAGACCCGGCAGAGCCTCACGTCATCCGAGATCGTCAGGGTAGACGGGCTGCCACATGGCGTCCCAGGACCGCTTGACGGGATCGCCGACGTCGGCGGCGGCGACGCCGTCGGCCTGGGCGGCCTCGATGACGGCGACCGCCACGGTTGCGGAGGACGCGCGCAGATCCTCCACCGCAGGGAGCAGCGAGGACCCGAGAGGAGTCGCGTCGACTTGGCCCGCCACGGCTCGGGCGGCGGCGAGGAGCATTCCGTCGGTTATGCGGCTCGCTCCGGCGACGATCGTTCCGAGTCCCAGGCCCGGGTATAGCAGGGCGTTGCCGCTTTGGCCGATGTGGGAAGGCCGTACCTTCGTATTCGATCGGCGGCACGGGATTCCGGTGGCCAGGAGGGCACGGCCGTCGCTCCACCGGATGGCGTCCTCAGGGAGACTTCGATGCGGGACGTCGGGTTAGACAACGGCAGGAGGATCGGCCGTTCGACTCCCCTCGCAAGCGCGGTGACGACCTCCTCAGTGAACGCATTGTGCAAGGTCGACGTGCCGATGAGAATGGTGGGTTTCACCCGTTCGACGACGTCGAGGAGCTCGATCCTTCGCCCATGTCGTTTCCATGAGGCGACCTCGGACGCGGGCCGGGCGTAGGCCTGCTGGTAGTCGGGCAGAGCGTCCATATCGTCGGTCACGAGCCCGTCGCGGTCGACGAGCCAGATTCGGGCGCGCGCATCGGCTTTCGTTGAGTCCGTCGCGACCATCGCGGCGTGGATCTGGTCGGCCATGCCGGTGCCTGCGGTACCGGCTCCGAACACCACGAGGCGCTGATCGGAGAAGGACCTCCGGTGACTTTTGAGACCCGATATGACGGCGGCCATGACGATGGCTCCGGTCCCCGCATATCGTCGTTGAAAAATCCGATATTCGTCGCGGTGGTTCACGAGTATGCGGCGGGCGTTGGCCAGCGCCGAAATCTTCGAAATGGAGGAGTGCGCCGGGGTACAGTTTCGCCGCGGTCCGCAGGTAGAGCTCGATGAAGTCGTCGAGGCTTTCGCGCGCACGCGGGCGTGGCGGTTGCCCAGGTAGAACGGGTCGTTGAGGAGCTCTCGTTGTCGGTCCCGACGTCGAGGTTGACTGCGATGACGCGGGACGGATCGACGCCTGCGGCAGCCGTGTAGACCGCGAGCTTGCCCACCGAGATGTCGGTGCTGTTGACGCCCCAGTCTCCGATGCCGAGGATGGCTTTCGGCGTCGGAGACGACGATGAGGTCGACGTCGTCGGGTCCGAGCCCGAGGGTGTCGAAGGACGCCCTCGACATCCTCGGTCGGTCGATGGACAGGTAGACGGCGCGCGAACGCCGGTAGTCCTGACTCCACTTCTCGATGGCCTCCCCACCGTCGGGTCATAGACGATCGGGAGCAGCTCAGCCAGGTGGTCGACGAGGAGGCGGGAAGCAGAGCACTTCGTTGCGGTCGTGGAGCTGATCGAGGAAGACGTACTTTTCCAGGTCCGTCTCGTAGCGTTCGAGTTGCTTTCCATGCGCGCCCGGCCTGCTGGTCGAGGGTTTCCACCGCCGAGGGAGGCGTCCGGTCAGGCCGATCCGGGCGCGCTGAGCGTGGGTGAACGCGGTGCCGCGGTTAGTCAGGGGATCGAGGATGATCTCCGGTTTCTGCCATGCGGCTTTTCACTCCCTTCTCGTAGACCGGGGCGACGCCCTTTCGGCGACGGGGACAGTCGAGATCCCCCGCGAGGATCCTCATCGCGCTGCGATCCCCTGAACGGCTCTGGGAAATTCGGGTTCCTCCCGCCGGAGCTCGCCTTCCGGCCGCGGCGGCCGCTCGGGCTTTCGGAACCTCGAACTGACCGATCCCACACGGCGGCCGGGCGTCGTCCGCCAATTCTAAGTCATCGCCTTCTCGCCCTCGTCTGGACCCGCGCGTGCGGTTCAAACGCTAATTCACGAAGTCGTTGGCTCACTTCCGTCTGGGGACCGAACCGCCCCTGAGTGATGGGCGCGGCTGTTGCCGCGCCCCACTGAGATCGATGGCTCACGCCGCTCGGGTCACTTGAGGGTGACGGTTGCGCCAGCCCCTTCGAGCTGCTCCTTGGCCTTCTCGGCGGCTTCCTTGTTGACGCCCTCGAGAACGGCCTTGGGAGCCGAGTCGACGAGGTCCCTGGCTTCCCTTTGAGGCCGAGGCTGGTCAGGGCGCGCACTTCCCTGATGACCGGGACCTTCTTGTCACCGACTGATTCGAGGACGACGTCGAAGGAGTCCTTCTCTCCTCGGCGGGAGCCTCCTCGCCCGCGGCGGGAGCGGCTGCGGCGACGGCTGCGACGGGAGCCGCGGCGGTGACGTCGAACTCCTCTTCGAACGCCTTGACGAAATCGTTGAGCTCGACGAGGGTGAGCTCTTTGAAAGCTGCGATGAGCTCTTCGGTGGAGAGCTTAGCCATGATGGCCTTCCTTCCTGATGCTGCTACGCGAGCAGATGTATCCGTTGATTGCGCGGCGCCCGGTCAGGCGGCCGCTTCTTCCTTCGCGCGCAGCGCGTCGATGGTGCGCACCGTCTTGGAGACGGGCGCCTGGAAAAACGTATGCCGCCTGGAACAGGGCAGCCTTTGAGCACACCCGCGGCCTTGGCCAGGAGCACTTCGCGGGACTCGAGGTCGGCAAACTTGGCGACGTCTCCGGCCGAGAGCACGGTGCCCTCCAGAACGCCACCCTTGACGACGAGCGCAGGGTTGTCCTTTGCGAAGTCGCGGATCGCCTTGGCGGCCTCGGAGACTTCACCGGTTACGAACGCGATCGCCGTCGGACCGGTGAGGGCGTCGTCGAGGCCTTCGACGCCGGCCTGCTTGGCCGCGATGGCGGTGAGCGTGTTCTGGCGACCTTGTACCCGCGTTGGCGCCGAGCGAGCGGCGAAGCGTCTGCATCGCCGCGACGGTGAGCCCGCGGTATTCAGTGAGCAGGATAGCTGAGGAGTTTTCGAACTTCTCCTTGAGTTCAGCGATCGCCGCCGACTTGTCGGTCCGTGCCATTGGGCCTCCTTCGGTCGTGTGTCGCAGGACGCCCATGGTAAAAAGCCCCGCGCAGGTGTGCACGGGGCTCGGCCGAATCCGCTCGGCTGAACTCGATTCTCACCTGCGCCGGCCCTCATGGGTTTAACTCCCGCCCGGAGACGGGGGACCTGCGGTCTTTGGCAGAGAACAGCTTTATCGGATGAGAAGGCGGCCGCGCCAATCCGGACTGTCGGACAGGAAGTTCCCTCGTCACACCACGCTCCCCCGTGAGATCGCGGAAAGCCGCCACAGACGATGTCCACCGCTGGCGCCGCGGGGACGAAGGCCAGCCGCCTCGAGCACTGCCCAAGCGCACCGTGGACATGCAGATCCCCGCGAAGCGAAAGCCGGGCGTCAATGCCGGCGACCGCGTTCTGATGCAGCTCCTCCCCGCAGAGCGAAAGCCAGCCTCCGGGAGAGGCGGTCAGCTGATGGCCTGGGAGATTCTGTAGACGAGCATGTCGAGGGCGACGAGGTTGTGCCCTCCTTCGGGGATGATCAGGTCCGCGTTGCGCTTGGACGGCCTCGACGTACAGCTCGTGCATGGGCTTGACGGTCGTCAGGTATTGCCGTTCCACGGATTCGAGTGTTCGCCCGCGCTCGACGACGTCGCGCTTGATCCGGCGCAGGATGCGCACGTCGGCATCGGTGTCGACGAAGATCTTGATGTCGATCAGATCGCAGATCGCCGGCTCGGCGTAGATGAGTATGCCCTCGACGATCACGACGGGCGCGGGCAGGATTCGCGTGGTCTCGCAGGAGCGATTGTGCGCGGAATAGTCGTAGACGGGGCAGTCGACGGCCTGCCCGGCCACGAGCCGTTCGAGCTGGCGGACCATGAGGGCGTTGTCGAAGGCGTCGGGTGGTCGTAGTTGAGCAGGCAGCGCTCCTCGTAGGTGAGCTCGTCGTGGGCCCTTGTAGTAGTTGTCGTGAAGATCACGGACGCCTCGCCGGAGAACCGCTCCAAGAGCCTGTTCGTCAGGGTCGTCTTGCCGCTGCCGGTGCCGCCGGCCACCCCGACCACGAGCGTCATACCGAGCCCTCCTCGCGAACGTCGACGGCAACAGTATCCGACGGCCGGGCACACGGTGCAATGCGCGCCGGCCGCGCCGCGGATTGGACCGGCTCTCGTCCCGTGGGACGGCGCCTCTGCCGAGTGGCTGCCAGTCCCCGACCCGGTCCCGACTCGCCGGACGGCGGGCCCGGCCGTCTCGAATCCGCGGTCGTGGGCCCCCTGCGGCCGCGGGTCTCAGCGGCGCAGATCCTCGTTCACCTCCTCCAGGCTGGAAGCGCCGACCACTCCGAGCATGAGGAGGAGGTATCCTGCGACGGCGAAGCCGACCAGTCCCCATCGCCATCGCGGACGGTCGGCGATGAGGCTCGCGGCGGCGCAGTAGAGGGCTGCGATGCTCACGGCGTAGCGACCGGAAACGGTGCGGAAATACGATGCGGAGATCGCCAGCTCGCGCGCTTGGACGATTCCGGCGGCGACGGCCGGCCCTCCCCCGGCCGCGAGGGCGACCGCCCTGCGCTGGCGGGAATGCCAGAGACCGATGAGGGCGACCACCGGCAGGAGCGAGTAGAAGACGTAGAGCAGGTCGGCCCACAGGAAGGTCGTACCGGATTTGATGCCCGGCTGGAAGTAGAAGTCCGTGCGCGGGTCCGTCAGCCCGTAGGCGTCGAGGATGCTCGGCAGCACGTAGCGCAACCCGTTCTCATCGACGGACGCCGTCGACAGGCCGCTGATCGCCGGGATGTAGCCCGCCGGCGTGCGGGCGTTCTGCCACGCGGTCCACGCCAAGTAGGGCCCGGCCGTGGCGAGCGCGTTCGCGAGGACGACGCGCACGAGCCTGCGACGCACCCGCCGCCTGTCGCACTCCTCCCGGCACAGGCCGAAGCGCTCCGGTGCGAGCGCGGCCAAGGCGACGACGATCATGACGGTCACCATGGCGGCCAGCGAGATGACCCGCGTGCACGCTATGGCGGCCGTCAGGGCCGCCGGCGCACCCCACCCCAGACGGCGGTGCACGAAAATGCGCGCTCCGACCCACACGGCGGCCGCGCCGGCCAGGAGGGTGACGGCGTCGTTGTGGACGATGGCGGCCGACGCCGCGACGGCGGGCGTCGCCAAGCCGAGGAGCGCTCCGCCGAAGGCCGCCACGCGGAGGCCTTCCAGGCGCGGATCGCCAAGAACAGAGCGGCGACTCCCCGGCGACGAAGAGCGCCGAGATCCATCAGGGCGCCGGTGACGAATCCGGTGCCGGCCACGGCCGCGACGGCCTTTCCCCCGTATCCGGCCGCGGCGAAATAGAGGGCGGATGGAAGCCGTTGTAGTTCTCACCCTTCAAGGGCCATTTCGCGGGGTTCCTTCCGGCCTCGGCCGCTTTGCACGGGGTGGGGCGACGCCCCGGATCCTGCCCTCCATACCCCGGCAGGACCAGTCTTCCAGGCTCGCCGTCGCCAGCTTCGCCGCGTACGGGGACGTGCCCATCGGCGACTTTTGCGCGAGTAGTCGATGTAAGTCCACTCGTCGTACCGGCTGACGGCCGGGCTGTTGCCGATCGCGACGGCGCTCCATGTCAGGCTGAGCAGGATCAGCAGCACGGCCAGCACGCCGTCACGCCTGAGCCATGTCTTCGCAGTCCCTTCGAGCCACTCCCCCACTCGGGTGAAAGAGGCCCCATGCCGTTCGCTATCGGGCACAAGAAGCCTTCCGCTTCTCCCCGCACGCCATGACTTCGCCGCGCGTCCGGACCCTTTCTCCCCGCACGTCCGAGACCCGTCCGGCAGAGTCCATGCCGGCGTCTGCGGCCCTCGCATTTCTCCACCAGTCCAGGTTAGGTCACGGGGCGAGGGACGCGCACCATCGACTCAACCCCTACCGGCCCCGCCCACGGCCGCGGATTCGCCGGCTTCAACGAGGCGAACCCGCCACATTCTCAGTTAGGGGCGTGGATGAGAGCGCCATTTGTCCCTATCACTCAAACGAATGTTTCCACCCATATCTGCTACAGCCATGCATACGAGGTAAGCTACTCTTACTTATTTCTCCACTTTATGATATATTTTTATTTGCATTTTTTATGCACTTTGGATCCTATCCTACAATAAAGTCATTTTTAAAGTGAATAATTACTATAAACAGTAGTTGTGGTTTGATAGAAATATTTCTATCAAACCACAACTACTGTTTCGAATTTAAAAATTAATATTTAATCGATTTAAATTAGTAAAATATTAGAAATAGAAAGGTAACTTTAGTGAAGATCATAGTTCGTTATGAACGAGACAATCCTACTTTCGAAATCCATGTTATTACTGTACATTTGAAATCAAAGATTGCGAATGTCATACTATGATTGAAATAGACTACAGAGAGCGTTTAAATATTTTAACAAATATTGAAAATATTAAAAAAACGTAATATACAAAAATTATAACAGAAAATTTCAATAAACTCAATTATAATGGAATACGTCAATATTTACTCAACACAGTTTACATTAACCTTATTTTTGAAAGATAATTTTGAAATCCAATATAAATACAAACTTTCATTATATGAAAAGTTTCCATTCGTTATTCCAGATCCCATCGACGATCAACTCGCCGTTATGCACATTCGAACACTCATCGATTCTCTCCCCGAACGAGAAAAAGAAGTTCTTGTGCGTCACTGTTTGAGGGTTACACACTCCGTGAAATCGCGAAGGCGCAAGGAGTTTCGCAACCGATGATTTCGGATTCTGAAGCGTGCACGAGCCCTGCTTGGCAGAAAAATTGAATAGATAAAATTTTGCACGGGGAAACGACGCCCCTAATCGCTCGGTAGCTGCGTGGGGGTTATCGCTCAGCCTCTCTCACTGCCCTACCAGTGGGGGAGCTTCGCCTCCACTTCACAACTAGATCTCCAACAAAGAGGGAATTCACTATGGATCAGATGGTTCTCGAAACGCAGCAATGGTTGAATAAGACCCTATGGAGCCGATTCGCGTTTTAAAAAAAGTAAAGGAAGACGGACAAACCGGTTGGCTGACGGTTCACGGACTGACCTCGTGCCCTGCAAATTGAACTTGGCATCCAACAGACTGCTGACAATTTCGGCAACGGAACCCAATCTCGTTTCCAGGCTCGGTACCCCGATGGAGTACAAGAGCAAAATTCAAGTGACAATAGCACTTCAAACATCTATGAAATTATTCAAGGGGCTCTATGGTGCAAAGGATACTCCACTGGATCACATATTACTCCACATTTTTACAATAACGTCGGTAAAAGCGATTTTAGCTTTAAAAATGATATGGGTTTTTGGAGATGGAAGCACTGTTGATCTTGAAATAATGAAAAGCGCTTTTATCGATGAAACAATTTGTTTTACTCTAATAGATACGGAGGTAAAAACGCAATTCGTTATATTCAGCAAAATATCAATCGCGATTACCGGCGGTATACAGGCATAATTCCCACCGACGGAATTTACGGTAGAGAGATGAATAAAGCCCTTATACAAGTACTTCAAGCCATCGAAGGATTTACTCCCGCGGAAGCCACTGGAAATTTCGGTGTTGGTACACGTTCGCGACTTAAAACGATTAATCCTTCCAACGCCAGTGCGAATAAGAAATGGGTCTGGTTGGGAAGCATCGCCTTACTCTGCAATGGTTATGGTGAGGAAACGACGTACTCCTGGGACTCAGAGGTGGAGCAAACAATTCGCCGATTCCAAGCCGACTATGTTCTTCCTTCAACAGGACGGCTCGATTTGACGACATGGATGAGCCTGCTCACTTCGAAGGGGGACCCGAACCGCAAAGCCTTGGCATGCGATACCGTTTCGAAGTCACAGGAGAGCTTCACCAAATTCAAACCGACGGCTATGAAATTGTTGGTCGGTATCTCACCGAGCCCGGTCAGGCGAACAAAAAGCCTGAAGAATATTTCAAAGCGATTCGTCCTGGCGAACTCAAACGCATCACTGAAGGAGGACTGAAGTTCTTCCCCATTTTCCAAGAAAAATTCACGTCAACTCGATGATTTTACGCTGCAGAATGGAGCACGTCACGCGCGGAAGCCCGGATAGCTGCACAACGTTTGGATATTCCTTCCACATATATATACTTTGCTGTTGACATGGATGTTCTTGACTATCAGATCGATTCTCACATACTTCCATATTTTCGATCGATTTTAGACAATCTTGATGGTGGGTATCGAGTCGGAATCTATGCGTCTCGGAATGTCTGCTCTCGCGTAATCAAAGCTGGCTGCGCGGATCAGCCTTCGTATCAGATATGTCCAGTGGATTCTAGGAAATCTGGGGTTTCCTATCCCTCAGAGTGGAACTATGATCAGTCTCGCCGAAAATCAAAAGGCTATGGAGGCCAGTGGGATCTCGATAAAGTCGCGACATTCCGGCAGAAGTTCGGCCGTATCTACACCCAATCCCGTAACATCGGCGATATAAACATGGACACGTCAACCGATTACTTGAAGCTACCACCTATCGATCTTATTTGGCATTTTGAAAAACGTTTCGAAGAATTGCGCGGCCAAGGAAAAGTTGAGTAAACAATTTAATAGATCCTGGAAGTGGTAAAACAAAACAAGATCACCGTCCCTACTTTCTACTGCATTCTAAACTATCTTGCCAAGTCGTATCTGCGTGACGGGGAAATCTTTCCACTTTTCTCTGTGGGAGAAAGCCGCTGAGCCCTTCCGATACGAGGACGCGCTGGCGCTGGAGAAGGATGGTACCGCGAAGAAAATCATCGTGGGCTCTCGACCGTTACATCGGTGGGCACCCACAGAATATGATCGATGCGAATGGCGGTCAAGTCGATCTCGCGCATCTTTCCGCCACGATCCTCGGGTACATGAGTAAGAGCATAATTCCGTCCAAGTGGACAGGCTGGGCTGGTGACCTCGCAAGCGGCATGAAGAATCTTCAGCGCTTTATGAATGGAACCCGGATTCATCGCTGCAAGCTGCTGCTGAATCGCTGGTCGGCCACGAGGAGGACTATTTGCAAACGCCTGGCCTCGCAGGAAAGATCACTCGTAAAGGCGATGATGCGATCCGCAATACCTGCAACTATTCAGATTTGTGTTCTGATGGAGATGCCATCGCTCTCAAACATGATATAGACGCTAATGATAAAAAGATCCTCATACTCTATCAAAAAACTATACGAATTTACTATAATAATAAAAATGTTCTTGCATGAATCGTTTCAAAGAAATCGTTTGACCGTCCATGCACACAATCAAAAATGAAGCGTAAAAGTATTCCATGATGAATTAACAGAAACTGGAAAAATAGTATACGGGAAATGCTTTCAGGTAAAGTTGATAAAGATATTATACAGTCCATGTGTGAAGCGTTAGCTAAATTCATCTTCTGAGATTTGATAAGTGATTATTTATCGCGGGGGCAATTTGGCAATGACGTAGCGGATTGCTCCCGCGATAAGATAAGTAAGACTCGCCCAAAATCCAGCAGTTAAGTATGGTTGGATCTTTTTCAAAGAAACTTTTCCAATCATAGTAAAGTGGTCCCCGGATATTCGGTAGCAATTGTACCAAACACAGAACCGCAATAAGCGCTTAAATAACATATACAGAATTTTATACCTGACATAGCCTCCCACGTTCGATTGGGTATATAAAACACTATAATTATTCCTGAAATCACAAATTCAGAAATATAAAATGCAAAGACACCTAATAAACCCTAAAAATATAACTTGGAAAGATAATTGACCAAATAAGATCCAATACAACAAACGCTCCCATAATTCTTAGAGGTAACCAAATTTTCACGAAACACCATTTAAAAAGTAAAGTAAAATTTTTCATTCTATATCCTAAATAAATTTATGGTAGAAAACATTTCTAGACATTATCATTGATATGATAAATAAACTAATTTAATATATTGATCATATTTTTCAAAATAAAATTAGTTTACATGTTAATTTTTATTAAAATTATCATGAATTTATTATTATTTTATTCCATATAAATCGCTCCAATCGCTGCTATTGATGACGTCTCCAGACGTCACGGTCAAATATCAGCCCGTAAGCCATCTTGTACTTCGCTTCCCTCGGTTGTCCCGCAATAGCAGAATATAACCTACAATGGAAAAACCCAGATTTCATTACACTGAATTCACGGATTTTCACTATCATGCCGATAAAATTGCGAGCGCAATATCGAGTTCACCCCATATCTGTCACCGCCACGCCTGCGAAAGCAGGGTTCTTTCGCATGACGCGAAAGATCGGTCTTTCAGGAACAGCTTCTCCCGAAGCGGCACATTCCAATCGGATGCGGCTCCTCGTCACGATTCAGCCCCGGCTTTCATATTGCGAAGCTCCGCCCGGCCGACACGACGGCCACCGCCGCCCTGCCTCACTGGATTCGCGCCCTATCCGGGCGGAAACGCCTATTCGCTATCGCAAGGGCAACTCGACGACGCCATACCGGAACGCGCCTGCGATAAGAAGAGAATGCTGTGGGGCCCGCCGACTGGCGGGCCCCACAGATAGCCGATGACGCAAACCGGAGAGCATCCGACTCGGGGAAACCTCGATTTTCAGGTTCGAAATGAACGTCCAAAGCGTCCATGCGTGCGCTCACGTGTTGTCGTGCCGGGAGGCACTCACATGCCAGGCAGGGAAAACCCGCGGTCAGGAGGCGTTCTCAGAGACGAGATTGCGAGTCTTGGTGGTGTCCAGCGGGATGCCCGGGCCCATGGTTGTCGCGACAGTGCCCCTTGAGGACATAGCGGCCCTTTGGACGTCGACGGCTTCAGACGAAGGATCTCCTCCTGGGCGGCGGCGTAGTTTTCAACGAGCTGCTCAGCCGTGAACGACGCCTTGCCGACGACGAAGGCGAGTTCCTGCTCTGTCCACCCGGAACTCGATGCGGCCGCCCCTGATGTCGGAGACGGCCCTTAGCGACGTCCATCGTCACCGTGCCCGTCTTCGGGTTGGGCATGAGGCCGCGGGGGCCGAGGACGCGGCCGAGGCGGCCGACTTTGCCCATGAGATCGGGAGTGGCCACGGCGGCGTCGAAATCGGTATAGCCGCCCGCGACCTTCGCGATGAGCTCGTCGCCGCCGACTTTCGTCCGCACCGGCGTCGATGGCCTCCTGGGCGCGGGGGCCGACGGCGAAGACCAGGACCCGGGCGGTCTTGCCGGTGCTGTGCGGAAGGTGCTGACTGTGCCGCGGACCATCTGGTCGGCCTTGCGGGGATCGACGCGCAGGCGGTACATGACCTCGACCGTGGCGTCGAATTTGGCGGTGGAGGTCTCCTTCGCCAGACGCATGGCCTCCAGAGGACTGTAGTGGACGCCGTCGGCGACCTTCTGGGCAGCCTTGCGGTAATTCTTGAGCGCTGCCATTGACTGTTCTCCTTACAACAGTTTGTGGTCATCGGGCCCGCGGTTTTCCACTGCCCGCCCTTCGGCGGGCTCAGATCTCGTCGGTGGTGATTCCCATCGAGCGAGCGGTGCCCGCGATAGTGCGGGCGGCGTTGTCGATATCGTTGGCGTTCAGGTCCGGCTCCTTGGTCCTGGCTATCTCGCGGAGCTGGTCGGCGCTCAGATGGCCGACCTTGTCCGTGTGCGGGTGGCTGATCCCTTGAGAACCCCCGGCAGCCTTCTTGATGAGCTCGGCGGCGGGAGGGTCTTCGTGACGAAGGTGAACGAACGGTCCTCGTCACCGTGATCTCGACCGGCACGATGTTCCCGCGCTGCGATTCGGTGGCGGCGTTGTACGCCCTTGCAGAACTCCATGATGTTGACGCCGTGCTGGCCCAGCGCGGGCCGATCGGCGGGCGGGCGTGGCGGCGCCAGCCTGGATCTGGAGCTTGATGTAACCTGCGACCTTCTTCTTGGGAGGCATGTAGGGTCCTTTTTCTTCTTGATCATCGCCGCAATGGCAGAGGCGGCGACCAACCGCCAACACTACGCGGCTTCGACGCGCGGCTCAAGACGGCGAGGCGTGATCTGGGCGAGGCGACCAACCGCCGCCCGGCTGGACGGGCCTCAACGGCGAACCCGCACCCGGGCGCACGGCCTCGGCGCATCTTCCCGTCCGCCCGCCAAGGGCACCGCGCCAGAGGAACTGCACGGAAAAAGGCGGGGAAGGCGCGGGGCGACCTCTCAGTCGTCCTTGCGCACCTGGCCGAAGGACAGCCTCGACCGGCGTCTCCTGGCCGACGAGCGTCGCGAGCACCGTCAGACGCTGGTTTGCGGCGTCGATCTCCGAGACGGTGGCTGCATCAGCCCAGGGCTCGGATGTCAGGGGATCACGGCGTCGCCGACCTCGAACAGCGAGACCGTAGCGGGCTTCGTGCCCGTGGGCAGTCCCGCCGCGACGGCTTCGGCCGCCGCCTCGGCCTCGATGACCGGGGTGAGCATGCTGACGACTTCGTCCTCCGAGAGGGCCACGGGCGTGCGGCCGTTGCCGACGAATCCCGTCACGCCGTTGGTCGACTGCACGACTCGCCAGGAATCGTCCGTCGCTCCATGCGGATGAGCACGTACCCGGGCATGCGCACGCGGGAGACGAGCTACGCTGGCCGCGGCGGATCTCGAAGACCTCCTCCATCGGCACTTCGATCTGGAAGATGTAGTCCTCCATGTTCATCGAGTGCATGCGGACCTCGAGGTCCTGCTTGACCCTCTTCTCGTAGCCGGAGTAGGTGTGCAGGACGTACCAGCGGCCGTCGAGGCCCTTGAGCTGGCCCGGACGTCGTCCTCGGTCAACTGGCCGGGGCGGAAGGGGCGTCCCGCTCTTCGGCTTCGGGCCGGCGGCCGCCCTGCCCCTCCGCCTGAGGCCCACCGGACTCGCGGGACGGCTCGGGCGGAACCGGTTCGGCGCCAGCATCCCCGGCGGCCCACTCCGGCGCACCGGGCGCCGCCTGAGGCGCCGCGTCCCTCTTCGGCCGCGGGCCGGGAATCGCCCGAAAGGCCGGAGCCTGGCCTGCGGCGTCCGCGGAACCGAAAAATCTCGTCAGTCACAATATCCCTGCTTTCCTGGGACGTTGTGCTCGATGCGCGCTGACCCGCCCGGGCTACGCGAAGACCCAGAAGGCCAGGCGCGCGGAGAGAGTATCGATGACGCCGACGAAGATCATGATGACCGCGACGAAAATGATGACGGTCGAGAACATCTGCCCGAGTTCCTCGCGCGTGGGACGCTGAACCTCTTGAGCTCGGCGAAGATCTCGTGTATGAAGCGCACGATGCGCCCGAAGAAACCGAGTTTTCAGCCGAATCCTTGCGCTCGGCCTTCGAAGCTGCCTTTGGTCAACTCGCGTCCTTACCCGTCAGGAGTGTCGTTCGAATTGTTAAAGGCGGCCCATTCACCGATGAGCCGCCTTGCAGGGTAGGAGGGACTCGAACCCCCAACCGTCGGTTTTGGAGACCGATGCGCTACCGATTGCGCCACTACCCTTCGGCTGTTTAGCTCTAGACATTATGCCCTAATCGACGGGCACATTCCAGAAAGCCGGCCGCAACCCCTGCGAGGATACCCGGAATTCCAGGCCGCCGTCACCCGCGCGGAGGGGCTTGTCACACAATCGGCTCCGTCGATCCGCCCCGAAGCCGCCGGGCGGGCGCATTCTGCGGCACCCGGCTTGAGCATTCCCACAGCGGAATGGGAGACCTCAGCGACGTTCGCCATGGGAAAAATCCCGGTATGAGCAACATCTCCCCCGCTCGCCGAGTCTCGGCTCGGCTCGCAGCGATCCAAGAATCCGCGACGCTCGCCGTCGACGCGAAAGGCGAAGGCGCTCAAGGCCGCCGGCCGCCCGGTGATCGGCTTCGGCGCCGGCGAGCCCGACTTCCCACGCCCGGCTTCATCGTCGAGGCTGCGGTGGCCGCCGCACGCGATCCGAAGAACCACAAGTACACCCCGCCAAGGGCCTCCCCGAACTCCGCGAGGCCATCGCGGCGCGCGCCCTGGCCGACAGCGGGGTGACGGTCTCCCCGACGACATCCTCGTGACCAACGGCGGCAAGCAGGCCGTCTTCGAAGCCTTCGCGGCGATCGTGGACGACGGCGACGAAGTCCTCCTCCCCACCCCCTACTGGACGACCTACCCTGAGGCGATCCACGCCTGGCCGGGGGCGTTCCGGTCAAGGTGTTCGCCGGGCGGGGCAAGACTACAGGTCGCCGTCGACCAGCTGGAGGCGGCGGACCCCGGCGACGAAGGCCCTGCTGCTATGCTCGCCGTCGAACCCGACGGGATCCGTGTACTCCCCCGAGGAGATCCGCTCCATCGGCCAGTGGGCGGCGGCGAACGGCCTGTGGGTGGTCACCGACGAGATCTACGAGCACCTCGTCTCACGACGGAACGCCGATGGCCTACCTTCTGGCCGAGGTGCCGGAGCTGGCGAACCAGGCGATCGCGCTCAACGGCGTGGCCAAGACCTACGCCATGACCGGCTGGCGCGTGGGCTGGATGCACGGCCCGGCCGACGCCGTGAAGGCCGCCGCGAACATGCAGTCGCACGCCACTCCAACGTCGCCAACGTCTCCCAGCGGGCGGCGATCGCCGCGCTGACCGGAGACCAGGGCGTCGTCGAGGAGATGCGCCAGGCCTCGACCGGCGCCGCCGCACGATGGTCCGGATGCTGCGGGAGGTCGAGGGCATGGCCGTCCCCGAGCCCAAGGCGCCTTCTACGTCTACCCGAACGTCGAAGGCCTCCTCGGGCGCGACATCCGCGGCAGGACGGCGGCCACATCGTCCGAACTGGCGGCGATCATCCTCGAGGAAACCGAAGTGGCGGCGGTCCCGGGCGAGGCGTTCGGCCCCTCGGGTTTCCTGCGACTGTCCTACGCCCTCTCCGACGACGACCTGGTCGAGGGCGTCTCGCGCATCCAGGATCTCCTCGCCGGATAATCCGGTTCTCCTGGCCGGATAAAAGGGTCTCCCCTGGCCGGACAGCCTCAGCGCCGCCGGACGCGGGCCGGAACCGCCGAATCGCCGGCGCGAGCCGAGCTCCCGACGGGCGAACCGCCGGATCCCGGCCCGACGGCGTCCGGCCCCGGCCCGTCCCTACAAGTGCCCGTAGGCCCGCTCGAGCCACGATTCCGCGGTGGCCAGCCTGCCGAGGGCGTCGTGATGCCACTCGCGGCCGTCGACCCGCTTGGCGCCGGCGATGAGTGAGAGGACGACGCCGGCGGTGCGCACGCACAGCGCCGCGGGGTCGACCATGCGCTCGCACATGTCCCTCCACACCGGGAGGTCGGCCTCCACATGAGGATAGGACTGGGGCGCCAGATGCGGCAGGACGCTCAGTGCCCCAGCAGGCACGCCCAGTCGTCGACGCGGTGGCCGGGCCCGAGGGAGTCGACGTCGATGACGCCGGTCACATGCGAGGCGTCGGGGGACGAAGATGTTCGCCTCGTAGAAGTCACCGTGGACGGGCTGGATGGGGCCGGAGTCCGAACGGGCTAGGATGTCCCGGATGCCCCGGGATATCGTCTCGCATCGCGGGCGCTCGTCGGGCAGGGCCGTCGCGGCCGCGTGGGCGTAGTGCTCGCATCGGTCCGCCCACGCGGGCCGGTGCGTCAAGCCGACGGCCCTCCATGGAAGCGAGTCGAGCAGCTCCGTCAGGAGAAGAGGAGGCCGACGCCCGGTTCTTCAGGCCATGGGAGATGGCGTTGGACGGCGGTATGCCCACGGCGCTCTCGATGACGAGAGCCCCCGTGAATCGTGCAGGGAGGACGCCGGGCGAGGAAACCCCCGCCCGCGTGAGCATCGTGTGGCGCTTGGCGAGGGAGTCGACCTGCGGAGGGCGGGCGACCTTTCCGTAGCTCACCCCGTTGGCCCCTCGCACCCGCACGACCGCACGACGGGTCGGACGGTAGCTCATGCGAGCTCCACCGACACAGGGCGTTCCCAGGAGCGCGCTCATCTCGCGGGGCGAGCAGGCGATGTGCAGGGCCGGCAGCTCGGGGTCGCCGGGATAGCGCCACACCCAGGCGGTCGCCCCTCGGGAGGTCAGACGGACGAGCCCGGGCGTGTTGGGATGCGAGATGTGCGCGGTCGACGCGCACATGTACCTCTCCCCGGACGTGCTCGCCGTCGTCGAGGATGCGGTCGACCGTCAGCGCGTAGCCGACGGTCACGCCCGCCCCGGACGGTGATGTATCGAGTGGACCTTCCACCCTGCGGATGACTGCCAACCGCCCCATCTCCATGAGAGCACTTTCGCAGGAGTTCACCGGCGCCAGTGCCGGTGAGAAGCGCAAGATCCGCTCGCTCTCGGTCTTGCCCTGGGATGCTCATACGTCAGTTCTACCGCACCGAAGGCCGCAGTGTCAGGAACCGGCCCGAGCACGGCTTCCCATCACGCGCCGAGGAGGTCAGCACCGCCGACACCCTGCGATGGACGTCGCCGTTGGCGTGGAGGCCGAGTTTGGCGAAAATCCTCTGGTTGTGCTTCTCCACGGCCCCCTCGGAGACGACGAGCCGGCGCGCGATGCCCGCATTCGTGTGCCCCTCCGCCATGAGCTCCAGCACCTCGCGCTCCCGGGGCGTCAGGGCGGCGACGGGGTCGTCTCGGCGCCCGCGGCCCATGAGCTGGGCGACCACCTCGGGGTCCAGGACCATTCCTCCGCCGCCGACCCTCTCGACCGCATCGAAGAACGAGTCGAGGTCGCTGACCCGGTCCCTGAGAAGGTAGCCGATGGACCCTGAGCCCGAGGAGAGCAGCTCCGTCGCATAGCTCAGCACGATGTACTGGCTGAGCAGCAGGATCAGGGCCTGCGCCCACGTCTCGCGGATGCGGACGCAGGCGCGCAGTCCCTCGTCGGTGTGCGACGGCGGCATCCTGATGTCGCTGATGGTCAGATCGGGGCGCAGGCTCAGGCAGCGCGAGACGAGCTCGTCGCCGGTGCCGACGCCGCCGACCACCTCGTGCCCGCCGTCGGCGAGGATCAAGGCCAGGCCTCGCGCAACAGCACCGAATCGTCGGCGATCAGGACGCGCAAGGGATCACCGCCTTGACGACGGTCGGGCCGCCCTGGGGAGAGGCGATCGCCAAGGCGCCGTCCACCGACTTCAGGCGCTCCTCCAGGCCGGCCAGGCCGTGGCCCTGGACCGGTCGGTTTCCGCCCTCACCGTCGTCGACGACGGTGACGCGCAGATAGCCGTCGCGCACCCCGACGACGACGTCGGCCGATCCGGCCCCGGCGTGCTTGTTGACGCTGACGAGCGCCTCCGCCACGACGTAATAGGCGGCCGACGCGACGTGATCGGGAACCTCGGGGACGTCCGCGTGGACCGTCACGGGAACCGCGGAGCGGGCCGCGACCTCCGCGACCGCCGCCGCCAGGCCGCGATCGACGAGGACCGGCGGGCGATGCCCCGGGACAGCTGGCGAGCTCGGCCAGGGTGTCCTGCGTCTGGACCATCGCCTCCTCCAGGATCGCCTGTGTCTTGACCGGATCGCTTCCGGCCTGAGCGCTTGGCGCGAGCCAGGTCCATGTTCAACCGCACGAGCCGCTGCTGCGGACCGTCGTGCAGGTCCTGCTCCAGCTTCCGCAGCGCGGCTCTCCGCCTTCCGTGCGGCGGCCCGCGACTGGGTCAGCCGCTCGATGTCCGCCCGGTTCCGCGCCCGACGCGACAGCAGCAGGTCGGCGTAGACGAACTGGAGCCTGGCCAGCCCCTGGAGGACGGACGGCGCGGCGACCAGCATGACCAGGCCGCCGAGGAAGAACAGGACGATGTCGAAGACCATCGGATGCGGGATGCGGAGTAGGCCGCCGATGCCGTTGTACCAGGCGCCGGGCAGGCTCTCCAGGATCGGAATGGAGATCGGCGCGCTCAAGGCGAGCGGAACGGTGACCGTCCATGTGAAGGTCACGCACCAGTTGAAGACGGTGATGGGGAATGAGGTGACGACCCACGCGATGTCGAGCCACGACTGGAGATCGCGCAACGGGTAGAAGAGCCGGCGGAACCGGTCGACGCCTTCGGGCGCGGGGTAGAGCGAAAGCCGTTGTAGGCCTCCTCCCTGTCGAAGAACGAGAGAACCGATCGCGGGGTCCGATCCCCCGCGAACGCCCGGTTGACGCGACGCTGGACGACTGCCAGCGTTCGCGCCAGCATGACCGCTGCGTAGAGGAGGGGGAAGCCCACCCACAGGATGGTCAGCGGGACGCCCACGGCCCAGAAGATCACGACCATGATGAAGAATGCGAAGTGGAGGGAAGGCGAGCAGCATGTAGATCGCGCAGGCCGTCGTCCACTTGAAGCGCGCGGAGACGGATTCGCGCCTGTCCCCGCGGATCGCGGCCTGGGACGCGACGGCCGCTTCTGCCTTCGTATGCGTGTCCGTTGTGCTCATGCCTCCACTCTCCCGCGCCGACGCCGCGCTGAGTATCCTGCGTCCCGGCCAATCGTAGTAGGGGCTAGCCCGACACTTTCGCGTCGCGCCGCCCGGATGCGGCGTGTGGGAAAATCGAGCCGTGCGCGATCTCAACCTGCTCCCCAAGGCACACCTCCATCTGCATTTCACGGGGTCGATGCGCGTGGCCACCCTCGAACGTCTGGCAGAACGGCAGGGGATGCGCCTGCCCGAAGGGCTGACGGACAACCGCGCCCTCCACGTGCCGTCGGATCAGCGCGGGTGGTTCCGCTTCCAACGCGCCTACGACGCCGCCCGCAAGGTCGTGCGCAGCGAGGAGAGCATGCGCACGATCGTCCGCGAGGCCGCCGAGGACGACGCCGCGGAGAGCTCGCGGCGCCTGGAGATCCAGATCGACCCGACGTCCTACGCGCCCTTCCTCGGAGGGATCACCCCTGCGCTCGAGATCGTCCTCGACGAGGCGAAGGCGGCCAACGCCGCGACCGAGTCGAGATCGCCGTCATCGTCGCCGCCTCCCGCATCCGCCACCCGCTCGAGGCGCGCACGCTGGCGCGCCTGGCGGCCCGCCACGCCGGGGACGGGCCGGGCGACGTCGTCGGCTTCGGGCTGTCGAACGACGAACGCCGAGGGAACGACCTCGCAGTGGGCGTCGGCCTTCCGCATCGCCCGCAAAGCCGGGCTGCCCGCCGTCCCCACGGCGGCGAGCTCTGGGGCCCGAGCACGTGCGCGAGGTCATCGACCACCTGGCTCCGACGCGGATCGGCCACGGCGTGCAGCAGCGAGGACTCCGATCTCCTGGGCAGGATCGTCGACGCGGGCATAGCCCTGGAGGTCTGCCCGGCGTCCAACGTGTCGCTCGGGGTCTACCCCGATTCCCACCGCGTTCCCGTGCGCGACCTCGTGGACGCGGGGGCGACGGTCGCCCTCGGCGCCGACGACCCGCTCCTGTTCCTCTCCCGCCTGACAGACCAGTACGAGGCGCTGCGCGCCCGAGGCTTCACCGACGCCGAACTGGCCGGCCTGGCGGCGAGGCTCCGTCCGGGCCAGCTTCGCCTGTGAGGCGTCGAAGCGGACGTGGCTCGCCGAAATCGACGCCCTGGCTCGCCGCGGAGGACTGAGCGGCGGAGCACCATGCCGGGACGCGCACGCCCGACGGGACCGGGCCGACGCCCGACGCTGCCTTCCGCGGCTTTCACGGCCGGGCCCCGCCGCCCCTACAACGGCTCTCCGATGACGACGGGCTCGGCCTCCAAGGTCACGTCGAAGGCCTCGCGGACACCGTCGCGGACCGTGCGCGCGAGGGCGCGCAGCTGCGCGGCGCTGGCGCCGCCGCGGTTGGTCACGGCCAGGCGGTGCTTGGTCGACAGGCCGCGGGGCCGGGCATGCCGTACCCGCGGGGAAGCCCGCCCGGTCGATGAGCCAGGCGGCCGATGTCTTGACCTGTCCCCGGGCCGCAGGGGCCGCCGCGCCGAGAGCGGCGCGCGACCCGTCCGCGACGCCGAAGCGCGGCGCGCCTTCGGGCAGCCAGGGCCGCCTGTTCCTCGGTGAGGACGGGATTGGTGAAGAAGCTGCCGCAGGAGTACGTGTCGCGGTCGGCGTCGTCGAGGACCATCCCTTGGAGCGGCGCAGCTCCAGAACGGCCTCGCGCAGGTCCGCCGACGGGACCCGCCCTCCCGGCTGAACGCCGAGGAGGCGCGCCAGCTGGCCGTACTGGACGGGGGCGGACAGGGACGCCAGGCGGAGCTGAAGTCGACGGACAGGGACGATGTAGCGCGGCTGGGCCCCAGTCGAGCAGCGACCGCTTGATCAGGCTCGTCCGGTACCCGAAGCCGAGGGCCTCCGCCGGCAGATCGTCCGGGCGCCCGGCCAGCCGGTCGTAGACGTGCAGCGCGCGATGCTTCCGGCCACGTCCCGCCCGTAGGCGCCGATGTTCTGGACCGGCGCCGCGCCGACCGTGCCGGGGATGCCGGAGAGGGCCTCCAGGCCCATCCATTCGCGTTCGATCGTGTGGACGACGAAAAGCGTCCCAGAGCGTTCCGGCCGTCACCCTGAGGTTCGCGCCTCGCAGCCCCCTCTTGAACGAGGACGACGTCCTGCCGAGCGTCCCTGACGACGACTCCGTCGAAGTAGTCGTCGGAGGCGAGAACGTTCGACCCCCGCCGAGCATCATGAGGGGCGGCCCTCTGCGTCGGCGGCGCGGACGGCTTCGACGATCTCCTCCTCGCTGGACGCCTCGACGAGCTCCCGGAAACCGCCTCCCGCGCCGATCGTCGTGAGCTCGGCAGATGCGCCGGCTCCGGGGCTGCGCCGGTCGGCGGGCACGGGAGCCGAGGGAGGAGGGGCAGGGTCGTTCGGGGATGTTGCTGCTCACGTCGCGAGCCTACCAGCACCGTCCGGCGGCGGGCGCGGGCAGCGGGGCGACAGGGCGCGGTGTCGGGATGAGGCGACGAAAGCCCGGGAAGGCGAGTGTCTTCCCCGGGCTTTCGCGAACGGTGATCGAGGCGTCGAATCGGCTTCGGGACCGAGTCCGGAGCGGACGGTGGGCTCAGCGGGTCTCCCGGTGCGCCGTCGACCTGTTGCACCTCAGGCAGAACTTGCTCAGCTCGAGGCGGTCGGGCGTATTGCGCCGGTTCTTCTTGGTGATGTGGTTGCGCTCCTTGCACTCCTCGCAGGCGAGGTGATCTTGGGGCGCACATCCTGCGACTTGCTTGCCACTTTTCCAGCTCCTCTTGGTCGTTCGCGGAACGGCTCGCCGTTCCGCACCGTAGCGGGGGCGGGATTGAACCCGCGACCTCACGATTATGAGTCGTGCGCTCTGACCGTCTGAGCTACCCCGCCTCATCTCGCCGACGTCCTCGGCGATGGAGCCCCGAGGGAATCGAACCCTTGACCTTCTCCTTACCATGGAGACGCTCTGCCGACTGAGCTATCGGGGCAGCGCAGATCAGCCTATCAACGAGGGGGCTGCCATCCATGCAGGATCGCAGCCTCGCTGGTGAAAGCCAATCACGCATTGCGCGATGATGCGCGTGGCGGGTGAGGGATTCGAACCCCGAAGCTTACGCGTCTGATTTACAGTCAGATCCCTTTGGCCGCTCGGGAAACCCGCCGTGTACGTCTCGGGCCGCCCGGAACGCCGCGCGATGAGATTACCAGGGGTCTCCCCGTGCCCTGTCAAATCTCCGTAGAATGCAGTGGTGGCGGCCGTTCGCCCGCGTCTCAGGCGATCGGCTCGGCCGCGCCCCGTAGGAGACGACTCGGGCAGGCCGGACCGCGGACGCCCTCCGCGTGCCGCGGTCGCCGCCGGCACGCCGGAGACCGCCGGAAGGCAGGCGGAACAGTGCAGTCGCGAAGGCCGCCGCACGCCGAGAGAAGGGAAAGGGAACATGGCGATTCGTCCTTCGACGTCGTCTCCGAGTACGACCGCCAGGAGGTGGACAACGCCGTCAATCAGACGGCCAGGAGATCTCCAGCGGTACGACTTCGAGGGAGTCGGCGCTTCGGTCGTCCTCGCGGGCGAGACCATCACGATGGCGGCGAACGCCCCGAGCGCGTCCTGGCCGTCTACGACGTCCTGCAGACGAAGCTCGTCCGCCGCAGAGTATCCCTGAAGTCGCTCGACGTCGGCGACGGCGAGCCCAAGCAGTCCGGCAGGGAGTACCGCCTCGTCGGGACGCTGCGGAAGGGCTGAGCCAGGACAACGCGAAGAGGCTCTCCAAACTCGTGCGCGAGGAGGGGCCCAAGGGCGTCAAGGTCCAGATCCAGGGCGAGAGCCTGCGGGTGACATCGAAGTCCCGCGACGCACTCCAGGAGACGATCGCCCTGCTCGAAGGGCGCCGACGTGGACTGCGCCCTCCAGTTCCAGAACTACCGGTGAATCGGCCGCCCGGCAGCCCGGCGCCCGCGGCTCAGATACAGCTTCCCGTCGTGAGGTTCCCCGCGGGAGACGGCCGTCATCGTCTCGCGTTCGACGACCTTGATGCGTTCGCGGCCGTCGGCCCGGCCGAGCTCCTTCTCGAAGGCTTCCAGGAGCTCCCATCCGTGCCGTCGTGTACCGCACGCCGCGCCCGTCGAGCAGGCGGACGAGGCCGCCCGAGCCGGTTCCGTCGCCGGTGGGCCGCAGGCGCCCGGCCCGGGCGTCCTCCACGAGATTCGCGACGGTCTCCTGCGCGTCCGACTTGGTCGATCCGATGAGTCCGACGGGCCGCGCTTGATCCACCCGGTCGCGTACAGGCCGTCGATCGTCTCGCCGTCGCGCGCTGACGCGGCCGCCCGCGTTGGGCACGACCTTGCGGACGTCGTCGAAGGGGACGCCGTCGAGCGGACTCGAGGCGTAACCGACCGCACGGTAGAGCAGCAGACGGGGTAGTCGACGTACTCCCGGTCCCCTTGACCGAGCCGTCGCCCTGCAAGGCCGTGCGCTCCATGCGGATGCCCTCCACCCGCTCGTCGCCGAGGATCTCGACGGGCTGCTGGAGCAGATGGATGTGGATGCGCCGGCTGGCCGTCGGCTCCTCGGGCTCCTGGAACAGCAGTTGGTCAGTTGGTCGACCACCCTGCTTTGGTCATCTTCGACTCTTCGATGGCGCGGCGGAGCCGTCGTCGTACTCGAAGTCCTCGGGGTGAACGACGACGTCGACGTCCCTGACCTGCCCTGAGCTCGCGAAGCTCCATCGGTGTGAACTTGACCTGCGCCGGGCCGCGGCGCCGAAGACGATGCGTCCGTGACCGGCGAGGCCTCAGCCCCTCCTCGACGTTCTCCGGGATCTCGGTAGGTGCAGGGTCCTCAGGATGCTTGGCCAGGATCCGGGAGACGTCCAGGGCGACGTTGCCGACGCCGAGCACCGCCACCTGGCTGGCCTCAAGCGGCCAGGTGCGGGGGTAGTCGGGGTGTCCGTCGTACCAGGAGACGAAGTCGGCCGCGCCGTAGCAGCCGGGAAGGCCGACGCCGGGGATGTCGAGGGGCGTCCGCGTTCGCGCCGGTGGCCACGACGACCGCGTCGTAGTATTCGCGCAGCTCGGCCACCGTCACGTCCCGGCCGATGTCGATGTTGCCGAGGAACCGGATGTCGCCGCGCTGGAGCACGTTGAACAGCGCCTTGATGATCGCCTTGATCCGCGGATGGTCGGGGCGACGCCGTGGCGGACCAGCCCGTAAGGGGCGGAAGCCGCTCGAAGAGGTCGATCGAGACGTCGAGGTCGGACTTGGAAGAGATGTCCGACGCGTAGATTCCAGCTGGCCCGGCGCCGATAACCGCGACGTTGTAATGGCGGTCTGTCACGTGTGTCCCTTCTATCGAACCGACATGCCGACGGTTATCTATCCGCGCGCACAACCGGCAGATTCAAGCGTGGCACTCGCCACGCGGCGGGCCGAAGGATGGGGAGCGCGCCTTCAGGAGCGCGGAATCCGGCCGGAGCGGGCGGGGCCGGGACAGCGCGCAGGCCGGCGTCGGGACGGCATCGGGCACGCAGGGGCGGCGGGTCGGGTCTCTCCGCCGCCCCGCGCCGCCGCGCAGTCAGCGATGTGGTCACGTCGAGGTCTGATGACCCCGTACGTCCATCCGTGCCGGTGGTAGACGGCGCAGGCTGGCGGTCTCCTCGTCGATGAAGAGATGAGAAGGGATGCCCACGAGCTCCATCTCGTAGAGGGCCTGATCCACGGACATGGGAACGGCCTCGTGAGAGCTTTCTGGCGGACCACGACGGGTGAGTCGCCCAACTGGTTCTCCACCTCCTGGCCGGGCGACGTCAGGGATCTTCGGTTCGTCGGAAGGCTTCGCCGCCTTCTCAACCGGCACGTTGACGTCTTCGGGCGTCGGGTTGAGCGGCTGGCGCACAGGCTCAGGCGCCGGTGGTCCCCTAGGCGATCGCGCGCGCGTCTGAGACGTTCGAAGAGTTTGGCGAAAGAGCCAGATCGAGCGCATGCCGGTCGGACGCCGCCAGCCTCAGCGCGGATGACCGGCCCCTTGTCGACGACGGTGATCTCGATGCGCTCCGACGTCCTCGGCCTGCGAAGGGTTGGGCTCGTGCGTGACTTCTACGTCGACGCTGCGCCCAGCAGTGCGAACTGTTCGATCTTGCGGAGTTTGTCTCCGAGCGTGTTTTTGCGAAACGGTCTGAAACTCGGCGTTTCCGACCGCCGGCGATAATTTCCACAATGCCTCCTTGAGGGTATGTTCGGGGTTAAAACGCTGCATCCGCAAACGCAGAAGATCACCTCCCTTGCGTTCCAGTGCCGCGCCGTTCCCGAGACACGTAGCGTCCTTGTCTTCCATTAGCAGAGCATGGTCCTCCGCCGGGCGAGATGGATGTCACACGAGTGGCGCCGAGTTTGCAGGATCCTCGGCCGCCGCGAGCATGAGCGCCGGACCGACGCGCCGGCGGCTTCAAGGCAGCGGACGCACGCCGCGAGCGTGGCGCCGTGGTGACCACGTCGTCGACAAGGACGCAGGGCCCCTCCCGCACGGACGCGACGGGCTGATCACCGGGACTTCGCCTCGCGCAGAGGAGGACCGCGGACGCCTCGGGTGCGCAGGACGTCGCGAACGGCGGCGGGCACGCCCGCATCCGCGAATCCGCGGGCCACCGCCGTCGCGAGATGGCCAGCGACGAACCGGCCGTCGTGGCGCCGCCTCCCACCGCGACAGGCCGGAACGACCGCGGCCGCCTCCCCAGGCCCTCGTGCCACAGCGCGCAATCGCGTTCGTCGGCGCCGGCAGTGGGCTCTCTGCGCACCGGGAGGCGGGGAGGGCCTGGCGCGCCATGCGCACCCGGGCGGACGGCTTCGCGGACGACGCGCGTGAGGCGTTCGTCGACCGTGTTCTTTGGAGGTCAGGATCGCCGCCCGCCTGCGCCCTCGTAGGCGCCGAGGCTACCCGCGACGACCGGCTCCGCGTCCCAGGACGGGCCCAGGCCCTGCGCGACGGTCCGCACCGCAGTGAGATACGGCGCCTTCAGGGGCCGCGTTGCGCCACGGGAGGGAGAACAGATCCCTCGAGGCAGGGTCGCATGGGACGTCGTCCCCATCTTCCACAGCCCGCGCACCACGTGGGGAAGACGAGGTTGCCGAGCACCGTCGCAGCGTTCACGCCGCCAGTCTGCCGCCCGCGCGGACCGCTGCAGCTCCGCCGTCCACTGTGGACCGGTCCGCGAGGGGAGTACGCCTCTCGACGAGGAGGGGCGGGCATCGGAGGGTTCCGCCGGGTCCAGGTCGCATATACGCGCAACCGGGCGTTCCGGAGCCGGCCCCTCGCCCGACGGGCCGGGCGTCAGCCCGGATGAAGCCACCGAGGTCACGTCGCTGACGATGGCGCGCCGGCCTCTCGTCACGCGCGTGAGGCGGTCTTCTTGTCCGTCAGAGCGACGATCGAGTCCTCGTCGTGTCCGGCGGTGATGGACACCGTCCCTCGTGAGGGCGCCGCCAGTCGCTCGGTCGGCCCCGAGATCTTCACCGAGAACAGCGCGCTCTCCCCAGGGCCGTCTTCCCCAGAACCGCGACGGTGCTGCCTATCCACTCCGCCGCGGTGACGTCGGACAGATGCTGGCCGATGATGATGGAGTCTCGATCTGCGTCGGACGCCCGCGCCGTCTCATGGCGATCGCCGCCACCCGGATGGTCACCTCCCGCCGATCTCGCAGACCACCACCACGTGCGCGAGCCGTCGCGCGAGACCGGAACGTCGCGGATCTTCGCCCCGTTCAGCCAGGAGACGTCCAGGTGCGCGCTGGCGTTCTCCCCGGGCTTGAGACGAGGATCTTCCCGCGTTGTCGCGTTCGGCGCTCCACACCACCCGTATCTGTCGCAGGAGGCTGCACGAGACTCTTCCGGAGTGGAGGACCTGCCAGAGCCGAGGCCCGAATCCATGCCTATCAGCTCGATCCCGCCCCGTCCCAGCGCGGCCAGCCGCCCTCGCGACGCCTGATAGCTGATGGCCAGGTTGCTCAGGCCGTGAGCCTTCAAACCCGCGTCCCCCATGAGCGGGGTGATCCGGTTGTCGGACACGTTGGCCGGCAGACCGCCCGATATGACGGACACGGGGTACGAACCGTAGGGTAGGTCGGCCCGGGCTCTGCTATCGATCCGACGTTCAGGTCAGCGCCTTCGACCTTTGAGGACCACGCTCCTGACGCTGCTGGAGGCCTTGAGGGTCCGGGTGATCTGCTCGAGTAGGGCGGCCCGTTCCTATCGCGGAGGCCCGCGAGCACGACGCTCGACAGGTCGACGGTGGCCTCGCCGTCGACCACGTCCACCGACTTCAGGAGCTTCGTGCCGGTGGGACCGCGGTGTGCACGCCGCTGGCCAGCCATTCGGAGGCCCGGCCAGAAGGCCGTTCATGGCGCTCGTGGCGAAGGTCCGCCGGGGATAGTAGCGCAGGTCGGCGACGAGGGCGTTCGAATCGGGGGCGAGAAGTACAGGGCGTCTCTCATGAACTGCTGGCTGAAGGCGTTCTCCGAGAGAACGCCGTCGTCGAGGGAGACGATCCGCCATTGGCCGTCCGCGTTCTTCGCCAGCGAGAACTCGGTGGTCAGCACCGCGCTGTTGGCCGTCTCCGTGTAGGTGCCGTGCGAGGAGAGGGTCCCCCTTGAGGCGACGCTCGCGCGCACGGCGCCGGACTCGGTGACGGTGGTGGAGACGTCCTGCGAATCGGGTAGACCCTCACCCGGGCGAGGGGCTTCCAGTTGGCGGCGGCGTCGCCGTAGAGGTATTGGCGCGCCACGGCGAAGTCGTCGTCGAGGCCAGCCCTGCTCGCCAGCAGGAAGCCCTCGACGATCTGCTGCGGCGTGGCGTTCCCTCGCGGGCGGCTGGACGGCGAAGCCGATGGCGCGAGCTGGTCTTCGACGGCGAGACCGAGTTGACGCGGCCGGACCTGGGCAGGCCCACGCAGCCGGCCAGGACGACCAGGGCGGCCAGGCACACGGCCCACAGGCGATTCGGCTTCGATGCGCTCCCCTTCGGCGTCTCGACGTCGTCCTCCCCTCGACACTGGCGGATGCCGGGGGATCCGGCGCGCGGCTTTCGCCCCGCGATTCGCCGGGGCCTGCGGTCGCGCCTCGCCGCCCGGCCCTCCCGTCGCTGCGCGCGTCCGGTTCGCCCCGGCCGCCGTCGCCCTCCGTTCGCCGCCCCATTCCTCGACGGCTGCCGCGACTCTCAGCTGGATCGGGCTCGTCCACGTCTCGCCGGCGTCCGGGGAATGGTCAAAAGGAAAAGTCGCCCCCACGCCCTCCCGGCCGACGCATTGCAGGCGCCCGCCGTGCAGGAGGGCGTCCTCGCAGGCGATCGTCAGCCCCAGGCCCGTTCCCCCGATTTGCGGACGCGCGCGTGTCGGCCCTCCAGAAGCGATCGAAGACGTGGGCCGCCTGTTCCTCGGTCAGTCCTATCCCCCGGTCGGACACCTCCACGGCCACGGCCGTCTCCCGCCGACGACCAGGGATGCGCACCGGCCTGGCCTCGGCGTGCTCGGGGCGTTGACCACGAGGTTCCTGATGATCCGCTCGATGCGCCGGGGCTCGACCTTCGCGGTGGTCTCACCCCGGCTCTCGATGACGACTTCCACCTCGTTGGCCTCGGCGGCGAGGGCTGCTGCGAGGCGACCACATGCCGCGCGATGTCGAGAAGATCCGCCGGTTCGGTGGCCAGGCTCATGGCGCCGGCGTCGAACCGGGAGATCTCGAGCAGGGTCCGAGGCATCATGTCCAGGTTGATGAGCTGGTCGTGCTGGAGTTCGGTGCTGCGACGCAGGGCCCGGCGGCAGGTCGCCGCGCTTGTCGTAGATCAGCTCCCCGGCCATGCGTATCGTCGTCACGGGCGAGCGCAGCTCGTAGGAAGACCGCCGAGACAATTCCTGCTGGACCTTCGACATGCGGTCGAGCTGTTCGAACTGGTCGGACAGCGAGGAGGCCATCTGGTTGAAGGACCTGGCCAGCTGGGCGAGTTCGTCCTCGCCCCTTGATCGCCATCCGGGCGTCGAAGCCGCCTTCGGAGAGCAGACGGGCGTTCTTCGAGGCCTCCCTGACCGGCTGGAGCACCATGCGCGACGAACCCGTGGCGATCGCGATGAGCAGGGGCACGATCGCTCCGACCGTCAGACGTTCGTCATCAGCTGGATGGCATACATCTCGCTCTCCAGGGAGTAGGCGACGTAGAACTCGTAGGTCCCCGCGCCGGGAAGGTTGAGCTCCCGCCGACGACGATGCCCGGGACCGTCCTGCCCTTCTCGTTCGACAGGGCCACGGACTGCCAGTGCACGGCGGACGAGCCGCGCACCGAATCGCGCATCTCCGCGGATATGAGCGTGCGGATCCGGGTGGACGACTGCGTGGAGGGCTCGGCGATGCTGAACGACGACGCGGATGTGTGCGCGCGGGAGCGCAGGAGCGCCCCGCCCATGATCGACTGGACGGGGTCGTACTGCGAGAGCACGAGCTCGTTGGCCAGCTGCTGGAGCTGCCCGGCGGTGGGAGGCGAGGGAGTTGATGGTCCTCTGGGTTTTTCAGACGCGTCGAGCTGAACTGGTCGACGCCGGAGGTGACAGCCCTGTCGAAGAGCTGGGTGCGGACCTGCGAGAGGATGAACGCCCCCACGAGGCCGATGAGACGATGCCCACGAGCACGATGAGCGCGACGACCCTCACGGTCAGGGACATCCTGATCCAGGCGCGGACCGAGGCGTACCTCTCCCGCAGACGGTCGGCCAAGCTCCTGCGCCCCCTCGGCCGGAACGTCCGGGCCTCCCACGAGCTCACTCCTGGACAGCCCCAGCCCTGTAGCCGACGCCGCGGACGGTGAGGATGACCTCGGGGTTGTCCGGGTCGATCTCGACCTTGGCGCGCAGCCTCTGGATGTGGACGTTGACGACGCGGGGTCGTGCGACGACTGGCGGTATCCCCACACCTGGTCGAGGAGCTCCTCGCGGGAGAAGACCTGGGAGGGCTTGCGCGCGAGCACGCTGAGCAGCTCGAACTCCAAGGGGTCAGGTGGAGGGCTTGCCGTCGCGGGTGGCCTGGTGGGCCTTGAGGTCGATGGCGATGTCGGCGACCCGCAGAACCTCCACCTCGGGCTCTTGCCTGCGCAGCCGCGCGCCCGACCCGCGCGAGCAGCACCGTGTTCTCGAGACGGCTTGGTCACGTAGTCGTCGGCCCCCGCCTCGAGCCCGGCGATGACGTCCACCGAATCGGTGCGCGCGCTCATCATGATGATGGGGACGTCGTCAGATTCCTCCCGGATCTGCTCACATGACGGACACGCCGTCGAGCCCGGGCAGCATGACGTCGAGGAGGATGAGATCAGGGACGCTGCGATCGGAACGCCGGGAGAGCGGCGGTGCCCGTCGCGCGAGACGCCCACGTCGTACCCCTCGGATTCGAGGAGGATCGACACCATCTCGAAATGCCGGATCGTCGTCCACTACCAGAATGCGTGTGCTCATGATCCTATAATGTCACGTCCGGGCGGCTGCGACCGGGCGGGCTGTCAGGCTCGGAGGCGATGTGTTCCGACCCGAGGCGGAGCCGGCGGGCCTCACTCGCGGATCTCGCGCGCCTCGGAGACGAGGAGCACCGGGACCCCGTCGCGAACCGGGTATGCCAGGCGGGGCGCGGCCTGTGTGCGCCACGAGCTCCTGGCCGTGCGAGCCCTCCGCGTCTCGAGGGGGCGCCCGTCGCCGGGCAGCGCAGGGGCTCAGCGCGCCCACTCCGGAAGGTCGAGGCTCATCCGTTCCCCTCCCGGGCTTCGTCCTGGGGTTCGGGCACGAGGCTCAGCGCACGCGCGGGCGGGTCGGCGGCGATGTCCGCCGGGCGGCGCACTTCGCGGCGGGCCGGCTCCGGGCGCGGGAGGCTCGCGTTTGGACGCCTCGCGGATGGCGTCCGCGAGCGCCATGAGATCGTCGGTGGAGGGGCGCCGGCTCGAAATCCGTTTGGAGGCGAACCATCTGCCAGCCGCGCACACGGTCACGCTCTGACGTGCTTCGCGCACAGGTCGAAGGCCCCCAGGGCGACCGTGGGCGAAAGCAGCCCTATCACCGCGGTGGCATCCTCGTACCGTAGGTCATGAGTCAGCAACAGCCGGTTCGCGGCACGACCGACGGGAGCATTGCCGAACGTGACTCACGGCCTTAACGCTACCACCGCTCGCCTCGCGAGCCCCGCGCCTCTCCGACATGGGCTGGAGGCATGTCGCGTTCGCTCATCCCCTGCGCACCAACGCCCGGCGCCGCGACCGCCACGGGCGAGGGCCTGCGCGGCCCCGGTCGTCCCTTCACGGTGCCCGCGTGGAGGACGCGGGCGGACGTCTTCGACGACCTGCTGGCCACCGACCTGGCCGAGTTCAAAAGCGCCGCCTCGGCGAGCGCATGCGCCCACCCTGGACTACGGCGTGCTCGACGTCCCCGATTCGGAGCCGGCGCCCTGGGAGGCGGGGGTTCCGCTCGCCGCTTCCTGCCGATCGACCGCCCCGGCAGGATCGCCGGCCGCATCGTCTTCACAGGCTGCCGATCCTCATGGCGGCGAAACCGCACGGACACGCCCCAGTGGTTCATCCACGACGTCGTCGCCCAGCGGCTCGCCAGCGCCCTGGGGGTCGGGCCTGAGACATCGACTCACCTGCAGTAGGGCGGGCGGCCTCCCCCTAGCCGACGGCGACGTGCTTGGACGTCTCCTCGACGTCGGAGGAGCGAGCGGAGCCCAGTCGACGCCCTTGCCTCCCTCCACCTGCGCGGTGAGGCGATGCCGCGCACATCGGCGAGGTGGACGTGTAGCGCACGGCGACCGCCCCCTCGGGCATGGGCAGGCTGGCCCTGGCCGTTGACGTCCGCCTTGACCGCGGGCATGTCCTTCCGTTCGCGTCGATGGGCGTGGCGGTGACGGATCAGGCAGGCCGCCTTGGACACGGCGACGAGCGTGGCCGACGTCGGGCCGAACACCGCCGACCCCGCGGTGCCGGCGGACCCGCGGCCGCCCACGCGTTGTCGGCAGCCGCCGTCCTTCACGGTGAACTCGGCGCCCGCCACGATGTCCGCCGATCCGGCGATGCGGAAGGAGACGTTGCCCGCGGGCAGCCCGGCGAGCGAGGTCGAGGACCGAGCGGGCCTCCACCGTCTGCCTCCGCCGGGAGGTGCTCGCCCCTGTCGGTGAGGGCGGTGACGCTCACCGTCGCGGGCGAAGCGTTCGGGTTGGCGATGCGCAGGGCGGCGCTGCCGCCGCCGTCGATGCGCACTCCGGGCACCGTGACGTTGCGCGCGGCGACGCTCGACGTGACGAAGGAGACCCCGGCCGGGTGTATCCGTCGAGGCTCGTCTGCTGGAGGCTGGCCGCCACGCTCCCCGACTCGGTCGTCACGTGGAGGGCGAAGCGGGGCTGGTCCCGGAGGGCTCCGTCGATCGAGACCCTCTTGGACTGGCCGGAGTCGACGACGACCGTCGAGTGCCGCTCAACTCCGCCTTCCCGGCGGCGGTGAGGACCTCCACTTTGACGGTGACGGGGTTCGATCCGGGGTTGGTCAGGATGAGCTGGTTGGGCACGCCCACCTGGGAGCGCGATCCGACGATCCACTGGTCGGAGCGGGCCCTGCGGCAGGGGTTGGCGGCCACTCCGCGCAAGTCGCCGGCCGAGGCGGTGTGGACGGTCGCTCCGGCCAATTCGAGGGAACCGGATGTGACCGTCTCGATCGACGACTCCGGCCAGGCCCTGGCCGGAGGTAGAAGCCGATGTCGCCGACCAGGGGACCTCCCCTTGCCCGCGATCTCGACATGGGCGCGGTTCCGGAGGCCGCGGCCGCCACGACCACGTGCGCTCGGAGATCGACTCGTTCACGTTCGAGACGTTGACGCCCGTCGACGGTCGCTGGAGCTCGCCGCCGCAAATGGCGTCAGGGCGCGGGGCGCGGCGACGGCAGGCAGGCTGCGGCGCGGGGCGCGAGCTGGCCCCCAGGAAGAAGGCTCCCGTTCCGCCCGCGCGGGCGATGGCGACGACCGCGACCGTGCTGAAGGCGTTTCATTTCCTCACCGGCTTCCTACGACGCAGGGGCAGCGCGACGACGAGCGCCGCGAACAGGATGGCCGCCTGGCCCAAGGCGGTCATCGCGCCCCAGGCCCCTTCGAAGGAGACGGCGACGGTCCCGCCGTCCTCGGGCAGAGCGCCACGCCTGCTGCCATCCGCGGCCGGTCCGCGGCAGTCCGCGGCCGTTGAGGGTGGCCGTCCATCCCGGGTCGGCGCGCTCGGCCAGGACCAGGAGCCGTGCGGTCTCGGACTGGGGCACGTCGGCCTGGGCGGAGGTGACCCCCGAGGCGAGCGGCGTGGACGCGCCTCCCGCCTCCACCCGCAGGCGGGACGTCGCTTGCTTGGCAGGCCGGACGCGCCAGAAGGTGCCGCTCGCGTTCGACGTGACGTATTCGAGCCCCGGGGCGGCGCCGAGCTGGGACATGAGCGTGCGGGCGGCGGCGGTGGCGTCGCCGCGCCCCTGGGGACGAGGACCACCGAGACCGCGTGCGCCGCGGCGTTCGCGCGAAGGACTCGGAGTTCCCGCCCGCGGGCGACGGCCGAGGCCAGGGCGGCGGCAGCGCGGTCGTCGGAGCGAGGAGGAGGGAGGCGGCCATGGACGTCTCGTGGAGCTAGAGCCGGGCCCTCTGAGGGAGGGTCGCGCGGATTCCGTCGTCGGCGGGGCGAGGACGAGGACTCTGGAGCGGTCGGGCCCGTCTGATCGGTTCTGGCCACCGCGGGATCGGGGACTCCGGCGCCGGCGTGAGCGCGCGGCTGGCGTACGCGTTGCCGCGGTCGCTCGAGCTCGCCTCGCTCCACAGGCCGGCCAGCGCCAGCGCAGGCAGGGCAGGCGGCTGCCGTGGCGGACAGCAGGCTGACGTGTTTGAGCCCGGATCCGCTCGCTCAGTCGGTCCGCAGCCCGTCGCCCGCGCTCACGAGGACGGTGAAAAGCCCGAAGAAGGCCAGGGAGGCCGATCCCGCCCATCCGCGGGCGGGGAGGAGGAGGCGCCGGCAGCGTCGCCCACCGGTCGTGGCGGCGCCGGCCGCCAGAGCCAGCCGGCGCCCAGCAGGACGAAGCCGGCGCGGATTCTGCCGGGTTGCGCCGGCGAAGGAGGCGGGCGACGGCCAGCAGGACGAGGAATCGGGAACGGCCAGCGAGGCCAGTTCGACGCTCCGAGTTCGAGGTCCACGGTGGAGGTCGGGGAGAAGCTCAGCAGGCCCAACCGCGACGGTGCGGCGAGGCTCGCCTGGCCGGGTGTGGACAGGAGGATCTTCAAGGCGCGGGAGCGTGGAGGCCGCCTGGAAGGTGGGGAGGAGAACGGCGAAGGCGGGGACGGGCAGCACAGCCACCTCCACCGGTGGCCCGCGCACCCGACCGCGCCCGCCGCGAGACCAGCAGGGCGAGGGGCGGACGTGGCGGGCGAGGCCGCCGACATGTATGCCGAAGACGATGGCCGCCGCGCCGAGCGCTGGGAACGCTGGCCCGCCTCCAGGCGACGACGACGCACACAAGGGCGAGCCAGGACGTGCCAGACCACCCCGCGACGTGTCCCTGCGAGACGGCGCCGAGCAGCGGGAGGCGCCGCGCCACCCGACCGCGCCCGCGGCCCTGATGTGCGGCGAGTTCGTCAGCGCCCGGGCTCCCAGGAATCCGGTGAGCGCGGCGAGCGGGACGCCGGCGATCGCGATCGCCGTGGCGACCGCCCCGAGATCGGATCTCGCGATCGCGGCGAAGGGGGCCAGGAGCACCCACAGGGCGTCGACCGGGGCGGCGAATCCGTCGCCGGACGCGAGCCCATGCGGGAGGCCGAGGCCCGCCAGGTCCGAGGCCCTCAGGCGTCGGGGAGCAGGGCGCCTCCCGTGAGCACCCGGCCGAGCACGGGCAGGTGGGCGACGAGGGTCACGACGGCCCCGGCCGCGAGGGCGACGGCCGCGCACCGCCGGGTCGAGGCGCGCCACCGGCGCAGTTCCGCCTGGACGAGGGGTTCCGGGTCCTCGGCGAGTTCGACGGCCTCGATGCGGGCGCGCTTGAGGTCCCGGCGGGCTCGTCGCACGTCTGCCGGGCGGTCCTCCAGGGAGCGGAGGACGGATTCGAGGGCCTTGCGGGCTCTGGCGATCCTCCGCCTGCCCGCGTGGATCGCCCCGACTGTGCGGACGAGGCGCCCGCTGGCCCAGGCTCTCCGACGGCCAGGCGGGGTTCGCTTGACCAGGGCCGGAGGAAGCCGCGCACGGGCCCGCCGACGACGTAGGCCAGGAAGACGAAGAGGTGGGAGAGCCGGGACGAAGCGAGCACCCCGTTGTAGGCCTGGGCGGCACGGCGGGCGCCGTAGGGACAGGCGCTCGTCCTCCCCAGGCCGATCCGCGCGTGGGCGACGGAGGCGCCCGGCTCGAGACCACGCGCCACTCCCCCAGCCACATGCGACGCGAGAATTCGAGGCCGTCGCCGGAGAAGACCGAGGGCCGGGTCCAGCCAGCCGACCGCGTCGGCGGCCGTGCGCCGGACGAGCATCCCCGCGGTGCCGACCCCAGGACGTCGCTGCGCAGGTCGTACTGCCCCTGGTCGCGCTCGTCGTCGCCGATCTCAGGGCACCCTGCGGGCGCGGCGAGTGGCGCGGACGCCCGCTTCCAGGAGCCGCTCCGGATCGTCCCAGTCCACCTGCTTCGGGCCGACCACGCCGATCTTCGCGCTGGACTGGCCGGTGTGCTGAGGGCCTCCAGGCATCCCGGCGCGGGAGCGGCGTCGTCGTGGAAGCACACCCACGGCTCGCCGCCCTCGTCCTGGGACAGGGCGGCGGACACGGCGGCGGCGAGGTGGGTCGCCCGCCGACAGCGCGGACGGTCGTCGGCACGCCGGCGGCATGCGCGTCGACGACCGCCTTGACGCAGTCGGCCTCGGCCGAGGCCACGGCGACGAGGAGGCGAGGGCCTGCGCCCTCCACGCGACGACGCGGAGCACTCGCTGCAGGCGGGCCTCCGGGCCGCGCACGACGAGACGGCCAGGACGCCTCGTCGTCGTTCAGGGTCGCATCCTCAGGGCACCTTGCGCACGTGCCCGGCGGCGTTCGCGAGATCTTTCGACGGTCATTGTCGGACATACCACCCATATGCCATGTCGGATGTCATTCGCGATGGCGTACTCGAGACACTCGGCCTGGACGGGGCACGAGGCGCACACACTGGTCGCAGAGCGGTCGACGCCGCCTTCTCCGGGGAAGAAAGATGTCAGGATCGGTCTGCGCGCAGAGCGCGAAATCCTACCACCTCAATTCTTCGATGGAAGCCTTGGCGTAGCCCAGGTCGAATCCTTCCATCAACGCCTGCGCTTCCTCGGCGCTGTAGTCTGCCTGCGTGTGTGAACATAGCAGTGAGTCAGCGCTGTCCTCCTCAGTGCTTTTTATATCAGTAAATTACACATGTGTGATCCGCCAGGTCAAGCCTATAAGCCGCGCCCCCGCCCGATCTGGTGGTTTACTACCCATGTTTTACTCCCATTGAGAATTCGTGGACCATGTCCCCCAGCGCAGCCATCCACGAACTCGCACGGATCGCCGCGGATGCCGCCCGCCAGGTCAGCCCCTATAATCGAGCATTCTCCCGCCCTCGGACGGTTGAACTAAGGCGGACTTCCACGACGTCGTGACCGTCCACGACAAGAGTCCCAGCGCGCATCGCCGACTTCCTCTTCGCCGAGACGCCGGGTCGTTCATCGTCGGCGAAGAGTCCTCCATGCTCACCTGCGACGGCCGGGCCCGGAGACGGCGAAGGCGACGTCGTCTGGTACGTCGACCCGATCGACGGCACGTCGAAACTTCGCCTCGAGCTTCGACCACTGGTGCGTCTCCATCGCCGCCGCGCGCGGCGCTTCCCGACGGCCGGCGTCGTCTATCGGCCGACGACGAACACGCTCTACCTCGCCGACGACGCCGGAGCGCTCGGAACGGCCAGCCGATGCGCGTCCTCGACGCCCCGGTCGAGGACGGGATGATCGTCACGGAGTTCCCTCGGCGGATCCCGACCCAGAGGAGGCCGCCCGCGGGTTCACGCGAGTGGTCGCCGCGGCGCGGTCGGTGCGGGCGCACGGGGTCGACCGCGCCGCCCGGCCGAAGTCGCCGCTGGCATTTCTGGCCGCCTTCAACGTTGGGACCCATCCCTGGGACGTCGCGGCGGGGGCCCTGCTGGTCGAACGCGCGGGCGGGCGCTACTCGGCTTCGACGACACCTCGGTCTCACCGCCGCGACCCGCAGAACGCCCCCAATTTCGTGGCGACGGGGAGCCGGCAGGCCGCCCTCCTCGCCCTTGTCGGCCGTGGGCCGCAGCGGATGCGAAGGCCCCAGCGGCCGGAGTGTGGGATGCGTGACGCCCTGTCCGTCTACCGGTCCTCGTCGACGCGGGGCCGCGCCCGCTCTGACGTGGTACGGCGGCGACGGCCGATCGAGCTGTCGGGAGGGTCGCGGCCAATCACCTCGCCAAGATCTGCGGGTACCTCCTGGACGAATATGGCTGACGCCCGGCCAGGCCCTGCACTGACCTCCCCGCCCACTGGAAGCGAGGTTTCTGTGGGGCTCGGAGGCTTGCTGGCGGGCGCTAGGGTCACCTGCCGGGGGATGCAGCCCTCCGCGTCGGGCATGCCACGGAGGGGCCGGTTGCGCGAAAGTGGCATCGATAGCCCGACGGGGTTCGGCGGACGGAGATTCGGCGGGTGGGCAGGCTCCGGCGTGCGTGCTCGTCACCGACGGGCCCGATTCGCGGGCGGCGCAGGCGGCGCAAGACGTCCTCGCGCTCGACCTGGGCCCTCTGGCGATGGCCTGGTCGGGGCCGGCCCTGCCCGCGGGCGTCCACGACGGCGGCGTCGAGGTGATGGGCAGCCCTGACGACCTCGCCGACGAGACGGCCCACGAGGCCTCGGAACGCGGCCCGGTGGCGAGGCGTCCGCCCCGCGCGCCGGGCCGGCCGCCGCCCTGGTCTCGCCGTCGCCCGGCGCCGCGCTGGCGGCGGCGGTCGCGATGATGGGGGGCGAACGGCTCGTCGTCGCCGAGGGGGCGGTGGACGCCGAGGGGATCCGAATCGCAGAAAACCTCTAGGAAGTGAGAAACTACATCCATGCGTGGAATCATTCTGGCCGGCGGGTCCGGCACACGACTCAACCCCATCACCCTCGGCACGTCCAAGCAGATGGTGCCCGTCTACGACAAGCCGATGATCTACTATCCGATGTCCACGCTCATGCTCGCGGGCATCCAGGACATCCTTGTCATCACGACGCCGAGGACGCCCCTGGCCTTCCACCGCCTGCTGGGGACGGGTCGCGCTACGGCCTCGACCTCGAGTTCGCCGTCCAGCACAAGCCGAACGGCTGGCGCAGGCCTCCGTGGTCGGCGCCGACTTCATCGGCGACGCCCCGGCCGGCCTGGTGCTGGGCGACAACATCTTCTACGGCCCGGGCATGGGGACGCGGCTGCGCCGCCACGTCGACCCCGACGGCGGCGCCGTCTTCGCCTACCACGTCTCGGATCCGCGTTCGTACGGCGTCGTCGAGTTCGACGAGGACTTCACGGCCGTCTCCATCGAGGAGAAGCCGGCCGAGCCGAAGTCGAACTTCGCGGTTCCGGGCCTGTACTTCTACGACAACGACGTCGTCCGCATCGCCAGAGAGCTCAAGCCCTCCGCCCGCGGAGAGTACGAGATCACCGACGTCAACCGCGTCTACCTCGAGGCGGGCAAGCTCAGGTCGAGGTTCTGCCCCGCGGCACCGCCTGGCTCGACACCGGCACCTTCGACTCCCTCGCGGACGCCACCGGCTTCGTGCGCACCGTCGAGGCGCGCCAGGGCCTGAAGATCGGCGCCCCGGAGGAAGTCGCCTGGCGCATGGGATTCCTGACCGACGACGAGCTGCGCGAGCGCGCCGAGCCCCTCGTCAGAGTCCGGCTACGGAGCCTACCTGCTGGGCCTGCTGGACGAGGATGACCGCCGCGGGGTCGCGGCCCCGCACCACGGAGAGCGCGGCGAGGTTCAGGAACGACCGTCCCAGCCTTCCGGACGGACGGTCATCGAGGCCTGCCCGTCAGGCGCCACAGGCTGGAGCTGGCGTCGACGAAGTCCTTGAACGGGCCGTCCGTCGCGGCCAGATCCCGCAGGTCCCCGCACTGGGCGATGCGGGCCCTGGCCGCCGTCGGGCCCCGGCTGGAGGAAGATCACCCGGTCGGCGTCGCGGACGGTCGAGCCCTGTGGGCCCACGACGACGACGGTCCTCCCGCGCGCCAGCTCGCCCATGACCTCGGTGATGGCCGCCTCGCTCGCCGTCGAGGGCGGGAGTGATCTCGTCGAGCAGGAGGATCAGGGCGTCGCTGAGGAAGGCGCGGGCGATCGAGACCCGCTGGCGCTCCCCTCCGGAGAGCTGAGGCCTCCTTGGCCGACCACCGTGTCCCAGCCTCCGGGGAGGGAGGCGACGACGGTGTCGAGCCGGGCGTTGCGCGCGGCCTCCTCGAGCTCCGCGTCGGTGGCCTCGGGGCGGGCCATCCGCACGTTCCCGCGGATCGTCGTGTCGAACAGGAAGACGTCCTGAAGACCATGGACGTCATGTCCCATCAGCGTCCTGGTCGGGATGCGGCGGACGTCGGCGCCGCCGATCGTGACGCCGCCCCGGTCGACGTCCCAGAAGCGCGCCGCGAGCCGCAGAAGCGTCGACTTGCCGGCGCCGGACGGGCCGACGAGCGCCGTGACCGTCCCCTCCTCCGCCTTCAGGTCGATGCCGGCCACGACGGGCGCGGCGGGGTCGTAGCCGAAGAGTGACGCCAGCGAACTCGATCTGCGTGCCGACGGGCGCGGCAGCCCGGCCCCGCTCGGGTTCGCAGCGGCTCGGCCGAGACGATGGCGTCGATCGCCCGCAGGGCGATCTCGGAGTTGTGCATCTCGGCCGCGTAGAGGACGGACTGGGACAGCGGGGGGACCATCCGGGCCGTGACGGCCATGATCGCCAGGTATGCCGCTTCGTCGAGGGAGGCGTTCATGACCGCCGACAGGCCGGCGGCCATGACGAGGGCGAACGCGATCTGGATGGACAGTGTGAAGTATCCGGCCGGTCGGCCCTTGACCCGTAGCGTCTGAAGGGTGGCGCGGCTCTCGTCGTCCAAGGCTTCCTCGAGAGGCCAGCCGGTGGAGGCCGCTCCGGTGGACCGCGGACGCTCTGAAGCCGTGCGTATTCGATGAGGCGTCCGGCCGTGCGGCGGCGGCCTGCGTCTCGACGGCGTCGGCGGCGCGGGTCCGCCGGCGCATGAGGGCCCACGCCCACGCCATCGGCCCGACCGCCAACAGCATGATGAGCGCCAGCCGCCAGTCGACGAAGACGACGGCGGCCGCCATGACGCCCGGGATGATGAAGGCGTCGCACAGCGGGCATGACGATCGAGGCGACGTGGAGATCGTGTTGACCTCGCGGGAGACGCCGGAGGCGACAGCGGCCTCGCTCTGGCGTGCGAACCATCCCAGGGGCAGGGGTCAGGACGTGGTCGCCGATTCTCCTGATGAGGGCGTCGCAGACGTCGTACACGCTGATCCGGTAGGAGGCCATCGTCGCGTAGGGATCCCAGGACCAGGGAGGCGACTCCCGAGGACGACGACGGCGGTCAGCCAGAGCGCCAGATCGCGCCGGTCCCCAGGAAGGAGCGGAGGAAGGATCATGAGCGCGAGCGCGACCCCTGGACCGCCGAGACAGGCCAGACGACGGTCAGGCGTCGCAGCTCGCGGATTCCGACGAGCTTTCCCAGCTGAGCGTCCACATGTCCGTTCTCCTCCGTTCCGCGGTGGTTCGCCCGCTCGGCCCCGCCATGGCCTTCACGCTCGCCACAGTGGCCCTGCGCGCTCGGGTTCCACGGCGACCGCCCGGCTTCGAGACCCGTCACGCCGGGTTCCCCGCCGCGGCGCGGTCTGGTCCCGCCGGCGCCGGCCCGGCCCTTCGACTGCTGGGAGCGCCAGAGCCCTGGCGTGCAGCCGCCGGCCGCCAGAGCTCTCGTGGCGTCCCCGCTCGGCGATCCGCCCCCGGTCGACGACCGCGATCTGGTCGGCTCCACGATGGTGGCCAGCCGGTGGGCGATGATGACGACGGTGCGGCCGTCCGCCAGACGCGTCAGGGCTCGGTGTATCTCGCGCTCCGGACTGCGGGTCGGCCTGGGCGGTGGCCTCGTCGAGGATGAGGATCGGCGCGTCCTGATAGGTGCGCGGGCGATCGTCAGCCTCCCGCCTCGCCGCCGGAGGAAGCCGCCCTCCTCGCCGATCACCGTGTCGTAGCCGCGGGGCAGGCGGAGGATCCGATCGTGGATGCTGCGGCCGTCGCCGCGCGCTCGATCTCCTCCCGAGCGGGCCTCGGGATGCCCGAGGCTATGTTCTCCGCGACGGTGCCGTGGGCGAGCGTGACATCCTGGAAGACGACGGCGACGCGGGAGAGCAGCCAGGCGAAGCTGACGTCGCGCACGTCGAGCCCTCCGACTTCGACGCGGCCGGAGTCGACGTCGTAGAAGCGGGCGATGAGCCGCGCGAGGTGGTCTTTCCCCTCCGGAGGGTCCTTGGCCGTGACGCTGCCGGGCAGGATCGACAGTGACACGTCGCGGACGACGGGTTCCTCCGGGTCATATCCGAAGGTGACCCGCTGAGCTCGACGGCGCCGGGCGCGGACCGTCGCCCTCGACGTCCTCGCCCTCCGGCACAGCCGGGATCGACAGGAGCTCGGCCGTCGTCCGAGCGGCCTGGCGGGCCTCGTAGAGATGGCGTCCCAGCTGCATAGAGGGTCACGAGGCCCGCGGGGATCCCAGGCTGAGGAAGAAGGGCAGGGCGTGGGCGGGCTCGATCCAGTCCTGGGCGACGAAGAGGGCGGCCACCGGGGCGACGGTCGCGAAGACGACGGCCGGCTGGAGGAAGGCTCCGGCGATGGCGAAGGCCCGCCCCGAGGCCATCGTCCATCGTAGGACAGCCCCGAGAACCCTTCGCGGGCCTCGGTGAAACGGGTGCGTGCGGACTCGAGGCCTGGAAGTTCTTGATCCTTGATGCCCTCGACCATTTCGACGGTCGCCGCCGCCAGCCGGGTCTGGGCGGCTCGAAGCGTTCGCGATGTCCCCAGGCCGGACACGGCCACGCCGGCGACGACGCCGACGAGCAGCACCCACAGCGCGACGATGACGAGGGTCAGCCCAGTCGACCCACAGGAGGTATGCCACGCCCGCGGCGATGGTGACGGCCGAGTTGGTCGCATCCCCCGTCAAGTGGGCCACGAGGGTGTGGATGGACGTCGTGTCGTCGCACACGATCTTCCGGATCGCCCCGAGGACGTCTGATCGACGGTTCCCAGGGGGATGCGGGCGAGGGTCGCGACGATGTCGCGTCGGAGCCGAGTGCCGCAGCCTCGCCTCGGCGACGTGCGTCAGTCCCAGACCCGCGCTGTAGAGGGCGTGCCCCAGGAAGAGCCCGGCGACTCCGGCGGCGAGCCACCCCCACACGACGGAGGAGGGGCGTGGCGCGACCAGGCCGCGGCGATCTCCGTGAGCGCGACGTACGGGACTATCGAGAGGACTGCGCCGACTCCCGTCAGCCCCGCCGTGACGGCCATGGATTTCCTCGCGGGCGCAATGAGCTCGCCGATCGACACCGACACGATGATCCTTCCAGCGCGCATCCGCGCGCGGACGCGGCGTTCGCGTGATTGAAACGGCATTCGCGCAACAGAGGCGCCATTGACGGTTAGGTTCCCCTGACTATACAGCCGCGGCTTGTGCGGCGCCAGAGCGGAATCCTCCCCGTCCAACCGCCTCCGCGCCAGACCGATCGCCGCGCATCCCGGCGTTCGGAAGCCCCGCAGGTGGGCGATCCGCTCCCGGCGCGGCACACCCCGCGTCCGGCGGGCCGCACCAGCTCGCCGGCGGCGGCGCTTTCGGCAATGGCCGCACGAGGGCCGCATTCATGTCGTCTCCAGTGAGCCCGGCCGGACTGGCGCACGCCCCGGCATCGGCGCGCACTCGCCCCGCGAGACCCGCAGTTCCGGCAGCGCTGGGAACAGGCGCCCTCCGGAGCCCCGCGAGACCCGCAGGCTCCGGGCCCGGGCGCCAGAATGGTTCCCGTCCGCGCGCCGGGCGCGCCGGGCACAGACGTCCGCGTCGGCTCCCGGATTCAAGAACGAAGGAGACGAAAGGACCGACATGGAGATCCGCGAGCTGACGATTCCCGGCGCCTGGGAGGTCACACCCCGGCAGTTCCCCGACGACCGCGGGGTGTTCCTGGAAGCCATGGTCGAGCGCCTTCGAGGAGGCCGTGGGCCAGAGGCTCGACCTGCGCCAGGCGAACACCTCCGTGTCGAAGGCGGGGAACCGTGCGCAGCATCCACTTCGCCGACGTCCCGCCCTCGCAGGCCAAATACGTGGCCTGCCTGCGCGGCGCCGTCCTCGACTTCGCCATCGACATCCGGGTCGGCTCGCCGACCTTCGGCCAGTGGGATTCGGTTCTCCTGGACGACGTCGACCGGCGGACCATCTACCTCTCCGAGGGGCTCGGCCACGCCTTCATCGCCTTGGAGGACGATTCGACCGTCATGTACATGTGCTCGGCCGAGTACGCGCCGGGCCGCGAACACGGCGTCTCCCCCGTCTGCCCCGAGATCGCCCTGGAGTTCCCGAAGACGGGCCGCGACGGCTCCCCGCTGGAGCTCCTGCTGTCGGAGAAGGACACCGCCGCCCCGAACCTGGCCGAGGCGCGCGAGCCGGGCTTCTGCCCACCTGGGAGGCCGTGCAGGCATACCTCGCGACGCTGTGACAGGGGCGGCGCCTCCGCCGCCGGGGGCTCTCCGCCCTACTCGGCGGCGGGGGCCTGCCGGCGCCCCAGGACGGTCTCGCAGGCCACGGCCCAGCGTTCCTTCCAATTGCCGATGGGCGTGACGCCGATCCGTTCAAGGCGTCGTGGCCGAGCACGGAGTAGTGAGGGCGCGGAGCGGGCTGGTTGAAGGAAGCCGCCGTGGTCTCCTCGACGATGCCCGGGTCCTTGCCGATCGAGGCCATGATCTCGCGGGCGAACGCGTGCCAACTGGTCTGCCCCGAGGACGTGCCGTGGTAGACCCCGTCGGCGCCTTCTCGTCGATGAGCCGCACGATGAGATCGGCCACGTCGACGGCCCACGTCGGCTGGCCGACTTCTGTCGGTCACACCGCGCAGCGTCTCGCGCTCTTCGGACAGGGTCGCGCATGGTCCTGGGGAAGCACTTCCCGTGGGCGCCGTACAGCCAGGCGGTGCGGACGATGAGATAGTCGTCGGTGTTGCAGCGGACGGCCCATTCGCCGGCGGCCTTGGTGCGGCCGTACGCGCCCTTCGGATCGAGCAGCCCGTTCTCCGCGTAGGGGCTCGTCGCCTCCCCGCCGAACACGTAGTCGGTGGAGACGTGGACGAAACGCGCGCGATCGCCGCGCAGCTCGGGCCAGGATCTCCGGGCCGGTGGCGTTGACCGTGAGGCGACGTCCTCCTTCGTCTCGGCGGCGTCCACGGCCGTGAATGCGGCGGTGTTGACGACCACGTCGACGTCCCTGACGATCTGGGCGACGCTGGCCGGATCCGTGATGTCGATCGCGTCCCGGTCGACGGCCACGAGATCGTGTCCGTCCCTGAGAACGCGAGTCACGAGGTCCTGACCGAGCATGCCCTCGCACCTGCAATCAACCAGCGCATCTTCCTGCCAATCTCGTGTGATTCTCGTACGGGTCGGATCACGGTCAACCGGGTCGGACCGCCGAGTCGTCATTGTACCCAAACCGGCGGCGGATCGTTCCGCCTTCCCGACAATCGGGTCACGCGCACCGGGTCACGCCTCGGGATCCGGGCCGTGTACTGCCCGGCCATCGGGGCCTTGCGCTCCTCCGTCAGGACCTCGGAGGTCCGGGCGCTTCCTCATCGCCAGCGAGGCTCCCACGCCGAGGACGACGTCGGCGATCGTCGTCGTCAACCGGACCGCGAGCACGACGACGACGAGCGCCCGGGCCGACCGCGCCCGCCAGCACGGCGCCCAGGGCGACCTCCCGAACGCCCGCTCCGCGGGAGCGCACTGACGCGCGAGGGAAGCCGGCCGTCCATCCGAGCGCGTAGCCTGCGACGGCCAGGAGGAAGGTCGCCGCGTCGCCGCGGCGCCCAGCGAGACGAGGAGAGCCACCTGGCCGCCCGCCAGGATCCAGGCCGAGCGCCCATCCGCTCGCCCGGAGGGTCGCCGTCCAGGTCAGGGGCGCTTGAGCCCGTCGCGGCGGGCGAGCTTGAGACAGCGCCGACGATGCGGTTGAGGACGGGCGGCGTGAGGGCGAGGATCCCGCGGGAACGGCGGGCGCCACCCACCAGTAGCTCCGCCACCGGCCGCCCGGGGCCGAAGAGCAGGGCTCCCGCCGCGAGGAGGAGGCCCGTGACTGCGGAGACGCCCGCCGAGACGAGGAGGGAGGCGACCGACCGGCGTCTGGAGACGGCGTAGTCGCGGCCCATCTCGGCGGCGGCGAGGACGTTCCACACTCCCCCGGCAGGTATTTGGCGATCTGGGAGGTAGAAGATCCTGCGGGCCGCGCGCGGGGGAGCGGGCCGGCGGCGGTGATGATCGCCCGCCAGGAGAGCATCGTCGCCGCGACGTAGGCGAAGCTGGCGGCCAGCGAGACGGCCAGGACCCAGGCGGGCAGGGACGCGCACCGCCCGCGCCGCCTCGCTCCGGTTGGCCGCCACTGCCCACACGGCGGCGGCGAGGGCGAGGGCGAGGAACGCCCCGCGGACCCAGGGGGACCTCACGCGAGAACCTCGGCCAGGCCCGCCACGACGGTCTCGGGGCGGAACCGTTCGGCGGCGGCGGACGAGCGGGCCCGCGCCTGGGCGAGGGAAGCCGGGTCGGCGAGCGAGGCGAGCGCGCAGGCCAGGGCCGACGGGTCGCCCGGGGACGAAGACGCGGCGTCGCCGAGGACGCGCGCTGAGGCGGGGTGTCCGAGGTGACGAGCGCGCAGCCGGCCGCGATCCCCTGGTACGCCTTGTTGGGAACGACCCGGCGCGCCTTGTCCGACGTGCCGAAGATCCCCAGGCAGACGTCGTGGCGGGCCACGAGCCCGGGCAGGTCCGCGCAGTCCACCCAGTCGAGCCACGTCACGGACACGCCGCCGCCGCGCGGCAGGAGCCGGCGGACGTCGCCCGCGTCCTGCCCGTCGCCGACGAGCGTGACGTCGAGGCCCACTCCCCTGCGCTCGCATTCGGCCAGGGCGCGTGCGATGACCGGAGCGCCCTGCAGCGGGTGAAGAGTCCGAAGAACACCACGCTGATGCGGCCGTCCGAGCGGGCCCGACCGGCCGATCCGGCCTCGCGGGGGCCGTCGGTGCGGGTCGGGCCGCGCCCGTCCGCCTGCGCGTCCGACCATTCGAACGCCGCCTGTCCGACCGACCGTCCGGACGCCTCCTGCGCGTCTGCGGCGCGCCGCCGTGCCGCGGCGGCTGGCCAGGCCGGCGGCGCCCCACGGGGACCACGATTCCCTGCCCCGGTGCCGGTCAGGGGATCATCGCAAGATGCTCGGGGGTGTCGACGATGACGACGTCGGCCGCGGCCAGGGCCGACGCGTCGAGCCCGCGCAGGAGGAGGCCCTTGACGCGCCCGTCGGCCCGCCGCCCGCGAGGCCGCGGTCGGCGGCGGTGTCGGAGGCGAAGACGAGGTGGTCGAGGAGGATGCGCGCACGGGGGTAGAGCGCGCGGGCCAGGAGCACGTCGAAGTGCCCGAGGTAGCCGACGAGGATCGCGTCTGGCGAGCGCTCGCCGCGATAGGGCCCGGCTCCCCGCGGCGATGCGCCCCCCACGCGGCCGCGAGCCTGCCCGCGAATCGCGCCGCGGCCCGGGGTCCTTCAGCGCCCTGACGCGGTCGGCGGTGCCGACGCCGAGCGGTTCGTTCAGCTCTCGCACGGCGTGCCCCCGTCTCCCTCAGCCCCGAGAGGATCACTCCCGGGCGCGGATGGACGCGCACGTCGTAGGTTCCCAGGCCCAGGACCCTCACGGCTCGCCCTCCCCTCCGCGGGCGCCTGAGGGGCCCGTGAGAGTCTGAGGGCCCGTCCGGTCTGCGGACGGCATGCGGCCTCCCGCCGGCGCCTCCGGTTCGCGCGCCCCGGATCCGGCGGCGTCCGCCGGGCGCGCAGGGGCCGCGTACTGGAGGGCCTTGACGCGTTCGAGCGTCTCCTCGACGAGCACGCGGTTCGTGCGCTGGAGGTCGGCGATGACGAGCAGGGGCGACGGCGAGCAGGCTGGCGACGATCATCGCCGAACCGAAGACGAGCGACTGGACGTGGCCGCCTCCGTCGCCCCGGAGTTCGAAGACGAGGAAGCGCACGAAGGGATGAGCCCGAGCACCCCGGTGACCGCGGCGAGCCAGCCCAGCGGCACGTGGGGCTTGAACATGAGGAAGGAGCGGACGATCGCCATGCCCGACTTGGCCATGTGCTGGAAGACGTTGGAGAACAGGCGCGACTTCGGGTCTTCGGGTTGGTCTCGACCGGCACGGAGGCGACGCGCAGGCGCTTGTTGCCGGCCTGGATGATCGTCTCCATGCAGTAGGAGAACTGGGTCACGACGTTCAGGCGGAGGAGCGCCCGCTTGGAGTAGGCGCGGAAGCCGGAGGCCGCGTCGGGCAGCCGGGTGCCGGCCGCGGCGTTGACGATGCGCGAGCCGAACTCTCGCATGCGCTTCTTGAACCACGAGAAGTGCTCGATCGTGGAGGTCTGCCGGTCGGCGATGACGACGTCGGCCTCCCCGGCGAGGAGGGGCGCCACGAGGTCCGGATGCGCTCTTGGGGGTACTGGTTGTCTCCGTCGGTGTTGACGACCACGTCGGCGCCGTGGGCGAGGGCGTAGTCGACGCCGTCGCGGAAGGACCGGGCGAGCCCCTGGGTGCGGCTGTGGCGGACGATGCGCCGGACGCCCATGCCGCGAGCGACCTCGGCGGTGCGGTCCGTGGAGCTGTCGTCGATCACGAGGACCTCGACCCGTCCGCCCCCGGGACGCTCCGCGGGATCGACTCGAGGACGAGCGGCAGAGTCTCTTCCTCGTTCAGACAGGGGATTTGGACGAACACGAGCATGGCAACCTCGAATGATTCGGAATGCGGCCCGCCTCATCCTACACGCAGGCTGCCCGCCGGCGGCCTGGCTTCCGCCGGCTTCCGGCCCCGGACGGCGCCCCGCGGAAGCCGGACGCCCGTACGGACACCCCGCGAGCGCCGGGAGCGCCCCGCGGGGAAGACGCTACAGTACACCCTATGAAGCTGAGCGTTATCGGCGTGGGTACCTCGGCGCGGTCCACGCCGCCACGATGGCATCCGTCGGGCACGACGTCGTGGCGGTGGACAGCGACGAAGGGAGGGTCGCGGCGCTGGCCTCCGGCACGGCGCCCTTCGTCGAGCCGGGCTTCGACGGCCTCCTCCGGCAAACCCTCGACTCGGGACGGCTGCACTTCACCGCCGACTATCGGGACGTCGCCGAAGCCGGCCTCCACTTCATCGCGGTGGGCACCCTCAGCGCCCGGACTCCCACGCCGCGGACCTCACCCACGTCTACGCGGCCGTCGGCTCCCTTCTGCCGCACATCCGGCCGGGCGCCGTCGTGGCGGGCAAGTCGACGGTCCCGGTCGGCACGGCCTCGGATCTGGAGGAGGGTCGTCGGGGCGGGCGGGTGCTGGCCTGGAATCCCGAATTCCTGCGGAGGGCTTCGCCGTCCGCGACACGCTGAAGCCGGACCGCATCGTCTACGGACTGTCGGCGGACGCCGGCGGGCCGGCGTAGCGCTCGCCCGCTTGGACGAGTGCTACGCCCCGATGCTGTCCGCATGCCCGCGCCTGATCATGGACTTCGCCACCGCCGAGCTCATCAAGGTCGCGGCGAACGCCTCCTCGCCACCAAGATCAGCTTCATCAACGCCGTGTCCCAGGTCTGCGACGCGGCCGGCGCCGACGTGACGCTCCCTGGCCGAGGCGATCGGCCTGGATGAGAGGATCGGGCGGCGCTTCCTGCGCGCCGGCGTCGGCTTCGGCGGCGGATGCCCGCCCAGGACATCCGGGCGTTCCGCGACCGGGCCGCTGACCTCGGGGTCGGCGAGGCGCTCGACTTCCTGGCCGACGTCGACGCCGTCAACGACTCCCAGCGCACGCGGGCGGTCCGCACCGTGCGGGACCTCTCGGCGGGCTCGCCGGCAGGCGGATAGCGGTCCTCGGCGCAGCCTTCAAACCGGACTCCGACGACGCGCACCTCCCCGGCTGCTGATCGCCGCAGAGCTCGAGGCGGGCGGGGCGTCGGTCGCGGTCACCGACCCGGCTGCGGGGCTGGCGCTCGAGGCGCACGGCGGGCACGCGGGCGAGTTCGTCGCCGGCGTTCAGGACGCCGTCGTCGGCGCGGACGCCGTTCTGCTGGCGACCGAGTGGGAGGAGTACCGGCGGCTCGATCCGGCCCTGGCTGGCCGGGCTCGTCCGCCGACGGGTGAGTCTCGACGGCCGCAACGCCCTCGACCCGGCCAGGTGGAAGGCGGCGGGGTGGACGTATCGCGGCGTCGGCAGACGCTGAGGCGCGTGCGACGAGAAGCGCTGGGCATCGGGAGTAGGCGGCAGGGTAGCGGGAAAAGCCCGAGAGACCGGCGTAGGCAGGAGGATGGCGGGCGCAGAGAGGCGTTGTGGGCGGTCGGCAGGCGCTGAGAGACCGGCGGCGGAAGGCCCGGAGGGCCGGCGGGGAAGATCTGAAAGTGCCGGCGGAAAGAGACGGCGGGGAAAGAGGGAGGCGCTGGAGGGCGGGCCGCCGCGGATTTCGCGCACCGCACCGGCCGCGTCATAGAATTCCCGTGGCTCCACCAATCGACAAGCGCTCACTGCCCCTCCAGGCGTCTCGCGATCGTCACCGGCGGCGCGGGCTTCATCGGTGCGGCGATCTCCTCTCGCCTGGCCGACGCGTTCGGCCGGGTCGTCGCCTTCGACAACCTGCACCCCCAGATCCACCCGGACCACACGCCATCCGACGGCTTCGACCCCGCGTCGAACTGTTCGAGGCCGACGTGACCGACCCCGCGGCGTGGGATCGCCTCCTCGCCGGGGAGGGGCCGGACGTCGTCGTCCATCTGGCGGCGGAGACGGGCACGGGCCAGTCCCTGACGGAGTCGACCCGCCACACGACGGTCAACGTGGTGGGCACCTCGACCATGCTCGACGCCCTGCACCGCAACGACGCGATCCCCGGGCGCATCGTCCTGGCCTCGTCGCGCGCCGTCTACGGCGAGGGCGCGTGGCGCCGCACGTCGGGCGAAGGCGCCGGCGAGCTCTTCTACCCGGGATGCGCCCGGCGCGGATGTTCGAAGCCGGCCAGTGGGACTTCCCCAGCGCCGAGCCGGTGGCGATGAACGGCGCGACGCTCGAGCGGCACCCGGCCTCGGTCTACGGCGTCACCAAAGTCCGCTCAGGAGGACCTGCTGCGCCTGTGGGGCGACGCCTTCGGGGCGGACGTCGCGATCCTGCGCCTGCAGAACGTCTACAGGGCCGGGGCAGACGCCGTCGAACCCTACACGGGGATCATGTCGCTCTTCTGCCGCCTGGCGAGGGCCGGCCAGGCGATCCCCCTCTACGAGGACGGGCAGGTCCGCAGGGACTTCGTCATCATCGACGACGTCGCCGAGGCGATCCTCGCCGTCGTCGGCGCAGCGAACGCCGCCGACCCCCGTCGACATCGGATCGGGACGGTACACGACCATCGCCGAGGCCGCCCGGATCATCGCCGACGTCTCACGGCGCCCCCGAGCCCGTGGTGACGGGACGGTGGCGTCACGGCGACGTCCGGCACGCATGGGCGGACCCCGAGCCCGCCCTCCGGCAGCTCGGCTTCACCGCCGAGGTCCCGCCGAGGTTGGCCTGCCCGCCTGGCGGCCTGGATCGACGGCCAGACGCCAGACCGACCGAATGCCCGACTGACCGCGGCAGGCCGCTGGACGAACGCAGCAAAACCGCGCAGGCAGCCGGCCATCGACGCACGAGGCCGCCCGTCCCTCCGCTCATCCCCTTCGGCGTCGCAGGGCGTCCTCGAAAGGCTTGGACGTGCGCGGCGGCCGAACGCCGCCATGTGAAAACGCGAGGCTCGTTTGGCGGCGGCGGCTCCGAGCTCGCCGCGTCGTTCCGGGTCCGCTGCGAGGTTCCGCAGAGCCTGCGCGCGATCTGCCCGGGCGAGGTGCCGCAGTGAGACTGCGTCCCCGCCCACCTCCGGCAGCGAGAGGACCGGAGTGGTCAGCGCAGGCGCCGCAGGCCATGGCTTCCAGCACGGGCAGGCTGAACCCTCTCCAAGCTCGGATAGGCCAGGACCATCGCCCCCGAGAGGAATCCCGGAGGTCCTCCAACGGCAGGTATCCGGGGCCACGACGCGCATGTGGCCCTGGAGCGAGGCGACGATCGCCTCCGATCGTCTCGTCCCATCCCTCATTCCGCCAGCGAGCGGCGGGGCGTCAGGGGCTGTCGCCGAGGCCTGAGATCCACCCGCGTACGAGCGCGGGCACGTTCTTGCGCGGTCTCAGGCGTGCCGAGGAAGGCGATGTACCCGCCCTGCGGGCACGTCCAGGCTCTCGGCGACCCGCCGGGCTTCGGACTGGCCGACCCGGTGGAAGCGCCTGGTGTCCACGCCGTGGTAGGCGACGACGAAGCGGTCCGCCTCCCTCCCGCGTGGGCGAGGACCTCGTTCCGGGTGGCGACGGAGGGACGACGAGCGCCTCCGCGTGGCGGACGGCGTAACGCGCGGCGGCGCGGAAGAAATGCCTCTTGGCGGGCTCGTGGACCTCCGGCATGGTGAAGAACGTGGCGTCGTGGAGGGTGACGGCCGTGGGCAGCGGGTGGCTGACGGGCATCGTGTAATGAGGGGAGAGCTGGACGTCGCAACCGCTGGCCCTGGCGATCGCGGGCAGTCGGATCTGCTCCCAGGCCATGCGGGCAGCGCGACGGTCGATGGACGTGCCGACGTCCAGGACGCGGGCCCGGGGACGGTCGCGGCGAAGTGCGCGGCGTGGTCGGCGCGGGCGACGACGCTCAGTCTCACTCCCTCGTCCGCGAGGGCGGGCAGGAGATCGTCGACGTAGCGTCCGACCCCGGCGAGGTTGGCGGGTATCGCGGTGGCGTCCACAAGCACGTGCATGGAGGAAGTCTACCGTTGAACCGTTTCCATGGTTCCGCCGGACTTCTGCTGACCATCCCCGTCGCCTTCTCAGCCACCCCCGCCGTTCTCTTGCCGTGCTTGTCCAAGCTGCGGTGAGACTTCAGGTGGCGACCATTCCATCCCGGTGGAACTTCGGTTTTTGAGGCTTCTCAGTCGATTCGCCGGTGAAATCCGTCGACGACCTGGGTTTCACCGGACAGACCCACTGCGTCACCGAGGTCTCACCGGCCGGGTCGATGCCAACCGAAGTTCCACCGCCCAAACCCGACGCGGATCGCTACGCCAGCCCCACGCGTTCCGCCAGCCCCTTACACCCCTCCGCAAGGCCCGGCACCACGCTAAACCTCTTGCGCTAGGCTTGCCGCATGGCTATACGCGTGGCGATGGTCGCCGAGCAGCTCTTCCAACCGGTGCCGGGAGGTTCGGGACGCTACATCGAGGGGCTCGCCCCTGGCTCTGCCTCCGCAGGTCCACGCGGTCGGGATCACGGCGACGGCGTCCGGCGCGTTGCCCGGCCTGCCGCTGCGTCCGGGCCCGCGTTCCGCGCCGCCTGCTCTACCCCTGTGGAATGCGGGGCTGGGGCCGCGCCCGAGGCCAGTCGCTCCGGGAGCCCAGGTCGTCCACGCCACGACGTGGGCCGTGCCGCCGACCGGGCTCCCCCTGGCGGTCACGGTCCACGACCTCGCCTTCCTCGACGACCCCGGCCAATTCACTCCGCGGGGCAATCGGTTCTTCCGCCGCGCCCTCGCGCGCGTGAAGGCCCGCGCCGACGCCGTGGTCGTGCCCTCGACGGTCACGGCCGAAGCCTGCGTCCGGGAGGGATCCGGCCCGGCGTCCTGCACGTCATCCGCACGGCGTCGCCAGGGACTCCCCTGGCCGACGGCGCTGTGGCGGAATTCCGCGCGCGCCACGGGCTGGGCGAGGCCCCCTACCTCCTGTGGTGCGGCACATCGAGCCGCGCAAGAACCTCGCGGGCGTCATCGGCGCATTCGGCCGCGTGGACCGTGACTTCCACTCGTCCTGGCGGGCCCGACGGGCTGGGGCGACGCTGGCCTGGCGGCCCTCGACGCCCTCCCCGGTCAGGCGCGCGAACGCGTGCATATGGCCGGGCGTCTGTCCGACGCGGACCTCGCCGCCGCCTACGCGGGGGCGTACGCTTTCCTCTCCCTCGCATCGGGAGGGCTTCGGCCTGCCCGTGTTGGAGGCCATGAGCTCTACGGGACGCCGGTCGTGTCGACCGCGGGCTCTGATGGAGGAGGTCGCGGCAGGCGCGGGCGCCTTCACGGGGACGTCCCCAGCGCAGATCGCCGCGGGCGTGGCGGAGGTCGCCGCGCATCGCGACGCCTATGCCGCCCGCGCTCTCCGGCTGGCCCCCCGCTACACGTGGGAGGCCTCCGCCGCCGCACACGCCGCCGTCTTCGAGGGGCTGGCGTGAAAGTCCGCTTTCCGGGAACCGAAATGCAGGGAAATGAGGAAGAGGACCGGGATGGGGCCTGAACGGATGAGAAGCATGAGCACGAGAGAGCGACTGGGATGAGATCGAGTGCGGGTCGTCATCGTCAACTACCGCACCCCGAGCTGACAGCCCGCGCTGCGGTGAGCGCCCTGGCCTCCGCGCGCGCCTACGAAGAAAACCGCCTGCGGGAAGGCCACGGTGACCGTCGTCGACAACTCGGACGACGGCCGCACCGCCGACCTCGCGAGGCTGTGCCCCGGATGCGAGGTGGTCCCCACACGCGGCAACCCGGGATTCGGCGCGGGCGTCAACGCGGGCGTCGCCCTCGGCCACGAGGACCTCGTCGCCCTGGTCAACTCGGACGCCGTCGTCGAGGAACCGTTCCTCGCCGAGCTCGCCCGCGCCTTCGACGACCCGTCCGTGGGTGCGGCGACGGCCCTCCTGCTCTTGGAGGAGCGGGGTCCCGGAGGCGAGATCCTCGTCAATTCGACGGGCAACGTCCTGGACTCCCTCGGGCAACAGGGATGGACCGGGACTGGCGGCGTCCCTCGGGTCCTGGAGCCCCTCCGCAGGTGGAGGGGTTCGGCGGCGGGGCCGCCATGCTCCGCCGCGCCGCCCTCGACGAAGTCGGCCTCTTCCGCGAGGACCTGTTCATGTGACTACGAGGACACCGAGCTCTCGCTGCGGCTGCGCGAAGCCGGGTGGACCATCCGGTACGTCGAGACGGCCTGGCGTGGCACGGGCACTCCGGCTCGTCGGGAATCGAGAGCCCGCTCTTCGCTCTACCGCAATACGCGCAACAGGCTTTGCTGGCGCGTCGGCTCCCGCTGCCCGTGCGTGCGCGGGCGTGGGCCAAACCTCGTGCGCGCGGCGCTCGGGCCGCAGGCCTCGATCAGGCGCCGCGCCGTGTGGGACGCCCTTCGCGGCAGGAGAGAAGCCCGGCCTCTAGCCGCTCCGCCGGCAGCCGAAGCCGGCGCGCGGCGCGACCGACGCGCATCCGGCCGGCCTGCGCGCCGTCTCCCCTCGCGCCCCGGCCGCCGGCGACCGGCTCGGTCCGGGCTGGGGCGAGCCGACCCGGACTAAGGCAGGCTAAGCGCCTCGGCCCAAGCCAAGGCGGCTCGAGTCCGGGCTAGGGACGCTGACCGCCGGGCCGGGTCAGGGCCGGTCGCCCCCGCGCCTGCCCAGCCGCCGAAGCATGGCCCTGGGGTGGAGGGAGTCCACGGCCTCGCGCAGTCTCGCCAGCCGGTCCAGGATGAGTTCGTTCTGCGCCACGATGAGCGCGTTCTGCTCCCCCAGCGCGCTCAGGTGGCGGTCGATGTCGTTCTGGCGTTCAATGATGGCGTCGAGCCGGGCTTCGCTGGACTCCTTCGCGCGGTCCAGGGCCGAGTACAGCTCCAACTTGACGACTTCCAGGTGCTTGCTCTGGGCGTCGCGGACGGATTCGACGCCCGCGTTCAGTCTGGCCGCGTACCCGCCGAACAGGAGCGGCACGGCGAGGGAGGACTCCACGGCCTCCGCCTGCTCGCCGGGCTCTCGGTCGGCGGACCGCACGGCTTCGCGGCGCAGGTACGCGTCGCGGATGAGAGCCTTCGTATTGGCGATGGTCTCCTGAGGCCACGACGAACGAGTTCCCGAGGTCCGGGTCCGTCGTGGTCCGGTGGTGCCACCGGGCCAGGGGCTCGTCGACGAAGCCGATCGGTCCGAGCATGCACAGGCGGAGGTTGAAGTCCCAGTCGGCGAGGACGGGCAGGTCGCTTCGCCATCCGCCCAGCACGTCGAGGACGGACGTGCGGAACAGGAGGGAGACGGTCGGGATGTAGTTGCGCACGAGCAGCTCGCTGAACACGACCTGCCGCAGATGCGAGGCCAGGGGCTCGCGGGAGACCTCGACGATGGAGTCCCCCTCGATCCGCTCGTGGACGACTTCGGCCGCGCCGACGGCCGCCACCTCCTCGGGGTGCCCGTCCAGCCGCGCGGAGACCTTCTCCGAGGAAGTCGGGGCCCAGGTGTCGTCGTCGTCGAGGACGACGGCGTACCGGCACCCGAGTTCGCGCGCCTTCGCGAAGCCGGGGTTGACGGCGGCCTCGCGCCCCGACGAGGTCTCGTTGTCGATCCGCACGATCCTGGCGCGCGCCTCCTGCGGCAGGGCGTCGATCGCCCTCTGCTCACGGGCTCCGGGTCCCCGGCGTCGTTGACCACGATGTGCGCGATGTCCGCGTACGTCTGCCGGGGAGACGACGTCGAGGGCCCTCGCGAGGAACATGGGGCGGTTGTGCGTTCTGGTTATGACCGCAATGGTGGGTGCATCCGGATCCTTTCGTGCCGATTCCCTCATTCTGTCACAGTCACCCGGAAGGACGGCCGTCCGCGCCCCTCCCGGGCCGGAGGTGGAGCTCATCTCGGTTTGGGCGGCGAACGGCCCCTGAGTCGGGTTCTCCTGCTAGTATCGGAGGCTATGAATGGGACTGTTCTCGTCACCGGTGCTGGCGGTTACATCGGGCGTCACGTGGTTCTCGCGCTGCTCGAGAGGGGCGTGCACGTCAAGGCCCTCGACCTCCGCCTGGACGGGGTCGACCCTCGCGCCGAACGCGTGGCGGCTGACCTGTTCTCGGCGGACCCGGAGATCTACGACCGGCTCGGGCGGCCGGACGTCGTCCTCCACATGGCGTGGCGAGACGGGTTCAAGCACAATTCCCCGCGCATCTGGACGACCTGCCCGCGCACTTCCACCTCATCGAGAACCTCCTGGCCGGCGGCCTGAAGCATCTCGCGGTCATGGGAACCATGCACGAGGTCGGCTACTGGGAGGCCCCATCGACGAGACCTCCCCGTGCCGCCCGGCCTCGCTCTACGGGATCTCCAAGAACGCCCTGCGCGAGACGGCGGCCCTCCTGGCTGGCCAGCACGACGCCCTCCTGCAGTGGATCCGCGCCTACTACATCGTGGGGACGACAAGTTCGGCAACTCGATCTTCTCAAGCTCTCGCGGCGGCGGAAGAGGGCCGCCGGACATTCCCCTTCACCAGCGGAAAGAACAAGTACGATTTTCATCTCGGTCTCCGATCTGGCGCGCCAGATCGCCGCCATCGTCTGCCAGGACGAGGTGGCGGGGATCGTCAACGCGTGCTCGGGAGAGCCGCTCTCCCTGGCGGACCGGGTGGAAGCCTACATCCGCGAACACGGACTGGACCTCGAACTCGAATACGGAGCCTTCCCCGATCGGCCCTACGACTCCCCCGGCGTGTGGGGGGACGCGACGAAGATCCGCGCGATCATGGCCGCCGCGCGATGACGCCCGCGGCTCACCCGGCCTCCCAGCACAGCCAGTCAGCGATCAGCACATCGAACCAGAAGGACCCGTCCATGCCCGATCAGGGGAACATCTCGAAACGCCTTGGAATCTTCTTCTTCACGACGCCGACGGAGTCGTGGACGACTACGTCGAGACCCTGCTCGCCGGCATGGTCGAGAACCTCTCCGAGCTGGTGATCGTCGTCAACGGGGACCTCGCGGCCAAGAGCTACGCCAAGCTCCACGCCTTCTCCGACACCGTGATCCTGCGCGACAACGTGGGCCTGGACGCGTGGGCCTACAAGACCGCGCTGGAGAGGGTGGGATGGGCCCGGCTCTGCAGAATTCGACGAAGTCGTCCTGTTCAACGCAACCATCATGGGCCCCGTCTACCCCTTCTCCGAGATGTTCTCGGAGATGGGCGAGCGCGACGTCGACTTCTGGGGGATCACCTGGTTCCACGAGTTCCCCGTCGACCCCTTCGGGACGATCGAGGAGGGGTTCATCCCCCGGCACATCCAGTCGCACTTCATGGCCTACCGCAAGTCGCTGGTGTCGAGCAGAGAATTCCAGGAGTACTGGGAGAACCTGCGGAGATGCACAGCTACATCGACTCGGTCGGGCGCCACGAGCTCCGTTCACCCGGCGCTTCGAAAGGCTGGGGTTCACGTCCGACGTCTACGTCAACACCGAGGACATGGAGGGATTCACCTGCCAGCCGATCCTCTTCGCCCCCAGAAGCTAATCGAGGAGAAGCGCTGCCCGATCTTCAAGCGCCGTTCCTTCTTCCACCCCTACGACGACGTGCTCGACCAGTCGGTGGGCAACGCGACGGCGGACCTCTACGCCTATCTGCGAGACCACACGGACTTCGACACGGACCTCATCTGGAACAACGCCCTGCGCAGCATGCACTGGCGGACCTCGTCAAGAACCTCCAGCTGACCTACGTGCTGCCCACGGACGTCACCGACTGCGATCCTCCGGGGCGAAGGTCGCGCTCGTCCTGCACGTCTACTATCTCGACCTGCTCGAGCAGACGCTCGGCTACGCCCGGTCGATGCCCGAGGGTGCGACATCATCGTCACGGTCGGCTCGCAGGAGAAGGCCGAGGCCGTGAGGGAGGCCTGCGAGGGCCTGCCCTACCGGGTCGACGTGCGGGTGATCGAGAACCGCGGCCGCGACGTCAGCGCCCTCCTGGTGGGCGTCAGGGCGACGTCATCGCCGACTACGACTACGTCTGCTTCGCCCACGACAAGAAGGTGACGCAGCCTGAGCCCCTACTCCAGGGCGAGGGCTTCGCCGTCAGTGCTTCGAGAACATCCTGGCCTCGCGCGAGTTCGTGGCGAACGTCATCGAGCAGTTCGAGAAGGAGCCCGCCTGGGCCTCTGACCCCCACGCCTCGAACCACGCCGAGTACTTCCCGATCTACTCCTACGGGTGGAGCCAGAATTTCGTGCGCACCAGCAGGCTGCTGCGGGAGATGAAGCTCGACGTCCCCTCAGCCCCCGAGAAGGACGTCATCGCGCCTCTGGGAACGATGTTCTGGTTCCGGCCCGCGGCCCTCAAGCCGCTGTTCGACATGGACTGGACGTACGAGGACTTCCCCGGCGAGCCGAACGACAACGACGGCACGCTCCTCCACGCCGTGGAGCGGGCCTACGGCTATGTGGCCCAGGGCAGCGGGTACTTCGCCGGATGGCTCTACTCGGATAAGTTCGCCCGCATCGAGCTGACGAACCTCAGCTTTACGTCCAGGAGCTGACTCGGGCAATCGGCTACCACTGGCCCGCCGACACCGAGATGCGGATGGTGCACACCCTGAAGGAGGACAACGGGCTGAGGCGGCACGTCAAGGAGATCCTGCGCACACGATCCCGGACAGGCTGCACTCGCCGCTGCGCCACCTCTACGACCGCACCCGGCGTATAGTGAAGAAATGACCGCAGCGCCGTCGACGAAACCACGCAAACGGGTCTTCTATCTGGATCTCGTCCGGGCTCTGGCCGCCGTCCTCGTCGTCATCACCCACTTCAACAATCCGTATCTCCACCAGGCTCAGAAGCGGCATGTCTTCGCCTACGAGCCCTTCGGCATCTACATCGGGAACCTGGGCGTCTCGCTCTTCCTGATCATCTCGGGTGCGGCGCTGATGATGACCTACGGGGGGCCCCGCCTGGACCTGCGGGTCTTCTACTGGAAGCGGTTCAAGGCATCTATCCGATGTTCTGGACCGCGTGGATCCTCGGAACCCTCTACTTCTTCCTCGCCAGATCAGGGGTCGCCAGGAACCACGCGCCCACCCGGGCGTTCCTCTTCACGCTCTTCGGCATGGACGGCATGGTCGCCAATTTCCACATCCAGACCATGTACCTGCTCGGGGAGTGGTTCCTGGGCTTCATCGTGCTCTTCTACATCGTCTTCCCGTTGCTGCGCTGGGCCGTGATGACGTACCCGAAGACGACGGCGGCGGCGATCTCGTGATCTACGCCGTCACTTCGTCCTCCTCAACGAGATACCCCACAGCTTCCCCAACCGATCGTCCTGCCGCTCAGGCTCCCGAGCTGAGCTTCGGCATGTACTTCGTCCGCTACGTCCGCCGCTTGCCCACCTGGGCCGTCCTTCCGTGGGTGCTCCCGTGCGCGGGCATTCTCATCATCTCGGCCAGAGCGGCCCATGCTCAACGAGGATTTCGCCACGCCCTTCGTCGGGGTCGCCTGTTTCTTCATCCTCGCGATGGTCGCCCGATACCTCGACGCGGGGCCCGTACGCGAGCCGGTCGCGCTGATCGCCAAGTACTCGTATCCGATCTTCCTGGTCACCACGTGGTCATCTCGCAAGATCTTCGAGTCCACCGACACGAGGGCGTTCTCCACCTTCAGCTGTACATGCTCTTCGCGGCGATGAGCGTCATCGTCTTCGGCCTGTCGGTGGGACTGCACAGGTTGAACGCCAACGTCGTCGCCTTCTTCACCCGCGCCTTCGACGGGGTGACGCTCCTGCCCCGCCGCCGAAAAGGCACCGGAGGAGACGCCGCCGGCCAAGGACCAGACGCTCAGCTAGGATCCGCGACGCCTCATCCCGACGGCCCCTGATCGCGCGCTTGACGCTGGTGATCTTGTGAAGTCGTTCGGGTCGTCCTGACCGTCGGGGTGGTCGTCCACCGATCTATCTGCGAACCCGCCGCACGCCGATCGCGCGGATTGCGGGCGGCGGCACTCGTTCGCCTCGCCTGAACCTTGCTCCCGCTGCCCGGCGCCGGCACGGGTTTGACGAGCTGCAGACCGCTCGCTCCCCGTCGGCGCGGACTCGGCCACAGTGCGCCGGTACACGGGGAGAACGCAGCCGCTGCTCCTCCGTCGCGGCGCGGGGACTCGGCGGTCCGGGCCGGCGCGTCGGCAAGAATCGGCGCATCGGCCAAGGAGACGGGCGGAGCGCCGGGATCGGCAGCCTCTACTCGGCCTTCCGGTGATGCTCATGACGATGTCCCCGGAGACCTTCTTCCCGTTCTCGGTGGTCGGGAACTGATCGACCGCCGGGTTCATCTGAACGTGGGCGGGCTCGTTCTCCGTGCTACGAGCTGTCGATCGTCAGCGTGTAGGGCTTCTTCGCCTCCAGGACGGTCCCGTCGGCGTCGAAGGTGTACGCCTTCGCCGATCGCGTTCGCCGGAACTCTGTCATGCCAGACGACCTTCCCGGTCGAGGCCTCCCTTGATGCTCACGTTGACGACGGCCGAGTCGATCCATGTCACCTGGCTCGCCGAGAAACCGATCCGGAGCTTGTCCACCGTGAGCTTCCTGTCGAAGGTGAGCCTCTCCTGGACGGTCGCCCCTCGTGCCAGGAGATTGGCGCTTCCTGGGCCGGTGTGTCCGTCAGGGCGGAGTGACGACCCGGTCGCCGGCATCAGGTACATGGCGAACAGCGCGGCCACGAAGCTTTACGGGAGCGCCCAGCCGCACCCATGCGATGCTCGGGGTATCCTCTCGCGGTTCGGCATGCCCTCGACGAAGTCCCTCTTCGGATAGTTGAGGACGAGAACGGCGAGGGCGCAGGCGAGCATGAACGCGATGATGAAATTGGCATTGTCCTTGACGCCCGTCTTCATGAACATCTCGCCGAGGGTGGCGAAACGCGGATTGCTGGATCCGTCGAAGAACTGGCCGACGAGGAGGTTGGTGAATATCCCGCGGTTGTAGATGGGGTATCCCAGGACGACGTCGAGGACGAGCAGCGAGGACCCGATGCTCAATTCGAGCAGACTGTTGAGGACGGCGTATCTGGGGTTGGCGAAGACTATGAGGACAGCGAAGGGGGACAGCAGGACGATCCAGTACGGATTGAGGGGGACGAGTGCGCAGAACGCCAGGAACGCCGCCAGGCAGACGTAGACGGAGTACGCCTGGATCTCCTTGTCCGTCTCGACTCTCTTCGCGTAGCAGAAGATCATCAGGCCGACCATGCAGACGACGAACAGGCTGACCGTCCGCCCGGGGTCTCCCATTGGAAGCCCGTCGCCGTGAGGCGTTCAGAGCATGGAGTCGGTGAACCCGCCGGTCGACGCCTTGTACGTGACGCTCCCGCTATAGAGGAGGCGGCAGAACGCCAGGCGGCCAGTCCGACGACGGCTTGCCCGGCGACGCGGCGGAGCCTCTTCTCCTTGAGGAGGACGAGGGGTGAAGACGAGACCGCGAACAGCTTGAGAGTGTTGGCCAGCATGAACCACAGGGAGGAAGCCGCGCTGGTTTCCCTTCATGTAGGCGTGCAGGCCCAGCAGCATGACCGCCACGAGGACGATGTCGTACTGGACGATGACGAACACGGGCAGGACGACGCTCATGGCCGAGAGGAAGTAGAAGGCGACCCATTTGGCCCGGTCGGCGTCCATCCCCATCGTGCGGGCGATCCTCATGAGGATCCTCGCGGCCAAAAGGACGAATACGAGCATCATCGTCTTCAGCCAGAGCTGGGCCGGGGTGGCGTTCAGGTAGTCGTAGCTCGCGAACTTTAGTAGAACAGGTAGGTCGGCAGGGTTCCACACCCCTGAACAGGAAGTAGAGGGGATGTCGTAGACGGCCGGATGTCCGCTGCTCGTGTGCTCGATGGCGATCGTGTAGAAGTCGGCCACCCTGCCCGAGAACAGGGCGTCCATGAAGTTGAAGGAGTGCTCGAAGGTCGCCCGGACGTCGCCGTAGAGGAAGGTGACGAAGAAACCGCCAGAAGCGCTGCAAGCAGGGCCCAGTCGACGCGCCCGGGCCTGGACGTGCCTGTCCACCACGCCGCCAGCCTGCTCTCGCACGCCTTGGCGACGGCCGCGTCCCAGGCTTCCTTCGCCCGGACGAGAAGCCGCTTGCCGAACCCTGAGAGGGCGCTCGCGGACATCGGGTTCACCTGTTTCTGATCGTTGGCCGTTTTTCTGATCGTCGGCCGTCGGGAGGCTGGGCGGCGTCTCGTCCCGTGGAGGGGCCTCTCAAGAGTAGTTTGCGCGAGACGAAGTTGTATACCAGCACCACCGCCGTGGCGATGATCTTGCCGACGGGCGGGCTGAGCGAGATAGTCCACGCTCGCGTAGAGGATGGCCTGGTTGAGGAAGAGGGCGATGACGTTGAGGACGGCGTAGAAGGCGAATTCGCAGGGCGACGCTTCGGTCCTCCCGGATCTCGAACACGTATTTCCTGCTCAGGACGTAGTTGAGGACCACCGAGGTCGCGAAGGAGATCGATGCTGGAGAGGATGTAGATCCCCGAAGACGTTGTACAGGAATACGAAGAGGCCGTAGTCCAGGAGAGAGATGCCCCGACTGCAGGAACTTCGCGAACTGGGCCACGAGCGGGCGCATGCCCGCCGGCGCCGCCCGGTCACTCACGTTCATCTCCGCGCTGCGCGTTTCCGTGTGATTCGTCGGCGAAGTTGATCCGCTCCCACGACGACCCGGGGCTTGCGGGTGATCCTCCCGTTGATGCTGAGGATGTACTCGCCCAGGATCCCGATGAAGAAGAGCTGGATGGACCCCAGGAAGAAGATGCTGATCGCCGTCGAGGCCTCGCCCACGCCGTAGTTGTTCCAGTTGACGATCTTGTTGACGAAAGACGAAGATCGCTATCCCCAGGCAGACGACGCCCACGAGGGCCGCGATGTAGGTGGCCAGGCGCATGAGGAGCTTCGTCGACGACGTGATCCCCTGCATGGCGAAGTCGTAGTTGCGGCGGAAATTGAAATTGGACTTTCCGCGCACGCTCTGGGGCCTGGTCGTATTGGACGATGTCGAGGTCGATCCTGTATTCGGAGACCACCGCCTTGAAGAAGGGCTGGATGTCGCCGATATCCTTGAGGATGTCGACGAACTGCGGTCGTAGAGCCCGCTAGCCGGTGAAGCGGGCGATCTGCGAGGAGTCGGCGAACCAGTCGATGAGCTTGTAGTAGAGGGAGCGGGAGAAGGTCATCAGCCAGCCCTCGTCGCTGGACCGTCGCTGGCCGACGACCACTTTCCTCCCGGACTCCCATCGTCGCACGAATTCGGGGAGGTTCTCGGGCGGGTCCTGCAGATCGCCGAACAGCATGAAGGTGGCGTCGCCCCTGCCGTAGGACAGCGCGGAGAACACGTTGCGGTGGAAGCCGAAGTTGCGGGCGTTGAAGATCGCTCTGACGCGGGGGTCCTCGGAGGCCAGCTGCCGGATCAGGGCGGGTCTGGTCCGTCGAATAGTCGTCGACGAGATGATCTCGTAATCGTAGGCGGGGAGGCTGTCGCGGAAGACCGCGACCAGGCGATCGTACATTTCCCCGCGCTCTTCTCCTCGTTGTAGCTGGGAATGACGACACTGATCATCTTCTGGACAAGAGCGCTCCTCACGTTCCCTACCCTGGCCCGGCGGCCGAGAGCTCGTCGATTGACTTTTGGCTGTTGGCTGTCCGCAACTGTGCGCGGCGCATCGGGCGCACTTTCGGCTTACGCGAGAAGCGTACCCGAGAATCGCACCGCGTCGTCGCCATCCTCCTCGCCCGGGAGGGGTTAGCGACGTCACGATCCATGATCCATGGGCTGGATCCCCGGTTTGACGGGTATCGGCGAAGGCCGCCCCAGGCGCTAAGATCTATGGCGGACACAGGACCATCTATGAGCATGAGGGGTAGCATGGCCAGCGTGACAGACGAGCGACCGGACCTCGCGACGGCGGACGAGCGGTTCGCGTGGCTTGGCGAGCAGCCGATGCGGGAGGTGACGCCCAGCGGAGGGTTCCTCTCGGGGTCCTGGACGTCGATCAGGGACATCTGGGCACGCCAATCGTGGTGGAGGCTCACGCGGCGCGAGCTGAAGGCCAGGTACAAGGACTCTGTGCTCGGCTACGTGTGGACGCTCATCCGCCCGCTCGTCAATCTGCTCATCTACTATCTGGCCATCGGCAAGGTCCTCGCGGCCGAGCGCGCGATCCCGGACTTCGCCGTCTACGTGTTCGCCGGGCTGACGGCGTGGACGCTCTTCTCCCAGACGATCACGAGCGCCACCTCCTCGATCCTCGCCAACGCGGGAATCGTCAAGAAGGTCTACCTGCCGCGCGAGATCTTCCTGCTGGCCGCAACCGGGTCGGCCGTCATCGACTTCCTCCCAGCTCGTCATCCTCTTCTGCGGCGCCCTCCTGATCCGCGGCATCGACACCACCGCGATGTTCCTCTACGCGCCCATCTCCCTGTGCGTCGTCCTGGCCTGGGGTCGCGATCGGGCTGATCCTCTCGGCCGTCAACGTCTACCTCAGGGACGTCCAGTACCGTGAAGTCGGCGTGCTCATAGGCTTCTGGCTGACCCTTTGCGTGTACTCGTACGCCCAGCTCGCCGGCCAGGCGCCCCAGTTCATCACGGACGTCTACCTGTACAATCCGATGGCCCTGGCCGTCATGGGCTTCAGAAGGCCTTCTGGGTTCAGGGGCAGTACGCCCAGTGGCCCGTCCACCTGCTGACCAAGCTCGGGATCATGTTCCTCATCGGCATCGTCCTCGTCTTCATCGCCCAGCGATTCTTCGACCGTCTTCAGCGCAACTTCGCCCAGGAGCTTTAATGTCACGTCCTGAGGTCATCCGAATCGACGGTGTCTCCAAGAAATTCACGGTCCATAGGACAAAGTCGCTCAAGGAGCGGGTGGTCAACTCCGGCCGCTCCCGCCTCCACGCGGAGGAGTACTGGGCCTTGCAGGACGTCTCGTTCTCGATCGACGCGGGCGAGTCGATCGGGCTGGCCGGCGCCAACGGCTCGGGCAAGTCCACCCTCCTGAAGATCATCGGCGGCATCCTCACGCCTCGACCGGGGAAGGTCCACATCCGGGGACGCATCGCCGCGCTTCTGGAGCTGGGCGCTGGTTCCACCCGGACCTGACCGGCCGGGAGAACGTCTACCTGAACGGATCGGTCCTGGGCCTGTCCGAGCGGGAGATCGACCGGCAGTTCGACTCCATCGTCGACTTCTCGGGATCGGGGACTCTCGACACCCAGGTGAAGTTCTACCTCGGGCATGTACGTCCGCCTCGCCTTCGCCGTGGCCGTGCACTCGGACCCGGACATCCTCCTCGTCGACGAGGTCCTGGCGGTGGGCGACGAGCCCTTCCAGCGCAAGTGCATCGACAAGATCCGCGACTTCCAGGAGGAAGGGCGCTCGATCATCCTCGTCTCGCACTCCGCCGAGCAGATCGTCGACGTGTGCGACCGCGCCGTGGTCCTGGACCGCGGCGCGATCATCGCCACCGGCAAGGCCCCTGATGCTATGAGCATGCTCCACCAGTGGTACCAGCAGCAGCTCCTGGACGCCCTCGGAGGCCGCGAAGGCCGCTCCCGGCGGGCGCGCCGCCCCGGCTGCACGATCGACGGCGTCGAGCTCCTCGACGGGCTGACGGATCATCCGGACGGATTCAAGATCTTCGAACCGGGGTCCCTCGCTCACGGTGGGCATCGACCTCCAGGCGCCCGACCGGCTCGACGAGTACGCTGTCCTCCTGAACGTCGAGACGGACCGCGGGCAACACGTCCTGGGGTGGACAGCCGCAAGCTCGACCTCGAACTCTGGAGTTTCCGAGGATCCGCGCGATCCTCGTCACCCTTCCGCGCCTCTACCTCGGAGAGGGAGACTTCAGCTTCAACGCCGTCGTCCTCAACGAGGACGGCTTCGAGATCGACAACCTCCGCCACGCCGCCTTCATGGCAGTCCGCTCGGACGGCACGACCGTCGGCTTGCCGTCAAGGCCTTCCCTGAGGTGCGGCTGGAGGCGGGGAGCCGGGCGCCCGCGTTCCACGGGCGGCGAGCCGTCCGGCCGGGCCCCTCGCATGCGGGCGGACGCGGGCGATAGGCTGTCCCCCGTCACGGCTTGTCCGCCAACCACAGAAAGGAAGCGCATGCGCTTCTCATCACTCGGCGGTGCCGGCTTCATCGGCGCCATCTTCGTCCACTCCACCGTCGAGTCGATGCCCGACGCCCGCGTCGTCGTCCTCGACAAGCTCACCTACGCCGGCAACCCCGAATCCATCGAGGGCCTGGACCGCGTCGAACTGGTGGTGGGCGACATCGCGGACGCCGACACAGTCGACCCGCTCGTCGCAGACGCCGACGTCGTGGTCAACTTCGCAGCCGAGTCCCACAACGACAACTCGCTGAACGACCTCGAGCCCGTTCATCCGCACGAACATCGAGGGGACCTTCCAGCTTCTGGAGGCGGTGCGCCGCCACGGACGCGCTTCCACCACATCTCCACCGACGAGGTCTACGGCGACCTCGAGATCGGCGAGCCCAGGCGCTTCCAGGCGGGCGACGCCTACAACCCCTCCTCCCCGTACTCTTCCTCCAAGGGGGCGTCCGACCTCCTGGTCCGCGCCTGGGTCCGGTCCTTCGGCGTCCCCTGCGACGATCTCGAACTGCTCGAACAACTACGGCCCCTACCAGCACGTCGAGAAGTTCATCCCCGCACGATCACCAACCTCATCGACGGCGTGCGCCCCGCGTCTACGGCACCGGCGAGCAGGTCCGCGACTGGATCCACGTGCGGGACCACAACTACCGCCGTCTGGGAGATCATAGACAAGGGCCGCATCGGCGAGACCTACCTCATCGGGGCCGACGGCGAGAAGAACAACCTCGAGGTGACCCAGCTGATCCTGGCGGAGTTCGGGCGCGATCCCGAGGATTTTCGATCACGTCAACGACCGGCCCGGACACGACCAGCGCTACGCCATCGACAACTCGAAGCTCGTCCGCGAGACCGGCTGGAGTCCGAGCTTCGCCGACTTCGCGAGCGGCCTGCACGACACCGTCGAGTGGTACAAGGCCAACGAAGCCTGGTGGCGCCCGCAGAAGGAGGCCGTCGAGGCGAAGTACGCCACGACCGGGCAGTGACGGCCCGGATCGGCGGCGCCTTCGTTGCAGCTCGAGGGGTGGGGCAGTCGGTGATCCCACCGACTGCCCCCACCCTTCGGCCCTCAGTCGACTCCGGAAGGGGTGCGTGCGCTCGTCGGCCAGCCGGCCGTCGGCGGTGTACGCCCTCGTAGCGCGTCCAGTAGACGCCCTTCCTCGGCGTCCAGACGGCCCACGGACCGTGGAACTGCGCCACCCACGCCTTGGCCCCTGACGTCGTAGATCTTCGTGACGACGCGGTGCGCTTCTGGGGCGATGCTGTCCCAGGAGCATACGCCCTGCCCGGCGCCGTCTCCCGCCAGCCGGCGTGGTGCTGGTGATGCGCGAACGCCCGGCCACGTACTGAAGGCGATCGTCGAGACGTGCTTTCGTCCGGCCGTCCGAGCGGGACCGCACCTGCAGTTGGAGCCAGTAGGATCCGGCGTCGGCCCGCCACGTCGCCCAGTTTCCGTCGGACCAGTCGCTGATGAGGGTCCACTTCTGCGGGCCAGGTCGTAGCTCAGCCACCGGTACTGCAGGTCGCTCAGTCCGGTCGAGGTGACGGACGCGCCGACGTCGATCGCGTCGGCGGCGTACTGCCAGGTCACCGCGGCGGAGACGACGGCGCCTGGCCTCCTGAGCCGCCGAGCTGGGCGTACCAGCCGCCACACGCGAGCGGATCTGGTCGAGGTATCCGTAGATCGACCCCGGGCACGACGTGGCCTTGACGTCCTTGTGACCGGAGATGCGCGGCAGGACGCTGCCTGCCGACAGGGCGGCGCCGGTGCCCGAGGGAACGGACATCGTCCCGCGCGAGGACGGGTCGACGCCCGCGATGGCGAAGCGCGCCGCGATCACGTCCGAGAAGGTCTCCAGGACGAGAGGGGTGGGCAGGTTGGAGTTGTCGTAGGTGCCGAGGACGGAGACGCCGAGGGTGCCTCTGTTGCAGCGGCGCGGCGTGCGCGCGGTGACGACCTTGCCCTGCGGCGAAGCCAGCGTGCCCGAGCGTCCCTCCCAGCGTCCGCCGTATTTGTCGATGAGGACGTTGTAGCCGATGTCCCCCCATTCGCGGGCGTTGGCGTGGTAGCTGTAGATGCTGCGGATCGTCGCGGGGACCTGGGCCTTGGTGTAGGAGTTGGACCCCGCCGTGGTGGACGATCGAGCCTTCAGTCGGCGTAGCCGCGCGGCCAGGTCATCTTGGATTCGTCCGCGCCCCAGGCCGAGCGCGGCTGGATGGCGGCCAGCCTCTCGGCGGCCGACTGGTCGGTCTCGCAGGCTCCGCGCGGCGGGACGCTCCGCGGGGCCGACGAGCCGCGTCCCGGCGCAGGATCTCGGACGACGGCGTGCCGCCGTACTGCGAGGTGGATTGGACGCCCGCGGCCCGGTCGGTGAGGATCGCCCCGCTTCTCGTCGCCGTTGGCGACCTCCGCGGCGACGGTTCCGGCCGCGGGTCGACGGCGGCGGGCTTAGGGTCCAGCGCGCTCGGCCCCCTGGCCGTCGACCACGTCCAAGCGCAGCCCGCCGGGAGCTTCCCGCTTCCCTTGATGCGCAGCTGCACGCCGGTCGAGGAACCGAGACATTGGCCTCGGTCCCGGACGCCCTTGCCGGCCTCGTCCTTCAGCCCCCAGAACGTACCAGCTGGACCACGCGCCGCCGTCGAGGGTGCGCACTCCACGGTCGCGCCGGCGGAAGGAGCTCCCCGGTTCCAGGTGACGCCGGCGACCTGGAACGAACCGGCGATCAGGGGCTTCGAAACGTAGAGATAGCTGGGGACGGGCTGGGAGGGCTCGCCTGCGGGGAGGCCGCCGGGCCGACCCTGTCCGGGATGGGAGCGGCGGACTCGGCGGTGCCGCCCTGCCGAGCTCGACTTTGTCACTCGCCGAGCCGGGCGTGCCGCTCGCCGATCCGGACTCGCCGCCGGTGCCGCTGGCCGATCCGGGCGTGGCGGCGGTCAGACCGCCTTCCTGCCACCGGCTGTCAGATTCCCCGAACCGTCGGTGAGGCTAGGACTCGGGTGCCGCCGTCGAGGAGTCTCCCGGTTTCCCCTCGCGCCATGCTCGACGAATCGGTTGCCGGACCCGCTGCGTGGATGCCAGCCGGGAGGCGAACCCTGAAGCGCGAGCGCGCCGCGACGACGGCGAGGACGGCTGTCGGCCGTGTATCATATGTGTACCTCCGTGTGTGAGGCTACAAGTGTGAGGAGCTGTCACACAAACCTCAATACGCACTTTTGTCACACACGCCTCATGGGTTCGCATGAGTTTCGCGGGCCGCATACGCCCTCAGGAGTTCACTCGCATTCTGTGACTTCGCACACGCTTCACGGGCCGACCCCGTGCCCCTGCAGAACGGCTGGAAGCGGGGTCGCCGAGGCTCACCCGCGCCCCGCGGATCGGTCGCCGCGGACGAGGTTGAATGCCTCGCCGCCCGAGCAGGCCATTGCCCACGGGCCGGTCGATTCGCCGGGCCGCAGGCCTGGCCGCCCCGCACCCGCATCGGTCCGCCACCGGTTTCCGACGCCACCGGATGCCTGGCCGCAGCCCACCCGTGCCTGGACAGGTCACCGCACCTGCCTGCGCGCGATCCGCACCTGCACCTCTTCGCGGATGCGGAGCCCGGAGCGCAGCGCCCACCGCAGAGGCGCCTGGTAGGGCCGCGCAGACTCCATCGAGGTAGTGGGCGGCGGAACGGTGGTGGGCCCGGAGCATGCTCTCAGGCGGTCTCGCCAGCTCGCCCCTGCTCGTGGACGACCTCGGCCTGGGATGTACACGCTCTGCCAGCCGGCGGCGGCCAGCTGCTCGCCGAGCTGGGTGTCCTCGAAGAACATGAAGTAGCTGGCGTCGAAGCTGCCCACGTCGTCGAGGCCTCCCGCCGGAGAAGCAGGCAGGCCCCGACAGCCAGTCGACCGCATGCGCGCGGGTGGGATCGGCGTTCTCCCGGTAGGCCGATGAGAGGATTGCCGGGCCACACCCCGAGAGGAGGGCGTCCCCGCGCCCGAGACCAGCCGGGGAAGCGGCGCGCGGAGGGGTAGACTCTCCTCCGCGTCCCTGATGAGCGGGCCGAAGGCTCCGCCCCGGGAGCCACGACTGCGCCGCGCGGACGAGGTCGTTCTATCGATCCGGGCATGAAGACGACGTCCGGGCTGACCACCACGACCATTCGCCCCGGGCGCCGGGGGCGGCAGACTCTGCGGTTGGCGGCGACTCCGTGCCGAGATTCCTCCCCGGCGAACGACGGTCGCGCCGTAGGCCTGGGCGACGGAGTCGACCGTCTCGCGCTCCCTGCCCGCTGTCGACGATGACGAAGTCGACGGGCGCCGATATGGCGGCGGTGGCCGACGCTACGCACAAGGCCAGCTCGTCGCCCGGATTATAGGCGACGGTCACGATCCGCAGAGGCTCAGGGTTCATGTGACCAGATTATCCTCTCGGCGAAGGGCGGGCGGGCAGGGGCCGCCGGACAGCCGCCCGGAATGGCCCCGGCGTTCCAGTTTACCCGCTAGGATCCGGCCGATCCGACCTCGCTGTGATGAAAATCCACGGAGAGTGCCTTCGCCGTCTGGAGCGTTGCCCGTACTATTGGACTGTGATCAAGACAAAACGCGACACCGAGCGCGACGCCTCCCATATGACGAGGGGCAGACGATCCCGCCATTTGGGGCGGATCGCTCTTTGTGCGTCCTGGCTCTGGTGATGACGGGGTATCCACCGCGGGTTTCGCGTACCTTCGCATAGTGGGCAACGTCAAGGGAGACGGATGTCAGGAAATACCTGAAGAATCGCCCTGACCCTCCCCAAGGGGAAGGCCGGAAGGCGCTCAACATCCTCATCCTGGGGTCCGACATCCGCACCGGCAAGTCCGACGTCGACGGCGCGGGGGCCAGCGGCGACGTCGACGGCATGCGGGCCGACACGACGATGATCATGCACATTTCGGCCGATCGCAAAGCGCGTCTACTTTCGTCTCCATTCCCGTGACACGGTCGTCGACATCCCCAGTTGCGTCGTCCAGTCAGCGGACGAAGAAGACAGAGAACTCTGAGCCGGTCGAGAAGACGAAGTTCAACTCGGCCTTCGCCATCGGAGGCAAGGAAGGCTACGTCCCCACGGGCCGCCGCTTGCTCGATGAAGACCGTCGAAGCGCTCACCAGGTCAGGCTCAGCGGATACGTCGTGGTCAACTTCGCCAGCTTCAAGAGCATCGTCGACGAGCTGGGCGGCATCCCCATGTACTTCCCGGAAGCCCGAAAAGACAGCGCCTCGGGGCTGAACGTGCCCGCCGGATGTCGGCTCCGCGCGGCGACCAGGCGCTCGCTCTCGCTCGGGCGCGCAAGAGCATCGGCGACGGATCGGACATCGGCCGCATATCCCGCCAGCAGGACCCTCGTCAAGGCAATCGTCAAAGAGGCCAAGAGCCTCAATCTGTTCACGAACTTCAAATCCCTGATGAGAGTTTTGAACGCGGTCACGAAGAACATCGAGACATCGTCCGGCTACGGGGGCATCGGCGGCATCACCGACGTCGGCGAGCTGATCAGCTCGTTGGGCGACATCGACAGCCCCACCTTCATCACCATGCCGTGGGAGTCCGCCGGCGCCCGCGTCAAAGTCCGCTAAGGGGCCGAGCGCCTGTGGAAGGCCCTCGCCAATGACACCCCCATCGATTTCAAGGTCGACGCGAACGGGCAGATCGTCGACGACAAGACGGGATCCGCCAGCCCCAGCTCCGCCAGCCCCAGTGCGAAGGGCCAGCCGGCGGCCAACGAGCAGCAGAAGCCCTCGGGCAAGCAGAGTCGTAAGCCGTCGGCCGGGCAGCAGGACGATAAGTTCTCGGACCCGACGGACACAGCCGGAAGCCGTCGAAGGCGCCAAGAAGAGCGCAGCCGAGGCGGATCAGGGCGCCTACGGGCAGGCGGACGCCGCGGTCAAGACGGCCGGCAAGCTGACGCCGATGGCGCCTGACGCCCAGAACTGCACGAAGAAGAACGCCGAAGGGTAGACATGTCGAACCAGCCGCCATCATTCGAACCCCGGCAGCAGGAGGGACCGACCGGACGCGGAGGGCGAAGATCGTCCGGGTCGACCTCCGAGCAACTGGACGAATGGGCAGCCACAGGCCCCAAACCGGCCAGGTCGGCCCGGCGTTCGATGCTCGAGCAGGAATTGGGCATGGAGGCCGGCGAGGCGAGCGGCCAGGCCGCCTCCAGGGCCAGGAGCCCGCGCGAGGGCGTTCAGGGCCAGCCGCGCCAGGCCCGGCGGCAGCGCCAAGCCCGTGCGGGATCCGGCGGAGCGGTCTCGACGGGATCCGAGTCTGCGCCACCGGCCTTTCCGCCGCGCAAACCGGACCTCCTCCCGCTCGCAGCAGGCGGCGGTGCCCCCTACGCAGGTGGCTCCACGCCCGACCGCCTCACCCGGTCAGGGCGAATCCGGTGTGCCGGGCTCGGGCGGTCCGGGAGGCCCGGGCGGCCAGGCGGGCCCCTCCCGTCCCTGCCGGCTCACGACGCCTCCGGCGAAGCCCCGCAGGCGTCGGTGGCTGCGTCGGACGCCGATACTGGTTCCGTGCTCGTCGTCTTCCTCGTCGCGGCCCTTCTACCTCGTCCACTACGGCAATTCCAAGCTGAGCCACGTGGACGCGCTCTCCTGACGCTCCGGGACCCCGGAACCACGTATCTGATCGTCGGCTCCGATAAGCGCGAGGCCGGGGATCCAGGACGTCACCGAGGAGAGCGCGCGACACGATCATGCGTTGCAGATCCCTCGACTCCGGCAAGCCCTCCCTGGTGTCCCTTCCCCGCGACGCCTACGTGAAGATCCCCGGCACAAGGCGAACAAGATCAACTCCGCCTACTCGATCGGCGGGGCCAGCTGCTGGTCGCCACGGTCGAGGAGCTCGGCATGACGATCGACCACTATCCGAGGTCTCCATGGGCGGCGTGAAGGATCTCGTCGACGCCGTCGGCGGAGTCAACCTCTGCTACGACCGCGACGTCGACGACGTCTCTCCCGGCTCACCTGGAAGGCGGGATGCCACGACGCCGACGGGACGACGGCCTCGCCTTCCTCGCATGCGCAAGTCGGACCCGCTCGGCGACATCGGCCGGACAATGCGCCAACGCCAAGTGGTCTCCAAAGTCGTCGGCAAGGCGGTCTCCGTCTCCCACATTCGTCAATCCGTTCAAACAGCGCAAACTCGTCGGCAGCGTGGCGAAGAATCTGACGACCGACAAGGACACGGGGATCATGGGCATGCGCGAGGCGGCCTTCGGGCTCCGCGGAGGTGATGGGGGAAGGCGGTCTGATGGGCGCACCGCCCATCGCGAGCCCTCAACTACCGGGTCGGCGGGCAGTCGGCCGTCGCACTGGACACGAAGGCGGTCGACGGTTTCTTCGGAGAAGATGAAGAACGGCACCTTGACGTCCGCGGATTCTACCAGGGCCCCGGCGGCTGGTCGGATAGGGCGCGGCGCAGGGCGCGTGCGAACCTGCCGGTCCCGAAGCGCGTCGTCCGGCCGGATGCGGTCCGAAGGCGCGCGTAGGGCAGCCGGTCGCAGGCGCACGGCTCGCTCGAAGCGCGCGGCTGCGCGTGGGCCGTCTGCGGACGGCGTCGCATGCGCGGCTCAGTCGGCAAAGCGCGACCCGGTCGGTAGGGGCGTCCGCAGAGCGGTCGGCCGTCGGCGGTCTGCTCACGGACCGGGCTATCGCGTTTCGCCGAGCCGTGCCGTGAGAGCCTCGCCCTTGGCGGCGGCCGCGTCGCGCAGCCGCTCTTGGAAGGCCTCCATCCGCTTCAGGAGCGGCTCGCACCCCGCGCGCTGGCGAGGATGCGCACGGCCAGGAGCCCGGCGTTGCGCGCGCCGCCGATCGAGACTGTCGCCACGGGGGACGCCCGCCGGCATCTGCACGATCGACAGCAGCGAGTCCATGCCGTCCAGGTGGGCCAGCGCCACGGGAACGCCGATGACGGGGAGCGGCGTGACGGCTGCCAACATGCCGGGCAGGTGGGCTGCCCCTCCCGCGCCGGCGACGACGACTCGTAGGCTGCGGGCCGCGACCCTGCCGTCCGTAGGCGATCATCTGCTCGGGCATGCGGTGGGCGGAGACGACGCCCACCTCGTAGGCCACGTCGAATTCGTCGAGCGCCGCCGCCACGCCCTCCATGACCCGCCAGTCCGAGTCGGACCCCATGACTATGCCGACGCTCGGATCCGGGCTCCCACCCGGCTTCGGACCGGATTCGCCTCGCCGGGGCCCGTCTGCGTCCCAGCCGCCGCCCGCCTGCCGGGCCCCGCCCGTGTCGTCCATGCCTTGCTTTTCCTCCCGTGCGATCGTTCGGCGGGCCATGAGGCCCTGCCCCGCACCACCCTACCCGCCTCGCTTCCCCGCTCAGGATCGCGGCGGCCGCCTCGGCGCGGGCGCGGACCTCCTCCACGTCGTCGCCCCCGGCGGTCACGTGCCCGATCTTGCGGAGCGGAGCCACCGCCTTGCCGTATGCGTGGAACTTGACGTCGGGATACGCGGCCATCGCCTCGGGTAGGCGCGCCGAGGGTCGGGAGCCGGAGGTGAGCACGTTGACCATCACCGTCCGGGGACGACCGGCGCAGTCGATCCGAGGGGGAGGTCGAGCACGGCCCGCAGGTGCTGTTCGAACTGGCTCGTCACGGCGCCGTCGATGGTCCAATGGCCCGAGTTGTGCGGTCTCATCGCGAGTTCGTTGACGAGCACCCGGTCCTCGGCGACGAACATCTCCACCGCGAGGACGCCGACGACGTCCAGGCTCTCGGCCACCCTCTCGGCGATCCGCCGGGCTCGTCCCGCCACCGCGGGCTCGACGGTGGCCGGGGCGACGGTCTCCAGGCACACGCCGCGCCGCTGGATCGTCTCGACGGCGCACCAGCTCGCGATCTGCCCGGAGGGCCGGCGCGCGACGAGCTGGGCGATCTCGCTGGAGAATCCTACCCTCTCCTCCAGGAGCAGGCTGTCAGGGGGCGTCGGCGAACCACGACTGAAAGCCGCCGGCCCCCGGAGCCTCCCCGCCCGTCGAGGTCCACCACGGCGACGCCTTTGCCGTCATACCCGTCCCGCGGGGTCTTCAAAACGGCCTGACCTCCGAACTCCCCGGACGGCGGCCGCGCACTGCGCGGCGTCCTCCACCCGCCTCCAGCGGGGGCAGGGGACGCCGAGCTCGTCCATCCTCCGCCGCATGCCCAGCTTGTCCTGGGCGAAGGCGAGGCGTGGGCGCCTGGCCTGACGGGGACGATGCGCTCTGGCCGACCGGAGGACCGCATCGGGGACGTGCTCGTGTTCGACCGTCAGGACGTCCACCTGCCTCGCCAAGTCCTCCACGGCGCCGACGTCCGAGGCCTGCCCGACCCGCGAGTGCGGCACGGCCTGGCCGGCTGACCCGTCGGCGGCCTCCACCAAGGCGCGCAAGTCGATCCCGAGGGGATCGCCGCCTCCCTGCATCATGCGCGCCAGCTGGCCGCCTCCGACGACTCCGACGCGCGGGGCGGCTTCGGCTGCCCCGGTGCCGACGACTCTGTGACCCGTCACGAATCCTCCTGCCTTTCGTCTCGACTCCCATTATCCCCCGTCACCGGCTACACTGGCCGGGTGCCCCCCACACAACTCGCCAGGCGCTTCCTGCGCGGCCAGACCTTCCGCGAGTGGTTCGTCGAATTCCTCCAGTTCTGCACGGTGGGGCTGGGCGCATACGTCGTCGACGTCGGCCTGTTCAACCTCCTTGCGCACACGGGGCTCATCACCCTGCCCGGAGACCAGTCGATGACCGCCAAGATCATCTCCGTGACCGTCTCCGTGATCTTCTCCTGGGTGGCCAACAGGCTGTGGACCTTCAAGGAGAAGCGGAGCGCGGACAAGACGCGCGAGTTCGCGATGTTCGTGCTGGTCAACCTGGGGGCATGCTCATCGCCCTGGGATGCCTGGCGTTCTCGCGCTACACGCTGGGGTTGACGAGTCAGTTCGCCGACAACGTCTCGGCGAACGTCGTCGGGCTGATTCTGGGGACGGCCTTCCGGTACGTCATCGTACCGGTACGTCGTCTTCTCTCCAGGCTCCTCTAACGGCCGGCGGGCGAGGAGGCGGCCAGGGGCACGCGCAGCAACCCGGTCGCAGGAGCCCCCGGGAACGCGCGGCGGAGTCCGTCGCTCCCCGGCCGGTCCCTAACGCCGACGCCGACGCGACCCCATGGAGATGATCGAACCGGCCGGAAGGATCTTGTCGGGATCGAGGGACCGGGGGACGGCCGACAGAACGACCCGGAAGACCGGTGGGCGGGCGCTGGCGAGCTCGAGCTGCCACCCGCCGCCTCGGCCAAGCTCCTGGCCAGCGGGAGCCCGATCCCGGTGGATCCCCGTCGACATCCCCTTGGAGAAGATCGCCTCGGTGAGGTCGTCGCGGATCCCCTCGCCTTCGTCGGCGACGTCGAGGACCACCCCTTGCTCCACCTTCCGCGCGGACACGCGGGTGGTTCCGGCGCCGTACTTGAGGGAGTTCTCGATGAGCGTAGCGATGATCTGGGCGAGCGAACTGGGCGAGACGAGGACGGCGAGCCCGGCTTCGTCGTCGAAGACCAGGTCCCGTCCGGCGGTCTGGAAGGAACGCTCCCACTCGTCGCGCTGCTGGTCGAAGAGCTTGCGCAGCGGGACGGCCTCGGTTCCCCACGGCCGCGGACCGCGAGGTCGACAGGAGTTCGGCGACCACGCCGGCCAGGCGTCTCGACCTGCTCCAGGCACGATGCGGCCTCTTCGCGCACGTCCTCCCGGTCCGAGAGGTACTCGATCTCCTCCAGCCGCATCGACAGGGCCGTCAAAGGGGTCCTCAACTGGTGGGAGGCGTCGGCGGCGAACTGGCGTTCGGCGGCGATGCGGCCGGCCATGCGGTCGGCCGTCCGAACGAGCTCCTCGTAGACGAGGTCGATCTCCTCGATGCCCGACTTCTTCATCCGGGGCCGGGCCTGGCCGGCCCCGATCTGCTCGGCGGCGGCCGCTAGGTAGATGAGCGCCGAGAGCCTGCGGGACTGCCATCTTGCGACCACCACCCCGACTCCGAAGGACACGAGGATGGCCACGGTCCCCAGGCCGGCGAGGTAGCCGATGCGGGCCACGACGTCCGAGCGGCTGATGGCCACCGTCACCCGCGCCCCCGACACGCCGGTGGCCGTGTGCGAGATCGTCTCGCCGGCGGGCATCCTCCCGGCCTCGATCGCCCCTCCTCCGTCCTCAGGAAAGACGTAGGCCGCGTAGCTCGACGAGGAGACCGCGTTGTCCACGACGTCCCGCTGGACCGGCTGGGCCGCCGTCGTGCGCCGATCGACGGCGTTCATGATCGTCACGGCGTGCGGTGGACGCCGTCCACGGCGTCGCGCCACAGGAAGAAGGATCCGAGGACGATGCCCGGCAGCCCCAGGAGCAGGACGGCCACCGTCACGGCCGAGACCGTCATCGTCGTGGCGCGTCTGCGCATCGGCTACTCCTTCTCGAAGCGGAACCCCAGGCCGCGGATCGTGGAAATGTAGCGGGGCTCGGCGACGGCGTCGCCGAGTTTCCTGCGCAGCCACGAGACGTGCATGTCGAGTTTCTTGGAGGCGTCATCCCCGGTGACGCCCCCACACGTGACGGGAGATCTCCCGTCCGGGACACGGCCTGGCCCTGCATTGCGGACGAGGAACACGAGGAGGTCGTATTCTTGCCGCTGATCCCCAGTTCGACGCCTTCGCGCAGGACGCGATGGCCCGGAACGTCGATGATCAGGTCCTTGATCCTGATGACGTCCCCTCGCCCGCTTCGGCGCGGCGGAGCACGGCCCGCACCTGGCGAGCAGCTCGGCCAGCCGGAACGGCTTGGTCACGTAGTCGTCCGGGCACCGGCGTCGAGGCCGACGACCATGTCGACCTCCTCGGATCTGGCGGTGAGTATGAGTATCGGAAAGTCCCACCCGTTGGCGCGCGCCTGGCGGGCCACGTCGAGGCCGTCTATGTCGGGAAGGCCGAGGTCGAGTATGACGACGTCGATCCCTGCCCTCGCATGGCCTCCAAGGCGTCACGGCCTGCTTCGGCGAGCTGGACATCGTAGCCCCTCGCGTCCCAGAGCGCGAAGGAGCGGACCTGAAATGGCGGTGTCGTCCTCAACGAGCAGAAGTTTCGTCATGGTTGAATCCTAATGCAGGCGCGCGGCTTGAGGACAGTCCGCCAAGAAACCCTTTTCACCTTCTGCGACCGTCCCGAACGAAGCTTCCGGTGGCTTCGCCACGGGCCACTCTACCCCGCCGTAGCGCCGCGGGAGCGGAGCCAACGTCACCGCCGAGGCGCGGCGCCTGCCCCTGCCGGTCGGTCAGGCCGTCGGCATGCGGCGCAGTTCGACGGCGTCGATCTTGCCGAACCCCTGAGAGTCGGCGAGCCGGCGGGCACGAGCGTGTACCGGCCGAGTCTGAGATTGCGCAGGATCCCCGGCGGTGTCCTTGTCCGTCAGGACGGCGCCCGAGTCGGCGACGTCCCACCAACCGGGAGGCGAGGTTGACCTTCGGGCCGAAGATGTCGCCGAAACGCGAGACGACGCCGCCCCATACGAGTGAAGCCCGCACGGGCAGCATCCCCTCGATGTTCCGCAGCGCCTGGACGATCCCCGTCGAGACCTCCGCGCCGGTGACCAGGTCGTCGGCGATGTAGAGGAAGGCGTCGCCGATCGTCTTGACCACCCGGGCCCCGGCCGCGTAGATGATGTCCCGGCAGGTGTAGTCGAACTCCTCGATCAGGTGGATGAACCCAGCGGATCCGAGTTCGTTGGAGCGGTTGGTGAAGGCGACCATGTCGATGAATCCGAAGGCGCGCAGCAGCTGCGCGTTCTCGGCGTCCAGGAGCTCCATCTGGGCCACCTCGGTCTCGCTGCGGCGCAGGAGAGCCGCCATGTGGCGGTGCCACGAGTATTCCATGTGGGCGCGAAGGTAGTCCTGGTAGTCCTTGATATTGTCGAGCACCCAGTACCTGGCCGAGATGCCGTCGAGTCCGAGCTCGGTCCGCGCGTATTCGACGAGCACCTCGTGCTGCCACAGGACGAGACGGTCCGACATGTGCGACTGGGCGCGGTTGAGGAGGCCAGGGTCTCGTCGGTGAAGTCCCCCGAGGCCAGGGCCTTGGCGTGCGCGCATCGCTTCGACGTCGTAGTCGCGGAAACGGGGCAGGCTCTCGTCCTGAAGGCTGGGGAAGCCCATCGACAGCCAGAACTTCCGCGCCGACTCGGGCTCGAGCCCCGCTTTGCGCGCGGCCTCGCAGAGCGTGTACTTGGCCGGCCCGTGAAGCAGGGCCTCGACGTTGCGTTCGACGGTGTCGCGCGGGGCGGGGTCCCTGCAGCGGCGCCGGCGGGCCGGCGTCCGCGCTCCGGCTGTCCCTCAGACCGCCTTTTCACATCCTGCGACACGTGTCCTCCGTAGTCAGTCGTCAGTCGATTTGCGTTCGCGTGCACCCGATCACCGCCAATAATACGACGCAAGCGTGGCCACGTCACCCATGAATTCGCACGGCCCCTCCCGCCGGCCGGTCGGGCGCCGACGTGCCCGGGAATGGCACGCGATGCTCCGCCGACGCCGGCTACCCTGGGTGCATGACCACCGTTCACCAGCCCCCGCGCCGTCGTCGCCCCACTCCGGTCGACCGCCTCGCGGACGGGCATCTCGCCGGCATGCTCAGGCTTTCCCCGAATTCGCGACGATGGTCGGGACGCCGGACGCCGATCAGACGTCCCTGTCGGACTACTCGCCCGAGGGGACGGCGGCCTGGCGCGACCTGCTCGCCGGCACGCTGTCGCAGCTGGACGGCCTCGTCCCGGCCGACGGCGTCGACGCCGTCACGGTGTCCGCCATGCGCGAAAGGATCGGCTCGGACCTCGACCTGGTCGAGGCGGGCGAGACGACCGGCGAGCTCAACGTCCTCTCCTCCCCATCCAGTCGATCCGCGACGTCTTCAACCTCATGCCCGCCCACACGGACGAGGACCGGGCGGCGATCGGCGCCCGCCTGGCGGCGGTCCCGGCGGCGATCGCCGGATACCGCCGGTCCCTCGCCCTTCGCCTGGAGTCCGGCCCGCCGATCGCGCTGCGACAGGTCGAACGCTGCGCCGACCAGTGCGACGACGTCGCGGGCGAGGCCTCCCCTTCCTCCGGTTCGCCGACGACGGCGGGCCTGGAGGGCGCGGTCGGCGCGGCCCGTGCGCCTACGGCGAGTTGGCGGCCTTCCTGCGGCAGAACGGTCGCGCCCCGGGCGGCGACGGTGGACGCCGTGGGCCGCGAGCGCTATTCGCGTTTCTCGCGCCATTTCCTCGGAGCCGCCGTGGACGTGGACGAGACCTACGAGTGGGGCGAGGCCCTGCTCGCCCTCGATCGTCGCCGAGCAGGAGGCCGTCGCCCGCGAGCTCTACGGGCCCGGCGTGACAGTCGCCGAAGCCGTCGAGCGCTGAACGCCGACCCGGCGCGCAGGCTCCGCGGAACCGACGCGCTCGTGGAGTGGATGCAGGAGACCGCGGAGGCGGCGATGGAGGCGGCCTCCGCCTTCTTCGACGTCCCTGAGCCGATTCTGCACCCTGGAGTGCCGCATAGCCCCCTCGGGGACGGGAGCGATCTACTACACCGGGCCGAGCGAGGACTTCTCCCGGCCCGGGCGCATGTGGTGGTCGGTCCCCGACGGCGTCGCGGAGTTCACGACGTGGCAGGAGAAGACGACCGTGCACCACGAGGGCGTGCCCGGCCACCATCTCCAGATCGGCCTGGCCGCCTGCCTGCGGGACTCCCTCAACGGCTGGCGGCGTCAGGGATGCTGGGTTCCCGGGCACGGCGAGGGTGGGCGCTGTACGCCGAGCAGCTCATGGTCGAACTCGGCCTCGTCGAGGAGCCGGGCGAGCGCATGGGCGTCCTGGACGCGATGCGGCTGCGTGCGGCGCGCGTCGTCGTGACATCGGGTGCACCTGTCCAAGCCTCGCGGGCCCGGTGGGGCGAGGGCACGTGGGATGCGGACGCGGCGTGGCGCTTCCTCCGCGAGAACGTCGCGATGGATCCCTCCTTCCCTGTCCTTCGAGCTCGACCGCTACCCTCGGATGGCCGGGGCAGGCGCCGTCCTACAAGGTCGGGCAGCGCATCTGGGGCGAGCTGCGAGACCGGGCGCGGGCCGCCGCGGTCGCCTCCGGGCAGGGACTTCGACCTGAAGGAGTGGCACATGCGCGCTCTGTCGCTCGGATCGGTCGGGCTGGACGTTCTGCGCGAGGCTGCTGGCATGAGCCTGCCGAAGCTGCGGCCTCGTCCTGGCGAGCGCCTCCCCGGCCCGGCTGGCGACCCCTGCGGGCGGCCGGGGCGGATCCCCGTCGTCGAGGTCTCCGGGGTCGACGAGGACGCCGTCCTGGAGGCGGTCAGGGGCGGGCCTGCCCAGAGGGGTCCTGGGCCCTGGCGACGGCGAAGGCGCTGCGGTGGCCGGCCGGATCTGCGCGGAGCCGGCGGGCGCTGACCGGGCGGCAGCGCGCAGGCCTCCGGGACGGCCTCTGGCGTCCAGGCCGCCGGCGACGGCGAGGGACTGCCGATGGCCTCGCCCCGGGAGGCGCTCGTCCTGGGCTGCGATTCGATGTTCGAGTTCGATGGGCAGGCCGTCGGCAAGCCGCACGATCCGGGTGTGGCCCGCGAGCGGCTCGCCCGCATGTCGGGGCCGGTCCGGGGTCCTGCACACCGGCCACTGCCTCGTCCATCCGCGCAGCGGCGCTATCGCTCGGAGCCGTCTCGCACGCCGTCGTCCACATCGGCGAGCTGGAGCCGGCAGGAGATCGACGCCTACATCGCCTCGGGCGAACCCCTGCACGTGGCCGGGTCTTCACGGTCGACGGACCGCGGCCCTTTCGTCGACCGAGTGGACGGCGACCACCACGGGGTGGTCGGCGTCTCCCTCCCCTTCTGAGGCGGATGCTCGCCCATTGGGGATGTCCGTCACGCAGCTGTGGGAGCGCCCGGCCGACGGCGAGCTCGGCGAGAGGGCTGCGGGGATCCTCCGCGCGACGACGCGCTACGTCCCCCGGTACGGGGCGGACGCCTTCATCGCCTGCTCGTGCGGCGGATGCCACTGGGGCCTGAACGGCGCGGGCGGAGTCCTGGCTTTCCGCCGCGGACGCGGCGGCGTCGAGGCACTGGCGCAGCTGCGGTCGGCGCGCACGCACACGGGCGGCACGTGGTCCGTTCCCGGCGGCGCCGTCGAGTGGGGCGAGTCGCCGGTGGACGGCGCGGTGCGCGAATTCGCCGAGGAGACGCAGATCGGCGCGGAGGATCTGGAGATCCTGGGCACGCACGCCGACGACCACGGCGACTGGGCGTACACGACCGTCATCGCCCGATGCGAGGGCGCCGAGCCGGTGCCGGACTATGAGTCGGCGCAGCTGACGTGACGGCGCTGGACGCCTGGGAGGCTCCGGGCTGGCCTCCCGCTCCCTCTGCATCCCGGCTTCGCGGCCGCCCTTCCGGCCCTGCGTGAGAAGATCCGCAATCTGGCCGGCCCGCGAAGCCGATAGGGCTTTCCCCATGAGCGACAACACGGCATGGGGCTACGGCCTGGCGACGATCCACACCGACGGCCGCACCCTGGACACCTGGTACCCCTCGCCCAGACTCGGCGCTCCGGGAGAGGACGAGGGCGCGTCGGCCGGTCTGCGCCGGCTGGAGGGCGGCGACGAGGTGCGCCGGGTCGATCTGCGAGTCGTCAAGACGGTCGTCGACCTCGACGCGGCCCCGGCCGATCCGGCCGACGCCTCATCTGCGCCTCCACCTGCCGTCCCACAGGCTCGTCAGGCCGAACACGATCAACCTCGACGGCCTGTTCGGCGTCTTGAGAACGTCGTGGACGAACCTCGGCCCGTGCGCGGTGGACGGCTTCGAGGCGACCAGGCTGCGCGCGCGCCAGGCGTCCGCAGGCCAGGTGCACGTGTCGGGAGTCGACAAGTTTCCGCGCATGGTCGATTACGTCGTGCCTTCGGGCGTGCGCATCGCCGACGGGAACAACGTCCGCCTGGGCGCCCACCTGGCGGAGGGGACGACGGTCATGCACGCCGGCTTCGTCAACTTCAACGCCGGCACGCTCGGCGACGCCATGATCGAGGGGCATCTCCCAGGGGTCGTCATCGAGGACGGCTCGGACGTCGGCGGCGGCGCCTCGACGATGGGCACGCTCTCGGGCGGCGGCAAGGAGCGGGTGCGCGTCGGGCGGAGATCGCTCATCGGCGCCAATGCGGGCATCGGCATCGCCCTCGGCGACGACTGCGTGGTCGAGGCGGGCCTGTACGTCACCGCGGGCACGAAGGTGAGCCTCCTGCCCGCCAAGGCTCGCCCTCAGGCGCCGCGCACCGTCAGGCGCGCGACCCGTCGGGCGCGGACGGCATCCTCTTCGGCGCAACTCCCTGACGGGCGCTATCGAGGCCGTGCGCGCTGGGCACGGCCGGCATCGAGCTGAACTCCTCCCGCACGCCAACTGACGACTTGCCCACCATCGGCGGCCGGGGCCGGGCCCGCGAGCCTTCGCCCGCGCGGCGACTCCTGCAGAGCTGTGGGCCACCTTGCCCGGAGGCTTCCCACCTCAGGTGAGCAGCGCGCTCGTGGCGGACCCGGAACGCCCCGTCCAGCACCTCCGCATCCTGGGGGCCGCACATGAGGCGAGCTCCCCTCGCCGTATCGGGACGGGGCACCCGGGCCGAGAAGGCTATCCGTCATGGCGGACGGCGCGCAACATCTCTCGGTATTCCTCCGGGTCGGCGTCATACTCACCGAACATCTGGGCGTCGGCGACGATATCGCTCAAGGCCTCGTCCGCCACACGCCTCGCCGTTTCCGGTATTCGACGACATCGGACAGATAGAGTCGACGGTGGCGACGCCTCGGACGAAGGAATCTCCCCTCCTCGAGCATGCGCACCAATGTCGGACGCGAAATCCCCAGCATGTCAGCAGCTGTTGAGTCGACAGAACCGTATGCCGGGGACCGCTCACCGCCATACCCTGACGCATCGCTTCCGCGACCCGCCTCAGAACATCGACCATCCCGGCGGAAAGCTCAATCGAATCGTCGCCTGTCACAAGACGGGACGCCTGTCCTCTGATGACAGCGCATGCGCGGCGAGGCGCTCACGCATACGCGCAGACTCTCCCTCGATGTCCCCGGACCGATCCCCGAAATCGTTCGGAAGATAGGTCTTGCCTTCGACCGTCTCAGCCACTTTCCTCCTCTGGGCGGGATCGACAGGTGCGTCGATTTTCATTTGTTCATTTCCACCGCATCGCCCGTTTGGCACCCGTGTCAACGGTCCAGTGCGATTCTCGACCGCCGGCGCCGCCGTCCTCGCGGCGGGGACGCTCCCGATCGGGCGGACGCTCGCGACCGGGGCGAGCCCGCTCAGCCCTAGCAAGTCCGGCGGTCGGGGAAGCCGTCGGACGGCTTCGTCCACGGCTTCGTCGGTGGCGGTCAGGCAGATCCGGACCCGGTCGGCTCCGCGGGCTCGTAAAGTCGCCGGGGCGACGACGATCCCCAAGTCCGCGCAGGCCTCGACGATGTCCCACCCGCTGGCGGTTCCGCGGGCGTGGGCGGCCCATATGTACAGGCCGGCCTGCGAGAGCGGGTCGTCGACGAGCCCGGCCCGGTCGAGGACGCCCAGCAGGCGTTCGCGCCGGAACGGTAAAGGCCCTTCTGGGCGGCCACGTGCGCCTCGTCGCCCAGCGCCCACGTCATCGCGGCCTGGACGGGAGCGGGCATGAGGAAGCCCGAATGCTTGCGCACTTCGGTCAGAGGGTGCGATCAGCCGGGCGTCCCCGCGATGAAGGCCGCCCGGTATCCGGCCAGGTTCGACTGCTTCGACAGGGAGTACAGGCTCAGCAGCCCGCGTAGCGGCTGCCGTTGACCCGCTCGTCGAGGAGCGAGGGCGCCTCGGGAACGCTCCAGGTCAGCTCCGCGTAGCATTCGTCGGATGCCAGGACCGCGCCGCGATCGCGCGCCCAGGCGACGATCCTGCGCAGCTGGGCGAGGTCGAGGACGTGCCCGTCGGGGTTGCCGGGCGAATTCAGCCATATCAGCGAGACGTCTGCGGGCCAGGAGGCGGGATCCGAGGCCGTGTCGAGCGGAAGGGCGTTGCCCCGGCCAGTCTGGCCCCGACGTCGTAGGTCGGGTAGGGCGACCCGCGGGAAGGCGACGACGTCGCCCTCGCCCAGCCCGGAGGAGGGAGGAAGGAGGCCACCGTCCCTTCGAGCCGATGGTGGGGAGCACGCCGAGGCTGTCGCGGGTGGCGCGCCCCGGCGCCTGGCGCACCAGTCGTATATCGCTTCGCGCAGGGCGGGCGTGCCGATCGTCGGCGGGTAGCCCGGCGAGTCCGAAGCCGCGCACAGGGCGTCGCGGACGCCGCCGGGCACGAGGGTCGACCGGTGCCGATGGTCAGGTCCACCGCGCCGTCCGGGTGCCGTGCGGCGCGCTCGCGGATCGGGATGAGGGAATCCCACGGAAGTCAGGGAGGGCCCCGCCGTACAGCGCCATGGCGGGGGGCTTACTCGTAGTCTTCGCGGCTTTGCGGGGAACCGAGTCGATGTACGAGTGGTCGGGCCCCGTCGGGCCGATCCCTGGGCGCCGCCGGGCGAGCTGAGGTCGTCGAAGAACTCTCGTTGACGCGCTGGAAGACGGTCCATTCCTCTGGCAGGTCGTCTTCGTAGTAGATCGCCTCGACGGGGCAGACCGGCTCGCATGCGCCGCAGTCCACGCATTCGTCGGGATGGATGTATAACGTACGATCACCCTCGTAGATGCAGTCGACGGGCACTCGTCGACGCACGCACGGTCTTTGACGTCGACGCACGGCAGGGCGATGATGCAAGCCATGACCATCCTTTCTTTCTCTCAACATTAGTGCGTCGCAGCATGGCGATCGCTGAGACGTCCGCCACTGCGCGGCCGTCTCAGCGATGCGTCGGATTGCCGGTCGGCGGGGCCCCGGCTAGTGGCAGACGACGGCGTCGACCGGTTGGTAGGTCCAGGACGTCGTCTCCTCCTTGTGGACGGTCCCGTTCAGCGAGATCTTGCGCCAGATGTTGACCGTGAACCCGGGCGCGCTGGCGTTCGACGGCTGGCAGTCGGCTGCGGGATTGCGCCTGGTCGTCGGCGAGGTCTTGTTGTAGGGGGCGCTCGTCTTGACTTCGACATCCCAGTACTTGGTGGACCAGAGCCGCGAATACACCTTGCCGTCGGCGACCCACGTGTCGATGACCGCGCCGTACTTGCTCGTGTTCTTCCAGATCATGTCGATCTTCCCCTCCCACAGGGTGGCCTCGTGGCCGATGGGGTAACGCGAGAAGTACTTGGAGTGCGGCTTGTGCTGGATGTCCTCGTACCCGGCGAGGAAGCTGAGGTTGTAGGTGTTGGTGGACAGCTGGGAGAGCCCGCCGCCCAGCGCGGTCGAGTTGAAGCCGTTGCTCACGACTCCCGAAGAGACGAAGCCGTGCGCCTCGTCGATGGGGCCGAGGCCTTCAGGAGGGAGAAGGTGTCACCCGGCTTGACGAGCGTGTTCGCCACCTTCGCGGTTCCGATCTGGAGGTTCTTCGTGCGCACGGCGTCGTCGGTCAGAGGCGTCTCGATCTGGGCGACGACTTCCTTCACGCCCATCTTCTGGGCCACCTCCGTGGTGATGGCCGGGGTCACGGGCTTGGGCGTGAGGACCACGTTCCTGTTCCCGGTGATCGCCTTAGCGGCTTCGGAGGCGAGTTTGTCGTCGTCGACGCCGACGCCGTCCTCGAGGGGACGACCGTGGGAGTCGTGTGGTTGACGATCTCGATGCGGGCGTCCTTACCGGGCTTGAGTATTCCCCGGGCGTTGGCGCGAAGCGCGTCCCCGAGCTTCTTGGGGTCCAGTTCCAGGGCCAGCTTCCCGTTCTTGGGGAGAACGTGGCCGCAGCCGCGAGCTGCTCAGGGGCTGATCGTCGTCTTGGCCGAGTTGAGGGAGACGTTGAGCGGTCCCGAGACGAGCGGTTCGGCGACGTTCCTGTAAGCCCTGGTCCGCCTCCGAATCGGTGATGTCGGGATCGGACTCCACTGTGGGCAGGGCGATCGGCTTGCCGCTCAGAAGCCTGCGCTCGACCGTCTTGACGGCTTTGCCCATGTCGATCTTCTGCCCCTTGGCCGACGAGCTCATCACGGGAGTGGTGCCGTTGAAGGACAGCGACGCGTTGATCGGGGCTTGTCGGTTTCTGTTGGCGAAGATCCGCAGGACCGTCGTCAGCTTCGACCTGTCCACGTCGAGCTTGGGTGCGACATCGCCGCCGCCCGCGATGCTGCGCCACAGACGCGGGGTTGAGGGAGAATCCGGTGAGCGAGTTCAGCGTCCCCTTGACGTTGAAGCCGGCGTCGAACTCCTCCGGGTTGATGGTCTTCGACTGCGAGCCGACTTTGACGGTGATCGGCCGGCTCGTACGCGTCCCCAGACGGCTGGTGAGCTTGGCTTCGGCGTCTGCGCGCGACATGCCTCCCACGTCGACGCCCGACACCTGGGTCCCGGACGGGATCCCTGTCCGAATGAAGAAGCAGGCGCCCACGTATCCGATGAGGAGGAAGGCGAACACGGCTACCGTCGTCCACAGCGCCCGGCGAGGCCTGCGGGGCGCAGAGCCCGCCACGCCGTCGCGTTCGAGGGCGGCTTGCGGGCTCGCCGCGGGCTGCGCCGGCATGGCGCCGACGGCGGCATCCGGCCCCTGCCCGCTCTGCGGACGCACAACGACCGGGGCGCCGCCGCGCCGCGCTCAGGGACCTCGGTCTCCTGGACTCCGGGTCGGCCGGACTTCGCGGGCTCGACGGGCTGGCCGTACGCCGGCGTCTCCTGGCAGCGCTCCTGCGGTTCCCGGCCGTGGTCCTGCGGCTCTTCGACGCCAGTGTTCCTGCGGCTCCTGGTCGAACAGCTCGCCGAGTTCCTCAGCCGCCGCGGCCGGCCCGGCCTCCGCCTCGACGGCCTTCGCTTCGACCTCGGCGGAGGGCTCTCCGGCCTTGGCGGGAGGCTTCTCTTCCGAAGGCGTCGGCACCGGTGAGAATACGGCGTCGAAGAGCGCCGTGTGGTCGTCGTTGCCCTCTAGAGAGGTCAGGGCGCTGGGCTCCCCCTCCTCCGACGCGGGAGTGCGGACCGACGGAGCGGAGGGCTCGGCCGCGTCGGCGGCCGTTTCAGCGGAGGCGGGGCCGGAGCAGTTTCGAGCGAGAAGTCGTAGAGGGCCTGCGCGCCGTCCGCCGCCTCATCGGCGCCTTCCGCCCCTTCGGCTCGGGCGGCGAGCTCCTCTGCGCCGGCGGCGCGATCGGAGCGGTCCGACAGGCCGTACCCGCCGGGGTCCTCCGGGGCGCCGTGATCGTCGGCGCCGTACCCGCCGGAGTCTTCCAGGACGCCGTGATCGTCGGCGCGGCCCGAGTCGAAGCGGCCGCGCGGCCTGCCTCGACGATGTCGCCGGTGACGACGGGGATGGTCGCCGTCACGTCGACGTCGGACGTCGCCTCATCGTCGATTCCCGGATCCCACTGGCCGGCGGGGGCGGCTGACGTCCTCCCCTGCCGCGGCCTGCGCGGCGTCCGCTTTCTGCGCGGCGTCGGCGCCTGGGTGGAAGCGTCCGCCGGCTCACCGGCGTCCGTCGGCTCAGCCTCAGCGGAGCGGTGCGGCTCGTCGGGTCGGTCGTCCGCTCCTGACGGAGCGTCTTCCGCGCCCGGCGCGAACTCGCCTTCCGACGAGGACTCGCCTTCGCGCGCGAAAGGCTCGGCGGGGCCGTCCGCAGCGGAGGGCGGGTGCGCGCCGTATCGGCTAACTCGCCTACGTCTGACCCTCCAGTCGAAACCTCTTCCGCGTCGGCCGGATCCGTGTCGATCGGGTCGTCCGCTCCCCGGTCGAGGCGCGTGGAGCCGCGTCGAGGGCGGCGTGCGCGTCTCCGGCGGGTTCGCCGACCTCGGACGCCCAACCGGCTGTTCCGTTCCCCGCTCGCCTCGGCTTCGCTCGCGGCGGTCGGCGAATCGGATGCCGCCGGGGAGCTCCCGGAGGGGGTTCGGACTTCTGTTCCTGCGAAGACGGGGCCGCGGTCGCCTCGGGGAGGCCGCCGCGTCCTGGACCGGAGCGGTGGATTCGGCCGCGCCGCGCGTCTGCAGCGTCTTCGTCTGCGACGTCTTCTTCATCGGCGGCGACCGGCTCGGCCGCCTCATCCTCGACGGCTTCGTCATCCGCAGTCCGGCCGGCTTCGCCGGTCGCGTCACTGCCGCCGCCTTCGACTGCATCGCCCGTCTCGGCGGCTGCCGGTTCGCCGAGTCGCCGCACGCCCGCCGTCATGGCGGGCGTCGCGCTCGTCGGCCGATTCGGCATCGGGTCCGGGATTAGGCCTGTCTCCTGGCCTCCCGCCGGGCGCGCGGGCACTCTGCGCCGAATCGCTCAGGGACTGCCCCTCCTGAGCGTCGCCGGCACCCTTGGTGCTCTCAGCCTCTCGATCCACAATTGAACCTTTCTTCTGAAACTATCTCCGACAGTGTAACGCTCACCTGTCACGACGACGGGTGGTCCAGATCGCGGGAATCGCGGCCGACAGCAGCGCCAGGGCCAGCCAGGCCACGGAAACCCACTGCTCGGTGGAAACGAAGGCGTCATTGGCGGGAGGAAACATGAGCAACCACACGCTCGCCCCCGCAATGCCGACGAGCCCCGCGAACCACGCCCGCGTCCAGCCCATCTCCATGACGAACCAAGAGCCGCTGGCCACGATGCCGCACGCCAGGAGGAGCCCGACGATCGGCAGATCGACGGGTCCGGCGTGGACGACCGTCGCCAGGAGTCCGACGGCGAAGCCCGCGAGCGCGCCCGCCAGGCTCTCCAGGAGATTCCTCATCGCTTCCGCTCTCCTCGCCCGGGCATGGGTCTTGTACCTCTCGCTCGCGTCGAGGACGACCTTGCGGATGCGCACGGCCTGCGGGACGACCTCGACGCATTCGTCCTCGGAGGCGAACTCGATCGCCTCCTCGAGCGTGAGCCTGCGCGGTGCCTGGAGGGTTTCGAACACCTCGGCCGTAGACGAGCGCATGTTGGTCATCTCCTTGGGGCGCACGACGTTGACGTCCATGTCGTCGGCCCTCGGACTCTCGCCGACGACCTGGCCTCGTAGACCTCCCTGCCCGGGCTCGACGAAGAAGGTGCCGCGGTCTTCGAGCCTCTGGAGGGCGTAGGCCGTGACCTGGCCCGCACGGTCGGCGACGAGCGAGCCCGTTGTCCGGGAGGCGATCTCACCCTGCCAGGGGGCGTACCCGTCCGCGATGGAGGAGACGACCCCGGTGCCGCGGGTCTGGGTGAGGAACTGGGAGCGGAAGCCGATCATGCCGCGTGCGGGCACGGTGAACTCCATGCGGACCCATCCCGAGCCGTGGTTCGACATCGTCTCCATCCGGCCTCGCCGCCCGGCCATGATCTGCGTGACGGCCCCCAGGAACTCCTCGGGGACGTCGACGGTCGCGCGCTCCATCGGCTCGTGAACGGCGCCGTCCACGTGCCTGGTCACCACCCGCGGCTTGCCGACCGTCAGCTCGAAGCCCTCGCGCCGCATCTGTTCGACGAGGATCGCCAGCGCGAGCTCGCCCCGGTCCCGGACCTCCCACTGGTCCGGTCTGTCGGTGGGGAGCACTCGGATCGAGACGTTGCCGACGAGTTCGGCGTCGAGGCGGTCCTTGACCTGGCGCGCGGTGAGCTTGTGGCCGGAGACCTCGCCGGCCAGCGGGGACGTGTTGACGCCGACGGTCATGGAGATGGCGGGGTCGTCGATGCGGATGGGCGGCAGCGGCCGCGGATCCTCGGGGTCGACGAGGCTGTCGCCGATGGTGATGTCGGCGATGCCCGCCACGGCGGCGATGTCGCCGGGCCGGGCGACTCGGGCGGACTCCGGGTCAGGCCGTTGGTCGCGAGCAGTTCGGAGACGTGGACCTTGGACAGGGTCCCGTCCTGCAGGCCCACCCTGCCCAGGCGCCTTTGCGGAGTTCGCCGGAGTAGACCCGGATGAGCGCGAGCCGCCCGAGGAAGGGCGAGGCGTCGAGGTTGGTCACCTGGGCGACCAGCGGCGCGGCCTCGTCGTAGACGGGCGCGGGATGTAGTGGAGGATCGCCTCGAAGAGCGGTTCGAGGTCGGGGCTGGCGGGGAGCGTCCCGTCCTCGGGCCGGCGGGTGTCGGCCCGACCGGCTTTGGCCGAGCAGTAGACGACAGGACCTCCAGGAGGCGGTCGAGGGCCTGCCCGTCCTGGTCTTCCAGGTCGGAGCACAGGGACAGGAGGAGGTCCTGGGTTTCGTTGACGACGGCGTCGATGCGCGCGTCCGGGCGGTCGACCTTGTTGACGATCGTGATGACGGGCAGCCCGGCCTCCAGGGCCTTGCGCAGGACGAACCGGGTCTGCGGCAGCGGCCCCTCCGAGGCGTCGACGAGCAGGACGACGCCGTCGACCATCGACAGGCCGCGTTCGACCTCGCCGCCGAAGTCGGCGTGCCCGGGGGTGTCGACGACGTTGACGGTCACGCCTCCGGGGGCGCCGAACCGGGCGGCCGAGGGGCCCGTGTAGCGGACGGAGGTGTTCTTGGCGAGGATCGTGATGCCCTTTTCGCGTTCGAGATCCCCGGAGTCCAGGACCCGCTCGCCGGTCTTCTCCACCGTCGCGCGCTCTCCGAATGCGCCGGACTGCCATAGCATGGCGTCCACGAGTGTGGTCTTGCCGTGGTCGACGTGTGCCACGATGGCCACGTTTCGCAGATCCGTCCGGATGCTCAAATAAGGGTCCTTTGCTCTACCCTGCCCCCGTGCAAGCTTGGGCCCGTGGGGCGCCTTCAACGCTGGCGCGCGATACGCCGGTTTTTCGATTCTACGCGCTCATGGGCGAAGATGAGCACCATGGAACCCCGATACCTGTTGCGCACGTCATCCCAGTACGTCACCGCGGTCGGCCTGGCGGCCCTGGGGGCCACGCTGTTCATCGTCCAGCTGACGCAGACGGGCCTGAAAGATCTCGGGCATACCGGGCTTTTTCTCGGTGGGGCTGTGCCTGATCGCCTGGGCCTTCTACCTCATGCCCCATCTCGAGGTCAATGCCGACGGTGTGGGATTCACAACACCCTGCGACGCGTATTCATCCCCTTCGGGCAGCTGGCCGCCACCGAGACGCGGTGGGGCCTCAAGCTCACCCCCGCCAAGGGCAGGCCGATCGCCGTCCGGTCCTTCGGAGGCTCGGGCGCCTCCCGCGGCCATCGGGCGGCGTCCCGCTCCGTCGCGTTCATCCGTTCGGGCGTCCACAAGACGACCTGCTCGACGCGGGCGGCCTACAACCTCATCGAGGACATGCAAGAGGAGTTCCCGCCGCGTCGCAATCCGCGCTCGCTCGCCCACACGAGCGAGTGGAACGTCGAAGGCATCGCCGTCGGGGCCGCCGGGTTCGCCTGCCTCCTCCTGGGGACCTTCCTCTCCCTGGGATAGGGCCTGCGGCGCGGGCGGGGACGCGGTCAGGCGTAGCCGATCTTGACGTCTCCCAGTCTCGTCTTGGCGGCGATGGAGACGCGGGGCGCCTGGGGTCGGGCTCGCCCGCGGTCAGACGCGAGTCGACGTCGCCCACGCTGCTGTGGCAGTCCAGGAGGACCGCGGTTTCCCCGGGCACGCCCACGTGGATGTCGCCCAGGCCGCTCTCGGCGACGAGGTCTCCCCGGCGTATCGAGCCGACGGCGGTGTCACCGGCTCCCACTTTGACGGTGACGTCCCCCGTCATGTCGTGGACGTCGACATCCCCGGCCTTCGTGCTCAGGCGCAGGCGGCCGCCGGTTCCGACCTCGATATCGCCCATTTTGACGTCGACGACGCTCTCCGTCGCCGCCTCGGCGCCCGCGGGGGCGCCGGGCGTATGCGGATCGGCGTCGGCCAGAGCCGCCGGGCCGGGGCCGAGCGCCTCGAATTCGGCGTCGCCCTTTCCGATGCGGACCGTCGCGGGCCCGAATTCGGCGCCTCGCACCTCCAGGTCGCCCAACGCGAGGTTGACGTACGCGTTGGCGGGCCGGCGGGGGACGGTCAGGTAGACGTCCACGTCGTCGTTCCTGACGATCGAGGCGGTCATGCGCTCGCCGAACAGGGAGCGCCTGCCGCCGTGGATCACTTGGAGGACGCCGTCCACGCAGCTGACGTCGGTGCGGTCGACGGCCTCGGCCTTTCCCTCCACCATCCACTGGATTCCGTCGGCTCGCGGATCGACGACGATCGTCGCGTCGCCCAGGGCGTTCTCGATGTGGAGGGCGAGGGGCCCCTCGCCGAGCGGATAGGAGCCGCTGCGGCTCCGCTTGACGCCGGAGCTGGGAAATGCGTTCCGCCATTGCCGTGACATGCTGTTCTCCTTCTAGGTGGTGTGGCTTAAGGCGCGGGCCTGGCTCAGCTCGCCCAGCCGCGCAGCGAATCGCCGAGGCCCGTGGAGCCGGGCCGCCGCGCCGGCCCGCCGCGCGGCGGGCCGTCCTGGCTGGCCAAGAGGATGGCCCGCAGGATCCAGGAGTTGAGGGAGACGCCGGCCGCGCGCGCACGCCCGTCGATCCGCTTCTTCAAACCTTCGGGAATGCGCAGGGTGACCCGCGCTGTCTCCTCCCCTCCGGCCTGGGGCGGGGAGGGTTCGAGCGGCGGAGGTTCGGCCGGCCCGGGGGCCTCCGCTTCCAGCGGCGTGACGCGAAGGTCGGCCCCGATTCGGTCACGATGACGTCGACGTGGACGGCGTCGGTGAGGCGGTTGACCTCGGCGGCGAGGTCGGCGGCGATGGCGAGCGTCTGCAACTGCAGGGCCGGCCCGGCCGCGTCGGCGAGGTCGCCGGCGATCCTGCGTGCGCGCTCGTCGCCCAGGCCCGCCGAGCGGACGAGGGCCTCGCGCAGAGCGTCCGCATGGTTCGACATCTTCATGACACCATTGTGACGCCCTATGCGACGTCATGTCAGGGGTGTGACGCCATGATGCTGGGCGCGCGGCTCGGCGGGCCAGCTGGAGCCGGCTCGCCGGAGGCGGCCCCCGCGGCTGGCGGTGCAGGGTCGGGCGCTGTCGGTGCGGCCGCGCGTGCGTCCGGCTCGACGGAGGCGGCCCCGGAGGTCGCCCTCCGAGGCCGCTTGGATCGGCGCCGAGGATCCCGGCGCTCTGAACTTCACGTCACTTGACGAAGCCGATGTTCTGGATGGGCAGCTTGACGAAGCCCATGGCTCCGTAGTTGGCGACCTTCTCCTTGACGGCCCTCTTGGTGGCGCCGTTGTCAGACGGGCATGACCCCGTAGAACTTGAAGGCCCTCGGCCTCCAGCTCGTTGGCCTTGGCGATCTGCTTCTTGGGATCGGCGATCTCTCCATCTCGGCGATCTTGGCGTCGAACTCCTTGGATCCCGTGCCCGACTTGTTGAGCGTGGAATCCGAGGCGTAGGTCTGCCTGAAGTAGGCGACGCCGTACGGATCGGTGGAGACGAAGGAGCTCATGACCAGATCGAACTGCTTCTTGGACATGATCGGCGCGAAGTCGGACGAGGGTGGTCCTCGATCTTGAGGCTGATGCCCACGTTCTTGAGGTCCGACTGGATCGAGACCGCGATGTTCTTGATGTTCGGGTCGTCGCTGAAGACGGGGTAGCGCAGCTCCAGCTTCTTGCCGTCCCTGACTCGGACGCCGTCCTTGCCTTCCTTCCACCCCGCTTCGTCGAGCAGCTTCTGGCCCCTTCACATCGAGGGTGACGGCCTTGGAGAGGTTGTCGCGGTATCCGTCCTGGATGGAGAACTGGACCAGGGAACCGGGGAACGGCTCGGAGTAGTCAGAGTCCCTTGAAGACGATGTTGGCGATGAGCTTGCGATCGACGGTCTTGAAGACGGCCTCGCGGACCTTCGGGATCCGACAGCCCCTGCGAGGCGGAGTTGGCGGTGAGCAGGACGTTCTGGGGCCGGAAGGACGTGTAGACCTTCGTCCCTCTCGCCCTTGACCGCCGCGAGGCGCTCGCCCGTGCCGACGCCGGTCGCATCGATCTCTCCGTTGAGGAAGGCGTTGAGGGAGGCCTGGTCCTCCATCTGCTTCATGACGCGCTTGGTGAGCTTGCCGGGCTTGCCCCACCACTTCTCGTTGGGGACGAAGGTGGCCTGGGAGCGGACGTGCCTATCGCCACGTTCTCGACCTTGTACGGTCCGGCGCCCCACTCGGGGTGGACCTGGCCCCTGTAGAGGGTGTTGTACTTCTCAGGCGTGTCGACGGCGGGGTGCAGGAGCAAGTTGAACAGGCCCCTGCCACCAGGAGTAGACGCCGTCGAAGGTGACGACCGCTTCCTTTGGCGGACGCGCCGGCCTTCACCGATTTGATCTGAACGTAACCGTCGGTGGAGCTCGCCTGGTAGGCGGGGTCCTGGCCGTTGTTCGCCTTCCAGGTGTTCTCGAAGGCCTTGTAGTCGATCGGGGTGCCGTCGTTGAACTTCGCCTCCTCGCGGATCTTGTAGGTGACGACGGTGTTGCCGTTCACCTGCGAAGCGCTCACGTCGGTGAAGTAATCCGGGTTAGCCTTTGTAATTGCCCTTCTCGTCGAAGAGGGCGAGCTGCGGATTGTACCAATACCACATGTCGGTCGTGTCCGCCGTGGAATCCCTGGTGGAAAAGGATTCTGCTGTTCAGTTATAGTCTGAATGGCGGTCGTCAGGGTGCCGCCCTTCTTGAGCTCGTCGTAGGAGGCTCGCTTGTAGTCGGCCGCAACCAGCTTCGTGTGTTTGCCGCTGTTCTGGGAGCCGCCGCACGCGGACAGCGCGAGCGCCACCGCCGCGGCCGCGGCAATGATTCCAGTCTTTCTCATGACTATCCCTTCATCGGAATCAGACGCTCGGTGAGCGCACTGAGTGTTTTTCATCATAGGAATCCCCGATCGATCGCGGAATGGGGAATCCGGATTCTGAGACGTTTGCACGTCGATACGCCCACCCTCCCGCGCGTCCGCGGGTCTGCGGCGGATGGAGCGGGTCTCACCGGTAATGGCAGGCGTTGGCATGGTCGACTCCCTGGTCGGAGGCCACGAGCATGGGGGTCTCGCCGTCGCACCGCCGCCTCTGCTCGTCCGAGAGGGTCAGGTACAGGGGCAGCGCGAGCGGAAGGCGCATCCCGGGCTGTCGTCCGTCGGGCTGGGCAGGTCGCCCTTGAGCACCACCCGCTTGCGGTTCCTCTCCACGTCCGGGTCGGGTATCGGCACGGCCGACAGCAGCGCCTGCGTGTAGGGGTGCTGCGGATTGTCGAAGACGTGCTCGACGTCCCCCGTCTCGACGAACTTGCCCAGGTACATGACCGCGACGCGGTCGGAGGTGTGGCGGATGACCGACAGGTCGTGCGCGACGAAGAGGTACGACAGGCCGAGTTTGAGCTTGAGCTCCTCGAGGAGGTTGATGACGTCCGCCTGGATGGACACGTCCAGGGCGGAGACGGGCTCGTCGAGCACGATGATGTCCGGATTCGTCGCCAGGGGCGCGGGCCAGGCCGATGCGCTGGCGCTGGCCGCCCGAGAAGGCGCCGGGGAAGCGGTCCTTCTGCTCGGGCTTGAGGCCCACGAGGTCCATGAGCTCGCCGACCCGCTCGTTGACGTCGCCCTCGTATCCGAAGGACTTGAGCGGTTCGGCGATGACGTCCTTGACCGTCAGGCGCGGGTCGAGCGCGCCCATGGGGTCCTGGAAGACCATCTGGATCTTGCGGCGCATGCTCCGCCGCGACGAGCGCCCGAGGCCGGTGACCTCCGTGCCGTCGACGACGATGGAGCCGTGGAGGTTCTTGCCCATCCCCAGGTCCATGATCTCCAGGAGCGTCGTCGACTTGCCCGACCCCGACTCGCCGACGATCGCCAGGGTCTCCCCCGCGCGCAGTTCGAAGTCGACGCCGTTGACGGCGTACACCGAGCCGATGCGGCGCTTGAGGACGGCCCCCTTGACCAGCGGGAAGGTCTTGACGAGGTCCTTGACGTCGAGGACGACCCTCCGCTCTCGCGCGGGATCCCCCATCGCGTCCGCGGGCCGCTCGGGCACCGGGAAGAGCGCCTCTCCCCCGATCATGCGGCCCTCGATCTCGTGGGAGCGGACGCAGGCGGCCGAGTGGACGAAGACGAGCTCCCCGCTGGGGTCGATGCCGTCCTTCTGGGTCGGCACGAGCGGATCGGTGCTCTCCAGGGAGGGCTCGGCCTTCAGACAGGGCGTCCGTGGCCACCGGGCAGCGTTCGGAGAACGGGCAGATGTCCGGGAAGTCGATGACCGTGGGGGATTGCCGGTGATGGGCACGAGCGGTTCGTCGCTCGTCTGGTCCGCGCGGGGGATCGAGCCGAGCAGGCCGATCGTGTACGGCATGTGCGGTTCGTAGAAGACCTCGTCGACGGTGCCCACCTCGACCGGCTTGCCCGCGTACATGACGATGACGTCGTCGGCCACCCCCGCCACGACGCCCATGTCGTGGTGATCATGATGACGCCCGCGCCGGTCTCCTGCTGGGCCACGTCGATGACGTCCAGGATCTGCGCCTGGATCGTCGTCGAGCGCCGTGGTCGGCCTCGTCGGCGATGAGCACGCGGGGTTGTTGGCGATCGCCTGGGCGATGACGACCCGCTGGCGCATGCCGCCGGAGAACTCGTGGGGAAGGCCTTGACCCGCCGCTGGGGTTGGGGATGCCGACGAGGTCGAGCAGCTCGACGGCCCGCTCCCAGGCGGCCTTGGAGCTGAGGGCCTTGTCGTGGGCCTGGAGCGCCTCGACGATCTGCGTCCCCACGTCGAAGACGGGCGTGAGGGCCGAGAGGGGGTCCTGGAAGATCATCCCCAGGTCCTTGCCGCGGAACTCCGACATCTCGACGTCGCCCTTGCCCAGGAGCTCCCTCCTCCCCGAGCCGCACCGAGCCGGTGATCTTCGCGTAGGAGGGCAGCAGACCCATGATCGCCAGCGACGACACCGACTTCCCGGAGCCCGACTCGCCGACGATGCACAGCGTGCGCTTGGGGTAGAGGTCGAAGTTCACTCCGCGGACGGCCTCGACGAGGCCGGCCTCCGAGGGAAGGACACGTGCAGATCGCGCACGGACAGGATCGGATCGGTCATGCTCGGCCTCCAGCCGACGAGTTGGGATCGAGTGCGTCGCGCAGGCCGTCCGCGATCAGGGCCATGGACACGGTCAGGAGGACGAGCGTGATGGCCGGAGCCCAGAACGTCCACGCGGCCGTGCGAACGGAATTCGCGCCGGTGGTCAGGAGATTGCCGAGCGAGATGTCGGGGAGCTTGACGCCCAGCCCGAGGAAGGACAGGCCCGTCTCCGACATGACGGTGGTGACGACGCCGAGCGTGGCGTTGACGATGAGGAGCGAGCCGATGTTCGGGATGATGTGGCGGATGACGATGCGCGGGCCGGACACGCCCATGAAGCGCGCCGCCTTGACGTATTCGCGCTCGCGGATCGAGATCGCCAGCGACCAGACGATCCGCGCCGGGTACATCCATCCGATGACGATGAGGACCACCGTGAGGACCTTCCAGTCGCCGCCGGAACCGGCCACGAGGAGTGCCACCAGGAGGAAGCTCGGGATGATGAGCATGAAGTGGATGAAGGCGAGGATGGCCCTCTCCGCGCGACCCGCCGAGGAAGGCGGCTATCGATCCGATGAAGGCGGATATGGCCGTCGTCGCGATCGAGACGGTCAGGGCGATGGTCAGCGACCGGCCGAGGCCGTGGACGACCTGGGCGAATATGTCGTTGCCGGCGCCCGAGGTTCCGAACCAGTGCTCGGGCGAGGGCGGGGTCTGGATGTTGTACCGGTCGAGGTCCTCGTAGTCCCACTTGGTCAGACGGGGGCCGACGAAGACGAGCAAGACGAGGAAGACGAAGATGGCCGATCCGGCGACCGCCGGCTTGTTGCGCATGAAGCGCCGGAAGTAGAGGGTGGACAGCCGCATCCCGCCGGTGACGGCCGCCTCCTTCTCCTCGGCTGCGGAGGCCTTGCCGCGCCTGCCGCGCCGAGGCCTGCGCTCGGCGGCCCGGCCGTCGGGGGCGGGCGCCGCCTCAGGCTCCCGGACTTGCGGGTCCTGGATGTCCGGGGTCTCGATTTCCGGGGTCTGGGCCATGTCAGCTCACCCTCACTCTGGGGTCTAGGACGACGATGATGATGTCGGAGAGGATCGCCCCTGACGGCCGTCAGCACGGCGGTGAACGCCGCGGTGGCGACGACTCCGTGGATGTCGTTCTTCGTGATCGTCTGGACGAGGTACTGCCCCATGCCCCTCCACGCGTAGATGGTCTCCGTCAGGGTGGCGCCCGTGAAGACGGTGGGGATGGCGAAGGCGACGGACGTGGCCACGGGGATGATCGACGTGCGCAAGGCGTGCCTGCGGATCGCCTGGGAGCGCGTCAGGCCCTTGGAGCGGGCGGTGCGCACGTAGTCCGCCTCGATGTTGTCCAGCAGGAGGGAGCGCTGGGTCAGGTGGTAGACGGCGTAGGAGATGAAGACGAGCGAGATCGTGGGCAGGGTGAGGCGCTGCAGCAGGTCGACGAGGGAGGGGAGGAAGCCCTCGGCGTCGCCTCCGGCGGTGCCCGTCACGTAGAAGATCGTCGTGCCGGCCATGTCGTTGATCTTGATGGCGGCCAGGACCAGGGCGGTCGAGGCGACGACCGTGTGCGTGTTCATCGACAGGACGGCCAGGCCCTGGAAGAAGCGGTCGGAGCGGCTGTACTGGCGGGAGGCGGTGTAGACGCCGATGGCCACCCCGATGACGACGCTCAGGACCGTGGCGCCGAAGACGAGCTCGGCCGAGACCCACATGCGGGAGGCGATCTCGTCGTTGACGCTGCTGCCGACGATGCCCTTGCCCCAGTCCCAGTGGAAGAGGACGCCGCTGAGCCACCTCCACCACCGGGTGAGCAGCGGAGTCTCCGGGCTGAGGTTCATCGGTTCCAGCGTGGCGATGATCTGCCGATGCGGCAGCGGGGCTTGCGCCCGATGTAATTCGAATACGGGTCCAAAAAACCAATTCGCGAGGAAGTATGTCATGTTGGTGGCGATGAAGACCATCACCAGCCAACCGGACATCTTCCGGAAGACGTATCTCACCACTTCTGTGGCCTCTCACTCTGGGACTCGTGCCCTCGACACGGCTCGTGCATCTTACACGCGCTCTGTAAACGTCGTGTAAAACAGCCGTCGCCTCGAGAAAGCCCCGCGCGCTCCGCCGGCCACGGCCTGCGGGAGTCACGCGGGTAGGACTTCAGCCGCAGACTTTACCAAAGCTTTGCCGAGGTCGTATATTCGCCCGGTTCCGGGCCCGGCCGCTGCGGGCGGACTCGAACCCGCTCCCGCCCGACGCCGGCGGCGGATCATCCGTTCCCGTGCGTTGACGCGCCCGAGCCGCTCGGGGCCGCCCACGCCTTTCAGCCGGGTTCGCCCGCACCCGCGGCGGCGGTTCGCGCAACGGGGAGGAAACATATGCTCGACGGGTGCGCGTTCTCAATCTGCTGGACCGGGGTCCGCTGGACTACATGGAGGTCGACGCCCTCCAGCGCGATCTCCATCACGATGTAGCGGACCCTGCGCGCTCCCGACACCCTGATCGCCTGGCGAGTCCCGCGACGTCTCACGGCGGGCCGCCGCACGCGGCCGCAGGACGTCCCCGACGCCGGCCTCGCCGTGGTCGAGGCGGACCGGGGAGGCTCCGTCACCTACCACGGGCCGGGGCAGCTGGTCGTCTACCCCATCGTCAGGACGCCGGAGGGCAGCGACGTCGTCGCCTTCGTGCGCGCCCTGGAGGGGGCCGTCATCGCGGCGCTCGCCGCCTTCTCCATCCGCGGCGAGCGAGTGGGGGACGCTCCGGCGTATGGTGCGGAGGGAACAAGATCTGCGCCATCGGTGTAAAATTCTCACGGAACACGACATTGCACGGCCTGGCTCTCAACGTCGCGACGGACCTGGAGAAATTCACACGGATCGTCCCCTGCGGCATCTCCGACGCCGGCGTGGCCTCCATGGAGTCATTGGGCCGGGCGGCCACGCTCGACGAGGCGGCGGAGGCCCTCCTCCCCGAGCTCTCGTCGGCGTTGGGCGCATTCCAGCTTCGAACGGAGGGGCGATGACGAATCGAGGGACGGCCGTCGCGCCCGACGGCCGCAGGCTCTGAGAGTCGAAGCCCGCAACGCGCAGACGCCCATCGAGGGCAAGCCGGACTGGATCCGCACGACGGCGGTCGTCGGCGAGGGGTTCCAGGACATGCGCCGGCTCGTCTCCGGATCGGCTCTGCACACGGTGTGCCAGGAGGCCGGGTGCCCGAACGTCTACGAATGCTGGGAGGACCGCGAGGCGACCTTCCTCGTGGGGGGTTCGGCGTGCACGCGGCGCTGCGACTTCTGCCAGATCGCCACCGGCAGGCGGCTCCGCTCGACGCGGACGAGCCGCGCCGGGTCGGCGAGTCGGTGCGCGGCCTCGGGCTGCGCTACGCCACCGTGACCGGGTCGCCCGCGACGACCTGCCCGACTGGCGCGTCCTGGATCTACGCCGAGACGTGCAGGCAGATCCACGGCCAATGCCCCGGCACCGGCGTGGAGCTGCTCGTCGACGACTTCCAGGGGACCTCGCCGCATTGAAGGCGGTGATCGACTCCCGCCGGAGGTCTTCGCCCACAACCTGGAGACGGTGCCGCGCATCTTCAAGAGGATCCGCCCGCCTTCCGCTACGAGCGCTCGCTGGACGTCATCGCCATGGCCTCCGAGGAGGGGCTGGTCACCAAGTCAACCTCATCCTCGGCATGGGGGAGACGCGAGGAGATCGAACAGGCCATGGCCGACCTCCGCGACAATTCCTGCGACCTGCTGACGATCACCCAGTACCTGCGCCCGTCCGCCCTCCACCACCCGATCGACCGCTGGGTCAAACCGCAGGAATTCCTGGACTTGCAGAGGCTCGAGGGAGCGGATGGGCTTCGCCGGCGTCATGGCCGGGCCGCTCGTACGCTCCTCCCTACCGCGCGGGCCACCCTGTGCGGCAAGGCGATGAGAGCGAAAGGCCGGCCCCTGCCCGAGGGGATGGAGCACCTCGCCGAGCCGATGACAGCCCGCCGGGAGGCGAGCTCGCTCTCGCGAGGCCGCGGAGCGCGGGCGGCCGGGCACGCCGGAGCCGGACGCGGCTGCGCCTGACGGCCGGGCGCCGCGGAGCCCGCGGCCCACCGCGGGCTCCGATCGGAACGGGTACCGATCTCCCGCCTCGCCGCGCGAAGATCGGGCGCGGCGGGCACCGCGCACCCCGGTCGAGGGGCTTGAGCGCCTGCGAGGGTCAGTCGAGCTCCCAGTACCCCCGGAGGATCGCGGCCAGGGCCCACGAGTCGCGGAGATGAGAGACCTCGCGCACGGGTGCATGGACAGCAGCGGGACGCCGACGTCGACGGTGTCGATCCCCAGGCGCGTGGCCGTGGACGGGCCGATGGTCGAACCGCAGGGAACCGCGTTGTTGGACACGAACTCCTGGGTGGGCTGGCCGGCCCGGCGGCAGGCCCGCAGCCACAGGGCCTGGCCGGGCCCGTCGGAGGCGTAGCGCTGATTGGCGTTGAGCTTGACCACGGGGCCCCCGCCCGCCACCGGATAGTGGCAGGGCTCGTAGTACTCCGGGTAGTTCGGGTTGACCGAATGCCCGGCGTCGGCGCTCACGCAGCTCGATCCGGCGAGCATGCGGAAGTACTCGTCCCGCTCGCGCCCAAGGCCAGAGCGGTGCGCTGGAGGACGCGCTCGAGAGCGGGCCGTTGGCGCCCGTCGTCGTCGAGGGCCGACCTCCTCGTGGTCGAAGGCCGCCAGGACGGCGATCTCGCGGCTGTCGGCGGCGAGCAGGGCGGTCAGCGAGGCGTGGACCGAGACGAGGTTGTCCTGCCGCTGGGCGGCGAGGAACTCTGAGCCGACGACGGCCGGGGCCTGGGTGTCGTAGGCGTAGGCGTCCATGCCGACGACGTCGCCGAGAGGGCCGCCCCGGCGGCCTCGAGCGATCCGCCCGAGGATGGAACGGTCCCCCGTCGCCCAGACCGGGTGCAGATGCCGCTGGCGGTCGAGCGTCAGCGCGTCCTCGCGGTGCAGATGCGGGGGCGAGCTGCGGGACGAACATGACCGGTTCCCCGGTCGAGAAGAGGCGCTCGGCGCCGTCGGCGCAGATCAGGCGCCCGGCGACGCCCAGGTCGCGGTTGAGCCAGGCGTTGGGGACGAGCCCGCCGTAGGGTTCGACGTCCCACCTGCGAGAATCCGTGGGCGCGGGGTGCGGCTGCGGCTGAGCTTGAGGCTGGGCGAATCGTGTGCGAGCCGACGACGCGGAACCGGCTGGACGGCCCGGCGCCCTCCGGCACCCACCAGGCGACCACGGCCCCGCCCGCCGGAGGTAGTGCCCTCCCGGCCGTGCGGACCACGGCTCCTCTTCGCGTTGGCGGGCGTATCCGGCCGCGTCGAGCCGCCGAGACGCCTCGTGCGCCGCGTGGTACGAGCTCGGCGAGGATTCGATGAACCCGCGGAGATCCGCGGCGTGGCCGAGCATCGGGTCGTCGATTCCACCGTCCATGGCCCATCAGTCTAGCGGCGCGTCCGGCGGCGCGCGGGGAGGACAGGCGGAGCCGGCGGAAACTGGCATTGCCATCTACTTGGCAATGCATATATACTGGCGTGACCAATTACCGACGGATCGAGGCCCATGGCCGTCGAAGCGACCCAGTTGCGCAAGGGAGTGCTCGAGCTGGCCACGCTCGCGCTCCTGGAGCCCAGCCGGATGTGCGGCGCCGAGATCGTCGCGTCCTTGGCATCCACGAAAGGGCTGGCCGCCAAGCCGGGCACGGTCTACCCGCTCCTGTCGCGGCTCGCCCAGTCGGGACTCGTGACGACGGCGTGGGAGCGGTCGCCCAGCGGGCCGCCGCGCAAGTACTACACGATCACCGCGAAGGGCCGGACGGCCCTCGCCATCCAGGCCGCCGTGTGGCGAGACATGGCGGCCGCCCTCGATTCGATCCTGGGAGGACGACATGCCGGGTGAAGCAGACCGCCGCCTCGACGCGGCGGCGAGAGCTACCTCGACGCAATCGCACGCGAACTCGCCTCCGCCGACCTGCCGGAAAGGCAGCGGGGCGAACTGCTGGCGAACGTGCGCGAACTACTGGCCGCAGGAGCGAGCCCCGCGGCCGTCGGAGCCGCGGAAGACGTCGTCTCGGCCTACGCCGAGGGCGGCCGACGGCGCGGACGGAGCCCGCGATCCCGGCGGCTCGGGCGTCTGGGACCCGGCCAGCGGCAGGCTCCTCGCGCCCAAGCCCCGCGGCGGCGGCTCGAACCTCGCCTGGGGAGGGATCGCCGCCAGGCTCGGCCTCCTTCGCCCCGACGACGTCGACGAGGACGTCCTGGCCGCGATCCCCGACTCCACGATGGCCGTCGTGCGATGGCTCCCCGCGGGCTTCGCCGCAGCCTCGCTCGCGGCCGCGGAGGCGATCCGGCGGCGGCGGATCCGCGTCCCCTGCGGGCCTCCCTGGCCGGCCGGATCAAGTCGAGCGCGTCGCCCTGCGTGGGGCGCCGCCCTGATCGCCGTCCCCGCGGCCGCCCTCGGGTCCGTCTCCGTCGTCCCCGCCGCGGACCGGATGACTCTGCTCACGCGCAGCGCCAGGATCGCCTCCCTCAACGCGGGGATACTGGCCCAGCGCCCTGCTGGGCTTCACGCAGAGGGACGGGCGCGTCAGGCCGTCGGCCTTCCTCGCGCTGACGGCCGCCTCCGTCTGCGTCGAAGGCGCGGTCCTCCTCCTGGCGACGAAGGCCGGGCTCCGACGGGTCGCAGCCTCCGACGGCGCCGCTTCGGACGAGGGCGCGTCGAGCCGGGAAGGAGGCCGGCCGTGAACGCCGCCGTCATCGTCACCCGGCCGTGGAGCGACCTGTCCCCGCAGATCAAGGCCTTCATGCTCGTCGCCGTCGCCTGCCAGCTCCTCCCTGGCCGTCGTCGCGCTGGTCGTGTGGTGGCGCACTCCCGCCGACCTCATGCCCTCCCCGGGCAGGGCCGTGTGGGCCGCCGTCATCGTCATGGTGCAGATAGGCGGGCCGATCCTCTTCCTCGCCCTGCGCGCCGCAGCGGCCCGCAGGGCCCGGGAGGCCGTCGCCGAGCCGCCTGGCGGGGGACCCCGGGCGCGCAGAGACGCTGTCCGGGACGGTCGACGCCTTATACGGGGACGGGGAGCCGCGATGAGCGCGGCGGTCTCCTTCACCGGAGTCTCCCGGAGCTTCGGGAGGACGCGGGCGCTCGCGGACGTGAGCTTCCAGGTGCCGGAGAACTCGGTGTGCGCGCTGCTCGGCCCCAACGGCGCGGGGAAGACGACGGCGATAAGGGCCCTGCTCGGACTGGCCCGCACGGACGCCGGCGAGATCTCGGTGCTCGGCGAGCGGCCCGGCAGCCTGGCGGCGCGCTCCCGCCTCGGATACCTCCCGGACGTCCCCGCCTTCCCCGCCTGGATGACCGCCCGGGAGTACCTGGAGGCGAGCGCGCGGCTCGCCGGCGTTCCCGCCTCGACGGCTGGCCGGCGGATCGACGCCCTGCTGGAGACGGCGGGCCTCTCCTCGGTCCGCCAGCGCATCGGAGGGTACTCGCGCGGCATGAGGCAGCGGCTCGGCATCGCCCAGGCGCTCATCGGCGCACCCGGTCTGCTCGTGCTCGACGAGCCGACCTCGGCGCTCGACCCGGCGGGGCACCGGGAGGTCCTGGAGCTCATCGAACGCCTCTCGGGGCGCACGACCGTCCTCCTGTCCTCGCACAACCTCGCCGAGGCCGACCGGGTCGCCACGCACGCCGTCGTCCTGAGGGCGGGGCGGGTGCTGGCGTCCTCGCCCGTGGCGGATCTGCGGCGACGCGCCGGCGCGCTGTCCCTGCTGCTGCGCGCGGACGCGGACGCCGACGCGGACGCGGTCCTGGCCCGCCAGCCGTGGTGCAGGGCGTGCGCCGCGAGGGCGGGGACCTCGTCCTCCTGGTCTGCGACGAAGACGCAGCCGCCCACTCGATCCCGGCGCTCGCCGCCGAACGCTCCTGGGGCGTCAGGGCCCTCATCCCCTGGAGCGAAGCCTGGAAGACGTGTTCCTGGCCCTGACGTCGGATCAACGGGGCGCGGTCCGGCCGGGGCCCCGACCGCGGAGGACCGTCCGAGTCCCCCGCCGCATCCCGGCCGGGCGATCACGGGCGGGGCGCGGCTCCGCAGAGAGGAGAGGACCGATGACCGGATTCGCATCCCTGTTCGCCGTGGAGGCGCGGACGATGTGGCGGACCTGGCACCGCTACGCCCCTGCCCGTCGTGCCTCGTCTTCCTCGCGGCGCTGTCGGTGGCGCTCTCGCGCTTCGCCCCCGAGCTGTTCAAGGCCCTCGCGGGAGAGGGCTTCAGATCGAGCTCCCCGAGCCGAGCCCGGACCAGTCCTACGCCCAATGGGCGAAGAACCTCACCCAGACGGGCGTCTTCCTCGTCATCTTCTCGGGCGCCGGCGCGACGTCGGCCCTCATATCGAGCGGGAGGGCCCAGCTCCTGGCCGTTCGCCCCGTCTCCCGGGCGGCCCAGCCCGTCGCGGCCTTCCTCGCCCGGGCGCTGGTGGTGGGCTCGTCGTGCCTGGCCGGCGCCGCCGTCGTGTGGGTCAGGGACGTTCGCCGCCTACTCCGAGGCGCCCGTCGCCCCGCTCGCAGCCGCGAGCTGCTCCTGGATCGTCTGCGCCCTCGCGTTCCTCGCGATCTCGGTGGGGCTGTCGGCGATGATCGGCTCGACCCTGGGCGCGGTGGGCGCGAGCATCGGCGTGTACGTCGTGCACGCTGCTGGCGCTCGCCGAACCCGGCCGGTATTCGCCCGCGGGCCTGGTGAGCCTGCCGTCCGCCATCGCCTCGGGCGGCGGGGGCCCGGTCGCGGCCCCGCTGACCGCCGGGGCCCTCGCGGCCGCCGCGATCCTGGCGCTGGGGGCGCGCCCTTCGCCAGGCGAGGCTGTAGGGGCTCGCGAGGCAGGCGTCCGGCGGTCGGGAGGCTCGGCGGTCACCGCGTGACGACGCCGGGCCTCACATGCCCACCTCGGGGCGACGCCCCAGGCGCGGCACGGCGCCCAGGGGACGAAGCCTTTGCGTTCGTAGAGGGCCTGGGAGGCGGCGGTGGTCGATTCGAGGTGCACGGCCTCCTCCCCGCGTTCTCGACGGCCCGGTCGAGCAGCGCGAGCCGAGTCCCCTCCCCGCCGTTTCGGTCACCGCGATGTAGCCGAGATACCAGTGGGGAAGACGGGGCGGGCCTTCTGGACGGCCGCCTCGGAACGCCAGAGCCGCCAGAACGAGCGCCCGAGCGCGGCATGAGGCGGGCCTCATGAACGGGCCCGCGGACCGGGCGGCGTCCGGGGCAGCATGAGGATCGCGCCGAGCGGCGCCCCGCCGTCCACGGCCACGTCGACTCGGCCGTGGACGATGTACTCGTATTCGAGCTCGAAGGCGAACAGGCCGGCCAGGACGCGGAGCCCGTCCTGTCGCGGGAGAGCCGGTCGAGGAAGACGGGGTCGCGCGAGAACGCCTCGGCGAGCATCCCTCGCGATGCCGGGGACGTCGCGCTGCGCCGCCCGCCTGATCTCCACGCCCGGTCTGTCCATGGTTCGCTCCGTTCTCCGAGGGTTCCCCGGCTCGGGCAATCCTACCGTCAGGCCGGCGCCTGGTCGGCCCCGCCCTCCCGAAGCCCCGACTCCCCGTCCGGTCCCCGTCGGCGGCCGCATCCTCCGTGGGAGCGCCCTCGCCGGTGGCCGATCCACCGGTCGCCGGCCGGCGGATCCGCCGCCTGACTCGCGTCCAGGCGACGCCCAGGATGAGGAACCAGACCGGTGACCGCCAGCGCGTTGCGCGTATCGGCCTTTGGTGGTCAGGGGCGAGGACGACGAACGCGAAGAAGGCCAGGACCACCCACGGCATGAAGGCGGCGCCGGGCATGCGGTAGGCCGATGCACGATGGGCGTCGGGTGCCGGCGGCGGTAGAGGATGTAGCAGACGAGGATGACCGACCAGACGAACAGGAAGAGGACCGAGGAGACCGTGGTGACGAGCGTGAAGGCGCGCATGACGCCGCCGGACAGGGTCAGCAGGTGGGCGCAGCAGATGATGACGACCGTCACGATCAGCCCGGCCCACGGCACGCCGCCGCGCGTGAGCCTGCGGAAGACGCTCGGCGCCATCCTCTTGTGGGCGAGCCCGAAGACCATGCGGGAGGTCGAGTAGATCCCGGAGTTGCACGAGGAGGACGCCGAGGACAGGACGACGGCGTTCATGACCGAGGCGGCCGCCGACAGCCCCGCGAGCCCGAAGAGCCGGACGAAGGGAGACTTCTCCGGATCGACCTGGTCCCACGGGTGACGCACATGATCACCGCGAGCGCCACGACGTAGAAGAGCAGGACCCGCACGGGGATGGCGTTGATGGCCCGCGGCAGGGTGACGCGGGGGTTCTCGGTCTCGGCGGCCGTGGTGCCGACCAGTTCGATGCCCACGAAGGCGAAGACGGCCAGCTGGAAGCCTCCGAGGAAACCCCTGCACGCCGTTGGGCAGGAAGCCGCCTCGATCCCACAGGTGCGCGATCGAGGCCTGGGTGCTCGTTCGGCGAGGTGAAGCCGGTGACGACCATGAAGATCCCGGCCGCCACGAGGGCGACGATCGCGACGAGCTTGATGATCGCGAACCAGAATTCGATCTCGCCGAACAGCTTGACGGTGGCGAGGTTCATGAGGAGGAGGACGAGCATGACCGCGACGGCCAGCAGCATGGACACCCAGATCCTCTCCTTTCCGACCCACAGCTGCCAGTAGCCGGTGATGGCTATGATGTCGGCCATGCCGATGACCACCCAGGTGAACCAGTAGGTCCATCCGACGAGGAAGCCCGCCCAGGGTCCGAGGATGTCCGCCGCGAAGTCCTGGAAGGAGCGGTACTCGAGTTTGTGTAGGAGGAGCTCGCCCATGGCTCGCATGACGAAGAAGAGCATGAGGCCGATGACCGTGTAGACGAGGAGGATCGACGGGCCGGCGACGCTGATCGACTTCCCGGCGCCGAGGAAGAGGCCCGTGCCGATCGCCCCGCCGATGGCGATGAGCTGGATGTGGCGGTTGCTCAGCCCTCTGCGGAGGTGCTCGCCCGCCCCGTCGGGCGGATCGCCGCCGAGAATATCGCCGCCGAGAATCCGGGCGAGCGCCGCGCGCCGCGTCCCTTCGCCTTCCTGCCCGTCATCTTCCTCCTGGACCGTGGGCGCGGACCGCGCCGGTGCATGCATCGGCCGGCCCTTCTGCGGGATGCGGCCGTCGCCGGACGAACCGCGCGCTCGACCCTATCTCACATGTGAGAAATGTCTGCTGCGGCCCGTCGCTCGCCGAGACGCACACGCCGGTAGCCTACGATTCCAGGCATACGCCCATGAGCGGACCCGGCGATCACCGGCGCACCCATTGGCCTGGCTGCTGAGGATCCATCTTCCGGCGCATCCCGCCGAAGGCTCCATGGTACGACACGAAAGCTCACAATGACGAGAATCACGATCTTCCAGCCGCATCCCGAGTGCCCTCCCGACAGGCTGGCCGAGTGGCTGCCGGACGTCGACTGCGGCACCGTCCGCCTGTGGGAGGAGCCCGTCCCGCAGGCGTCCTCGTGGGGCGACGGCGCCGTCGTGCTCGGCGGCCCCATAGGCGCCCACGATGCCGCGCGGCATCCGTGGATCGGGGATCTGGCGGAGGGACTGCGCGAGGCGGTCGGCGCGGGGCTGCCGGTGCTCGCCATCTGCCTGGGCCACCAGATCCTGGCCGCCGCCCTCGGCGGCCGAGTGAGCGTCGGCGACAGGCGCAGTCGCGAGAGGGGGCGCAGTCGATCGTCCTGCTCGACTCGTGCGCGTGCGACCCGGTGCTCGGCCGGCTGCACGAGTCCACGGCCCTGGGCGACGGCGGCGTCATCGCCTACCAGTGCCACGACGACGCGGTCGCCGAACTCCCGGCCGGGGCCACTCTCCTGGCCAGCTCCCAAGCCTGCCCCTGTCCAGGCCTTCCGCCTCGGCAACGCGCTCGGGGTGCAGTTCCACCCGGAGGCCACGCCCGAGCGGATGCTCATGTGGCGGGCGCGGGACGGCATGGCCGACCCCGGCTTCATCCGCGGCATCGAGGCGGTCGACCCGCGGGTCGCCGCCTCCGGGAGCCTCATCGTCCGCGCCTTCGCCGCCCAGTGCGCGGCGCACGAACGAGTGGCGGTCTGACGCCCGCGGGGAGCCGCGCGGAAGGCGCTTTCGAGGCCGGGAGAGGCTCAGTCCACCGGGAAGGTCAGGACGATCCGGCCGCGCTGGCCTCCCGCCTCCAGGAGGCGGTGCGCCTCGGCGGCCTGCGACGCCGGCAGGACGGGGCCCAGGCGGATGCTCAGCGTCCGAGACTCGATCAGGTCGCGCAGCCCGGCCATGGCTGCCTGGTCGGTGGCGCGCTTGCGCACGGTCAGCGGAAGAAGGGTGATGCCCCTGCCGGGGTCGTCCTGCGAGACGGGCCTCAGGATCGAGACCCGCCCGCCGTCTCGCACGGCGCCCAGGAGATCCACAGCGATCTGGGCGGTGTCGGCGACGGCGTCCACGCCGTCGAGGGGCCAGGGCGCGCGCCTCGGCGACGACGTCGGCTCCCCGGGGATGAAGTCCTCCGCCCCGAAGCCCCGGACCAGGCTTTCGTCGCCGGCGCCCGCCAGCGCGATGACGTGCAGCCCTCGGCGTAGGCCAACTGGGTGATGTAGCCTCCCACCGATCCGGCCGCACCGGTCACGAGCACCGTCGCCCCCGGGCGGGAGGGCGAGGGCGTCGAGCGAGTTCCGGGCGGTCAGAGCGTTCAAGAGGAAGGCGGCCGCCTCGGAGGGCGTGGCGTTCGCGGGAGCGCGCACGGCCGAGACGGCCGGCACGACGACAGCCTCGCTGTAGCCGCCGCGGGAGCCGGAGAAGGCGACGAATGCCACGACCCGCGCTCCGACGGCCAGGTTCTCCTGCCCGCCGGACGCCCCCTCGCCGACCTCTTCGACGACTCCGCAGACGTCCATCCCGGGGACGTAGGGAGGGGTGATGCCCTCGTAGAGCGCGGCGAGCCCCCTCCATGGCCGACACTGGGGTGCATGAGTTTCAGTGATGCCCTCGTAGAGCGCGGCGAGCTCTCCGCTGCGGGCCATGGCGTCGACGGGGCCACCCCGCGGCGTCGACGCGGACGAGGATCTCCCCGGTCCCGGACGGGGGTCAGGGCAGCTCTACTTCGTGGAGGACCTCAGGGGCCTCCGTATGTGTCGAATCCGATGGCGCGCATGGCGACTCCTAACTTCCGGCGGCGCACGCTCGGAGCCTCCGGTGCGCAACCGAGGGCTCCGGCGCATGCCGGAGAGGACGGTGCGCTCGAACACCGGAGACGGCGTGCCTGGCATCAGCATACGGAATCCCGCCTCGCCTGTGGGAGACCGGCGAGACGAGTCGCCGGGGCCGGCGGCGTCCCGCGGCGTTCCGGTGGATCCGACGATCCGGCGCCGCGCTGACTCCGCGGCCTTCCACGACGCCCCGCGGGGAATCCTGCAACCACCCTGTCCCGCAGAACAACCGATCGGCCTTCCACGGTATCCCGGGGAATCCCCTAGGGTGGTGTCAGCGGGGCCGTGGCTCGTCCGCCGCCCCGCCTGAGAAGGCTCCAGGGCGCCGGACGCCGTATCGGATCGGGCCCGCGCCCCGCCGACGCCGAAGACCGACTGGAAGAAACCAAGGGACTAGGGAAGGAGCTTCGCCATGCGCGGAGTCGTCATGCACGCCCCCCGAGACGTGAGAGTCGAGGACCGGGAGCAGCCGCAGATCGTCGAACCCACCGACGCGATCATCGAGGTCGCCGCAGCCTGCATCTGCGGCTCGGACCTGTGGTCCCTACCGCGGGCTGGAACCCGCGGACAACCGCCCCATGGGGCACGAGTACGTCGGGACGGTCACCGAAGTCGGCTCGGCGGTCAGGAACGTCAAGCCGGGCGACTTCGTCGTCGGCTCCTTCTGCATCTCGGACGACACGTGCGAGATCTGCCGGAGCGGCTACCAGTCCCGCTGCGTCAACGGCGGGTTCATGAGCGACACCCAGGCCCAGTACACGCGGGTCCCGCAGGCCGACGGTACGCTGGTGGTCGTGCCCGGCGGGCGCCCCGACGACGAGGCGACCGTCGCCTCCCTGCTCGCCGCCTCGGACGTCCTGGGCACCGGATGGTTCGGCGCCGTGGCAGCCGAGGCCGGCTCAGGGCAAGACCGTCGCCGTCGTGGGCGACGGCGCGGTGGGCTCATGGCCGTCCTGGCGGCCAGCCAGCTGGGAGCCGACCGGGTCATCGCCATGTCCAGGCACGAGGACCGCGCTGCGCTGGCACGGGAATTCGGAGCCACCGACGTGGTGGCCGAGCGCGGCGGGAAGGCGTGGCCGAGGTCAAGGAGCTGACCGGCGGGCTCGCGCGCACAGCGTCGTCGAGGCCGTGGGCACCCAGCAGTCGATGATGCAGGCGATCGGCGCCTGCCGGCCCGGCGGGCACGTGGGCTTCGTCGGCGTCTCCCACGGCGTGGAGATCCCCGGCCAACCGCTGTTCTTCGCCGAAGTGCACCTGCACGGCGGCCCGGCCCCTGTCCGCCGGTTCCTCCCCGACCTGATCGACCGGATCCTCAAGCGCGAGATCGATCCGAGCAAGGTCTTCACCATGCGCCTCCCGCTGGAGGATGCGGCCGAGGATACAAGGCCATGGACCAGCGCCGCGCTGTCAAGGTCCTGCTCAGGCCCCGGGATAGGAGTCTGTTCGGCCGGCTCGGCGGCCCCGGGCCCTGCGGACGGCCGGGAGAGGGCTCCCCGACCCCGCGGGGCCTGCTCGCCTCCCTCAGCGGGTCGCCTCGTCGAGGGGACCTCAGGGGTCGGGCTGGCGGGTGATGCGGTTGCGCAGGTCGCGCCGGACGATCTCGATGGACCAGAGCCAGATCGCGTGGCCGAAGACCTCGGAGAGGTGCTCCTCGAGGGGCTGGTCCCACGGCGCGGGCACGGTGCCCATGGCCGGCATGGCCACGACGTGAAAGACGAACCATGGGGCCAGGCCGAACGCGGCGCCCTGCCACAGCTTGATCTGCGGGTACCTCTCGGCCGCCAGGCAGTAGAGCAGCGCGAAGAAGAGCGAAGCCGAAGTGGACGGCGAAGGAGTAGATCGGCAGCTCGTTGCCGTTGAAGCCGACCGTCGTATGGCTCGTCTCGGGCGACACGCCCAGCTGCTGGAGCAGCTCCTGGGGAGGGTTGGTCGCGTTGCGGGCGGGGTGCGCGGAGGGAAGGAACCTCCCAGCCGAACTTGACGACGGCCGAGAAGAGGCCGGCGATCAAGCCGACGAGGGCCGCCACCCGGTAGCGACGGCGGGCCGGGTCGGTGACGTGGAGTGTGAGCATCGGGCTTCCTTTGCGATCGCGATTCGTGAACGTTCGCCGGGTCCCGCCCTCGCGGACCGCGGGGCCCCCGAGCGAGCTGTCCGCGCCGGCGGTCCGGCCCTCCCACGCTATCGGCGCGCCCGCGAGTCGGGGTCGAAGCGCGCCGAAGCGGCGGGCGGCGGGCCTCTCTCCCACCGGGCGATGGGACCCTCTCGGCCGAGCCGGCGACGGGAGGCAGCAGAGCCGGTAGTCTTCCCTCGACACCCCTTCGCTCAAAGGAACGGCATGGCTCTGGGACTCGCAGGCTCTCCTCGACGACATCGCGGCGCTGGTCAAGGCCACCGCGGCCAGTCTGGACGACATCGCCGCGGGGGCGGTCAAGGCCAGCACGAAGGCCGTGGCCGTCGTCGTCGACGACACCGCCGTCACCCCGCAGTACGTGGAAGGCATCGACCCGAGCGCGAACTGCCGATCATCAAGCGGATCGCCACCGGATCCCTCGTCAACAAGAGCGTCATCCTCGTCCTGGCGCTGCTCCTGTCGGAATTCGCGGCCTGGGGCTGGCCCCGCTCCTCATGCTCGGCGGGACGTACCTGTGCTTCGAGGGCGCGCACAAGATCTGGGACAGGCTGGCGGGCCACCGCGCCGAGGCTGCCGTCACGCAGAACGCCCAGGCGGAGGACGCCATCGTCAAAAGCGCGGTCCGCACCGACTTCATCCTGTCCGCCGAGATCATGGCGATCGCCCTCGGCGAGGTCGCCGGGGATTCCCTTCCGCTGCGCGCGGCGGCGCTGGCGATCGTCGCCGTGGTCATCACGGCCCTCGTCTCACGGCGTGGTGGCGCTCCTGGTCAAGGCCGACGACGCCGGCCTCGCGCTCGCCCGCAGCGACAGCCCCTTCGCCCGGAGGGCCGGCTGCGCCGTCGTCGCGGCGATGCCCCGGGTCCTGTCCGGCATCACGGCCGTCGGCGTGGCCGCCATGCTGTGGGTGGGCGGCCATCTGCTCGTCTCCGGGGCGGCCGAACTCGGATGGCGCGCCCCGCATGACGCCGTCGCGGCGATCGCCGCCGCCGTCTCCGGCCCGGCGCCGCTGCACTGGCTCGTCGAGACGGCCTGCTCGCTCGTCGCCGGCTTCGCCTGGGGAAAGCGTCTTCGTCGGCGTACAATCCGCGGTGTCGGCCATGCGCCGCGGTTCGGGGCGGACGGATCGCTGACTGCCGTATCCGATCCGCCGTTTCCCCGTCCTCCGATCAGCTTCCCCGCCCGTTCAAGGAGAGTTCCCGTGAGCACGAACGACGCTTCGAACCACCCTCGTGCGGCCGCCCCGCCCGATCAGTCGGCGCCCCCGGCGGTCAGCGCCAGCCCCCGCGGAAGGCGGCGCAGCCTCGTCCGACGCCCCTGGGCAACGGCCGGGCCGGCCGATCGCGCGGGTCGGCGTCCTCCTCGACGGCGTCCGCTGGGTCGCTCCCGCCACGGACGGCGGAGAACGCCTGAACGGCCGGGAGAAGGCGATCCTGAGCGCCGACCGCGTCCTGACCGGCGGGCGCCAGGGCCGCGAGCTCGACGTCCTGGACGCAGGCGGCCTCTACATCGAGGGCACGCGCATCGCCGCGGTGGGCCGCGCCGCCGACCTGCTCGCCGCCCACCCGCACGCCCGGCACGTGAACTTCCCCGGGGCGACGCTCATGCCCGGCCTGATCGAGACCCACGCCACCTGGCCACCTCAGGGCACCGACGTGGAATATCCGGACTACGGCCCGGACGAGGTGGCCTGCCTGACCCTCAACGCGGCCGCCTCGGCGCGGGAACTGCTCAGCATCGGGGTCACGAGCGTCCAGAGCCTGGGGGCGCGCCACTACGTCGACGTCGCCCTGCGCGACGCAATCGAGGCCGGGGCCCTGCGAGGCCCGCGCGTAGCTCGCCTCCGGCCCCCAGATCACCACGACCGCGGGGCATTCGTGGCAGGCGGGGGCCGAGGTGGACGGACTGGACGGCATCCGGCGCGAAGTGCGCGCGCACCACCGGCGGGGCGTGGACGTCGTGAAGGTCATGGCCACCGGGGCTTCACCACCGACGGCTCGGCGCCGTGGTTCGCGCAGTTCTCACAAGACGAGCTGGCCGTCCTGTTCGCCGAGGCGCACCGGCTCGGCAAGCGGACCGCCGCCCACGCGCACGGGACCGAGGGCATCGAACGCGCCGTCGCGGCGGGGTGGACTACATCGCCCACGCCTCGTTCGTCTCCCCTCCGGGCGCAGCGTCTTCGACCCGCGGCTGGCCGACGCGATCGCGGAGGCGGGCGTCTACGTCGACACGACGAGCACCGCCGACCTTCCCGAAATCGTCCGCAGGGATGACTCCTACCGCCCTCCCGTTCGCGAGCTCCACGAGCACGGCGTGCGCATCGTCGCCGGCCACGACTCGGGCATACCCGGGGTCCCCACCGCGCCTACGTGGCCGGCCTGGAGGCGCTCGAAGCCTTCGGCGTCCCCCGCACCGACGTGCTCATGGCCGCCACGAGCGCGCCGCCGCCGCGATCGGCCTGGCCGGGATCACGGGCTTTCTGACGCCCGGCTACGACGCCGACGTCATCGCGGTGGCCGGCGACCCCCGCGACGGCCTGGGGGCTCTGCGCGACCTGCGCATCGTCGTCAGCCGCGGCCGCGAGTTCGCCCCCGACGCCCTGGCGCCGGTGCGAGGACTCGGCGAAGAGGTCGAAGGCGACCGCGCCGTCCTCGGCCCGGCCGTCACCCTCGCGGCGTGGCGCGAACGGGCCGCCGCGCAGCCGCCCATCCCCGGACGTAGACCTACCGCACACGCCGTCGGCATCGGCGGACCAGGCCGGCGAACCCCCGGGAGACGAGCCCGGCTAATCCCTCCGAACGGTGGATGCTCAGCCCGCGGGGCCAGCATAGACTCTTCACGGTTCGCGGCCGACGCGAGCCGCGCACACCCCGGCGCGCGTGCGGCGCGCCGCGTACATCCAGGAGCCCACATGGCCGTTACCGCCACCGTCTTCACGACTTTGGCCTGCCTTCTCCACGTCTTCATCTTCTACATGGAGTCCCTCGCCTGGGCCGGGCCGAGGGCGCGCACGGCCTCGGCATGACGGCGGAGCAGGCCCGCAATACGCAGAGCTGGCCTTCAACCAGGGTTTTACAACCTCTTCCTCGCCGTCCAAGCGGGCGTCGGCGCCCTCTCCTTCCTCCTCGGGCACCGCGGGATCGGCGCGGCCCTGATCTTCGCGGGCGCCGGCTCGATGCTCGCGGCCGCGGCCGTCCTCTTCGTCTCCTCGCCCGGCAAACGGGGCGCCGCCTCCAAACAGGGCTTCTTCCCCGCGATGGCGATCGCCTTCCTCACCGCGTCGCTCCTGACCTGATCGTCCGCGCAGCCCACGGCTCCCCGCCCCGCGGCACACACCCTTCACTTCGCACCATCGCCCGGCGACGTAGCCGCGGCGCGGTCTCACCCATGCCGTCTTCCGGCCCTCATCACCTCCTCCAGCGCGGAAAGCCGCGCTCGTACCACCGGAGTGCCACATGCCCCTTCCCTCCCGCTCGTCCGTGGCGACGACCATGCGCTACGCAGGGTTCGTGCTCGGCGTCGCGATCGCCTTCGCAACCCTCACACTCCCTAGTCGCCAGCCTCGCCCCCGGGCATTCCGTCCGGCAGGAGGGAGCGGGATTCGCCTGGGGCAATTACGGCAGCTGGATCGTGCTCGCCTCGCTGGCCGGGCTGGCGCTCTCGCTCCCTCTGGCTCCCCAACGGGCCTGCCGGATCGCCGGAGGCTGGTCGCCTGCGTCGCCCCTCGCAGGATCGGTGACGCAGGTGGGGCGCATAGCGCCGCCGCGGCCGCGAACGGAGGACGCGTCGACCCTTTGGCCGCGCTCGACCTGTCCTCGCCTGCGCACCCCGAGGCCGACGGCTGGCTCACCCTACAACGTCGTCGACGGGCGCGCGATGAGGATCGGCGTGTGGAAGCCGCGCCTTCCGGAGAGGAACGCGCCGGTTCTCTACCCGTCCACCGGGGAGGGTGGAACGACGGATGGGCGACGCCCGCAGCAGCGGCGCCGAGGCGGACTGGTGGCGCAACCGCGGCTACCTCGTCTTCAGCGTCGAATATCGGCTGGCCAGCGCAGCCTACGCGACGTGGGACAAGGCTCCGGCCGACGTGGCCTGCGGGTTGGGGTGGGTGCGCAGCACGCCTCCGACCTGGGAGGCGACCCGAAGAGGATCGTGGTCCTCGGCGCGTCCGCCGGCGGCAATCTCGCGCTCAATCTCGGGTATCAGGCCTCCATGGGCCCAGGCGCGGCCCTCGTGCGGGGTCTCGGTGCCCGGTTCCCGCCGCGGTCGTCGCCACGTCCCCGATCGTCGACCCCCAGTACGTCTACGACCACGGCCAGGCCGTCGGCGGCAGGGAGACGAAGACCCTCATCGAGAACTACATCGGCGGCAGGCCCGACCGCCACGCCGACCGCATGAGGGCGATCTCCACGGACACGTACCTGTCGCGCGACGCTCCGCGGACCCTCGTCGTCGAGCCGGAGGAGGACGGGTACGTCCCCGCGGAGAGCGTCTTCAGGTTCTGCGACCGCGCCAGGACGGCGGGTGTGAATGTGACGACTGTGAGGATGCCGGTGTACAACCACTTCTCCAGCTATGGCAACTCCCTCGCCGGGCAGGCCAACCGGTCGGTCTCGCACGCGTGGCTGTCCCGGTTCCTGTGAGGGGCCGGCCGACAGCCGGCGCCGGCCCGCAAGACCCCGCTTGCGCGGCGACGCAGCGGCGCCCATACTGTTCCTGGCCGTCGGACGACGCGGTCTCAGGCCGAAAGTCCCCGACGTCCTCGGTGCGTGAGCAGCGCCACCGCGCTCCGGCCCGTCCGCCGGGAGCCTACCCTCCGGTAGTTTGGCAGTTCGGCTTCCCTCGCATATCGTTGGGGAGGTTGTCAATGGGCAGCCCGCCGCAAGCGAAGGATTTGCTTTTCACCGTGCAATATGCTTGCGGTCGATGTTCTTCACGCACACGCAAAGGAGTATCCCCGTGGGCCACGCGGTACAGCCAAACGGCGCCATCCAGGAGGTCGGAGTCGACGAGCTCTTCTTCTCCGTGACGGACGGCCGAGGCGTCATCGAGTCCTCCAACGAAGTCTTCGTCAGGCTCTCCCGGTACTCGCGCGGAGAGCTCATGACCGCCCCGCACAACATCATCCGGCACCCCGAGATGCCCGGCGCGGCCTTCAGGCTCATGTGGGACACCATCGAGGAGGGCAAGCCCTTCGCCGCCTACGTCCGCAACCTCGCCGCGGACGGCACCGAGTACGACGTGTTCGCCACCGTCACCCTCTGCCGGGCCACCGCTACCTCTCGGTGCGCACCCGGCCGGTTCGCGACGACCTCTTCGACGCCGCCAAGGGGCTCTACACGAAGGTCCGCGCCTACGAGAACCAGCTGCTCGCCGACGGCATGAACCGCCGCACCGCGTCGCGGAAGGGAGCGGGCAGGCCGCCGAGCTCCTGGAAGAGCTCGGCTACAACTCCTACGAGGCCCTCCAGATGGCCGCCCTCCCGCCGAGGTCGCCCGCAGGAGGAGCTCTCGGCAGGGTTCCCCGCGGCCCGGCGCCGAGGGATGCTCAAGGATGCGCTCGACACGGTCACCGGGATCTACGACGAGCTCTCGGTGTGGATGAGGGAGCAGGACTCGCTGGCCGAACTCTCCTCGGACTGCGCCACGTCGCCAACGAGATCGAGGGCCGCCTGGGCGACGCGACGATCACCCCGAGATGCTCGCGACGATCACCGCGCACGGGCCGTCGATGACCCCGCTCGTCGAGGCCCCTCCAGGTGTGGACGTCGATGCAGAGCATCGTCGGCTCGACCCTCATCCGGCTCGTCGGCTCGCTCCGCGAACTCGACGCCACCAACGTGCGCACCCGCTTCCTCGTCGCCCTGGCCCGCCTCCACGCGACGATGCTCGCGACGTTCATAGCCCGAGCTCATCGACGGCGGCCCGGACGCCAGGGTCCGTGCCCGCCATCTGGCTGCTCACGAAGGCCCTGCGCCAGGGCCTGTACGACATGGAGGAGCAGACCGGGCGCCCACCGCCGCCTGGCCTCCAACACCGCCTGGAACATCGACCAGGCGAACTCGATGATCACCATCCCCAGCCAGGTGCTGGCCATGTGGAAAGGCGACGGCGGAGTCCACGCCGCTCCCCGACGACGTCGCCGCCCTGGTCCCGCAGATCTCCGAGGGCGTCGTCGACTACACGGGCACGGTGCTCAGGGAGTCGACGGAACTCGCCGAACGCTGCCGGGCCCTGGGCGACCAGCACGATTCGACGCGTGTGACCGAGCTCCTCCACCACGCCGAGGACCTCGCCGTCAAGATCGCCTCGCAAGGCTGAGCCGGCCTGCCGGAGGCCGCCTGGGCTCGCAGCGCCCTCGCCGCGGCGGGGACCGTCGAAGAAAAGGCGGGGACGGCGGCTTGCCATCCCCGGCGCCGAGCGGGACCCGCATCGAGACGACGCGGGCGATGCGCGGCACCAGGGAACTGGTCCTGGGCGAGCACCGAGCCGGCGACGGGCCTGAGGGCGATCACCATGAGTGCGGCTCACGGTCCCGGGCGCTCGGCCACCTCGTCGGTGTAGTCGCCGGCAACGATCTCGACGCGGTTGCCCTCGGGGTCGAGCAGGACCGCCTCGTAATAGCCGTCGCCGGTGCGCCGGGGCCCGTCGACCACGGGCACGTCGGCCGCACGCGCCCGGGCGGCCAACTCGTCGACATCGGTGCATCCGGGCAGAGCGAGAGGAGACATGGGCCCAGCCAAGAGCCTCCGACTCGGACGGGCAATGACGTCAGGGCGACTCATGAGCTCGAGCCGGGCGCCGCGCCCGCCAGCGGCATCGGGATCGAAGCTGATGATGAACGTGCGCAGGCCCGTCCGCGGGTTGTGGTACTCGCCGTTCGAGCGGCCGGAGAACCAACGGAGGTAGAAGTCGCGTACGCCGACGAGATCGGCCACCCATAGGGGCCGCGTGATCGATGCGGGACATACTCGTATCCCTGCCCGAGGCGGCTTGGACGGTCAACGGCGGCAGAACGTCCGGTGCTGCTTCAGCGCCGGTGTCTTCCCTGGCCGCTCTGCGTCGTCGAGCCCCTTCGCGCAGGCGTCATTCGTCGGCGTCGGCCGTCCGCCCGGGGCGAGCGGTGCCGCCGTGGCGCCGTATGAATGCGATCCAGGCCCGTCCCCAGCCGCTCACTCCTCGGCGGCGGACGGATGCGTCATGTCGGCCGGCACCACCCAGGCGTCGAAGTCCCCGGCGTGACGAAGCCCAGCTCAGGGCCGACTCCCGCAGCGAGAGCCCCCTTCTTGTGGGCGTTCTTGGCGATCTTGGAGGCCTTGTCGTAGCCGATGTGACGGTTGAGGGCGGTGACCTGCATGAGGTTCTTGTCCAGATTCTCCTCGATCTTCTCGAGGTTGGGCTCGATGCCGTAGGCGCAGTGCTCGTCGAAGGAGGCGCAGGCGTCGCCGATCAGCTTGACGGACTCCAGGACGCACCAGGCCATGACGGGCTTGAAGACGTTGAGCTGGAAGTTGCCCTGGGAGCCCGCGAAGCCGACGGTGGCGTCGTTGCCGAAGACCTTCGTGGCGACCATGGTCATGGCCTCGCACTGGGTGGGGTTGACCTTCCCGGGCATGATCGAGCTGCCGGGCTCGTTCTCGGGATGAGCAGCTCGCCGATCCCGTTGCGCGGCCCGGAGGCGTACCAGCGCACGTCGTTGGCGATCTTCATCAGGGCGTCGGCCAGAACCCGCAGCGAGCCGGAGACCTGGACGAGGGCGTCGTGGGCGCCGAGCGCGGCGAAGAGGTTGGAGGCCTGGGTGAACCGAATGCCGGTCTCCTCGCTGATCTTCTCCGCAGTCAGTTCGCCGAACCGCGGATGGGCGTTCAGCCGGTTCCCACGGCGGTGCCGCCGATGGCCAGCTCGCGGGCCCGGGAATCGGAGTATTCGACGCATTCCAGGGCGAAGTCGATCTGGGCGACCCAGCCGGAGAGAACCTGGCCCAGGCGGATGGGGGTGGCGTCCTGGAGGTGGGTGCGGCCGACCGCTGACGACGCCGTCGAACTCCTTCGCCTTCCTCTCCAGGGTGTCGCGCAGTCGGCGCACGCGCGGATACATGTTCGCCAGTTCGCAGACGACCGCGATGTGCATGGCCGTCGGGAAGGTGTCGTTAGAGGACTGGCCGCGGTTGACGTGGTCGTTGGGGTGGACGGGGGCCTTCGAGCCCATCTCGCCGCCCCGCGAGTTCGACGGCCCGGTTGGAGATGACTTCGTTGGCGTTCATGTTCGACTGCGTGCCCGATCCCGTCTGGAAGACGACGAGCGGAAATTCCGCGTCGAGCCGGCCGGAGATGACGTCGTCGCCCGCGGCGGCGATGAGGTCAGCGATCTCGGCGGGAAGCTCGCCGAGTTCGGCGTTCGCCCGCGCGGCGGATTTCTTGAGGACTCCCAGGGCGTGGATCATGGGGCGGCCCCAGACGAAGGTGTCGCGGCCGATGTCGAAGTTGTGCAGGCTGCGTTCGGTCTGGGCGCCCCAGTAGTGGTCGGCGGGAACCTCGATCGCGCCCATCGAGTCGGTTTCCGTACGTGTGGATTCGTCTCTGAAGTCATGGACGCAAGCCTACCGGGTTCCGTCTCCGGACGCGGGACCGCACGTCCCACCGGGATCCCGCCGGCGACGCCGGAGCGAACCCGCGTGATGCGGATCATGGCCTGCACGTGCCGCCGGGCGTGGGGCCCGAGGCCCATCTCGATTCTGCAGGAATATCGAGCCAAGCCGTATACCTTGATTGCATGTCGTTCTTCGCCCTGACCTCAGGCACTCTGCTGGCCGCCGTCGCCGTGCTCACCGCGGCCTGCTTCCTCTGGGCGATCCTGTGGGTGCCCAATCACCCGTGGACGAAGCTGTGGGCCTACGTCCAGCAGGCTCTGGCCGTCCTCCTGTGCAGCGTCCTGGCGATCTCCCTCGCCTTCCTCGCGGTCAACCGGGTGAGCCTGTGGTATTCCAACTGGCACGACCTCCTCGGGTTCCTGTCGAAGAAGCCGGCCACGCAGCAGCAGTTCGGGGCGGCGCCGCGGGAGGCTCCGCAGAGGGCGGAGGCGGCCGCCCCCTCCAAGAAGACGCCGAAGGCCCACTTCACCCAGGCGCAGCGCAATCCCCTGGCCAACGCCCAGCTGACTGGCATCAACCCCAACGCCTCGGGCGGGCAGTGGGTGAACGTCGTCGTCCCGGGTCAGGGAGAGCAGGGCGACGCGACGGTCAGGGTGTGGCTACCGCCGTCCTATCTGAAGAACCCGGACAAGGCCTATCCGGTCATCATGGCCTTCGCGGGCGTCCCCGGCTCGCCCGTCGGATTCGAGCAGCCCCTCCACACCGGCGAGGATCTCGCCAAGGCCGTCAGCGAGGGGAAGATCCGGGACTCGATCATCGTCGCGCCCAACGTGTTCCCGCGGGACCGCGACACCGAGTGCATGGACGTGGAGGGACCTCGATCGAGACGTGGGTCACGCAGAAGGTCGTGCCGTGGGTCAAGGCGAATCTCCGCGCGGAGGGGGACCCCGGGGCCTGGGCGACGTACGGCTACTCCGCGGGCGGGTGGTGCGCCAACATGTTCACGATCCGCCACCCCGAGCTGTTCAGGACGACGCTGTCGATGAGCGGCTACTACTCGCCGACCTTCCACGAGGGCGAGGCGCCCGCGGGCGCGAGGCCTCACGATCTGGGCGCGATCGCCTCCCGGACCCAGCCCCCGTGAGGATCTGGAACTATTCGGGCACCGGCGACGGGAAGTTCGAACCTCCTTCGACAAGTTCGCGCCGCAGGTCAAGGCGCCGACGTCGCTGACCTCCGTGGAAGTCGCCGGAAGCTCGCACCGGTGGCCCGTCTGGGAGGAGGCGCAGATGCAGGGCCTGGAGTGGCTGGGCAAAACCGTCCCGGCGTTCTCACCCGCCTCCGCGTAGTGAGCCGCGCGAGTCACGCAAGCCGCGGTGCGGATGGCCGGATCAGCGCGGGCTCAGCGCTTCGCGCGCAGCCTGGCGATCGCCCACAAGAGGTAGGAGACGATGAGGAAGGCCGCGATGACGGCGCCGACCGTGACCGGCCAGTCGTCCTTGGCCGGGTCGAGGAATTCGTACATCGGCTTGCCGTCCCTGCGCGCATCCCACGGATAGACGAAGAAGATGTAGGGCAGGAGGAGCGCTCCACGTCGCCGGCGAGAGGACGTGGAGCCGGCCCTGGGATCGGCCGACCGCCGCCCAGTCGACGGCCATCGCGATCGGGCAGACCAGATGCGCGAGTTTGCCGGCCGTATCGGGGTAGGCGCCCTCGAGCAGAGTCGCGAAGACGACGCCGGTGAAAATCGCCATGGACGTGGCCATTCCGCGCAGCCACGGGCTTTTTCGACTCGAAAGCGGTTCCGCCCTCCCGTCCGTATGACGAAGGGGCGGACGGCTTCGAGAGGTTGAAGAGGAAGACCGCGATGGTCGAGAGCGTCGTGAAGTACAGGAGCTGGTCGAAGACCCTGCTCGGCGCTCAGTGTTCCAGGAGAAGCCACGGCCCACCCGGAGGCCAGCGCGAGCGCCAGCCTCCACAGCCAGAGCGCCCACAGCAGCGGGCTGTCTCCCTTCCTCTTCTGCGCGTTCATTCGCCTCTCCTTCTCGCAGCAGCCCGGATCCGCCTCGGGCGTTCATCCGCTCCCTCTCGGGGCCGCCGGTCGTTCACCCTTACGTCACGCGACCCCATACGCCCTCACACGTCACGGGCGGCCCTCGGGGATCGCGCCGTCCGGGTCGGCCAGTCGGAAGGCGTCGGCGGGCTCGTCGTAGGAGACGCCGGGGTAGCGGCCGAACTGCTCCTCGCGCGCGGCGGGGACGGCGTCGAGTCGGCGCAGGGCCTCGGCGGGCGTGCCCCACGCCGCACTCGGGTCGCCGCCCGCCGGCTGTGAGGGCGCGAACCAGGCGGAATCGCGGGGCGGGGCGACCATGAGGCGCCCGGGACGGCTGCGGTCGCGCAGGGGCGCTGGCGCGCCAGGTGTGGACCGGGTGGGTCGACATCCAGTTGGCGACGTGCAGCCACAGGCCGCGTTCGGTGGCCGCGCGGTCGGCCAGGGCGTGGAGGTTGACCTGGGCGCCCAGGTACTTGCCGCCGGAGAGCAGGCCCATCACCCCGGCCACTCCGTCGGGGCGCAGTCGTAGCCGTGGTTGTCCGCCGTGTATTCCTGCGCCCTGGAGACGGCCGGGCCCAGCACCGGGACGACGTATGCGAGGCTGATGAAGAGGATGCGGAAGAAGCTGACGTGGCCGGCGGCCCAGGTGGCCCACCTCGTGGCCGATGACGAAGCGCAGGGCCTCGGGGTCCCTGGCGCCTCCCCGACTTCGAAGGCGTCGGGTGGACGACGACGAACCGCCGGTACCCGTGTCCGGACGCGTAGGCGTTGACGACGCCGTTGCCGAGCACGACGTAGGCGTCGGGCACCTTCCTCATCCCGAATCTCCGGCGGCCTCGACGACCATTCGATAGCCTTCCGGGAACTGCGTCGGGCTCATGCGGACGCCGCCCGCGCGGACCTTCGCGTAGATCACCGCCCGGACGACGGCTATGGCGAGGGCGCGAAGCCGAGGATCACGACGATGAGCGTGGGGTCGCCCGTGGGCAGGGGAGGACGACGGAGCCGCGCCAGAGGGAGGCCGTCGAAGAGCCGGTCGCCCGGCTCGACGGCGAACAGCTGGACGATCGCCACGATCCAGAGTGCGTATCCGACCGCCAGGATGGCCCCGGCGAGGACGACGAGCGGGATCTCGCAGCGATGGCGCAGTCGCTTCAGGCCGGCCAGGCCGTGGACGGTGGCGCCGGCGAGCAGCGCGGGTCTGGAAGTCGTCGAAGTCGTCACCGGAACATCCTACCGACCGCGTCCGAGCCGATGCGCTCGTCCGCTGACCGGGAGGGCGGCCGGGAACCGGCGAATCGGCGCTCCCGGTTCCCGGCAGGGGCCGAGCGTCTCGCCCCGGCCGGTGTCGCGATGAGCCCCGCAGGCGGGGCCGCTGGCCAGTCCGACGGCGCCCGGCATGTAGGCTACTGGCATGCCGGAGCCCACGACCGTCTCGGATCCCGTCGACGTGCTCATGGTCGAGGACCAGGAGGCCTTGGCGTCCTCCACCGTCGAATATCTGACGCTCTCCGGCGTATCGGCGGCCTACGTCTCCAGCGCCGAGGAAGCCCATGCGGCCCTCGCCTCCCGCAAGCCGAAGCTAGTCATCCTGGACGTCAACCTGCCGAGGGCTCAGCGGCTTCGAATTCTGCCGTCGGCTCCGCCGCGAGCGCGGCGACATCCCGATCGTCTTCGTCTCGGCGCGCACCGCGGAGGACGACCAGATCCTGGCCCTGTCGCTCGGCGGCGACGACTACATCGCCAAGCCCTACTCGCTGGCGGTCCTCTTGGCGAAGATCCGGCGGATGCTCGACCGCCTCTCCTCGAGCGGCCCGCCGGAGCCGGCCGTCTACGACGACAGCTGGCTCCTCCTCGACCCGGGCTCGGCGCGGGTGCGCGTGGGCGGGAGGACGTCTCGCTGGCGGCTCTGGAGTTCAGCTCTTGGAGCATCTCGTGGCCAACCGCGGACGCGTGGTCGAGAAGAGGGCTGTTCCGTCAGGTGTGGGGCGGGGCGGTCACCGGCGACGGCACCCTGTCGGTGCACATCCGGCGTCTGCGCACCCGGATCGAGCGCGACCCCGATCGGCCGCGCTACATCCGGACCGTGTGGGGACGCGGCTACATCTTCGAGGAGCCCGCGTGAGGGCGGCCTTGGCCGTCGTCGCGGCGGCGGCCGCGGCCTTCCTGGGCCTGTGGGCCTCGGTGGACCGGCCCGTCGCGCGACCCGACACCGTCGCCGCCTGCGACCTTCGCCTCGCCGTCGAGCGCTCGTGGCCGGACGCCTCCGCCGCGGTCGGCCGCGCCCCCGAGGCCTTCCAGAGGATCACGGTGCTCTCCGGGGACGGCGCCGTCGCGGCGTCGCGCGGCAGGCCGATGGACACCGACCGCGAGGCGTTCCGGGCGGGGGCCTCCAGCTTCGACGTCGTCGTCGGCGGCCAGCGCGTGGGCATGCTGCGGATCGCCGACGGCAGGGGCGGGCGAGCTCGCCCGCGCCCGACGACGCGTCCTCCTCCTGGCGGGCGGGGCGATCGCGGCGATCTCGCTGGCCTGCCTGGCGCTGCACGCCTTCCACCGTCGGCGGATCGCCCGGCCCTTCGCCGCGCTTCGGGCCTTCGCCGCGGACGTCGCCGCGGGGAACCTCGACGCCCCGCTTTACGATGGATCGCGGCAACCTCTTCGGGCCGTTCACGGAGGCCTTCGACATCATGCGCGACGAGCTCGCCCGCGCCCGGCGGCGGGAGGAAGAGGCCAAAGCAGTCCAAGAAGGACCTGGTGGCCGAGCTCGGCCACGACATCCGCACGCCCGTCGCGTCGATCGCGGCGACGGCCGAGCTTCTGGCCCTCACGGAGACGGATGCGGCGCGCCGCTCGAAGCTGGAGACCGTCGGGGATCTGACCGGCCAGATCGAGGCGCTGGTGGCCGACCTGTTCCAGGCCAACGAGGAAGAGCTCGCCGTCCTGCGGGTCGAGCCGGAGGTCGTCGCCAGCGGCGAGGTGGCGGCGCTCCTGCGCGCGGCGGACCCCGACAGGGCGATCCGACCCTTCCACCTGCCCGGCTGCCTGGTGTCGGTCGACAGGCTGCGCATGCGCCAGGTCTTCGACAACGTGGTCGCCAATTCGCGGAAGTACGCCGCCACGCCCGTCACGGTCGCCTCCCGCCTGGAGGGCGACTTCCTCGTGGTCGACGTGCGCGACACCGGCCCGAGAGTCCCGTCCGGCGAACTCGAGGCGATCCTCGGCAGGGCGTGCGCGGCTCCAACGCGGCGGGCCGGCCCGGGCAGGGGCTCGGGCTGTTCACCGCGAGCTATCTCATGGAGCGCATGGGGATCGCTGCACTGTCGCGACGCGGCGCCCGGGCTGGGGGTCGTCGTGGAGATACCGCTGGCGAGGTAGCCGCTCGCCCGCCGCCTCACCGGGCGCCTCCGCCCGCGGGCGCGAGGCGGGGTTCGGGAATCCGCCGGCCACGCCACGCCGCCGCCGCGTAACCGAACCGTAGGAATCCGTTAAGAAAGTAGAAAGGACTGCCGGTTCGCGGCCTTCTACCCTCGACCTCATGAGTACGCATACCACCGACCGTCCATCGGATCCGGGAGAGGCCCCGGAGGCGGACGCCGTCATCTCCACGAAGAAACTGTCCAAAACGTTCTCGCTCCAGAGCGTCGCAGCACGTCCTGAAGAACATGGACCTGCGAGATCCTCCGGGGCGACTTCACCGTCGTCATGGGGCCGTCGGGGAGGGCAAGTCCACGCTCCTGTACGCGCTGTCGGGCATGGACCGCCCGACGCTGGGCACGGTGGTCTTCGACAGGACGGACATCTCGAGCGCCTCGCAGGACCGCCTGGCCGTCTTCCGGCGCTCGCACTGCGGCTTCGTATTCCAGCAGATGAACCTCCTGGACTCCATGTCGCTCATGGACAACGTCATGGCGCCCGGCCTGCTCACGGGGCGCAAACGCGCGGCCGTCGCCCAGCGAGCCGTCGAGCTCTTCGACCTGGTCGACATCGACGCGGCGACGCGAAAAGAAGTTCCCGGGCATGGTCTCCGGGCGGCGAGGCGCAGCGGGCGGCCATCGTGCGGGCTCTGATCAACGAGCCGGACGTGCTCTTCGCCGACAGAGCCCACCGGCCAGCTCAACTCCGAGAACTCGACCAAGGTGCTCGACCTGCTGACGAGGATCAACGGCCACGGGCAGTCGATCGTCATGGTCACCCACGACGTGCGATCGGCCGTGCGCGGGAACCGGATCCTCTACCTCCGCGACGGCACTGTCAGGGAGAGCTCGACCTCGGCGCCTACGCGGCCGAGGACGAGAGCCCGCACTGCCCGCCTGTCCGGCTTCCTGGCCGACATGGGGTGGTGAGCGTGTCCGACGGCAAGGATCCTGGCGCGCCGCAGCCTGCGCAAAGGCCAGGGGCAGTTCGCCATCACCGGCCTGCTCATCGCGATCACGGCGATGATGCTGCACGTGGCGGTCATCCTCACCGGCTACCGGGAGGCATCTCCGAGACCACCGGAGCGGCTCGACACCGAGGACACGTCGATCCTCCTCTCCTCGGCGGAGGGGAGCGAAGCGGGCGGCGCACGTCCTCGACTCGGATCGCCGCGTCGCCGACTACGAGATCGTCCCCCTCGCCGCGGCGACGCGTCCTTCCGCTACGCCGGCGCGGACGCCCAGAATCCCTTCACCATGCTGACCAGCCGCGAGTCAAGCCCAGGATCGGGCGGACGGGCACGGTCGAGGCTGGGAACCAGGGCTGTCCGACCCGATCTGGCTCCCCTACGTCGTGAAGACGGGCGGAGGCTACGATCTCGGCGATCGCTTCACCGTGACCATCGGAGGGGTCGCGCACAGCTTCCACATCCAGGGCTTCTTCGAAAGCCCGATGCGCGACAACCTCAACGTGGGGCCATGATTCCAGTTCACCCCGGCTTCCCTCAAGACTCTGACGGCCTCGCCCGGAGTCAGGCAAGCGTGGCACGCGCGGGTCCAGCAAACCGCGGCCGCGCAGTCGAGACGCGAACAGCTCGGTCCTCACGTCGCGCATCCGGACGGCGACGATGGGCGCAGGCCAGCCCGACCCGTCGCCTACTCCTGAGCTGGACATCGTACGCGAGTGCGCAGACGCTGACGCCGAACATGTTCACCGCCCTGCTCAGAGCCTTCTCCCTTCTCATCGCGGCGGTAGTGGCCCTCATCGTCCGGTTCGCCATCCGATCGACGGTCGCGCGCGACATGCCGACCTTCGGCACGCTGGAGCCGCGGGGATGACGACCGGCCAGGTGATGAGGCCGTCATGGCCCCGTTCGCAGCAGTGGCCCTATGCGCGGGAGCCCTCGGGGCTCTGGCGAGCAGCCTGGCCCTGCCCTTCCTCAGGCGGATGATCGAATCCCAGACAGGGGCTGGTCTGGGACCCGGGCCTGTCGGTGCCGGGATCGGCCGCGGCGGTCGCGACATGTTCGCGATCGTCCTCCTCACGGCGTGGCTGAGCTCCGCCGGGTGCGCAAGATCCGCCGGTCGACGCCCTTCGCGGCGGCGAGACGGCCCCTCCTTCCGTCCGACCCGGCTGCCGCTGGCCTCCACGCGCGGGCCGGCGCCGGTCCTCATCGGGTTGAAGGCGGGGCTGCGCGCACGCGCGCAGAACGTCATGGTCACGGTCGTCTTCGCCATCGCCGTCTTCGCCGCGGTCTTCGCCCTGGCGATCGACTCCGCGATCCTCGGCAACCCCGGCAGTTCATGGACACGCTCATGGGCGACCGCGGGAACGTCTCGATCACCGCGGCGCCGGACCAGTCCGTCTACAGCTGCGCGCGCGACCTGGGGCGCACGCGGAAAGTAGGCTCGTCGATCGTCTACGATACGACGAGCGCCGAGTCGACGCGGCACGATCACCCTCATCGTCAGCGACAACGCTCCCCGAGCCTCAGGGCAAAACCGTCTGCGAAGGCCGTCTGCCCGCTCGCGCCGGGGAGATCGCCATCGGCGGGCCGCTCGCCTCCGCCCTGGGGATCGGCGTGGGGGACGACATCACGATCTCGCACACCGGAAACAAGGCGACCTATCTCGTGACCGGCCTGACCCAGTCCACCATGAGCCTGGGGAAGAGCGCGGTGCTCATCGGTCGACGGCGTTCGCCAGGCGACGCCGAGCTACCAGCCCAAGACCCTCGCCGTCTCACGCCGACGGGGCCGACGCGAAGACGCTGTTCACCGGATCAGCTCCTCCTTCGCCGGCCGCTACACCTCGATGGTGGACATGCAGGCTCACGTGGACTCGATCCTCAACACCTACATTTCCATGAGCCAAGGCCTGGCCGTCGGGATCCTCTCCTGACGGGGATCGTGGCGATCCTCGTCGTCGGCCTGGTCGTGGCGTCGCTGATCACCAGGTCGCGACGCGACTTCGGCGTGCTCAAAGCGCTCGGATTCACCAACCGGCAGCTGTCAGTGCGGGTGATCGCCGCACAGCTGCCCTCCATGTGCCTGGGGACGGCCGCCGGGGTCGCCCTCGGATGGGCGTTCGCCATGCCGGCCTGGGGCAGCTGCTTCGCAGCACGGGATCATGCGCCTGGACGCAGGCCTGGCGGCCAGGCCAGTCGTCTGCCTCGGCGCGGCGTTCTTAGCCCTTCCCGTCCTGCTCAGCCTCCTGCTCATGCGGCGGGCCCCGGCGCATCACCTCCCGCGACCTACTCGCGGGTGAGCTACACGCCGAGTCTGGGGAACCGGCCGGCCGAGCCTGGGAACGCGAGTGCTTCCTCGGGCAGGGTCGCCTTGAGAACCGGCCGAGGCAACGGCCTCTAACGCCTCTCTCCGACGCCCTCTGCCGAAGGGCGTCGGAGAGAGGCGTTCCGCGTCCCGGACCGGCCATGGGCCGGCACCGTCTACGGCGCCGATCTCGCGCTGCGTCCCGCCGAGGCCGGCCGGAGCGGAAGCCGGGCCCTGTCTCCGTCAGGGGCGGCTGCATCCCGTTTTCTTCGGCCGGGCGGCTCGTGCGGACCGCCGCCCGGCCCTCAGGCCTTGCCGGTGGGCAGTTCGGCGACCATGTCGGAGGAGGGGCGGCGGGAGCCGGAGCTGGGCTCGTATGTGAGCATGACGGCTTCGCCGTCGTCGGGCATGCCGTCGAGGAAGTGTAGAGGCCCTCGGAGCCGGCGCGGTACATCCCCATCGACTTCGTCTGCGCGCCTTTGACGAGCCACGCCTGGATCGCGCTTGCCCTCAGGGACCTTCATGCCGCCGGGCATCACGAGCGCCGCCGAGTGCTCCCTGTGCGACCACACGAGGGCGTATGACGTGCCCGTCGGCCATCCTGTGGTCCACCGACCGGTGGTCCGACGCGCCTGGTTGAGGGCGCTGAAGCGCGTCTCATGGGACATCCCCGCATCGTCCAGGCGCGTCCGGCGGCGAACCCCGCGACAGGAGCGCCACGGAGGCCGCCGCGGCCACTGACCCCTGCAGAGCCCAGCGCCTGCGCGGATCTCGACGACCTCCGCGCCGCCGGCCTCGCTCCCCCGGCCGGCCCGTTCCCGTCGGCTCCGTCTTCCGGGCCGTCGGCCGTCGCCAGCCCGATCGCCCCGCCCCTTCCGGTCCGGCTCCGTCGGGGTCTGCGGCCCGCCGGGGTCCGACAGGGCGGCGACCCGCGCCATGAGGGCGTCCTTGACGCCGGGCGCGACGGCAGGCTGATCCCCGCGAACGCCATTTCGCCCAGGATCTCCCGCTTCGGGCGTTCCGAATTCGATCCGATCGTTCATGTCCCTCAGCGCCCCGCGCAGATGCGCGATTCCGTTTCTGACGTGGGTCTTCACCGTGCCGAGCGGCATGCCGAGGGCCTGCGCGGCCTGTCTGTGCGTGAGGGCCCGGAAGTAGACCGCTTCGATGCAGGCCCTCGCCGGCGCGGACAGGCCCGCCATCGCCCGGGACAGCTCGTCGCGCTGCTCGCCGGCGGCCACCGCCTCGGCGACGTCGTCGCGATCGACGTCCGGCGCAGAGCCGATCTCTCGCGGTCCCGGCGGGACTGGCTCGAACGGACGCAGTCGATCGCGCGGCCTCGCGCCATCACGGCGAGCCAGGCTTTGGCGCTGCCCCGGGCGGGGTCGAAACCGGGCGCCTGCCTCCACACCTGCAGGAAGGTCTCCTGCAGGACGTCCTCCGCGTGAGCCTGGCTGACGACGATTCGCCTGATGAGGGCCGGGAGGTAGCCGGCGGTCGCGTCGTACAGTCGGGAGAAGGCCTCCTGGTCTCCTTCGCCAGCAGCGTCGATGAGAGCGTTCCAGTTCGCCGCCGGACGCCGGATCGGAGGTTCGTGCTTGCACGGCCTCAATCGTAACGGCCACTCGCTCTCACCCGAACGTGAAGGAGTGAGGTGGACCCCGCTGGAGGCCTCGACCTTCAGCGTCCCCTCCTGCGTTCGTCGCGGGTTAGCAGATCGAGGGCGTTGGGGTGCCGCTCACCTTCTTCGTGTGGGTCTTGCCGGCGAAGGTGTGAGTCACCTCCCTCGCCCGACGCGACGAGGTACACGCGCCTGGCGTGCAGGCCGAGGCGCACCTGCGCCGACCCCTGCGCGGGCGTGATCGACTCCGCCCCTGCGTTCCACGCGCCCGCGAGGTTGAAGGTCCCCCGCTTCGGCTCGCCCGGATCGCCGTAGTCGACGGTCCCCTCCTAAGCTGGGGTCGTCCCGCGTAGTAGGAGGCCCGGGAGGGAACAGGTGAGGTCTCCAGGTTGGTCTTCTCAGCGGAGGATCCCACCTTGCCGTCGCGAGCCGCCGCCTTGCTTTCCGGTGAAGACGGGCTCGGGCAGCTTGACTCCCGGGTTCTGCTCGGTCAGCAGCCGGCGGATGAGCTTCTCGGCCGTGGCTTCGCCGCCCTCGCCGTAGTGGATGTGGCGGACCTTGCCGGACTCGTCGACGAGGTACTGCGCGGGCCAGTAGTGGTTGTCGAAGTTCTTCCACGTCTTCAGGTCCGAGTCGACGGCGACGGGGTAGGTGACGCCGAGTTTCTTCGCCCCCTCGCGCACGTTCTCCGTCACCTTCTCGAAGGCGTATTCGGGCGAGTGCACGCCGACCGCGGAGGCCAGCGCCCCTGTAGGCCTCTGACAGCTTCTTGATGCCGGGCACGGACCGCTGGCAGTTGATGCACGAGTAGGCCCAGAAGTCGACGAGGCGCACCTCCTTCGGGACGGCGGCGTCGAGCGGCTTGCCGCCAGGGGTGTGAGCCAGGCGGCGATTCCCTCGACGGCCGGCTGCTTCCCGCAGTCAGGAGGTGTCGGCGTCGACCTGGCACTCCTGGCCGTCCCTTGTTGAGCCTGTCCGTGGACTTCTGGAGCGAGGAGGTGTAGTCGAGGGATCAGGCGCTGCAGGGCCGCGGGCAGGTTGAGGCCAGTCCGGCGGACAGCCCGAACATGGCCACGCCCGCGCCGATGCGGATGCCGCGCTGGTGCTTGCGGTGCCTTGACCCGTTCCGTGACTCCGCGGCCGGCCAGGGCGAAGAAGAAGAGGGGATGGCGGCGCCGGTCGCGAAGGAGACGGCGAGCACCACGGTGTCCAGTCCGATCTGTCCGGTCGATCCGGCCACCGTGATGGCCGTGAGGACCGGACCCGCGCAGGGGACGTAGGCCGTTCCGAGCAGCAGGCGAAGACGAATCCGTTGGACCGCTTGCCGACGTTCCTGTTGCCGAGGGTATCTGAAGGGCTTTTCGAGCCATTCCTCGAATGTCGGGAACATCAGTGCGATTCCGATGACCGCCAGCAGGGACGATGCCCATCCAGCGGATGAAGTCCTGCGGCAGGCCGAGGGCGAGGCAGCGTCGAGCCTGAAGCGTGACCAGCGTGAAGAGACCACCAGTCCGAGGGTCACGAGGAGCGGGTATTGCGCGAGCGCGAACGTTCGTCGCCGGTTGCAGCGCTGGTGGCCCCCGCGAGGAAGATGATGGGGAGCATCGGGAGGATGCACGGCGATATGCCGGTGATCAGTCCGCCCAGTAGTCCGATGAGTGCTGAGAGAGCATGATGTCTTCCTTGGTCTGTCGCCACCGGTCTCGGCGCCGACCGCCCCGTGGATGTGCAACATTTCACATCCATGCGGCTTTTCCGCTTCGAATCACTGCGCGAGGGCAGGAAGCGCCTGCCCATGAGACAAAGGAGACCCATCGTGGCCCGCAAGACCTTCCGTTCCTCCGCTCTGGCCGCCGTCGTCCTGGCCGCCGGCCTCGGTCTGGCCGCCTGTGGCAGCGACGACTCAGGCGACAAGCCCTCCGAGGAGTCGAGCACCTCGCAGACGTCCAGCGGGAAGATGAACGACAAGAAGATGTCCGACGGCAAGATGAAGGACGGAAATCTGACACCGGCAAGATGTCCGACGGCAAGATGTCCGACGGCAAGGCGACCGACAACAAGATGAGCGATAAGAAGATGTCGGACAGGAAGGGCCTCGGCTCGGACGCCTCGGGCGGCCGAATGGGGAGACTAGCTCGTCCAAATAGTTCAGCAAGCGAGACCGGGCGTTCGGATGGGGGCCGAAGACGGCCTCCATCTCGGCCTCATCCGAGCAACACCCACGCATTCCCGCGCTCACCCGGACACCACCCGTCTCCATCCGCCCGGCGACGCGGATCGCCGCCCCGGCAGCCGCATTGTGAGACGGATGTGTCCCGGCCTCTTCCCTCACTATGATTTGCCGGTTAGTGAACGGGAGCCTCCGGCCGAGGCGGGGCTCCCGCCGACGAGAGACAGGTGGCCCGTACATGTCTTCGTCAGCGCGACAGCCGATATCGCCGAGCCCGGCATCGCCGAACGCGAGCAGTGGGGAAGCCAGGTCGGCTTCCTCTTCGCCGCGATCGGCTCGGCCATCGGCTTGGGCAACATCTGGCGCTTCCCCGGCGTGGCGTACGCCAACGGCGGCGGAGCCTTCATGATCCCCTACATCGTCGCACTGCTGACCGCCGGCATCATCCTCTTCCTCGACTACGCGCTCGTCGCCGCACCGCGGCAGCGCCCCGGCGGTCTTCCGCCGCGTGTCGCGCAAACTGGAGTGGCTCGGCTGGTGGCAGGCCTTCATCTGCTTCGTCATCACGACCCACTACGCAGTCATCATCGCCTGGGCGCTCAGGTACGTCCTCTACTCGGTGAACGTCGCGTGGAAGGGCAGCCCGGGAGGCGCGGGAGCGTTCTTCAACAAATCGATCGGCGCGTCGGACGCTCCGGGGTTCTCGGCATCGCCGGTGTGGAACGTCTTCGTCCCTCTGGCGATCGTCTGGGCGCTCATGCTCCTGGTCATCGGGCTGGGCATCACGCGCGGGATCGAACGGGCCAACAGGATCTTCCTCCGCTGCTCGTCGTGCTGTTCGTCGCGCTCGTCGTCCGCGCGCTCCTCCTGCCCGGAGCCGTCAACGGCCTGAACGCCCTGTGGTCTCCCGACTTCCACGCCCTGCAGGATCCGAAGGTGTGGATCGCCGCCTACGCGCAGGTCTTCTTCTCCTGTCGGTTGCCTTCGGCATCATGCTCACTACTCCAGCTACCTGCGCAGACGCTCCAATCTGGTCGGCACGGGGCTCTGTCGCGGCCTTCGCATGAATTCGTCCTTCAGTTCTGGCGGGTTTCGGCGTCTTCGCCACGCTGGGTTTCATGGCCTTCGAGCAGAACGTGAACGTCGCCGATCTCGACGGCCTGACGGGCGTGACGCTCTCCCTCGTCACCTTCCGACGATCATCGCGCAGATGCCCGGCGGCGCGATCTTCGGCGTCTTCTTCTGTCGTCTCGCTGGCCCCTGGCCGGTTTCACCTCGATCATCTCCGTCATGCAGGTCGTCGCCGCGGGCGTCGGCGAAGTTCAAGCTCAGCCCGATGAGGCCTCGCTCGCCGTGGGATTCCCGGCGCCGCCGTCTCCCTGGTGGTCTTCGGCTCGGTGTCCGGGATCAAGGCGTTGGACGTCGTAGACGCCACATCACCCAGATCGGGGTGGTGGTCTCAGCCGTCTTCGTCTGCTTCTCCCTGGCCTTCGCGGTCCGGCGCCGCCCGTCCTCAGCGCCACCTCAGCGTGGTCTCCGAAGCGGGCGGCACGATCGGAGCATGGTGGCGCCTGCTCGTGGGCGTCGTGGCCCGAGCCGTGCTTGACGTACATGCTCGTCGACACCGTCGGTCGCCTAAATCTCCAACCAGTACAACGGGAAGGACTACTCGAGGACCTTCCGAGAACGCCTTCGGGTGGGGCAGCATCGCCGCCGCGCGGCGGTGGGAACGCTCGTCATGACCTGGGCCCGGTGGAGAGCCCCGTCGACGACTTCACGCCCGTCGATCTCGACGAGTACGAATCGGCCCTTCGCTCCGGCGTCGCCGCGCCGTGAGCGCCGCTTCAGCCGTCGGCTCCCGCCGACCGCCGGACCAGCAATCGCCCGGCGCCGACCGGGCGGACCGCACGCACGCGAACGGAGGCGAATGATGCAAGGCTCGGCGATCGTCCTCATGCTCATCAGCACCCTCGTCATCTGGGGCGGGCTCGTCGCCTCGACCACGGCGTCGTGGTGCGCGGACGCCGTGAGCCAGCGCAGCAGCGCGAGAGGGACCATCCGCACGGTCCTCCGACGCGGGCTCGACCAGGGCTAGAGGCGGCGTCGGCTGGCTGCGGCTGCGACGTTCGGCGCCTGGTCGCATCCAGCCGGCCGCCAGGCCTCAGGCTCTGGAGCCGACAGCGGCGCCGAAGCTCTGCGCCACCCGGTCGACCCTGTCGAGCAGGGACTGCGTCGTCGAGGCCTCTCCGTCGGCGCCGAAGCTGTGCCGACGAGCTCCCGGCACCGACGGGCGATGGAGTCGAGTCTGTCGAGAAAACTCTTTGCCCACGGAGTCGACCCTCTGCGAAACGCCCGTCGCGATCATGCGGCGGCCCTCGGGAAGCTCTCTCGGCGCCCGCTCCGCCGTCCCACAGCAGCGAGCAGTTGGCGCGGGATCGCGATGAACTCCCTCGTCTGCTCTCATGCAGTCCGCGGTCTCGGCGACGAGCCGTGCGCTGGTGTCGGCCTGGCTCTCCATGTCCGCCAGTCCCCGGCGGATCGGCGCCCGCGAGCATGCCGATGGCGGAGGCCGCCGCATCGGCGTCGGCTCCCTCGTCGACAGCTCCGCGATGGAACTGGGCGTCATCGTCGTGTGCAGGCGCGCCAGGGCCACGTGGAACCGCGTCTCGCACTGTTCGCGTCCAGTCTCGGAGGACGTCGTGCAGCCTGCCAACCGGCTGGGCGACGATCTCCTGCGTGATGGATCCACACGTCGAAAAGCTCGGCGAGGAGCGGCTGCCCGGATCGGAGCGATCGAGCCTATCGAGGGGCGTCGGCCGTGAGGTCTCGTCATCCATCTCCGCTCCAGGCTCTCCCCGCAGTCCGGAGGGCGCCGGACGGATCCGCGGCGCGGAGGACCCGCTCCATCCACGCGTCCGGCTCCCGGGCTATGCCCTTGACCTCCTCCAGCGCCTCGCCCAGCGTCCCGGCGGCCTCGGGGCATCGGGCAGAACCGCCGGCCAGATCCTCCCGCCGCGCGACTTCCGCGGGGAGCGCGGCGCTCTGCAGTTCCTCGTAGGAGGAAACACCCGCCTCGCCCAGAAGCTCGAGGATCTTTCCGGCGCCCCGGCCGGCCGCCTCGTGGCGATCGGCGCCGTCGAGGAGTCCTCCAACGCCTGCAGCGCCCGTCGTAAGCCGACAGAGCGGTCTGCAGGAGCTCGTCGACGGTGGGGCGGAACCCGACCGAGAGATAACCCCCTTCGTCCAAGGGCGTGATAGCGGCGAAGACGTCGTATTCGGCGCCGTCCGCGGCCAGATTCCGCATGTAGGCGGCGAAGGGCCTGCCGGCTTTCAACGTGTCCCACATCGTCCGGAAGGCGCTCTCCCGGCATATCGGGATGGCGGATCGACGCTGCGGAGCGCCGACCAACTGCTCGCGGCTGTACTCCGACAGCTCACGAAGGCCCGTTCGAAAAGCCGATGACGCCGCGCTCGTCCGTCGTCGAAAAAGCATCTGATCCACGCTGACTTCAGCGTGGCACCGGAATCACGTTCATTGCTCACGAAATCGCTCCTGACTGAGACGCCGACCGGAACCTGGGGACCTGGGCCCGGACGAAGCTCCGGAATTGAAAATATGCGATGAATGGTGGCGTTTATCACGATCGGGCCGATTGGCCGGCAGAAAATCCCTCTATGCGTGTTCATTCATTTTTCGGCGCTTTCAGAGCGCCGCCCGGAAATAGAGAATAGATGATCCGTTTTGCCTGTCAACGAGGAACACGCGGGTACCATTACCCCTGGTCGTCGTCGCGCTCCGCATGTACACGTTGCCTCACCTGGATTCCGGTGGAATCCAGCCGATCCCGGCTTCCGAACGCCGGAGGCGGGTCCATCCGCCGGCATCCGCCGGTCGATGGGCGTCTCGCATGCTGGACGTCCGTGCGAGAGGTCTTTTCAAGGGAGTTAGGCATTGCTAACCTTTCCATACCTCAGCGATCCGTTCCCTGAGAGGCATCCAGCACTATCGTACGGAGGAGGACCATGCGGACCCGTATCTCACGCATCCTGACAGCCGGCGTCGTCGCGCTGGCTTCCATGTTCCCGTATCCTGTTCGTCTCGCGGCGACGGCGCATCGTCGGGCGGTCCGGAGGCCTCCGGCGCTTCGGCCGGCGATGGCCCCGCGAGATCAAGCACGAGAGGGCACCACCGAGCTCAAGAGCAAGCCCAAAGCGAATCGTCTCGACGTCTCCGGAGCGTCACCGGGGAAGCCTGCTGGCCATCGACGCACCACTCGTCGCCACCGCCGCGACCACCCCCTCCCCATCACCGATCTCGAAAGGGCTTCTTCTCCCCAGTGGGCCAAAGTCGCCGACAGGCGGGGCGTCAAGTCCCTCTACGGGAACCTCCAGTTCAACATGGAGGCCATCGTCGCGGCCGAACCCGACCTCGTGGTCGTATCGTCCTCCGGCGCCGACTCGGTCGCCGACCACTACGCGGAGATCTCGGCTCGCTTCCCACCGTCGTCGTGGACTACTCCAAGCCAGGACTGGCGGAAGCGGTCCGCCCAGCTGGGCGAGGCGACCGGTCTGGGAATCCAAGGCCAAGAAGGTGACGGCCGACTTCGACCAGTACGTCAGGGACGCCAAGGCGAAGATCAAGCCGCCTGACGGCGACGTCTCGATCGTCTCGTTCAACGGCGCCGGCGGGCAGAACCAAGCGGTCGGCAAGAGGGAGGGCCCGCACGCCAAACTGCTCGAGGCCATGGGGTTCACAGTCGTCGACGCCCCACCCGGTCTCGAGACCCGCAGGCAGAAGCGCTCCGACTTCGCCTTCGTCACCCTACGAGAACCTCGCCAAGGCGATCACGGGGCAGAGCATATTCCTCATCTCGGCCAGCGACAAGACCGTCGCCGGTTTCCTGGCCGACCCTCTGCTGGCCAATCTTCCGGCCGTCCAATCGAAGCGGGTCCATTCCCTGGGGCCCACTTCGTTCAGGATCGACTACTACTCGGGCAGGCAGATCGTCGACGCCGTGGTCAAGTCGTTCAGTTGACGAGCGCCCACCGCATGAGTTCCCGGCCCGGCGGCGGGCGGGACGAGCGCGAGGGCCCCGGCGGCGGCTCGTCGCGCTTGCGGCGCTGTGCCTGGCGCTGGCCGCGCTGTGCGCAGTCGGCATGGTCGTCGGCTCCCGGATCGTCCCTCTGCACGAGACATGGAACGCCCTTGGCATTACAGCCCGAAGGACGGCGACCACGTTCTCATCCGCCAGGTCCGCATTCTGCGGACGGCCATCGCCGTGGCGGCCGGTTCCTGCCTGGGTCTGGCCGGGCTGACCCAGTCTTTGACCCGCAACGCTCTGGCCGAACCGGGCACTCTGGGGGTCAATCACGGGGCGGCGGCGGGCGTGGTCGTCGGCCTGTCCGCATCGGGCGGCTCGTCGATCCTCGTCACACGTGGTTCGCCTTCGCCGGCGCGGCCGCCGCGGGCCTGGTCGTGCACCGCCGTCTGGGTCGGGCCAGCGAAGCGGGCGAGAATCCGACCCGCCTGGTGCTGGCGGGCGCCGCCCTGTCCATCCTGCTGAGTTCGACGACCACCATCGCCATCCTGTCCCGGCCCGAAACGGTCCACGAGGTCTTTCGAGGGTGGGCCACGGGCTCGCTCCAGGGCCCGGGGATGGGAGGAGCCTGTGGGTGGCGCTCGCCTGCCTGGCCGTCCGGCGCGTGCATCGCGGCCATCGTCGCCCGATCGCTCGACGTCGCGGTCCTCGGACGGGACGCCGCTCGGGGCCTCGGCGCGAACACGCGAACGACGTGGGCCCTGGCGAACCTGGCCGTCGTCGTGCTGGCCGGCGGTGCGACGGCGGCCACCGGCCCCATCGCGCTTCGTCGGCCTGGCGTCCCCGCGCATCGCTCGGACGGTCGGCGGCTCGCCATGCCCGTCTGCTGCCGACTGTCGGCCCTCCTCGAGGGCTATGGCGTTGCTCACGGCCGACGTCCTCGGACGAGTCGCCGACTACCCGGACGAAATCGGGGCGGGAGTGACGGCCAGGCTCATCAGCGCTCCGTTCTTCGTCGCACTCGCGTCGCAAAGGGGAGGATCGCGGGAATATGAGGACCGAGCTACGCATGTCGTGGGGCCGGGCCCGATTGCGGATCGAGACTCGAGCCTCGCCCGGCTTCAGCCCTCCTCGCGCTCCTCCTCGTTCTGGCCTCGGCTCTCCCTGTCCTCCCGGGAACGATTCGTCTGAGCGCCGGCAGGATCTGGAGGCACTGGCGGGCGGTTCGCCGGACTCCGCCGACTCCCGCATCGTCCTCGGCCTCCGCCTCCGCGCGTCGCAGCGGGGCTCGCGGTCGGCCTCGCCCCTCGAGGGCGTCTGGGGCAGCTTTCCAGTCGATTTCGCGCAACCCTCTGGGTTCGCCGGACGTCATCGGTTTCACGACCGGCGCCGCCACGGGGGCCGTCGTCACATCGTCGTCTTCGGCGCGAGCGCGCGCCGCTTCCGCAGGGAGCGATCGCCTCGAGGCATGGCCGGCCCTCCTCGTCTACTGGCTCGCCCGGGCCGACCGGCGCACCGGCAGCTACCGGCTGATCCTCGTCGGCGTGGGCGTCGGCGCTTTCCTCAGCGCGCTCGCACGCTGATCCTGGCCCGGGGAGACATCGATCTGGCCGTCCGGGCGCGGGCGCTAGCTGTCGGTCTCTCAACGCGGTCACCTGGGGAGGGCGCCGGGCCCCGATCGCCGTCGCAGCCCTCGTCCAGCCGGTTCTGGCGGGCCTCGCCCGCCGGCTCTGACGTCTTGGAGATGGGCGACGACCAAGCCAGCCAGCTGAGCGTCCGCCCCGGAGGCTGCGCATCGCGGCCATGCTCGCCGGCGTCGTGACTCACGGCCTCAGCCGTGACCGCGGCCCGGTCCCATCGCCTTCGTCGCCCTCGTCGCCCCGCAGGATGACCGCCCGGATCACCCGCGCCAGTCGCGTCCAGGTCGTGCTCTCGGGGCTGACGGGCGCGGTCCTGCTCATGTCCGCAGATTTGCTGTCGATGCGTGCCCCGTGCAGCTGCCCTTCCCGTCGGCCTCGTGACGGGGCTGCTCGGCGGCGTCTACCTGCTCTTCCCTCCTCGCGAGGTTCGAGGATGTCTGACGCATCCGACCCGCGGACGGCGGGTGTCACGCCCTCCTCACCCCTGATCGGGCGGGGTCCAGGCTGGCATACGGGCACCGCGTCGTCAGCGCGGACCTGGACGTCGAGATCCCCACGCCTTCGTTCACCGTCATCCTCGGCCCGAACGCATGCGGGAAGTCGACGCTGCTCTGCGCGCTCGCGCGCCTCCTGGCTCCGGTGGAAGGCCAGGTGGTCCTCGACGGCCGGGAGATCGGAACGTACCCGTCGCGGCACGTCGCCAGACGCTCTGGGCCTTCTGCCCCGAGTCCTCGACGTCGCCTCGGGGATCACCGTCAGGGACCTCGTCGCCCACCGGTCGCTTCCCGCACCAGACGCTGCTGCGCCGATGGTCCAGCGAGGACGACGACGCCGTTCGGCGGGCCATGGAGGATTCGGGGTGTCGATCTCGCCGATCGGCGGGTCGACGAGCTCTCTGGCGGTCAGCGCCAGCGGTCTGGCTTGCGCTGGTCCTGGCCCAGCAGACTCCCTCCTGCTCCTGGACGAGCCCACGACGTTCCTGGACGTCTCCCATCAACTGGAGGTCCTCAACCTGTGCAGACGGCTTCACCGTTCGGGGAGGTACACTCTCGTGGCGGTGTTGCACGACCTGAACCTGGCCTTCCGGTACGCCACGCACCTCGTCGTCGTGAAGGACGGCCAGATCCGGGCGACGGGTTCCCCGCGCGATATCGTCACGCCGAGTCTCGTGGAGGACGTCTACGGGATCCGCTGCACCTGCATTCCCGATCCCCACACGGGCAGGCCGCTGGTCATTCCGCTCGACGAAGAGGAGGCGCCCGTGCCGGACGCCGTCCGCGGCCCGGCGAGGCCGGCGAAGGCTGCGCGCGGCCCGGCTCCGGCGCATCCGACCGCGGGAACGCGAAGTGAAGGAAGGATAAGAGGTGAGGGTGGAGATAAAAGGAAGGGTGGAGGATATGTTTCACAGCAGACCGCCCCGGCGCGTTGGCCTGCGCCGGGGCGCTGGCGAACGCGACGGCGGACGGATCGTGACGCGCATGTGCGGGCGCACCCTCCGCGAGGGGCGCGGACTCCAGCCCGCCCTGGCGAACACCGCGATCGCCGCGGCCGGTGGCATGTCGAGCTCACGGCGGACGTCCCCATCCCGTCGCCCGCATGCCCAGGGTGACCGGGCCGCTGGAGGAGGCGTGGGCGGCCGCCGGCGATCTCACTGTTCGCGGTTGCGCGGGGATCTGCTCGCCACGGCCTGTGCGCGGAGAATCCGAGCATCACCGAGAGAGGCGGCCTGAGCCGGGATCGGATTCTTCGACCTGCCTGTACACGTGGACGATCGAGGACTCAGCCGCCACCGCCGTGGCCTTGTGGACGAATGCGGTCTTCGACGAGCGCTCCCCGAACGCAACAGAGCTCACCAGGCTCCCCGGCTCCGACCTGTGGACGATCAGCTGTGCCTCCCGCGGGAGTGGAGGTCGTCGTACCGTCTGGCCGTCTGGCGGGACGCCGCGCCTCCCGCCATGGCGCTTCGCGAAGGGCAGCACTCCAGGCACGCAGGGCGGCGATCGCCCTCAGGCGGCCCCGATCCGAGGCGCGCTGGAGGATCGCTTCCCTTCCGGCGGCTCCGTGAGTCTGGCCGCCGGCCCCGACGCGCCCGCGGATCGGTGGAGCGTCGGGCTGTCCCGCGCCGAGGCCGCCGTCCCCCGCCGACGGGCGGCCTGCCGATAAGCCGTCACCGGTGGGCCGTCCGCGAGGGCTCTCAAAGACCCAGAAACCGGATGAGGGATCCCTCGGGCTTCAAGGGGCGTCCGCGCGCTTCAGGGGCGCCGTCCGCGTCAGGGGCGCCGTCACGTCGTGCGCCTCGCATCTTCCCTGGCGGCGTCTGCCCACGAGAACGCGTCGATCCCCAGCGCGGTGGCGTGGATCGCCTGTCGGTCGACGGCACGCGGGCGTGGATCTCGAGCCTCCCCCACATCCGCGGCGTCCCCGCCCTCCGAGATGTTCCCCGTCCCGCCCCGGCCTCCGGACGATCCTGCGTCCAGTGCGACCCGCTTCTCGTCCTCTTCGACGGGGACATGTGGGCCCGTCGTCTGCACCTGGGCGACGCCCTCGACCGAGCCATAGCCTTAGGTCTGCTGCCGCCTCTCCACGTCGCCATGCTCGACTCCCTCGACGTGGAGACCCGGTGGCAGCTACCTCGGCGTGCCCAGGGGACACGTCGACGCCGTCCTGGACGGCCTCCTTCCCGCATCCGGGCCTGCTACCCGGTGAGCGCGCAAGGGACCGGGACGATCGTCGCGAGGGCAGAGCCTCGGCGGGCCTGTCGGCTCTGGACTCTGGCCTCGGCGAGGCATGGTGGGGGCCGCCATCGCCCAGTCGCCGGCGCTGTGGCGGTTCGACGTCGCCGAGCCGCTATTGGCCGAACGGCGCTGGGCCGGAGCGGACATCCAGGCGGGCGCATACGAGACCGAGACTCTGGCCCTCTCCACGGGCCTCGTCACGACGCTGAAGGCTGCCGGACGCCGGGCGAGGCTCCGCAGTGGCCTGCGGCGGTCCGACTGGGCGTGGTGGAGATCGGCCTGCTCGACTCACTGGCGGACATCCTCCACCCATGCGGAGACCGGTAAGCGGTTAACACGGCGTTGGAAAGCGCGGTAGCACGGCACCGCTCACGTCCCGTCCTCGCTTGAACGCCGGGGTTTCTTCCACGCCGCATGAGCGGTGTGGAAAGAAACCCAGCCCTCAGCATCCGGCCGACCCCATCGCTCCGCTGGGCCACTGAGCTGGAAGCCAAGGCATCGGGCCATGGAGCCTTGCAGCCTTCACACGCCCATGCGCCCCTTCGTCCGATCGCTTCCCGTCACTCCCCGGTGCCGTGGAACGGCCTCAGATTGTGCCCGTCCGGGTCCAGGACGAAGGCTCCGTAGCAACCGGGATGGTAGTGGGGGGCGTTCGCCGGGAGCGCCGTTGTCGAGCGCCCCCGGCCGCGAGTGCGGCACGGTGGAAGTCGTCCACCTGTTGGGTCGACTCCGCCGTGAGGGCCAAATGGACGGGCGTGGGGCTCTCCGCGGGCACCAGCCAGAGGTCAGGGGCCGGTCTGGGCGCCCAGGCCGTACATGCCTTCGAACTCCCATGAGGACCCGATACCCCAGAGGGCCAGAGCCGACTCGTAGAAGGCCCGTGAGGCCTTCGCATCACTGACGATTGAGGGAAATGTGGTCGATCATGCTCCACAGCCTAATCCCGCCTTCCACCGTTTTTCGCCTCGCTCGCCCGAGGCGCTGGAGAGCCGTAGCGAATCGGTTTCGCTCCGTTCGTCCAGTAGGCCGGCGTCGGCGCCTCGGCGACCCTCGCTCCACTCGCCTGGAGTACAGGCTTCCACCGGCCCCGAGCGACGGGCCGGCCGGAATCGAATCCAAATTCCGCATTCCACAAGCGGATCGGATGCCGACGGCCAGCCACAGGATATGGCGCCGCCGGGCTCCCCGTTCGGCGTGTTCGTTCCCGAATCCACTGGTGCGAACTGTAGCATCGTGACATAATGGTGGCACGATGGGGTCGCATCAGGATCTTCACCTCCTGCGTGTGACGTCGGGATTGTCGTCCAAGGCACCCCCGAATCTCCTATACGCGAACGCTCACCCCTCCGCTCCGCCAACATATCCGACCCAGCGCAAGCGAAGTCCTCATACCTCACGTGTATTACGCATTCTCCCGTACAGGAAGGAAATGCAATGATAGCCATCACACTTCTGGTGGGAATATTATTCTGGATAGGTGTAGATATTTGGGCCGGCACATCATCCAGATGGTATAGCGCAGTAAAAATTGAATCCGAATATGTACTCCGATGATTTCAGCGTTCTCGTGCCTATTTACGGCAAAGTCAACTACTTGCAGAACGTTGGCTTCCTCCAGGACTATGGCAGGCGCGTCGTCCTCCTGCACCACATCGGGCGAATCCGCCGACTTCTACCAGAAATTGAGGCAATCGCCGAACGATACGGGTTTCGGATCTTTAAGCACCTACACTTCACGCTCCTCCGGACGCAAGCGAAGCACCAGCGGCGTCACCAGAGACACTATAGTACGTGACGCTTTTGAATCTAGTCGATCTCAATTCATACACAATATGCTTGGATGCTGACGACGACCGAAGAACCTCTGGAAACGATTATCGGGTCATTCGCTCACAGCGGAGGCGATTTCGCTTCCGTTCGAATTGTCACGCAAACTGACGGGCCGGCAATCGTTCAGATGCAGCGACATGAATACATCATCAGCATGCGCGTCAGGAAGATTATGCCGTGGCTCCTGAGCGGCGCCTTTCATATCGGAAAAACCAACGTGATGAGGCAGATCATGCAAAGGCATTCCCTCTTCTTCCAGGGAAACGACGTCGAAACCGGAATAATCAGGGGACGCCATGGGGTTCAAAAGCCGTGCACATCCTGGCCACCGTGAACACGAACGTCCCCGACACCTTCCGGGGATGGTGGCGTCAGCGAATCGCTTGGAGCGGAGGGGCGTTCAGGCTCTTCATCGTTAACTTCAGATTCATCTTCCGCCATCCCTTCCTCTGGGCGTACAGCGGAGTCGTCGTCATATTGATGTTCGTCTTGCGCTGGTTCGCCATCTTGACTCCCGGCTGGACTCTGCTCTTGGCCCTGTTCATATACTACATCGCCATGATATGGCTCCATTGGGACGATGGAAGCAAGTGGCTCATATTCCAGCCCGTCTACTCTCTCTTCGTTAGCTTGATCGTCGTCCCCATCGGCATCCTCTACTACTTCGTCATGGCCATTCCCGAACGCAATTTCGGATTCATACGCGCGTCAAAGCGAAAAGGCACAGGCACTCACCTCCAGTCCACGAGTTTCTCAACGAATTTGGATCGTAATGTGGACATCGTCAATACTTCACACGTTCTCTCTCAGCTGTGAGGTGGAATGCGTATTCTGATGTCGAATATACATGAATTCCAACTCCTGTTGCGGTAGGCGCGTGAAAACCAGCGAACACGCAATTCGCGGTTCGCATTAACCGAAACTATATGAAGAGGCGATTCTCGTGAAATCACTTTCAACTGCATTCCGCCACATCGCTCTGGCGTCGGTCGCATCCGTCTGCCTGGCCCTTCCCCTCGGCTCCGCCACTCAGGCCGACACGGGGACGGGTGCGTCGGATCCTCCACAGCCCCAGCCGCATCCGACGGCTCCTCGTCGTCCACGGAAGAGGTCCACCCCACGGGCGTCGACGCGAACGGCAACCGCCTGTCCGATCTCCAGCTGCGCAAAAATCCCTCTCTCCGCACGTATTCGGGGAATGCCGCCGGACTCTATCCGATGAAGCGGACTGGCGACTCCCCCGACAGCGTGATTCCGCCCGACCAGCGCACACGCGTCAACCCGACGACCGGATACCCCGACCGGGCGATCGTCTACTAACGAAGGACGACAGGCACCACTGCAGCGGCTGGATGGTTTCCGCCGACACGCTCGTCACGGCGGGCCACTGCCTCTACAACAGGGGTGGGAAGGCGTGGTACACGAATCTGAAGTTCTTCCCCGGCGCTAACGGCAACGTTCGTCCTTACGGATTCGCGACTGCCACTCAACTGTGGACGGACGTGAATTACACTCGCTCCGGTGACACCCGGCAGGATTGGGGTGTGGTGAAGCTGAACAGACGCATCGGCGATACCACAGGATGGTTCCGGACTTCGTTGGCAGGCTCAGACCTACAATGGGATGACGGCCACCGTCCGCGGTTACCCAGGGATAAGCCGCACGGTCAAATGTGGACGATGTCGGGAAAGATCGAGGATTCGCAGCCGAACAAGCTGTGCTACTCGCACGATACCTTCGGCGGGCAGAGTGGTTCGCCCATCTATCTGAGCAACAACACCGTCATCGGCATCCCACCAGCAGAGTCAGCCGGTTTGGCCTGTGCCCGAAGAGGAATGCGGGGACTCGGATAACGCAAGGCCTCTTCTCCGTCATCCTCAACATCGCCCGCTAGCCTGTGAATCCTGATAGTCTGCCGGCATGGAACGCATCCGCGCGAACGCCAGGTTGAGGCACGCCCTGCTGCTGGGCGCCAGCCTGTTCGCCGCTGTGTGCGGTTGCGCGAGGGAGGCGGGGCCGAGCCGCGACGCTTCACCGCTTCGCAGTGGCGCCCCGTCTCCCTCCTCGCTCACATCACCGCAATCTTCACCCATGTCATCGCCATCCTCGCCCATGTCACCGCCATCCTCCCCGCTCACGTCATCGGGTCATCGCACGGTAGTCAACGGCTCAGTGACCGACAAACAGGGGCGGCCAGTTTCAGGCTGCTCGATCGACGACGAAAGCAGGACCACCGAGGAAGCCATCGTCACCGGCCCCTGATGGCCGTTTCACCCTCTACAAGTCGCCGGGCACGTACAAAGTCACGGTAGTCTGCCCCGGCACGGCGTGCCGTCGCACAACGGTGAACTTGACGGTTCCCAGCGGCGATCGGAAAGCGGAGTCGACTTTACGATCACTGTCGAACCGACATAGCGGATTCCGCCCAATACCTTCCGTCATCGTTTGACCGCTTTTCGTGTCTCCGACGGAACAGGGATTATGCCCGCAGCCATCCCAACCATCTGGGCACCTTGGAGGAATATTCGGCGTATTCTTCGGGAAAAGTACGGCGCAGCGCCTCCTCCTCGGCCGGGATCTGCAACCGGTCGATGAGGAGTGCGAAACAGGCCGCAGGGCAGCCACGCCCACGGGCCGCGCAGAACGGCGTGAGCTGCGAGGATTCCCGCCATTTGCGACGTACATGGGGTTGCGCGTCACGCGGTAGACGCCGTCCCTGACGAGAGCTCGCGGGCGGTCGACGTCGACCGGATCGGCCGAAACCCCCGCACGGTAGAAGCGCATCGACGAACCGAAAAGGAATGCCAAGCTCGCCAGAGCAAGCGGCAGGGCAAGCGTCCACTGCCACCATCGTGGGCCGGGCGGTGCAGCAGGCAGAAAGGCCTGTGCCGCCAGACCGAACACCATGAGGAACATCGGTGGGATTCTGGGCATCGCTGCGTTTTCCGTCTCTGTTTCTTTCCGAATCCCTAGCCTAGCAGCGCAGCCAGCGCTTCGAATATCCAGCTATCTCCGTCGACTCCCGCATATGGCGTTCCCTCCCGCTCGCCCTGCGTCTTCGCTAGTATCAGCCCCATGGCAGTCCATCCGAATCCCCCCGCCTTTGGGCGGCGCGCTCTGCCCATTCGCGAGCGCGTAATGCTCCAACCTGAGGAACCGCCAGTCTGCGCGTGGCAAGCCAGCGATGCCCGCGCCTTCGCCAGCTATGTCCTCTCCCTCGCCGGGCGCACTCCGACCGCCCGGGAATCGTCGCGGTGGACGGCCGCGGCGGCGCCGGCAAGACCACGCTCACGTCGATGCTCGTATCCGCGTCCCCCGGCGCGCAGGTGCTGCACATCGACGACGTCGACTGGAACGAGCCCCTCTACCAGTGGGATCACCTGCTCGTCACGGCGCTCGGCGAGTTGCACAGAGCCGGTTCCCTCGACTTCACGCCTCCGGCGTGGCACCGCCACGGGCGCGAGGGCTCCATCGTCGTTCCCGCAGGTGCGCCGTTCGTCATCGTCGAGGGGACGGGCGCGGGAATGCGCGCGGTCGTCGACCTGATCGACGTGCACATATGGGTTCAGACCGACGACGGCGTGGCGAGGAACGCGGTATCGGGCGCGACACGGCCTTAGGCGTGAACGGAGACGCCGAGGAGACGATCCACTTCTGGCATTGGTGGATGGCTGGCGAGCGTTCCTTCTTCGCCGCCGACCGCCCCTGGGAGCGCGCACCTCATCGTGTCGGGCGAACCCTTCCCGGCCCTCGCCGCCGGCGAGCTCGCCTGGGAGGGCCCGCTTCGCTGACGGCGACGCTCCGGCGCCCGGCCGCTTCGGCATTCCGCTCCTCAGGCTCTCCGATCCCCGGCGGCCAGCGCGCTACGGCTTGACGTACGCGTATCCCTGCCGCGCATACTCGGCGATCGAGGAATCGCCGCCGGTATCAGGGTCACCCACTGCGGCAGCGTCTTCGGATCGATCCGTGGTTGGCGATGGAACGCGAGCAGACTTCGAAGGTGGCTCCAGCCTGCGCGGCGCGCTCCATAGCTTCGGTCCAATCGTTGTCGCCTTGCAGAACGTAGATCGCGGTGCCGTTGATCATGACGGAGACCCTCGAAGCCAGTCCGAGATTCGTGAGATTGCCGAGATTGCTGAGCACGGCGGGCCAGCGGTCAGCCGCGGAGACATGAAGAGGTAGCGCGCATCCTCCGCGTATTCTTCGTTCATCTGTTCGTCCTTCGTTTCATCTGTCGCCTTTCGGCTTTTTCCGCCATTTTCCCACAATCGCGTCGCCCTAGGGTGGTGCGATGAGGGTCGTCTCCTTCGGGTTGTGCCTGCCGCCCCACTGCGCGGGCCCGGCTCGCGGTTCTCGCCGCAACCGCACGCAGGCTTCTGTTTCACCCTCCGCGTTCGAGGAGTTCGCGGTACGGCGTCCATCCCACGGGGAGCAATCCGCCGATGCCCGCACGCCGTCGGTCGTCGGACGCCGACCAGCCTTGCGCCTCCACGGCCCCGGCTTTCCCGACTGCGCCTTGCGCTACGCGGAATCCGAGGTCCTCGAACGTTGTGTCGGGAGCGGTGCCGCGGCGGACGGACGCCCGCACGCTCCACTGCCGATCGGAGTACCCACCGCCGCGCAGCACGCGGTAGTCGCGGTATCTCGCGGGGTCGGCGAAGTCCCAGCACCACTCCCAGACGTTCCCGAGGGTGTCGAACAGCCCGAGGCCGTTCGACGCCTTGCCGCGCACCGGCTGAGGCTCGTCGACGTCGTCGGCCTCGGTCCACGCGATCTCGCCAAGCGGCCCGTATGTCGGTCCGTCCGTTCCCGCGCGGCACGCATACTCCATTCGGCCTCGGTGGGCAGGCGGCAGCCGTCGGCGTCCACGGTCCCGAGTCGACGAAGCTGCCGTCCACGCGGTACGCGTCGGAGGCCAGCTGGTCCGACGCCGCATTGCACCAGCCGATCGCATCGAACCAGGTCACGCCATGCACGGGGTGTCGGGCAGCGCCGCGCCCGCGGGCTCGTAACGATGGGGCCCGGCGTCTTCGGAATGGCGTCGGCCCTGACCGCGGCGTGCCGCCCGAGCCTGCAGCGCTACTCCGCCTGCGTCACCGAGCGTCGGCGATCGCGAAGGCCTGAAGTTCGAGGTCCGACTCGCTCGCCGAGCCGGGCGTCGTGAAGGCGAACGGCCCCGGGAGGGAGGTGACGAAGCGCGGCGTGTACACGGGGCAAATCCTATCGATCCGGCAGCCACGGACTCGATGAGCCGACGGGCCCCGTACGGATGGCCGCATGAAGAACGGCTCCGGCTCGGTCGGCTCCGGCTAGACTCAACCATGCCGTTGCTGAGACATTCAGGGCGTTCGGAGTCAGGGTTCAAGCATCGAGCCCGGCGGATCGAATCCGCCCGGTTCGCCGACTCACCACGGCCGGAACCGCCTCATCGCCCCTCAGCCGCCCCATCGAAAGGACTCTCCGTGAACTTGAACGACGTACAGCAAACGCTCTTTCTTCCCGCTGATGGGCCGCGCCGAGGCCGCGCGCCGCTGGCCGGACCTCTTCCCGGACCCTGGGCGGAGCACGCGAGTGAGCATCCAGGAATCCGAGGGGAGCATCGCGCAGCAGCTCGGCGCTTTTCCAACCGCCGTCTGCGGCCTGCGTCATCTGCTGACGATCCGCGAGATCAACGCCTATCTCGACAGGCCACCCCGGTGCGGCGATCGTGAACATCGGCTGCGGGCTCGACCGCATCGTGCACGAAATCGTCGATCCGATTCCCTCGTCTACAATCTCGACTTCCCCGAAGTGCTTCAGGCGCGTGACCGCTGGATCGATCCTCACGAACGCGAGGTCGCCCTCCCCTATTCGGCGACCGACCATCGATGGATGGACCACGTCGACGCCGGCAGAGGGCTCATCGCGATCGCAGCCGGCGTCTTCTACTATTTCGAGGTCGACGAAGTCAGAGCGCTCGTGCGCGAGATGGGCACGCGCTTCCCGGGCGGTCGGCTGTGCTACGACGCCGAATCTCGAAGATGACCGCAGGCAGAGAAGAGCATCCACCGCAACGGCACTCTGACGCGCGCATGCCCTTCCGGGTCAAGGACCCCACAGCGTGCGGACCTGGAGCGATCGAATAGACGACGTGCGCATCGAGTTCGACTTCTCCTCCTACCTTCCCGGCCATTCTCGCTCACAGCTCCCACGCGGGATTCGCTTCGGATTCACCGCCATGCGCCTGCTGAAGGGCATGTACGAGGTGGTCGTGACCTTCACAGGCAGCGCGACCTGACGCGATCGGGGGCATCGGCCCGCCCCGCAATCGGCGGCAAGGCCGGATGACGTCTCGTAGATCGGGTGAGGAGGATGCGTCTCGGTTTCGACGGAGCGGGTTGACTGCACTCCCCCGCGATGCGCTAGACTGAATCACAGTACAAGGCTTGATTCAGAAGGTGGTTCGTATGGCGAAGACACCTATGGGAGCGGCGATCGTGAGTGCCTGCGAAGCAGCCGGGCTCTCCCAACGGGCGCTTGGAGACCGCACCGGCATATCCCAATCGACGCTCAGCCGCATTCTTCCGGCAAACGCTCGGCGAAGATGACTGAGATCATCCTGATGGCCGAAGCCACTGGCTGCACAGTCGCGCAGCTGACGGGAAATTCCGTCGCCGAGAGAATTCAATGTGCCGCGCGAACAACGAATAATTCGACGATGGAGAGAATGCGCCAACGTCCGCTTTCCACTTCATCGAAATAGACGCTTACCTGGACGATCAGGCGATTTCCGCAGCATCTCGCACTGATACACGTAATGATGAATCCGGGAAGCTCAAGCCAAAGAAGCGGCGATCTCTTTCCGCCGCGAGCATCGTCTAGGATTACAACCGTTGGGCGATCTCGTTGCGCTTATCGAGCAACTACCGGACACGATAACTGGCTATAATCGACGCAGATACCGATGAACACGGGTTGATTATGCACGATCCAGCCCGGAAGTCACTTTCATCGGCATTGCCCGAACCCCTCATCCAATGCGGCAACGCAGCACTCTAGCGCACGAACTTGCCCACGTGTTGTTCGAAGACTGGAACAGGCAAACAGAAATTCGGCTCCGCAGTCCGCAAAGAGATACGCGCAGATACGTTCGCACGCCACTCTGCTTCTACCTGAAGATGGTCTGAAAGAATTCTCAAGAAACGAAAACCCTTATCCACAGCTGATCTGTCCGCCGTCATGCAAAAAATTTTTCTGGTCTCTCCGGCGATTGCCGCCATTGCCCTCTGCGAATGTCACTATATTGACGATTCAACCAAAAAGCAGTGGATGGCGATAAATACATTTCCAACTGGCTACGCGGTTCGGATGGAAAGATCAATACGAGTCCCTCCAGGATAGCTCTGACCGCTCACGCGCACCGCAGCATTTACTTGCACGCGCAATTTCCGGCTACAGGGAAGGCGTCGTGACAGCCCAAACCATCGCCACGCTGAAGGGATCAGCGTCGAGACCGCAATAAAAGAACTTTCAGATGCTGGAATCACGCCCTCTCCGCTCGAAATACCTCGGATGTCGGCTGCAGATCTGCCACCCGTCACCGTGGATCTAAACTGTTTAGACGCTGACCAACCAGAAGATCCCGCATGAGCGGGTATAACGATTATCGATGCGGGACCGAGCATCAACTTCTCCACAAATAAGGAAAGATTGCTTTTCAGCGTTCTAGGCGTCTTTGAGTGCACCCGAAGCTGTGAAATTGAAATTCTTCGAAAAGCTTACGCCAGGATAAGCGATTTTCAGCTGCGGAACGCGTCTGGAGAAATTACCGCCGAGTCTCTGCAGATTCTCTCCGACGATGAGGACAAAAGGGTTGTCGATCGCAGTCGAGCGAATCAACGGCGTCCCATATGCCCGACGCATGCACTCTTCGAAAGATCTCGGAGACCATGGTCATCACGCATGCAGCCGTCGCAGCCGAGGCCGGCGAAGACGTCGTCATTCTCATCAACGACAACGATGGGGTGCATCGCGCTGCGAAGCCGCGACTGCGACGCCTGAGGAATATGGGAAAATCCGTCAGGAAGCATTCGGCTGATCCACACCGTGACTGTACTCGAAGCCGCCGCGGGAGGCGAGTATCTACCGGATAGAGCAGCCGCGAGAAACATTTACCTGCGTTTAAAAGATCGACGACGGGCTACCGCTGGAAAGGACAAATCTGATGCGCCTTCCCTGCTGGAGTTAAGCCCGTTACAATCACACGCAGTACCGAGGAGTTTCCCCGTAGACCACGGTGAACCATCCGTCTTCGCTTGCGCCCCACTGCCGCCATCCTTCGGCCATCGCCTCGAGGTCATCGGCCGTCGCCAAGCCGATCTCGCACGCTTGCGGGCCGAACGAATTCAGGCACCGCTCGGCCCATGTGGCCGACCACCACTCGCGATCCCGCTCGGTGGCGAAGCAGCAGGTCGAGGCCGAGGCGACCACCCGCGTCAGCCCAGCCCGGCGTGTCCATGCCAGCAGCCTGCTTCCGGCGTCGGGTTCTCCGCCGTTGGCTCGGGCGGTGGCCGTACGCGGAAAGCCACAGAGTCCATGCCTTCGGGCTGGGAACCAGCTCGCGCAGCCGAGTAGACGGCGTCGCGCACCGCGACCGTCCCGCCGGGGCGGGTGACTCGGCGCATCTCGGCCAGCGCCGCCACCGGCTCGTCCACGTGCTGGATCACCTGATGGGCGTGGACCACGTCGAAGACGCCGTCTTCGAAGGGCAGCGCGAGCACGTCGCCGACGGCCAGTTCGACTCGGCCCAGGAGGCCCCGCAGTCTCAAGCGTGGCCGGGCCGCTTCCAACGCGGCGGGAGGGCGTCCGGCGCCACGACCGTCCGGGCGCCACGCTCGGCGAGATCGGCGGTGATGACGCCGGCCCGCATCCGACGTCGAGCAGGTCCATCCCGGGTGCAGGCGAGGGCAGATACCCCGCCGAATCCAGGGCGCTGCGGCGCGAGTGCCCTTTCCGAGCACCGCCGGGCCGTGCCCATGGGTGTACCGGGCGCTCATGCGGCCGTATGAAATGCTCGAACATCGCGATCCCACTTAGGAAGGTCAGCCGCTGTTCGTCCGGCCCGTTCAGGCGCGTCCGGGGCTTCCCGGGCTATTTAGCGCCATCGGCCTGCCCTCTGGCTGCAGGCGACACCTGCGTGACGAAGTCCTCCATGCCGCGGTTGTCTTTCACGACGGCGGTGACGGAGACGGCCTGGCCGGCGGAAACCGTGGTGGCGAGTCGCACGCCATGGAGTTCCTCCTCGCTGCCGTCAGGGGCGTTGGATGTACCAGTCGACTTTGGCGACGGTCCCGTCGGCGTCGGTGAGCCGACGCGTCCAGGAGAGCTGGGAGCCGTTGCGGGCGACGGTCATGGCGCCTGGGCCGCGCGTTCCGGACTGCTGCTCTTCGGCGGCGGGAGGGCGGCGCCCTGCTGGGCGCCTCCCGGCCTTCAAGGCGTTCATGACGGCGTCGGCGGTTGCGGTGTGCCCGTCGGCGATCGGGTGGAAGCGGCCGTCTCGAAGCGCGTAGAACCACGATCGCTGGCGCCGCACAGCTCCATGGCCGTTGAATGCGCCGGTCGGGTCGGCGAACAGGTAGCCGTGGCGCAGCGCGGAGGCCTTCAGGGCTGCGTTGACCTCATCGGTCTTGGCCGCGATCCAACGTTGATCCACCTCTTTGCCCCTTCGCAGCGCCCCGGATCAGTCCGCCTTCCCCTCCCTTGACGGGAACATGTGGCAGGATAGCCGACTGCGACGACGGCGGCCTGGGGGCGCGTGAACGGATGTCGGCCATGATCGCGTCGTAGCTGTGGATGCCTTCCTGCGTGCTTTTGCCGCGCAGGGGCGTCCAGGGCGGCGTCGACCGGATCGGTGATCTTCTTGTCGCCGCTGCAGTGACGAAGGGGAATATCCTCGCGCCTCCGATGCAGTCGGTGAGGGGTCTGCGGAAACCGGCGTCGTTGCCTCGATGAGAACGTCACCGGGCCGGTGGACGAGGCCGACGCGGTCGAGTTGGGCGGGCTCGCCCCAGGCGGTGTTGGCCTGGTAGAAGTCCTTGGTGCGGGCCTCGGCGCAGGCGTGGAAAATCCAGCGCCCTGTCGATGCGTTTGCCCACCTTGGGGCATGGGCGCCCTCGAGGCGCTTGCACCTGTTGCCGCCGACGACGTCGGTGCCTTCGGCATACGGGAGTACGCCGGAAGCCTGAAGCGTAGGGTCGCCGAGGGGCCACGTAGCGGCCGGTCGGCACAGCAGCCGGCCGTTGAGCGGGTGGGCCGTGGCACCGACGTCGGCCACGGTCAGGATCATCGCGATCGCCGAGAGCGGCCGAGCCGGGAGGATCGAGGACGCGGAAACGCCGACGCCGCCGGAGCCCGCGCTGGAGGATTGAGTTCCTCCCAGGCCCCAGGGCCTGTTGGAGTGCTGGCCCGGCCAGGCGGACGGACGGGATCGGAGGTGCGAATTGTTGAACACGGTGGATTCCCTCAGGTTGTTCTGGCTGTGCGAGAATGAGCGCTGGAAGTGGCTGCCAACAGGATGCGATCCGGAAGCCTCGGGTCAGACCCTCATACCCATTCAGAGTTACCCTACACATCTAATCCCCGTTCAGCCATGCGAGCCGCCGAGAGGGTGCGCTCGCCGCGCCATCCGGTGGCGCGCAGGAACTGCTCCCAAGTGAGGGTGCCCGGGGTGAGGCGCATCCATTCAAGTCGCGTCCCGGCCTGAAATACCGTAGTTCACCGTGTAGTTGACCATGCCCAGGATCTCCTTCGCCTGCCGATTCGGCGGCGAGTTCGGGGAAGTAGTGGAGCAGACCCTCGCGCGTGAACGCATCGCCGTACTCGGCCTTCACGCCGGTGACCCGCTGGAAGGTCTCGATCATCTCGCGGGGCGAGACGATGTCGCCGACGAGCGGAGCGTTCGGCCCAGTAGGCCTCCCGGGTGGGAGGAGGATTTGAGGCACCGCCGGGCCGGTGGCCGTCAGCGGGTCACGAAGGGCGCCCGGAAATCCTCAGGAAGGTGAGACGGGCAGAATGAGCGAGTCGCCTTCCCTGCGTGGCACATGTAGCCAGCAGATTGGTGAAGAAGAAGAGGCATGACGAAGGCGCAGGTCACGGGCAGCGTGCGGATGTGAGTCAGCGGTCGGGCCTTATCGGTGAAGTGAGGGCGAACCATTGCCCGCCTGAGATCTCGTCGACGTTTTCGAGGGTGCTGAACACGAGGGCGTCCGACGCCCGCCCCGCACGGCGGCGTCGCCAGGCGGCACCCTTTTCGGTTCGTATGCGCGAGCCTCCGGCGCGATGGGCGGGAGATCAGGAGCAGCGCCGTCCGCGCCGACGAAAGCGGCGAGCCACTCCTCGTCGTGCCCCAGCGCCAGCGGGGCGGAGACGACTTCCGCGCCGAGCCGGGCGAGGTTCCCGCGCCTGAGAGAGGAGGAGGATCGCGGGTGAGGCGCGCACTCTGGGCGTCCGTCGTCTATCAGCGTCCTGACGACGCTGCGACCTTTTGCGCTGGTGCCGCCGGCGACAGCTATGAGCGGTTCAGCGGGCATTGCGGCATTCTCCTTGAACTCAGGGGTTATGATCGTGCAAACGCCAGTATGGAGACCGCGAGTCGATCTGAACAAGAACCATCCTTTCGGATAGGGTACCTGGGAGGAGGCGCAGGCCATGAGACGGAATGCATCAGCGATTTCGTGAGTCTGGGTGGAAAACCTACCCCTGTCCCATCAGCGTCGCCATGGATTTTGGTGGGCGGCAAGTGGAAAGGCGGTCATCCTCTACCACCTGCAGCACGGGCCCAAACGATTCGGCGAGCTGCGGCGCGCCCTCATCTCGCCGACGGAGGCGGTGCTGAGCAACCAGCTCAGGCAGCTGGAGCGGGACGGGCTGGTCTCACGGGAGGTCTTCGGGAGCAAGCCGCCCTGTGAAGGCGGTCTATTCGCTCACCGAATTCAGGCGCACTTTCGCTTCCCGCCTTGACCGCCCTGACCGAGTGGGGCAATCGAGTGGTCTGCGAGCGGGGGCGCTTCGAATGAAGTTCGAATGAAGGCGATGACTGCCGGCCGGGGCCGGCTCCTTGTCAGCCGCCATCGTCCCTCGCCTCCGCCGGACAGGCGTTCAAAACAGTCGCCGGATGGCCGTTGACCAGCACCGGAACCAGCCGTGGCCCTTCGAATCCTGCACGTATCAGTTCATCTGCCACAAGCTGCTCCATCTTCCGTGAGACCAGTAGCACCAGCCGTCCCGTCCGCGGGTCGAGTACACGGCGGAAGCTCGCCGCCATGGCCGCGTAGAACTCCCTGGGCCGACCGGCGAAAGACTCGAACTCCCCACGGCGGGTCCGTCGCCACCACGCTTGCCGAGCCCGACTCCACCGAGGGCAGTTCTGAGCGCGTCCTCGCCAGGAACTCGATCAGCGCGCCGGCCTCGGGCTGTCGAAAGCGAGGCTCAGCGTACAGGTCGACCCCGATGACCCGCCTGGCCGGCCATTCCGCGCGCGCCCCTGCAAAAGCGCTCCACTTCAACGAGACGGATCCAGGGAACACATCCTCGCCCTGCGGCTTGACATCCGCACTAGCAACCGACTCAGCTCGGGGCTCAGCGACCCAGCCGGCCCCTGGCTGCCCGCTCGCATGAAAAGCGACGCCCCAGCGATGGTCCCAAGCGCGCCTCCCGATGAGCCATAGCTCGTCCCCGCCGCCGCGGGACATCACCCGCGCCCCTGTAGCAGACATCACGGCACGCTCCAGCGTCCTTTCGCATGGCGATCCAACGGCTCCAACTGGCCATCTATCTGCGCCATGATCCGGAAACCGGACATGCGTTCCAAAGCCAGGCGGGACGGATCGCCGTAGCTGTTGGAGCGATAGCCTTGGCCGCACCGCTCAAAAGAAGTCCGGGCACTTCCAGAACCAGCTGAAAGGCATTCTTGATGTAGAGCAGCTTGGCCACCGACTCGGCGGAGCCGACGTCGAAAAAGAGCAGGCGCTATCGTCCCTGTGAGACGCTGGAAACCAGCCGCAGATCGGCCCGAAGGCACTCCTCGACCAGCGGCGAGCCCCGCCGGAAGGTCACTGGGTAACGTTGGCGCTAGGGGGCCGTCGCTCTGACCGCTCTGGATCCGGCGAGGGCCGCCTGTGGTTATCCTTCGACGCCCTCCAACACTGGACGTCCGAGCAGCGCTAGCCGCCTTGCGCGGATTTGCCATGCCTTGCACTCCCAATCTGACAGGAGCCTTCCGTCATCGGGGATTCTACCTGACTCGGTTCATGCCATACGCCGCGATGAGGCTCGCGGGCGGTGGCCGCCGAGATAGCCGTGCTCATCGGCACCCAGTTGAAGGGCGGTCTCGCGAACGCCTCGCCTCGCGCAGATGCTGAAGGCTTCGCTATGGTCGCGAGGCGCTCCACATGCGCGCATACTTGCCGCCGCGCGCGAGCAGCTCCTCGTGCGTGCCCTGCTCGGCGACCGCCCCGCCGTCGATGACCGCGATGCTGTCCGCCTTGCGGATGACGGGAGAGTGTGCGCCACCATGACCACGGTCTTGCGCGAGGAGAGCAGGTTGGCGACGGCCTTGCGTACCGCCAGCTCGTTCTCCACGTCCAGGTTGGAGGTGGCCTCGTCGAGCAGGACGATCGGCGCGTCACGGAGAATGGCGCGGGCGATCGAGATGCGCTGGCGCTCGCCGCCCGACAGGAACCCGCCGTTCTCCCCGATCCGCGTCGCGTAGCCTTCGGGCAGCGCGCTGACGAAGCCGTCGGCGTTGGCCAGCCAGCACGCCTCGCGCACCTCCTCGTCGCTCGCTCCGCCGCGCGTACCCTCACGTTGTCCGCCAACCGAGTCGTCGAAGAGACACGTCCTGGTCCACGAGCGCCACGTTGCGCAGCACGCTCTCGGGCGCGTAGGCGGCGGTGTCGGCGCCGCCGAAGGCGATGGTCCCGCGATCCGAGCGGTACAGCTGGGCGATCAGGCTGAGCACCGTGGACTTGCTGCAGCCCGACTCGCCCACGAGCGCCGTCAGCCTCCCTCCGGCACGCGAAGGCTGGTCGGAGGCACGCGCGCCCCATCCGTAGGAGAAGTCCACATGGGAGGCTGATCGCCGCTCCCTCCATGGGCACGGCGTCGACTGCCCTCCTCCTGGAGGCTCAGCAGAGCACGGCGGCGACGTTGTTCCTCGCGATCCTGCAGGTTCCGGTAGGCGGTCAGGTCGATGAATATGCCGTTGACGAGCCTCAACGTCAACAGCGCGTCATGGAGATGAGCAGGAAGGAAGAGGCGGCGACGGCATCCGCCTTCCACGCCTGGTAGCACAGCACGACGGTAGGGGCTGGCTCAGGCCCGCCAGGATCGCCAGAGCCACCCCCACGGGTATGACGGCCCGCTCGTAGACGTAGCTGACGCGCGAGAACTCCCGCATGCTGTCCACGATCGCATTGTTGCACGCCCGCCATGCCGTAGGCGCGCAGGGCCTGCATGCCGTCGACGTGCTCCCATGATGGCGCTGGAGTTGCTCGCGCGCACTTCGTCCTTGTGGGGGCCGTGGACCTTGACCTGGCGCCATGACAGGGGCGACGGCGGGACGAGGAGGAGGAGGACAGCAGCACGACTGCTCCGGCCGGGGCGTACAAGAATGCGACGAAGACGGTGATCACGCTCGCCAGGGAGACGTTCTTGAGGATGTCGCCCGTCCTGTGGGTGAGGATCTGCTCGCAGTCGTTGACGTTCACGGTGAGGGCCTGCAGGTATTCCCCGCTGGAGCGCTCGGTGAAGCGGGAGGGGATCCGTTTGATGGGTCGCTCAAGGCCACGCGCAGGTTTCGGCTGATGCGAGCCGCCGATCTGCCCGCGGACGTAGCCGAAGGGTAGACGGCTGGGCGGAGGCGAACACCCGCGACGAGCGCGCCCGTGACCCCGAACAACGCCGCAAGGGCTGACGGAATCGGAGAAGACCTGCCGATCACCAGGTGGACGCAGGCACGAAGTTGAAGCCGCCCAGCATGCCCTCGACGACCGTGCACGCACGAGACGTAGAAGTCGGCCCTTCGCGAAGGGAGCCGCCTCAGCCGAGCGCCGCATCCGCTGACGTCGCCGTCGTCGAAGCCGCCTTCGGGCCGCTTCCGCGAGCGCCTCCCGCTTCCGCGGGCGTCCATCGCATCGGGAGTCCGCCGCTCCGACGCGATAGTTCATGGAACGGGACTGGTTGTAGTCCTCCCAGACCGTGCGGTAGTAGGGCTGGACGCGAGCAGCTCGTCGTGGGTTCCTACGACGGTGAGCGATCCGTCTTCGATCACGGCGACGCGGTCGCAGCCGGGTACCACGTCGAGCCGGTGGGCGACGATCAGCACCGTCTTGCCCTCGCACAGGCTGGCGATCGCCTCGTCGATGAAGGCCTGGTTCTCCGGGTCGGCCGAGCTCGTGGCCTCGTCCAACACGAGGATGGGCGCGTCGTCGAGGATGGCGCGGGCGATGGCGATGCGCTGACGCTCGCCGCCTGAGAGCCGTGCGCCCAGAGTGCCGATGACCGTGTCGTATCCGTCGGGGAGCGCCGCGATGAAGGCGTCGGCCTGCGCGAGGCAGGCTGCCGCGCGCACTTCCTCGAGCGTGGCGTCGGAGCCCATGCGGATGTTCTCCGCGATCGTCCCGCTGGTGAGGAAGGTCTTCTGGAACACCACGGATACGTGCGCCAGCAGGTCGTCGTAGTCGATGTCGCGCACATCCCTCCCGCCGATGGTCACGGCGCCCGAGGTTACGTCGTGAAGCGCCCCACCAGGCTCGACGAGAGTCGACTCAGAACCGGAGGGCCTGACGAGGGCTCAGCCGCTCGCCCGCCCCACGGTGAGCGAGACGTCGTGCAGGACCTCGGGGGCGTCGTCGCTGTATGCGAAGGACACGCCGTCGAAGCGAATCGACGCGTCCTCGGAAAGGCCTGGCCAGCCCCGAAGGCGGGAACGTCGAGGAGCTCCTGGACGCGTTGGGCGCCCGCCGAGGCTTGGGGAGAGTTTGTTGGAGAGTCCTGCAGCAGCCTGATCTCAGTCAGGTAGAGAGACCCCGCGAAGGCGAAGAGATAGAGGTCGACCCTGTCGACGGCGCCGTGGGTCAGCATCAGGGCGCCCAGGGGACCATGAGGAGGAGGCCCGCCTCGATGACGACGACGTAGGCCGCGAACCGGGGCCGGTCCGGCGCGACATCTCGCCCCACACTTCGTGCTCGTCTCACGGCGGCGCGGAACCGCCTGAACGAGCGGGCGCCCATGTCGAGCGCCTTGATCACCGCGCATGCCGCTGACGTACTCCACCGCGACCGAGTTCATGTCCTCCAGGGACTTCATGGCTCGGGGCATGATGGCTCAGGGCGATCTTGAACAGGCGGACGAGCACCGCGAACGCGGCGATCGCGGGGGACGAGCGTGACCAGCGCCAGCGGCGCGTTCGCGGTCAGGAGGAAGACGAATGCGGCGGCGGGCCCCGAGACGTACATGGCAGCCTCCGGCAGGGTTGTGCGCGAGCAGGAGTTCGAGCTCGACGTCGTCGGAGAGGACGGTCTTGATCCGGCCGGTGCTGCGGTCGTCCAGTTCGCCCAGCGGCGCCTTCGACAGGCGGTCGAGGACGCTGCAGCGCACGTCGAGCAGGGCGCCGTACGCGCCTTTGTGCGCGAGGGCGTTCGACACGCCGAACAGGATGTGGCGCAGCAGCGTGCCCGCCACTAGGACGGCGGCGTCGACGGCGACCACCCGGGTCGTGCACCTGCCCTCGTAGACGGCGCGCATCATGTCGAACACGGCGAAATAGGGCACCGCAACCATTAGTCCCGACAGTGTCGCGCAGACGATGGAGGCCACCAAGTACTTCCCTGTTCCCTGCCCGCCCATCGGAGCACGAGGGCGACCGGGTTGCTCGTCTTGTTCACGGGTGCTTCTCCTTCCTCTCGTTTGCACGGACGCGGATGCGCCCGTCATCGTCCGGACCGCGTCGAAGTCGTCGCGGACCGAGGCCTGGCCGACGACGCGTCCGCCGTCCATGTGCAGGACGCGGTCGCAGGCGCACGCTATGAGCTCCAGGTCGTGGGTGACGACGAGGATCGCGCGGCCTTGGGCCGCCAATCGGCCCAGCAGGCGGGCGACACGGCGCATCCCGTCCAGGTCGATCCCTGCTGGTCGGCTCGTCGAAGACGAGGAGCCGTTTGTCGGCCGCCAGGCACGCCGCTACGGCCAGGCGCTGCTTCTGGCCGCCGGACAGCGTGGCTGGGTGCCTGGCGGCCGCCCTCGCTCAGCGCGAGTTCGCGCAGGACGGCGGCGACGTCCACGGCGGCGGCTTCGCGGCGCGGCAGGCCGAAGGTCACCTCGGCCGCGGCGGACTCGGCGAAGAGCTCGGTAGTCGACGTCTTGGAACACCATGGAGGAGGCGCGCACTGGCGTTTGCGCGCAGCGCGCCTCCCGTCGAGGCTGACCGCCCCTTCGCCTTGAAGCCGCACAGGGCGCGGCACAGCGTGGTCTTCCCGCGCCGTTGCGGCCGGCGAGGGCGACGACTTCGCCGGAGCGCAGGTCCACGTCGGCCTCGCGCACCACTGGGGCCCCGGCCGTAGCCGACCGACAGCCCCCGTGCCGAGAGCGCGACGCCGCGGCGCTCTGGCGGGGCGACGGCGTCGTTCGCGGGCGCGACGTCGTCGGGTCGCGCGTGCGCAGTCCCATGGAAACCAGCTCCTGCGGACTGAGCGCCGCGAACTCGCGGGCGTCCGCGACGCGTGAGACGCGGCCTTCCTCGAGGTAGACGTGGCGTCGGCGATGCCCGTGAGCCAGGCCAGCCTGTGCTCGGCCACCAGGATCGAACGGCCCGCGGCTTTCGCGTGCGCGACGAAGGCCGCGATGTCCGCGATGGACGGCATGTCCAGGTTGCTCGTCGGCTCGTCCAGCAACAGGTTCGACGGCCGCAGGGCCCAGATGCTCGCGTAGGCGACCTTCTGGCGCTGCCCGCCGGAGAGGCGGAAGACGCTGCGTCCGGCCAAGTCCTCCAGGCCCAGGCTCGCGGAAGGTCTCGCCGACGCGGGCGCGGATCTCTCCCGGCCATCCGGCGCTCTCAAGGCGAAGGCCGCTTCCCCGGTGGCGTCGACGTTGAAGAACTGAGTGCGGGGGTTCTGGAACAGTGTCCCCGCGCGCTCGGCGATCCGCCAGGTGGCCAGGTCGCCGACCTCCTCGCCGTCGAGTAGGACGCGTCCGGTTCTCTCTCCCGGGAAGAAGCGCGGGGCGAGCCCGTTGGCCATGCGCAGCAGGGTGGATTTGCCGCATCCGGAGCGCCCGCACAGGACCACCACTTGGCCGGAGCCCACGTGGAGGGAGACGTCGCGAACCCCGGCCTCGGCTGCGGCGCCTCGAACGGTAGGCGAAGGATGCGTGCTCGAAGCGGATCATCCGATGGCCCCGCAGATGGGAGCGCCCGCCACGGCGCACAGGCCCAGGGCGAGCATGGCGTAGTCCACCGGGCGCATCGCGATGGGCAGGTAGCAAGTGCGCTCGGCGGGGTTCTCGATGCCGCGCACGATGGCGGCCATCGACAGGTCGTCGCAGACGCGGCTGGCGCTCATGAGCAGCGGAGCGTAGACGCAGTCGACGGTGCGCGCCGGAGCCTTGAGGAGGCTCATGGGGCTGGGAGAGATGCCGCGCATGCGCATGGCGTCCCTGATGAAGCTCCAGTCCTCGCTCACGGCGGGCGCGTAGCGCATGGCCACGGCCAGGGGATGCTCAGCTGGCGTGGCGCGCGACCCTGCGCCAGGGAGCTCATGAGCTCGTTGACGTGGGTGGTGGTCACGGTCGCGTAGGCCATGAGAGCGCAGGCGAAGACTTTGCGCATGAGCAGGAAGAAGGATCCGAAGGCGGTGCGCAGGGCCACGCTGTCCAGGTACGGGACGAGCTGGGTGGCGGCGACCGCCGCCGCGTACAGGACGAGCATGACCGCGGAGGCCTTGGGCCTTCCCAGCATGACGCCGAAGCCGAAGGCCAGCGCCGAGGAGCATCTCGTAGGCGAGGCTCGGCGCGAGGGCCACCGCCGTGGCCATGGCGGCGATGAGGATCAGCTTGGTGCGCGGATCCGCGGACGCACCGCCTCGCGTGCCCGGCCTGCACCGGCAGGCCGCGGCTATGCGTCTGCGTCATCGGCGGCGGTCAGGCGGTGACGCCAGCGCGCTCGAACTGCCTGCGCAGCAGGCGCATGCCTGCCAGGCCGCTGACGAGGGCGCAGACCACGGTCGCGAGGATCATGGCGGGCAGCATCCAGTCGACGGCCGTCCAGCATGGTGTCCATGTACGCCCGCTCGGTGCCCCTGCCGGTCAGGTACGCCGTGTAGGCGTCCGGGTCCACCCACAGCATGATGTAGGAGCCCATGGGGGCCAGCGAGTAGACGACGAAGGCGGTCAGGTTGAGCGGTTTGACCCTGAACCGGCTGAGGCCGGCGATGATGTCGGCCACGACGCCCAGGAGCGCGGAGCTCACCGCCCACCCCCAGTACATTCCGGTGGCGAACATGATCGCGCCGATGACGACGCCCAGGATGGCCAGCGGGCCGTGCTTGGGGACCTTCGCGATGAGCAGCAGATAGACGGGGCCGGTGAGCAGGGCCGACGCGGCGGGCATCCAGAACGTGAGGACGGGGTTGGGCGCGAAGAAGGCGCTCCCGACGATCATGAACACGAGGAAGACCGCGGTGAAGACGCCGGTCGTGATGAGGATCGCGCGCGGTGAGCCCGGCGAGGTCCTCGCCGGCATCTGCTCGGCGGAGCCCGCCTCAGCCGGGCCCCTGCCACCGGACTCCTTCTCTCCGGGTCCTCCCTTCTGTCCGGTCCCTCCGTCGCCGGTCGACATCGCTGCTGCCTTGCCCACTTCCCGTCCTTTCCCAACTCAGGTATTGCTAACCCATCCGAGTGTATGGATGGGACGCCGGCCGCAGGCCGTCCGCTAGGCATTCCAGTCCCATCGGCGCATAATCGCGTCTCATCGTCATAGGCCGGGAGGACGTCGGCGTGAGAAGTCACTGCAGAATCCACTCTTGGAGAGCGAAGGCTCGTGGAGGCGCCGGCGGCGGGCCTCGGCGGGCTCTGGCACTCGTACCGGCCCTGAGGGGCGGGAGTGCACCGGCTGGTTTCACTCTCCTCCCGAGAGGGCGCTGTGAGCATCAGCATCCACGATTTCACCATGCGCCGCGACTTCATCATGGACGTCGAGCCGCCCAGCTACCTCACGGTCACGTGGTTCAAGTCGATCGCCGGCGAGGAGTTCAGCCCGTATCGCAGGCTCAGGCCCAACAGCGTGTGGGGCCAGAGCATCGGGGGCGGCCCGTGGAAGGGCGTGGCGCACGGCGGCATCCCCGTGCAGAGCGTCGCCATCGAAATCACGCCGGAGTTCTCGGCGCAGTTCCTGAACAGGAGTACGCGGCGAGTTCCAGGACGTCGAGCGGGCCTTCGTCTCGCTCGGCTCGGACGGCGAATTCCCGAGATGAAGACCCTGCTGTCCCGGCTCTGGCCGCGTCCGGGCGACCCCGAGCACTCCGAGCTCTACTACGAAGGCAAGGTCCTCCAGGCGATGGGACTCATCGTGAGCGCTTTCCCGGCTGGGCTCGGCGACCGGCGGAGTCAAGCACGTGAACCCGGCCGACCGCGAGCGCATGCACGACATCGTGTGCTAGCATCGACGACCACTGTTCGGCGAACCTGCGCATCGGCGATCTGGCCAGGATCGCGTGCATGAGCCCCACGAGTTCAAGAGACCTTCAAACCGCTCAACGGGCAGACGGTCACCCAGTACGTGCAGGGGCGGCGGATGAGCCAGGCCGAGCTTCTGCTGCGCCAGCCCTGATCTCACCATCGAACAGGTGGGGCGGTCCGTGGGCTACGCCTCCGCCAGCCGCTTCCCGCGCTGTTCAAGCGCGAAGTCGGCATGCTGCCCAGAGAGTACCGCAGGATGCTCGGCGTCTGAGACCCGCCCGCCCGCGTCGACGCTTCGGGCCGGACCTTCACGCAACGGTGCCGCCACCGGCATCGAGGCGGAGCTCGGCCCTCGGGCAAGCCTCAACCACGTCTCATCTCTTGTCGTGGACGCAGTTCTCCACTTCTGTGCACAGGAGAGAGAATGACGGGCAGATGTCCCCGTTCGACGTAGGCGGTGCTCCACTTCTACGCACAGGAGGAGAATGGCTTTTCATGGCAGAGAAGGATATTGACAGTGCGCGGACATCACAGCAAGACGCGGATCCCAAGGCAGCGAAAGGGAATGCTCGGCAGCCGCTCATCGTTCGCATGGGAGGCATACGGGCGGTTCTGGCCTTCGCCTTCAACGTCACGATGAGTCTGGCTCTCATCGCCGTTTTCCCCATCGTCGCGTTGTGGCCTTTCGGCAAGACTCACCATCCCACGGTGGAGATCCACGACGAGGCGGACGTCCTCCAGACCGAGCCCTTGGCCGACGAGCTCCAACGCCTGACGTTCCGTCGGAAGGTGCACGTCGCGGTGCTCACCGTACGCGGCTCCGATATCGTCAATCTCAACGACGAGGTGCTCAAGTACGCCCGCAAGCACAGCGACACCGACGTTCCGTGGATCTCTCAGTCGAATTCCAACTACTGGAGTGATGGTCTGGTGATCTTCGCCGTCGCCCCCTGACGGGAGGAAAGTGGGCTGCTACTCGGCGAGGACATCACGATTCCTCTCCGCCAGCAGGCCGCCGTCCAGAATGCGGCGAAGGATCAGTACCGCATCGGCGACTGGTATGGGGGCACGGTGTCGATGGCGAAGAAGACCGCGGACCTCATGGGCCGTCCCGGCAGCGGAGACGTGGGGACGACCTATGCCATGCCGGGCGTCGTCGCCATCGCGGGCCTGGCGTGGCTCTGCTGCTACCTATATCGCGGGTTGGCGGCCCGACGCCGCGCGGGAGGCGTTGCGCCACTACTCCCAGGTCACCCACGACTACGACACCACCGAGCCGCATGCCAGCACGATTCCCGAGGATGAGCCCCACGGCGCTCAGGTGATGGCGCGCTACCGATGGTTCCGCGGGGAGTACGCGAAGTTCACGCGGAGTGGCAGGACTCGGCGACCCCTGTGAGCGCCCAGTGGTTCGACTTGAAGATGCTGGGACGGGTCAGCGATCTCAGAAGCGTTCCGCCGCGTTGGATTCGCTCGACGACGTCATCGCCAACACCGCCACGCTCCTGACCACGTCCTCCGGCTGGGAGGGCGTCTGGGTCAACGAGCAGGGGCCGGTGATGGAGGACCTGCAGTCGCTCAACCGCCTGTGCGAACAGGTCGACGATTCGCAGGCGACGGTCGACACCGAGGAGACGCGGGCATGGGTCCGCTCAGCGCCAACGGCTGAACGCGATGACCTCCGAGCTGGAGGCCGGCGAGCTCAAGCCCTCGACGGCGCTCGACGAGCTGGACGGGATCGCCGACGAGACCGAGACCCCGGGCCAGGCGGCTGGCGCGCCGAGCCATCGACTCCGACACCTCACGGTATGCCGATGAACGCCGTCGCCGCTTCAACAACTCGCTGTCCTCGAGCAACAACGCGTCCTACAGCGGCTACTGGCTCTTCAGCGGCACGCACGGATACTACGACCCGCATTCGACGATCCGCCTCAACCCCTGACTCCCCCGCGCTCTCGGCCGTCAGCTCGGGCGACGGCGGGGAAGCTCTCCGACGACAGCGGCTCGTTCAGCTCCTTCACCCCGATCTCCGACCTGGTGGTGGGGCTATTCCTCGCGTCGTCCCTACGTTCCGAGCAGCTCCAGCGGGGTGGCAGTTCCAGCGGCGGCGACTCCAGCGGAGGGTACAGCGCGGGGCGATTTCTCGGCTCCGGCTCCTCCTCGAGCTTCTGATCCCACCGACGTCGACGCTCCCTAGAACGGGAGAGTCCATGCACCTCGCCAGCATCGGAGCCGGTGCCGAGGCCGCCCGGAGCAGATCAATCCACCAGCGCTCGCGCGGCGCGATCGACGCTTCGGAGTGGTCAGTGCCCTGCTTTCGTGAGGATCCTTGTGAGATGAGGGAATCGAGACGCCGAACGTCAACGCCTCGGCCGAGCTTGACCTTGATATGCCCGGCGTGCGTCCACAGCTCGAGTTCGAGTTGAAGTCGATCATCCCCGCGTTCTCCGACGACCACATGATGATCGAGGAGGTACGGCAGGGAATAGATCTCGACTTTCTTCCCTGTCATCCCCTGTGCATCGCGCACGATCAGACGTCGGTCCGTGAAGACGGCGGAGTCACGCAAGGTCTTATAAGCGGCGATCGGCCTCGCCGTCTATGAGAACCGGTCCGATGTCCCGGGGATCGGGCACCCGAGACGAATGTCCACATCGTCAGCACTGACAGTTCCTGCGGCATGGTGCTCCTTTGAAACGGCGATGACCAGATCATACAGCCCGCTGTCAGCCGGGCAGTCCGAGGAGGCGGCGGGTGTAGACGGCCTGGCCGGAGTGCTGGGCGGCGTCGTCGACGATCGAAACCAGCCGCGCGGCGAGGGTTACGGGCGGGTCCCAGGAATCGTCGACGACGGCGTCCACATCGTCTTCGCCCACGGCGCGAAGGCAGCCGGCGGCCGTGGCGTAGGCGTCGTCGAGGTAAGCCGTGAGCACGGAGATGTCGCCGACCACCACTTTGGCCGCCTGCTCGGGGGTATGGCGCCAGTCCTCGGTGTCGTCGGGGAGGTCCAGGCGAAGCGCTCTTGTGGCGCCCGGGTGATCCATCACCGGCTCGACGCCCGCAGCGGCGCGATCTGGAAGTCGATCTCCCGGGCGGTGTGCCAGGCGAGCCAGCTCAGTGAGTCCACGCGGGCGCCTTTTTCGAGTGGGCTGCGTGTTGGCCTGTTTCACGGTGACGCCGGAGAGCGCGCGGTCGAAACGCTCACGCGAGCGGGACAGGCCGTCGATGAGGAAATCGAGAATGCCATGGCCGAAAACGCTACCACCGCACGGTCGAATCCAGACTGTGGCCGGCGGTCGCCGACTATCGGCCACAAGAAAGGCCACACGCCGCACTTCGAAGAATCGAGTGACGACCTCGGCGCGCGCCAGCAGCCTCGAGCGGAATCCAAAGCGCTCACGATTCGACTCACGCCGAATAATGCGCCCGTATTCTGGGCGTATGAATATGCGACGCCCTGCCTACCGCGACGAGTCCCTCCCGGACATCGCGAGGGTCACGGCCGCGCTGGCGCATCCCTCGCGCACGGCCATGTGCAGCGCGCTCATGGACGGGCGCGCGTGGACCGTCGGCGAACTGTCCTCCCCATGCGGGTATCACACGGTCGACGGGAAGCGAACACGTGAACGCACTCGCGGGAGCCGGGCTCGTCCGCAAGATCCGCCAGGGCAGGCACACCTATGTGGTGTTCTCCGGCGACGACGTCGTCCGCATCGTCGAGGGCCTCGGCGTGATCGCGGCGACCCAATCCCCTTCCGCGCGGAGTCTGCGGGCGTGGACGCAGAATCACAACCTGCGCAGAAGCCCGCACGTGCTATCGCCATCTCGCCGGCCGTCTCCGGTTCGCCTCGCGGATCGGATGCGCGCACGGGGATATCTGGATGGCGCCTGGCAGCTGTCGCCGCGGGGGCGGAAGCTGGTCGCCCTCGTGGGTTTTGACATTCGAGGCCCGTGCCCCGAGGAGCGTGCGCATGGATTCGATCGAACGTCGCTTCCATTTGGGCGGAAAGCTCGGCGCCGCGCTCACTGAGCTCTATCTCGAGCACAGGTGGATCGTGCGCAAGGGCAGACCCGTGCGGTGGAACTCACCGAGTCGGGCGAGAAGGCGTTGGAAGGCGCTTCGCTCGCCAGAGCGCTGGACCACCGCTCGCTGAAGAGGAGAATCACCCACACAGGTCCTTGATAAACTTATCAAAGCCATAACCCGTTGATAAACTTATCGCCGTGAGGACCCCACTCGATTCGCCTTTCAGCCCGGGCTCCGACACCGTGCCCAAGGTGTGGGCTGCCGCACCAGTCAGCTCAACGACTGGAGGGACGTCCTTCGCCCACGCCGTCTGGCGGGCATCCATGAGCGAGGCCGCACCATTCTCGGGGAGGCCGGCTCCGGCAAGTCCTCGCTCGTGCGAAGGATCGCACGCGAGGCCACCGAAGCCGGCGACTGGGCGACGCCGCAGCTTTCGCATCCCATCCGGCACGGATCCCATCAAGCGGGTCGCCTCCGCGCTCCTCGACCTGTCATCCACAGCCGGCCTTTCCTCTGCCCGGGAGAAACGCATCGGCGATCTCCTGCGCAGGGTCGAGACAGTCGCCGCCTCGGGCATCTCGCTCTCCCGTGCGCGCGCAAGACGGACCCGAGCCCTACACCGCCCTCACCGAACTCCTCATCGAGATCGGGCGCGCGGCGATGCGGCGCCAGAACGTCATGGTCATGCTCCACATAGACGAGGTGCAGAACATCGCCGACGAGCATGCGCGCTCACAGCTGCTCATCGCCCTCGGCGACGCCTTGGCCTACGAAGAGACGGTCGCTCTCCCGGGTGGGCCGCAAGTCGACCTCGCCCTGCCCATAGCCGTATACCTGACGGGCCTGCCCGAGTTCGAGGACATGGCCGGCGCACAGGCGGGCGCCGCTTTCGCGCGTCGATTCCAGACCGTCACTCTCGACGCCATCGACGACGCCGATCTCACGGCCGCACTTCAGACGTTCGTCACCGAAGGCTGGCGGTCGCCACCGAAGCCGGCGGCACCGAGCGAGTGTTCCTGGCGGCGGACGCTCAGCGGGCCATCGTCGAGAGGGCTCGCGGAGAGCCGTTCCTCTTCCAACTCGCCGGAGAACGCGCCTGGTACGCGGGAACGGACAACCTCATCACGGCCGAGCACGTCAAGGCCGGGTGGCGGAATGCCGCTCCCGAGGCCGAGGCACACGTGCAGCGCATCCTCGACCCGCTTCCGGCTCGCGAGCGCCAGTTCATCGAGGCCATGGCCGAGCTTGCGCCGGAAGAACGATCGCTGACGAACATCGCACGGAAAGCAGGCTACGAGAAGGCTACAGACGCGGGGCCGACCGCGCAGCGCCTGGATCGCGCCCGCAGGATCATCCACCGCGGCAGTCCCTATCGCCTCGACACCGCGCCGTCGAGGCTCGCCTCACCTCGAACTGGCCCTGGTGAAGCGCACATGCCGAGGGGATGCGCCAGCGCAATCCGGCCATCACTGACGGCTTACCCAGTCGAAAAGGGCAGTGGCCTCATCGTCGGCGAGAATGCTTTCACGCGCGCCGGCGACGAGGAGATGTACACACGTCTGGGCTCCGAGATCAAACAGATCCACGTCACCCCGAGGCGACTCACTTCTCCATGTACGACCAGGAGCCCTACGTCAGTGAGAACACGGGGCGCCACACACAACAGTGAGGGTCGCCAACGCGGGAGCAGCAGAAGGCGATTCACCGGTGACCAGCAGCACTCTCATCGCCGATGTCATCGGCAACCCGCTGCTAGAGGACTACGGCCGTTTTCTGTTCCCCATCGCCTTCAACCCACCCCTGGCCCGGCGACACCTTGGCCGACGTGGCCGGCCTGCTCACCTGGCGCTCCTTCGTCAACACGGACACCACGGTCGACGTCGTGGGCGACCTGCTCGGGCGGCGTGAGCGCGGCGAGGTCGTCTTCCACAGCATCTACACCGAGGCGGAGAAGGCCTCGATCCCACGCTGAGGGACACCGGGATCTTCGCTCTCGGCTCAGGGGAGCACTGCGGGCGGGCGCCCTGCGGGTGGCCGTGTGCAGCGCGGGCGGTGGTTTCGCCTACGCGGGCTCCATCCACGACTCGATGCCGCACGCCCTGTGGCTCTCCCGCCACGGCTACACGGCCTTCACACTGCAATACCGCCCGGATCTTCGCAGCGGTTGCGCGGACCTGGCCCAGGCCATCTCCTTCATCCACTCCCGCGCCGACGAGGCTCGACGTGGACCCCGCCTGCTACTCGCTGTGGGGCGGCTCGCGGGAGCGCGCCTGGCCGCAGCCCTCAGTTCCCTACGGTCCCGCTCGATTCGGAGGTGGCGACGTGCCCGGTCCCGGCACCGTCGTCATGCAGTACACCGGGCACTCGGAGATCACCGGGACGGAACTGCCTACCTACGCCTGCGTCGGCACGGCTGACGGGATCGTCTCCTGGCGCACCATGCAGGCGCGCACCGACGCCATCGCGGCCGCGGGGACGCCGTCGGAGTTCCACGCCTACGACGGTCTGCCCCACAGCTTCGGACTCGGCATCGGCACCGCCGCCGAGGGCTGGATCGAAGACGCCGCCGCCTTCTGGCAGAAGCAGATCGACGCTGCCAGCCCAGCCACCGCTGATACCCTGCCGTGCGCGTGGATGACCGACGGGGCCGTCGAGGCCGAGCTCGCTCAGCAGTGGGTGCGCCACCTGGCCTCCCGCTTCGGGGACACCGGCCTGTGGCCGATCGCGGTGACGGGGTACGACGACGGCTTCGGCGCGCTCCGCTCAGGGCCCCAGCGCCCCCAGCGGGAAGGTTACGGCGCCGTCGGAAAGCGGCATCGTGGGCCCGTCCGCGGTGACGACGGCGGTGAACGCCGGGGACGGCGTCCGCGCGGTGTCGACGTCGGCCACGAAGGCGGCGAGCGAGGCCTGCGCCGTCGGGATCTGGCGCCGGCCCAGCTTGACCTCGAAGGCGGCCCAACGGCCGTCGTCGAGTTCCACGATGACGTCCGCCTCCTTGCCGGCTTTATCGCGGTAGTGGTGGACGTGCCCGCCGAGAGCCTGGGCGAAGACCCTCAGGTGCTGCACCACCTGGGACTCGAACCACAGTCCGGCGGTCTCCAGGTCCTCCAGGAGCCGCTCGGCGGACGTGGCCGTCACCGCGGCGGCGAGCGCGGGGTCGACGAAGTGCACTTCGGGGAGGTGCGCACCGCGTAGCGCGACCGCAGGTGGGGCGCCCAGGGAGGCTGCTCCTCGATGATGAACAGGCGTTTGAGGGCGTTCACGTAGGCGACGGCGGTCTGGGCGGTCAGGGACTGCCCGGACACGTCCCTGGCGATGGTGCTGAAAGACGCCTCCGTCCCCACGTGCCGGGCGAGGGAGCGCATGAGCGCGCGCAGGCGCACGGGGTCCCTGCGCGGTTCGCCGTCCAGACGGCCGACGTCGATATTGATGACGTCCTCGACGTAGTCGCGCAAGTGGCGCTGCGCCTGGCGGGTCGTCAGGTCGTGGTCGCCCGGCCATCCGCCGTGCACCAGGTCGTCCAGGGCCTCGGGCACGTTGGTCCCCGAGTCGAGCACCGGTTCCGGAACCCGGCCGTCGAACAGGCCCGCCAGGCTGACGCTGCCGTCGCCCCGGCCTCGTTCGAACAGGGTCATGGGCCGCATCCGGATCCGTGAGAGCCGGTGCGCACCGGAGTGACGGGAGGCGTCCTCGGCCGGGACGGAGGAGCCGGTGAGGATGAACTGGCCCGGAAGACGGCGGGAGTCGATCTGCCTGCGCACGAGGTTCCCACAGCGAGGGCTCGATCTGCCACTCATCTACGAGTCGCGGCACGCCGCCTCTCAGGAGGAGCGACGGATCGACCTCCAGGGCGGCGCGGATCTGCGGCAGCCCCGAGTCCAGTGCGACCTCGGAGGAGGCGTGCTGCCGCCCGGTCATGGTCTTGCCGCAAGCGCGACGCCCTCTATGAGGATGCCGCCCGAGTAGCCGAGCAGAGTCGTCGATGAGCCGGTCCACGACCCGCGGCAGATAACCCTTCTGCTCCATCTGCCTCTCCCTCAGCATGGCCGCACGGCGCCGACCCGGCCCGCGGCGCCTCCGCAGTCGTTCACCTGGCGCAGTTCCAGTCGTTCACCTGGCGCCATTGTAATCGTTCATCTGACGTCGTTCCAGCCATCCATGTGGCACCGTTCCAGTCGTTCACCTGGCGCCGGAGCCTCCGCTACCCGGCCCTGCGCGGACCGGTAGTACGCCACCCCGGCGTTGTCGAGGCCCTCCGCCACGGCCTCGACCACCTCGTACTCGCGCTCGGTCAGGGGCGCGAACACGACCCGCGCGGCGCGGGCTCCCGGCGGCGCGCCCGACCGCCCCAGACCCATGGCCGCGTTGCGAGAGCACCTCCAGCACGCACACCCCGGCCATGACGCTGCGCAGCGCCGGGGCGTGGGTCCCCAGCGGCTGGCTGCCCGACGCCGTCGCCGCCGTCTCCCGCGTCACGCCCGGCTATTGGGCGGTGGGGCGATTCGGGGCGGCCCGCCGCCGAGTGGACCATCCCGGACTCCGGTCCCGGTCAGGCGAAGCGGGCATCGAAGAAGCCGGTGAGCCGGTCCCACGGATGGCGTTCTTGCCGCCGCCGTCGTACAGGTCGGTGTGGACGGCGCCGGAATGGTCACGAACTCCTTGTTGTCGCCCGTGAGCCGGGCGAAGGCGTCCTGCCCATGTAGTAGGAGTGGGCTGCCTCGCCGTGGACGATCATGCACGGCGCCCTCGATCTCCTCGATGTAGCCCAGCAGGGTGGCGTTGGTCAGCGAGGACCCGCCGATGACGGTCCAGCCGGCGTTGGAGTTCAGGGACCGGGGGTGGTAGCCGCGCGGCGTCTTGTAGTAGTCGTAGTAGTCTTTGACGAAGGGGGGGGCGCGTCCTCGGGCAGCGGGTCGACCACGCCGCCGGCCATGGCGTAGACGCCGGAGCGGTAGTCGGCGGTGCGCTGAGCGGCCACGGACGCGGGTCCGGTGCGCTCCTGGACGGAGCCGGCGGAGTCGAAGTAGCCCCTAGCGGCCACGCGGCTCATGTCGTACATAGTGGAGGCGACCGTAGCCCTGATGCGCGGATCTGCGGCCGCGGCGGCCAGGGCCATGCCGCCCCAGCCGCAGATGCCGATGATGCCGATGCGCCCGGGGTCGACGTCGTCGCGCACGGACAGGAAGTCGACGGCGGCCTGGAAGTCCTCGATATTGACGTCCGGGGAGTTCATATGCGGGGCTCGCCGCCGGACTCGCCAGTGAGCTGGGGTCGAAAGGCGATGGTGAGGTAGCCGCGCTCCGCCATCGTCTGCGCGCTACAGGCCGCTGCACTGCTCCTTGACGGCGCCGAAGGGCCGGCCACGGCTCAGGGCGGGCAGGCTCGCCCTCCGCCCCCTGGGCCTGTACAGGTCGGCGACTAAGGGTGATGCCGAAGCGGGTGCGGAAGGCGACCTTCTCGCGGTCCACGGCGTCGGACCGCGGGAAGATCTGTCCCACTCGGCGGTCGGTTCGAGGGGTCTCATGAGTCATGTCGGTTGTCTCCTCGTTGTGCGTCGGGCGCGGTTCACCGCGGTGAGACGTCCCGCCCGGCGGACGTCGCGATCGGTCGTCAGGCCGGCCAGCGGGCGTCCCCGGGCCGGGCCAGTGGGCCCACGAGCTCGTGGGCGCGGTAGGGCTCCTCGAGAGGCGATCTCCTCCTCGGTGAGCGTCAGGTTCAGGGCGCGCACGGCGTCGTCGACCCGACTGGGCCACGAGCGGCCCACAATGGGGCGGTCACGCCCCTGGCCCAGTGCCAGGCCAGGGAGACGTCCGCCATCGCCACCCCGTGACGTCCGGCGAGCTCGGCGACGCGCGCGATGATGGGCATGTCGGTCTCGCGTTCGCGGTCGTACTTGCCGCGCATGGTGGCGTCGGTGGTGGCCCGCACGGAGTCGGAGTCCCATGTGGGTCGGGTCAGGTGCCCGGAGGCGAGCAGGCTGTAGGGGCGTGAGCGACATGCCGTACTGGCGGCAGACGGGGATCGTCTCCCGCTCGTCCTCGCGGTAGAGCAGGTTGCAGTGGTTCTGCATGGAGGAGAACCTGGTCCAGCCGTGGGCGTCAGCGATCACCTGCATGTTGTGCAGCTGGTAGGCGTACATGGCGCTCGCCCCAGGGCCCGCACCTTCCCGGCGCGCACGAGGGAGTCGAGGGCCTCCATGGTCTCCTCGATGGGGGTGGCGTAGTCGAAGCGGTGGATGATGTAGAGGTCGAGGTAGTCGGTGCCCAGCCGCTTCAGCGTGCCGTCGATCTCGCGCTCGATGGCCGCGCGCGACAGGTGCCCCTCGTTGAAGTAGACCTTGCTCGCCAGCACCACGTCCTCGCGCTTGATGCCGAGGTTCTTCAGCGAGGTCCGATGAACTCCTCGCTTGTGCCGTAGGCGTAGACGTTGGCGGTGTCGATGAAGTTGACGCCCAACTCCAGGGCGCGAGCGATGACCGCCTGGGTGGCCTCCTGGTCGATGACCCACTGGTGGAAGTCGGAAGACCTTCCCGAAGCCCATACCCCGATGCACAGTCGAGGAATGGCAATGTCCGTGGCGCCGAGCCGTGTGTACTCCATCGTCTGTCCTTTCAAGTTTCGGGCGGTTCCCGCGTCTGCACGCCGACGAATGGGCGACTGTCTCCGCGGGTCACAGCCAAGCCCGCCGTGTTGTGTTTATTAGTCATTGGCAACACTACCATGAGCCTCACTAGGGAGCTTGGCTCTTGTTTTCGAGTATGTTGCATGTTGATTCAGGCGTCACCCTGCTCCTCTCGACGATCAACACTCGCGGCCAGGCGGTCGGCTAATCTACCCCGGTATTCGGCGTGATCAGTCCCCGCTTCCCACCCGCAGCCGGTATTCCTCGGAGCCGTCGAGGATCGGCTTGGCCGCCTCAGGCACATAGACGCTCAGGCCGCCGTCGCTCACGGGAAGCTCGGCCGTGCCGTCGTCGCCGACGGTGACCGGTTCGTGGCCGCAGGACGCAGACCCACCGCTCGCCCGCGTGGCGCGCTCCGACGTGGAGGCGCTTGGTTCCGGCTAGGGCGGTCGGAAGCACCACCGCAGGCGGAGCCGGGGTGGGCGGCGTCCCCTCGCGTGCGAAGCCGACGACGTCGGGCGCGTCGAGGGCGTCGTGCTGCGGCCCGTGCGCCAGGGCGCGGCGCATGGTCACTGAGCATCGGCAGTTCGGTGACGGCCGGCAGGTCGCCGGTTTCGGGAGTGCCGAACAGGTCGCCCCAGAAGACGCAGGGCGTTCCGGCGTCTCGCAGGAGGATGAGGGCGTAGGCCGAGGGCTTGAACCACGGCTGGATGGTGGAGGCCAGCGACCGTCCCGGCTGGGTGTCGTGGTTTTTCGACGAAGGTGACGGCGCGTGCCGGATCGGCTTCGACGAGGGTGCCCTCGAAGAGGCGGGGAGAGGTCCACGTCGCCGTTGGAGGTCGAGGCGGCGAGGTGGAAGTGGAGGGCACGTCGAACAGGCTCGTGGAGGGACGGCCTGGCGTATTCCTTCAGCTCGGCCACGTTCTGAGACCAGTATTCGCCGACGGCGGGGAGGGCTCGCCCGGTGGCGCGGCGCAGCTCGGGCAGCCAGCTGGCGAAGAAGTCCCGCGCCGACGTGCTTGACGGCATCCAGCGCAGGCCGTCGACCCCGGTGGTCTCGACGTACCAGCGGCCCCACCGGTCGAGCTCGGCGCGCACCTTTTGGGGTCCGTGGCGTCGACGTCGGCGCCCATAAGATAGTCGTAGTTGCCGAGTTCGTCATCGACGTTCTCGTTCCACTGTTTGCCCTCGAAGAGCCATACGCCGGCGACTGGCGGGCCTCGTCCCAGTCGATGCCGTGGAAGCAGGTCCAGTCCCGAGGCGAAGTCCGAGTACGCCCCCTGCCCGGCCCGAAGGTGAAGCAGGTCCAGGCGGTGATCTCCTCGGGCTCGCCGATGGGCGGCGCCGGTCCGCCGGGTCGACGGGGTTGCGCGCACGGTCTCGGTGGCCTCGCCTCCCATCCGGTGGTTGAGAACGATATCGGCGACCACGGCGATGCCTGCGGCGTGCAGGGCCTCGATGGCGGCGAGGTATTCGTCCTGGTGCCGTACTTGGTTGGCACGGTGCCCTTCTGGTCAGAACTCGCCCAGGTCATAGGTGTCGTAGACGCCGTACCCCCGTCCTTCACCCCCGCCTGCCCCTTATGGGCGGGTGGGAGCTACATGGAGCTCACCCCGCAGGCGGCCAGGAAGGCGGCGTTTTTCCGCCAGGAGCCGCCAGTGGCTGGAGTCCGCGTTCGGGTCCCAGGCGAAGGCCTGGAGCATGAGGATTGGCGGCCTCGGGCGCCCGCTCGGCGCCCGTGCGATCGCGATTGTCCATGCCATCGGTCCTTTCAAAGTTCATCGATCGGTCCTTTCGAAACTCGCGCTGGCGATCCCATGCCGCCGATTGTCTCGAAGAATCTTACAAACCGCTGGAGGACTCGGCAGGGGCGGTAAATCGGCATTGGCGAGGGGCCGCCCCACGGCTTCAGCCCATCGGCGACGGTGTGCGGTAAACCCGCCACAGGCGTGGAGCAGTCGGTGTAGCAAAATGCGGGCTTAAGACGGCATAGCGCTGGCTGTCGATGGCGGCTCGGCGTCGGGGGTTTCGCCGTTGCTCGAAAAGGACCTTGTGCCGTCGGCCTGCGATGGAGAATCGAGAAAGCGTTCGGAACACCAACCGATTCCCTCAGGGCCCCCGCGTTCCCTCAGGGGCCCGCGGCGCTGGCCTTCCTATGTGAGGAGCAGCGGCGGCGACCGCAGCGTAGAGGGAGCCCAGAAGGATGTGGAGCGGCAGGTTCCATCGGAGATATGTGGCGATCTGGCGCTCGTCGTCGATAGGATGCCCCCGAATTGACCTGCTCCTCGAGCTTCGCAAACCCGGTGGGTATGTGGGCGAGGCCTGGCAGAGGGGAAAGAAGACGACGGCGAGCACCTGCGGCAGGGCATGCCGGCCGTGGTTGGCGATCAGAGAGCACCGCCACAAGCAACGGCCCCACCGGAAGGAAGGCGAAGTAGGTCCTCCTGACTTTCAGCTTCCGCCTGAACGGCGCGTACTGCTCAGTGAAAAAACTCCCAGTTTCGCCGGCGGATAGTCCATTGCAGGAAGGATCCGAAGACGACGACGTGGAGAAGGCGAAACCGGCCGCAATGGCTCGCGAAAGGACGTTGACCGTCCAGAAAAACCTGCGCTATCGAACTCACCATCTTGTCTAGTAGGCTGCCCATCTAGCTAGACAGGCTGCGGTTTCAGCACGTCGTTCAGCGGGCTGCCGCCCGCCGTCCGCTGTCGCGAGGCTATGGCGCGACGACGGCGAAGTCAACGGTGCACCGGAATCGAACGCCATCGGCGCTTCGTCGATCAGAATCGGCGGAGGGCCCCGCCCCTTCCCAAATCTGCAAAATCCCCACTTCGAGCCCTCCGCAAAACCTCTTTCAGATCCCTGCAAATCCCTCATTTCAAGCCCTGCAACTCCCCAACAAGGCCTCTGCGCGCCCCTGGAATGCGTCTAGACTGGCCCCGTGGACACCAGCGAGATCACGGGCGTCAGCTATCTTCCGCGCGCCGTAGACCCTCTCATGGTTCGCGTGCTCGAGTCGACCAGCGCAGCCATTCTGGAAGGCCCTCGTGGTTGCGGCGAGACCATGACGGGTCTCGCGCACGCATCGTCCTACACGCTGCTCGACACACCGGAGGCGCAAATGGCCGCCGAGGTCGATCCGCGTCTGCTGCTGGCCGGGGCGAGCCCTCGCCTCCTCGACGAGTGGCAGATCGTCCCCAAATCTGGAACCTGGCACGCAGGGAGGTCGACTTCTCTCAGAGCCCGGACGTTTCATCCTCACCGGCTCGGCCGTGCCGACCGCCGATCCCATCCGGCACACCGGTGCGGCGCGGTTCATCCGAGTCCGACAGCGCACCATGACCTGGGCGGAGAAAGGCGGCTGTCTCAACGCCGACGGGGTCTCACTGAGAGCGCTGTTCGACGGCGCCATACCGCAACCCTCGATGTCCGCGGTTCCGCTTGAGCAGATCGTCTGCAGTATTCTGCATCCCGGCTTCCCCGGCCTGCTGAGCGCCCCATCGGACATCGCCGCCCGCAGCATGGAGAGCTACATCAAGGACATCGCGACCACCGACCTCAACCGGCTCGCGAACCTGCGCTCGAACCGGCAGTCGTCGAGCAACTCATCGCCTCGCTGGCCCGTTCCACCGCAAGCGAGGTTTCCCCAGGCGACGCTGCGCAAGGACATGTCGCGGACGCTCCCTGCGCCTTCGGAGGGCACAACCGCTAAGCTCCTCGAGCTGCTGGAGCGCGTCTTCCTCCTTGAGACGATCCAGCCCTGGGCCGTCTCCCCTGCGATCCAAGGCTCGCTCACGCCGGTCGCCCAAATACCATTTGGCGGATCCTGCCCTGGCTGCGCGGCGCTGCACGCCGACGCCAACCGTCTAAGCACGGACCTGGCGACGCTCGGTTTCCTGTTCGAGTCCGCCGTTGTCCACGACCCTGCTCGTCTACGCGGAGGCCCTGGGCGGGCATGTTACCACTACCGCGACTCCAACGGGCATGAGATCGATGCGGTTCTGACGATGCCCAACGGAAACTGGGCGGCGATCGAGGTGAAGCTCGGCGGCGGGCAGGCGCAGCGAGGCGCCGGGAGCCTGACCTCGCCGTCGCCCAGATCGACGCCGCGCCGCCGGTGTTCAAAGCGGTGATCACGGGAACCGGCTCACGGCAACCCCTGCCCGACGGCACGATCACCTTCCCGCTGTACGCGCTTCGGCCTTGAACGCGGCAGCATACCGTTACGATTTGGTCAATCTGGGGAGCGAGCGATGTCGCTCCTGAGCGAATCCGCGTAAGGAACTCTCAAAATACTAAAGCAGGGCCGAGAGACAGATGAGAGGTTTCCTATACGTCTGTCGCCAAACAAGTTAAAGAATGGGCTGATAGTACCCGTCAACCAGACTCGGATTCGAGTGGATGAGATTGAGCAGGCTATCCGAGTAACTATTGCTCTTTTTCGATTTGATCGACTAGTCCGGCCAGGAGGGTAAGTGCCGCAGCTGGTGTTGTTGGCGAAAGATACTTTCGTTTGACACCAAGGGCTATCGCCGGGAGAGTCACATGCCCTTCAAACCGACGATTCCACAAGCGTCCATGGTGCGCCGCTATGTTTCGCATGAAGGTAATGTTTTGAATGGCTTGAAGAAGCTTAGACTCATCTTCAAGTTCGAGGGATTTCGTGACTGGAGCCAAGACACTCTTGTCACGAAGCGCGCGTAAGAACCGCGAGAAAGTCCCAATGGAGACCACTTCAATTGCTGCCCAAAAAGGAATAGGATCTCCTTTCCTCACGTAATGTTGGATGAAAATCTCATGACGTTTCTGAATTTGGTTGAAGCTTTTCAAAACTTTGTCTCGGTTTGCAACTCCCTTCTGCCAACGGTCGTGAGCACGACCATTACCCGGATCTGGCTCCGGCCCCGCAGGGAGATACAGATGCTCATCGAGGGTAAGCACCTCCCCGCCCGCTAACTTCGCGAAATGGTAGGCAACTCGGCTACGGAGTGTTGGCTCAAGAACGCTAACCCCTGTCAAGCACACCGTTCCGCACTAGCACGGTCTAGATCGTAAACTTCCATCAGTTTCGTAGCAGTCGTGCCCGGAACATAGCGGTCAGCATCACGTTCATAGAAGCACCTGGCATAGCCGCTCACCCAATAGTAGTTGCTTGAATAGAGGAATAAAGTAAAGTCATCAGATGATACAGAGCCCAAATCCAGCCCTCGCTCAACGTGCTTCTGAACCTGACTCTTTAGGTCTCATCCACTTCTTCATTCTGCCGCCCTTGAAAAACGAAGAGCCCACCCGGCTTATACCGAGTGGGCCCTGAATGTTGATATTAGTTTACAGGCTTGCGGCATAGAATGCAAGACAAACCCCGCAAGTCGGCAACTTTTGTCTCAGCCCCACATTAGACGCTGAAGCCCGTCTGTACACAAGATTAACGACTCTTCCCATGATGCAGTCAAAACCGACTCAAAAATATAATCAGGCAAACCATTAGCACAATCACACGTCGATCGGAGCAAAAGGAACAATACCGACGCCGTCAGGGCGACGGTAGGCGGCGGTTCCGGTATTGCCGATGATCGAATCTATCAGCCGTTGCCCAATCTACCTGCGCAACCATTGAAGGTGCTTGGCGTCGCCGTCGTCGGCTGCACCGGCAGCCTTGACCTCGATCGCCAGGACGGCGCCATCTTCACGAGTGACGACCAGATCGACCTCGTGGTCGCCGTCGCGTGCGCGGAGGTGCCCGACGTCGGCTTCAGCAGCTTGCGCCGCAACGCGGATGCACAATGTCGCCAGCGACTCGAACATGCTTCCGAGCACGGTCTTCCCTCGGGCCCGACAGGACCGCCTCGGTTCCCAGGAGCTTCGCTTCGTTCAGACCGAGAAGACGAGCGGCGAGCGCAGGATCAGCGAGGTGATGCTTCGGGAGCGGCCGAGTCGCGTGAACTGGCTGCCGCCGAGCTCCCAAACGGGCACCGGGTCGAGAAGCCATAAAGATTCCAGCACTCGCCGGTACCCGTCCGCCGTAGAACGAGCCGGTTTGTCGCCCTGCCCCGGGGTGGCGGCGTCAAGAATCTGTGAATACCCAGCCGTGCTGGAGGTGGCTGCCGCATAGGCCCGCAGCCATGCCATCAGCGCATCCGTTCTGCGGACAGCGAGCCCCTTGCTCGGGTACGTCACGGTCAACCGCATTGCGAAAAGGTAAGAGTCAGCTGAAAACGCCGAGCACGGCCACTGAGAGAACGGAGAGCGGGAAAGCCGGACGCCAGAATCTCCTCGACATACCTCGACAGTCCCATATCGGTTTGCCCGTGAAGCTGCTCGCGACCGCCCTCCACAAGGTTTCGTCAGGCTCACGGCCGGCTCTCCGACCCCTCTTTCCTCAAGAGTCATAGGGCGCATGCGAAGCCTGCCGATTCGGCCTGCGCCCGAGTGAGCGGTTGCACCGGCCCGGGGCGTCGCACTTCCCGCTAAAAGGAACTGGCTTCCTGAAGGATCCCGATCGACGGCGTGCCGGACTACGTCCCACACCTTTGCAACGTTCTGCCACTCGTCTATGAGTATCGGACGTGGGCGAAATCGGAACAGCTCGGGATCTGCTTCAGCGGCACACGCTCCCGCCGTCCGGTCCAGACCCACGCTGCTCGCAAGCCCGTTGAGCAGCCGTCGTCGTCTTGCCGACGGCTTTGGGACCGTCAAGCGCTATTACGGCGACGTGAGGAAACAGGTCATCGAGTTCCAGATCAACGGTCCGACGCATGTAAACCATGAGTCAATCATGCAGATTGCCGAGTTTGAATCAGGCAAATCGCAGAAGGGGAACCGGGCCGGCAGCCGGACGAGGCCACCGTCTTTCACGGGTGTGACTACTGGGCTTGCCTCTGGTCCGTTGTGCTGGCTCCATTCCTCGGCAAGTTCGATAGTCACTGTAGACAAGAAATATTCCGAACAGTCTAAGCCGAGCACGACATGACCGCCCCTCTAGGAATTCATTCTTTGCATCAATTTATTCGACAGACACCCTTAGTTTTAGATATTAAGTCAGGCCCTCTCAATTAGATTCAAACTTTAGAGATGCTTTTCCTTAGAGTCTTTTCTGCCGCTTCGCCGATCGGCACATCTTCTGCGGGATCAACCTCGTACCAGTGTTTCGGGTTGCGTCGACATTTGAGAACCGACGTACGTTCCATAACTTTACGTTTCCTCTGGGCCGTCATTACTAACATAATCGATCCATTCTGTCGGGATCATACAATACTTCAATCTCCCATAACAAACCGGGCATCTTCCGGCATTAAACTTCTCAAAAGTTATCCTGCGCCCTTCCCGCTCACTGACCAGCCAAACATAAGCGGCCACTTTGTCTCAGTTTTAGCCATTCGCCACAGTCTAACTATTAAGCCTCCGACTATTATCAGAATTACTAAAAATAAAGAATCACACAAAATAAAATATCTAACCTCGGTAAAAATCTCTAATAACAAATAACTCACGAATACCTTTGACAATGCCCCAAATAGGAAAAACAAGCAAGAACAGTCAAAACTGTGCCAATCCAGGTCAAAACAGCCAAGGTAAGGGCTTCCATTTAGGAACAGCTTCATACCTAAAGTAGGAGATTGGACTAGTTCCGCCGAATTGAATATTAGATCGCGTCCTGCCTCGATATATACCTCCATAGGTATCGCCCCTATACCGTGAGAGAGTTCTTTGCATCATAGGCAGTTTGCCTACCGCACTCAGAACAAAACTTGGCGGTTTCGGACATCTCAGCCCGGCACTCTGGGTTTTTGGCAAATCATCCTGTCCTCACACATTGAACCGGAACTCCACCACGTTTCGCATGCGCTGAACGTTATAGCCTCGCAGATAGGAGTGGCGGCGAGGACTTGCAACGATTTGCAGGGGTGCGGTAGGCTCGGAGCAAGCCTTCCGGCCGAGCCCACGTGACTCAGCACAGCACGCCATCCCCGTGTTGCGAAGGTGAGCCTCGATCAGCATGGGATTGGCTGGTTGGGAGCCCACTGAGGGTTTCCACATCGCTCTCGACAGGATGAGTGGTGCCCACGATTGAGCCGCGCCCACCGATGGGTAGCAGCGCTCCCGTGCGGCGCTGAACAGGGGTTGCTGACCGAAGAACGGCAGTGACCAACCCCTTTCACAACGTGTGTGAAAGGGGTATTTTTCATGTCGCCGGAATCTTCTTTGAGCACAGATTCAGACCGGACACTCTCCTCTGCCGAAGCCGCTGACTTCCTCGGAGTGAATGCCAAGACGCTGAACAACTGGCGTTCGCGAGGCAAGGGACCCGCCTACGTGAAGTACGCAGGCGCTATCGACGGCCTTGGTCGGCAAAGCGAGGAACAGTGGGCTACCGGCTCGCAGACCTTCGCGATTACGTGAACACGCATCGCGTGAGCACGGCGAGCTCCGACGAGTCAGTCGCCCGCCACGTCAAGGCACTCGTCGACGCCGCCCCTCATCTGTCCGACGAGCAGATCGCTCGCCTCCGTTTCGCTCTCGGAGGTGCAGCATGAGTCACACAGAACAGAACCCCCGCGTCCAAGGGGACACGGAGGATCTCGAAGCCACCTCCTATCTTAGCATCGAAGACGACGCCATCGAAAGCCTTGTGTGCTTGATCGACAAGGGCGCGTTCATCACCCCCAGCGAGTTCTACTCTCATCTCTGAGACAGTGATTCGCTGGGCGAACGCCGAGGGTCTGACGGGGCACAATCGTGGCCGGCGGATGGATCGCAAAGCCTTCGATCTGATCCGTAACTTCCTTGCGATCATCAAGGCCAACAAGGGCAGCTGCGTCGTCAAGAGCGCACCGGAGAACCTGCCGCCGTTCATGCTCGCTCAGTTCATTGCCGCAGAGCATCGCGTCGTGCTGGTCGGTGAGGAGACTGATGGTAGCGAAGATGCCGCTCATGCGGTATCACACCTCTGGACGCTTCAGGCACGTACCGCGAGATTACCGAGCGCGAGTGGCGTGCGTGAGCTTTGACTCGTACACGAAGACGGCGAACACGTATCTGGTGAACGAGGTCTATGCGCAGTTGCGCTCGCTTTGCGCCGCTCGTCGCCGAGTGTACGGAGCCTCACCTTGTCCCTCGTGGACAACGGCATCTACAACGTCGAGACTCGGATGCTCGAAGCTTTCTCCCCCGAACGCGTCTATCTGACCAGTGCATGATGCCTACAACCCGAACGCTGCTGTTCCGACGCGCACGTTGAAGGACGGGTCACTGTCGGGGAGTTTAATGCCTCGGGTTGGCTGACCTCTTCACGGGCGACTATGAGCGAGTCGCGTTGGTCTGGCAGACCATCAGCTAGCCAGCTGCGCGTCCACAAGAACTACGACAAGGCCATATGCTTCTACCTCCAAGCGGCGAGGGTGGCAGGGCACGCTGCTGATGCTCCTGGAAGGAGCTCGTAGGCGCTGGCAACTGGGCGTCGGTGCCGATCAAGAAGTTCGCGGATCGCTGGCACAGAGCCGCTCTTCGGCAAGTCGGCGGTCTTCACCGACGAGAACTCGGTGAGCACCTTCACCGAGACTGCGGCCGATTTGAAGCAGTACATCACGCACGAAGTCATCACCATCGACCGAAAGAACCAGCGTGCCGTGCAGTGGCGTCCGCGCGGGTCATGGTCCAGTGCCTCAATGACCCGCCCGAGTTCGCAGACAAGACCGATTCGCTGTGGCGACGCTTCGCTTTCCTGCCGTTTGATAAGTGCTTCACGGGCGCTCGTGACTCGCCGATCAAGGACAAGTTCATGCGCGATCCTGAGGTGCTCCAGTTCGTACTCAAGGTCGCGCTAGAGCTGCGTCCGATTTCGACGACTTCATCGTCGGAGCGAAGGCCGTCGAGCTCGGCGAGGACGTCAAGCTCAACAACGATCCCGTCCGCGCCTGGTGGGAGCGAGAACTCGAACCGTTTGGTGTCCAATGTCTGCCGGTCGAGTTCTTGTTCGCCGTGTACGTCGCCTGGTTCAAGCAGACCAATCCGTCGGGTCGTTTGATCTCATATCGGAAGTTCCGTGACCGTCTCAAGGTCATTCTCGACGGCGAAGCAGCACCGATGTTCCGGCTCACGGGACGCGATGACAACCCTCGTCTCGTGGACTCAGTACTGGGAGGATGAACCGCTTGCCAAAGAGTACGGGTACGCGTTGAGAATCGAGTGGGCAGATGCGTCCGTTGGACATCCTCTGTTCTTCGAGAACCGCCTCGCGGTCGAGGTCCGTTCGCGCGTCCAGCCGCAGCCGACTCAGACCACCACGATCTAGCCCACTCGCCGGTGGGCTCCGGCATCACTTCACCATCACGAAAGGAAGACAGCTATGGCGAATCTCGACAAGAAATCGCGGACGCTCTGGCGAAGGTCGAGCGTCTGAAGGAGAAGAAGCGCGTCGCCGAGCAGAAGGACGTGCGCGTTTCTCCGGCGATCATGAGCATTCTCGATGAGATCGAGGACGCCGACGCGGTGAGCGTTCGCGCTCGTTGATCGGGCGCAGGCGAAGATCGATGAGCAGAACGCGAAGCGTCATCGCGCTGCGGCTAAGGCAGCGGCGTCTCGCCGTGAGGCGATAGCGAGTGCGTCGAACGAGTCCGTTCAGCAGCCCGGTTGGGTGGTGAACAATGACTGTGTTCGACGCGAGCTTGCAGGTTTCAAAGGGCGACACGCACCTTTGGCCAGCACGATGAGGCGTCAGCCGAATCGTCTCGCTGGCCGTCGGGCGGTACCAGCTTCCAGCTCGTCCCCGGGAACGGGGCGAGCGATAAGGATGCGCCTGACCAGCCGGAGGTCACCACCACGGACGAGCTCGCAGAGCAAGTTCGGGGCAGTGACCGCAGGATCGCGAGGCGTGAGTCTCGCGGTGGCGCGGGTGACTGTGCGGCTCTCGATGAGGAGAGCGCACAGCCGCCCGCGTGGCGGGCGCTACCGGCTCAGCGAGTCGGAGCGATCCGCCGCCGTCGATCTCCTCGACGGCGGCCCGCGCCGAAAGGTGATCAATCGCGACGTGTTGCGGTTGATCGGCGAGGTCAACGCCGTAGGCGTGAACGTGAACCAGCTCGCCCGTCAAGGGTTGACTGGTGCAGCACCGGCGGTCGCGCGCCTCGACGAGGCGACGACCGCGCTGCTGCGCGTCGTGAAGGAGCTGGCATCGTGAGCATTACGAAAACAAACGACGACGACGCGATCCGCTGCGGCGATCATCTACGCGCACTACGGAGGCCCGCCAACGTCGAGCAGTCGCGCGCGGCTGCGTGGCGCTCGGACTTCCGTAACCCGTACGACGCGATCGTCAAGATCGAGTCGATGCTCAAGGGTCGGGGCGCAAGAACCAAGCCTTGATGGTGATCCAGTCGTTCTCGGCTGACGAGCTCGACCCGAACGATCCGGCAACGCCACAGATCGTCGCTGACGCGGCCTACGCGCTCGCGAAGAGGTCGCGCCGAACAGTCCTTGTGACGTCGTCGTGCATCTGGATTCGGACGGCGGGAACCCGCACGCGCATGTCACCATCGCGAACGTCGATCTCGTAACCGGCAAGGCGGCTCGTAATGACGGGCTCCAGCACTGGATTCTCAAGCGCGCGAACGACAAGGTCATGCGCGAGATGGGACTCCGAGTCCTTGAACCACACGACCTCGCGCACGACGTGAACCGCGCGCGTTCCGGTGCGAGCGCTGCGGGCCTCACTGTCGATGAGCTCGACAAGAACACCTGGCGTGAGTACCTGGCGGATCGTGTCGATGAGGCCCTGCTCGATCCGCGCTCGATGGACTTCGACTCGCTTCGTGAGGTTGCGCGCGAGCACGGCGTCTCGATTGAGAAGAAGACGAGCGCGAAGAGCGAGGCCGAGGGCCGCGATCCGTCGATGACCTACGCACTGGTCGATGACAACGGCGAGGTTCGCCGGTTCGGTCGGTCGAAGGAGGCGTGCACGGCTCTGCAAGCTCAGGGGCCGATTACGACTGGAGCACGCTCCACAAGACGATGTACGAACGGATCATGAGAGAACAGGAGATGGAAGATGTCCAGGGCCTTGCAGAAGATGGAGAGCAGCTCGACGCCGCCCTCGCAGAGCTCAGAGCAGCTGAAGAAGATCGACGAGACGCTCCGCGTCCTCATCGACACGTTGAGGAACCAGAGCGAGCGGCTCACGGTGATCGAGAAGGCGCAGAGCGACCTCACGAGGTCGTTGAGCTCAGTCTTCGACCTCGAAACCTCGGAGCTCGACTCGCTGAGGAGCGGCGTGAACGAGATCGTCAAGACGCTGAACGCGCACAGCGCGACGCTGAGCGCGCTCGCCGAGACCGTCAGCGACAAGCGCGTCGTGAAGCAGAGCGACGGCTCAGAAGTGAGCGCCTCCGAGCTGGAAGCGTTCTCGATAATGAAGACGCTCGAGCATCTCAGCGGACGATGACTACGGCCTTGGATGAGCTCGCCGCAGGTCAAGGCCAAGAGCCACGTCACGCTCAACGAGGAGAAGGTCGCCGCAGTCATGTCCTGTCGGGTCGACGAACACTTCCAGAAGGACGTCCAAGAGCCCGTGGAGGGCCTCAGGAGCGATCTCCAGGGCTTCCGTGACGAGATGGGCGCGTGGGGTCTGACAAGCTCACAGAAGTCCGTACGGCGGTCGAGAACGCTCTCGAGCTCAGCGAGGCCCGTCGGAGCATCGAGGCCATCGAGCGCAGGGTGACGTTCGATCGGTACTCTCGCCTCGCCCTCGCGGTTCTGCCGCTGTTCGCCTCGCTCCTCCTCGTCAGCGGGCTCTGTGGGGTATCAGGGGCATGTTCGGGATCGGGCCGCTGTTCGGGTGGGCATGGGCCTCGTTCGCTGCCGCCTCGGCGTGGTGGACGAAACTCCTCATCGCCGTCGCGACGCTCGGCGGGCTGCGCTGTTCATCTGGATGGTCCTGCAGAGTGAGCCAGTGGGTCTGCGAGAACTCAGGTGAGGAAGGAGGTGAGAACGATGATTCAGCCGATGATTGGAACGAACATCAAGCTCGGAAACCGCGCGTGCCCGACGAGCATGCAACGCGCGCGGAACGTCTCGACGCCCGGATTTCCGGCAGGGACGACAGCGTCGCCGACTACCAGCGACGAGTCCTCGGGCAGATCGAGGGGCCTCGACTGGGCCCTCAGAGGGCGGCGATGAGCGCGAGATCTGAGAGACGACAAGGCCTCGGTCACCGACGAGGTGACCGAGGCCTTGTTCTGGACAATAGATGGGCACGAAAGCACCTGAGTTCTTTCACGCTAGTGGAGAGCCCTAGGGAGGGTGCTGAAAGAACCACAGAAGCAGCGGGCGTTTACCGGGCGATTCCGTGGGCGGAAAAGCGCGTTCCTGGGCAGGAATGAACCTTTGCGGAAGCTCAGTCAACGGCGGGCGCTAGTTGACCAGCATTGCGCCCCTAGCAAAGTCAGGCGAGACGCGAGCGCAAGTACTCGGCGACCTCCTGCGCTACAGCAGCCGGAGACTCCGGGTTCGGCGGAACTTGCCAGCCCACGGGCGACCCGGGTGCAGCGTGTCCCACTTGGATCGCACGCCATTGATACGTCCCTTGCCAGGGTCGTGGTTGCCAAAGCCGTCGAGGAGGGCGTTCCACACGGGCGTGTGCCGTCGGATCATCGCTGACTCACCGAGGGGAATCCAGATGTCCTCCATGACGAGCCACCGGGCTCGGAAGTCTGCGATGTCGAGGTTGGAGGCGGCAATGATGCTCTTAGCGTGGTCGTTGACCGCTTGAAGAGCGCCGTTGTCTTCGTCTCGACCGCGATGCCACGTCGCCCACCTGACGGCACCGCCTTCCCGATGTAGATCGGTTCGCGACTTTAGAAGCCACGACTCATGGCGCGCTTCCATTTCCTTCGCGCGAAAGCTACAGGGCTGCCGTGCGTAAACACCTGAGCTCCTCGATATACGACTGAATCTCCTCCTCGGAGGAGTACCGCGCCTTGATCGCTGACCACCAGCGGCTCTCATCGACGGACCTCATACCGTACTGACCATCGCTCGCGCGCACCCTGGTCACGATCAGTCCGTGGCGCGCTCGTGAGAGCATCACCAGCAGTACTCGCTGTTCCTCGTCCAGCGCGTCACCGCAACTGTTCCGCTTCCCCGGCAAGTGCCCTTCCTCAAGGCCGACCACGAGCGTCCAGTCGAACTGTTGGCCTTTGCCGGTGTGAGCGTTGAGAAGGTGGACGCCCTGGACCGACCACCTGCTTAGGATCGGTCTGCCTGATGGACCTGACGGCGGCTCGGGCAGTGGTAGCCCCTGCTCTGCTCGAGGATGTCGAACGCGTCGTCGATGAGTTCTCTGGCGTCGACGTCTGCGGGGTCAAAGGGAGTCTAGGGACAGCAAGCCTCGCATCGTTGACCGTGGCACCCCTCGGAGGCTTCAGAGACCGTCGCCCTGGATTAGAGCCACGGTCGCTGGGTCTTCAATGGCGAGGTCCCACCTGCGCACCGGAACGTCCGTCTGCTCGACGAAGGCGGCGTCGATGATTTTCCTTCTCCACCCAGCCCTGGCGATGATCCCGATCGAGGCATCGGGCACCGCGCGGTGGATCGACGTGACCAACCGAACCGCCAACGCTGCCTCAGCCGCCTGGTCCTGGAGCACGAGCGCGGCCGAGCAGCCCCACCGGCCACTTTTCCGGGATCGCGGAGACGAGACCCGATTCCGGGTCGACCTGCTCGCTGATCGAGTTCACTGCCTCTAAGACCATTGGCGACGAGCGGTAGGGACTCGCGCAGCATGATCGGGTCGCCGCACGTACGCCTGATCTCCGCCTGAACCTCGGCGGGCGCAGCACCTGCCCACGAGTAGATGCCTGATGCGGGTCGCCGGCGAAGGTGCGCCGATCGGTGCAACTGAGGATCGAGATGTCGAACTGTTGTGGCGAGAGATCCTGGAACTCGTCGACCAGGACGAAACTCCGAAATGCTCCTGATAGAGCCTCGCGACCGCTGGAATACGGAGAAGTCGCTGCGCGTGCCGGAGGAGGTCATCGTAGTGCAACTGGTTCGCCTCCTGGCGCGACCGCTCGACTTTCGCTGCTAGGAGGGTCGCCTCACTCCGTTGCCTCTGATCGATCGCCTCGAGTACCTCAGCGTCGGAGGTGGGGCCCTCTTAATCTCGGCGAGGGCCGCTCCGCTTCGTAGATCGCGCCACCGCCTCCAGCAGTTTCCATTGCCCGTTCCATTGCCCGACGCATGGTGCTGGTCTTCGGCATCTCCAGATCGTCCATGCGTAGGCCAATGGTCTGCCGTGCGCGAGAACGACCTGGGTGGCGAAGCCGTGGAAGTTACGCACGACGACCTGTCGGCGCGCTTGCGTCTGTCCCAAAACTGAGCGCAGACGCTCTTCAAGGTTCGCGCGGGCGCGCTTGGTGAAGGTGAGGGCGAGCACTCTCTGGTTCGGCTTCAGCAAGCCGATCTGGTGAGCGGCCCTGTGTGCCAGCACTTCGGTCTTCCCGCATCCCGGTGGCGCAACGATCAGCAGGTGATTCTTTTCCGAGGTCGCTGCAGCGTACTGCTCCTCGCTAAGCACGAACACACTCACTGCCGACTCAGTTCGTCGAGCCTTTCGGACGAGCCTTGCACGCATGCCGATCCTCTCGGCGCTGCCCTCGTCCAGCGCTTCCGATATGCGGGTCGCAGCTTCCACCCTTGCGATTGCCGCTGCGGCAGAACCTCGCGACCGCTTCGATGGAAATTTCTTCAATCGTTTCAGCTTCGGAAGCCTGCAGCATTCCCTGCTTCCGGCAGAGCCCTCCGTCAATGAGCCTGTGCGCAGCTGGTCCTCCGAGTGCATTCGCGTACTCGTCTTCAAGGTCTTCCTTCGAGATGAAGACCCTCCGGTTGATAACGTTCTTAGGCTTTTCGCCGAACGCTTGGATCCATGCCTCGCTCTCCTTCTCGTCCACGAGGCCCAGAAGGGTCGGTCCGAAACCATCGGGGCCGAGGGCAGAAAGACGTTTTTAATTTGTCGGCCCCGTCCAATTCGAGGACTAGTGCACCGAGCCGGTCGAGGTCGATGCCGAGCTTCTTGGCGACTGCCTCGACGATAACTCTGTCGGCGTCGCCCTCCACGAGGATGACGAACCGGGCGGTCAACGCTTCGAGCAGGCGCGGAGACCACCAATGGGACTCGCACCTTCTCGACCTTCGACAGTTTGTCGTTGCCGATCTGGTGGCGGTGTCGCATGCCGATCCACCGAGATGACCTCGGCGGGCTCAAACCGTTGGAGGACGTATGGCGAGTGGGTGACGATGATCTTCTGGTTCCCCTCGCCGCTGAGGAGGTCAGCCACCGTCCGCTGGCTCGTGGGGTGGAGATGGATTTCCGGCTCGTCGTTGCAAGCACATTGGCTGTACCTTCAGCGAGGTCAAAAGAGTCATAGACATGAGTTGACGTGTCCCATCAGACTGCTCCAACAACGAAACCTGCTCACCGTCTCGATTGAGAGATAGACACATCCTGAAGCACATCACTCGAAGGATCAGCCACGCTCCTCACCGCAAAATCGTCCTCGCTAACGCTTCTCGGCATGGCGCGACTGAGGTGCATAGCACGCCCAAGGAGCTCAGCCACAGACTCATTTTTGGACAGTTCTTCGTTGAACTGATTCAGCAGATTCTTCAAGCTCTCTTCGTTTGAGCCAAGATCCGCTGAGGGCTAACAGAGTCCTCACGGGGCTGTACGCGCCCTCTATCATGGAAGAACTCCGAGTTGCACGTAAATAACGCCAGCCGAACTCTTCAAAAGTTGTTCACGACTGAGCGCGCGTTCATGTCCACTTTCCGGGAACCATCGGCGTACAGTGATCAACTTCTTCATCCTCAGGATGTGCCTCTACATGCATCCGAACCAATAGATACTCCGTCTCTTGATCCTCAGCGATGCTGATTTCTAGAGGGAAGGGGCGGCGGTTCTTGTCTGTGAAGTCATTCCACCAGACATTAACTACCAGAGGCTCGTCAGGGGTTTCGCAGATCACCAGGCGTGAGCGCTTGGTAGAGGCCAGCCGTGCTCGTACCTAGCACCAGGTTGAACATGCGCAGGATTGACGACTTGCCCACATCATTTGCCCCGACAATAACCGCATGTCTACGAATTTCAATATCGAGATCCTGGATACGATTATGGTTAGTGATTTGCAACCTTGAAATACGCAACGGTCTTCCCTGCCTCCCGACTTCGTCATTTGCACTCGCAACCGGGCTGGCTCACTTCTTACCCCCAGACGTAAGCCCCGTGCGGAACTCGACGACGTCGCCGTCGGCCATGACGTAGTCCTTGCCCTTCCATGCGGACGCGGCCGTGGGCGCGGGCCTCGGCGAGGCTGCCGTACTCGACCAGGTCGTCGTGCTGACGATCTCGGCCTTGATGAAGCCGCGCTCAAAGTCGGTGTGGATCACTCCGGCGGCCTGAGGCGCGGTCCAGCCCCTAGTGGATCGTCCAGGCGCGCGACTCCTTCTCCCCCGCCGTCAGGTAGGTCTGCAGGCCGAGGGTGTCGAAGCCGACCCGCGCCAGCTTGTCGAGCCCGGCCTCGTCCTGCCCGGAGGCCTCGAGCATTTCGCGGGCCTCGGCGGGCCTCGAGCTCTGCGAGCTCGGCCCTCGAACTTCGCGTCGAGGAAGATCGCCTCGGCCGGAGCCACGAAATCGCGCAGTTCGGCCTGCATGGCCTCGTCGGCCAGACCGGCGTCGTCGGTGTTGAAGACGTAGATGAAGGGCTTGGTGGTCATCAGGCCGAAGCTCTTGAGGACCGCCGGGTCGAGGTCCGCCCCGCCCGAGGAGAGCACCCTGCCCTTCTCCAGGAGGGTCAGCGCGGCCTGCGCGGTCTCCAGGACGTCCTTGGGCGTCTTCTTTCCCGTCACCTCCTTGACCAGGCGCGGAACCCTGCTTCTCCAGCGTCTGCATGTCCGCCAGGATGAGCTCGGTCGTGACGGTTTCGATGTCCCCTTCGGATCGACGCGGCCTTCGACGTGCACGATGTCCGGTCGGAGAACGCGCGGGTGACCACGCAGATCGCGTCCGCCTCGCGAATGTTGGCCAGGGAACTGGTTGCCCAGGCCCTCCCTTGGGAGGCGCCGCGCACTATTCCCCGCGATGTCCACGAAGCTCACGGTTGCGGGGACGACCTTGCGTGAGTTGAACAACCGTGCCAGCACGTCCAGGCGCGGATCAGGTAGGGGAACGACACCCACATTCGGCTCGATCGTGGCGAACGGGTAGTTTTCGGCCAGCACAGTGGCGCGCGTCAAAGCGTTGAACAGAGTCGACTTGCCGACGTTGGGCAGGCCTGCGATTCCGATGAGTGAGTGACACACTGCCATTCTAGCGACCCGGGACGGGGAACGTTACCCCTCGATTCCGTTGGAAATCTAGCACGCACCGCCCCGATAATAACGGCGGACATCCAGACCGACAGGAAGGCGCCATGATTCTTCTCCGTTCCCGTACGCACAGACCCCTCGACAGCATCGCACACCCAGGGAACTCGGCGAAGCTGAGGATACCTGGCCGACCACGGATACCATCCGCAGGCCATCCAGGCGTGGTCCCGTGCGCTCCACATGCTTCCGGCGGACGACGAGACGGCGTGGTGGTATTTTTCGTGCATCGCCGACAGCGCCGGGGAACTCGGCGACTGGGTCACGGAGGAGAACTGCGCGCAGCATGCGATCGCCCTGGGCGCCACCGACAATCCGCTCGTCTGGTACCGGCTGGGCTCAGGCCCTGTTTCGAGACGGGCCGCCACGCCGAGGCCGTGGACCCGTTCATGAGCGCCTATATGATCAACGGCACGGACGTCTTCGAAGGCGTGAGAAGTATCTGACGTTCCTCGGTGCGCACATGCCCCTGGGATCCGAGGCGCTCCTTCACCAGGGCGTAGGCGGGCAGCGAGGCGACCAACCAGACATCACATCCTCCGCCAGGCGTAGCGGGCAGACCTTCAGCCAGTGCAGAGGTCCGCTAATGGTTCGTAGCCTTCACATGTCCGCGATGGCCTCCGGGGACTCCGGCAGGATTTGGCCGCCGTCCACCACGATCGCCTGGCCCGTGATGTAGCGGGCGCCGTCGGAGGCGAGGAAGGCCACGGCCTCGCCGATGTCGCGTGGCTCGCCGAGGTATCCGAGCGGGAACCGCGGCGGCCATCCTCCGCATGTACTCCTCTCCCAGCGCGATGAGCCCCGGCGTGACCACATTGCCCGGCATGACGGCGTTGATCGTGATGCCGTCCTTGGCCAGCTCCATCGCCGCCGATCGCACGAATCCCATCTGCGCGGCCTTCGTCGCCCCGTAGTGCGACCAGCCGGGGTATCCCGTGACGTTGCCCGTGATCGAAGAAGTCACCACCACGCGTCCGCGTCCGGACTCCCTCAAAGCCGGCGTCGCCGCTTGGACCATGTGGATCGTGCCCGTGACGTTGACGCCGAAGATCGCGGCGATGTCCTCGTCGGCCATGTCCGCGATGCGGTCTGGGGTGAGACGCCGGCGTTGGAGGCGAGCACGGACAGCCCGCCCAGGTCGCTCACGGCGCGTGCGACGGCTTCGTTGCAGGCCTGCCGGTCCCGCACGTCCAGGCGATAGCGGGGAAGCCGGCCGCGCGGGCGTCCCCGCATCTAGCCTCGGTCGCCCCGGTGACGGCGACTGCCGCTCCGCGCATTCGCAGGACCTCGGCGATGCCCCGCCCGATTCCGCTCGTGCCGCCCGTCACCAGGGCTGTGCGGCCTTCCAGTAATTCGCTCATGCTTCCTCCTCGTCGAGTCGCTGATCCGAGTCTAGCCAGTGCGCCCTGACCGGTGTGTCTCTGTGAGCCCGAATCGGGGATCTGAGCCGGCGTCTGGGAGGGTGCGCCGGCCGTGCTGGACAGGTGCGCCTGGGCCGACGCATCCCGGCGATGCGTCTCAACCGGTGCAGCCTGAGTCAGTGCTGACCGAATGAGCGTTGCCTGAATCAGTGCTGCCTTTGAACGGGTACTGATCGAATGGAGGCTGGCCGAGCCGGTGAAACCTCGATGAAAACCAGATTTCACCGGTCAAATACCCGGTGAAATCTTGAATTGACCTGAGTTTCACCGCCAGTCGGGCTTCCTCACTCCCCTCTGCCGCTTGCTTCCCTCCGCTGCATCGAAGCGCGAGAAGAAGAAACAGGCCGCCCCGCCGAGAGCGAGCGGCAGGAGAATGCCGATGCGCAGGCCGACGGCGTCGGAGATCGTCCCGATGAGCGGGCTCGTGACCACCGCACCCGTTCTCGCGATCCAGCCGACCACCGTGAGCGCCGCGCCGTCCCGGAAGCCTGGGGCGGCGTCCGCCACCGCGAAGGCGGCGGGAACGATGGTCGCACTCCCGAACCCCGCCAGGGCGAGACCCGGGGATGACCGCCCAGGAGAAGGGGAAGGCCGCTGCGATGGACAGGGCCGGCGGCAGCCATGGCCATGCCCGCTCGCGCAACCCGACCTCTCCTCGCCTGTCCGTCATCGAGTCGCCGGCTATCCGGCCTACGACCCTGCGCGACCATGGTCACCACGTAGACGACCCCGGCCTCGGCGCTGGGCCAGCCAACCCTGTCGTTGAGATAGTTGGCGCTCCAGTCCATGCCGACGATCTCCACCTGCATGCCCGCTATGCCGACGATCGCGATCGGGAGAAGGCTGATGAGCCTGGCGGTTCCGCCCCCATTCGCCGCACTCCCCGATGCCTCCGCGTGTGGCGGCGGGGAGGCAGCCGCCGGCAGGCGCGAGGCGTGTGGCGAGTGCGGCGAGGCCGAAGCACACCGCCGACATCGCCGGAAGGTGAACAGCCAACGGAACCCCATGCGTGGCGGCCAGAGCTCCGACGGCGCCGCCGGCCACCGAACCGACGCTCCACAGGGCGTGCAAGGAGTTGATGATGGAACGTCCGCAGGCCTCCTGGACTCGCATCGCATGGGAGTTCTGCGCGGTGTCGACGATCGCGTCGCACACACCGCCGAGAAAGAGGGCCACCATGAACAACCGCGTGTAGCCGGCGTTCGCGGCGACACCGGCCACACCCATGGCGAGCGCCAGGCTGCGGTCCACCACAGCGACGTCGCCCGAGCGCCCAGCCTCCGGATGAAGAGCGAAGGCAGGATCGTCGCGGACATCGCGCCTATCGAAAAAGGCGACGACGGTCAGGCTGAATGCCCCGTCGGACATGCCCAAGCGGTGCTTGATCTCCGGATAGCGGGCGACCATCCCCGCGAAGACGGCCCCATTCGTGAAGAAGAACAGCGAGATGCTGAACCGGGCCCGCAAGGCGGGAGTGCATGGGCGGCGGAGCCGACAACGAGGTGACCACCGGGCCATCCCTAATCGCACCCGCCCCCGACCGCGGCGATGATGCATTCGCCCGGAAAACAGGCGCGCCTCGCGGAGCCGGCTCCATGCGGGATGACGACGCCCACACGGAGGGCGCCGGGCCTCCACCCGACGCACGATCCCCGATCCCGAAAACCGTCGGAGGCCGGGACGACAATGGTTGGCATGGAGATACCGACGCTTCTGCTGCTCATTCTGCTGGCTCTGTGCCTCTTCGTGGGTTTCTCGTCCTCGGGTACGCGAGGGCGATCCTGCAGTCCACCGAACGCGAGCGCTCAGGGGCAGGCTCCAATCCCAGGCCGCCGAATGGCAGAGCCAAGGCGGCCGAAGCCTCCCGGCCGCGCGGACGTCCTCGAGCGCGAGAACGCCGAGTTGGCCGAACGCGCCCGCTCGGATCAATCCCTGGCCCAGATGATCACGCCGCTGTCAGCCCAGTTGAGGAGTATGACGGAACAGGTCACGGCGATGCAGACCCGGCAGGCCTCCCACGACGCCGCGATACGCGAGCAACTGTCCCATCGCGGCGCAGACCAGCGAGAAGCTCGCTCACGAGACGGCCTCGCTCAGCAGGGCGCTCACATCCGTCTCGGCCCGCGGCACGTGGGGAGGTCGAGCTGCGTCGGATCGTCGAGGCCTCGGGCATGCTCCCCCACGTGGACTTCTCCGAACAGCAGCGGGTTTCGACCACGACACGAGGGTCCTCCCACGTATCCGACTCCGCCTCGCGGCCCGATCTGACGATCCACCTTCCAGGCGGGCGCACATCGCCGTGGACGCGAGTCCCGTTGTCCGCTCTGCTCGAAGCCTACGAGATCGAAGGCATCGGCGAACAGGATCTGGCCAAGCGCAGCGAACTCGTGCAAAAGCACGCCGACGCCTTGCGCACCCACGTCAAGGAGCTCGCCAAACGTAACTATCCCGGTGAATTCGCCGGTTCGCCGGAGATCACCGTCCTCTTCCTCCCCGCGGGTCCCTTCTCTCAGAGGCTTTTGACGAATGACCCCTCCCTGCTGGAAGACGCTGCTCGCAGAAGGTGGCCCCTAGCCACCCTGAGCTCTCTGCTCGCACTCCCTGCGCTCGGTGGCCGCTGTATGGTCCTCGACCCAGATCACCCAGGAGGCCCAGGCGATTCTCGAGCTCGGCAGAACGCTCGCCGAACGGCTGGGGAAAGTGGCCGGAGCACCTGGACAGCCTCGGCTCGTCGCTGCGGACCACGGTCGACCGGTACAACAAGACCGTCGGCTCGCTGGAGAAGCGCGTCCTCGTGACGGCCCGGGACCTGACCTCGCTCGACGCCAAACTGGATCCGCCCTGCCCGATCGAGGGCGACGCCGCCCAGGTCAGGAAGATCGCGGCGCCCCAGCTGCAGTTCGACGCCTCTCAGGAGCCCCTGTAGAGAGAAGCATCCCTGAGAGATGTTCGAAGACGCCTTTCGTGTGAGAGTAGAGAGGCCTTGCCGGATGCGCGGCGAGTCGAGCCCGAATGATTTAGCCTGAATCTATGGATCAGTCCAGCCCAGCGCGGCTGATTACGAGCCCAGTGAGCCTGAGTCTCGAGACCGGTTGAGCCCGGCTTCGAACGCGCGATGCGTGCGCCTAGAGGTATTTGCTCGCCTCGCGGATCGACAGCGCCGACATCCGTCCGCGGTGGTCCTCGATGAAGCCGCGGACCCATTCGGGAGACGTCTTCGAATAGTCGCGGAGCGCCCAGCCTATGGCCTTGTCGATGAAGAATTCCCCGGATCCGAAATTGGCTTGAAGGATGTCGGCGAGCAGCTCCGTGTCGGTGTCGCCTTTTGCGGAGCAGCTGATGGTCGATCGCTATCCGGCGCACCCTATATTCTTATCGCGCGCCCATTCGAGAATGGTCGGCCGCGCATCAGGGAAACCTGCGGATCACGTCGCCGACGGTACGGTCCAGGGAGTCGACGGTGTCCCACCACGATTTGGACGTCGCCAGGGCTTTCAGCCGCGGCAGGTCGCCGGGGACCAAATGCCTGCGCACGATCCGCAGGTAGTCTGCGCCCACGTACTGGAACTCCCGTTCCTCGCACTGCCAACAGGCATCGACGAACGGCCAGTCGATGCGCCCTCGCTTCAACCCCGGCGAAATGCGGCTTGCACATCGCGCCTCCGCGTGGCCGAGATCCCAGGAAGGAAACTGATTGCGCATGTAGGAGGACATCGGCCCGGCCCTGCCGGGATCCGACGCCTCACGGAGATCGCGGAAGAGCGCATCCGCGTCGATCATGTTTCCTCCTCGCCTTCCCTGACTGAAGTCCCTTTCCCCTGCCGGAGCCCCTCGAGCTCAGCTGGCTGGGCCCTCGATCTCGACCACCGGTTGAGATCGACGGCTGAAACCCTCGATCCCAATCACCGGCTGACGCCTCAGGCTCAACCGGATGACAACCGGATCCTCACGCGGCGCCCTAACCGGGATCTTACGCGGTGTCCTGTATCGGGCCCCTCACGCGGTGTCCGCACGCCGACGGCCGGAGGCAGGCTCAGCGCGCTCGGCTTGTGCGCCGCCGTCGAATACCCTCCTGTTGCGGGCGCCGGCGTTGCGCACCGCCTGCCAGGCGACCTCTCCGCGGCCGTGCCAGCCCCGCCGGCCTTTGTTCCCGAACTTTGTAGGGGCCTGTCAGGCTGGATCCCGGTTGCCTTGAGGTCCGCCCGGAGGTTCTTCGGCAGGGTGAACCGGATGTCCTCCGACACCGTCTCGACGCGTTCGACCTGCGTGTATCCGAAAGACCTCAGACGTTCGACGACGTCGCGAACGAGGATCTCGGGCACGGATGCGCCAGAAGTCAGGCCCACCGTCGTCACGCCTTCCAGCCAGGCGGGGTCGACCTCCTCGGCGCGATCCACCCGGTGAGGCGGCTCCCGCACCGGCCTCCAGCGCGACCTCGACCAGGCGCACCGAGTTGGACGAATTCGCCGATCCCACCACGATGACGGCGTCGCACTCGGGAGCCATCGTCTTGACCGCGCCTTGGCGATTCTGAGTCGCGTAGCAGATGTCGTCGGACGGCGGGTCGATGAGGTTCGGGAACCGCTGCCTGAGCAGCTCGACGATCTTGAGGGTCTCGTCGACCGAGGCGTGGTCTGGGAGATCCACACGACCTTGTTCGGATCGCGGACCTGGACCCGTCGATCTCCTCGGGGCCGTTGACGACCTGGATGTGCTCGGGCGCCTCTCCTGCGTGCCCTCGACTTCCTCGTGCCCGGCGTGCCCGATCGAGGATGTCGTAATCTCCTGGCGAAGCGCACCGCCTGCTTGTGCACCTTCGTCACCAGGGGGCAGGTCGCGTCGATCGTGAGCAGGGTTCCTGGCGGCCGCTTCGGCGTGGACGGCGGGCGACACGCCGTGCGCGGAGACACCACTCGCGCGCCCTCGGGGACTTCCTCGGTTTCGGAGACGAAGATCGCCCCGCGCCTCGTCAGAGTTTCGACGACGAACTTGTTGTGGACGATCTCTTTGCGCACGTACACGGGCGCCCCGTACAGCGCGAGGGCCTTCTCACGGCGTCGACCGCGCGATCCACGCCACGCAGTACCCGCGCGGCGTGGCCACGAGGATCCTGCGCCCGTCGGGAGGGAGCCGACGGGATCTCAGACGGGAACGCCGAAGCCCCGGCGAGGGAGGCGGCCGGCCCGTTTGATCTTTCAGTCACCCTCCAGCCTGAGTCGGCGGGTCACAGCCGCGCGAGTGAGCCCGGACTCCCCCGGGCACCGTGGGACGCCGGACGAAGACCTCGACAGCCCCACTCGTCGCGCCCGCCCGGGCGACGGCTTTCAAACGCGCGGTCCCGGGCGAAAACGCGCGCAATCGCGACGGCCTGCCGGGGAAAGGACACGTCTCACTAGGTAAAGGGCACATCACCCGGGAAAGCGCGTGTGGAGCATGTACGCATGGCGCAGAAAATCCCGGTGCCGCCGGAGCTGCCCCAACTCGCGGCACAGACGAGTCCGCAGCGGCCGTGGCCGCTGGGTCCTAGTCGATGAAGATCCGCGAATACGTGGCCGCCATGTCGCGTCTGTGGGTCGAGGAGAGTCATCACCCCTGCAACGCCGCCCAGGCGCGAGGGTTCAGTTCTTCACCCTTCGCGATCTGGAGGCCAAGGCGTCGATGTCGGTGAAGATCTCGACGCACCTGCTTCCCCTGGGAGTCGAGCCGGGCACGAGGGTCGTCGTCTGCGCAAGCCGGATTTCTGACGAGCCAACGGCTCCTGTCCCGTGGGTCGACGAGGTCCGCCCGTGAGTCGGGGACATCTCTTGCACGGCTGGAGCAGCTGAGGGCGCGGCTGGCGGCGGAGGGCCTGTTCGCCGCGGAGCGCAAGAAGCGGTTCCGTTCCTTCCGCGGACGATCGGGCTCATCTGCGGGCGCAACACGAAGGCCAAGGAGGACGTGGTCGTCAATGCGCGAACCCGGTGGCCCGCTGTGGGCTTCGATGTACAGGAGGTGCAGGTTCAGGGCTCAGGGGCCGTCGACGCATGCTCCAGGCCCTGTCCGAGCTCGAAGCGGCTCCCGGCGTCGACGTGATCGTGCTGGCTCGCGGAGGCGGCAGCGTGGAGGACCTCCTTCCCTTCTCCGATGAGCGGCTGGTGCGTGCGTCGCGGACGCCGTCACTCCCGTCGTCTCGGCCATCGGCCATGAAGGCGACAGCCCTGATTCTCGACCCAGTCGCCGACCTGCGCGCCTCCACGCCCACGGACGCGGCCAAGCGAATCGTCCCCGACGTCGCCGAGGAGGAGGCGGGCCTCATGCAAGCCCTGCGACGGGACGGGCGGCCGTCTCTCGATGCTCGACCGCGCCCGAGCCGACCTGGAGGCTCTGCTGGCCCGCCCCTCGCTGGCCCGCCCTGTCGACCATGATCGACGTCCGCGAATCCGACCTCGCCTCTCTCTGACAGTGGCTTCACGCGCATGCGTCGCGCGCTCGACCGCGAGAGGGACGCTCTCAACCGTCGTAGCCAACCTGAGTGCGCTGTCCCCCAAGCTGACTCTCGAGCGCGGATACTCGATTCTTCTCGACGCCGATGGCGCCGTCCCTGTCCGACGCCTCGAACACCGGCCGCGAAAGCGCCTTCGGGCAGTCCTGTCACGCGGCCGGCTCGACCTGAGGTGACGTCCCCAACACCACGAGGAGGCGGAGTGGGAGGAAGAACAACGGACGAGGATGACGTCGACCCGGGCGTGAAGGCCTCTCCTACGAGACGCGCGTTCGCGCCTGGTCGAAATCGTCACCCGGCTCGGAACAGGGTCCATCCCGTTTGGAAGAGGCCCTGCGGCTGTGGGAGGCGGGCGAAAGGCTGGCCCGGCACTGCCAAGCCTGGCTGGACGGCGCCCGCGAACGCCTCGCCGCCGCCCAAGCGGAGACGGACGGCCAGCGGTCTCAGACCCGGGCGTCCGGACCGAGCGGCGGATCGCGGGCGGACGGCGAGGAACCGGAAGAGGACGCCCTCGGGAGCTGACATGAGTACGCTCGTCATCGGCGAAGCGCTCATCGACGAGTCGCCTCGCCGACGGATCGTGCCTGCGCGCGGACCGGGAGGCTCCATGCTGAACGTGGCGATCGGGTTGAGGCGACTGGGCCGGACGGTCCGTCTGGTCACCGACTTCGGGCTGGACCCCGACGGAGAGATCCTCGCCGAGTACACGGCCAGCAACGGTTTGGAACTGTGGCTTCGCGCCGACGCCGAGCGGACCAACCCGACGTCCGTATCCCGCACGGTCATCGGCGAGGACGGCGTCTCATCCCAGTCTCTGACCTTCACCTGGGACATCCAGGACATCCCCGAATCGGGCGCCTGCAAGCTGGACCTCCAAGTCCTGGTATTCCACCTGCCTCGCCTTCGGCTCGGCCGCCCTGCCACGTCGAGCCGGGCGCGAGCAAAGTCCGGAACTGGGTGAGCCACCTGCGCGACTCGCGACGATCGTCTACGATCCGAACGTCAGCGCCTGCCTGATCGACGACCGCGCGAATGCGCTGACAGGGATCGAGGACTTCGTCGCACTCGCCGACATCGTCAAGGCCTCCGACGAGGACGTCGCCCGCCCTGTACGGCGCGCGGGCGGACAGCGGGACATCGCGACCGGATGGCTCAGCCTGGGCCCGTCCCTCGTCATCGTCACTCGCGGCACTGCAGACACGCTCCTCTACCCCCGCTCCGGCAGTCCCATCCGCATACCGTCCCAGCAGGTCGACGTGAGTCGACACCGCGGAGCGGGCGATTCGTTCTTCGCGGCGCTCATCGACGGGCTGACGCGGATCTCACTGGACGGAGCCGCCCATCGCGACAACCTCAACGATATCTCGCGCACCCATCTGCAGAGCCTGGGGGCGTACGCGTCCACCGCCGCTTCCCTGACGGCCTCGCGGAGAGGGGCCGTTCCGCCCACGCGGGAAGATCTGGCCGCAGTGAACGGCAGGTACCGCGCCATGTGACGCGACGCGAAGCTGCCCTGCCTTGACCATCTCCGTCAAGAGGCAGGCAGCTCGGTTACACCTGGTATAAACGGTAAGGTTTTGACACGAAGGCAAGGCCTGTCCATTCGGCGTGGAGTCTGGACTTTTCCTTGCCGCATCAATGCTTTACGGATTTTCCGATTATGCAATGGGGAATATGACCCCAAAATCCGAGGCGCCGGGAATTGACTGAAAGATAAAATAACAATATGATAACATGTGGTTGCAGTCACAAGACATGTGACTGCCGACCGAAAAGGAACCACGGTGTTGTCGCGCCTCTCAATGGCAGGAAAGCCACTTCGGCTTCCCATGGTAGTCGCTCCGACTGCCTTTGCGCCAGGGGATGTGCGCTTGCCGACGCCCCGTCGAGGCGGCCGCGAATGCCGCCGCGCGACAACTCAATATCTGCGCTGCGGGACCTGAGCTGGCACTCCCGTCCCGTGGTGACGCTCCGAGAAGGAGCGGGCACCGCAGAGCAAACCGAATATCACACACGCATGGCGTGGGTCACGATTTCATCCTCGTGGCCCACGCCGTCTTTTTCAGATGGATTCAGATGGCGCCGACGGCGGTGCCCGGCCCTACGCCAGACCCGGCGTCACCGTCCCAGCCGGCGTTCGCGCTGGGTGTAGTCGCGAAGCGCGCGCAGGAAGTCGGTGCGGCGGAAATCCGGCCAGTACGCTTCGCAGAAGTAGAGCTCAGTGTGAACCGTCTGCCACAGCATGAAACCGCTCATCCGCTGTTCGCCCGACGTTCGGATGACGAGGTCGGGGTCGGGCTGGCCTTTCGTGTACAGGTGCCTGGCGATGCCGTCGACGCTGATCGACTGGGCGACGTCTTCGAGCGATCGGGCCGCAGGCCGCTCCTCCCTCAGGAGGGAGCGGACCGCGTCGGCTATCTCCTGGCGTCCGCCGTAGCCCACGGCGATGTTGACTTCCACGCCCCCGGCCTTCGCCGTGGCGGCCTCGGCGGCGCGCAGCCGCCTGGACAGACTCTCCGGGAGCATGTCGAGGTTGCCGACCATCCGCAGGCGCCAGTATCCGCTCGCCGCAGAGGGTTTCGACGGCGCCCGCGATGATCTCGGCGAGCTGCCCGATCTCCTCGGCGGAGCGCTTGAGGTTGTCCGTCGACAGCAGCCAGAGGGTGACGACTTGGATCCCGACTTCGTCGCACCATCCGAGGAACTCGCTGATCTTGTCGGCCCCCTTGCGATGCCCGAAGGAGGCCGTCTGGCCGAGTTCGCGAGCCCAGCGGCGATTGCCGTCGAGCATGACGCCTATGTGCCGGGGCAGAGCTGTGCGCCGAGCTCTCGCATGAGGCGACGCCTCGTAGAGCTTGTACAGGGAATGCCGGTGCGGCCAATGAACACCTCCTCGGGTCTCGGATACTAGGTTAACCCGGTGAGAACGAGTCCCACCTGCCGCAGGGGCCTGTGAGCCAGTGGACCTCGCACCTAGAATCGGTGGGGAACAAGGAGGACGAATGACCACAGTGATATCCCAGCGCAAGCTGCGCCTCAACGCAATGCCGAAGCCCAAGGCGCGAGGCTGGATCCACGCCGCCACGGCGCCCCTCGCGCTGGCCAATGCGATCGTGCTCCTCGTGCTCGCCCCGACGGCGCAGGCCAAACTCGCCTGCCTCGTCTTCGGGATCTCCTCCGTCGTCCTCTTCGGCCATTCGGCGGTCTACCACCTGGGCACGTGGTCGCCGAAGGTCGAGACGGTGCTGCGCCGGCTGGACCATTCCAACATCTTCTTGCTCATCGCGGGCACTTACACTCCCCTGGCCGTCTCGCTCCTGCCCGGCCGAACGGCCATCTTCGTCCTCAGCGTCGTCTGGGTGGCCGCTCTGGGCGGCATATACCTCGCAGTCGCCAAGCCGGGCGCCCCGCGTTGGCTCACCACGGGGCTGTACGTGGCCCTGGGATGGTTCTCCGTCTGGTACCTCCCCTACTTCTGGGAGACGGGCGGGCCGGCCATCGTCTCGCTGATCCTCACCGGCGGCATCGCCTACACCGTCGGGGCGCTCTTCTACGGCCTGCGCTGGCCCAATCCCTGGCCGCGGGTGTGGGGTTTCCACGAGTTCTTCCACGTGGGGACGCTGATCGGCTACACCTGCCAGGCCATCGCCGTGTGGCTCACGGTCATACTGGCTGCCTTGAGGGAAACGCCGGCATGGGGCATTGTGCGCCCATCGCTGGTAGTCTTACCGAAGAAACACCATGCCTGCGGCAGCGGGCATGGATTTTTACTCGCGCACACACGGTCCCCTAAGGAGATGAACATGGCTGATGAGCGCAAAGGCGCCTGGCTGTCCCCGAAAGCTACGAGCGCCTGAGATCCGAACTCGAAGAGATGACCACAACCGGACGCGCGGAGATCGCCCCGCAAGATCGAGGCCGCACGCTCCGAAGGAGACCTGCGCGAGAACGGCGGATACCAGGCCGCCCGCGAAGAGCAGTCGAAGATGGAGGGCCGTATCGCCGAGCTGACGCATCTGCTGGAAAATGCGACGGTCTCCGAGCCTCCCACGGCTGCCGAGGTCGCCGCCGGCACGGTGGTCACGGCGTTGATTTCCGGGGAAGAGGGCGCTTCCTCCTGGGCTCGCGAGAGGCCGCGGACCTGGTCGGCATCGAGGTCTATCCGGAGAATGCGCCCCTGGGCAAGGCGATCCTCGGCTTGAAGAAGGGTGATACGACGTCGTTCGCCACCCGCACGGGCAGGAAGATCAGCGTCGAGATCCTCGACATCGAACCCTTCCAGGATGAGCGGGTACCGCATGTTCATCTGGGAGTCTTCCGGCGATCAGGCCGTGGTCGACCCATCGCAAGCCCTTCCGGGACGCAGCGAGCCGATACTCGCCGACCCCATGCCCCACGCCGTGCTGGGGACGCCGATCCTCGGCGAGCCCGGCGACGACAAGAGGTCATCTATCTGGCCTCGGGATGCTTCTGGGGAGCGGAGAGGCGGCGTGGGAACTGAGCGCCGATGCGACGGCCGTCGGCTACATGGGGCTCCTCCGAACCCCACCTACGAGGGAGGTGGGCACCGGGCAGACAGGGGCACGCCGAAAACGGTCCGCGTCCTCTACTCGCCGGCCGCGCTGCCCACGAACGCCCTCCTCCAGGCTTTCTTCGAATCGCACGACCCCACGAGTCTCAACCGCCAGGGAGGCGACGTCGGCACCCAGTACCGGTCCGCCGTCTTCCCGACGACGGCCGCCCAGGAGTCTCTGGCACGCGAGATGATCAAGACGTACCAGAAGGTCCCTGACCGAAGGCGGATACGGCGATATCGTCACCGAGATCGTCCCGGCCCCCGCCGCGGGAGCCTTCTATCCGGCAGAGGACTACCATCAGCAATACTTGGCGAAGAACCCAGGCGGCTACCAATGCCACGCGCGCACCGGCATGGCCTGCCCGCTCCCGCAATCCGGCCCTCTCCGGCCCGGGCCCGCAGACGATTCGCCGTCCCGCGGCCGCGGCGACGCCTGATCTTCACCTGCGCCTTATCCGGCCTCTCCAGTTGGCGAGATTGGAGGTGCCGCTGGACGTCGCCTTCTTGACCGGCGACCTGCGCGTGCGCCTAGGGGACGGCACGGGGGGCGCAGCGTCCGGCGCCTGCGGCATCGACAGCGCGCGCATGTCGATGCGTCGGAGCACCTGATCGACGACCGCGACGTCCACCGTGGGATCGCGCCTGGCCTCCAGTATTTCGCCGCGCGCGGCCTCCAACGCCACAGACTGTGCGCCGACGACCATGTCGTGGATGTCGGAGGCCCTCCTGATCGCCGTGTCCGTCAAAGCCGTGCCGCCGATGTGATCCCAGTGGTGGTCCACTTCGAGCCGCGTCTTCAAGCGCTTGGCCCATGAACGCAATTCGTGGCGTTCGGGCTCGGGAAGGTCGAGATTCTCGAAGTAGACTTCAAGAGCGTGGCATGCGGCGTACTGTGCGCGGCCGGCGAGCTCGGAGACCTCCTCGGCTTTCCAGCTCCCGTCCTCGGTCAGCCTGAGGGTGCGGATGAGCCAGGGAAGGAGCAGACCGGTGGGGGACGAGGGTGACGAGAGCACGAGTGCCGCCACAACGACGACCAGTCTCCGGTATTCGGCCATGTGACTCTCGCTCCACGTCGGCAGGGGACAGGGCGAGGGCGGTGTCGCCAGACCTCGCATGCCGCACCAGGCGATGACCAGGCAGTCCCGCCACGATCGCGGCACGGCCCCTGCTGTGCCTCCTGATCTCTACGAAGCGCAGGAGAAGTGTGGCGGCGAAGCGGACGAGAATGCTCACCGCGACGACGGCGGCCGCCACGCCTAAGTAGCCGGCGATCTGCCGCCACCCCTCGGCGTCGACGATGTTGCGGATCTCCAAACCCATCAGGCCGAACGCTGTGCCGGTGACGAGCAAGTCGACCACTTCCCAGAACGAGGGCCGTCATGGGCCGGTCGCGCACCGCCTCGGGATCGATCCGGCGGTTGATCTCCAGGGCGGTGACTACGACTGCGATCACGCCGGAGGCGTGCACCTCCTCGGCCACGAGGTAGGCGACGAAGGGGACGATGATCGTCACGGCGCCGGTGGCGGCCACGTTCCGAATGGTTCTGCTCGCCGCGCTTGCCAGCCAGCCGATGACGTAGCCGATGGCGACGGCGAGGACCGCTCCGACGAGGAAGTTGAGGAAGACGTGGCTGAATTCGCCCTCCCGTCGAGGGATCTGATGGACGTGGAGAAGACGACGATGGCGACGGCGTCGTTGAAGAGACCTTCGGTCTGCAGCGTCCGCATGATTCCACGCGGAACCTAGCCGGCTCGGCTACCGATTCGACCGCGACCGGATCGGGAGGGGCGACCATGGCCCCCAGCGCGAAGGCGAGGGGGACTTCGATGCCAGGACGAGAAGGAGGACGACCCCGCGGCCGAGACGGTGGTCACCGCGGTCAGGACGAAGCGCATGATGAGCAGGGTACGCCAGCGACGCCGGAACACCGACCAGGAGGCACGCCTGGCCATCGCGAAAAAGCAGAGGCGGCAGGAAGAGCGGGAGGATGATCTCCGGATCGATCGCGAACCGGGGAAGCACGGGAAGGAAGGACAGGCCCGCGACCGCCAGCAGCAGAAGGATGGGATAGGGAAGTTGGGTGCGCTCCCCACCACCACTGCAAGGATCGTCACCGCGAAGAGACCCAAGACCATGACGAGACCGGACACGAACGCACCTTTCCCAGCGTGAACATCGATTCCCCGACGCGACGTTTTCAGGACCGACCGTGGCGCCGTAGCCCTCCTCAATTATCCCCCATGAGTGCGCTCTTCCCGTTCACGCGTGGGCAATGGCGCGTTCGCCTATGGCGTCGCGCCCATGGAGATCCCGCCTCTGCCCAGTGCCGGAGGGGTCGAACCTCATTAGACTGGGAACGGCGGGTGCCGCCGACCCGGGCGGCACGTCGCCGCGTCCGTCGAAGCGGTGCCACGGCGTGGTCCCCATGACGGCTCGGCATGATTGCGACAGAGAGGACACCATGGACGTCACCCTTCCCACCGTCGTAGGAAGCTTCGGCGAGACCCCCGAACTCGTCTTCCCCGAATCCGATGCGCCTCGCGGACTTCACGCGGTCGTGCTGGAAGAGGGACCGAGCCCGCCGTTCAGGCCGGGCGTGAAATCGAGGTCGACTACCTCGGCCAGATTTGGAACGGCAGGGTCTTCGACTCGTCCTTCCGACGCGGGCATTCGGTTTCCTTCCGATCGGGGTCCGGAATGGTCCCTGGAAGGATGGGACCAGGCGATCGTCGGCAAGAGCGTCGGCTCCCGCCTTCATCGATCCCGCCGGAGAAGGGCTACGGCAAGGCCGGAAACCACGGGCGGGCATCCGCGGAACGGACGACACCCTGGTACTCGTCGTCGAGCATCCTCAGGGTTCGTTGAAAGGTCGGGAAGCCGACGATCGAAGGGAATCAGGGACGGGGAACGGCGCCCCTGAAGCGGTCCGCAGCGACCCGGCAGCATGAACGAGGGGCGTGGACGGAACCGTGAAGTTCCGCTCACGCCCCTGACGTTCGGTTACCGAACAGGATGCGATGGTCGGCGCACAGCGCCGAGAGCCATGCCGTCATCTCCGTCCGCACGGAAAAGCCGGGAACTGGAGCGCCGAGAAGAACGCGCGCCACCCGTCCCCTGCCGTGCGGAGACCGGACTCAGCGGTCGCCGGCCAAGACGGCGAAATCCGCAGCACCTGCCAGTAGATGAAGATGACCGTGGAGACGATGCCGAAAGCGGTCATCCACGCGAACTTCTTGGGCGCGCCGTTGGCCACGGCGTAGTGCACGAGTTCGAGGTCGCCGATCAGCATGTATCCGCCGATGAGAGATCAAGAGCAGGCCGAGGATGATCCCGAGCGGAATGCCGCCGACTTTTCATCGAATCGAGTCCGAACATGCCGTCTACGGCGTTGGTCGAGACCAAGATGATGTTCACGATGCCGTAGACGCAAAGCCGCGATGAGAATCGTCAGGACGATCTTGTTTCCCTTGCTGGTCGTGCGGACGGCCCCGCTCATGTGCAACCCCACGGCCACGGCGACCACTACCAGAGTGCCGATGATCGCCTGGAGGGCGATCCCCGGGTAGAGGTCCTCCAATGCGGCCGTGACCACGCCCATGGCGAAACCCTGGACCGTCGCGTAGGCGATCGACAGGCCCGGCCCGACCATCGGGCGGAAGGCGCAGAAGATGGCGATGCCCAGGGGTTACAGGGATCGTCAGGGCCACCAGCGGCATCGCCGCCTTGCTGGGCATGAACGCGCCGAGCATCGCCGTGATGATCGTGAACGCCAGCAGTACGGTGGTCTTGACCATCGCATCGTCGTAGGTCATGGTCGCCGAAGCGGACGATCCCGGGGTGAAGACCCCGCCGCCCGCAGCCTGAGGAGCGTAGGCCTGCTGACCGGCGAATTGGTTCACGCCGGGCTGCTGGCCGTACACGGGCTGACCGTAGGCGTCGTACTGCTGTCCGTATTGAGTCTGCGAGGGGTAGCCGTTCGGCATCGTCGGCCCCTGAAATATGGATTACGGTCCATCACCGGATTGTTGGCCACGTTTCCTCCTTGTGGGCAAGCATTCGCTTGTCATGTCGAGCCCATTCTATGCGACTCCGACGCCTCCACTCGCCTTTGTGGCTCCGCTCTCAGCGCAGAGGCAGGATAGAACTTCCCTCGGGCGGCGGGAAGCCTCGTACGTAAGAGAAGTTACATCGGGCATCCCCGACGCGACCCTCGATTTCGGCGGAATCGCAGCAAGGCAGCCGAATCCCGCCTCTGAACGCCTTACCGGCCAGGAGGCTGACAGGGCCGGCTCGCGTCCCAACATGCGGAACGCACGAGCAGCGGACGTCGGATCCGTGAAATAAACTGGGGCAGGGGTTAAAAGGGTTGAAAGGGTATCTATGATAAAAAGTCGACAATCTGACTAAGCGATACGGCTCGAAAGTCGCCGTCAACCAGTTAAGTTTTCGAACTCGGTCCGGGCGCGTCACCGATTCCTCGGTCCGAACGGCTCGGGGAAGTCGACGACCATGCGATGCATCGTCGGCCTGGACCGTCCCACGGGAGGTCAGCTGCACCATTCGCGGAGTCGAGTATGGAAAGCTCCCCTCCCCTTGACGCAGGTCGGCGCCCTTCTGGACGGGGCGCGTTCCATCCCCAACCGCACAGCCCGCCAGCATCTGCGAGTCGTCGCCGACACCCACGGCTTTCCGAGGAGACGCGTCGAAGAAGTGCTCGAGCTGACAGGCATCGCTTCGGTGGCGAACAAACGGCTCAGGGGCTTTTCCTGGGCATGGGCCAGCGCCTGGGGATCGCCAACGCCCTTCTCGGAGATCCGGAGGTCTGCTCTTCGACGAACCCGTCAACGGACTGGATCCCGACGGCGTGCGCTGGGTCCGCGACCTCATGCGCGACCTGGCGCACAGGGGCGGACCATCCTCGTCTCCTCGCATCTCATGAGCGAGATGTCACCACGAGCCGACGACCTCGTGGTGATCGGACGCGGGCGCCCTGCTCGCCCAAGGCGACATCAAGCAGTTCACCGAATCGGCCTCCCACAAGACCGTTCACGTCTCCGGCCCCGACGTCAGAGCGATCGCCGACACCCTGGCCAAAGCCGGGATGCAGCCGCAAGTCCAACCCGGCTCGGAGAACAATCCGCACGGCGTCGTCGACATCGCCGCCGGAGATCGAGCGCAGATCGCTACATCCTTCACACAGCCGGGCTCGAGCTCCACGAGCTCTCCGAATCGCATTCATCCCTGGAGGACGTCTTCCTGGAGCTGACGGCGAACGAAGTCGAATACGGCGTAGGAGCGCCCGCCCGGGGCTGCCGGCGCAATCGCCCGACCAGGTACGCGGAGGTGCACGATGAGCATGGACAACGACTACAACGGCAACCGCACTCCCGGGGCGCATTCCCAGCGTCCGCCGGCCGGCACGGCCCCAGCGTCCGCCGGCACGGTCCCGCCTGCCGCACCGCAGGGCCCAGAGGGACGGGAATTCACCCAGCGCGTATTCGACCCGCGCCGGTACCGCAGCACCTTCGCAGGATCGGTCCGATCCGAGCTGCGCAAGATGACGAGCCTCCGCTCGACATGGATCGTCTTCGTCGTCCTCGCCGCATTCACCACCCTCGTCACGTGGGCGGTGGCGGCCGACTCCTCGGGGAAGGGGAAGTCCGCAGACGCCCAGATCGTCACGGCGCAAACGCCGTTCTTCATGATCTTCATGCTCGTGGTCGGAGTCCTAGCGGTGACCGGCGAGTATTCGTCGAACACGATGAGGACCACGGCGCTGTCGACTTCAGAACCGAATCACCGCGTTCACAGCCAAGACCACTCGTCATCTGCTTGATGATCGGAGCGGCGACCTTCCTCCTCCTCCTGTGGCTGATGGGACTTGGCCAAACGATCTCCAGTTCCGGCCTCGGATGGGCGGCAGCAACTTCAGGCACCTGTTCTCCTCGTGGTTCGCGACGACGACCTGGGGCCTCATGGGGCTCGGCGTGGGGTACGCCATCCGGTCCACCGCGGGCTCGATCATAACGATGGTCTTCTTCCTGTGGATCACCCGCTGCTCGCGCTCCTCCCGATCGATTTCTTCGAGCACACCTTCAAAAGATCATCCCGAACACTCTGATCACCACGATGGCCTACCCGTCAGGGAACAGCGGCGCTAACGGCCTCGACGCGCCTACATATGGAGCCGCGTTGATCACGTGGATCGTCTATTTGGTCGTGCTCGTCCTCCTCGGCCTGTTCCGCTACAGGAAGAGTGACATCTAGGCGACGCCATCCGCAATATTCTTCTATGGGAGTGCCAGTATCAGGTAGCGCCCGGGCCGTCGTAGACGGTCCGGGCCTGCACCCTCTCCTCCGCTCGGCCGCTGCCCAACGGGCAGACCACAGCGCCCAGCTGCATTCCCGCCAACCAAGGGAAAGCCATGAACCACGACAAGGATGAAGAAACCGCACTCATGCGGCGTCTGACCAGTGCACGGTCTCGATGATAGGCCTGTCGGGCGCACTGGGCACGGGCCTGTTCCTCGGGTCGGGCTCGACGATCGCGCTCGGCGGCCCGGCGACGGTCGTCTCCTATGCGATCGCCGGCCTGCTCGCCCTCGCCGTCGTGTGGGCGCTGGCCGAGATGGTCTCGACCCACCCCGGTGCCCGGCGGGCACGGGGCCGTGACCGCCTCGTACCTGGGGCGGCTGGGCGGGTACGTCGCCCGCTGGAACTATGCCGTCACCATGCTCATCGCGGTCGGCGCGGAGGTCACAGCCACCGCCACGTACCTGCGCTTCTGGTTCCCCGGCCTGCGGCTGGGGCTCGGGACTCGCGCTGTGCTCGCTGTTCATCGTGTCGCTCAACCCTGGCGACCGTGCGCCTCTACGGGAGCAGCGAGTACTGGTTCTCCATGGTCAAGGTGACGGCGATCGTCGTCTTCATCGTCATGGGGGCCGTGATCGTCTTCTTCGGCCTGCCGGGCAGGCCCGCCACCGGCCTGACGAACCTCACTGCCCACGGCGGCTTCGCGCCCAACGGCGTGACCGGGATCCTGGCGGCCGCGTGCATGGCCGTCTTCTCCTTCGGCGGCGTCGAGAACGTCTCGGTGGGCGCCGCCGAGTCCGAGAACCCCGAGCGGGACGTCCCCGGGCCGCCAGCACCATGATCTGGCGCCTGCTCCTGTTCTACGTCTTCGCGATGTTCATCGTCATCGCGCTCCAGCCGTGGACCGCCACGGCTCAATCGGGCGACTCGGCCACCGAGTCCCCCTTCGTCAAAGTGCTGAGCATCGCCGGCATCCCCGCCGGCGCGCATATCATGAACGCGGTCCTCATCGTCGCGGCGCTCTCGGCCGCCAACGGCTGCCTCTACTCGTCGAGTCGCATGATCCACTCGTTGGCCATCGACGGCATGGCCCCCTCGGTTCGCAGCCCGGACGTCCGCTCACGGCTCGCCCCGCAGAGCGGTGGCGATCGCCACCCTCGGCATGCTGATCGCCGCAGTGCTCGCCCTGGTCAGCGAGGATCGCGCTTTCATGTACCTCTTCGGCTGTGCGACCATCGGCGTGCTCGTCACGTGGGGCGTGACGATGTGCGCCCATCTGGCCTTCAGGAAGAAGCGCGCCGCCGCCGGGCTCCCCTGCCGCGACGGCGCCTGGCGGGAAGCCCCTACGTCGACTGGATCGTCATCGCCGCGACGCTGGCGATCTTCGTCGGGCTGTACTGGCCCTGCCCGTCGTCTGGTACGCGGCGTGCCCTACGTCATCGGGCTCCTGGCCTCTCACGCGGTGCTCAGCGGACGCTCACCGAGCCGACCGACCTCCTGGCCGAAGAGATCGCACGCACGCCGAGTTCGACTTCCGCGAGACCGGGAACCCTGAACCCGCGAAGAAGAGAGCATCGCCTCCGGAATTCCACTGAGCACCGAGCGCTCAAGAACGCTAAAGCCGCTGGGATCGGATCGTCCATCCTCGGGGCCGCCCTGCCCACGGCGCCGCCGACTTCGCCTCATTTCCGCCGTCCTTCTGCCGCCCGCCGGAACGGGAACAGGGTCCCCAGAACCGACGGCGTCGTCCCCTGCCACAGACTGTGTGAAGGCGACGGTCGAATTCTCCGGCCGCGTCGGAAAGGCGCCGGGCAATGCGGCGCGACGAACTCGGAAGCCTCTCGGGCGCCCGGCATCGCCGGAAGCGCCCCGCGCCGACCCGAGGACGGATACATGGCTCTCACGACTCTCTAGGAGGATTCATGACCACGATTCACGCCGCGGCCCACGCCGACGAGCCGGCGAACCGCCCGTCCGCTCACCGGCGTCGGCGCGCATCCGCGACGGCGGCCGCGGGCCTGCTCGCCTTGGGGCTGAGCGCCTGCAACGGGCTCCGGCACCCGAAGACTTCCCCACCGACGGGCCGTCTCTCAAAGCCACCAGCAATCCTGCGCAGGTCAAAGCCTCTGACTTCGGGCATGCGTGGAATCTGAAAGTAGACCACGGAACCGTCACCTGCAAGATGAATAGCAAGGGAGACCCCGCCCTCACCTTCACCGCCCCGAACGGCACCGTCTACGCGATCAACTACGTGGACGCCAACAAAGGGCTGCCCGACATCGAAAAGATCTCCACGGGCTCCGTGGGCGTGCTGCAGTCCTTCGCCTTCACCGTGTGCGACGCGAAGTGAATCCGCGCCCGCAGGCCCGCCGTACGACGGAGATTCGACAGAGAGCGCGGATGCTTGAGGGCGGTATCGCAATGAGCCCGCACGGGCGATGGGCTCGCCGATCGTCCCTCTAGACCGGCGACGTTCAGCTGCTAGACGCACACACTGGGCCCGAATCCGAACCTCGGCTTTCCGGCTCGCCACCGGGGAGCCGGAAAGCCAGGGCAGACTCAGCGCGACAGCGCGTCGGAGGCGGCCTTGACGTTCCCCGGAGACCGGGACGAGGCGCGTCAGCTGCGTGACGTGGCGGGGTTCGAGCTCCTCGATGCTCGAGGACCCCGAGCAGCTTTCATGGTGCGCACGATCTCGCTGGACAGGATCTCGATGACCTTGTCCACGCCTTGACGCCCGCCGGGCCATCAAACCGTAGAGATAGGCCCGCCCGATCGGCGTGAAGTCAGCGCCGAGAGCCCATCGACGCCACGATATCCGCCCCGTTCGCGATGCCGGTGTCGATCATCACCGTCGTGTCACGGCCGACTTCGCGGAGGACCTCGGGCAGGAGGCGGAAGGAACGGGAGCCCGATCGAGCTGGCGCCCACCGTGATTGGACAGGAGGACGCCGTCGACGCCCAGATCGACCAGGCGCTTGGCGTCGGTCACTTTCTGCACCCCTGATGATGATCTTGCCCTTCCACATGGAGCGGATGACGTCCAGGTCCTCGTGGCTGATGGTCGGATCCATCGCCGCATCGAGCAGGCTCGCCCACGGTTCCCCCGGTGGAGTGCAGGGAGGCGAACTCGAGCTGGGGGTGGTCAGGAAGTCGAACCACCACCAGGGGCGTGGGATGGCGTTGAGCACGGTCCCCAGGGTGATCTGGGGAGGGATGGAGAAACCGTTGCGCTTGTCGCGGAGCCGAGCGCCGGCCACCGGCGTGTCCACCGTGAACATCAGAGTGTCGAAAACCTGCGGCGGCGGCCCGTTCGACCAGCCTGTAGGGAGATTTCACGACGCCGCATGACGTAGAGCTGGAACCAGTTGCGCCCGGTGGGGTTGACGGCTTGGACGTCCTCGATGGACGCGGTGCCCAGGGTGGAGAGCGTGAAGGGGATGCCGGCGGCATTGGCTGCCCCGGCTCCGGCGTCTCGCCCTCGGTCTGCATGAGACGGGTGAACCCCGTGGGGCGATGCCGAAGGGCAGCGCGGACGGCCCGCCGAGGATCTGGCAGGATGTGTCCACGTCCTCGGCCGGCCGGAGGATGTCGGGGTGAACTCGACGTCCTCGAAGGCCTTCCGGGCCCGGCCGAGCGAGATCTCCCCTCCGCTGCGCCGTCGGTGTAGTCGAAGGCGGCCTTCAGAGTGCGGCGTTTCGCGATGGCCCGCAGGTCCCAGGTCGTCAGCGCGGCGTCCAGGGCGGCGGCGCTTGGGGTTCAATTCAGGCTTCTTGAACTTCAGAAGGTCGAATACTTCGCTGGGCTTGGGAAATTGGCGTTTTACCATGGGCTTCCTCATCCCTTGAGAACGGTGATCGGGTTGGCGTTATCTTATTTTTATGCTTCGGACTCGGGTTTTGTCCACCCTGGCGCGCGCCGACGGCGAGCCGTTCGGGCGGACTGACGCAGAAGAATGCGAATCCATTCGCGGTGCCCCCAGTCGGACTCGAACCGACACTGCGCCGATTTTAAGTCGGCTGCCTCGCCAATTGGGCTATGGGGGCGCGGTCGCCGACCGCCGTCGGAGGCCAGCAGGTCCGTGGAAGCGGAGCGGTCGCCTCGATTCTAACCGGAACGTCCGGTGGAATCCGCCAGTTCACTGCCTACTGCGCGCTCCCTCGGCCGCCGTGCGATGGACGCCGACCCGCTCCCCGCTGGCGGAGTCGCCGACCGGGCCTGCGCCTTCGCTCTGGAGACTCCGACCCTGGATCTTCCGATTTCAGCGTATCCGCCCGAGACCCACCCCGGTATAGTGAACGGGGTCTGTGCCATGGAGATCGATCGAAGAGGCAAAAAGAAGAGCCAAAAGGAGGAACATGACGAAACGCCCCGGACTGCTCGCCCGCTACCGCAGGGTGCTCGAGAACGACGCCGCGGCCGGAATGGTCCTGATGATCGCGGCGGCCGCCGCCCTCGTGTGGTCGAATTCGCCGTGGCGCGAGGGCCTACGAGCGCTTAGCGACGACGGTCGTCGGACCCGGGTCCGTCCACCTGGCCCTGCCGATCGAACACTGGGCGTCCGACGGGATCCTCACGGTCTTCTTCTTCGTGGTGGGGCTGGAACTCAAACAGGAGTTCACGCTCGGCTCCCTGCGCGATCCTCGCAAGGCGGCGGTGCCGATCATCGCGGCCGCCTGCGGGATGGCGGGTCCCTCGGCGTTCTACGCGCTGACGCAGGTCGCCACCGGTTCCGGCGAGTACGGCGGCTGGGCCGTCCCCGTGGCGACGGACATCGCCTTCGCGCTGGCGATCCTCGCGATCTTCGGACGCGGCCTTCCGCCGGCGGCGCGCACCTTCCTCCCGTGACCCTGGCGGTGGCCGACGATCTGGGCGGCATCATCGTCATCGCCGTCTTCTTCGCCGGAGGCGTCAACTTCGGCTGGCTGGGGAGCCATCGCCCTGGTGGCCGCCTTCAGGGTTCCTGACCGCCAAGAGAATCACCCACTGGTGGTTCCTCTGGCCTCTGGCCATCCTCGCCTGGTACTGCATGCACATGTCGGGCGTCCACGCCACGATCGCCGGGGTCGCCCTCGGCATGGTCGTGCCGACCGGGCAGAGGAAGTCCGAGCTCGAGCCGATGACGCACCGTTTCACCGAAAAGCTCAGCTTCGCCAGCAACGGCGCCGTCCTGCCGATCTTCGCGTTCTTCGCGGCCGGCGTGGACATCGTCGACTCCGGCGGTTTCGGGAAGATGCTCACCGACCCCGTCTCGGTGGGCATCTACCTCGGCCTGCCCGTAGGCAAGTGCATCGGCATCTTCGGCGGCGTGTGGATCATGACGCGCTTCCTCAGGCTGCGCTTGGGGGCGGGAGTCGACCTCGCCGACATCTTCCCGATCTCGTTGGTGGCCGGCATCGGCTTCACCCGTCTCGCTGCTCATCGCCCAACTGTCGTTCCCGGCGGACAGCCCGCACTGAGCCGCATTCCAGGGTCGCCGTCATCTTCGGCACCCTGCTGTCGATCCTATTGGGCGCGATCGCGCTGCGCCGTCGTCTGAGTCATCCAGTCCGCGGCCCGAAGGGGCAGCCCGGCATGCGCCACGACGACCAGATGCGCCACTCCCCCGACCAGGGCCGCCGCTCCAGCTTCCACGGCGACATGCGCGGGCGTCACAACCCTCGACGGCTCACGCAGCTCGGCCCGGTCCGCAGGAGGCCCGCGGACCCGGCGGATCCGCACGGCTCGCCCCATGCGGACGGCCCGAGCGACGCACCCCACGGGCCGGACAAGCGCGGCCCGGCAGGCTCCGACGGGCACGGGCGACGGCCGCGGCGACCTTCCGACACAGACGTCTGAAGCGCGGGCGATAGCCGGGAGGCGAGACGGGACGCGGGCGGTGAGGTCGGGCCCCGGTTTTTCGCCCGTCAATCCTCTCGGCTCCGGCTGCTCCGGCTAGGCTCGACGGCCTGTCGCCGGCGTCTGGGGTTCGCGCGCGGCCCACAGGGCGAGCCCGTCGAGGATGTCGTGCTCGGACGTCGTGATGCCCGCGAGCATCCCTGCCCGCCGCGGCCATGCGCTCTTCGACCCGTCGCACCACTTCGCCCCAGACCAACGCGCCCGCGGTGATGACGTCGATCCGGCCGGGATGGATGAACCCCAGCGCCGCCCGCTCGGCGTGGCGAGAGGCGAGGAACCACTCGCAAGCGTCGAGCGTCTGCCGGACGCTGAGCACTGCGCCGTGGATGCGCGCCGGATCGTAGGCTTCCAGGCCGAGCGCAGCCGCGGTGACCGTGGTGACGGTTCCGCGAGCCCGACGAGACCGTTGGCGGCGGACGGGTCGACGCGCCGCTCGGCCAGGTCGAGCGCCGCCCGGACGTCGGCCTCGCGGCGGCGATCCGCTCCGAGGCGGGAGGATCGCCGGCCATGTGGCGTTCGTACATGCGCACTGCGCCGACGTCCATCGAACAGGTGCCGAGTATCCCGCCGCCGACGCTTCCCAGGACGATCTCGGTCGACCCGCCGCCCAAGTCGACGGTGAGGACGGGATCCGGCCCGCCGGCGGGCAGAGCCGACGACGCCCCTCGAAGCTCATCCGGGCCTCCTCGCCCCGCTGAGAATGCTGGGGGCGACGCCGATTCTGGCGGCGATCCCGTCGACGAAGGCGTCGCGGTTGCGGGCGTCCCGGGCGGCCGAGGTCGCCGCGAAGCGGATCGACTCGACCGCGTGCCGGCGGCACGGCGCGGCGTACTCCTCCGTGCGGGCGAAAGCCCGCGCCAGGGAAAGCGTCGGCGATCCTCCCGTCCTGTCCACTCCCTGCCCGAGGGCGCACGATCTCCATGCGCCGGACGACGTCGCACAGTCCCGCCGTCGACGTCGGCGATCAGGAGTCGGATCGAAATTCGTCCCGCAGTCGATTCCCGCGACCTCACGCGTTCGCCCTTTCGTCGCAGCGGCACCGGTCCGGGTCCCAGGAGACGGCCGCGAGCGCGATGTCCCCCACGGGGCACACGCCCCGCCCGGCGCTCATCGCGAAGCCCGCCAGAGCGTGCAGGGCATTTGACCCGGCCGGGCATTCCGCCGGCGCTGACCGCCTCGATCTCGGGACCCTGCCCAGGAGCGCGCGCCTGGCCAGATAGCTGGCGTGCGCGGCGGCGTGCCCTGCCGCCAGTTCGCCGTCCTCGGCGAGGCGGGCGTTGAGCCGGGCCATGACCCGTCGCCTCCAGTCGGGACATGTCGCGCACCAAGCGGGAGTGGGTGAGGTAGAAGAGGGTCGGGAAGGGCGTCCCGTCGGGCAGGCGGGGCCTGGTGATCGTGACGGCAGGGGGCGCCGCAGGCGCATCGGGGCCCCGACCGCCGCCAGGCCCCGCGGCTCGCGTCCGATCTGTGCGCGGATCGTCTCCGCGTCGCCGTCGCGCAGCGGGGTCGCGTTGGCCGCGATGCGCGTGAGGGTCCACGCCGACGTCCACGGGATTACCGTCCATTCGCGGTCTCCCTGACGATGGGCGCCTTGTCGGAGCCGCCGCCGGCCCCCGACTGCCCGGCAACCTTCACCGAGTCCCACATGGTCGAGTACCAGGGGGTCGCCGCTCGCTTGTCGCGGTCGACCGAGGCGACCTTCCTCTCCAGCTGCTCCTGGGCGGTTCCCTTGGAGGAGTCGGTGACGACGTGGAGGGTCTGCCCCGGCAAGACGTAGCCGAGGCGTTCGCGTGCCTGCGAGCGGACGTAGTCGTCGTTCTTCCACAAGTCGAGTTCGCGCTGGAGGTCCTTGTTGTGCTGTTGGACGGAGCCCAGCCGGGCTTTGACGTCGCGCAGTTCGCGCTGCTTATCGAGGTAGTTCGGAGCGTGGGGTCCGACGATCACCGCGATGACGGCGAAGAGGACGATGGACATGAGGCGCAGCGAAATGTGCTTGGGGCCGCCCGCGGCGTCGACGACGACGGCGCGGCGGATGGAAAAGCGCCGCCTGGCCGTGCGCGGACGGCGGTTCTCCTTACGGCGCGAGCCGGCGCGGGTTCCGTGGCGTTCGCTCGGGCTGGCGCCTCGGCCGGCTCCGGCGGGTTGCCCGCCCGAGACGGCCCGTTCGCGGCCGAGGAGCTTCTTGCCGGGGCGGCGGCGCTCGGCCGGCTCTGCGGCGCAGCCGGTCGAGCGCGGCGACCCGTCTCGCCGGTGCGTTCGACGCGTCCAGGACGGCTGGAGCGAGGCTGCCGCCCGGGCCCGGCATGCCCGCCGGCTTCGGTCTGCTCGCGTGGCTCGGCGCGGCGCCTGCCGGCATGCGCCTGCCCCTGCCGGGACGGGGGATCCTGGTCGGCTCGAAGGCTTTGCGGGCGTTCGCGGCGACCATTGTATGGGGCTCGGGGAGGCGCTCGAGGAACACGTGTGCCGACCAGTAACGGTCGGCACACGCTCAGGCCGGCTCCGGGCAGCCGGTCCGTCGTCGGGTCGGTCTCAGCCCTTGAAACGCGGGAAGGCGCCGCGGCCGGCGAAGACGGCGTTGTCGCCAAGCTGGTCCTCGATGCGCAGGAGCTGGTTGTACTTGTTGATCCGCTCGCCGCGGGCGGGGGCGCCGGTCTTGATCTGGCCGGCGTTGGTGGCCACCGACAGGTCGGAGATCGTCGTGTCCTCGGTCTCGCCGGAGCGGTGGGAGGTCATCGTGTGGTAGCCGTGGCGGTGGGCGAGTTCGACGGCCTCGAGGGTCTCGGTGATCGTTCCGATCTGGTTGACCTTGACGAGGAGGGCGTTGGCGGCGCCGAGGTCGATGCCCTTGGCCAGGCGCTCGGGTTGGTGACGAAGAAGTCGTCGCCGACGAGCTGCACTTTGCCGCCGAGTTCGCCGGTGAGGCTCTTCCAGTCGTCCCATTCGTCTTCGGAGAGCGGGTCCTCGATGGAGACCAGCGGGTGCTCGGCGACGAGCTTCTCGTAGTACTCGACCATGAAGGCGGTGTCCTGGCTCCTCCTTCGAAAGGTGTAGACGCCGTTCTTAGAAGAACTCGGAGGAGGCGACGTCCAGGGCGAGGCCGACGTCGGCGCCGGGCTTGAATCCGGCCTTCTCGATGGCCTCGCAGATGAGGTCGAGGGCCTCGGCGTTGGAATCGAGGTTCGGCGCGAAGCCGCCTCGTCGCCCAGGCCGGTGGACAGTCCGCGCTCCTTGAGCACGGCCTTGAGGGTGTGGTACACCTCGGAGCCCCAGCGCAGCGACTCCTTGAACGTCGGCGCGCCGAAGGGGCGATCGCGAACTCCTGGATGTCGACGTTGAGTCCGCGTGGGAGCCGCCGTTGAGGATGTTCATCATCGGGACGGGCAGAACGTGGGCGTTCGGGCCGCCAGGTACTGGTAGAGGAAGGCCGGCGGATTTCGCGGCGGCCTTGGCGACGGCGATCGACACGCCGAGGATGGCGTTGGCGCCGAATTTGCCCTTGTTGGACGTGCCGTCGAGGGCGATGAGGTAGGTGTCGATGCCGCGCTGGTCCTCGGCGTCGTAGGATTCGACGATCTCCGGGCGGATTTCCTCGTTGACGGACTGGACGGCGCCCTCAACACCCTTGCCGAGGTAGCGGGATGCGTCGCCGTCACGGCGTTCGACGGCCTCGAAGGCGCCAGTCGACGCGCCGGAGGGCACGCCGGCACGGGCGCGCGTGCCATCCTCGAGCTCGACCTCGACCTCGACGGTCGGGTTTCCGCGGAATCGAGAATTTCGCGGGCGTAAAGATCAACAATGATGGCCACAGCCACTCCCTTCTGTTTGTCGGCGCGGCGGCGGCGGCCACCGCAGCTGGGGAAGCACCCCTGATGACTATTCTCGCGCAGAACAGGGCCATTCCGGCAGCAGCCGCCCGTTACCCATGTCTCATTTCACGTTCGCGAGGTTGCGTCCGATCGGCCTGCCGGGACCTGAGGACTAGGGCCGGGGCGCCCTGCCGTCAGCTCGCGGCATTCTCCGGGATCTCCAGGTAGGGCGGGAGGGTCGTCCTCCACTTGCCCTGCTGCTGCTTGAGCTCCCCGTATCGGGGGTTCAGTTTGACCCGGGCGTCCGCGAAGGCGCTGGAGAGCGCCCGTGCGCTCTGGGGGTCGGCTTGCGGGAGGAGGGTGAGGTGGCAGAAGTCGTCGAGGTCCTGCAGGCGGCTGCCCGCCGGGTCGACGAAAGCGGTACTGCGCGGAGCAGGCGCTGCGCATCTTCGACTTGAGATCCTCGGTCAGCACCCCGCTCGCCCGGTCGAGGACGGGCTTGGCCAGAACGAGCCTCATCTTGAGTATCACGATCTGGGCCCGCCTGGGGACCTCGAGCCGGTTTCGTCGATGGCCGCGGCGATCCTGTCGACCTGCTTCTCGGTGATCTCCTTGCCGTTGACGAACGCGGCGGTCCCCGGATGCGCCGAGCATCCGGCGATCGCCAGGGCGGCGATCGCCAGGGCGGCGCCCGCGTGGGCCTTCCTCAATGAGCGGATCATGTCTGCCCTTCCTGCGGCTTGCGACTGTGCGGCTCGGACGCGCGAAGCCCGGCGCGGGGACGGTGCCGGCGCGACGGCTTGCGTGGCCCATGGTACTAGGCTCCGGTGAGGGAGGCGACGAACACGGAGTGGACGAGCATGGCGACCCACTCGAGCAGGTCGTCGCCGGCGAGGTTCGCGCTTTCTCCCATGCGACGGCTTCCTCCAGGCGGCGGCACCATGGCGATGCGGACGGCGGGCTTGAGCAGGGCGCCCGGTAGAGACCTCTTCAGGCGCGCCTGGCGGGAGTCGGGGAGGTTGACGGGGGCGAGGCGGACGTTGCGCCCGGCCATCGTCACCTCCGTCAGGCCCGCCTGCCTGCACAGCTCGCGCAGGGCCGCCAGGCGAAGAGCCTCTCGGCTTGGACCGGGACCGGCCCATACCGGTCGACGAGTTCGGTGCGCACGGCCTCGCGCGCCTCCTCTGTCCCGGCCGCCGCGATCTTCGCGTGGGCCTCCAGGCGCAGCCGCTCGGAGGGACGTGGTCCTCGGGCAGGTAGGCGTCGACGGGCAGCTCGATGCGCACGTCGGCCTCGGTCTCCTCCTCGTCCGCCTTCTGCCCGCGCATCTTCGCCACGGCTTCGGAGACCATGCGCACGTACAGGTCGAATCCCACTCCCGCGATGTGGCCGGACTGCTGCCTCCGAGCATGTTCCCCGCGCCCCGGATCTCCAGGTCTCGCATGGCCACCTGGATGCCCGGCCCAGCTCGGTGTTGGCCGTGATCGTGCGCAGGCGCTCCAGGGCGGTCTCGGTCATCGCCTTGGCGGGGTCGTAGAGGAAGTAGGCGTAGGCGCGTTCGCGGCCGCGGCCCACCCTCCCGCGCAGCTGGTGGAGCTGGGACAGGCCCAGGCGTTCGGAGTCCTCGACGATGAGCGTGTTGGCGTTGGAGATGTCCAGGCCGGTCTCGACGATCGTCGTGCACACGAGCACGTCGATCTCCTTGTCCCAGAAGGCCTGGATGACCAGTTCGAGCTGGTGTTCGCTCATCTTCCCGTGGGCGACGCCGACGCGCGCCTCGGGGACGAGCTCGGCCAGGCGGGCCGAGACGCGCTCCATGTCGCCGACTCGGTTGTGGACGTAGAAGACCTGCCCGTCGCGCAGCAGTTCGCGCCGGATGGCCGCGACGATCTGCTTGTCCTCGCGCGCCCCCACGTAGGTGAGGACGGGATGGCGCTCCTCGGGAGGGGTGGCCAGGGTGGACATCTCGCGCACGCCCGTCACGGCCATCTCCAGGGTCCGCGGGATCGGGGTGGCCGACATCGACAGGACGTCGACGTCGGGGTAGAGCTGCTTGAGGGTTTCCTTGTGCTCGACGCCGAAGCGCTGCTCCTCGTCGACGACCACGAGCCCCAGGTCTTTGAACCTGACGTTCCCGGTCAGGAGCCGGTGGGTTCCGATGACGACGTCGACCGTGCCGGCGGCCAGTCCCGCGATCGTCTCCTGCGACTCCTTCTCGCTCTGGAAGCGCGAGAGCTCGGCCAGGCGCACGGGGAACCCGGAGAAGCGCTCCTGGAAGGGTCTCGTAGTGCTGGGAGACGAGCAGCGTGGTGGGCACGAGGATCGCCACTTGTTTGCCGTCCTGGACGGCTTTGAAGGCGGCGCGCAGGGCGATCTCGGTCTTGCCGTAGCCGACGTCCCCGGAGACGAGCCGGTCCATGGGGACAGGGTTTCTCCATGTCGGCCTTGACCTCGTCGATGGTGTGGAGCTGGTCAGGGAGTCTCGACGTAGGCGAAGGAATCCTCTAGTTCGCGCTGCCAGGGCGTGTCGGGTGAGAAGGCGAAGCCCTTCGCGGCCTGGCGGGAGGCGTAGAGGCGGACGAGCTCGGAGGCGATCTGGCGGGTGGCGGCCCGGGCCCGCGCCTTGGTCTTGGCCCAGTCGGCGCCTCCCATCTTGTTGAGGGCGGGGCTTCCCCGCCGGAGTAGCGCGAGACCTGGTCGAGGGCGTCGGTCGGCACCCACAGCTGGTCGGGCGGGGCGCCGCGCCGGGTCGAGGCGTACTCGATGACGACGTATTCGCGCTGGGTCTCGCGGTTGGCGCCGATGGACCGCTTGGCCATCTTCACGAAGCGGCCGACGCCGTGCTGCTCGTGGACGACGAAGTCCCCGGCGAGGGCGAGCGGGTCCACGGAGGCCTTGCGGCGGGCGAGAGCCCCTCATCTCGCGCGTCGAGGATCCGCCGCGGCCGGTGATGTCGGCGGCGGCGACGAGGGCGAACCTCTGCTCGTCCAGTGACGAAGCCGGAGGCGGCAGGGGGCGGCGGTCACGCAGCAGACGGCCGGTTCGAGCGCAGCCGGCAGGTCGTCGGCGAAGACGGCCGGGACGTCGGCCTCCTCAGCTGTTCGCGCATCCTGCGGCCGATTCCCGGGCCTTCGACCGCGATCACCTGCCGCCAGGAGGGGCGGGCTCTCTCGCCGATGCCGGCGATGGCTGCGTCGACTCGACCGATGAACCTCTGGGGTTCGCCCGCCCGGACGGCCTCGGCGCCTTCGCGCGCGAATCCGCGAGGTCCACCATCCCATGCCGCGGGCGTCCGCGCGGGCGCGGGTGTGCGCGAGGCTGGCGAAGGACGCCTGGTCGACGTCGATGGGGACCACGCCTCCCGCCGCCGCCGACGACCACGCCGCGGCGAGGAACTCCTCGGTCGTGGCGATGAGCGAGTCCGCGCGCTGGGCGACGCGTTCGGGTTCGACGAGCGCGATCCTGGCGTCCGCCGGGAGGGTGTCGAGGACGGGGACCATGTCCACGAGGGCGGGGGCGAGGACTCCATGCCCTCCGGGGCGGAGCCGGCGGCGATCCGGTCGAGCATGTCGACGGCTCCGGGCAGGTCCTGGACCAGGCCGCGGGCGCGGGCTCGGACGCGTTCGTCGACCAGGATTTCGCGGCACGGCGGCGCGTAGACCTCCCCGACCGGCTCGAGCGAGCGCTGGTCGGCCACGGAAAGGTCCGGATCTCCTCGACTTCGTCGCCGAACAGCTCGATGCGCGACGGACGCGGGTCGGTGGGCGGGAAGACGTCGAGGATCCCGCCGCGCACGGCGAACTCTCCGCGGCGTTCGACCATGTCCACTCGCGAGTAGGCGGCGCCGGCCAGAGTCGCGTTCAGAGCGCTTCGAGGTCGACGGCGTCGCCGGGCGCACGCGAACCGGCGCGAGATCGCCCAGCCCGGCGGCGATGGGCTGCAGGGAGGGCGCGCACCGGCATGGCCAGGATCCTCAGGGAGGGAATTCCGCGGGGTGGGCGAGGCGGCGCTGGACGCGCAGACGCCGCGCGACGTGTCGGGCGCGGGGAGCCGCTCGTGGGCAGGGTCTCCCATGCGGGGAAGACGTCGACGGCCTCGCCGGGCAGATAGGAGCCAGGGCGGCGGCGAGCTCTTCGGCGCCGCGGCCCCGTCGCGGTGACGGCGACGGCGAGCGGCCGCGCCTGCTCCCCGCCGGGCCCGGAGTGCGCGGCGGAGTCGCCCTCGCCGGCCTCGGCTTCGGCCCCGCCCGGAGCACCGGGCCCTGCGGCGGGCCCTCCAGCCGCGGCTCCGGCGCCGGCCAGGAGCGCGAGGGCCGGGGGCACGAGGCCGCGGGGCATGGCGATGTCGCGGTTTCCGGTCTGCGAGAGCGCCTGGGCGAGAGCCGGGTCGGCTCCGACGATGGGAAGGATTGAACGTAGCATTCCGGCCGTCTCCACCTGTCTATTGTCGTCTGCCGTATTGGTTCGCCGCCGGCCCGGCCCGCCGGCCGCCTACCCGCGGTCGGTGTGGAGGCGCATCTGCGCGGCGGTCGGGCCGCGGGCGAGGACGTCCACGGCCGCGTCGGCGGCCTCCTCGATCACGGCCTGAGGTCGGCGCGCTCCCGCGCGGAGAACGGCGACAGGACGAAGTCGGCGGGGTCCTGGCGTCCGGGCGGGCGCCCGATGCCGCAGCGCAGCCGGATGTAGTCCCGCGTGCCGAGCGCCTGGCTGATCGACTTCAGCCCTGTTGTGACGCCTCTCCCGCCGCATTTGAGCCGGAGGCGCCGAAGGGGAGGTCGAGGTCGTCGTGGACCACCATGAGCTCGTCGAGTCGATGGAGAAGTAGGCGAGGAGGGCCTTGATCGGTCCGCCGGAGACGTTCATGTACCCGGTCGAGACGCCGAGGAGCGCCTTGGCCGACGGCGGCGGGCCGATGTGCGCGGTGAGGGCCAGGGCGCCCGTGTTCTTGACAGAAGACAGCCTGCCGCCAGCGCGCTCGGCGAGGAGGCCGACGACCATCTGCCCGACGTTGTGCCGGGTGGCGGCGTCTGACGGCCCGGGGTTGCCCAGGCCGATGACGGCGTGCCGGCGCCCCTGCCCCTGCGCCGCTCAGCCCTCGGCGGAGGGGCGGAGCCTCGACCGCCTCGGCCTCGACCGGGGCCTCCTCGGGCAGATCTGTGGCCTGCGGGGTGGAGTCGACCACCACGATGGTCTCAGGGTCAGCCTCGGACTCGACTCCCGCGGGGAGAGCGAGGTCGGCGACGGTGACGTGGCCGCCGTCTTCGCGGCCTTCGACGTCGACGACGACCGCCTCGGGGATGTGCGTGGCGGGCGCTTTGACGAGCACGTGCATGAGGTTCCGATCGTGTGAATGGTTCCGGGCGCGGATTCTCCGGTCACCTCGATGGGCACTTCGACTTCGACTTTTCTCGCCGGAGGCCACGCGGAGCAGGTCGAGGGTGCTCGATGGCCCGCGAGAGAGGGTTGCGCTGGAGTTCTTTGACGAGCACCAGCTGGTCCCCTGCGTCCACGACGACCGTGAGGATGGGGTTGGCCTGCCCCTTGGTGGCCAGGAAGATCTCGTGCGCGTCGACCGAGACGTGCACGGGTCGGCGCCGTGGCCGTAGATGACGGCGGGGACGCGGCCGTCGCGGCGCAGTCGGCGCGAGGCGCCCTTGCCGAAATGGGACCGCGAGGCGGCTTCGAGTTTGTCTGCCATGGTGGGCTCTCCCTTCGTGTCAGTGCGCGGGCCGGCGCCCGCGCATCGCGGACCTCTTCACGACGGCCGTGCAGAGCGCACCCACCGCGTCGATAACGGGCGAGCGCCCGGCTGGGCGCGCCTCCCTCGCCGAGGCAGCCGTCTCATCCCTAGCGCCGGCGGGGCGAAGGGCCAAGCCCGCTGCGAGGCGCACGCCGCCGACCGCGACGTCCCGCGATGTTCCAGCCGGGCTGAACCCGCTGCGAAGCCGCGCGTCGGCTTCCCGCACGTGGACCCGCCCGCCGAGGGAGCGGCCGAATCTGCCAGTCAGGGGTTCGGGCCCGCCTGTCAGCTGGCGAGTCGAAGAGGAGACCGGTCAGCCGGAGGTGGAGACCGGGATGTCGTCCCTGACGAAGCGCCTCGCCCCCAGGAAGAGGAGGGCGCCGGTCCAGGCCGCGAGGACGATCCCGGCGGCGAGCGTCCCGACGGAGGAGTCGAGGACATGCCGCTGAACAGCCCCGGACCGCGGACGGCGTCGGCGGACAGCCCGAACGGCAGGTAGTTGGCCGGGGTGACCCCTCCGGCGATGAGGGCGGCGATGGGGCGAAGGCTCGATTCGACGAGCAGGACGGTGAAGATCATGGTCAGGGAGGCGACGGGGCTGCGGACGGCGAATCCCACCCCAGGCCGATCAAGCCGAAGAGGACGAGCGAGCCGGCGCCGCGCAGCCATATGCCGGCCAGGTCGGCATGCCCAGCGTTCCGCCGACGTCCTGCGCGGCGGCGGCGAAGCCAGGATGCCTGCCCGCACTATCACGAGGGGAGGCAGGCGGCGAGGACCGTGATCGTCAGGGCCGCCGCCTTGACGCCCAGGAGGCGGATGCGGGAGGGCTGCACGAGCGCGTTCAGGGCGATGGAGCCGTGCCGGTATCCGTTCGTCACGTAGAAGGCGCCCAGCACGACAGCGCCGATCACCGCGGCGGAGAATCGCAGCCGAAGCCTCCGGCGGGTCGCCACGGTCGCCTGCACGTTCTCGTGTCCGAGTCTCAGCGCGTCGATGGTCTCAGGAGACATCCGGTCCGCCTGCGTCGCGTTCGGGATCACGTCGTTCAAGCGGATCAGGGCCTTGAGGATGCCGGGGAGGAAGGACACCATCAGGCCCCGACGGCCTCGGGCGAAGACGACCGCGGCGATGGCGGCGGTCGCCCGCGAGGTGCGATCCGCAGAAGCTCACTCGTAGCATGCCGCACCTCGTTTCGCGTTCGCATGGCGTCCAGGTCCGCGATCGATCCGACCGCCTTCCTGTAGATGTCCTCGAGTTCGTCGCCGCCCAGGGCCCGCTATCGGGCGGGCGTCCATCACGCGCCCCTGCGAGATGGCGACCACGTCGTCGGCGAAGCGGGCGAGTTCGGCCAGCTGATGGCTCGTCACGAGGACCGTTCCCCCCAGGTCGGCGAAGGAGCGGAGGAAGTTCCGCAGCCACCGGATGCCTTCGGGGTCGAGCCCGTTGGCGGGCTCGTCCAGGACGAGGATCTGCGGTCTGCCGAGCAGAGCCGTCGCGAGCCCTGGGCGCTGGCGCATGCCCAGCGAGAATCCCGGATCTTCCGGGCTGGCAGCGGCGCCGAGCCCGACGTCGGCCAGGACATCTGCCACCCGCTTTTCGGAGGCGTCCACCGCGAGGGCCTGGATCCTCAGATGCCTGTAGGCCGTCATGTTCGGGTGCAGGCCGACGGATTCGAACAGGGTCCCGACCGTGTGCCCCGGGCGGTCGAGCGCCGTGTACGGCAGGCCGTCGATGCGGACCGAGCCGGAATCGGCTGCGGCCAGGCCGAGGAGGATGCGGGCAAGAGTCGTCTTCCCCGACCCGTTCGGCCCCACGAGGCCGGTCACCAGCCCGCTTTGACGTCGAAAGGTCACGTCGTCGAGCACCGTGCGGCTATCGTAGTGTTTCGTAACGTGTGAGAACTCCAGCACGATGATCCCTTTCTTCCAAGTCTTTCTCTCAGGCTATTTCGAGGCTGATGGGGCTTTCCTCGCTACGGCGGGATTCGGCCCGCAGTTGGCGGTATTCCACGCTTTCGCGCAGAAGTTGGCGGTGGGTGCCTTCCCTGCGGACGCCTCCGCCGCTGATGAGCTAGCACGCGGTCGGCGATCGCGGCCGCGGTTTCGCTGTGGTGACCACGACGACGGTCCTGCCGCGGGCATGGCGTCCGCGCGCATGCCGTCCGCAGGCGTGGGCGTTGAGAAGCGCGAATATGGCGGCCTCGGTCTGCGGGTCCAGGTGCGACGTCGCCTCGTCGAGGAGCAGGATGTCGGCGTCGCCGAGCAGCAGCCGGGCCCAGGCCAGCCGCTGCCGCTGCCCGCCGGACAGGGAGATGCCCCCCTGGCCGAGATCCGTGTCGAGGTCCAGGTCGAGGCGTCCGTCCGGGCCGCACAGCCCGACCTGCCTGAGTACGGTTCGCATGCGGTCGTCGCTGACGGCGTGTGTGCCCGGGGCGAGGGTGTCGCGCACCGTGCCGGTCAGCGTCTCGGTCTCCTGGGAGACGAGGCGCGATGTGGGAGGCGCAGTTCGCTGACGGGCATCGAGGAGACGTTCGCTGCCGACGAAGATCTCGCCGCGGTCGGCCTCGTGAAGCGCTCGATGAGTTCGACGATGGTGGACTTCCTGAGCCCGAGCGCCCGACGATGGCGACTTTCTCGCCGGGCGGATGGCGAAGGAGCAGTCTCGCCTGCACGGGTTCGCCTTCGAGGTAGCCGAGTCGACCCCGGAGAACTCTATGGGGACTTCGTCGCCTCCCCGTGGAGGCGTCCAGCCGAGTCCTCTTCGTCGAGGCCGTCGACCTCCATGATCCTGTCCAGCGCGCCGAATCCCATCTGCAGCTGGGCGTAGGACTGGCTGAGGGTGGATATGGGGTTATCAGCACGAACAGGTAGACGAGGAAGGCGAGGAGCTCGACGTCCATCCTGCCGCTGCTCAGCCTCATGGCTCCCAGTGATGACGACCACGAGGCAGGGCGCCCTGCAGGCACAGATTGACCAGGGGCTGGATGAGCAGGACGAGGCGCGCCAGGCGGACTCCCTCCGTCCAGCACGTGAACGGACTGGACGCCGACCTTCCCGTTCGGAGTCTCAGCGCCGGAGGCTTTTGACGGTGCGGATCCCCGCGAGGAGCGTTCGACGGACGCCGCGAGCGACCCCAGGCTGGTCTGCAGATCCAGGGACATCTTGCAGGACCGAGTGCCCTTGTGCACGACGATCGCCGAGGCCGATGAGGGCAGCACGAGAATGGTGAGGAAAAAGTATCGGATCCAGAGGATCATGCGAAACCGGATATGCCGACCAGCATGACGATCGCGCCCACGATCGGAATCAGGCCGGCGGAGACCATGTTCTTCACCACGTTGACGTCGACGCTGGCCCTGGAGAGGAGGTCTGCGCTGTCTGCGCGCGGTCGTGCGCCGCCACCGTCCGGCTCAGGTAGCGGCTGACGAGGCGGTCGCGCATGCTGGGCGATGGACTCGGCTCTCGCTGGACGAGGTAGCCCTGGAGCCCCTGCACCGCGGCCGTCCCGAGGGCGAGGAGGGTCAGCAGCGTGGCGGCGCGCGAGCGTGGAACGGCCTGCAGCGATTCCGTTGACGAGATTCTGGAGGACTCGCGGCTGGACGACCGAAAAAGGGTGAAGCGACGACGGACAGCACTAGGCCGATCGAGAGAACGATGCGGCATCCCTGGTCATTTCGGCGAAGCGCGAAGCATGCTCAGACTTCAGGCTGCCCGTGTTCTCCGATGCTGCGGCAGAACGTGAAACATGCTTTGGATTCGACACGTTCGCGCTCTGAACGACACTTTCAACTCCTTCGGCAGAATATCGACTGCATGTTGCGCGCGCGGTATACGCTCCCGCAACATGTGATATCTCAACTATATTATGGTTTAGCGATTATTTATTACCCCAAGCAAGCAAAAGAAACGCTAGCAAGACTAACGGAACAAAACAGAAGCACTAACGGTACTAACGATGGTTCCCGTTTTTCCGCTCTCCTGCAATGCTACATCATTATCATTCTCTTGAAGTTGAAGAATAAAATTCATAATCCATTTCTTTCAATCAAAAATAATTTATTTTAGCACCAGAAAGCACCACACTGCTTCCGCATAATGCTATAACGTAATACTTCTGACGGTTGATCTTATCATCAGAATCGTTTAGAGATTGAAGATCAATGACAAAAACGACATAAAATGTCCTTTCATTTAAAAATTTTGTCAACAGAACCATATACTGACTGTGCTGTAAGCAAATGCATTGAAGTAATGCTTCTATACTTCTATTCATTTTCAATGCATGAGCTTCGAGTATTCGATTGCAATGAAAGATCAAAAACTCATTTCATTCCTAACACAGCCCAATACTTATAGTACTCGCAACCTACAAGACTCCATGTACTAGGCATGCGATCGTCATTTTTCAGTGACAGAATTTTTGCAGCTCAATCACATAAAGCATTTTATACCCTTTCGTTAATTTTAGTTAAATTCATCAGCACACTATAGTGCTGGCTGTGCTAAAACAAAATGCCCAACTATTTGAGCTGATGAATTTAGTTGCGTTTTCTTTATTTCCATCCATGGACTGGAGTTCGAGGATATACCATTGAGTGTTTCCTTTCAATAATCCATAGTATTTTGTTGCTAGAAAGACCAGCTTGACGCTGCTGACACGACCAGTTGGAGCAGGAACTCCATCCGCGCACATCAGTAGTCTGCGACGTCTCCTCCTGAAGATCAAGAATGTAACCCATGCTATATTCACCTCCCTTCTATAAACCAATAACATTTCACTTAGCAGCACGACCAGCTTGACGTACTGTGACACGACCAGATAGAGCAGGAACTCCAGCTACGCACATCAGTAGTCTGCGACGTCTCCTCCCTGAAGATCAAGAATGTAACCCATGCTATATTCACCTCCCTTCTATAAACCAATAATATTTCACTTAGCGACGACCAGCTGACGTACTGTGACACGACCAGATAGAGCAGGAACCCAGCTACGCACATCAGTAGTCTGCACGTCTCCTCCTGAAGATCAAGAATGTAACCCCTATGCTATATTCACCTCCCTTCTATAAACCAATAACATTTCACTTAGCAGTCGACCAGCTTGACGTACTGTGACACGACCAGATAGAGCAGGAACTCCAGCTACGCACATCAGTAGTCTGCGACGTCTCCTCCTGAAGATCAAGATGTAACCCATGCTATATTCACCTCCTTTCTAAAAATTGATTGTGTTGCCTTACAAAACGTTATACTTATATTACTATAACACAAAGATAACGATGTAATGTAGCACTAAACATTATTTTCTTTTTCCGTTATAGAACACGAGCCATATCGTATGAGCGGCGACCCGCTCGATTCCCAGGAACAGGAGGGCCGTGGAACGCCGTCCATCCTCTCCGAACCGAACCGCTTGAGCGTTCCAGGGGGCGGCGTGAGACTCCCGCCGATCCGTCGACCAGTCGGTCGACAGACGCATGATCTGGTCGCCGGGAAAAGTGGATTCCCCGTCCGGTTGAGCACCGCGTCAGGTTCCCAGGAGGTTTGCGTGCCGTTCCATGTCGGCTGAGGGTGACCAGGTCGGCGTCGTTCGACTCCGCCAGCTGGGTGAGGAAGTGACGAATCCGGCCCGCCGTTGAACAGGGTCGACTGGATCGCGAACTCGGGATCCGCGCATCGGACGATGCGGCGGAGAACCTCACTTGTCAGGGCGCTTGCGATACTCTCGGAATCAAGCATCGCGAGCCCGACGCCCATGGATCCGCTCGCGAGGTACGGCAGCGTGCGCCATCCTTCGTTGAGCTGGATCGAGGCCGTCTCCGGCCTCTATGCACAGGCGAGATCGACGTCCAGCGCCTTCTCCGCGCGGTCGAGGTCCGTCTCTTCACCCCGAGTATTCGAAGCTGCGCAGTAGACCGCGTGCCCGGCCATTCCCCTCATCAGCCCGCCCTTGTCCGTCGCGGATGTGGGGGTTCCGTCCACGTATCGGACGTATTCGACGGGTTCGTCCAGCCGCCGGCGCATGACGTCCCGTATGGACGCGATCGCCTGTTGGATCTCAGCCGTGGGGCGCCGCTCGGCTTCGTCCATGAGGTAGATGCCGATGCCCGCGAGGCCTCCGTAGAGATCCGAGGTCAGCAGTGCGAGGTCCAGCTTGAGGAGTTGGCTGAGAATCGCGTCGGCGGCATCCTCTCGGCCGGACGTGCGGAGCGTATAGGCGATGCCGGCGAGGTCCGTCATAGAATCCGTAACTGGGCTTCGTCAGGCGTTTCGCCGCGTACTCGATCCAATCGAGCGTCCGCTCCCTCTGCGCGTCCGTGCCCGGGTTCGCCAGCAGATTGCCGCACGCGCCGTATGCGATTCCCACTCCGTTCTCGATGAACTGATGGGGGTCGCCGGGAAGACGCGATCGGCGCGCGAGAAGTCGGCGCTCTCCCATATGCCCGAGGGCGATGCCCGTCGAGACTTCCTCGACGCCTTCCGGGCTCGACATGTCCCAGCGGTTGACCACGGGCGCGTCGCCTGGACCAGGGCAGTTGGCGTCCTCCTCGGCCTCGATTCCGATGTCGCGGAGGATCTCGCGGCAGTATTCGTCGGGCAGTTCGAACGCGCGCTGCGCCGCGTCGACGAGTTGGCGGAGCTTCAGCGGGTCGAGCGGGATGAGGACCGTCAGGGGGAAGAACAGCGAGAGCTTGGTGCACCCCAGGGCGTACAGATCCGCCGGGATCCCTGTGCGTCCGTCGCCGGCCATGTATCCCGGGGCGCCCGTCGGGATGACGTTCACTTCGTCGACGGGGTAGGCCATCTCGAAGTCGATGAACACGGGCCTGCCTTCGTCGGTGACGATGATGTTGTTGGGGTGCAGGTCGCCGAGACGACGCCTTCGCGATGGAAGGATCGCAGGGCCTCTTCGACTTCGGCCATGATCCCCAGAGCCCAGTCGCGGTAGGCGAGCCGATCCTCGCGGGTCTGGTCGGCGCGGATGAGCGGGTTGCGGGCGACCATCGCCTTGATGAGCGTTATGCCCGGCACGTAGTCCTCCACGAGGAAGTGATGCCCCGAGACGACGAACTGATCCTGAAGGTTCACGACTTGGTCGAGATCCCCGAACTTCCGCAGGAAATCCGCTTCCTGCTCGAGGCGGCTGACGGCGTCCCTTCCGTCGGGGGTCAGCCCGGCGTGCGGGCAGCCTCTTTGAGCACCGCCACGGCGTCCGGTCGCCAGGAACGCCCCGTTTGTAGATGCCGCCGCCGTTGGAGAAATGAAGGATTCGGTGATTTCGTAAGCGAATTCAGTCGGGCGCTCCCCGATCAGCGCTTCCTTCATGCGGACGACGAACTCGGGCAGCTCGACCCACTCGGGCGGCGAGAAGGTGGAAGCCGGTGATCCGGTTCGAGCTCGCCGTCCGGCGGCGATCGCGAGGACGAGTTCGTCGAACTCGTTGCGGACGAAATCCTGCTTGTAGGCTCCGTAACGAACGTAGAGCGGCCCTTCGTTGTATCTCAGATCGCTCGAGGATGTAGGGGCCTTGCTAACCGCCGATCTCTCGGTCGAGGTCGTGGAGGATCCGCTCCGTATCATCAGAATCGACCGGGTATATCGTGATGAACTTTCCACTGCCTCCGCGCGGCGCGTAGCTCACGTTCGAGCGGAAGAGATCCGTAGCTGACGGGAGGAATTTGAAGTGGATTCTCCTGCTGAAGCTAATAGGCTGAGACCGCCTGGAGGATCTCTTGGGCGTTCTCCTTCGTGGCCGAGCGATGTATCTTCCAGCCCTGGTCAGGCAGGGTCGAGTCCAGGGCAGTGACGTGGAGCCATCCGTTGGACTCGACCTGCCTCCAATCCGACCAATCTGAAGCGGAGTCGATCCTGTACTTACTGTTCCGTCCCAATGATGCGTTCTTCGCCCCATGGATCGTTTCCACAGAAATATGGATCCGCATAACAGTACTCAACATATGTCATATCCATTTTACCGCCCAATCTGCTGGTCATTTTCAATTCGCCGCTTCTAAGCGGGTTGAGTCCATGACAGCAGAGCCGCGAACGAGCGGTCAACGCCCGACCCTAAGTCGGAACACGGCAGGTTACCGCTCCGAAAACCGCGGAATGCCGCGATTTCTAGTGACCCCGACACGGCAGCCATTCGCATCGGAACTGTGAACTTAAGTCCACCATGGGCATTAGACCTTGGTTGAATGCATTCCAGCGACCGACCTGCAATACTGGACGGGGATTTCCATTCTGCGCTACGGGACACAACATCATCGATATGAGGACGCTAGTTGTGAGATCACTCCTCCAAAAACTCCGATAGAGCAGCGAACAGGCCTGATCTTTCCCACTCCCTCGTGCTCGCCGTTGGCATCGCCTCCGCGATCTACACCAGCGTCGGCCACATCTCGCGGGCGCATCACCAAGCCGCCGGCCGAGGCGGTGGACCGGCAAGCCCTGTTCGTCGCGATCAGCCTGTGCGTCATCGTCGCCCAGACGTTCATCCTCGCTCACCGGGAGGCATCCGGTGAGCTCGTTCCTCGCCATGGCGGCGACGATGGGGTCGTTATGCTGCTCTTGAACAGCCGCACGTTCGCCCACACTCCGCTGTACATCTTCTCCGTCATATCCCTGAGCATCCACGTCAAGGGACGGAGGTTCGCGACGTCCCTCACCGCTGCGATCCTTTTGGACATCGTCTGCCAGCTAGCGCTGATGACGGAATCGGAGCCTTCCTCGGAGAAAATCTAACATTAGAAACAGCTAATATTATAATTAATGTGATCTACTTATATTATATATGTTTCAATAGGAAAAATCGCCTCAAATTATCGATCGAAGATATTTCAGTTCCATCGTCGCTTCTCTACATTGCAAGACGAACATAGAAGGCATACTAAGAAATCATAGTTCATGAACGTCGCCAAATGGCACGCGAACTCCATGACATAACAGCGCATCACCTCACGGGAATAGTCATTCAGAGCGAGGTCGCCTCGAAGCTCTACGAGAAAAAGCCCGCCGAGGTCCGCGATTTGCTCACCTCGATATCTTCGAGGCGAAGAATTTCCCTGGAGAGTTTGAGGGCAGATCGTGGAATCCTCCGCTTGGACGGCGGATTCGACATCGCCCCGCAGCCGACGATGGACAAGCATTCACGAACTCATCGATGATTTTCGGAAGAGAATCGAAAGCATAGAACTGGAGGAAAAAGGGAACTTCGATCACCTGAGCACGGCTATTCGGCTAACATGCTATCGTATAGTCGAGGAATCGCTGTCGAATGTGGTGAAACACGCTCCGAATGCTTCCGTCACGATCTCCCTCGCGTCGTCCGGCGGCGCCATCGCCTTCGACGACAGTGAACAGCCCTCCGCAAGCCACCGTGGAGGGCAGCGGCGGGGTTTCGCGCTCGTCGGCATCGGCCGAGCGCGTCGACCTCCTGGGAGGCACCCTGCGCACCGGCCCCACTGCCGAGGGCGGATGGCAGGTGTGCGGGCGCATCTGCGGAAAGGAGCAGGATCAGTGACTATCAAGGTGTTGATCGCCGACGACCAGCCTGTGGTGCGCAAGGGCTAGCCTCTTCCTCCGGGCCGACCCGGACATCGCGGTGGTCGGGGAGGCCTCGACCGGGAGGAGGCGGTGGAGCGCGCACTGGCTCTGAGGCCGACGTCGTGCTCATGGACGTGCGCATGCCCAGAGGCAGCGGGCTCTGGGCGTCGAAGAGGATCCTCGCCCAGCGCCCGGACGTCCGGATCATCGTCATGACGACCTTCGATCTGGACTCCTACCTCTTCGAAGCCCTCGACCTGGGAACGTCCGGCTTCCTCCTCGGACAGCGACCCCTCGACCGGCTCGTCAGCGATCCACACGGTGGCCAAGGGCGGATGCGTCGTCTCCGACTCCTCGTCGGACGCCTGGTCTCCGAGCTCTCCCGGCGCAAGGGCCAGCCCTCGGAGCAGAAGGCTGGGGCGGACCACCGCGAACACGGGCTCACCGATCGCGAGGCCGAGGTGATCAAGCTGCTCGCCGAGGGGAGGAGCAATCGGGACATCGCCGACGAGCTCTACCTGGAGATCAGCACGGTGAAGGCGCACGTCGGCAAGATCGTCTCGAAACTCGGCGTCCACAATCGCGTCCAGATCGCCATCTGGGCGTTCGCCACTGGAATAGCCACACCCCGCATAGAAACCACGGAGGAAGTCAGCATGCATGAGAGCGTTCCCACGCTGCCCCGAAAGGATATGGAATTCCGGCTTCACGGAGAGGAATGGACCGACCCGTACGAGTGGGTGCGCGGCGAGACGGAGGAGGCGCTGCGCCTCGAGGAGGAGTATGCCAGCAGGCACCTGGAGCGGTACGAGGATGCGGCCCGCCGATTGGCGGAGGCCGTGAAGGGACGACGTCGTGGAGAGCGAGTTCGGCATCCCGCAGCGCCAAGGCGACTGGTGGTTCGTCCCCGATCTCGCGCCCGGGCGCTGCCATCCCCGCATCCTGCGCATCCGGGCCGAGGGGATGGAGCCTCCGGGCCGGGATCGCATCGACGCCGGGGACGCGCAGGTGCTGATCGACTTCGACGATGTCCTCCCGGGCTCGTACGTCGGCGTCGGCTCCGTGCACCTGAGCCCCTGCGAGAGGTACGTCGCCTGGACCGAGGATTCGACCGGCGGGGAATCGTATGCGGTCCGGCTCCGCGAGCTCCTCGACCGGGCGGGAGATCGACACGGGCCTGGACGGAGTCTCCTCGTCGATCGTGTTCAGCCAGGACGGCGACTCCTTCTTCGCCGTCCACCTCGACTCCAAGAACCGCCCTCTGCGAGGTCACCCGCCACCGGACGGAGTCTCCGCGGGACTCCGTCAGCGTGTTCCAGGAGGAGGACGAGCGCTTCCGAGTCCGCGTGTCGCGTTCCTCCTCCGGCGAGCTCGTCTTCGTCACCGCGGCGTCGCGCGGGTGACGAAGAACCTCACCTCGTCGCCGACGATCCGTCGAACCGCCTGATCGGAATCGACGGGATAGCCGACGACGAATCGGCGACCTGCGCACACGTCTCGTGCGGGGACGGCCAATTCCTGGCCCTCACCGTCACCTCGCCCTCCTGCCCCGACGGCGCTGCTGCTGGCGCCTCTGCGGGAGGACCGGACTCCGGCGCCCAGGAGGAGTGGCTCACGCTCCTCGCGCACTCGGAGGACCGCCGGCTGGCCTCCGCCCTCGCCTTGAGGGACCACCTCCTGGTGGGCGTCCGCCACAACGGCCGCAACGTCGTGCTGACCGCCCGATGCGCCGACCTGGGCTCGGGGGGCGCGCGCTTCACCGCGATCGACCCGTGGGGAGATGCGGACATCAACCTCGCCATGACCCCCGAGTGGGACGCGGAGGAGATCCTCGTAGCCCGCACGTCGCTCGTCCAGAAACTCTCCCTGTACCGGGTGAGGATCGACGAGCCGACGGCCACCACAGGATCGGCCCGCAGCCCCGGAGTCCCCGGTGCCCCTACGTCGAGGAGCAGATCCACGCGAAGGCCGAGGACGGGCAGGACGCCGATCACCGTCGTGCGCAGAGCGGACGGCCCGCCCAAGGCCCCCGTGCTGCTCTGCGGGTACGGCGCCTACGACGCGAACGTCGGGCGGCGCTACAACCCCATGCTCCTGCGCCTGGTCGACGCCGGAGCTCGTCTCACGCGTTCGCGCACGTGCGCGGCGGCGGGAGAAAAGGGATCCGGGTGGCACGAGGCCGCGCGCGGCCTGGGCAAGCCGCGCAGCTTCACGGACTTCCTCGCGTGCCGGGACGAGCTGGTGGCGCGGGGGCTGGCCGACCCCGCGCGGATCGTGGCGATGGGGGGAAGCGCCGGAGGCCTGCTCGTCGCAGCCAGCCTGAACGCGGACCCCGCGGCCTTCTGCGGAGTCGTCGCCGACGTCCCCTTCGTCGATCCCCTCACGACGATGATGAAACCCGAGCTCCCGCTGACGATCAGCGACCGGAAGGAATGGGGGACCCCCTGGAGGACCCCCGACATCGCGCGGTGCATCCGCTCCTATTCGCCCTACCACAACGTCCGGCCGGTCGAATACCCGCCCGTCCCGGCCACGTGCGGCAGCGACGACAGCCGGGTCTCGGCGGTCGAGCCGCTCAAGTGGATCAACCGCCTGCGCCACGACGCCACGGGAGGGCTGTTCCGCTCCGGGTCGCTCCGGCGGCCACGTCGGGAATTCGACGATCGACGACGGGCTGCGCGAGCAGGCGCTCGAGTACGTCTGGATAGCCGACCGCCTGGGCGTCCGGCTGTCCGCGGCTCATGAGCGGAAAGCGGCTATGAGCGCCTTCACGAAGATCCCGGCGCAGATGACGAGCATCACGGCGGGGCGACGACGATCGTGAGCCAGGGCCAGAGGAGCGCCACCGACCGTCGCCACCCCGAGGGGCGGCCATAGCGAATCCGGCGACGCGGTAGGCGGGGCCCTGGGCGGCGCGGAAGGCCTCCATCCGACGGTTTGCTCGCGAACGCGCCGTCGGGCCTGGCGAGCGGAAGGTAGACCCCGAGGATCGTCAGCATGACGCCCGCGGCGACGCCGACGAGCTTCTCCACGGGAGGTCCGCGCCGGTGTGCATGCCGACGAACACGACGTGGAGCGTGCTGCTCAGGATGCTCAAACCGACCAGCGCGGCTCCCAGGGCGCGCGCCGCTCCGCGGCCGGGGTGCCGGACGCGGAGAAGAGGCGCTGTCGATCCTGGCTTGCAGCGCGGGGGCCGCGGCGCTGAGCGCCGTCAGGATCAGGAGGGCCGCGGGCGCGGCGACGGCGGTGACCTCCCGCGAGACTCTGCTGGCGCCGTGATTGCCCGCGGCCTGCCGGGTCACGATCGAGGGCGCCATCTGCGACCAGTGCACGATGCTCCACACCGCCATGAAGACGATGGCCAGGGCTGCGAAGATCAAAGGGCCTTTCGAGAGGCGATGATCGGGATTCTTGGGGATCATGTCTCCTCCTCGGTTGTCTTGTCGTCTGTTGATTCCTTGTCGTGCGAAGCCTCCCCCGGGGCGGAGGACCGGGGAAGGCCGGGCAGGGGCCGGAGCAGCGATGCGGCACGTCGCGGCGCCGGGCCTGGGCTTGCGCAGGGGCGCCGCCGAGGGAGGCGAGCAGGAGCATCGCCTCGTCGATCACGGTGAGGTTGATGCGGTACTGGACCTGCGTGCCGCGTTGCCGGGAGACCACCAGGTCCGCCTCGCGCAGGACGCGCAGATGGCCGGACAGCGTCGAGCCCCGCCACTGCGACGGCCTCGGCGATGTCGCCCACCTTCACGTAGTCGCGATCCGCAGGTGGCGAGCACGGCCCTCCGGGTGGGGTGGCTGAGCGCGGAGAACACGCTGATTCGTTATTTTCGCGACATAACGAAATAATACGGGAGCGAGACGCGATTGTAAAGTGGGCCACTCCGGAGGGCAAGGCGCCCGGGTGCGGGCGAGACGCGGGCTCTCCCAGACGGGGAACGCGGTCGGCGCGGGTCGCGGATGTCCAGGCGTCGACGGCCGGCCGCGGACGGTCGGAGGCCCGTCGGCCCGGCTGCGGGCCCTGGGCCAGCCGGGCTCAACGCGGCCGGGACCGTGGGCCGTCCCGGTTCAGCGCAGCAGCAGCCAGGCAGGTCATGACGCACCCGCCGGCCACGACGAGCCAGCGCATGAGCGGCTCGGGGATGAAGCGCTGGAGCGCCGGCGCGGCGTATCCGCCCGCGAAGGCCCCCGCGCCCACGGCGACCGCCGCGCCCCAGTCGACGTCGCCGCGGGCGATGAACAGGATCGCCGCCGTCAGGTTGGAGACGAAAAGCATCGGAGTCTTCATGAGGACGGCCTCGTGGGCGGTCATGGGCGTGCCGAGCATGCACAGCGCGAAGAAGAGCACTCCCGGCCCCGCTCCGAAGTAGCCCCCATAGATCGTGATGAGCACGAGGAAGGTCAGTAGACCGGCAAAAGCGCAGCGCCGCCGCGTCCGCGCGCCGTGATGCGGGGAGCTGAGCGCGACGAGCACGGCGCCGGAGAGCACGAGCCAGGGGACGACCGCCTCGAAGACGTCCGGGTCGGCCACGACGAGGAGCGCGCCTCCCGCGAGCCCTCCGGCCGCCGAGACTGCCAGCTGGACCCAGTGCGGGTAGATCCTGACCGCGCCATCCGCCTCCACGCGTTGGCGATCGACCCCACCCCCGCCCCGGAGCAACCCGACCGTGTTCGACGTGTTGGCCAGCACCGGCGGCACGCCCGCTGCGATGAGCGCAGGATAGCTGATGAGGGAGGCGAGGGCCGACGGGGTAGCCGATCATTCCGGCGCCGGCGCCTCGCGGCGAAAAGAGATACATCGCCGCAAGCCTATACCTCCCGGCGGCCTCGGCGGACCGGCGCCGTCAGGGGCGGGTCTAGTAGGCCCCGGAACAGGCTCATGACCGAGCCGTCCTCGAAGCTTCGTCGATGGCCCGTGCCAGGACGGGGGCGATCGACAGCACGGTCATCCCCGGGAAGCGCTTCGGGCCGATCGGCAGCGTGTCGGTGATGACGAGCTCGCGCAGGCCGGACTCCTGGAGGCGCTTGGTCGCCGGATCGGGAGAGCACGCCGTGGGTGGCGGCCACGATGACGTCCTTCGCCCCGGCTTTCGAGCACGACCCGCACGGCCCCGCAGATCGTTCCGGCGGTGTCGATGAGGTCGTCGACGATGATGGCGGTCCGCCCGGCCACGTCGCCGACCACCCCTGTTGGCCGTCGCCTGGTTCGGGCGGGTCAGGTCCCCTGGTCTTATGGACGAAGGCGAGCGGCACGCCGCCCAGGCGGTTGCCCCACTGCTCGGCGACTTTGATGCGTCCGGCGTCGGGCGAGACGACGACGGCGTTCGTGGCGTCCACGCGTCCGCGCACATACTCGACGAGGGTCGGCATCGCCCAGAGGTGGTCGACGGGCCCGTCGAAGAACCCCTGGGATTGAGAGGCGTGCAGGTCCACGCTCGCGATCCGGTCCGCCCCGGCCGTCTTGAACAGGTCGGCGAGCAGGCGCGCCGAGATCGGCTCGCGGCCCTTGTGCTTCTTGTCCTGGCGCGCATACAGGATGCGAGGGGGCGACGGCCGTGATGCGCTTGGCCGAGGCTCGCTTGGCGGCGTCGACCATGATGAGCTGCTCCATCACCCACTTGTTGATCGGGTCGGGATGTGATTTGGAGGATGAAGACGTCGGCGCCGCGAACGGATTCCTCGAAGCGCACGTAGATCTCGGAGTTGGCGAAGTCGTAGGCGATGATCGGCAGCAGGTCGATGCTCAGTTCTTCGGCCACCGCCTGGGCCAGAACCGGATGGGCCCGTCCGGAGATGAGGACGAGGCGCTTGTCGTTCGATACTTTGAATCCCGTCATGCCTGATCCTCGCTGTGCTTGCCCGCCGGGCCCTGTCCTGCCCGCCGGGCCGGTGGATGTGCGCCCGTCGGCCGGCTCGACGCCCGCCGCGGAACCGGCGACGCGCTCGGACGGCCCGGTGAGCACGGTGGGGTGCAAGCTCGGCGCCCGCCTGAATCGTCGCCCCTCTGGCCACCACGTGGCCGGCGACCGCTCCTCTCCGACGCCTCGTGTCGGTGAACTCGCCGGGGCCCACGACTGCGCGCGCGACGCGACGGCGGTCGTCCCGTGCAGCCCCGTTCCCCGGAAGGACGCGGCAGTCCGGTGCGAGGGTGACGGTCACGTCGATCGACGTCGTGCCGGGGTCCACGACGGCCGCGCCCCGGCGCATCCACTCTTCCAGGAGGCGCCGGTTCATCTCTGCGCGCAGAGCGGCGAGCTGGACGAGGTCGTTGCATCCCTCGACCAGGACCGAATCCTCGACGAGCAGTCCCGCGACTCCGGCCCCGCCCGGCAGGCGGCGGCACGACGTCGGTCAGGGTAGAGCTCGCCCTGGGCGTTGGCCGCGTCGAGGTCCGCGATAGCCCCGCGCAGGAAGGCCGCGTCGAAGACGTAGGTGGACGTGTTGATCTCGCCGATGTCGCGCTGTTCCGCCGTGGCGTCCCCGTGTTCGACGATGCCGCGGATCTCCCCGCCTCGTCGCGGAGGATGCGCCCGTAGCCGGCGGCGTCCGGGACGGATGCCGTCAGCACCATCACGGCGCTGCCCTCGTGTTCGGCGAGGGAGACGGCGAGCACGTCCGCGGATGAGGAGCGGCGTGTCGCCCGCCATGACGAGGACGGGCCCTCCCAGGTCGGCGGGAAGCTCTCGCAGGGCGCACCACACCGCCCGGCCGGTGCCTCTGACGTCGTCCTGGTCGGCGACGACGACATCCGGGTCGAAGGCGAGCGCGTGGGCCGCCACCTGTCCCGTTCGTGCCGGACGACGACGACGAGGTGGCTCAGGGTCGAGCCCCTAGGCGGCCGCGATGGCGTGCTCCAGGAGGGAGCGGCCGCACATCGGCTGGAGGACTTTGGGAATGGACGTCTTCATGCGGGTGCCCTGGCCTGCGGCGGGAACCACGACGGCGGCCGGACGCGTTGTGTTCACGGGAGCCCTTCCTGTTGGGTACAGCCTCACCCGTGAGCCGGCCGCGCACCGCCCGTCTGACCAATCGGACGCGTCCGGCTCCCTGCTCCGCCCCCAGAGTTCGAACCCGGACAAAAGGTTCCAAAGACCTCTGTGCTGCCATTACACCAGGGCGGATCGACCGTGACGATTCTATGGCATCAGCAGGCGCGCATAATGACTCGCTCGATCCGGCACGCCGCCACCCGCAACCGGTTCGCACACACCCGGACTCGGGCGGAAATCAACGGCGACGAAAAGCCCTGGCAACCCCGACCCCGCTCGTTCGAGCCCGGCTCGCCACAGACCGCCGACGCGCCGGTGTCGTCGGCCCGAATCCCGCCCGCGCCCAGGAGCGCCTCAGCGCAGCTCGCGGCCAACCCGCGTCTTCCCGTCAGAGCGACGCTCCGCCGCCACCCGGGCGCGATGGGCATGTCCACGACGTCCGCCCCAAGACTGAAGATTTAAACATTTTCAACTGCAATAATGGCGTCATGACCGAAAAATCCACCGCCCCAGGGCCGTCGCATCCGCATGTCCCGTTCCGAGCGGCGCGAGCAGCTCATCAGAGTCGCGTCAGCTTTTGGCGCCGCGCGGCACGACGCCGTCTCCGTCGAGGAAATCGCGAGTGCCGCCGACGTGTCCAAACCGGTCGTGTACGAGCATTTCGGCGGATAGAAGGCCTCTACCAGGTGATCGTCGACCTGTGAGGTGACGGAGCTCTCGGAATCCTCTCCTCCGCATGCGTCCCGAACTCGCTCCGCAGGAGGTCCTGGAGGAATCGTCGTCAGCCTCCTGGACCACATCGAGGAGAATCCCGACGGCTTTCCACCTCCTCGCCCACCAGTCCCCCCACCGCCGTCAGGAGCGAAACGTTCGCCACGGTGATAGCCGACGTCGCCGAGCAGGTGACGAACCACCTGGCCCCGCTCATGGACCAACGCGGCTGCGACGCTTTCGACCGCGCTGATCTCACGGCCAGATCCTGGCCGGCGGAGTCGGGCAGATCGGACAGTGGTGGGTCGGAGAACCGCGGCTATTCGAAAGGAGGACACCACGGCGCACGTCACAAACCTCCTGTGGTTCGGCCTGCGGAACATGGAGCGCGAGCCCCGTCTGGTCACTCGCGGGCACTCGGCGCCGACCGACGGGACGGCGTCCGGCAGCGGGGATGACGCGGGCTTCGCCGCGGACGGCGGGTTTCGGTTTCCGCCGCGGACGGCAGGGTTTCGAGTTTCCGCGGATGCAAACCGCCCGACGCCGCCGACTGCTCGCGAACGGCGGATCCTGGCGCCCGCCCGCGGACCGGGGAAGGACGTTCACCGCTCTCCGGGTTCCCGACGATGAACGCCTGCCCGTGGACCGGACCGCGGCCCTGTGCCATGATGGCGTCATGCTAGAGGGCAGGCAGTCTCAATAAATCCTTCGGGAGCCTGCAAGCCCTGCGGAATCTGAGCTTTCACGTCGGCGAGGGAGATCTTCCGGATTCGTCGGCCCAATGGCGCGGGCAAGACGACGGCCATGCGCATCATGCTCGGCGTGATGGCGGCAGACTCGGGGACCGTGACGTGGAACGCCGCCCGCTCGAGCATGGGAAGTCCGCCGCAGAATCGGATACATGCCCGAGGAGCGCGGTCTCTATCCGCGCATGGCCGCGGGGCTCAGCTCGAATACTTTCGCCCGCCCTGCACGGCGTGCCCAGGCGGATGCGACGGCTGCCAGTGGAGCGATGGACCGAGCGCCTGGGCGTGGCGGGGCGCCGCGGCGACAACGTCCAGAAGCTCTCCCTGGCAACCAGCAGCGCGTCCAGCTGGGGGCGGCGCTGGTCCACGACCCCGACCTGCTCGTGCTCGACGAGCGCGTTCTCCGGCCTGGACCCCGTCGCGGTCGACGTGATGAGCGACGTCCTCAAGGAGAAGGCCTCCGCGGGAGTGCCGGTCGTCTTCTCGTCCCACCAGCTCGATCTGGTCGAACGGCTGTGCGACAGGGTCGGCATCGTCTCGCAGAGCGTCGTGGCCGAGGGCACCATCGAGGAGCTGAGGGCTAGCCGATCCCCAGCTCGCCCTGGCCGTCACAGCCCCCGCCGACGCGCTCGAGCGGGCGCTGGCAGCCGCGGGCGTCACGGCCCTGCCCCGATCCTCTCGAGCACCTCCGACGGCGCCGAGGCGGCAGGGCCTGATGCGCGTCGTCGTCGTCGACGTCGCGGAGGGCGCTCGACGACCAGGCGATCCTGCGGGCGGCCCTCGCGGCCGGGCCCGTGCGCGATTCGGCCCGCGCCGCCCCCATCTGGCCGATCTGTTCAAGGACGTCGTGGTGGTGGCGCCGCAGGAGGAGCCCCGGCCCGCCAGGCGGGGCCTGTTCGGACGCAGGAGGGCGGCCTGATGCTCGGTCTCATCGTCAGCCGCGAATTCACCGCGCTTTTGAAGTCGAAGGCGATGCGCGTCTCACGGCGATCGTCGTCGCGCCTCATGCGCTCATCGGCGGCGGCGTCGCCGGGGTTTCCTCCTCGAGGAGAACGGCGCAGACGTGTCGATACTCCCGGCGACGGGCCACACCGCCCAGACCAATCCGCTCGGCTATCATCGTGGGATGGTCGCGGTCATGTTCGTCGCCATCCCCATCTTCATGGGCATGGGCGCTTTGAACTCCGGAGTCGTGGAGGAAGACGAGCCGCGTCGTGGAGATCCTCCTGACGACGGTCAAGCCGCGCTCTCCTGCTCGCCAAGCTCCTCGGGATCGGTTCGGCCATGCTGGTCTTCATCGCCCTGCTATCTGGCGGGCATCGTCGCGGAGCGGGTCTGGCAGGTGCTCCTCCATGGGAACCTGGCCGCCGCGCACCTGAACCCTGGACGTTCGCCCCGGCTGTCCTCGTGTGGCTCGCCGTCGGGTACTTCAGCTCCCAGGGCCTGAGCGGCGCGCTGGCCTCCCACGGTCTCGCGCCAGGAGGACCTCAGCGCCGTCAGACTGCAGGTGATCATTCAGGCGATGATCCCCATGTGCGGGCCCCTCTACCTCGTCCCTACGCGCCGGACACGACGGTCACGACATTCTCTCGTGCTGCCCGTTTCCTGTCCCCGTTCATGATGCCGATGCGGATGGCGCTCGGGGCCGTCGGCGTCTGGGAGCAGCTCCTCGCGTTCGCGGTCCAGATCGCGACGATCTGCCTGCTCTCGCTGCTGGCGGGCAAGGTCTACGAGCGTTCGATCCTGCACACGGGCGAGCGCCTCAAGCTCAGGCGAGGCGCTCGCGGCCGCCGTGAGACGGAGGGCGTGAAGGGTCCGGTTCGATCGCGAACCGGACCCTTCCCGTGCGAGACCTTCTCACCGGCTTTCACGCGCAGACGCGTCGGCCCGGAGGCCTCCGCGGGCTTCGGGGCGACGCGAGTCCCCGGCGGCCGGTGGGCTCAGTGTTCGTCGTAGTGGTCTCCGTGCAGGGCATGGCGGTGCGTCCCGTGGATATGAGTCGACGTGATCGCCGTGCTGGTCGGCCTCCCATGCCCGCACCCTCACCATGGGTGTGCTCGCGAGTAGTGTGCTCGGCGGGCGACCGTAGTTCGTCGTGGTGGTCTCCCGTGCAGGAGACATGGCGGGTGCGTCCCGTGGATGCTGAGTCGACGCTCGCTCACAGTGCTGCTGGCCTCGCGCCGCACCCTCCACGATGTGCTCGAGCAGATGTGCTCGGCGCGATCGTCAGCTGCATGGTAATTCCTTCCGGTCGTGCTCTTGAGCGTGTGCGGCGGCGTCGGCCGCCATGTGCGAGACGCGATGGTCCGACACCTAGATCATCTCCTGCCGCGCCGGGTGGCCGCGACCAGCCCGGCCCCGCGCAGAGCCTTCAGATGCTGAGAAACGAGAGGCTGTGAGGCCCGGCGGCCTCCGCCAGCGCAGAGACCGACCGCTCCTCGTCCACGAGCAGAAGGAGCAGCTGGAGCCGCGACCCGTTGCCGAGGACTTTGAAGAGCCCGGGCGGTTCCAGCGAAAGTCTTCATCGATCGCGGTCCATCCTCCCATATGCATAAAATATTTTGTGCAATACGACTATACGAGATGTCTGCTGGCGGCGCGGGCGGCCTGCTGCGGGCGGCCTACCCCCGCCACCGGAATCCTCTGGGCACGGCCGCGAATCCGGCCTCGCGCAGCCGGGCCGCGATCGGGCTGGCGGTGGTGGGCGCGCGTCGACGTGTTTCGACGGTGAACGTGACGGCGCTGCGCTCTGAGCGCGACGGCGAGGGCCTGCGAGGGCGGCGCTCGCGGAGGCGTCGCGATCCGGATCGCCGGCGGTTGGGTCTCCGCGGCTCCGGCGGCCGGACTCTCCTCGGCGGGGTTTCCGTGAGCCGGATCCCCGGCTGTCAGGTCGCCGTCGGCTGGGTTCGCGACTCGTCGATGTCCCCGGCCGCCGCTCGGGCCATCGAAGCCTCCGACGTCTTCGGACGGGATGCCGGGCTCTCGGCCGAGCCTCGGCCGTGGGTGAGGAGGGCTCTGCCTCCTTGCGGAAGGTAGAGCACGAGTTCCCCGCGGTCGATGACGAACTGCGCCGGGCGGCGGGCCGGACGGATCCGCGGCCGGATGCGGCGGCCAGGGCAGGACGGCGCCGTACGGATTCGCCGGGTCTGCTGCGGAGAGGGCGATCGGGGCCGGGGGCCCGGCCGGCGCGTCGGCGAGGTCCCGGAGCCGGTCGACGGTGACGCGCTCGGCGAATTGAGCGGCTCCCAGGCCGTCGACGAACCGGCCCCGCAGGACGCGTCCGGCCTCTCCATGCCGCGGAGCAGGCGCCGGAGGGAGGCGAAGCCGCCGGGGACGCCGTCGGAGGCCACGGCATCGCGGGTGAGGATCGCGTAGCGGTCCAGGAGCCCCTCGGCAAGGTCGAGGGCGCGGGTCGCCTCATCGGGGGGCTCGCGGCCGTCGAGGTTCGCGGCGCGGCAGCAGCGACCACTTGCCGCCTGCTCGCCCGTCGGCGCGGACAGGCGCAGGCGTTCGGCCCGGCGCGATCCGAGCGTGGCGTCTGCGGCGCGGCGAGGGCGGGAGTCGCGGCAGCGCGGCGGGGGCACTGCGGTCAGCGAGCGCGGGCCGCCCACGTGTCGGTGGTGACCCAGCCGGACCAGGCGAGGTCCCACAGCGCGGCGGAGACGTCGGCGGGCGATCCCCGGGACGCCTGGCGCGGCGCCGACGCGGCCGGATCGGCGCAGATCCTCCGGGCCGGCCAGCGTCGCTGAGTTGGTCGAGAGTAGGCGCCGCCGTCGGCGAGGACTCCACGATGGCCCACCGCACTGCGCGGGAGGTCGGGGATGCGCGGAGGCGGGCTCGACGCCCGGCTAAGCGGGGAGGCAGAGACCGTGCGACCCGCCTCGCCGCTCCCGCTCCTTCGAGCGGTCTCCGTCTCCCGATCGGACGGCTCGGGGAGCGTTTCCATAGCGTACTCGGCAGGTGGAGGGCGATCAGGCTCGTCGCGTCGCCGAGCCGCCCGTGACCGGACCACGCGACGGCGCGGTGGAGGATCAATCTCCGTCGAGCATCGCGGAGCGCTAGTCGCGCACGCGCGCCGGCAGGATCTGGGTCTCCCACAGGACGCCCGTGGCAGCGGGACGCGGGCGAGCTGTTCGACCGCGGAGGAGGCCGTCCACGCGCGAGGGCCCCCGCCGGCCGTCCGCTGCCGCGCGGCTGCTCCCCCGTACCAGCGAGGCTGTCCCGTCCAGCCGGCTGCGCCCTCCCGCGGCCCCGCATGGAGGATCGCCGGCCGGGGCGTGCAGGAAACCGTGGTGCTCGAGCAGGAGGCGCGCGTAGGCCGCTGAGGCGCCGGCTCGAGTCGCGTCATGGCGGCCTTCAGCGAGCGGGAGCGCAGGCGGGAGAGGACGCCGGGGTCGATCCACTGTTCCGCGCGCCGCTCCGGGGCCAGCCGGCGGGGGTCGAAGGTTCCGGCGAGGACCCTGCCGCTCTGGCGCAGGTCGGCGAGGGCGGCGTCCACGACGGCGACGCCAAACCGAAGTGTGCGGCGAGCTCGGCGGACGTGAACGCCGTATGGGTGCGCATGCACCGTGCGGCGAGGTCCACAGGGGTGGCAGGTCGACTCCAGGAAGGCTTCAGGGACCCCGTCCGGCTAGGTCCACGGCCAGGGCGTCGCGCAGCGTGGGCGAGTCCTCGACCGCGGCCCACCGGCGTTCCCCGGCGACGGTCACTTGGACGATCCGGCGCTCCTCCTCCAGGCGCGACAGCCATGCGGCCGCGTCGCGCGGTCCGGCGTCCGCGCGGGCGGAGGACGCCTTCGCCGGTCAGCAGGCCGACCGGCACGCAGCTGGTCGGCCAGTCGCGGCCGGCGCACGCGGCCCTGCCAGTCAGGCACTGGAGCTCCCGGCGCGAGCAGGTCGGCTGCAGCCGGTCCAGGACGTCGCGTACCGTCGCCTCCGAGCAGGTCCGGAGCAGCCCGCTGTCCAGGGACAGCAGGGACGTGCTGACGCTCGGCCAGGGCGCGTCGCTCTCGTAGAGGAACTCAGCCACGCAGCCGAACAGCAGGTCGGCGGCGAAGGGGAGGGGACCGCGGTGGTGATGGCCTCGGCGAGCGGACCCGCCCGTCCGGATGCGCTCCGCGAGGCGCCGTGAGGGCCTCGACGTCGTGGACGTCGTGGAAACATTTCGCGCGCGGTCTCGACGAGGGACAGGGGAATCGGGGTGCTCTCCGGCGACCTGGAGGAGCGACGGCGCGCAGCCTCTGCTGCCACAGCGGGGACCGCCTGCGGGGTTCCCGCTGGGCAGCGGGAGGGCACGTGCCGCGCATTCGCGGAACCGCGAGGCGAACAAGGCCGATCCGCTCACCGCGTCGCCGACCAGCCGCCGCACGTCGGCCGGGTCGAGTCGAACGCGTCCGCTCCGGGGACTCTGCCGTCCGCGTCGGGCACGCGCGACGATCCGTCGTCGCCGGCGACGACGGACGGGTCGACCTTCCATCGCCGCCTGATCCGCTCGGCGACTATCAAGGCCCACGGCTCGTGGACGCGGCGGCCGTGGGGCGAGTGCAGGATGATCCGCCAGTCGCCCGCTTCGTCGCGTAACCGTTCGACGACGAGCCGGCGGTCCGTGGGCAGGGCTCCGGTCGCCTGGCGCTGCTGGAGGCAAGGGCCAGCAGGTTGGAGACTGCGCTGCCGTCCAGCGATGCGGCCAGGCGCTCGGCGAACCGGCCGTCCGGGTCCCCGTCTGCGACGGCCGCGTCCAGGTCGACCAGGAACCCTCGATCGCCGCGCCGAGTTCGACGGGTCGCCCGGCGCCGTCCCCGCGCCAGAACGGGAGGCGCGCGGAGCGTCCCGGTGCCGGGGAGACGACGACCCGGTCGTCGGTGATCTCCAGGATCCGCCACGTCGTGGCCCCCAGGGCGACGACGTCCCCCACCCGGGACTCGTGAGACCATCTCCTCGTCGAGTTCGCCGACGCGGCGCCGCGCCGCGGCTCCCTCCCCTCGGGCAGGATCACGCTGTAGGCTCCCCGGTCGAGATCGTCCGCCGCTGGTCACGGCCAGGCGCTGCGCGCCAGGGCCGGGCGATCAGCGTCCCCCTCTGCCTGTCCCACCGATGCGCGGGCGGAGTTCGGCGAAGTCGGTGGAGGATACCGCCCCGCGAGCATGTCGAGGGTCGCGTCGAAGGCGCTCCTGGGCAGGCGGCGGAAGGGGCGGCTGCGACGCACGAGCCGGTACCAGGCCTCGGTTTCCAGCGGCTCCATCGCAACGGCGGCCACGGTCTGCTGGGCGAGGACGTCCAGGGGTTGTCCGGCATCTGCAGCGCCTCGATGAGGCCGGCGCGCATGCGGTCGGCGACGACCGCGGCGTCCAGCAGGTCCCGGCGCGTGCGCGGGTAGACGACCCCGACGGGATGCCGCCGACTGCGTGGCCCGCGCGTCCGACGCGCTGCGGTCCGCTGGCCGCCGACGGGGGCACGCCGACCTGGATCACTCCGTCCACCAGGCCCATGTCGATTCCCAGCTCGAGGCTGGAGGTGGCCACGACGCATCGCAGAGCACCCGATTTCAGGTCGCGCTCCGTCGAGGCGCGCCGCTCCTGGACTCGACCGTGGTGGGCGCGGGCGATCCTCCGGGCGGGGTCGAGGCCCTCTCCCTGCGTTCCGCCGGACCACAGAATCGGAGGCCTGGGCGGCCAGTGCCGGGACAGCCGGACCATCGCCAGCCGGGTCATCCGGGTCGCCGAAAGCGCGCGGGAGTACAGGCCGTTGAGACGGGCGGTCAGCCTCTCCGCCAGTCCGCGGGAATTGACGAACACGATCGTGGAACGGTGGGCGAGGATCCGGTCGAGGATGCTCGCCTCGACTGCCACGGCAGATCGAGCCCGCGGCCGTGGTCTGCCTGCAGCCGGAAAGCTCCGGTCGGGGCCGTCTGCGCGCCCGCGCCGTCCGAGCGCAGGGGCCGCCCTGGCACGCCTCCCCGCCGACGGCGGATCCCCGTCCCGTCCGTCCCGCCGCGGCCTGGGGACAGGGATGAGCGTCATCGTCTCGACCGGGACCACCGCGACTCGCAGAGTCGAGCCGGCGGGAGGAGGGCGGGTTGACGACCGTCACCGGCGACGCGCCGCCGAGGAATGCGGCGACCCATCGACGGGTCGGACGGTTGCCGCTGCAGTCCACGCTGCGCCGGACGGGGCAGCAAGGCGTCCAGGCGCTCAGGCTGACGGCGAGTGGGCTCCCCGCTTCGTCCCGGCCACCGCGTGGACTCGTCGACGATGACCGTGCGCACGCCCTGCAGGGTTTCGCGGGCCGGGATGTGAGCATGAGGGAAGAGGGATTCGGGCGTGGTGATCAGGATCTGCGGCGGGCGTCGCAGAAAGCCGCGCCCGCTTCTCCGCCGAGGTGTGTCGCCGGTGCGCATCCCGTCGATGCGCGCCTCGGAGATCGCCCCCTCCGGCTGCGCTGGGCCGCTATCCCTGCAGCGGGGCTCGCGGTTGCGCTGCGACGTCGGCTCCCAGCGCGCTGAGGCGGCGAGACGTGAGGACGCGCGTGGGCGGGCGGAGGCGTCGCGGAGGCGTGCGCCGGCGGCGTCCAGGTCCGGCGGCGACAGAACGCCCTTACCGACCCTCTTTCGCGCGGGCGCGGCCGTCATCTCCGTCCGCGCGCGGCCCAGCGCCCGGCCTAGTGCGGCGTCGCTCCCGGTACCAGGCCGTCGATGTGCGTGCATGAACGCCGCCAGGGTCTTGCCCGATCCGGTCAGGGCGATGACCAGCGCGTTGTCACCGGGTCGATCGCCGCCCGCCTCGACCTGCACCGGCGTGGGGCCCTGCGAGCGCGGACTCCGAACCAGTCGCGCACGAGCCGGCGTGAACGCGCCGAGGGCGTCGGATACGGTCACGCCCCACCCACTAGCTCCGACAACTCCAGCCAGCGCTCTTCGAGGCGGGCCGTCTCGCCTTCGAGCTCCGCAGCTCGCTCGGTGAGCCCGCAAGCCCTCGAGTCGCTCTGGTCGTGGGCGGCCATCCGCGGTGGATGTCGTCCACCCCGCGCTCAACTTGTCCAGGCGCCGCTCGGTCGAGGCGATCTCGCTTCTCGACCGCACGGCGTTCGGCGCCGGCGAAACAGGCGGGCCCGGGCCGGAGACTCCCGCCGCAGAGGCCTCGGCGGCCGCGTCGGTCGGACGCCGGAGCCGGGCGCTCCCGGATCCCCGTCGCGTCCCCGGCTCCATCGTCCCCGACGCCGTCCTCCCCGCGGCCGCCAGCCGCAGGTACTGCGCATTGCCGGGAACGTGCCGCAGGCGGCCGCCGAGGATCGCGTACGCCGGTCGGTCACCCGTTCGACGAAATATCGAGTCGTGGAGACGACGATGAGTCGCGCCGGGCCATGCGTCGAGCAGGTCCTCCATCGCGGCGAGCACGTCGCGTCGAGGTCGTCGGAGGGCTCGTCGAGGATGAGGACGTTCGGTTCGGCGAGAGCAGGTGACGAGTGAGCTGAGTCCTGCACTACGCTCCGCCCGGCGGCGCTCGCCGACGGCGCGCGAGAGGTGGGCGCGGGAGAATCAGCCTCTCCAGGAGCTGTCCGGGCGTGAGCTCTGCCGTCCACGACAGTGCGCCGTGCGAAACAGTTACATCGCGCATGGCACGTCAGCGCGTTCGTCGATCCTCCCATCGGTTAAGGCGAATCGCGTCGGACGTGGCGGCGGTGTGACGGTTTGCTGGCGGCTCGACCCGTCCGCTTCGTCGGGTGACCGTCGGCGACGAGGCGGGTGGTGGACTTCCCTGCTCCGTTGGCGCCGAGATCGCCGTGCGCTCGCCGGGCGCGATCCGCCACGTCACGTCGTGCGGGACCTCGCCGCCGCCGTAGCTTCGACCCTCGCGTCCAGGAGGTACGACTTTCATCGTCCTCCCAGCCGGGCCACGGCCGCGCTCCAGGGCGAGGGAGTCGCGCGGCGGCAGGATCGTCGGCGATGAGCAGCTGGCGCTTCGGACGCGGAAGCGCGGCTTTCGCCGTGCGCGCAGGGCTCCGCGGCGCAACCAGGCGAGCTCCTTGCGCATGAGGTTCTGGCGTTTGGCCTGCGCGGCGGCCGCGGTCCGGTCGCGCCTCGAGGCCGTTGGAGCACGTAGGCGGCGTACCCGTCGCAGTGGCTGGACGGTCCGATCAGTGCACCTCCACATCGAGGCGGCTAGTGGCGTAGTGAGACCAGCGTGCGTGGGTGACCACCAGCAGCCCGCGGCGCCCGGCCCGGCCATCAGCCGCCCAGGTGTCGGGGCCAGCCAGGCGACGCCTTGGACGTCCAGATGGTTGGTGGGCTCGTCGAGCGCGAGAACGTCCCAGTCGCGCTCACGAGCAGCGCGCCGCGAGGCGCGACGACGCCTGCGCTGCCCTCCGAGAGCGCGTGGACAGGCCGGCCTCGCCCAGTCGAGGTCAGGACGAGGCCACAGCGAGTGACGTCGTGGGTCCCTCTTGTCGCCAGCCCATTGAGGTGACTTCCCGCCGTTCGCACAGGATCGCGTGCGCGGCCTGACGGTGAGGGAGTCGTCGAGGGCGTCCGCCTGGTCGAGGACGCCCACGCGCAGTCACGGCAGGGTGACCCGCGAGGTCGGGTCGATCCGCCCGAGAGCATTCCGAGCAGGAGACGTTGCGTCGCCGTTGCGTCCGCGATCCTGATGCGGTCGCGTCGCCCTTACGCCGCCGAGCGTCAGCGGGTCAGGAACGACTTTTGGTCGGGTCTTCGAGGCGAGCCCCTCGGCTCCGAGCGGGTGGCCATCAGCCGGCCTGGCATGATGCGCGCGCCCCCGGCAAGCGCCGTTGGCCCGTACGACGCCACAGCGCAGCCGGCGTGGCGAAATGCCGTCCGCCAGCGCGTCGGCTTCCTCGGCGATCTGCGGCGAGGACGGCAGATAATGGTCGGCGGACCCGGCGAGGATCCTCGCCGCGCCCGTCGCCCGATCCTTCTGGAAGAGCTCTCTCCGGCCAGGTCGGGCCGCAGGTTCAGAGCGAACCCAGGTCGCGACCATGTGCGCGATGTCCGCGGGTCGGCGCTGCGCTCGGCGCAGGGCCTCGGTCGAGGCCAGTCTGTCGGGGGAAGCGGGAGCGGCGCCTCGACGAGCAGGCGTGCTCGCGCCTCTCCTGCCCGCGACGCACACCTTGGCGTCCAGGACCAGTCGCGAGGTCGCATTCCCACGCCCGGCATGAGTGTCTCGGCCCGGCTGCAGCCGTGACATTCCGGAAGAAGACCTCCGGCGTGGACGGCCCCCACGTTGGTCACGAACCACCACGAATGCGCCCTCGCCGAGTGCAGTCGGTCGCTCAGTCAGTCGTCGCGCGTCCGCGCGCGCCACTCCGCCGTGCAGGGCGAGGCACGTCGGATCCCAGGTCGGCGGCCAGCCGGCCCTGGGTCGTCTCGACGCCGAGGTCGAGCCCCCAGAGCTCGCTGAGCGCGAGAGCGTTCCGGCGGCGTCGGCCGATCTTCGCCATCCCCCGCAACGATCGCCTTGCACGGCGAGGGGCCGCTCCACTGGTTGTGGCTCCGTGGCGGCGCGCGCTTCGGCCGCCTGCAGGACGAGGTTCTCTGGGCCGGTCGTCATGTCCGCGCCGGTTCTCTATCGTCAGGAGAGTCCTCCGCTTCGCGTGCGACGATCTCTTGCCGGAGAGAGGTCGAGGCTCGAAGACCGCTTCAGAGGGTGGCATCTGTCGGGGCGGGTGGTTCGACCTCAAAGCCAGATTGACTTTGTGAGCGATGATTGGACTTCATGCACGCCGTTGTTTACCGGCATGCCGTCGTCCCGTGAGGCCGGTGAATGGCCGCGGCTTTGGCGGCGATGGCGGCGAAGTCTCCCCGCCGATCCGCAGCCTCGTCGCGCAGGGCTGGCCGATCCCGGGCCGATCGGAGGCGCTCGGCCCGCCGGCGATCCCGCCCAGGCGAGGGAGCCGACCGCAAAAGCGTCTGCTATTGAGCGAAGGCCGCGTCGACGACGGCGAAGACCCTCGTTGCGAGACGCAGCTTGGAGTGGCGGATGCCGGATGCAGGAGACGAGTGCGCTGTCCACGTTGAGGTTGAGCAGGCACATCGGACCGGTCCGAATCGCCGCGCCGCGCCTGGCGTCCGAAAGTACCACGCGACCTTGGTGGCGGAGAGGCGTACGTCCAGATCCGGAGCAGTGCGAGTCTGTCCGCCACTTCGGCCTGGACCGCGACGGTGGCGGTCTCCGGCGCGCACGGCAAGTGGCGTCGAACAGGTCAGGAGGGGCCCGCGAGGTTGTCGGCAAGGCGGTTCCTGCCACGGCCGGCGCGGCACCGGGCGGTGGGGCCGAGCGGACTCTCGAAGGCCGGTGGGACCCGCCGGGTCCTGCGCCCGGCGATCCGCATGGCGTCCATTATTGCGGCCACGGCGGCTCGTCCGGCAGCATTTCTGGGCATGCGCGCCCGGACGGTCGCGGCAGGAGGGCGGCCAGCCGCCAGAGCGCAGGTCGACTTCGTAGCGGCAGACGAGAGCGCTCCGGCCTCCAAGGAGGCCAGCGTCAGGGATCCGGGCCGCCGATCTCAACCACGGCGTCGCTGGCCCGTGCCGCGCCGCGTCGCGGTCGATACGGCGGACGGTTCCCGGATCGTGGAACGGTTCGCGCCTCGCCTTGCTGGGCCAGCCGCACGCCGAGGGCGCGGGCGATGTCGTGATGCGGCCGGGGGTCGAGACCGCGCGCGGCAGCGTCCGGGCCTGCCGGTCAGCGGCGGCCTCTCGTCGGTACCCGCCTGTGGCCTGCAGAATGGGTCTCCAGGCGGCGCAGGGAGTGCCGTAGCGTCCTGACGGTGCGCCCAGGCGACCAGCGGGCCTGCGTGGCGCCCGTGCGCCGAGTCGGCTCCGGCCAGCCATCTTCCGACCCGGGCAAAGCGACTGCAGTGATCCTGTATGGCGGAGGACTTGTTCACGGTCGACGCGGCCCACTCGGACTCTTTGTTCCACAGAGGAGACCAGGCAGGAGAACTGGCTGTCGTTCCATCCGTGGGAGGAGAGCATCGAACGCGCGATCTCGCTGCGGGTTCCCGGACGCCTGAGCTCCCGACGGCTGCGCGGCGTGGAAGGCGCAGGGTTGGCGCTGCTGTTCCCGGAGGTGGCTGCGCACTGGCGCGGCCGGTTTGGCTGCTCTCATGCGTGCCCACGCGCACGACCTCCTTGACGGGCTGTTTCTTCTGGGCGCTCAGCGCGTTGTTGCGTCCGACCTCTTTGCCGCCCACGTAGGCGACTTTCGTACACGTTCGGACGCGACACCGTCCTCGCCCTTGGTCTGGGACGACGCGTTCGCGCTCTGGCGAGCGTGCCGTCCGTGGCCCGGAGGTCTGATGGGGATCCCGATGTCGCTCGCTCACGGTCTTGTGAGCTCGACGCGGGTCACCTTGACCTCGGAGCCGTTCTCCACGCGCGAGGCCATCTTCCTGGGAGACCTTGTCGTCTGGCAAGGACGACGATCCTAGCGTCCTAGCGAGGCCTGCGGAGCGTCCGGCTTGCCGGTCGTGATCGTGCGGTTCTGGCTTCGTCGACGTTCACCGTATGAACGTCACGCGGCGCGATGGCGTGGGCGGACTTGGACTCGACCGCGCGTCCGGTCGCCCGGCGTGAGGGCAAAAGCGCGGCCGTCCCCGGACGCACCAGCATGCAGACGCGACGGCGCGCACGCCGGAAGCCGCCGCCGCGACGACGCGGCCACCGCTCGCGCGGAACGGCGGAACAGGGCGAAGCGCCTGCGTTGGCAGAGCGACGACGTCCTCGGGGACGTCCCGCGGTCGTCGACGCGCATCGCCCATGTGGCCACGCCCGGGATGGCGTCCGATGTCGTCGTCGGTGGTGAGAAGAGGATAAGGCGCTCAAGTCCGCCAGGGTGCCCACGCCCGAAAGCGCGGCGGCTGCCCACTCCGCGCTCCGCGTACGCGCGCGGCTCGGCGCAGCGAGCCGGCGCGCCGGCGACTGGAGGTCGACTGGAATTCGACCGCCTCGCCCTGGGTGCGTATGTCGACCACCGCGTGCCGTTTCCTGTGTTCGCTGCGCGTTCGCCCGCGCGCTCGAGCTGAAACCTGGATTGAGTGTAACCAAAGTCGTTATCTGGTCCGCCACCCACGTCTCGTCGTCGAATTCACTACCGATCCCCCGGCATGGGGTATGCGCACGACCTGCAGCGGGTAGCAGGGAGGGCAGCGCGGACGGGTGGGGATCGATGCCCGTCTTTCCGCCGTTCGCCCGCCGCGAGGCTCCGAGGAGCGCAGCGGAGCGGCGGCCGCGAAGCGGTGCGAGAGGGAGTCCGGTCGCAGAAAGGGGAGTTCGATCACGGCCGCCCGCTCACCGTGGCATCCCGGTACACGCATGCTGGGTCGCGAGTAATCGCTACCCGCCGCAAGGCATGCCTGAGAGTCAGCCTTTCCGGGCGGCCTCAATTGCCCATGACAGCCTCCCGCCGGAGCTCCCGCTGGGCGGAGTCCCTCTCAGGCGCCTCACGGCGGGCCTGGCGAACAACAAGCGGTCTGCTCGTCGCCGGCCTCCTCAGCAGTCATCCTCAACCGCCTCGTCCTCTCCTGCCCTGCCGCGGCATCGGGCGGACGGAAGAAGCGGCCACCCTCCGATGTGGCAGACGGGATTCAAAAGACCCGCATGTACTGGTCCTCATCGCCACGATCGCCGCGGCCGCCGCCTCGTCTGTTCCTGGACTATCGCAGGTGCCGCCGCGCTCCTCCTCGTGTCGGAGCGGCGTTCCTTTGGTCTCGGCGGAAGGTCCGGCGCCATCTTCCGTTCCGCCGCCACCCTCGCAAAGTCAACGACGTCAACGACGTCGCCAAGAAGCCACAGCGGATACGGCGGCTCGAGCTCCAGCGCGATCAGCTTCGGCATGAGGTTCTGGTTCCTGCTGGTGGCCCGCAATCTTCTTGATCGTCGCCGGTCCCTCGCGATCATCTTCGCCGCGACAGCGCGAAACCGCGCAATTCCTTCTCTCTCCGAACTCGGCGCGCCCATGGACGGAGGGTCGGCCACGGGCTACGACCCGGCTACGGGCCGCCCGCGCCTCGGCTCCGAGGCGCAACCCGGCTACGGCTACCCCGGCCGGGCACCGCAACCCGGCTACGGGCCGTCCGCGCCCTCGGCTCCCTGGCCTGGCCCGGCTACGGGCCGGAGCCCAGCACTTCTGGCTCGTCTCGCACCTTCGGCACCGGCTCCCGGGCGCCTGCGGCTGGCGGCCACCCGGCCAGGGCACCGGGCTGCAGGCGCTCGCCACGCCGGGCCAGCTCTTCCGCCACCGGCTCGTCCGTCCGATCACGCCGAACAACCCGGACCAGTATCCGAGGCACGTGGCGCAATCGCTATCCGGAGGGCCGCTGGGCAGCTTCAGGAGGACTGCGCGTGAGTCCGTCCCATCGTCCCACGCCGCTCCGGGTTCGACTTCTGCAGGAGGCCGCTGCGGCCTCTCCTCTGCACGGCCGCCCGCACCTTCCGGCCCTCCGCACTCGGCGTCCGCAAACCCGCAGCGGGATCAGAGCTTCGAGCCGGTAGGCTATCCGTGAGCGGCTTCGCGAGGCGGCATACCGCGCTCGACTGGATATCCCCGAGGCTCGCCATGCCAGGTACGACGCGCACCGCGCGATCCTCCGCGAGGCCGGAACCGTCCGTCGCGACGCCTCAGGAGGCCGGCACCGCCCAAGCCGCCGGTGCCCGGCTGGAGCTGACGCGACGTGAAGCTCCTCGGTAATGGAGCGGCGTCGGGATCGTCTGGCCATGCGTCCTCGCCGCTGTTCCTCCCCACACCCGCGGATTGTTCCTCTCGAGCGCGGCGGAACCGCTCTCACCGCAGCGCTCGGGACCTCTGTGGAGCGACAATGCACAGGCGCCCCTGACGCTCTTCCTTCATCCTCCTGACGGCCTTCTGCTGCGGCTGCTCTGCAACCACCGCTCGCGTGACGCCCGCCGTCGCCGTCGGTGGAACTCCCCTGTTCGCGGGAATCGTCTCGCTCTGTTCGCTCTGAAGGAGGCGCTCGACGCCAACGCCGTCCGCGGCGCTCTGGGGAGGGCGGTTACAGCGTTTCCGTCGGCTCAGCACAGGCTTCTGGTGCTATGTCGTCTCAGCCGGATGCCTCATCGTGTCGCGGCGCCTGCGGGTCGCGTCCGTGATGCGTGACCGGCCCCTCTGCAGCGCCAGGCGGACCTCCCGAGAGGGCGCTCTCCGGCGGGCCAGGCGATACGTCCCGGCTGTGGACCTGTTCGATCGCCTGCGGCTTGATCGCGGCCGCGACCCCGTACTCCGCTTACGCTCCACTCGGCGGCATGTCCCTGGGACGATCTCCGCGGGCGGTCGTTGTGCTGATCGCCCCTGTTTCGCCATGAGCGGGCTGAGCCAGACGGTTAAGCTCGGCACACAGGGAGGCTAGGAGAGCGGGCGTTGTTCGCCGTCGGGGCGTTCCTGCTGTCGGGCATCAGCCCTGGAGCTGTGAGTGCCCATCAGTTCGCGGTCATGCCGGAGGAGGCCGGACTCCTCCCTCTCAGCCTTCCGCGCCGAGGCCGGCTTCGGCTCTCCTAGCCTGCTCCTTCCTCATCCTCGGCGGGCGACCGACCGAGCCGTGACCGAGATGGAGCCGATCCGCTGCCCAGGGCCCTCAGCGCCGCTCTCTCGCGCGCAACGACGCGCACGACGCGAAAGACGATATAGCCGCCCTGCGCGCCCGGATCGCCCGGAAGGAGCGGGAAGCGGCCGCGAGAGCCGGGCAGGCCGAGGAGGTCGTCCGCGTCCCGAGCGCCCTGCACTCAACCCGTACCCGGATGGGGAGCCGGGCGCCCCGCCGCCTCGACTGGCCGGAATCATGACTCCGAAGAGCGAAGCACGCACGCGCCGGCGGAGGCGCACGCTGCCCGAGCGCTCGCAGGGGCGCGCGGCCGCAAACCGATCCGTTTCAACCGCTTTCGCCCCCAAGAAAAGCGGAGAAAACAGACGTACCTTCCTTTCCCTATCACTCGTGGTCGCGCCCGCCGTCGACCACACATTCCATTTTCATGCTCCGGACCGCTCTTGGATTCTACGGCCACGGGCAAGTAGCTCACGCTGCGAGCGATATGCCGTCGAGGAATCAACGCATACCACAGGAGATCCCCCGTCTACCGGCGGAACGGCAATCGCCGCTGATGGAAGGCCAGCAGGCACCGCCATGGCGCCAACGGCCGCCGGAGGGGAGAGGGCCGTCCGACGCTCCCGGCATTGGCACGGAGCCGTCGCTTTCGTCGGGCTGGCGGTGCTGCTCGGGTGGTGTCGGACGCTCCCGCCGTTCGTCAAGCCGCCGGGCACGATTCGCAATGCCGGGGATGAGATCGGAACTCTCGAGCAGATCCGCGAGACGTTCAGGCAGTGGATTCCCGGCGCCTTCGCGATCTCCCTGATCCTCCTGGCCCTGTCCGGGCTGGGCCTCGTCGCGCCGTGAGCTGCACCGGCGCTCTGCGGCCCTATCTCTCCTCAGCGTTCGGCAGCCACCGTGATCTCCGCAGCAGTGAACTCGATCACTCACCGCGGTCAGGGAACTTCTCGACCGTCCGCGCGCATCGCAGTCGACGGCGAGAACGTCGGCGAGCTCAAACTCGGCTTCTGGCTGATACCTCTGTCCCGTCGCGCCTGCTGGCCGTCGGCGGCATGCGGCACAGCCAGCGGCCACGCGCAGTGGAGGCAGGACCGCGCTTTCGAACGCCTTCGCCCATGCCACCGGTCCGACTCGGATGGCGAGAAAGGGCGATCCTGACGTGCTTCGCCACCAGCGGCCACCCTGGGCGTGGCGGCCTGCGCCAATTTCCCTACGTGGCGTGTACAGAACCGGCGCGAAGGGTCCAGAGCCTTTCTTCCTGCTCCAATGGGAGCTTCCGTCCTCATCCGGACGGTGCTCGTCATCGTTCTGGCCGTCTCGGCGCGCGCTCTTCCTCCCGGATCAGGCCGGGCGCAAGCCTTCGGTCCCTTCTTCCGCTCTGCGGCGTCTCCTGCTCACCGGCATCGTCCTCTTTCGCGACTCGGCTGGCCCACCGCGCCCGCCTCGCCCGACTTACGCCGACACGGCGATTACAGCTGACAGCGCCGTCTCCGAGCGGCGTGGGTCTGTGACCTGCGGGTTCTCCGCGCTGTTCTTCGTCCTGGGCAGGGCCGTCGCGAGTGGCCTGCAGTCTGCCCTCTGCTGTGTTTCTCCGCCTCCCCGATCGCTCTTTCCCTCCGCCTCGGTCGCCGAGTCGAGCCTCCGGCTCAGCAGGGAATTCATGCGCAGCGGTCCTGCGACGCTCACGGCGGCCATCTCTGGCTCTGGGGATCTCGCCCCTCGTCACTGCGCGTGATGGGGATCGAAGGCGGGAAGAGGTCGCTCTCCCTCTGACCTCGTCGATATCGGTCGCCATCCTCCTGACGGGTCTCTTCTTCTCCGCGACCAGCCTGACCGCGGGTGAGCTCACGGCTCGGCAGGGCGCGGCCAGGCCGCCGTCGCCTTGGCGGCGTGCCACTCGCCACGGAACGGTCATCGCCATCGACTCTTCCGGGACTTCGAACAGCCCGGGGGCGCCGTTCTGCTGTCCAGCTTCACCGCCCGACGGGGACCGGGCACATGGTGTTACATCGCTTGCTCGCTGCTCCTCGTCTTCGCGGGCATCCTCGCGGCCTTCCTCGCGGTGCGAACCGCCGCCGACGGGATCGCGCCGACGCGGCAGCGGCGGGCAGCTCTGCCGCCTCCCGAACCGGAATCGCCGACCGCCGGCGGCGGGCATCGCGCGCCGCGTCGCCGCTGCCTCCTCGGATGCTCATCCCGCGGTCGCCTGCCTCGCGGGAGCAGGGAGCCTTCTAGTCATCGTCAGCGTATTCGTGCCGGTGACCTTCATCAACCACGATGACGGAGATGGATACAAGTACATACCTTTCAAAACCGACCCTTATTTTCTGTTAATGATCAGTATATTCTGTTACTTTCGCTGGTTTACCTGACCCGCGCGATCGAGAAAGAAGAGGACGCCCACCCTCCTTGCGGAATTCGCCTTCCTGGCCAGCGGGATCGTCATGATCGGCGGCTCGCCGACCTGTGGCAGGGTCATCGGGTTTGCGGAGCAACGACGGGTCCGCCTCGACGCCGGACTCTCCGTCGGTTTCTGGCCATCGGCGTGGGCGGGCTCTGTTCTCGCCGCCGGGATCGCAGGCGTACTGCTGGCCGCCCGGCGGGCGAGGTTCTTCGCCGTCATTGCGTGGCCCTCCCCTCTCTCCGCGCGCAGGCGGATCGCCCTAGGAGCCCTCAGCGGCCTGAGCAGCGCCCTGACGATCGCATCGGCCTTCCGCTCTTCTACCAGCCCCCAGTATTCCGGGCTGGAAAGCGCGAGCATACTCACCAGATACGTCGGCATACTCCTGACCTCGCTGGCGCTGGCCGTCCTCTCCTGCGTCTTCTCGCGCTCCGCCGCCGGCAGGCGGCATCGTGGCTTCGTCGGCGAATGCTGGCCGCGTTCGCAGATCCTGCCGTTATCCTTCGGAGCGTTCGCCGAGGTCACCGGTTTGGAGCAATGGATCGTCGTGCGCTACTGGCGCTCCGCCGACAACGCGTTGTCGGGCAGATCGTACGGGTCCCGGCTTCGGCTCTTCGTCGGTGCCGATTGGCGTTCCTCCTCGCGGGCGCGTTCGCGGCCCGCTTCATCCACGATATCGACGGCCGGCGCTTCCCGCCGGAAATCCCCGTGCCGCAGGGCTACACGCCGCCGCCATACGGACAGCCGCCCAGCCGTTGGGCGGCGATCCGTCAGAACCATCCGCAGCCAGCGGAAACCCACGTCCGTTTCGCCTACTGCAACGGTTTCCCAGGCCTCCCCAGTCGCAGGGCGATCCGGCGCCCCGCCAGTGCCCTCGCATCGACGCGCGACGGACCCGCTCCCGTCCTCTCCCTCCGCCCCGTCCCTCGGGCCGAACCCACCAGGCCGCGCGAGATGATGCCCTCCGGCCCGGACGCGAGGGACACCAGCCGTTTTCGCTCCCCGCCGAAAGGGACCCGACGGTCAGCCCTGACCCGTGGAATCGGCGTTCGCCTGACACCGGGTGGTCGACGGTGCATTTCCAGCTTCACGGCACCTACTCTGGGGGTATGATGAGTCCGCACCAGCCACAGGAAACACATCGGAGGGCCCAGGCGCCCGGTCGCTCGAGGCGAACGGGCGCTCCGGCCAGCCCGCGGACTCGGAGCCCCTCGGCCACTCCGCCTGCGGAACCGGCCGGCTTCCCTACGGGTCCGACCAGTATCTATGGATCGAGCCGCAACGCCACGGGGCCCCGGCTACGGAGGCAGGCCGCCACGCCTACGGATCGAGCCAGCCCCTTGCAGGGCGATCCCTACGTCTGCGACACGATCAGTCCGCCCTACAGCGGCCGTCCCCACGGCGCCGGCTACGGCCTCACAGCGCCGGCAGCTTTGCAGCAGCTGACGTCGGCACTCCTCTCGGAAAGCCTCCAGCAAACCCGCGGTCTTCGCGGGAATCGACCACTCGCGGGGATACTCGCCGCCATCGGGCTCTTCCTCCCCTACTTCGCAGGGGAGCATCTCCGTGGGCATCAGCGGGGAGACCACGGTACTCTTCGGCGCCTTTCTCTCCTCTCTCGCCGCTTTGACCTCGGCGCCCTCGTGTCGCTTCTGCCGCATTTCGGCAAGCGGGCTCATCGAGAGGGGGAGCCTCTCGCAGGTCTGGCGCTGACGGCGGCGGGGGCACAGTGCTGGCCAACTGGATCGTCAACTTTCTCCCCAGCGGCCTCGGCGCGGACGTCTCGCGAGTGTGGGTTTCTGGTCATCGGCGCTGCAGCGTTCTCGTGACCCTGGCGGGTCACGGCCACGCTGCTCTTCACTGCGACGTCGCCCACCGCGGGCGCTCCTCCGACCCACCACCGAGCCCCCTACGGGGAGGCACCCGCAGGAGCCTCCCGAGCGTTTCCGCCCAGCCGGCCTCCCAGCGAACCGAAAAGCCAACCATCGCGGCTCCGTCGACGTCCAGCGCTGGAACGGCCCGTTCGGCGCAGTCAGTGGCCTCCCCCGCGCACGCATGACGTCGCGTCCATCGCGAATGCGCCATGGGAATGCTCCAGCTGTTCGCCGGTCGCATAATTCCGGAGTTCGTGCTAGTTTCCCCATGAGCAATCAGCACAACCCGCGGGCTGTCAATCGGTGGCGGCGGGGCCTGGCAGAAACCGTCGACTCGAAGGACTACGTGGTCCTCGATCCGAAGAAACGTCTACCGTATGTCTCCATCACGGCCGCGGGCGTGATCATCGCCTTCATCAGCTTCTACACGCCCTGGTGACGGTCGAAGGCTACGGGCAATCCATCCTCCCTCGCCGACGCGGAAGGGCCGGCCACGGCCCTACAATCTCTCCATCGTCGCGACCGCGGTGGCGATGGCGGGAGGAATCGTCTTCCCTTCAGCGCAGCTTCGTCGGCAGTACCTCTCTCCGCGGGCGCGGCGGTGGGCATCGGCGCCGTCGTCATCATCCGTAACTTCGTCGTCACATCGACGTCGGCAGCCTGTCAAAATCCCGTCGGTGAATGCGGAACGCGGCTGGGGTACTGGCTCACGCCCTGAGCGGCATCTTGATCGCCGCCGGGCAATCTCTCCTGTCGCTGCTGGCTTCGAGGCGCCCGCGGTGGCTGCGGCTCCCGGACCGGGCGGATCGCCCGCCCGTCTCGGCCTGCCGGCAACTGCCCGCTCGGCCAGCCGCCTACGCACCCGGCAATGTCACCCTATCCGGCCAGCCTGCCTCTCCTCGGTCCCGGTCAGCAGCCGGCCAACTGTCGTCCGAGCAGCGGCGCCCTCCCGCCTCTCAGCGGGGTTTTCGGTCACCCTCCGGTGACCGACCCGATCAATCGCTCATCGCACCGCGCAGACGGCCCGGCTATCAGGTCCCGCGGTGCAGCTCGTCACGGACCTGTGGGCGCAGGCCTTCGCACCGTCGGCTCAGTGCGGTTCGTCGGCGCGCGGCGCGCCGCTACTTCCGCTCACGGACACGGAGGAGGAAGAGGCGGACGGGCGGCGCAAGCCAAAGGCCGTACGGGGCGGTGCCTCGGCACTGAAGCCGTGCTCAGATCCGTAGACCTCCCGGGTGTTGGCCTCGAGCTGCTCGCACCAGAGGCTTCGTCCCGTCTCCAGCTCCGCCATGAACCGCGCCGTGCAGGCGGCTGCGGTAGGGGCGTTCGGATAACCTCTCCATGGAGCGGGCGTCGGGTAGGGGCGTCGGTTTCGACGAGCACGAGACGGTCGGAGCACGGCGAGGAATGCCTCGCGCAGGAGTCGTTGGCCGGGTAGGTGAGGGGCCGGCGAAACTCGCGTACCAGCCGTTGTCGGCGCAGACTTCCGCCATCTCGCGGTCGCCTGAGAAGCAGTGGAAGACGGTCCTGTCGGGCGCGCCGCACTCGGTCAGGATGCGCAGGCAGTCGGCGTGGGCTTCGCGGTCGTGGATCTGGGTGGAAGGTCGAGGGCCTTGGCGAGTTCGACGTGCATCTTGACGACTCCTCCTGGGCGGCCTTCCCGGCATCGGCCGTGCGAAGTAGTCGGTCCGCTCTCCCCTATCGCCACGACGGCCTCGCTGCGGGCCGGCTCTTCGACCAAGGCCACGGCGTCGGCGAGCGAGTAGTCGCGGTGCCAGGGGTCCAGGCCGTGCGCGAGCCCGTCGGGGCCGGTCTCGGTGACGCCGCAGTGCAGCGGCGCGTCGTTGGGGTGGATCGCTATCGCCGCGGAGAGCCGGGGGTGCGCCTCGGCCAGAGCCACGGTCGGGGCGAGCGTTGGGATCCTCGCAGCCGCACGTGACGGCGTGCCGGACTCCCGCCTGCTCCATGCGGGCCAGATGCCACGGGATGCTGCCCTTGACCGGCTCGGTGGGCGGATCGAGGCGGCCCGGTTCCGTCCCGTTCGTCCCGTCCTGCGTCTGCGGCCGGGGCGTGCAGGCCTCCGCAGCCTCCGGTTTCGGCTCGCGCGGGGCTCTCCGTCTCGGCGGGGCCGGTTTCGCCTTCGTCGACAGCCGCCGGGTAGTCTCGGTCGCCCGCACCGGCAGATGCGTGTGGTCGTCGACGATCGGGTGGGCGAAAGGGCGCGGGGACGTCGAGTAGACGCTCCTCTTCTTCCTAGTCATGGTTTCCTATCGCTTCGGACCGTTCGCAAGCGCCTGCAGGTTTTCGCGCGTCGGGCGCGGGCGTCGCTCCTCGCCGCACCGGCCCTCGGCTGGGGCCGGGCGAGGCGCGTCAGCGTCACTCCGTCAGCCCCAGGCGCTGCAGTTCCTCGTCCACAACGGATTCGTCCAGCTTGGCGAAGACGGGCCGCGGCTAAGCGATCGGCGTGCCGACGACGGCGCTCGATTCACGGACGCACGTGCGAGTAGTCGCCGGTGATGATCGGGCAGGGTCGCCTCCGTCGAGGTCGTCGACGTCGACGAGCCGCGGCATGGGGGCGATGTCTCTGACCGCCGAGTACGCGGTCGATCGCATTCGAGGGTGCGGCAGGAACACGGACATCATCGTGTTGAGGTCCCGCCACCGACTGGACGGTGTGCGGGACGGTCGCCAGGCGTTCGCGCTGTTCGGGCGCCTTGAGTTTGAAGGGCTCGGTCCGGGCGACGTAGAGCGTTCGCCTCGCCCAGCACCACCGCATGGCCTCGGCCAGGGCGGCGCGCTGCCGGTCGGTTGGCGATGTGGTCGCCGACCGCGTCGAATCCGCCCGCACCGCGGCGAGGACTCCTCGTCGACGGGCTCAGGCGGGTGCGGGGATCTCGCCGAGTTCTTGGCGATCATGGCGGCTGTGCGGTTGACGAGGTTGCCCCAGCCGACGACGAGCTCCGAGTTGCTGCGCCGCGCACGAACTCGGCCCAGGTGAGTCGGCGTCCGAGTTCTCAGGCCCCGGCGATCGAGATGAGTAGCGCAGGCGTCGGGCTGGTAGCGGGAGAGGACGTCGCGACGTAGATGACCACGTTCTTCGGAGGAGAACTTCTTCCCCTCATTGTGAGGAACTCGGAGGCGACCACCTGGGTCGGCGGGTTGAGGCTCCCAGGCTGCCCGGCTCGCGCCGTACGAGCCCCTCGTTGCCGGTAGAGCAGTTCGGCCGGCCAGATCTGGGGAGTGGAGGCGATGTTGTCGCCCATGAAGTAGTAGGAGAGTGCGTCGGGGTCGTTCCACCATCGCCGCCAGTCCTCGGCGCTTCCCTCCCCGGCGGCGGCGCGGCGCGCCCTATTCGACGGAGGCCGAGAGGTAGCCGATGACGGCGTCGAACCACGTACAGGCGCGTTGGGCTGGTCCTCCCAGCCGGGGATCGGATCCCCCAGGAGATGTCGCGGCTCGCTGGCCCGCGGGCGCACGTCTTCGAGCAGGTGTTTGAGAAGGCGATGACGTTAGGGCGCCATTCGCCGGTCGCCTCGACGCCGTCGCAGCCACTCCCCCAGGGTCCCGGCCAGCGCGGGGATGTCGAGGAAGTAGTGGTCGGTGACCTCGAGACGCGGCGCCCGCCCGGAACCGTGGAGATCGGGTCGACGAGGTCCTGCAGGTCGAGTTGGTTCCGCAGGTGTCGCACTGGTCGCCGCGCGCCGGGCGAGCCGCAGATCGGGCAGGTCCCTCGATGTAGCGGTCAGGCGGGGTGTTGCCGGTGACCGGGTCGATGGCGACGCTCTGCTGCTGGACGATCATGTACCCGTTGTCGCGGCAGACGTCGAACATCTGCTGGACCACGCGCTCGTGGTTGACGGTGGTGGTCCGGGTGAACAGGTCGTAGGACAGGCCGAGGCCACGAGGGTCCTCGATCGATGATCCGGTTGTTCTCGTCGGCGAGCTGCTTTGGGCGTCTTGCCGGCGGCTTCGGCCGCCACGAGGATGGCGCTGTGTTCGTCCTCGTGCCGGAGACCATGAGCACGTCCTCGCCGCGCATCCGCATGTACCGGGAGAAGACGTCCGGAGGGACGCCGAATCCGGCGACGTGCCCGATGTGGCGCGGGCCGTCGCGTAGGGCCACGCAACTGCTGAGAGAACGTTCGACATAGACACATGGTACGTCTCCGCGGCGGGCAGTTCACCTCAAGGCGCGCGTACCCGCAGCCGCGCCAGCGGCAGGCGGATTTCGGGCGGGCCGCGGTCCCGCCCAGGTCGGGATGCCGTGGGGATGGCGTGGGCATTCGCCGCAGGGTCCCGCATCTCAGGGAACCCCTGTGCGCACAGAGCATGCCATACTGGGTGATATCGCCATTTCGCATACGAAGGGAAGGTGAAATCATGCTCGAATTTGGCGACATACTGAAGTGGGATGCCTCGCAGCTGCGCGCAGCGGGTGAAGAGCTTCGATGGGATGCAAAGAAATTCGATGTGATCGCCGAGGATTTCGCTCGTGTCAACACCGAAGACCTTTTTAGGAGCCTATGCGAGTCTGAAGCTAGGGAGCGTCGCGCTCTGGTGGATGACGCCTCGGACTTAGTCCGCGACATGACCCAGGCTGGCAATGACCTTCTCACCGGCGCCAGCGCAGTGGAGGACGTGGCCAGAAAAGCATCGGAAGTGTCCTCACGTGCTGCCCGACAAGAATACAGCATTAGCTATTCAGGAGAGGTGGAGTACCATGGCATGCAAGATGAAAGCGAAAGAAAAACCATAAAACTTTCAATCGAAATACTAGTCGATTTACTATGCATTAGAAAAGGTAAAGAAATTGTGTCCACATTGAAAAATGTTTATGAAAGTATAGAGCGTTTGAAAAACACAGCTGATTGGCTTAGTTCAACTAAGCAAGCGATTATTCATTCCAAATCTGATCAGGCACCGAAAGGTGAATGGAATGCTGAGCAAGCCAATGATTGGTGGACTCTCACGTTCACATAAGGAGCAAGAGGATATAATAAACAATCATCCTGATTGGGCTGGCAATCTCGATGGCATACCGTTCAAGGATCGCGATCGAGCGAATCGCAAGAGGCTCCTCCTCATGAAGGAGAGTTTGGGTTCTCGTAGGAGATTGCTCGAAGAGGACATCATGAGTACAAGAAGGCAATCGCTTTTCGCGATCCGTCGTCTGAAACGAAGTCAAAAGCAGCTGAACTGGCTAATGAACTGGAAAGGATGAAAGACGAAAAGAAATTGGAACCGCTTGAAGCGATTTTCAGGTCCTTCAGATGGAAGGTATTCACTGACGAGCTTCTATCTTCACCGTGGGGATCAATTACAGGCTTCAATCGGCATAGGGATGTAGACAATGCGGATCATGTGATGGTTTACACCCTCGGGAATGACGTCCACAGTCTCTGATAGCATTATCGGAAAAAGGCACAGAATGGGGTAGGAAACCAAAAACGCTGAAAATGTTCTTAGAGAAGCTAAATAAACTTCTTACATGATGATTTTACACTAGGAAAGATTTAGATGAATATGGATAAGTACAGACAACGTAGAAGTGGCCGCTATTGTTACATTAGATTATGACGCCCCACAATGGGATAATATTCACACGCCTTCCCACTCGGTATTATCGGAAGAGCAAGCGGAAAAAGGCGGGAAGCATATGTCCTCTCTTTACGACGGCATACAAGCCGTGCACAGAAAAGATCCGCACCTAGTTGCAACAGGCCATTCCTATGGATCCACTACTATGGGCAACGGGTTGAGTGGTTCAACGGCTCCCGACGAAGCGATCGGCGTCGGATCTCCCGGTTTGGGAACGAACAGCAGTAGTAAAGCTCAATATGTTTCCCGGACATGTAGTACATTGGCAGTGCGCCGGGAGATATAGTCGCAGGCAGTAGCTGGTTTGGGGACGATCCGTCCTTGAATCCATTTTTCAAGCACTTCAATCTAGGTAGGTGGCGTGGACCTGGCAACCACATATACGAAGGCTCCAGTGGGCATTCCGAGTACATGAGCCCCAACAAGACGTCTACCTACAATATCGCCAGCATACTGGTCGGTAAGGGCATGGCTTCCCCCAGATCCTGAAGGGTAACATTCATGCGTTTCGGGTTTTCGCAGCGAACGCGCATCGCCGGGCACTGGTCCTGGGCACCATCGTGTTCACGGCGTGCAACGACAGTGAAAGTACTTCGGCGAGCGGGCCGCCGAACAGTCCTCGAGCCGTTCCCATCGCCCAGGCTCGCCAGTGAGGCGTTGACTCTCTGGTCTATCTCTACGACGTTCTCACCAAGGAGTTCGGCGTCGGCGAGTGGTCCCGCTTCGAGGCGGGAGAGCAAATACATGATGAACCTCTTTGACTGTCCTGACAGCTACGCCGCCGAGTCCCACTCCCTGGGAGCCGCCGCCCTGCTCGGAAGGACAAGTGGGGAGCGCCGTCAAACGCATCTACGAAATCCTCAAACCCTATGGCTTTCGAGCCCACCCAAGGAAGAACCGAGTCACGGTCAGGCAGTCAGTTACTACAATCCCAATACGGGTGCTGAGATTCGTCTTGGCTATAACACTCAACTTCCGTGGACGTAGGCTCTGGATGCGCGAAAGGGACGTAGCTCTTCGAGAATTGGCCCGAAGGAGCGAAGTCGTCCCCAGAGGCTCCGCGGTTCAGGCCGCGCGCTCTACACCATGGACCACGAGATTTGGCCGGGACCAAGCCCCTGACCCAACACGCCACCGCACCCCACCCCTTCCTCAACAACAGACCAAACCATACACGCCACCATCACATAAAAACACGCGAAAATAGGAGAAAACTGGTCGACAGGGCATGGCTTCCCCAGATCCTGAAGGGTAACATTCATGCGTTTCGGGTTTCGCAGCGAATCGCGCATCGCCGTGGCACTGGTCCTGGGCACCATCGTGCTCACGGCGTGCGGCAACGACAATGGAAAGTACTTCGGCGAGCGGGCCACGCCGAACAGCCCTCGAGCCGTTCCCATCGCCCAGGCTCGCCGTGAGGCGTTGACTCTCTGGTCTATCTCTACGACGTTCTCACCAAGGAGTTCGGCGTCGGCGAGTGGTTCCGCTTCGAAGGCGGAGAGCAAATACGAACTGCAGCCGTTGACTGTCCCGACGGCTACGCCGCCGAGTCCTACTCCCTGGGAGCCGCCGCCCCGCTCGGGAAGGACAAGTGGGAGGCCGCCGTCAAACGCATCTACGAAATCCTCAAACCCCTATGGCTTCGAGCCTCCTCAGAAAGATCCAAGCACTGCCGAAGGGCGTTCTGTCATTTTATAATCCAAACACTGCAGCTGAAATTAACTTGGGCTTCGAAAAGTCTACTGCCTTTACAAATGGGCTCTGGATGCGCGAAAGGGACGCAGCTCTTCGAGAATTGGCCTGAAGGAGCGGAAGTCGTCCCCAGAGGCTCCGCGGTTCAGGCGCGCGCTCTACACCATGGACCACGAGATTTGGCCGGACCAAGCCCTCGACCCCAACACGCCACCGGCACCCCGCACCCCTTCCTCAACAACAGACTAAACCATACACGCCACCATCACATAAAAACACGCGAAAAATAGGAGAAAACATGTCAACCTTTGTCCTTTTCGGATTCCACCGCCAGAAAGCTCGAACTCACCAGCGAGAACGCGGCTGATCTTCTCCGCAGAATGGCGAGCGTCGAAAAAGTGCGCTCCTCCAATGACAAGCTCATAGGCGCTGATCTGGGCGCCCCGCGGAACGCGCAGCCGACGCCTTGAGAAGATGCGCATGCTCTCTCCAAGCGGATCGCCATCTCTACCAGCACGGGGTGCTGGGGGCGCAGTCGAACTTCTCCTCGACCGAGGAGTCCGTCTCCCAGTGGGTGAAGGGGAAGACGGGGGCCGCCCGGCGGGTCCGCCCGCTGTGACGGCCCCGCTGCTCGGACTCCTCGGCCTAGCGGCGTCCACGGACCGGACGCGCTACGATCTTTCCAAGGTATTCAACCACATTCCACCCGCCAGGCAGGAGGAATCCACGGAAGAAGACACACGTGCCCTGATCATCGTCGACGTTCAGCCCACCTTCTGCGAAGGCGGTGCCCTGGGCGTCGACGGCGGCAATGCCGTTGCCGAGCGGATCGCCGATTTCGTCACGGAGAACGCGACGAGTACGAGCTCCTCGTCACCACCCAGGACTGGCACGTCACACCCCGGCTCCCACTTCTCGGACACGCCCGACTTCGTGGACACCTGGCCCGAGCACGGGTGGCGGGAACGGCTGAGGCCGAACTGCACGAGGCGATCGCCTCGCCCCCTGGACGCCCTCGGTGAAGAAGGGAGAGTACTGGCGGCCTACTCCGGCTTGCGAGGGAAAGGACGCGGAGGGGCGAACCTCGAGGAGATCCTCGCGCCGCCGATCCAGGCCGTCGACGTGGTGGGCCTGGCGGAATCCCACTGCGTGAAGGAAACCGCCTCGACGCTCTGCGCCTGCTGGCGCACTCGCGTGCTCTCGGACCTCACCGTCCCCGTGAGTCCCGAAACTCGGCGAGGACGACGCGCCGCGAGATGGACGAGGCGGGAGTCGAGCAGATCCCCCACGGCGTCGGCCTCGATTCTACGAGGAGGGCGAGGACGCTCCGATCCCCGGCGACTTCGCGGACGAACCGCAGGGCGACGGATCCGGCTTCGCTGGGGGCGAACTGGACGACCTCGGCGACCTTGACGACTACGATAACCTGGACGACTTCGACGGCCCAGACGACAACCTGGACGTCCCAAGCGGAGGCGAGGCGGCGCCGCCGGCCTCCCTCGCGGATGTCGACGGTTTGGCCGACCTGGACGCCGACGACCTGCTCGAGGAGCTCGACGTCCTGGAGGAGCTCGACGATCTGGAGGAGGACGTCGACTTCTCCGACGAGGTCGACGAGGCGGACTTCGACTTCTCCGACATCGACTTCGACCCTGGGGGCTCGGGCAGCCGCCGGCCTAACGGGCCTGGGCAGCCTGAGAGATAGTCCGCCTGAGTAGCCCGGTCCTTCTGGAGTAGCCCAGTCCTCCTGAGGAGTCTGGGCGTCCGTCGCCGGCGAGTCGTCAGCCCGGTGGGTCTGCCTGCCGAGCTCAGCCGAGTGGAGCCGCGTGTCCATCGTCTCGAAGCCGATCTCGCCTGCCGGACCCCAGTCGAGTGGAGCCGCGGCGGCAGGCCGCGCGGGCCCGCCGGATCATGCGTCCGCGGTCTGGTCGGGCCCTCGGATCGGTCCGGTTTCTTCACGTGCTCCAGTTCGAAGAGCGTGCGCCCCCACCCGATCGCGTGGCGGCCCCGGAGTCTGAGGCCCGCCTGCTGGAAGACCGCGAGGAATTCGTCGTCTGTGCGGATGCCCCCGCCGCCCAGGGAGAATTCTGACGAGGTCGGCCTCTGTAGTCGCAGCCGGTGGCGGCGGTCGGCCGAGCACGTCTCGAGGAGGAGCAGATGGCCGCCCCTCGGCCAGGTGGAGGCGGCCGGAGCCCAGGACCATCGCGAGCGACCTCGTCGTCGTTCGGCGAGCTGAGGTTCGTGAAGAAGATCGCGTCCGGTTTCGACGGCTCGCCGGTTGTCAGCATCGAATGCGTGAACACCGCTTTGACGGCCTCCACGGGGTCGTCCACGAAGACGATGCGCGGGTGGGATCCGCTGCGCTGCTTTTCGTCCTGTTCGTACTCCGACACCATGACGACCACCAGCATGTCCTCGTACACTCGACGAGGGCCGTGGCGTTCTGATCCCTCCTGTTCCCCGACGATGACGTACGAGTCGCGTTCGAAGACGGGATCGGCCGCCAGGGAGCTGGCGTTGTAGGAGGCCCTGCTCGGCCTCCCTGAGCGACTTTCTCGGCCAAGATCCCGGGGTGATGCTTTGGCGCTGCCGCTGAAGGGCGCGCTGAACCAGTGTTCGACGTCATCGTCGCTGCGCTTGCCTCGCCACGGCGGGGGCCAGGAGAGCATGCTGCCGATCTCCCTTGACCACATCCGGATTGCTCAGGCCCAGTGCCTCGGCGATTCGTTCGTCCTCCAGTTCGCGGCCCAACTCCGTCAGAGTGTAGGCGACCATGCCCGGCGCGGCGTCCGAGGTGCCGGTCGTCTCCGTCCCGTCCCGGCGGCTCCCGCCTCGACTGCCCCTCCCGGCCTTGCCTTCACGATCCCGATGCTCTCCGAGATAGCGCAGAGCTTGGGGGCCCCAGCCCTGTCGATGCCCAGCCGTTCGGCGATCTGGCGGGCGGTTCGCGGCGTCCGCGAGCGCGTCGGCCAGTCCGATGGTGGCTGCCACGCGCAAGGCGAAGCCTGGGAAGATGTCGGCCTTGCGGTAGATGGCTTCGAGTCGGCCGTTCGCCGCATCCGCCCCACACGCCGGGCTGGCCCAGCGTCCCGGACCGGCCTCGGGTCTGTGCGCCCCGATCCGATTCCCTCGATGCGGAGCGTCGCCAGTATCGCGACACTTCGACGCAGTCCTGGGCAGTCCGGCGTCGTTACGCAGCCATCTGCGGATCGACGCGAGGGCGGCGCTTCGCCGGCGACCCAGACGTACGGCGTCCCGTCCCACCATTCGGCGGAGCGGATGGCGTCGAGGAGCAGCGGGGCGGTGCCGGGCGCGGCTCCTCGCCCGCTGAGCCACGTCAGTTCGACGCCTCAGGGATGGGCAGGTCCTGGCGGTGCGAGTCCTCCCCGATCTCCACGAAGACCTGTCCGCGAGCGCCTCCGGCCATTCCTCCAGCCAGCGTCCGATGGCGGGCAGGGCTGTTTCGTCTCCGGCGGCCAGGGTCCACGCGACGCCTTCGGGTGGCTGGCCGAGCCTTTCGGCCCGACGATCTGGATCTCGTCTCCCGGGCGCACGCGCTGCACCCACCGCGATTCCGGGCCCGCCAACGCGGCGAACGACGTCGACGTCGACCTCCCCGGCTTCGGCATCCCACCGGCGCACAGTGTAGGCCCTGGAGAGGATGTGCGCGCCGTCGCGGGGCCAGCGGACGACGCCTCTGCCCTGGGTGGGCCGGTCGGTCCCGGGCTGATCGGGCCGGTCGAGGACGACCTCGATCGCGTCGTCGAATCCGTCGGAGCGGAATGCCGCCACGGGATTGCCGTTCCGAGGGCGATGTGCGCGGCGAGCTGGAGGCCGCCCATCGTCACCGTCTCATCCCTGGGGTCGCGTCGGCCACGCGCAGGACTTCCAGGTCCGTGTCGATGCCGTAGGCGTCGATGGAGCGGCGCAGGCGGGCCATTGCGGGTCCTTTCGATTATCTGGATAGCGGGCGGGGCGTCTGCCTGACGCGTCGGGCGCGGGTCGGAGAGCGCTTGCGGAGCCGGGTACGGCGGGGCAGAAGCCGTGCTGGGTTCGAGGGCGCTTCGGATCGGCTGTACGGCGCAGGTGGAACCTGGAATCGAGTCTTTGCAGTGTCGAGCTCGGAACACACAGAGGCCGCAGATTGAGACGTTGCGCTGCGGATCGGAGGGCAGACTTCGCCGATTCCGGCCTGAGTGTTCCGGACTCTCAGGCTCGTCACAGGCCCTGCCTAAGGTCGGGGAGGTTCGGCGGTGGTCGTCAACTGAACAGCGGACACGCCGATAGGTGAGCCCATGTGCGTACGTGACCGTGTCCGCTATCTCTGCTCCGCGGGGCGGCCGAAGGGGTGATACGCACGACGAACGGACGCACCGCCGTCCGGGCGGCTTCCTTCATCGCCCTGGAGCTCGGTGGCGGGCGGGAGATGACACGTGGATCGTCTCCCGCCTTCGCGTTGCGGAGCGCCGAGGCGAGGCGCCCAGCCTGCGGCGGGCATCGCAGGCATGGGCATCGGCGGCGCGATAGGGGATCGGAAAGATCCGATAGGCTGAGCGTCGAAGAACGGAGTACTCGATGACGACAACGCCTCCACCGTCCGCTCGCAGGCCGCCGGCGCAGGACGCCGTCACCCTCGCCCCAGCCGGATCCCCGCCAGATGCGCGCCGGCCCGGCGGTGCGGCTGGTCGTCGCCGACATGGACGGGACCCCTGCTCGACTCCGGCGGTCGCATCCCCCGAGGGGTTATGGCCGCTGCTGGATCGGATGCGCGAACGCGGCGTGGTGTTCGTCCCCGCCAGCGGGCGGCAGCACGCCAGCTGGCGCGGATGTTCGAGCGGGCGATCGACGGATGCTGATCATCGCCGACAACGGCAGCTACGTCGTCCTCGACGGTCAGGAGCCTGCACTCCACCACGCTGGAACGGACGTGGCCGTGATCTCGTCCACAGGGTCCGGGCCGCCGGCCGCAGGCAGCTCGTCCTGACGGTCAGCGGGAAGCGCTGCGCCTACGTCGAATGCGCCGACGAAGCTTTCCTGGCCGAGTGCCGCAAGTACTATTCGCGTCTGGAGATCCTGCCCGACTTGCTCGACTTCGACGACGAAGTCCTCAAACCGCCCTCTTCGATCCCGAGAGCGTCACGAGGTTCGCAGAGCCCCTCATCGCCGATCTGGCGGGCAGCCACCACGCGGCGACGTCGGGCCGGTACTGGCTGGACATCGCGGCGAAGGGGACGAATAAGGGCGCGGCCCTGCGCAGGCTGCAGGACCGGCTCGCCGTCCCGCCGGAGCAGACGGCCGCCTTCGGCGACTACCTCAACGACATGGAGATGCTCCGCGGCCGGACGTTCCTTCGCCGTGGCCGACGCCCACCCGCAGATCCTCGCCGTCGCGCAGTGCCGCATCCCTCGTGCGGCCAGGGACGTGGTCGACGCAAATCGGCAGGTTGCCTCGCGCGATGATTTTTCGTGCGCCTGCGGCCCGTACATTACGCAAGCCGTCCGGTGCTCACCATCCGCGCGGCCTCAAGGAAAAGTCCCGACGTTGTGACCTTTAACGAAACACGTTCCGCGCACAAATCCCGCCATTTTCGCAACGTCTCCGGCAAAGCGCGCACCCGCGCGGATCGCTGCCGATAAGGCCGTCCTCACATCGAAGGGTCGCCGCGAGTCAGGCCTGCCTGCCTTCCTATACCGGCCATCCATTCGGGCATACCGTGGCTGTATGACATCTCGGAGCGCGGCTCGCGGCTCCGCCCCAGACCATCATCGAATACGCATCCATCGCACGGAGGTTTCCATCATGACCAACCAAACTCTCGTCCTCGACGTGCGCGACCACCGCCTCGCGCCTACAACAACGGAGGCTGCACGGCCTTGGCCGTCACCATCGGCGGCACCGGCGCCAGGCCGACCTGCGCCACTTTTCGTCAAGCTCGACGCCCGCGGCGGCCTTCCGGTCGCCACGGCCGCGTCGGCGCGTGCCAGCGCCCTGGAGTGCGTGCACAACAAGGATCTGCTGTACCGCGCCGGCTATCGATGTCGCCGGCGACACGGCCGAGTGCGCCTCGTTCACCGCTCCGCTGACGGGAGCGCCGCCCGGCCGTCGGGCCGTGGACGGCATCCCGCGAAACGTGGGCCCTGATTCGGGGCCCACGTCGTCGATTCCGGCGCGAGTCCGCACTCTGCACGCCGGAGTCTTCCATCCGGCCGGGGCCGAAGCCCGCTGCCGGGCGCGGAGCTCACCCTCCGGCGTCGAACAGCGCGGACAGTTCGAGGGCCGGTGCGCGCCGGACGCCACGGGCCGTTCGAGGGGACGTACGCCGTGGTGGCGTCGTCGGGCTGACCTTCATCAGGGTGAGCCCGGTCCCTGTCCACGTCGAGGCATAGAACCGCCGCCGTCATGTGCTCGCATCCCATCCGAACGGCCTGGCGGGACAGCAGCGCCCTGGGACCGCTCCCCGAGGACTGCCGAAGAGCGAGTCCAGCCTGCACGGCGGATGCCCGTTCGAGATGTCCATCGCGAGCAGTTCGCCGCCAGGCGCTCTCGTAGAGGTCGGCCTCGATTCGGCCTGCCACATCGCCATGCCGTGCTGTTCGCGGACGTCGTCGAACATCACCGGGTGACGCCGGCGGCGTCGTGCAGGAGGATTCTACCGGTGAGTAGCGGGCGAGCCGGCCTCCGGGCGCGACGGCTACCTCGGCGACCCGCTCCGGCAGGCTGCCGGACATCAGAGCTCGGCGGTCTCGGCGGCGCCGAGCCATTCGAGCCTTCCGAGCGCGTGCGCGGCCGAAGCGACGATCTGAATCGCCGGATCGGGGCCTCCTTCTGCATGGACAACCGGGCGTCCATGCCCTCGCCTCCTCGGGGGCCAGGTGTTCGCTCAGCTCGCCTTCCCGCGGTCGCGACGACTATTTCGCCTTTCGGAGGTCAGCCCATGGGCGAGCGCGGCGAGCGTCAGCATGGGATCCTCCGATGCGCGACGAGACCCGCCCTGCCCCCGCGCCGGCCAGCAGACGGTGGACGCGGAACGGCTGCGCGCCTGCCAGGGTCTGGGCCGCGATCGCCTCGCGATTGGGGTAGAGCGACAGATCAGGGTTCACAGTCGATGCCTCCACGTATAGGTCCAATGCGGTTAGGGTATCCTCACCGAACCGTCTTTGTGAAGTCCCTGCGGCGAATCGACCGCAAGCGGCCCTCATGCGGTTCAGCTCCTGCATGCCGCACGGGCGGCCGGCTGCGCCACCGCAGCCGCCCGTCAACGCGGCCGGCCGCGCGCACCCGAAGCCTCGGCATCCCGAACGTCCCTTTCTCGCACGGCGGCCTCGTAGAGGTCTCTGGTTCGCGTGCCGGTCCGTCCGGCCACATGCGCAGCGGCGTCTTTTGAGGCGGAGTCCGGCGTCGGCCAGGCGAGGACCCTCAGCCGCAGCGGCGTCGGCGTCCGCCTCGGCCGCCGCCCGCCTGCGACGACCACGACGACCTCCCTGAGGACTCTCGCCGTCGAAGCGTTCGGCGAGCCTCCCAGGGTGCCTCGCACGACATCCTCGTGGGTTTTCGTGAGCTCCCTGCATACGCAGGCGCGGCGTGCGGAGCCGAGGCCCTCGCGCAGCGCCCGCAGGGAGGCGCCCAGTCGCCGGGGCGACTCGAAGAAGACCATCGTCCGGGTCTCCCCGACCAGCTCCTTCGATCGCCCGGCGGAGGTCGCCGGGTCTGCGGGGGAGGAATCCTTCGAAGCAGAAGCGGTCGCTGGCCAGGCCGGAAGCCACGAGAGCCGTCAGCACGGCCGACGGTCCGGGAACCACCGTCACGGCGATTCCCGCTTCGGCGGCTCTAACGACGAGCCTGTACCCCGGATCCGACACCGAGGGCATTCCCGCGTCCGTGACGACGATCACCTTCCGCCCCGTCGCGGCCAGTTCCAGAAGGTAGGGGACCCGCTGATCCTCGTTGTGCTCGTGATAGGAGAGGACCCTGCCTCGCAGGCTCAAGCCGAGGCGGCCGGCCAGGGCGCGAAGGCGACGCGGTCCTCGGCGGCTATCACGTCGGCCTTCCGAGTTCCCTCCCTCGCGCGCGGCGAGGCGTCGTCGTCGTTGCCGATGGGAGTGGCGGCGAGAACGATCCGCGGGTGCATAATCCCCACTATGCCAGACTACTGCCCACGGCGTCCGAAGGCAGCAACCCGCATTCGGCAGGTAGACTCGCCCCGTGAGTGGCAACCAGCAAAACCCGGATCCATTGACCGTTCCCTGAAACGCCAGCGCCGCCGGCCTCGCGGATACGCCCGAGCGCTCTCGCGAATGGCGGTCCGACGCTCGCACAAGCCTCGCCATCACGCACCCGGCGGCGGAAGGACAGACCTTCCCTCCAGCTGTCCGAGGCGCAGGCCGACGTCTACGAGGAGACCCTGCGCGGAAGACTCGGGCTGCTGCCCAAGGGCGTCAAATTGCCCGTGCGGATCCGGCAGCGCGGCTGGATCGCCACCGCTATCGCGGCGGTCATCGCCTTCGTCGCCCGCTTCTGAACCTCAATCATCCGCAGGGCCATCGTCTTCGACGAAACCTATTACGTCAGCAGGGGCGTTTCACTCCTGACCAGAGGATACGAGGCCGATGGACGGGCGGCGACAAGACCAACGACCTCTTCGTCAAGGGCGACTATTCAGTGCTCACGAGCGATCCCGACAGAGTCGTCCACCCCCGTTCGGCAAGTGGATCGCGGCGATCGGGCAGCGCCTGTTCGGAACCGACAACGGGTGGGCTGGCGCTTCCCGCAGCCTTCATCGGCGTGCTCACGGTGATCCTCGTCGCCCGTATAGCCATGCGCATGTTCCGCCTCGATCCTGACCGGCTTCGCGGCATCGCGATCGCCCTCGACGGGATGGGGATCGTCCTGTCGCGCACGGGGATCCTCGACAACATCCTGGGATTCTTCGCGCTTATGGGATTCTGGGGCCATTCTCATGGACCGAGAACGACACGCCGGGCAACTCGCCCACAGGGTGGCGCACGGCCGGTTCAGGGACACCGAGCACGCGGACGGTCATCGCCTCGGGTCGTTTCTGACGGACGCGCCCTGCCGACGGTCGACCTGTGGGGCCCGGCCACTTGCGCGCCCGTGGCTGGTCCCTGGCCGGAGTCCTGCTCGGCCTGACGTGCGCCGTGAAGTGTCGGGGATCTACGCGCTCGCGGTCTTCGGCCTCCTCACGCTGGCTTTGGGGGCCGTATCCCGCAAGATCGCCGGAGTCCCGCTGTGGTTCGGCGGGGCGACCTTCCGCGACGGCATCCCCGCATTCATCCAGCTGGTGCCCGTCGCGCCTGTCGCCTATCTGGCAGGATGGACTCCTGGTTCCTCAACCCCGCATTCGTGGGGCGCAACTGGGTCGCCGAGGCCAGGAAGACGGGAGAGGATCTGCCGCTCCGTGGGCCCCTCGACATCGTCAACTCCTTCATCCACTACCACCAGGACATGTGGTCGTTCCACCACTCCCTGTCGGAGACGCACACCTACCAGTCGCAGGCGTGGGAGTGGATCTTCCAGGGGCGTCCCGTCAATTTCTACTGGGAGGAGAAAGGCGCTCCCCGCACCTGCGGCGCATCCAAGTGCGTTCAGGCCATCACGTCCATCGGCAACGTCGGTGTCTGGTGGTTGGCGATCGTCGGCCTGGTCATCGTTCTCATCGCCGCGATATTCCGGGCCGATTGGCGGTCCGGGCCATACTCGCCGGGTACGCCGGGCTGTGGATGCCTTGGCTTCTACACGAATCGGACGATCTTCCAGTTCGCGCCGTCGCCTTCCTCCCCTACACCGTGCTCGCGCTGACGTTCGGCGTGGCGGCAGCATCCCAACTCCTCGGGCCGGCGCGAACGCGTCTGCAGCCGCAGTCGGCCCTCAAGGGCGCGGCCTCCTTCGTCCCCGAGCCGCTGCGGGTCGCCTCCAAAGAGCCTGGCGCGGCAAGACTCAGAGAGCTGGCGCGGCAGAAGGAGCCCACGAGGGAGCAGCCGGGCCGCACGCGGGAAAACGCTCGTGCCGCGCCCGGGCCGATCACGCTCCCGAGCTCTTGGAGCACACCATGGGAGACCCCACCGACGACTCCGGGATTCACCAGGCGTTTCACCCATTTTCATCGTTTCCTCGACAACCCTTCGACGACGGGCCCGAACGGCAGCAGCTCGGCTCCCAGTCCGACTCCACTCCTGAGCCGGAAGCCGCGTCGTCACAGGCCTCGCAGACACCGCCGCCTCCCTCTCCGTCGTTCGAGGCGCTGGCCGGCGAATCCTCCGCCGTCCAGGCTGCCGCGGAGGCATCCGAGGAGAAGAGGAGGCCTTCGAAGGAGCAGACCTCCGAGGGATCTGAGGGAGAGGATGTCGAGCCGGCGTCTGACGAGGCTTCCTCGTCCGCTCCTGAAGAGGAGTCCGCGTCCGCTCCGCAGTAGAATCGAAGGAGTCTGCCCCGCAGAAGAGGGGAAACGAGGCAAGCGGAGAGGAAGCCGAAGGGCCATTCCAGTCAGCGGGCGACCGGGCCGAGGCTTCGTCGCCGAGTGACCGCCGGTTCCCGGCGATTTCCAGGTCCTCGCCCTGAGTCACCTGCCGGCTCCCGCATCCGGCGACCCGCAAACCTCCGTGCCCGAAGCGCGCCGCGTCGATCCCATCCCTGCGTGGGTCAGCCTTCCCACAGGCCCCTGTGCCTGGAAGCTCGCCCGTCGCCACGCCCGGCAGTCTCCAGCTCTCCGCACCCAGCGGCTTTCCTCCCCGTGCCCGCTCTCAAGCCCTCGGCGGCCAGACTGGCGCGGAAGAGGAGGCAGCGGCTCCGCATGGTGGATGCCGAGGAAACCGCGGCTGGCGTCGTGGATCGTGCTCGGAGTGGTCACGGGCGTCATCGCTCGCCGCCGCCGTTTTCTGGTATCCGCTGTGGACAGGGGCGCACCATCACCCTACGACTTCTGGCGGCTCCACATGTGGTTCGGAAGCTGGATCTAGGCTCATGGCCGCCTCGGAGCCTTCCACCGCCTTCTCCGCCCGGAGCCCAGCCCTCGCACTGCCTCCCTCACCTGATTCCACTTACAAGCCGTTCCTGCGGGCATTTCACCGTCTGCGTCCCTGTTCCCTCTGTTCCATAGAGGATGCAGGATCCAGTAGTGATCTCTACCGGAGGACAACGAACGACAACAATCAGCAGACCGACGGCCGCACGGGCAGGGAACAGCCTCAACCGGCGGCAGGAGCCAGTCTCCGCAGGCACGGCGCTCCGGAAACGCCGACGGTGCAGTGCACGCCTCAGGCGTTCCGGCAACGGAGGGCTTTTGGAGCACCGCCGCTTCCAACCCACCGCTGCCGCCGACGCCGCGGCCTCCCGGACGGCTCCGGCCACGGCCCCGGCCCGGCCGTTCCACCGGGAGCGCTGATGACGGGTGCGCTGATGACGGGCACGAGGGAAACAGCCGCAAGTGGTCCACCCGCATAGTGGCGGCAACCGGCGCTGCGGGTGTCGTGCTCGGAGGCCTCCTGGGCGGCGGGATCTCTATGGCAGTCGGCGACGACCACGGCAGGCATTCCCATTGCGGGCCGGGCCACGGTCACTATGACTTCGGCGACGGCAGAATGCCGCAGCCTCGTCGGCAGGATGCCGGGAACGGCGACGGCAGGATGCCCCAGGCGCCGTCGGACCGGTCCGGAAACAACTCGACGGCAATTCGGGCAAGAACGGCTCAAACCAGAACAACAACGGATCGAACAAGAACAGTTCGAATCAGAATGGCAACTCGAACCAGAACAACAATTCCGGTCAGAGCGGAAACGGCTCGGGCCAGAGCAACAGCGGGTCGGGAAACGACCAGTCGGATTCCAACGCCTCCAATTCGACGGCGAACTGATCCGATCGCGGCCCGGTGGGCTGCCCGGCCGCGCTTCGATGAGCGGCGCCTGCGCGACGGCGCTCATCGAGGCGGCCCGCGATCGCATAGCCCCCATACTCCGGACGCGCCCGTCAGGCGGACGGCCCGCGTCCGACCGCGCGGCAGACGGAAACCCGCCCGTGACTTTCGATAACATACGCCACCGCATGGCGCGGAATGCGATACCGTCGTGGGTTGTGAGCGGGATGCGGATCGAAAGGCTCTCGGGCTTTCCCAGGAAAGTTCAGGTTTCGCTCCTGATTGCACGCGTGGAATCTACATATCGACTTCGACACTGAAAACGTCCCAGGAGGACAAGGTGACTGATAGCCACAACCCCGGAACGGGGTGGGGAACGGGCACGAATCCGGGCTCAGCGATACGCCCGGAACACAGCCCACGGAGCCCCTGCTCCTCTTCCTTCCCCTACGCCGACCGGCCAGAACTCGGAGGAAGCGGTCAGAGGAACGATCCCGACGGGCGGCGGCCGAGCTGGCCGGGCCAGGCAGACGGCAGCGAGAGGTCAGGCGCGCCCCGGCGGAACGAGGCGTTAGTCCCTTCTCCCCGTTCGCCGCCAGGCCGGACAGCACGAGTGCGTGCGCCTCAGGCAGCCCCACGGCGTCGTTCATGCCTGCGGAATCGACCGCCCAGGAGGCGGCAGGGCACACCGGTGGTGCAGACGCTGACGTCGGGGCAGTCGCAAGGCGGGCCCTATGCAGATCCCGTTCCCTCGGGGCGCACTCCGGTTTCGCCTTCGACGCCAACGCCGGGCGTCAAACCGGGGAAAGCAGAAGAGGTCGTGGACCACCGCCGCCTCGGCGGCCGCCACGATGGCGGGCATGCTCCTGGGCAGCCTGATCGGCGGCGTGACCGGCTTCGCGCTTGGCGACCAAGACCATAGCGCCTCCGTGCAAGAGCAGAAGGGAACGCCCGAGGCGACGATTCCCTCACGCCCAACGCTCCGGACTCGCAGAAGACCCCGGGGCGAACACCGCGGTGCAGCAGGGCAAACCGGTCAAATCAGCTCCAGGCGTCATGCTGATCAACTCTGCGCTTCGGTACACGGCGAAGGCGCCGGAACCGGATGGTCGTCGACAAATCGGGGATCGTGCTGACCAACTACCATGTCGTGCACGGCTCGAGCAAAGTCAAGGTCACCGATCCTAACAGTGGAGCCAAGTACACGGCGACGGTCGTCGGGCACAACGCCGCACGCGATGTGGCCGTTCTGAAAGATCGACGATCCGCCAAGAAGCTCGAAACCGTCAAGATCTCTTGAAGCAGATCAAGAAGGACGATTCGGTCACGGCCATCGAGAACGGCTCCGGCCAGGGTACCTGACCGCGCTCGACGGCAAGGTGACGGGCACCAACGTGACGATCAACGCCCAGGACAGCCCTCAACAGCGAGAACGTCGACAAGCTGACGGGCCTCATCCAGACCGACGCCGACGTCGTCCAAGGCTACCCGGAGGCCGCTGATGAACTCCAAGGGCGAGGTGATCGGCCTGACGACCGCCGCTTCGACGGGCAAGAGCCTCGGCCGAAGTCAACGCTACGCTGATTCCATCAAAGACGCGATGACATCGTCAACAAGGTGAAGTCGGGCAAGGGCGGCGACGGCACTCGTCATCGGCCGCAACGCGGCGTTGGGCGTCCTCGATCACCACGAACAGGGCGTCCAACGACCAGGGCATCTCGAGCGTCACCGTGCGGGAAGTGATCTCGGGTTCCGGCGCCGAGAAGGCCGGGATCGAGGTCGGCGACGTCATCACCCACATCAACGGCGAGAAGGTCAGCAAGGCCTCCGATCTCTCGGACAAGGTGCAGAACTCACAAGATAGGCGAGGAGGTGACCCTCACGATCGTCAAGTCGGACGGCTCGCAGACGGACGTGAAGGTGAAGCTCGGCGAGTCGAGCGTGAACTGACGGATCGCCGAGGGCGGCCGGGCGCATCCCGGTCACGACGATACCCACGCGGGGCGGCCGGAAAATCCGGCCGCCCCGTTCCATTCCCGCTATGTGTGTGGGGTGCACGATGACCGACGGGAAGGGACGAGCGATTGCGGCACACGGTCGCATTCTTTTTCATCAACGCCAGCCAGAAGCGACGGGAACACAGTCGAGTACGCGCAGGCGCTCTTGGATGGCCTCGACTTCGAACGCATCGACCTCGTCGACTACAGGATGAGGGTTCTTCGGCCAGGATTTCGCCGACGACCAGTTCGAGGAAGTCTTCCAGAAGATGGTGGAATCCGACACGATCGTCCTCGGTTCGCCCGTCTATTCGGAGACGATGAGCGCGGCTGCGTCTCCTCCTCGAGCGCCTGGAGACCCGCCCACAGGACGACGCCCTGGCGAGCAGGCGCTTCGCGTTCTTCATCCAGAGCTACGGCCCCAAGCCGTTGACGGTCGAGTCGGCCGTGGCGTCCGTGGAAAACGTGGTCGCCCCGCTGGATACGCCTGATCGGCACCGCCAGCGACATGGTCGAGCTGGCCGAACTCCGTGAGGCGCTTGAATCCGCGGATTGAATCATCGCCAGAGCATTCGGCCGTATAGAGTTCTCACCATGACGCCGCAGCAGCCTCCTCCTTCGAATTCGCCGCAGTTTCAAGCGTCTGACGGGCGCTCCATGCCGGCTGCTCCCCGGCCGTGGATCCGGCGTCGTCGTGATCGGTGCGGGGATCAGCGGGCTCACGGCAGCCTGGCAGCTTCGGAAAGCCGGCGTGCGGGTGACCGTGCTGAGAGATCGGACCGGATCGGCGGACGATTCCACTCCATCGAGCTCAACGGCTGCAGAGTGGAGGCCGGCGCGAACTTCTCTCGGCGGCCTACCGGGTCGTTCCCTTCCTGGCTGGAGAGCTGGCCGTTCCTCTGCAGGCGGTCTCGGCGAAAACTCGCGATCGCCTACGGCGGCGAGGATCTACGGCTTCCGCACTGACAGGCCGACGTCCGCGGTCAGGTCAGGCCTCCCTGCCCATCGGAACGTCACTCGGGCAGCTGCCCGGTCTCCTTCGTCTCACAGCGCGTTCTGGGGGCGCGGCACACTCGACCCGCTCGACTGGCTGGACCTCGACCGGATGACAGCCGAAGACTGGACCAGAATCGGCCTCGCCCAACTCGCCGAGCGCAGCATATACCCCGCATTCCACGGCTTCTACTTCGGGACGCCTCGCACCGTCTCGGCAGCGGCGATCGGCGCCATAGCCGCCCACGGCTTCAGCAGCCGGACACTCACCATTCGGAGGGCTCTCCAGGCTCACCGACGCCCTGGCCTCCCGGTTGGACGTGCGGACCGGCACCACCGTCGCCTTCGTGGAGGAGGACGCCTTCGGGGTGGCGGCGCACACCGATTCAGGGGTCTTCCGCGCCGAGGCCGCGATCGTGGCCGTCCCGCCCGGATCTGCCCGCCGTCATGGATCTCACCGCCCAGGAGGAAGCGGTGTCTGCAGTGGCTTACAGCACGGGACTGCTCGTCTGCCTGGGGATGGCGCGGCGTTTGCACGAGGACGAACTCGCCGGCGCTTACGGCGTTCTCATGCATCCGGACGACGGACCGCTCGCGGCGCTCTGCGTGGCGAGCCGCGCAAAGCCACGCCCGCGGGCGCGGGACGTCGTGACGTGCATGTCGCCGGAAGGACGCCCGCGCCCTGTCCGGCGGAGCCGACTCGAGATCGTGGATGCGGCCCGCCGAGCCCTGCTCGTCTGGGAGCCGCGGCTTTCCGGCGCTTTCGCACCGGCCCCGGAGGCCTCGGCCGTCGTCAGGATTCCCGCATGCATGCCGACCACGCCGCCAGGGCGGCTCGCCGCGATCGACGCCTACCGTGAACGCGCGCAGACCCGGCGCATCGTTCTGGCGGGCGACTGCCTGGCGTGGCCGTGGTCCGACTCTGCGGCGGCGGCCGGGCGGTGGGCGGCCGGGCGCGTGCAGGCCGTGATCGACCGCCCCTGAATCCCTCACGATCCCGATCGGCCCGCGCGCCACCTCCGGCGTAAACGCCGCCCATTTCACCGCGGGGTTGCCGACGTGTTCACCGTGGGGTTGCCGACGTGCCGATTCCGCCCCGAGGGGATGAATGCCCGTGCGGTCCGCCGGGCGTCTCCCGCCTTCACGCCTAGAATTCAAACGTCATGGCGCCCATCGGCCGGGAAAGGCCAGGGAGGTCGGGATGATCGAGGTATCCGGTCTAACCAAGAGGTATGGGAAAGTGACGGCCGTCGACGGGCTTTCCTTCGCGGTCACAGACGGCGAGCTCTTCGCCTTCCTGGGAACGAACGGCGCGGCAAGACGACGACCATCTCCTGTGCAGATTACCCTTCGCCCTTCGAGGGAGGCGACATCGCCCTCGACGGTCTGGACGTGCGCACGGACGCGTACCGCATCCGCTCGCGGATCGGCGTCGTCTTCAGCAATCGCTTCGACCCCGCCTGAGCGTGGACGAGAACCTCGAACTCAAGGCCGACGTCTGCGGCATCCCCGATCGCGCATCGACGAACTCGCCGAGCCTCGTCGACCTGACAGATTTCCGCGACCGGCATTACGGCGTGCTCTCCGGCGGCGAAGCGCCGCGTGGACATCGCCCGGGCGCTGCTCAACCATCCGAAGACGCTCTTCCTGGACGAGGCCGACCACGGGCTTGGACCCGCACAGCCGCGAACAGGTGTGGAACACGATCAGTGCCTGCGAGACGATCTCGACCTCACCGTCGTCCTGACGACTCACTACATGCAGGAGACGAGTCCGCCGATCGTGTCCTGGTCATCGATCGCGGCGTCCCGATCGCCGATGGAACCCCATCGAGCTTCGAGCTCGCCACTCCACTCCCCGGCTGCTCGTCAAACCGCGCGACGGCCGCCGCAGCGAGGTCGTTCCGGCGATCCGCAGTCGCCTTCGGAAGCCGGGCCGTATGACAGGGGAGCGCCGTTCACGCAGCGATCCCCGATTGGCGGTGAGGCTGGACATCCTCATGAGCCTGGGCGACGCCGTCGAGGACTTCCAGGGATCCAGGGATCGATGGACGACGTGTTCTGAACCTCATGAGCGAAAGGAAGGGCAAAGTGAGAATCGTCCTCTCCCTGGGTGAGCGAGATCTTCGGATATACCGCCGCGACAGGGCGGGAGTCCTCCTCTCCCTCCTGGCGGCGTTGATGCTCCTGCTCATCTACGCCCTGTTCCTCGGCGCGATCCAGGCCGACAGCCTCAAGGCGAAACTGCCCTCGGCTGCCTCGGAGGACGTGGGCTACTTCGTCGCCTCGTGGGTGTTCAGGGGGCATCGTCGCGATCGCATGCGCGTGACGACGGGTCTGGGGCGCTCGGCGCCTATGTGGACGATCGGGCGACCCGGACGTTTTCAAGAGTTCCGCGTCTGCCCCATCCGGCGGCATCAGCTCATTCTCGGCTACCAGCTCTCGGCGGTCGTGGTCTCCTTCGTCATGACGCTCATCGTCTCGGCAGTCAGGGCGCCGTCGTCAAACTGGTCTACGGCGACATCCCCCGGCTGGGGAGCTTCCCAACGGCCTTGGGCCACGTGGTCCTGTTCGCCTTTCGCCTTCTCGGCGATCTCGTCGTTCGTCATCACGTTCATCAGCTCGCGCAATGGCTTCACCGCCCTTTCGACCATCGTGGGGACGCTTTTGGGGTTCCTCGCGGGCGCGTACCTGCCGGTAGGCGCGCTATCCGGCACGGTCGTGAACGGGATCAACGTCTTGCCCTATTCGCCGGCCGTCGTGCTTCTTCGAACCACTCGCCGGCGACGCCCCTCGACCGGTTGACCGGGCGGTGTCCAGCAGGCGCGAAAGCATCGGCGAATACTACGGCTTCACTCTGGACATCGGCGGCACGAGTGTCTCCACGCCCTGGATCCTCGCCGCTTTCGTCGGCCTGACGGTTGTCTTCACGGCGCTCGGCACATACCGGATCGGGAAGACGATCAAGTGAGGCTCGCCCCATTCGAGGCGGTGGGCCGTTTCCTGGGTTGCGGGGTATTCCCCGCAACCCAGTCATAGTGATACTGCAGCATTACTGGAATGAGGCGGTTCAATAGTGGTTCCGGGTAGACTTCTGTGTTGGAGGCAATGACACTGAATACTATGCCTATGTTCGCAAGCACTATATGGAGGAACCATGGATCAGGGCGCCATCCCCCACACGCGAACTTCGCCGACTCTTCCGGCCACTGAGAAACCGGCGGCCCCTCGCGGCAAGCACGGTCTACCGGCGCCGCCTCCGGTCAACGAGGCGGCTGCACCCGCCCTCTCCGAGATCGCTGACGACGGACGCAGTTCTACAGGCCGGCCGTCCGCAGGCGTCGATCCGGCAAGAGGAAGGTCCGCAAGGCCGACGGCAAGCGGAGGGCCTCCCGGCGGGAACGACGCGCCTCCCAATCCCCTCCGGTGGAGCAAGGCCACACGGACCAGCCGAAGAAGTCGGAGCCGAAGAAGGCGCGGTCCTCTTGGTCTGTGTGGGCAGACGGTCCCGGATCATCACCGGCGTCCTGCTGGGGATCGGAATCTTCATCCTTGCCCTCTTAAACATCCTCTCCATCGAGGACGTCCCTCCCGACGTCAGCCTTTGTACCAGCGATATTGGTCGTTGGGCCTCGCGTGCTTCGCACTTACCATATCAGGGTTATTCCCCTATATTATCTGGTCTTCTATTACTGTCGCTGATATACTCAGTTAATATAGTACCTGGAAAGTCAATCTATATTGCATCTATAACGACAAATATAGTTCCAACTATGATAATATGGTCTGGTCGCTCGTATTATTGGTTATTTTTGCAGCTATTATACATTTCAATTGAAATGTATATATCTGCCACCATTCAATAAGTTTTAATGTGTCATTCAAAATTCAATAGTTAATACTGCTTTCATTGCTCTCTTTCTCCTACTAGGGGAGCTCCTTCTGCGGCAGAGCCCGCCAACGATTCACCGAAGCCCGGCGCCAAGCGGAACTTTGCGGAGCAACGCCGCTGATCGCCAGGGAGCTTCCACGACACAGCCGTCTACTCGCACCACGATGCTCGTCAGTGCGGGCCGAGGCGGCCAAACTGCAGACGGGCAAGGGAGCGGATCTATCGGAGGATCTCGACTTTCATAGCCCGCACGGGGCGCGCGGCCACATCCCATCTACGGAACATGCTCGAAGTCCTGCGGGTCTCGGACAAGGTCGAACTGTCGGCTCCCGGGTCGATCGCCGACCGCTTCACCATCATCGATTCGCCGCCTGAAAAGCGTGATCGAGGAGCAGATCGCCAAGCGTACGCGCCGTCGGGATCGATGTCAATCGCGGCCATCGAGGGAGACCTTTCCTCCCTGCCCGAGATCATTTCCGTTACACTTTCCCGTGTGGTGACGGAATCGTGCTCGAACATCGTCAAGCACGCCGCGCATGAGGCCCGGCGACTATCATGGTCGAAGTCCAAAGATGAGACGTGGACGCCATCTTTATCAACGCCATTTCGGAGGAGGATCTCTAGAATCGGAGAGTGCCTCGGCGGCGGACGCCGTCGAGCAGGCTCCCAGGCAGGTCTCGGTCTGGGCCTCATCGGCCAGAGGGAGCGCGTCGAAGCCCTGCGGCACCATCGAGTTTTCCCAGGGAGACACGTGGATCGTCCGCGCGTCGATCCCCGCACACAGATGAAACACTGACCAGCAGGGCATAAGGGTGAATCAGCGTGAAGCAGACCCCAAGAGCGGGACGGGGCAGTCGCAGCATTCCGGCAAGTCCGCGTCCTGGATGGGCGGAACGGATAGCGGCCAGGGGCGCCCTCAGCGCGGCGGGCCGATCAGGATCGCCGTTGTCGAGACGACAACGCCGCTCCCCAGTCCCTGACGGCATACTCGCCACCGCGCCGGACATCAAGCTCGTCGGCATGGGCATAACGGGTTTCGAAGCGGGTGCGCCTGGCGACCAGCACCATCCGACATCCCTGCGACCGACGTGAGAATGCCGATCGACGGACGGAATCTCCGCCGTGGAGCAGGTGAGGCCCTGGCCCCCGGACGTCAAGGTAGTCCTGTTGACCACGTTCGACGATGACGAGCCGTTATCGCCGGCCTCTTCAGGCCGGCGCCCGCCTTCCTTTTGAAGAACACATCGCCGGAAGATCCGTGGGCGGCCTGCGGCAGGTCGCGGCGGGCGGAAACTGTCGTCTCACCGGGCCTGACGGGACGCCTCGTAAGAACTACCTCGTTCCCTGCCGCCCGAACCCTCACTGACATCCAGCTTTCCAAGCGCGAAATGGACGTGCTGGAACCACGTGCCAGGCCTATTCGAACGCGAGATCGCCCAGAAGCTCACGTCCAGGGAATCGACGGTGAAGTCCCTCATCTCCTCGACTCATGTCCAAGCTCCAGGTCTAACAGCCGCCTGAAGGTGGTTGTGCGGGCATACGAGCTGGGTTCCTCATCCGCCTTAAACGGCTCCACTGGCGCTGCCTGCGGTCCCGGAGCACCTCGCCTCAGCCCAGAGAGGTCCTGGCTACGCCCTCCCAAGGCGGAGTATCCTTGAGTCACGGAGCGCACGATATGATTGGCGTCACACTCGAGTGATCGCTGAATTCTCCTACTTTGGGGAGTTCATTTCGGGATGGCTTCGCTAATGTATTCATTGTCCAAACAGGAGGTTACATGGATGAAGAAACCAGGACTTGTCGCTGTGTAGCATGGCGCGGCGGTGATTCTTCCTAACGCGACGATGGCGTCTGACGATGTTTCGTCAAACCTTTCGCTTCTACGCCTATCTGCTGTTGAAAGAGTCGCTCTGCGGCTCGCTCGCGTGATGAGCTGCGATATAGAATTCAATTGTTGCATCTCTTTCAGGCTATCATGGCTTCTGCCCGTGGAAGATATGCGGTGGACGCTTTTACTTCTAAAGTCAGACGTTCGTGACGAAGACAACTGAATAGACAGGTAGTGAACCCTGGTCGGTTCAGACTCGCAAAACGCTCACCTCAGCGCCGGAGTGATCCGGAAATGGGACTGCCTCAGGTGGCTATAGAGTGAAACCGCCAGCAGATGTCTTCGTCCTGCTGAGCGTATGTTCAATGAGTATGACATGGACATTGGGCCCGGGTGATGCGCGACACCGGCCCCATCACTTCTGTGGATGCTCGCGGGCATCCCTGATGGGCTTTCCGGAGACGCTCCAACCTCCTCAAGATGCCCTTCATCCTTGGCGGCCGCCTTCCTGCAGCACGTCGCGCAGCACCAGAGCGTGGTTGTGTTGCGTATCGCGTGCAGCGTAGAGGAGGGTAACGCGCTCCTGGCCCCCGGTTCTGCGCAAAAGTCCTCAACGGCCTCGGACGCCGACAGTTCTCGCGATAGCGGGCGGCGAACTCCTCCCGTCTGGCGTCGAGGTCCTGCGTGGTACCAGGAACGCAGCGCAGCGCTGGGCGAGGATCCTTGGCCCATTCGTCGATCGCAGCCTTGTCCTTCCGCATGCCGCGAGGCCAGAGCCTATCGACCAAGGCCCTGTAGCCGTCGTCCGGATCGGGCTGTTCGTACACTCTCTTGACAACGAACTCCATTCCTCCAGAATAGACCTCCGAGATGGGATGGCAGGCGATACGCCCAGCGGCCGGCTCCAGCCCCGCACCTGGCGAATTCAGCGTCGATGGGACGATGAGCCACGATGAGCACTTTCGCCTGTCCAGGGGAAAGCCGGACCCAAACTCGAGGTACGACGGCAGTGCGCGCTCTCAATCGACAATCGAAATGCGAGGTGAACACCTCATGGAAGAGACATCCGTCGGCGAGCTTCCTTCCTACACGCCCGAGGAGGAGAAGCTCATCCTACGGAACAAGCGAGGAATCCCGGTCGGCGTCAAGCCGCGCAACGAGTGGACGCCGCGGAAAGTCGCCCTCTGGATCGTCATCTACGGCTCTGGTGTCCTCGGCTGGACGATGTTGGCCGTCGTCCGGGGCGAGGAGGTCAACACGATCTGGTTCGTGGTGACCGCACCGTGCACGTGACACGATCGCCTACCGGTTCTACGCCCCTGTACGTGCAGCGCAGGATCATGCGCCCGGACGACTCCAACGCCACGCCCGCCGAACGGATCAACAACGGCAAGGACTGACCCGACCAACCGCGTCGTCCTCTACGGCCACCACTTGCGGCCATCGCGGGGCGCCGGCCCGCCTGCTCGTCTGTACTCGCCGCCCAGATGCACCCTCGTGCTAGCACGCGTGGATCATCCTCGGCGTAAGTGCGTGGCCGAGCGATCCAGGATGACGCCTGGTCCCTCTTCTTCTCTGATGCGCTGCGCGGACGCTTTCACCGGGCACGGCCACCGACGAGATCGGGAAGACTCGCGAACGGCGGCCATCGTCACCGTGCCCGTCATGTCATGATCGTCCTGGCGGCACTGGCCATGGTGTGCGCCAATGCGCGCTGGCGGGCCTCGCGTCTTCTCCGTGGGATGCACGATCCTGATCGCCATCTTCATGCGGCATCCACGGCTGCGCAAACCGGGCAAGACTCACGCAGGTCCCGGTCGTCAGCTGCACCATGCTCATCATCGTGATCATCGCCGGTCGCTGGGTCGCGGAATCGATTTCGGCAAGTGAGTAACCTGCACCCGTCCTCTAGACCACGCTTTGTGTGGGCGATGATCGTCTGCGGTTCTTCGCTGCTGTCCTTCCGGTGTGTGCTGCTGGACGCCGCGGGACTACCTTGTCGATCTTCGCTGAAGATCGACGATCGTGGTTCCAAGTGGCGCGATCGTCGTCGTCCGGCCCCTGGTGGAGATGCCCGCCAAGGTCACTGAGTTCGCCTCCAATATCGAAGGCGCCTGGCCTATCGCTCGGCCGCTCCTGTTCCTCATCATCACCGCCGCCTGCGTGGGCCCCTCTCGGGCATGCACGCAATGGTCTCCCTGATCTAGGACGAAGATGGTGCAGAAGGAGTCCCAGGTCCGCATGGATCGCAGCCACGCGCGCTCATGGAATCCTTTCGTGGCGATCTATGGCGCTGGCGGTCACGGCCCGGGTCAACCAGGGATCTATTTTCGGCATGAACACTCCTGAGGCCAGCGTCGACCAGCTAGCGCACTCTCCGTCAGACAGTCCACCAAGGATCGCGAGGTCATCACATCCGTCAGGCCGTGCGCAATCCGGGCGTGACCACCACGAAGGGCGAAGATCGAGCCCCGGTGGAGTCGTGACAAGCAGGCAAGGAGAAGATTTCTTTTGAGGGGCCGAGGTCTCAAGCAGGTCGCGCGACGACGTCGGCGAGCCGTCGGTCGTCTCGCGAACGGGCGGCGCCCCTGACCTCGCCGTGGCTATTGCGCACATCCTCCACCAGGTCGGAGGAGGCCGATGATGGGCTTCTGTACCACTTCGCCATCGTTCGAGGCTCTGTTCATCCTTCCGCCGTCGACGCGGTCACCCGCGTGGCGCGCTTCCAGCCTGACGCCTTAGGCAACGCCGCGCCGAAGTCTGGCGACCCTCGTGGCGGACGGGGCGTCCGTCCACCGGCGGATCGTCGCCGCTTGGGGATCGTTGCTGCCTGCGTGGCGTCACCGATCTGCATCAAGACCTCTATCCGCTCTTTCGGCATCGCCAACCAGTTGATAGCCGCGGTCGCCCTGCTGGTGGCCACCGTGATGTGGTCCGCAGGCATACGAAGCGGGTGTGGATCCTGTCTATCCTCCTGGCCTTCGACGTTTGCCCGCGACGTTCACGGCCCCTGTGCAGAAGATCTTCCACCGACGTGAACATCGGGTACTGGGAGCAGTGGTGCCAGGCTCGCGCAAAGCCGCCCACGCTCACCGACCCGGCGAAGATCGACGAACAGAACGCCGTCATCCGCAACGGTTCATCCAAGGCACGCCTGATCGTTCTCGTGGCGGTCGCCTCGTGATCGTCTGCGCTGATCCTGAGGGCTGTCAAGACCTTGCGCACGGAGACCACGACGTCGGAGGATCCGGTTCCAAGAGTCGAACCTTCGCACCTGAAAGGCTCTTCGCCCCAAGCTCGACAAGAAGCTGGTCGCAGAGTACGCTGCGTCGGCGACCCCGCGCTGATACCTGAGGCGAAGAAGGCCCGCAGTCCCGGTGAATCCTCTGAGCCCGCGGAATCCTCGGCGCGGTTCGGGAGCGGTCAGCCGCATCTCCGCGCCTCGGCGGGACTTCGGGTGAACCGGCCTCACGAGAAGCACGTCGAGCGCCATCGGCGGGAGCACCCCGGCCACGCCCCGATGACCGAGCTGCGAGTTCTGCGCGCCCGTGCGCGCTCATGAGACAATCCGCCACCGGCTGCCGCGCAGGCGGCGGGTCTGCGTCTCACGGCGGAGCCTTGGGCATGCCCGCCGCGACGTTGTTACGAGGGCGGCTCAGCGCTCGCTGAGCCGCCCTGATTGGGTTGTCGCCGATCAGCCCTGCCGCTGGTCAACCCCGCCGCTGATCGGGGTGTCCAGCGACGTCGATGCCTGATTCGATGCGGGCGGCTGCCCGTGCCCCGTGCCGCACCCGTGCATACTGAACGCCTGGTTTCACGAACCCTGCTGCCCGGCTGGTAGTCCGCGGTCCAGATCTGCTCTGTTGCGACGCGAAACCGGTGAACGCCAGGGTCGGTTTTCTGCGCCCGGAGGTTTGGCTACATCGGGTATCTCACCGTCTTCTGACGGTTCACCGTGATGGGAGTTCTGGAGGTCACCGACGATCGGGCAACGGCGCTGCTCGTCACGTCTTCGGGGCTGAGCCTCCCGACGCTGAGCCAGGAGTTCATCGCGACCCCACGCGAATCTGCTGACCGTGCTCGCGGCCCCTGCGGTCGAGGCGTCCGAGCGCCGCCTCGAGCGGCCGCGCGCAATCCTCAAGCGACCCGCGGGCAGGCTGCAGGCGAGCAGCGCCGCTCGCCGGCGTCGACCGCAAGCCAGCGGGCTTTTGGCGCCGCACGAGAAACGAGCCTCGAACGCCATGGAGCGCCGGCGCGCAGACAAGGACGCCTGCCTGAACTGGCGCGAGGCGCGATCGCCAAGAGGAAGCGAAGCACCGCGGTCGCTGAGAGCCAGGCCGCGGCATCGATCGAATTCCGCAGGAAGCAGAAGCCGATCGTCCTGGTCACCGCCCCTCTGCGTGAACCCCTCCCAGCTGGACGGGAGGCCCCAGGCGGGCGTAGGATATCGCGCATGGATTCTGAATCCTCTCTGCGCGGGCACGGCACTGCGAAGCAGACCGGATCGATGGCGCTCGGGCTTTCGCCCCGGAGTGGTCTTCGGCGACATCGGCACCAGCCTCTTGTACGTGCTGCGCACCGTCTTCATGCTGACGGCAGGCGGTCCTGCTCAACCGAGAGGATATCACAGGCGTCATCTCCCGTACGTCTGGGTGCTCGTCCCACTCGTCACCATCAAACACGTGGCGCTTTGCGCTGCTGAGCCGACAACGACGGCGAGTTGCGCGCATCCTCGCCCTGGCGACCCGGGTGCGCGCAGCCTCACGCCCGGCCGAATTCCGTGCTCGTGGCGCTTCCGCGTCTTCGGAGCGGTCTGTTCTCGGCGACCGTCATCGCGCGATCTCCGTGCTTTCGGCCGTGGAAGGCCCGAAGTCGCCTTTCCCGAGCATGGAACGCTTCGTCGTCCCTCGCCTTGCGGATTCTGACCGTGCCTTCATCGCACAGCGCACACGGACCGCGAAAATGGGCAGGGCTCTGGCCCGATCATGCTCACGTGGTTCCTCCTGCTCGCCTTCATGGCTGCCGCACGTCCTGAGGCATCCTGACATCCTCATCGCCCCTTCCCCCACCGAGACGATCCGTTCATCGTCCGGCATCCCGGCACGACCCTTCATCGCTCTAGCACATCGTCCTGTCGGTGACCAGCGGAGGCGCTGTACGCCGACATCGCGCATTTCGGGAGGCGCTGATCCAGGAACGTGGCTCGCGAGGTCCTTCCTCCCTAGTCTCGAACTACCGGGCCAAGGGGCCCTCGCTGATCGAGAAGCCGAATGCCCTGGACAATCCATCTTCATGCTGGTTCCGGCATGAGCCTGACCAGTCGCCGGTGATCATGGCCCTGGCGACCTCATCGCTTCCCCAGGCCGTCATCTCGGGCGTATCTGATTGCGCGGCAGGCCTCGAATCTCGGATACCCGCCGGCCATGAAGGTCCGCCACACTCGGCCACAGAGTCCGCCAGATCTACCTCGCCCGCCGACATGCTGCTGTTCGTCCCAGTGGCGTCGATCGTCCTCATCTTCCAGGACCCGGAACGGCTCGGCAGCCTACGGCCCGGCGGTCACAACGGACTCTCCTGACGACGACGCGCTGCTCATGCTCACCCGCGTCGGCTGGCGAGTGGCCCGGATGGGCGAGCTCGCGTCGCGACGATTCTCCCGGCTATCGAAGTTCTCTGCTGGCTGCGAACATCACCAAGATCGCGACGGGCGCTGGCTTCTGCCTCGATCGCCACGTCTATGCTGGCTCACCATGACGACGTGGCGACGCGGCGAGAGCCCGACCGAGGCGCGCCTGGAAAAACGAGGGGCTTTTGAAGCGACTTCCGGCGGGATTGAGCGCCTCCTGCCCGCCGCATTCGACGGCGATCTACCCGCATCTGATGATGACGATGACTCTGGCGCGAAAGAAGAACACGGCGGTCAACCATACCCTCTCACGACCACGTGGTATCGTCCTGATCAAGACCCTGCCGACCTCACGTTCCACGCAAGGAGAGAGTAGTCCAAGACGAGCTGAGCGCCCATCCGCGGTCAAAACACCTGACCGTCCGCTACGGTTTCATGGATGAGCGCGACCTGACCTGAGACGATCCGCTACGGCCAGCGCACGCTCGGCCTGTCCTCCTGAAGCTCTGACAAGGCGTTCTTTCATGCTCTCCCACATTCACATCTCGAGGGCAGCCAGCGCTCCATGTGGCGGTGGCGCAAGAAGATCTCATCGGGCCGTCACGGGCCTCGGTCTCTGTCAGCGGGTCAACAAACTGCCCAAGGATCGCACCGTCGAGCTTCCTACGCGCGTGCTGCCGTGATGCATCGCGGTGCTGCGGATGCGGATCTGCGCCGGCGCGGATTCGCGCGCGCGCGCCTCGCGTGTGCTGCCGACGGCGTGACGCCCTCGCCGCGCGGGCGCGGGCGATTCAGGGTGAACTCGGATGATTCGTGCAGCGGGGCGATTCGCGTGAACCGACGTGAAGACCGGCGGCGGCCGCTCAGGAATGCGAGGCCCGCCCGTCGACGTCACTGGTCGTCAGCAGGAAGACGCCGTCCTCCAAGCCCAGCACTGAATGCCTTTCATGGGTGAGCACCCACAGTTCCCCAGCGGAGAACTCTCCTCGCTGGCTGTCCCTATCTTCAACGCGCACCTTCCTGACGAGGACTTGAGTGACGCGGCGGGCGGGAGTTGTGGGCCTCGGAGGCGGGCTCCGGCCCGGAGGGCGATGACGGTCTGGCGCAGGACGCCGTCGTGGGCGACGCGTCCGCGCTGCGGCTCTCCGAGGCTCGCGCCCCGCCAAGCGGGTTTCGATCAGGCGTTCAGATCGGGCATTTTCCACTCCCTTCGTCGGATCTCGATCGGCCGGCCGACGTCGAATCGAGCCGGCCGCCCGGCGTCCGTTCCAGCCCTAACGGCCGGGGCGTCGGCCGGAATAGAGGCGTTTGTCATGGAACCCTGGCTGCCGTAGTAGTGCAGGGCTCGAGCCGCTGTAGCGCGCGGGCTCGGACCGCCGTGGTGTAGGAGAGGTGATCCGACTGGCCGACGGAGGCTGAAATGGTCACGATCGAGGAATACCGCGCTCACGTCGCCGCGCGCAGGCCTCTGACGCCCGGCAGCCGGATGCCGCAGTCTGCGTACGAAGTCAGCGCTCGCACATGCCTCTCATCAGGAGATGAACGCCGCAGTGCGCACACTCGATCAGATCCGCGAGTACTTCTCGCGGCTGACGGGAACGGAGATCGATCCGAGCTCACCGCCCATCTCCCTTCACCACCGACTCGGCCTGAACACCCGCATCGGGGCCCGCGTCTTCATAAACTCCGATGCCGTTTCCAGGACCAGGCGGCGTCACGATCGGCGACGGAGCCTTCATCGGCCATGCAACGTCGTGCTGGCCACGCTCAATCACGACGAGGACCCCGCCCTGCGCGGGCACCTCCACCCCGCTCCGATCGCGATCGGCCCCAATGTGTGGATCGGTTCGAATGCGACGATCCTGGCTGGCGGGCTGTCGGCGAAGGGGCGATCGTCGCAGCGGAGGCCGTCGTCACGAAGGACGCCACCAATGCGATAGTCGGCGGGGTGCCCGCACGCCGCATTCGAGACGTGCGGAGCTCGGCGTAGCGTCGCCGGAATCTCCGGCCTTCCCCACACGCTTCGCATAGGGCAGCGGGTGCTCCTCCTCGAGTCCACTCGGCTCGCGGCCTTCCTCGCGCCCGCGCAGGCCGCTCGCAGAACCCGGCACGGATCGGCAGGGTCTCAGATTTCTCGGATATTGACGTGCAAACTTTTCCCATGTCTGAAGCGACTTGTCGTCCTGGTCGGATTCGTTCGTGGCCCGGCGTCCGTGGACGTCAGTCACCGCAGGCCCGCACCCTGTGGCCGGCCCTGGTCTCCTCGCCCAGCCTTTTCGCCGTGCCGGCGGCGCTCGGCGATGGGGCGAACCTGGTCATGATCGTCCACGAGCCGGGCCATGCGGGCGGTGGGGATCGCCCTGCGGACGGCGTTTCCAGGGGTTCGTCGTACGCCAGGACATGTCCGGCCATGCGGATCACCAGCGGCAGGCCGACGGGCCCCTGGCAGGGTTCTAACCTCCGCGGGATACCCGGCGCCGCGCCGTGTTCGGTGCGGCTGCTCGTCGCAGGCGCTCTGAACTCCTGGTCGGGCCTGATTCTCGGGCGGTCACCCTGATGCTCGCCATCCTGCTGGTCATGTCCCGCTCTGCTGCTCACGGCCGGGGTCGTCTCGTCACCGGCCTGGCATGCGCTGCCGCGTGGTGGTGGGGCGGGCCGTACCGGCGGGGTCGTGGCGGGCATCGGGCTCCTGTTGCCGCTCGGCGCGTGGAGTCTCTGCGCGACGTCGCCCGCAGTCACGACCCCGCGCAGGATCATGGAACGCTGGCGCAGCTCACGGCGCGTGCCTGCGGGCATGTGGCTGGCGAGCTGGGTCCTCGTCGATGCCCTCGCGACCTCTGGGTCGCGCATGGCGATAGACGTTCTGGCGTGAGGATCCCACAGCGCACGGACGGAAGAGAGCCGACCTGGCGACCGTCGCCGTGCAGAGCATGGTGCGCGGAGGGGAAGGCCAGCAGACGGGTGTAGGGACCGCAGACGAGCGGGGTCCCCGCGGACGGCGCCTCGCCGTCGACTCGGGTGGCTATCCCGCCGCCAGCCGGCGGGCTTCGGCCAAGACGTCGTCAAGCATCGATCGTGTGAGTCTGCCGGTGAAGGTGTTCTGCTGGCTGGGGTGGTAGCAGCCTAGAAGGGTGACGTCCTGCTGTCGCGGCTCGCCACCGTCGCCTCGGCACCGTGGCCGAACCGCGGCTTCGGCCGGGGAACGCGCCAGCCCGCGGCTTTCACCGCGGAAAGTGTGGCGTTCCAGGCGATGCCGCCCAGCGCCAGGAAGACCTTCAGGTTCTTCGCGAGTTCGATTTCGCGACAAGGTAGGCCGAGTACGTCGAACGCCTTCGGCAGTCGGTTTGTTGGCGGAGGGCGCAGCGGACGGTCGCCCCCATGCGGGCTGTCAGCAACGCCCTGTCCGTCGCCCGTCGCCGTGGAGCACTCCGGCGGGCCATGCCCGCCCTGGTGGAGCGCCGACCACAGCCAGTCGCCCGAACGGTCGCCAGTGAACATGCGCCCGTGCGTGATTGGCCCTGCTGGCCGCCGGAGCCAGGCCGACGATGAGGATCGGCGCATCCGGGTCGCCCAGCTGGGCGCCGGCCCTACCCCAGTAGGGCTCGTGGGCGAAGGAGGCGCGCCGTCCCGTCCGGGCGACCCTCCTCTCGCCAGGCCACCAGGCGGGGGCAGGCGCGGCATACGCTGATCACGGCGTCGAGTTCGCAGGCGGCAGCGCGCGCGGCGGATAGGCGCGACGCCGTCGCGACTTCGCGACGGTGTGTCTGACGGTGGCGGGGTCCTCCGGCCAGCCTGCGCCCCGGCGAGACCGGGGACCTGAGAGAGTCGGTCTGTGACGGGATGGGGTCGCCATGTCCCAACGTATCAGCGGCGTCGGAGGACGCGCTGTCGGTGGAGCGCCGAGCCGGGAATCCTGATGCCGGGCGTGGACGGCGGAGCGGCGCAGGCGGGCATGCTGGGCGAGGCGAGGCAAGGAGACGCGAGATGGCCGAACAGGGGCTCGTGGTGGGTGACGACGGGCTGGCTCGTCCCTGCCTGGGCGGTGCGTATGACCCCGCTTTCTGCGCGAGTATTACGACACTCGAGTGGGGATGCTGAAAGCGACGAGCGCGGGCTCTACGAACGCATCTGCCTGAAGCCTTCCAATCGGGAAGGCTGCTGCGGCGACGATCCTGCGCAAACGCCTGGCCTTCCGCGATGCCTTCGACGGCTTCTGATCCGAGAGGCGATCGCCTCTACGGCGAGGCCGACGTCAGACGCCCCGCGTCCAACGAGGGATCGTCTGCACGGGCTGAAGATCCGCGGCTATCACCACTGCGGCGGCCACCGGTGCGGTTGCAGCGGGCGAGGGCGGGTTGGCTGCCTTCGTCTCGGTCGTTCAGGCTGACTCGACTCCACGCCGCGCACTCCGAGGAGATCCTGACGAAATCGCCGGAGTCGGAGGCTTTGGCGGCGGCGCTCAGCGCGAAGGCTTCGTCTTCGTCGGGCCGACGACGATGTTCGCGCTCTGTCGGCCGTCGTTGGTCACCGACGTCCATCTGATGGGGTCCCATCGCCGCGGCTCGTCGGGGCTGTGGCCCGCTTGACGCGCCGGCGACCTCCGCGCCCCGCCGCCCCTCCACGTGCCTTGGCCATCTCTGCGCCCCCGTGTTCCCCGTCGACTTGAGTGCGTCCAAGGCCGGCGACCATGCGCCCTTCTCGTCCTCTGCGCATCAGGGGTGACGATGATGGCAGGGATGCGATCGGCTAAGCTCGCGCGCACTTTCATCGCATCGGGGTGCTCGGCCAGCGTCCGGCCGCTTGCACGCGTAAGCGTTCTTCTACGCGGCGAAGTGGAGGCTTCGAGTGGGGCGCGGAGCGCGGCCCCGTCGTTCCTGGCCGGAGCTTTCGCTCAGAAAAACGAATCGCATCCCGTGCGAAGCCAACGCGAGGCGTGCAGTGTCCGCTGGCATGGCGGAAGTCTGTCACCGGAGCACACGACCGACGGCACACCGCACGGTCTGGACGAGCTCACCTCTTCCTCGCCATTCCCGGCGCAGGGGAAGCCCTCGAGTTCTACTGTTCGGTGTTCGGCGCACGGATAGTCGACGTCACCGAGAGTCGGACGGCGTCCTCGTCCACGCCGAACTGGACTTCGGCAGCGGCAGGCTCCAACTAGGCGAGCCCAACCCCGAATACGGCCTCGCTCCGCCTCCCTCGGAGGGCGCCCGCTATTCGATGGGCTTGTACTGCCCCAACGTCGACGACGTCGTCACACGGGCGATCGATGCCGGCGCGGTGCCTCGAGGAGCCGAACACTTCGCCTCGGGCGCGACCGCCACGCTTCGATTCTCCGATCCTCAGTGCGCGCTGGTCGATCATGTCGCGAGTCGAGGACATCTCCGAAACCGAGAGCGCGCGCGGGTGGCTGAGCCGGCTGCGGGCCGCGCCACGAGCCGACGCTCCTGCGTGGGCCTCGCACGAAGTGGAGGACGCGTTGCGCATGTGCGACACTGCGCATGTGGCGCCGCGCGTAAGCCCGGAGCGAAGGCTTTCTGCCACGGAAGCTGCGAACGCCCTCGCCATGGACGGCTCCGTTCGCGCCTCTTCATCCTCCAACCGCCTCGCCTCCGCTGTCCGAGCGCTCACGCCGCGGATCACCACGGCGACGGTCAGGGCCAGGATTACGGACGTTCCGGCGAGCCAGCGCGAAACTACGCGTGGCGGTGAGGATCGCCGCGCCCGCGGATGAGGCGAATGAACTGCGCGAAAATACTGCGTCGCTCCATTGAGGCGAGTGCGGTCCCCTGGAGTCAGGGGTGAGGGTGATGCGAGAGTCACGAACGCAGGCTGTGCCGCGAGGACGCCGATGCTCCGACATCATCTGCCGAGCACCGTCACGGCCACGGTCCAGGCGGAGAGACGGTGGAGCGAACGCCGGCTCGGCGATGCCGCAGTCGACGGTCACGTAGGGAAAACGGCGTCCCAACGGGGAGAGAAGACGCCCGCCGACGAAGGAGCTGAGGGCCCCACCGCCCGCAGCCAGCATCACTCCGACATCTGCGCGGATCCGAATCTGTAGCGGTTCTGCATAAACGCCCCTGATGGACGTGTACGACGGCGAATCGGCGTGCCACAGGCCAGCGCTCCAACAGCACCAAGAGCAGCCTCCGTGCGGTCAGCGCTGTCTTCAGCATTCCGGCGACGCGCCGAGGCGCGGCTTTCCGACGTCCTGGCCTCCGGTGGCGTCGAAAATCCGAATCGCCGGAAACCACGAGGAAGCTGGGATGGAGATGAGGAGGAAGGTCCACTGCCAGCCGACGGCGGAGGCCAAGAGAGAGAGCCGAGCGGGACGCCGACGACGGTCGCCGACAGCAGCATACCCGTGACGATTCCGACGTTCGCCACGGGTCTGCGTGGCGTCGAGCGGCTGATGATCTCCCCGCACGGGGATCGCCATTCCGGCGCCGAGTCCCGCGAGCGCACGGACAGTCAGACCCGTCGCCAGGTTCGAGGAGACGAAGAGGTCGAGGGCCGCGCCGCGAAGGCGATCAGACCCGCAGTGCCGACGGGCGACGGCTGCGGTAGTCGGCCAGGGCGCCGAAGAAGGGCTGCGTTAGCGGCAGTGGCGAGGCATAGGCGCCACGAGAAGGGCGGAGAGCGAAGCGAGTGCGCTGCAGCCTCCAGGATCTCGGGATGCCATCGGCGCCACGATCGCGGAGTCGCAGCCCACGAGGAAGGCGATCGACCACGCCCAGAATCACGGGCTGATCGCGCTCGCGCGCGCGCTGCTGCGGAACCGTCCGCGCCAGTCGGATAGCCGCCGCGGTCCTCGCCGGGCAGATCGCCGGGAGCGGTCCCGTCAGCGTGGACGTCGCTGCCGGCAGGACCGTCCCCTTTGCACTGAACTGGTTTCGCCGCTGGAGCGTCGGGATCGACATCGTCGCTACATCCCCTTTGTTCTATAGTTCGTCAGACTTTGAAAGCAAAACTGTAGTGCAAATACTAGAGGCATGGCACGAGCGTCTCACCCTGACCTCGCCGAGGTCCCCGACCACGCGTGCTCGCCGCCCCAGCCGACCCGTTGCGGCTGGGATAGTCCGGCTGCTCGCGGACGGAGCCGAGAGGCAATGCGGCGAACTCGACACGCCGGTCTCCGAAGTCGACGCTCCAGCCACCATGCATGAGGTTCTCCCGCATGGCCGAGGTCATCCGAGCGCGCTCCGAGGAACCAGATGCTGCGCACCTGCGGCGCGAGGAGCTCGACGAGCGGTTCCCCGGTCTCCTCAACGCGATCCTCAACGCCCAGGATCACGGGGCAGACGCAGGTCGGGCTCAAATAGCGGCGGCCAGCAGCTGCTCCAGCCCGCTCGGCTGCCGCCACGACGAAGACGACGCACGCCAGGCAGATCCTCGCGAGCTGCTCCATGCCCGCCGGGCCGCCGCTTCTGGCGTTGATGCGCACGTGCTCGCCCCGCACCGCTCCGCATGTGTCCCAGAAGATGCCACGTCCGTTCTGCGCAACCGCTGAGTCACGGGCTGCCCATCTGCCCGCGCAGAGGTTCCTCCTGAAGGGCGAATGCAGAGTCACGGGTCTCATGGATTTCAGCGCAGATCCCGTTGCGCTCACCGCTCTGAATCCCGGGAGGCATTGCAGTCCAGAGAAAAATGCCGCATTACAATCATGCACACGCAGTCGATGCGAGGCGGAAGGCCGTGGGTGAAGCATGAGCGGTGAGTCGTCTCCGAAGCGGGCGGACCTGAAGTCTTGAGGTACTGCGACGTCCCGACCCCTGTGGCGCGTCCCGGCTGGTCGCTGACTCGTAAAGTCCGCGGGCGAGCGTCAACCATTCGAGATCTTCACGCGCGAAGGAAAAGTCGCCGTCGGTGGCGTTTCCCGCATCCTCGGCATCGAGTGCGTCGGGCAGGTGGAGCAGACGCTCAGCCGGATCTTCACGTCGCCCAAACGGTCGTCTCCATCATGGGCGAGATGGGGCGGACTTTGACGGCGGCTATGCGCAGTACGCTCTTCTGCCCGACGAGCGGATCCATCCGTCGCTACATCATTGCCGTGGGAGAGCCCTGGCGGCCGTGCGGGAGACGTTCTATACGGCGTTCGGCACGCTGGAGAGGCTTCGCCTGGGGGACGGCCAGGACGTGCTGGTGCGCGGGGCGACGTCGGGAGTGGGAATCGCTTTCTCGAAACTCGTCAGAGCCCTCTATCCCTCATGCAGCATCACCGGCTCCGCGACAGCAGCGCGGACGAGGGCGAACGTCTTCGAATGCCGGCTTCGATCGGTGCGTCGTCGACGATCGCAACGCGTTGAGAACGAAGGCCTCCTCCGATGCGATCCTCGATTTGATCGGCCCAGCGGCTGCGAAGGACACCTTCGCCCACATCGCTCCGGGCGGAACGGTGTGCATCACCGGCCTGCTCGGAGGTCAGTGGACCCTGGAGGGATTCGATCCCATCATGGCACACGAACGGCAGGCTGCTTGGCGGGGTTCTATTCCGGCGACGTCGAGGAGAAAAGCCTGCAAAGGCTGAGTCGCTATGATCGAGGACCCGCCGGATCGACGTGCGGCCGGAGCGGGCATTCCCGCTCAGCCAGATGCGGCAAGCCCACGCCTATCTCGCTTCCCGCGATCTCTTTCTGGCAAAGTGGTCGCCATTCCAGAATTCGACGAGTGACGGGGAATCTCAAGCACCGAAAAGGGACCCGAGGGCGAGGAGGGAAGGCCCTGGAAAGCAACTGAATGAGAGCGAGGCTGATTCCTCGACGATCGTTCGAACGAGCGCCCTTCGCCTTCTGTTGATTTCCGCGACTTATAACGCCGGTCTCTCGATAGCGAACCCGTTAGCATGTTGGTTAACACGATATATCCGATGAATGGGAGCTTTTGGAGATCGCCTCCGCCTCTCGCTGCGCTTCCCATCCGGAAAGCGCTCCGTCGCATGTGCGATCCACCGTCGATTACGTCCACCGTCAATGAGGAGGAACCATGGGACCGCAGTGGATTGGCGCGACCGAACACAACCGTGTGGCTCGCGTGGGAAATGCGGCTCTTCTGCGCTATGCCCGTAGCGCCGCCACCGAGCGGATTCGGATGGATAGGCGAGACGGCAGCGTCGACACGTCGCACCCCGTGGAACTGTGGATCACGGGACGCATGACGTTCGCCTTCTCCATCGGCACGCTGCTGGGCATTCCGGGCTGCAGCCGCTACGCCGACCACGGCGTGCGCGCGCTCGGCAACGCTCTGAAAGACCATGCGAGCACGGCGGCTGGCGGAGCGCGGTCGGGCACGACGTCGACGAGGCCGGGCCATGCCTCCCCTGATCGATCCGACGTCCCGCAAAGAGTGCACGCACGCCTTCGTGCTCCTGGCGGCTCAGCGACCGCCACCGCCGCCGGGCGTCCGGCGCGGCCGAGCTCCTCGAGGAGGCGACGGCCGTCCAGGATCGCCACTGGTGGGATCGCGAATACGGACTGCCGGTCGAATCTTCCGACCGCCGACTTCACCGACCCCGAGGACTACCGCGGCATCAACGCCGCCATGCACTGGTCGAGGCGCTCTCGTGACGGCTGACGTCACCGGCGAGCGGGCAAATGGCCCGAACGCGCGATCCAGATCACCCTGATTTCGCCGTCAACAGGCAGGCCTGCACCACGGCGGCGGCTGCCGAGCACGTCGACACCGACTGGGCGGGGCCCCGTCTCGACTACAACGAGACACCAGCCGGCGCATCTGTTCCGCTTCTACGGGGTGACGCCCCGGCACGGTTGGAGTGGTGCGCCTGACGGTCCAGGCTCACGCGGCGTTGAAGGACCGTTCGCCTCGCACCGGATTGATGCTTCAGGCCGCTGAAAGCTCTTCGCTCAAGCTCGAGCCGACGGCATTGGAAAAGAGACGGCGCCCCGGTTTCGGTCACACCACGGATTTCGAAGGACGCCGATCGTCCGCGAGCGCATGCACTGGGTGGTTCGCAGGCATCTCCGCGGCAGCCGCCGTCCACCGGGCGCTGTTGGACGCTGGGCGCAGCCGAGACGACGTCCAGAGCTACGGAGGACCTCTACCGTTCGTGGCTCGACTACGCCGGACATGTAGCTGGATCGAAACGCCGGTGTGTGGACGCACGAGGCTCCGACGCCTCCAACGCGCGCGTCGACGAGGACGTGGGCCAGGCATCCGGACGTCTACCACGCGCTGCAGGCCACCCTCGCCGAGCAGGCTTCCTGTCGGGCCGTCCAGCTCGCAAAGCTCTTGGCAGAGGGGTTGCTGGACTCTGACGGGCGCGCTCCCCGCGAACCCGGGCGGGCTAGAGACGCCAAAACCTGTTGAGCCGGGCGAAGCCCACGCCCAAACCTGGGTCAGGAGCATGCCGTTGAGCTGACCGATAGGCCCCTGAATCCGTGCCGTATCCGGGGCGGGCCAGAAGCGGATGCCGTGGTTTAGAATCGCAGTTCGGCGAGAACCGCAGTCAGATCGGCATCGACGCCGACGTCGGAAGGAGACGACATGTCCGAATGGGACGAACGCTACCTGCACGCCCATGGGTCGGGCCTGCTCTTTCCCCGCCCCTACGCCGACGGTGGTCGAGCCTCGACCATGCTAACTCTGGCGAGTCCCCGCCCGTCGGCGATCGACGTGAGCCGGGGAGGCCGTCACAGCTTCGAGCTAGCTCGCCGGGGTTTTCTCGGTCACCCGCCTTGGAAGGCAGTCAGGTCGCCGTCGGCAAAGGGCCGAGAGGCCCGCCTCGTTGCGGCGGATGCTCGAGGGCCGCTGTGAGGCGGATGTCAAAACTCGAGGCCGCCGCGGAGGCGCCCTGCCCGCAGGGCGGCCGGTTCGGCAGAGGCGCCGATCGAATGGGTCGCCGGAGATGTGCGCTGATGGGGCCGAGCCTCGCCGGTGGATCCGTGCCTCGTCGCCTTCCTGCACCAGGCCGAGTTCACGAGTGACCGGCCCTATGCCCTGCCTGTCCTCGTGGGTCGCGCAGGAGGCTGGCTCCTTCTGGTCGGCCATTCGCGAGCCTGCAGGCCGATCAGGACGTCTCCGGGCCGAAGGATCCCTGCGCGGTTGTGGGACCACCGCGCGTGGCCGAGTCCATGCGCCGCTCCGGGCTTGACGATCGTCGAAGCGCGCCGATGTCGGGAGCATCCCGCGGAGAGCGACGGAAGGGCAGTCCGGGGACTGGGCGGTCGACGCAGTGTGCCTGGCACGCAGGCCGCGGGCGGATCGTCTTAGCCGCGCGGGCCTCAGGGGTACGCTCAGGCCTCAGCGATACAGGGCTCGGCGGTGTCATTCGGCCCGAGGTTTCGCCGGTTTCTCCCGCGCCACGAGTCCCCCGCCGAGCAGCAGAAGAATCAGCGCCGCGGCGATGAGCGGCATCGCGGCGGGGCCGGTGTGAGCCAATCCGCGTCCGCGGCCTCCGTCGCAGCCGCCGATCTCACGGTCTCGAGCAGTCGAGGCTTTCCATGGCGCTCGGTCGCCGTCGGAGCAGCGATTCCGTGGACGGTTTGACGGGGTCCTGCAGACGTGGATCGGAGCCGATGGCGTCGCTCGACGGCTGGCTGGGCTCCAGCGCAGGCCACGGTGACGGTTAAGCCTTGCCCGGCGCCCACGACCTCGGCGAAGTCTGTGGCCACCGTGACGGGCAGTGTGACGTTCTTGCCGGGGTTGGCAGCGCATTTGCCGTCGACTTTGACCTTGGCCGTGGGCGGCTCTACGCCGTCGGCGGTGACGACTGCTTCTCGTTGTTGGCGTTCCGCGTCGATCAGGCTGGTTGGTCACGGCCGCCGTCGTGGACGTCGATCCCACGCTGACGTTGACGTTGCTTCGTCACCGACGGCCTCGGAGAAGGAGAGCCCGCGCAGGGAATGTCGATGGTCTGGCCGTCCGCGACGGGCGCCGAGGGAAGGGTGACGCCGATAGAGGGACTTCGCGGCACGCGGCTTGAGACCTGGATGAGATCCCAGATGACGTTGATCTCGCGGTCGAGGGTTGTCGGTGACGGCGGGGGCTCCGCCCGCTGTCAGAGCGTCGAAGGAGTCCCCTCCGGCCAGCGAGGACGTCGGGACTGAGCCGTGTACTTGCGCGCTGCCATCGAGCGGCTTTCGTCGACCGTCACCGACGTGATGCTGCTGGCCGCAGGAGCTGGCCGGATCGTCGGGTGTATGCAGCGTTTATCGAAAAGCCCCGAGCGAGCATGGGCCGAGTTCTGCGTGTTGAGCTGCGTCTTCCACTGCTGTCTCGAGCGCCTTCTTGAAGTCGGCGCCCGTGATGGTCATGCAGCCCAGCTGGTTGAGAAGGCCGGACGGCGAAGGTCTGGCGGTAGTGATGCTCGCCGTTGGCGAAAGCGGGTGAGGTCGGCTCGCAGGCCGCCGGCGTTGATGGCGCCGATGTCCGACGGGCGCCTTCCTTCGTGATCACGGTGGCTCGAGGAGTCGGCGGGTGAGGCCGCCTGAGCGAGGATTCGACGCCCCGGCTGGACCCTGGGTCGAAGCGCCGCGGCGGAGGAGAAGACCCCGCAGGAGAACGCGACGGACAGCCCGTATGGCCACAACCTGTCGCCGGCTGCCTGGAATCCTGCACCGCCCTGTCGACGATCCGTTTGATCGATTGCTCGCCGCACGCGCGCCACCTCGGAGGCGGGATGAGCTTGGCCTCGGGCGGACCACCCTCGTGGCCTTGTCGCAGGTGATCTGCAGGTCGGCGAGGGTTGTCGGTGTAGGAGCCGGAGGCTATCGCGGAGAGCTTGTTGCCCTGGGCGCCGTCGACCATCGAGAACTCGTAGGGACGTGGTGTCGCCGCCCATGATGCCGATCGACGCATGCGCCCATCTTCGGGTGGTTGTTCTTCACGTCATCGTCGAGAGCATGGCGATTACGACGTCATGCCTGGCCGGAAACCCTGAGGGTCCTTGGCCATCGCAGCTGATCTTGGGTATGCAGGGTCGTTGAAGGTCAATCCTTGGTGCAGTGCCAACATCGCAGGGCACGTCGCCCGGCGATGGCCCTGATGAGAGGCGACCCGGACGCCGAGGCTGACGTCCAGACCAGCATTTGTCGCCGAGGTAGCGGCCCACGCCGTCGACGTTGGCCTCGAGGTAGGGGAAACCGACCGTGTAGCCGCCAGTTCCGTCGATGCGGTGTTTGAAGACGATCGAGGCGAGGTCGAGCTCGTGGTTGCTGATGGTCGAGCGAGCGGTTCCGAGCTCGTTGAGCGCGGCGATCGTCGGATTGATCCTGCAGGGAGCCGGACGTGAACGGGAGGCTCCCGATGTTGTCGCCGAGCAGGGGTGAGAGGCGTCTCCCGCTGGCCGCGCGCGCCCTGTCCAGGTAGCAGCCGACGGCGGGATGCCGGATTCGGTGACGGTCCCGTTCTTGCTCGCCTTCTCGATGTCCGTGGACGTCGGTGAGGTTGCTACAGGTCGAGGGTCATGGGTTCCGCTTCGCTTCGGCGGGTGCGCTGGCGTCGAACCGGAATTCGGAGCCGCGGGTTTGGACGCGGACGGCCCGCCGCCGGAACCCGTGGGGCCGAAGGCCCAGCGACGGGTTAGCTGACGGGTTAGCGGCTTGATCAGCGCTAGGCGGCAATCGGCGCGGGTCAGAAGGACAACGCGGCCAAACCGCCGAACAGCGAGCGCATCGGATACTGATCATCGAGCGTCTCCTCGCCTGTTCACTATGCCTTTCATTTGACTCGCACCCGGCGGCACCTGTCGCATCGGGGTCTGACCCTCGCAACCTTTGTCAAGCTTTTGCAGCCGGTACGCGACCGACCCACTCGATTCCGCCGCCCAGCCCGCGATTCACAAAAGGGCAGTGCGAGCGCGGCCGCGTGGAGAAGGGCGGCGGACGCAGCGCCGACGACCATTCCTGTCAGACGGTTCGCGCACGGCGGCGACGACGTCGGCGATTTGCGCGGCGACAGCGACGCCAGAAGCAGCGCCGTCACCCGCCCATTGGGGAGCAATCCCACAACGGCGGATACGTGCCAAACCGAGTGGGATAGCGCGTCCGGCGTACACTGGCGGCGATAGAGCGCGCTCCTTCGACGCCGCCGCGCCGCCACGTACACCCGCGCTGCCATCGTCACTGCCAGCCCCGCTGCAGGCCACCGTCCGCACCACCGTGTCCGCAGACACCACCGCGCACGCTCGCACCGCCGCACGCCGACCAAGGTCCCACCCTTATTGCCGCGCCCTTTCAGTGCCTCCGGGCGAATCAGCGCGAGGACGCTGAATACGACCGGACCTGACGCGATCAGGGAGTTTGCGGCACCCAGCCATAGCGACATAGTCGCCCTTTCTTCACATTCATTCTACACTGGATCATCCAGAACTGAATTAGTATGATGCTACCATCTTGACGTGGACGACGTCGACGGCACGACGATCCTCCAGGCGGCGTGCTTCCGCCTGGGCGTGACCGGATCCCAGATAACACAGACCTTTTCCCGGCGTGTGGAACGGCTGGCCTGACCCACAAACAGGTCGGCCTGCTCGCGGCGGTGGACGCGGGCCCTCGCTTCACCCAGCGCGACATCGCGGCGCTGGCTCAGCGTCGCCCCAGCCCGTCGTGTCCTCGTCGATCAGCTCGCGGACCTCGGCGCCATCGACCGCTGAACGGAGCGCCGCCGACCGGAGAGTGCAGGTCATCACTCTCACCCTGAAAGGCCGAGAGCTGTTGGCGGAAAGCGCCGCGGCGGTGGAGGAACTCGACGCCGAATGCGCGCACGGCTCTCCCTGCCGGGCGCGAAGCGCTCGCGACGGTACTGAAAGAACTGCGTCTGCCCGAGTGAGGCCTAGCGCCCCGCAGACGGTTCCGCTCCGCGGTGTCAATCAACGATCAGCCTCGAGGCTGCAACCGCCGCGTAGGCGCAGAGAAGCCTCGCCCGTGAAGGCGGGGCCCGACAGCACAGGCCTCGTCGGCGGGGCTGCAACCGCTGCTGCACGTCTCGACCACCTCGCCGCCTCTCGTATTCGAGGGCGCTCGGCGACGTCGTTGCAGAGAGACGGCCCGCACGAACTGCACCCATCCTGAGCCACTCGAACACGGCATCGGCCTCCTGCATCGGGAAGCGTTCAACCACCGTGCGCCGCCCTCTCTACGGCGATCCGAGAGCTGATTCATCTGTTCTCGGGACCCGATTGATGGCCTTCTCCATGGCGAACGGGAAGCCGTCAAGCGTCACGGCCGAAACCAAAGTGCCGCCCCAAAGGAGCCGTTCAGCTCAGGGCGCACCCCGTCACAACCCGACTCGCGCGGTCTTTCAACGCGCGGCGTGAGCGCGGCGTGGAGCCTACGCAAAGTGACATCGGCCTGCGGGAAACGCCCGGAAATGCACGATTCCCGCCGCAGCCGCGATCGGTTTGAGCAACGACATCTCGCCGAACCGGTAATCCGAGCCTCGCACGAGCCGAGCGGCCAAGTCCGGGCGCATCTTCCACAGGAGAATGCGCCCTTTTAAAGCGTGCAGCGGATTGGAGACGATCGCGATGGAGTCGGCGTGCTCGATGAGCGGTATGGCGTGCTCGATGTTTCTGGGAGCGTTGACCTGCTCTCGCGGTCCCAACGGATCGGACCGGCGTATCCGAGTTTTCGCGCGTACCGCTCCATGAGGTCCGCCTCGGGAACGGCGCCTGCCACCGGGCCGCCGCACAGGACCAGCACGCTTCCCCGACCGAGGAAGCCAGGCGGTTCTCGCGGCCTTTTCCGACTGCGGAAATCGCGTCGCGCAGCGAATTCCACCCAGCGGCAGATCTCCGCTCGGGCCGCGAACCCACATGGGATTTCTGATCGCCGATCGTAAGATCTCGAGCGTACGGATCCCCGCGCGGACCTGATAGCGGTTGATGAATTCGTCGCGGTTACCGCGATTGCCGAATCCCATCACGACGACGGCCCCACGTCCACCCGCTCCCATCGCCGACGCCGCCCTTCACGGCGCCCAAATACCGCTTGCTCGCCCACCAGTGGACGAGCTCGCCACCGGCTAGCAACGCGGGAACAGCGACAATCGCAACGCGGCGCAACACACTTTCCACTCAGCGGCCAGTCCATTTCCACTCTAGCAGCTCGGTCCGCAGCCGTTCGCTTCCGACCTCCATCCGATTTTTCCCCACGCTCAGCATTTTTCCCGATTTCTCAACTGCATCTCTCCACACGGCCGTCCATCGCGTCATGCGCCGCCTTTCAACCGCGTTCGTCGTATCGCGGCACGTCGTACCGTGCGCCGTGGGCATCACCACCGCCGCGGTATTCGGGCTGTCCCCACCCGGCAGTCCGCCAGCTGACAGTATGCGAATCCGCCAGTTGGCGGTAGTGGAGGCGTCTGCCGCTGACAGGCTGTAGGGCATGGAAATTCACGACCACGCAGAGCCGCGCGCTTCCAGCCAAAAGGGCGCAGCGCCTCGGGAACGCACGCCCACAACGAGACCTGGAGAATGACTCACCCGCAGCGGCGTCTCAAGCTGGGACGCACACCGCCATGGGCGACACTGACGTCGCCCGTCAAGCACCCTACGTTCGCGCAAACGGCGAGGCTCCAGCTATCTCCGTCCGGCAACTCACCCGCATATACGATGCCCGGGCCGCAAGGATGCGCGGGTGGTCGCGCTGGACCACGTGGACGCCGATTTCCCCGAGGGCAGTTTCACCGCCGTGGTCGGCGCATCGGGGTCGGGCAAGTCCACGCTGCTGCACTGCATGGCGGGCCCTCGACGAACCCACAGCGGGTACGGTGACCACGCTCGGCACCGTCACTTCCGGTATGAAACCGGCCAAACGCGCGCGATTCCGCGCTAAGCACACGGGTTTCGTCTTCCAGGAATACAACCTCATCGCCTCGCCGACCGCCGCGGAAAAACGTCTCGATGCCGGCCAAACTCGCCGGAACCCCGCTGTCGAAAGGGCATTCGCGCGGCCCTCGAGGCAGTCGACCTGGCGCACTGCGCGCCGACCTCAAGCCCCACCAGCTTTCCGGCGGGGAACGCCAGCGTGTGCCATCGCCCGCGTGATGGCCAGCCACCCGCGGATCGTTTTTCGCCGACGAACCCATCGGGCGCGCTCGACCTCGACTCGACCGGCGTCGTCCTGGATTGGCTCACGTCACTCGCCTCGCGGGAACCACCGTCGTCATGGTCACGCACGACGTCGAAGCCGCAGCCCCTGGCGGACCTCCGTCGCGGTCGTGAGCGGCGGCCGCCTGGGCGACGTGGTCGAGCTGCCGCGACGCCCAGCGGATCGCCGACCTCGTCCACGCCGCCCGTGCGCGCTGAAGGAGGAAGATGTCGACCTTTGATGTGGAAAGACCTGCGTCACCACGCCCGCCAATGGCTGTGGTCGCTGCTGGTGGCCACAGCGGGCGCCGCCGTCGTGGGGATGATTGTCATCTCAGGGGTGGAGCGCCACGCAATGGTCGCTGAAACCCAGGACAAAGGAGAATAGCTTGGCGCCAGCAGCCTGATCGGCGGCAACCTGGTGGGGTACGCGGGCTCCCGCGACGGCGATCGTCATATCGACCACGCTGGGCCTGACGGTCACGGCCCAGCGAGCTGCCCGCACGCCCCTGTGGAAGGTGCTCGGGATTCCCGGCAGCCGCATCCAGTGCGATCATCCCGTGGCAGGTTTGCGCAGTCGGAGTGATCGGGGCCTGCTGGGCGGGCTGCTCGCCCTGCCATTGGGGAGCGGATCTACCTGCTGACGTGGGGAATTCAATTTGTTCCCCCGGGACCTTCCCCTGTCGATGCCCGTTTTCTGCGTGCCTGCGACGGTGCTCGTCACGGCTCTGTTCAGCGTGCTCGGAGGCCTGGGCGCTGCGCGGCGGGCGGCCAATGTCCCGAGATGCAGGGCGCTGCGCGAGGCCGCCGCCCCAGCCACGCGCACAAGGCCGTAGCAGTGGGTCGCAGCCGTAATTCTGCTGATCAGCGCGGCGTCGCTGCCGATACTCGTCAACCTCCCGCCGACGTCCTGGAAGAGGACGAGCACCAGCAGCGGAGATCGCCCAGATGCAATCCCCGGGCGGGCGCGCGATTATGGGCGGTGCGGTGGGGTTCATGGTCGCCTTGGCTGCATTGTTCATCCCGAATTGGACGCTCCGCCCTCTGCTGGCCTGGTGGACCAGCCTGATTCCCGGCCGCAGCCCGGCCTGGTTCTCCGCACGCGCGAATGCGCGCCATCGCTCGGCCCTCAGCATGACCACGATCGTGCCCTTCGCCATCGCCGTTTCCATGACGGGCACCATTCACGCCATGGGCGGCGCAGCGCGCTCGAGTGGAATGAGCAACTGCGTCAGCGGCTTTCTGACGATCATGGTCCCGATTTTCTTCGTAGCCGGAGTCGGGGCGTGGCGAACATCGCGATGGTCGGGCGGACGCGCCGCCAAGAGGGGGCGTTGCTCGGGGTGATCGGAGCCCGGCCGAACACCATTCTGCGGTCCACAGCCCTCGAAGGGCGATATACGCCGGCACCGGCATTCTTTTCGGGCTGGCGACGACGTTGCTCAGCGCGGTCTGCGCCGCGACGATGTCGGGAGGCGGAGTAGACATGTTCGCCTCCGCGATCCCCGTGAATTTCCTGCTGGCGGCCATCGGAGCGTCGCTGGTTTTGGCGGTCGCCACCACGTGGCTGCCTGCGCGGCTCGATCGCCGCGCGCTTGATGGACAACCCTGCGCCAGCCGACGTGACGGGCGGTCGGCCAGCCAACGCCATAGGCACCTGAGCAGGTCGGTGGCGGCAGACGACCTGAGCCGGCCAGAGCAACGGACGATCAGGGTCGGCCGACGTCGGCCCCGGAGGCCAGCCCAGGCAGAGCCGGGCTGGCCTCGTTCGTCGGCGAGGCCCGTCAGGCGATGCACGCACACTTCGGTCACGTACTCGGCCGTGTTCTGGGTGTCGGCGGGGCCCGACGATGTAGCGGGTTGTACATCGGCCCGGCGAACTCCAAACCCGGAGGAGGGTGATGTACTCGGCCAGTTGCTCGTTGACGGGGCCGAACTGGTCGTATCCGCCGCGGAAGGTGGCCACCGCAACCTTCTGCTCCGGGAGCTCGCGGATTGTGAGCGGGTCGGCCGCGACGGCGTCGGGCCCCACGGGCTCCCACACCTCGATGTCGATGTCGGCCTCGCGATACTCGAGGTCGTGGAAAGGTGGCGCCGCAGAGCCCGCTGGCGCGGATTCCCGGGCGCGGATCGCTTCCATGGCTGCGATCCACGCCTTGTGCTCGTCGGCGTAGGTGTCGATCGTCGTGCGCAATGCGACCACTCGCTGCGCCGGATGGGTGGTGACGGTGATTTCGGCCATGATGGCCCTCCTGTTCGTTGTGAGATGAGTCGGTCAATCTCGGCGATGCGGCGGCGGGCGGCCTCGGCGTCGGCGATGAGCTGATCGCGCTGAACAGCTGACGCGCGCGCCCAGAGCTCTGGGTTCTGCCGCAGCGGAGGCTGAGGGCGGCTATGGCGGAGACGGAGAAGCCGACGTCGCGGACTGGCGGATCAACGTCGCCTCGCGCACCTGCGAGGCGGCGTGGAACCCGTGGCCGGTCGCGTCGTCCGGTGGCGGCCGGGGTCAGAACGCCGTTAGCGTCGTAGTAGCGCAGCATCCGCGCGGACAAGCGGGCGAGCGTTGAAAACTCCCCGATGCGAAGCAGTCTCGTCTCGGCCATGCCACCATCTTGAGGCTTGACACCGTGTCACAGGCAAGCCGCGATCGAACGCGCGTCTAACGGTTCCTGCCCGATTGTTCGAGTGCCTCGGCATCGACGAACGTCGCGGGCGCGGCGGCCCCTCAAGCGCGCCGAAGGCCTATAAGCCTTACGAAGGCCGCGAGCGCGACCAACCCCGCAACAGGCTGCCGAACCTGTTTCGCCTGCTCATTCTGGCCGAACAGGCCGGGTCCGCCTTCGGATTCAGCACGCAGGACCCGTTTCGGATTCCACAAGAGATATGAAGGGCTGCGCGCATCCTGCTGCGACGCTGCTGCGATTGGCTCCGCAGTTGCCTCGGCGAAGAAAGGTATGCGACACGGCTGGCCGGCGTTCCGATCGAGGCCTACGAGAACGCCGCCTTTCGGCCGCTGGGAACCGATGCAGACGGCCCCGCTCAAACAGAACCCCGCAGCGTCCTGTGGAACGCACAGATAGTGGCCGAACTCGGTTTCACGACGCTCTCGGGCTGGTCTCCCGAGATGCGTCTACTTCCTGAACCTGGACGGCGTTGAGCCGGTGGGGACCTGACGACGTCAGACTAACTGGTGCGGGTCTGAGAACATTGAGCCGCAGCGGCTCCGACGACGTCAAGGCGGCGCAGACAAACCGGTGAGGGCCTGACGGCCTCAAAGCCGTTGACACCGTGTCCTATTCTGAGTGGGGTGACCGATGCTTCTTCCCGCGACGACGTCGAACCCGCGCCCGCCCCGAGCCTTCCCTGCGATCCGGCTTTCAGGCTTCCGGCTCCTCGACGCGGCGAGGACGAGTTCGCAGCCGACGCCGAGCTACGCCTCGGCCTCCCACATCAAGCTTGCCGAGCAGGCGATGATGTCCGCGAAGGCCGAAGCGCTGCGCCCGTTCGACCTGACGGTGGCGCAGTACGGCGCGATGCTCTCGCTCTACTACGTTCCCGGTCAGTCGCCCTCACAGCTCGCGCGGGCCGTGGCGGTCACGCCGCAGACGATAGGCGCCACGCTCGACAAGCTCGCCGCCGAGTCCTAGTGACCCGCAAACCCTCGAAACTCCACCGCAAGGTGCTCGTCGTGACGCTCCGTCAAAGGGTGAGGAGGCTGCTCATCGAGGCCGACGCCGCGGCGCGCACTGCCGTCGAGCGCATCGGCCGGGCGTTCAGCGCGGACGAGCGCGTGCAGCTGTGCGATCTGCTGCGGTGCGTGGGCGCGGCTCTGGAAGAATCCGATCTTCCGGCCAATGTAGCCACCCTCAAATCTGATCCCGACGATTGATATCTCTCGAAAAGTCAGCCCACGGAGCATTTCCAGCCCCGAAGGTTGAGGCTGTGCATCCCAACCCCAGGTTGAGGTTGCCCCAGTCTCAGAGAGCCGAGCCACCGCCCGATTGGACCGACGGATCCTCTGGCCGGGCACTTCCGGCGTGCAACCAGCCCTAGAGGATCTCTAGACGCAAATATGAGGACCGGCCCTGGACTGCTCCGAGAAGCAGCGGAACCGGTCGTGGTGTCTTTCACTGCCTGTTCAGATTAACCAGAGTCAACAACGTGTCGAGGGCGGGCCGGTCTCGGCACCGGCGCAAGGAATCCTCAAACAGGCCCTGCAAACAGAAGACCTTATCTGTGGCGTGGGCACCGCCCCGGTCGGATCGTGGACATTCAAGAGTTGCTGAAGAGCGCCCTGATACCGCCGACCGCACGGGTCAGTATCGCGAGCCGCATGCCTGAGGGAGCCGGTCAAAGGCGCTCGCGTTCGGCGTCGGACAGCCGAGGCCGACGGCCCCCAGATTCTCGGACGAGCCTGCCGCTGCGGGTTCCGGGGATCGGGATGACGTTGTCGGCCAGGCCCAGCAGCCAGAGCGAGGAGACTTGAGCCGACGTCGCCCCGTGAGCCTCGGCGATGCGCGCGATCTCCTCGCCGATCAAGCGGTTGCGCTCTGAACGCCTCGGCCGTGAAGCGCGGATTGACGGAACGAACTCGCCGCTTTCGAGACGTGCCTGGAGCGAGCGTTCGTCAGATAGCCGCGGCCGAGCGGCGCGAACGGCACTAAAGGCGACGCCGTTGGCCAGGGTCCACTCGAGGAGGCTTTCTTCGGCGTCAGTGCGCGTTTGCCCGCCGAGCGGATCGCGCGTCCACACCGACAGCTCGGACTGGATCGCCGCCACCGGATGGACGGCATGCGGCAGCGGCCGTTTGGGCCACGGTCACCTCGGAAAGCCCGATTCAGGGCAGTTTCCCTTCGGCGAGCGAGCTCGGCGAGCGCGCCCAGCTTCTCGAGCGGCACGTTCGGGTCGACGCGGTAGAGATGGTACGAGGTCGATCCGTTCGACGCCGAGCCGCTCAAGGCTGCCCTCGACATGCCGCCGCGAGAGATTCCGGACGGCCGTCGCGGTGGATGCTTTTGTCGCCAAGTCATCGACGACCAGCCCGCCCTTCGTCGCCACGACGACGTCGTCCCGCCTGCCCGCGAGCGGCCCGGCCGACGAGCCGTTCGTTGTGCCGTCCCTGCACAGGGCTGCGGTGTCGGCAAGCCGACGCCGGAGTCCAGCGCCTCGCGGATGACCCTGACGGACTCGGCGTCGTCGCGGCCGCTCTCGCGTAAATCAGCCATGCCCATGCACCTGAGGCCGATGGGCATCACGCGCGAGCCGCCTGTCCCCGGCTCCAGGCGCCGTCTGAGTTGCCTCGTGTTTTCCAGTGGATCCACCTTTCTTCCCTTCTGCGACGCTGTCGGCAACGCTCTGGCGAGCGGCCGGCAATGCCATTCGCTGCGCCGCAGCGGGCAACTCGCGCAGTCGCCGCCGCGCCGATCAGAGGGCTTCAGGCGCAACGCAGGTTGCGCTCCCAGAACTTTCATGTTTGAGTTACTACATTGTACAGTTACCTGAAACTACCGTCGAAAGGACGCCATGAATCAGAATGCGAGTCGCACACCGCTCCAAGGGGCCGCAACGCAGAACGCCGCCGCGACGGCCGGACACCATAAGGACGCCCCGTCGGCCGCGCACCAGAAAGCCCGCGATGGAGCCATGCAGATCACCGGTTTTGACGGCCCCGCTGGCCTGCGGTACGCCGAGGCGCCGGTACCGGAGCCTGGGCCGGAGGATGTCGCGCTCGACGTCGAATATGCCGGCGTCGGGTACATCGAGGCGCTGCTCGCGGGCGGCCTGATCGACCTGCCGCTCCCCTACGTTCCAGGGTTGGAGGCGGTCGGCCGAGTCCGTTCGCTCGGCTCGCAGATCGCAAACCCGAGCCCGCAGGCGGATGCGGACGCGGAAATCGCGGCCTTGCCGGCAACCCCGCCCCGGAGACGCGCGCGGTCAGCCGCCACCAGTTTCCCCAGCAGGGCGGATTCCGCCGCCTAACCTCCTTCTCCAGACCTTCCTCTCGACTCTTAAGCCGGGCGACCCGTCGTCGCGCTGACGATCAATCGCGGCGGGGCCTACGGCGTGGTCGCGGTCACGAGCTGCCAATCTGGTCGCGCCCCTGCCGCCCGGCATGGACCCGGCGCTGGCCGCGGCGGTCCCCGCGAATACGACGACGGCGCTCGTCGCGCTCGAGCGCATCGCCCATGTGAAGCCCGGCGAGCACGTGCTGGTGCACGCTGCGGCGGGCGGGCTGGGCTCGCAATTCGGCCAGATCGCGCGGTTGCTGGCGCGCCGGACCGTCGGCGTCGTCGAGCGAAGCCAGCGGAGGCCGCGCTCGACCTCGGCTACGACGAGGTCTGGCTGCCGCAGCGAGTTGGGCGATGCGGCTGGCGGGCAGTTCGACGTCGTGCGGACCCCGTCGCCGGGCCGGCGCGGCAAACGTGAGCCCCTCGACCTGTTGAGGCTTGGCGGGCGACTTTTATGGCGGTCAGCGACGCCGCCAGGCCGGCTGACCCGATGGTCTCGGAGCAATTCGCTGTGGCTCGAGGCATCGGCGTGCTCGGTTTTCAATCCTGGGGGCGTTCACGGCGAGATCCGCGGACTACCGGGAGTCTACTTGAGGCGGGCGCTCAGCCTCGCGGCCTCAGGCGAGGTGACGGTGCACGAGCCCGAGCGCCCCTGATCCGCGAAGCCTCGCGAATCCTTGCCGATATGGCCGCGGGCTGCGACCGTCGGCAAGGCGGTGCTGGTGCACGAACGGGACTGATGTGGCCGGACGGGGCCCGTCGTCGAAAACGCCGACCGTCGAGAACCCCATCGGTGCGGTGAATCTGAAGGACTCGGACGGCGGCGACTTTGATGCTCATTGCGCATTCACGCTGCCTTTTCGCGGTCTTCTCGCCCGTGCCTTCGCATTGCCCGAAGCGGCCGACCGCGCGATCGGGGTAAGGTACACGAATAATGCTGCCTGTTTTCATATCAGGCGCCGACAGTTCGGTTGCTTGCCGTACCCGGCCCACAGAAAGGGAGAGCTACTATGCCAACGTCTCCAACTAACGTCGAGGGCGACGTCGTCATCGCCGGACGCATGATCACCAGCCGGTGGCGCCCCAACACCCTGCGAACAACCCCGTCGCGCGAGGGACCGCGGGTTCAGCCACTGAGGGCCCGCCCTGGATGCTCCAACGTGGAGATGTGGGAGCGCTTCTACTACGGGATGCGAGCCATCCTGCTGTACTTCATCGTCGACACCGTCGGCAACGGCGGCCTGGGGCTGAGCAGAACTCCGGCGAGGTCATCCTTGCCGTCTGCAGCGCGACCGTCTACCTGCTAGCCATCCCGAGGGCGATTTTCGCCGATCGCATCATCGGGCCATGGCTGTCCACCCTCTACGGCGGGCTGGTCATCATGGCGGCGGGCCCGTCTGCCTGTCGATCCCGGCGTCTGCCTTTTCCTGGCTCGGCATCGTCCTGGTCGCGGTGGGGACCGGCTTCATCAAACCGAATCTCGTCGACGATCGTCGGAGGCCTGTACGACGAAAACGATCCCAGGCGCGACGCCAGTTCCAGCTGTTCTACGTGTCGATCAACGTCGGGTCGCTGGCCTCTCCTGTGACCGGCTGGCGGAGGAGACTACGGGTACCACGCGGGATTCGCCTCCGCTGACCATCGGCATGGGATTCGCGCTGGCCGCCTTCGTCTACGGACGCCACCGGCTCTCAGCCTTCGCCTTCACCGGCCCAGCCCGATCCGCCCCGGGCGCCGCAAAGCTCGCCGTGGCCGCGACGGTCGCGATCGCGGGAACGGCAGCGCTGGTCGCGATCTGTACCGCCTAACCGACGATCTGCTCCAGACCCTCTCCACCACGATGCTCATCGTCCCGACCACGGCGGCGCTGGGCTACTTCATGCTCATGTTCCGTTCTCCGAAGGTCACCGCCCGCGAACGCACCCATCTGCGCGCCCACATCCCCTGTGGATTGGCGCGGTGCTGTTCTTCATGATCTCCGAGGCAGGCCGCCGGCAAGATGGCCACCTTCGCCGAAAGACAACACCGACGGGGAGAATCCGCTGGTCGGCTGGGTCCTCGCCGAGACCATCAGTCCATCAACCCGGCGACGATCGTTGTGCTGGCGCCGCTGATCGGCTGGCTATTCACCCGGCGGGCGGGGAGGTTCCCGTCGACCATCGTGAAGTTCGCGATCTCGGTGCTCATCACCGGCGCATCCGCCTTCATCCTCGGCTTCGGGTTCCAGACGTGGACCGGCGGCAAGGATCTTGCGCCATGGTGGTTCCTGGCGGTGGTGTTCATCTTGCAGACCGTGGGCGAGCTGTTCTTGTCTCCGGTGGGACTGTCCACGACCTCGGCGCTTGCGCCTAAGAACTTCGCCTCTCAGGCGATGAGCCTGTGGCTGCTGACGACCGCCACGGGCCAGGGGTTCGCCGGTTTCATCATTTCCCAAACCAAGGACATTCCGAACTCGACGTATTACTATGGCCTGGGCGCGGTCACGGTTGCCGTGGCCGTCGTCCTGTTCGCCGTCGCCCCGTGGACCAAGCGGCAGATGGCCGACGTCGACGCACCTCTCAGGAGTAGCCGAACTCAACTGCTCATATCGCCTCCGCCGTCGGCCTCACGCCGCCGTCGCAGGCGAGGTGGCGGTCCCATAGCCGAGCGCGCTCCGAGTTCGCCAGGCGCCGCGGGTCCTGGCCGAGATGAACCACGGCGGGACCGTCGGCAAGACCGCACTGGTACGAAACCACCTGACTCTGAAGCCGTCTGGTTCAAAGTGACCCATGCGGACGATCTCGTCTTGGACCCACACGAGAACGGGGACGGCTACACCTTCCCACCCAGGCGGGCGGCTCCGCGCACCGCCGGCCGGCGGTTCTGCGATGGGGCGTATCCGTGATGCGAGAAGGCTTTTCCGGGCCACGAGCGCCGGGACGAGCATCGCCCGCCGCGCGGATTCAGGACGTTCGCCGTTACACCGAGAAGACGCGGATGAAGTAATATCGCGGACATGGTCGCGTATCGGTCCTGCCTTCCGAATACAGAACGCCTCTCCTGAAGCGCTGAACAGGCTGGATGCCATCGAGAGGTCTCTGGCGGGGATCGCCGAACAAGCCGGGCTTCACGTCGTCAATTCAGTCTCTCACGAGTTCTCCCCTCAAGGGATCAGCACTGGCACTGCTTCTCCGAGAATCGCATATGCCATGCACACCTGGCCGGAGAAGCAAGCGGCTATATAACGTCGACGACGTGCCGACCCATCAGCGACGGGCTGATCGCGTCCATTGAACATTTCATTCAGAATGACCTTCGGCGCTGCTGACGTTCGTGGAAGAGGCGGTGGTTTTCTAGTGGAGGATTTTGCTGCTCGCGCTGGGAATCGGCGAGGTTCTAGAAAAGTGAACGGCTCAACGCCACGATCAAAGGCTGTCTGCTGTTCGCGAATTGGACCGAATCGAGGAGGAATACTCCTGTGCGGAGGTAGAGCCATCGCACTCACAGCCTCTCCGACGTGTGGGTGGAATACGACCATGACGACGACAAACGAAGTCGCATTGTACAGTAGCTCCGCTTCCGGGCCCCCGACCCCCGGACGCTCGCATCGGGGGAACGCGTTCCGCTGCGTCTGCCCGATGGCATAGACCCGAACCGCCCGTGAGAGAATCGAGGGTTCCGGCGAGCTCGTCAGTGTGAAGGACCACCCAGCGCCGTGTCTCTCAGGGATCAGATCGCCTACGCCACCCTGGAATTCAGTGGCAAGGCACGGCGTGAGGAAAACCGTCAACATGAAGTGCTACAATCAAGAAGACTATTCAGTGCATATGAAGCGGGTACATATCGCGGGACGAGCAGATGAATTTCTTCGGTAAGCGGATAAGCTCGCCGGCGACCCCTCCGCTGCGAATGCCCTGCTTTTCGTGATAGTAGCCTTCTTTCTCCTCTTCCATTGCCTTCACGCTTTCAGGGCCGAGGACGACTCGGCGGTGACGGCGGAGGCGGAGGAATCATCTACCACCATCACCGCAGCGTCTACGGCGCGGCGGTGGAGGAGTCGGCAAATGAGAACCACCACACCAGAGAGGAATACACATGAACGCACTGGCTCTTGCCAACGAAATGGTCGGGGACGTCGGACTGACCTGGGTTTCCCTGCTGAGCACAATAGTTTACGCACTCCTAGGGTTCGTTCTCCTCATAGTCTTCGCCGTGATAACCAACTATATCTTCAAGCTGAAGATCCGGGATGAGTGGTGAAGGACAACAACGTCGGAATGGGGATCGCGATAGCGGCATGGCGGTGGCCATCGCGATCATCATCGCCGGGACGATCAATAGCTGATGGTCCGTTCACGAGTGAAGGGTTCCGAGAACACGGTTCTCTTCGCATCAGCGCTCCTCGTTGCGATCGGCGGGCTGATCTATGAGCTCATCCTCGGGACTACGGCTTCATATCTGATCGGCGACTCCATTGTCAGCTTCAGCCTCGCAACCGGGATAACGCTCTTCGGGATGGGCGTCGGTTCCCTGCTAGTCAAGCTATATGCACCGGCGCCTCATCCACGAGTTTCGCAATCAATGAAATCACTCCAGCTTCATAGGTGGAAAATTCCTGTCCCGATTCTGCACCTGGCTTCGCATTCACCAAATTGCATTGGGTGGCTTTTCTCACTCATGAGCCTGCTGATCGGCGTCCTCATCGGCTTGAGATCCCCTGCTGGTGAAGATGTTCACGGCTTTCGGCAGGAAATCGTCATCGAACTGCTCAGCGAGTTCTGGCCATCGACATTTCTGGCCCCATCCGCCTCTTTGGCCTTCCTCCTGCTACTCCCCGGCTCGGCCCCCATGCGAGCTCCTACCTGGTGGCGGCGCTCAGCATCATCGTCGCCGTCGCCAGCTACTCTGTTCAGTTGGGGACGTCGAAGAAACTGATCGCGTTGAGCACGGCGGCCGCCCTGACGCTGGCCGGGCTTTTCCTGGGCGCCAGCTATCTGGGAAGGACCATCGACGCCAAGGCCTACCGCGACCCCGTCCTCGTCACGAACAATCCGCCTGCAGAAGATCATCGTCCTCACGGAAGCCCTGCAGCGATCTCCGCCTGTTCTTGAACGGCCAGCTGCAGTTCTCCAGCCTGGACGAAGTCCGCTACTACGAGACCATGGCGGCCAGCGCTGCACCTCGGTCCAGAATCCGCGCAACGTCCTGGTGCTGGGCGGGGCGACGGATTGATTAGCGCGCTGAACTGCTCACAATACCGCAGCGTCCAACGGATCACCATCGTCGACATCGATAGGAAGGTGAGCTGAAACCTGCAAAGAGTAACAGGTTATTGAAAAGGTATAGACAAGCAGTCACTCCAGCAATGATAAGCGTCAAAAGTCGTCAACAAGGACGCTTTCCGCTTCATCTTCGATACGCGGGAGAAGTACGACGCCGTGCTGGTCGATTTGGTCGACCCGCAACGAACACATGGCGATAGCTCGTATTCAAGCAGTTCTATCGTAAGATCTCCGCTTCTGGCGCCGCGCGGCGTGATGGTGGCGCAGGCGACGTCTCGTATTTTCTCACCTGCGTTTCACACCGTCGCAACACGGTGCGGCGGCGGTGGAGGGTACCGGTGCCCCTTTCTCGCATAACATTCCGTCCTTTCGGAGAATGGGGATCTGTCTGTCGACCAAGGCTCCGCGCGCTTTTGAGCCAGCCGCTGGCCCCGGGCACCGTCTACCAGAGTGAGAAGCTGCTGGACTTCATGGATTCGTGTCCAGCCCCCGGGCTATCCACGACCGAGGTGTCCACCGCTGGAGCCGAAGATCACTGGTTTCATGACGTATATAAAAGTGGGTGAGGATATTACCAGCCATGGTGCTGTTTAGCTGCAGAATATGAGCCAAAGCGGGCACCGTCAGCCGTGATGGAGCCTGGCGTGATCAATCCGGCTGCGACCGTGGGGTTTTACCTAACGCGAGGATCTTCCACGTGGCGGAAGCATCTGCGCGGCGCCACCGTGGCGACATCAGGCCACCAGCTGTCACGATGGAGTACTGCGCACAGTTGAGGGTCTCCGATGCCAGAACTGATAGGACAACGGGTCAGTGTGGAAGTGCCCGGAAAGCCCGCCACCACATGGACGCCTGTCGCCTGTACAACAGAAGCGCCACCGCTGCGCCTGCACAACCTTGTAAGAAGGCCGCACATCTAACTCCGTATCCATCATGGGAGTTTGAACTTGATTCCGATCTTTGGTGTTGCACCTTTTGCCTTCGACATGATTTTCTTTGCTCATGCTTGCAGCGATGAATGGATTCTGCTGTTTTCCGCCTCGAACTCAACCCCGATATACTAAATCAGACTCCGTCGTAAAATCTCACCGCCGTCGTCCTGCAGATAAACCTTCAATACCTCTGCCTGCTGCGCGATCATTACCCTGTCTGTCGCCACTGCAGCAACTTCCGCATGCAGACCCTTGATCGCCATGTGCCCCCATCGCCTCCCAAAGCGAGGAAGAATCATGGATATCGATGCTCCAGTGATAAAGAACACTGGCATCCAAAGTAAAGCCTGGGCCGTTCTCGATCCTGTGGTACTTGCCGATCATCTGGCGAAACCGTGGAATCTTGTTTGTGCTAGAGATAGCTCTGCCTATTAATGATCTTGCCTGTCTTCTAACGCTCGTTGATCGTGTCACATGCAATTGGAGCCTAGGTCTCAAACGGAGTTGCCAATGGGCTGACCCCTCCGTCCGTTTCTCTTCTGGCTCTTCCCCACAACTTCCATAGCTGATCACTTTCCACGGAAATGCCTCCAACCAAGTGTCGGAAATTACAGTGTCTCAAAACGAATGCCTGCAGAGTGCTGGACTGAAGTCTTTTGAGACTGCTCCTGGCCATGCTCCAGCCATCTTGGATGATGCGTCAGACACGAGCCTCATGCGACTCTTTCGGGCATCAGGAAGTTTGCAGCGAAAGTATCGCCAACGCTCTTCTCGTTGTTTCTCTCGTGCTTAGGCCGCTTGTAATGGTCTGCCGATGCCAATTCGTGAAAAAAGGTGAATGCTTCTCCTGCTGTCTTAACGGAACCAAGTTGAGAAGGACTATGGAAGAGGGTCGATGATGGACAGCCCAAGCGAACACGGAGTGGATTTTATTCTGGTCGTCTGAAAATGAGGAACTTTCGGCTTCGCGTGAGCCTCACACACCGAAAGGTTGCTTCACGCTTGCTTCCACTGAAGTCATCAGCAAGGCTCAGCAACTATGCATCTCGCAAAGTCTTAGCTTTAAAGGTTCTTCTACTGATGTGCCTGACGAGAGAAGGCGCCCCTCAATTCTCTCTGTGCCCCAGTACGGCCTCTCGGCACTGCTCCGCCTGACGTGCATTTCTGCGCCAACAGAGGCGGAACGGGTTCCGCTGTGTCCAAGGAAATCGACGCGGCGCTGGCATATCGGACTCCTGGCTGGTGGCGGTCGTGAAGAAGAAAGCGAGAGTTCCCATCGAGTTTCTTTTCTTATGAGGTGGAGCTGAGCGTCGGCATAGCACAAATGTACTGGAACTGCCATCTGCTCCTCAGAGATGTGCAGCCTGGGCCAGCTTTTCCGTCATGTCCCGCGAATATGTTTCTTCCGCGCCTACCGGAGAGTGGATCTGATCGGCACACGCGCCGCGTGCCTCTCCCCAACTGTCGTGACTGCGTGATCCGCTGTTCCTCGGGGCTCACATGGCTCGCCGAGCTGCTTCCCCAGTTCAGCTGCCCCGCCACGCATTTGAACGTGTCTATAGCTGTGCTTTCAGAGATACTTTGTATATAATTGAACTCCTAATGTCAGGAATGGTTTGATAAAGTTCATTATATCATCATTCAAATAATGTTTATTTCTATTTGAGGAGGATGCTGTCATGGAAGCTTATCTGAGAACGCTTTGGAAAAAGAATAAAACACTCATGCATTGCACAATCAATACCATCTTTAGTTTCACCTGCAGATGATTAGGTTGGTATCCAATAACATTAAGAGTATCAATAAGGATTTCATGCCATTTTAGTTATTTTCAGTCATCTTGGTCCCATACTCTGATCCGGTAAAAAGAACAACCTACTTTTCTAGGTTTTAGACATTAGCGCTGCGCGATCATTTTTCCGATTGTCGCTTTCTGAGTCATTCAAGCAAAATGATTGGCTTGAGGAAGTTTCATAATTTGATGTACTACCCAGGCTCTCCGGGGTTGACTTGGGTCACGACCAAAGCAGGTTTCCAAGCATCCTGTATTAGTCTGGATGTCAGTTCATGGGACAACCACCTATGCTGAGTTCCAGTTCATAGGCCATGTTCCACAAGACGATCCTCTCTACATACACGCACCAGGACCTGCCCGAAAGAATCAGTTCGAGTTCTTCTTTAGAACTACACAACTCATGTCCAAGAAGCAATCAATAACATCTAATATTAATAATTCAACTTTTCAAGTATCTGAAATTTATTCTGGAAGATAAAGGCCCAAAAATTGACTATAGGTCTACAAAAGTCCATAGGAATTTCTAATGCTAATCATATAATTAAATATTATTTCCAATATCTATATGTAAGTCAAGCGCTGAGCAAATGGGCGATCTTTGAGCTATTTTCATTGTTGTAAATAACTTCATGATCCAACTTGGCAAGTATAACCATAAAAAATCAGGAATCGAAGTTAATTTGAATTGAACTCCTGGGCTGACATTCACGAAGAACAGACAAACGAGGTCTAAATCCTCATTCATACATTCCAGACTATAGGATTAACTTTATAGTTTAAATTGTGATTTATAATTAAATATGATTTAATGAACAAATATTATTAAAGAGATAATGACAAAGTCAAACACCAAGCCTAATTTCCGGTTGTTTCATCGTCGACTAAATATTCTGCCAATGGACCCATTCTAATAATTTAAAAAAAGTCTCGTTTGACAGATATTTCAATTATTCAAATAAGCTAATATAATAAGTATTAGCTGCATTTGCAACTATTTTCCTTTTGGTTAGTCCTCTTTTCAACGCTGGAATCAACTGAAGATATCGGCTCTACGTTGAAATGGAGTCTTGAATACTATATCTGTTCTTTTTAATTTCCGTACAATCTATCGATAGACCCTGGAAAACTGGCTCAAGTGTCTTCAGTTCTCAATTTCTTGTCGTGATCGCCATGTAATGCAACCTCCTTCCGAGCCAGGGAATAATTGAGTTATGTATGAGCCGTATTTCTCATTTTACCACCAGTCACTGATGGGTGGTTTCCAACTACGGTATGTGTAAGACAATACACCGTAGAGAGTTAGAATACACAGTGTATATACTCATAAACTGTTGGCGAACTGATTTCGATCATTGGCACAAAATAAAGCATTAATAATCATAATAAAGCTTGTGAACAAATTCTGATAAAACAACATCAACCAACAAGCAAAAGCCAACATTTATAATATAATCAAGTATGACGAACCATCCTACAAAATAATGCAGCCAATCACCTGGGCAACAAAGTAACTGTGTTAAAACACCACCAGTGAAGCTCTTTGAATAAACCGCCTACAGGAAACCTGTGTAAATTCATTCGATTGCTGCTTGTAAAAAGAAATGCGGTTGGCGGGGATCGCCAAAAACCCTGACCTTCCTCATTGCGAATGAGACGCGCTACCAACTGCGCCATAGCCCTGGGACTCGGCTGGTTTAGCACTCCTCCGCGATCCGTTCCACCGGCCGAGTAGTTGGTCCGTCCCCTGCTGATCAGGCTGCAGCGCGCAATCAAGAGCGGCGGCACGGTCAAGAGCGGCAGCGGCAGCGCGGTCAGGCGCGGCGGCGTTCGAGGAGGGCGTCAGCACGGAGCCTCGCCGAGCACTTCCTCGGACCGGAGCTGATCACCGGCTCGCCTCCTACGCGGGGCTTCTGCCCCGTGCGGGGTCGGCGAGGCGACCCGGCCGTACTCGGACGAGGCGCCGGAGGCGATCCCGGCGCCGCCCGCCAGGCTCGCGGCGTTCGATTCGAGAGCGCTCGCGCTCGGCGCGACCGTTCCGGTGGCCGCGTCATGGCGCTCGCCGCGCTCGTGCGGGCGGTAGGGGACGGTGCGGTGGCCGAGCCCGGCGCTTTGCAGGGTCCGACGACGCGCCGCTCGATCTTGCGGGGTTTGAGGGTGTAGGAGGGCATCTCGGCCCGAGGCTCGCTTTCATCGGGCGTTCGGCTGCCGATCGGGATGCGGAGCGGGCGTTGGCCGCGCTGGCGCGTTCGGCGATCCGCGCCTTGCGAGCCTCGCCCCGCACGTTCGGGCGCTTGACGGGCCGGGCTCTTCCGCCCGCCGCGGATGCGACTGCGCCGCAGACCGCCCTTCGAGAGCCTCCATCCGTGCCGAGGTATCTTGGGCGGACGCTTCCGGCGCGAACTCGCGGCCCCGGGCGCTCTGGCGCGCGTGCGCTCTGCCCGTCTCGGTCTGCCGTCCAGCGCCGCGCTTTGGGCGCCCTCTGCCTGGCCGCGGCGCCCGCGGTCTCGTGACACCTCGCGGCCAGCGCGCGCCCGGCGTCGCGTTCGGTCGCGCGCGGTACGCCCGCGTCGGCTTTCCGGCGCGGCCTCGCCGGCGATCTCCTCGGCGTCGACGAACCGTGGGACGAGGATCCGCGGGCGGCCTCCCGCCTGGCCTCGGCGAGGGTTCGAGCGCGGACGATGTCCACCGCACGACGGCGCCCGTGCGCGCGGCGCGGCCCAGCCGGCGTCGATGTCGGCGACGGTCTGCCTGTCGACGGCGTCGGCCTTGGCCACTCGCGGCGCAGGTACCGAAGCCCACTGCGGCACGCCCCGTGACCGCCGTGGCGCCCACGGCGGCGACGACCGGCAGCGGCGTCAGGGCGACGGCGACCCAGCATCGCCGGCAGGGCGGCGACCGCGACGCCATGAGGATGCGCCTCACGAAGGCCGCGCGTCTGAGATCCTCGTCGCACGAGAACGGTCACGGGCGAGTTCGCGGCGAACGTCCTTCGCGCTGAACTCGCTTCCAGCCATCTCAACCTCCGGCCGCCGGACTGAACCATGTTGACCGCTCCGCGTGGGCGGGCGGCTGAGCCTGCGACACCTCCAGCATCCGAGGTCCTCGGCGAAACGATCCTCGATCGGAGCGTCAGCCAGCACCACGCGACGTCTCACGAGGCCGGGGATGACGGTAGGCGAACAGCAAGACAGCAGCACCCAGTACAACAAATCCCTCGAAGCCCACGGATCCACGCTATGTGTGCGGCCACCACCGAGCCCGGGAGGACCTGCGCGTGTTGCGAAACTCGCGGCGACCGGCTTTGGCGGACATGCGGATTCTCAATCCCTCTCATACCACAGAGGGAGGCTGAGGCGAGGGCGGTCCGCCCCATTCACGACTGGCGCAAATGGCGGATCCATCTACCGCGGGACGGTCCGCCCATGGAAGAATACGATTATGACCGCATATGGTGACGCTCTGATGTCGCCGACCTGGATGTCGAGGACGCCAAACAGGGTTCTACGCTCAGCCGCTCGCAGAACCGCTCCCGCAGTCGGCGCACGTCCGTGAGGGCTTGTCGATTCCTGGGTTCGCGCAGCACTGGACTTCATAGGAGATGCGAAGTCATCGCCGCCTGCGTCTCCGTCAAGACAGACACTCCCACGCACGAACTGTGCGCGAGGCCATCACCACCGCCGGTAGAAGCTGTACTGCCCCAAACTCGGGCCGAAGCTGTCCTCGAGAGTGGGATGGTATCGGGGACCGGACGATCTTCAGGTCATGGCCTGCAGCCCCCGGAGCCCGGCGGGAGTGCCTGACCTCCAAGGTGCTCGACGCCGTCTGACGTCCTGCTCGTCCCCGCCATCCTGGTCGGGCGCCATGGGCAGCGCATCGGCCAGGGAGGCCGGATGGATGCGACCGCATTCTCCAAGCAGGTCGAGGCGGACGCCCGCATCGGAGCGATGATCTACCTGACGAGTACGTGAGGCCGAGCTTCCCCAGGACCCGATGGACGTGTGCGTGCACTACGTCATCCTCCCCGACCGCTGGGGCTCGGTGTCCTGACCGGATCGACGGGCGAACGGCCCGTCCCCGCCTGTCGTGATCCAGGCGGGGACGGGCCGTTCCTTGCATCGGGTCGGGTCGCCGGTCTGCGCATCCCGAGGAAGCGACTCGGCGCATCCGGGCGGCGACTCAGGCGTCTTCCGTGGGCGAACCGCCGTGGAAAGTCGCGTGAGGCGAGTATCTTGGCGCTCGGTGATCCACTGCTGCTCAAGGAGGCTCGCGTGCCCACGTATTCGTACCGCTGTACCGCATGCGGAAACGAGTTCGACGTCCGTCAGTCGTTCAGCGACGCTCCGCTGACCGTGTGCGAGAAATGCGGAGGCGCCCTGCGCAAGCTGTTCAACTCCGTGGGCATCGTCTTCAAGGGCTCCGGCTTCACCACAACGATGCGAAGTCGTCCCTCAGGGCCTTCACTCCTCCGAGCGCTCGGGCGGCGAGGAAGGCGGGTCCTCCGGCGAATCGTCATCCGAAGCTCCGGCCTCCGGCGACAACGGAGCGGAGCGGCACTGAGCTCACAAGGCGCGTCGAGTCCGGCAGCGAGCGATTCAGCAGGCTCCGGCTTCCGGATCGGCTTTCAAAGGCTGCGCCCTCCCCTGCGCCCGTCGCGCCCTGAGCGCCTCGCCTTCTGAGCGCTTGGCCTTCGAACCATTCCTGCCTGAGCGCATTCCTGCCTGAGCGTCTTTCCGCACCCATCTCCCGTCCCGCGCCTGCGAGATCTCGCTCCGCCGCTATCAGTCGCCTCGCCTCGCTCCGGCGCGTCCCGCATCTGCGAAGGTCCGCGCCTACCGCAGGCCGAAGGGACACGAGACGCCGGGTCCCGCCACGTCGTCCGCAGGGGCCGTCGGCGATGCGCGGGGCCGCGGCTCGATGTCGGCCACCGGCCACCGCGGTCCACAGGCCGGGTTCAGGGCGCCGCCGTGCACAGAGGACCGTCGCGGGCCGGGGCGGCCGTGGCTTCCCCACTAGCCTGGTCGCATGGATTTCACCCGCATCCGCGCGACTCTGTGGCGTTTCCGCTTCGTCCTCGCGGCCGTCGCCCTCCTCGCCGCGGTCGCTTCGGCCCTCTCCGCGCTCAGAGAGCTGCGGCCCGAGACCGTGGGCGTCGTCGTAGCCGACCGCGATCTTCCCGCAGGGAGCCAAGCTGAGCACCGGCGACGTGCGCGTGGCCGACGTGCCGCGAGCGCTGGCCCCGAGGCGTCCTCACGTCGCCCGGTGACGTCGACGGGCGGACGCTGACTACACCGGTCCCCAAAGGGATACCGGTGGCGCCGCAGATGCTCCTGTCGAAGAAGTTCCTGGCTTCCGTCGAGCCCGGTCAGGTCGTCGTGCCCGTCGCCGTGCAAAGCCGACGGGACGGAGAGCCTGCTGACGCCCGGCCAGAGGGTCGCCTCTACGCGCCCAGGACGAGCACGCCCAGTCGCCGGAGGCCCGTCAAGGTCGTCAGCCGGGCGACGATCGTCGGATGGGTACGGCGTCCAAAAAGCAAGTCATTTTCCGTGATTTATCTAACACCCTGCCGCTTTTCCTTTGCGATTCCGCGGATACCGCTACCCTGGTCATTGGTTGTAGGCTCAGCTATGCCCATGCGGGTCGTCATCGTTCATTGACCCGGGGCGCTGGTAGCCATCACGTCCCGCAGTTCGAAACGCCGCGGGGAGAACTACATGCACGTTAGGGACTATCAATCCATGCTTGACGGTTTTTAAGAAATTCATCATGCGCTGGCAATGTCATCGATCTGGCCGTCGGCGTCATCATCGGCAACGCCTTCAAGCCGATCATCGACGCGCTCACTGACAAAAATCCTCCTGCGGCTCATCTCCGCCATCTTCGGCAAAGCCCAGCTTCAACGAAGTCGGCACATTCCACATCGGGACGGCGCCCATCGAGCCGGGCGTTCTCATCACCGCCGTCGTCAACTTCCCTCATCGTGGCCGCGGCCCTCTACTTCTGCTATCGTCATGCCGATGAACAGGCTGGCCGAACGCAGGGAAGTCCGGCCAGGCCGATCCCGAGAGGCTCCCTCGGACGAAGTCCTCCTCCTCACGGAGATCAGAGGACGCCCTCACCAACGACGGCCAGGGGCGTCTCCGCCAGTAGGGCGTCAGCCAGTCGCGAGGGGCGCAGGCAGACTCGCGTCCCACTTTCCATGTCGGCGCCGCCTGGCTCCAACGCGACCTTCGGTGCGATTCGTCAGCGCCGCCTGGCTTCGGCGTGCGCGATGCAGCGTCTGGCGTCGTCGGCCGTCCGCCCCTGGCGTCGCTCCCTGCGGCAGAGTGCCCTAGAAGGGCTAGAGCGCTGCGAAAGACGTGCTAGAGCGACCCGAAATGCGGGGGTCTGTTCTCCAGCAGGCGGCGTTCGCCGGCGTCGCGGGCGACGACGCCGTGCCGTTCCTCGCGCATCGCCGATCGGGTCGCCTTCGGGTCGTCGAGGTGAAGAGCCTCTTCCGGAGAGGAGATCTCGCCGCGGGCCAGGCGCTCGGCGTCGAGGCAGGGACAGCCTGACGACCGCCCGTCGTCTGCGCGGCGAAGAGGCCGCGGCACTGGATCGGCCGCTGCCGGATCCTCGGGGATTGGCAGCGGCAAGGGCGTCGCGCTCATGGGGGTCGGCGGGTCCTACGTCGCCGGCGGGGACGCCGAGCTTGCGAAGATCGCCGGATCCTGAGCGGTCATCGCCGGCGGCGTTGAGCTCACGGGAACCGGCAACGGAGGAATGACTGGGCTCGCGGGGGTTGCCGGCGGCGACATCGCCGGCTCGCCGACCGCCGTCAGGCCGGCCGGCACCCAGGGCCTTCGCCCGCTCCCTCCGCCCTCGCCCCTTCGCGCTCATGGACGCAGGCCTTTGCCTTTGCCCGCGTTGTCGGGAGAGCTTTCGACCGCCAGCCCCGAACGGGAGATGACGTTCCTGAGTATCGCGTCGATCTGCACGCCTCGGCGGCGGATCGCGAGTTCCTCGCGAATAGCCTTGACGAATTCGTCTCTTTCCCGCGGACGACGCCGTCGGAGGCTATCCACGCGACGACGTCGTCGAGCTGACCGTCGGTGTATGCGGCCAGGGGAAGCCCGGCGGACGTTCGGACGCGGCCCCGCGGCCTGGGAACTCCCGTCGCGCTCGGGGTCCTCGCCAGGCCCCGACGCCTGCGCAGGTCCCTCCGCGGAATCGGTCCCGGGCCCTTCCGCAGGCTCGGTCCCCGGCCCCTCTGCAGGTTCCTTCGAGGATCCAGACGATCCCGCCTCCGCTGGGCTCCCTCCCCTTCTCCCGGGCTGTCCTTCTCCGGGCTGCGGCGCGCCGTCCTCCGGAGCGGCTGGGCGCCGTCCAGGCCCGGAGGCCTTCGCCGCCGAGGCTGTCGCCTCAGCGCGATCGCCCGCGTGGAGGACGGTGAGGAAGAGCCCGGGGGCGTCGAGGCCATCCGCAGGCACGGCGCCGGCCGAACCGGCTCCGTCGGCTGGGCCGGAACCGTTAGTCGGACCGGAGGTGTCAGTTTGGCCGGAACCGCGGGCTGGGCCGGAACCACGGGCCACAGCTGCCGCATCGGCCGGGCCAGGACGATCGGCGGAGCCTGCAGCGCCGTCGGGAACCGTTCGCGAAGCCTCGCCGGAGGCCGCCGGCGCAGCGGGGCTGGAAGCCGCTGTGTCGCCGAGGCCGCTGCCCCAGGGAAGGCGGCTGGAACGGCAGCGTCGGCGGGGCGATCCGCCTGCGAGGACATGGTCCAATCCTCCGAGCCGAGCATCGGGACCTGCACGGAGTCTCCGATTCGGCCTGTCTTGCCGCCTCGAGGGCGGCGATGACCTCTCCGCCTGGCCGACCGGATCGATGAACAGAGATGTCGAGAATGTCGGACGACCTTCCACCCGCGCCGTTCCAGGCGTTCGATCCAATAGCGGTCGCGCCGGCGCAGAGAGGGCTCGCTGACGTGGCGTCGTCGTCGGCGAGGACGGCGACCCTCCACGTTCCCGGGAGGAGGGGTGCCCGGCGACGATGGGGATGCGCACTCCGCCGTCGAAGCCGAAGTCCATGGCGGCCTCCCATCCGGCGCTTCGCACGCGCGCCGCGAGATCGCCGAGGAGCGGGCCGACATCGCGTCCCGAGGCGTCCGGGTCGAGCGCGACCTCTCGGCCGGCGGCCCGGTCGATGATCCGCTCCAGCAGCCGCGGCCGGGTGTGGACAGTCTGTTCGCCCCGATCTCGCCGGGGCCGAGCGCAGTGACGATCGTCAGCTCCTCGCGCGCGGCTTCCACCGCGTCGACGAGGCCGGTCAGCCCGCCCGGCGTGGCCAGGGGGCCGAAGGTGTGCAGCACTCGGCCGTGGACCGTCTTGCCCAGGCCGACCGTCAAAATCACGGAATCGCGCCGCAGCCCGGCCGCCTGGGTGAGGTCCAGGACGGTGAACGGCTCGCGCGAGCCCTCGCCGAGGAAGGCCCCCAGTTGCGGGGAGTCCGCGGCCAGCCGTTTGACGGCGCCGCGGATCTTGGAGGCGTTGGCCGTCGAGACGCTCACGACGGCCAGGGACTGCTCCGGGCGGGTCAGGGCGTGGTCGACTACGGCGTCACGACGGCGTCGACCTCGGCCTGGGTGCCTTCGATCATCCCGGACTGGGGGTTGGGCACCCCCCGGCCGTTGACGACGATGAGCCGCGGCCTGCGTCCGTGCCTGGCGGAGGGGACCATCTCCAGGACGTCCTCGTAGCCCTGCTCGCGCAGCGTCTGGGCAGCGAGCTCGTCAGTACTGGGCGCGGAGGGTCGGGCTCGCAGACCGGGAGGGTCTTGGCGAATTCGGTGATGGCCGCGCCGGCATCCTCGGTCCGCGCCCTGCGGACGTTACCCATGGCCACGATCTGCCGGCCGCGCATGAGCATGGAGACCGTGGGGGCCAGGCGCGCTGAGTCGAGCTCGTCCACGATGACCAGATCGGCCCAGGGCATGGGCCGGAACGAACTCGGCGGCGATCATCGACGGGATGACCCACACGGGCCGCGCGACCTGGACGAGTCGCGGGTGGGCGGCGATGACGTCCCTGCAGGATCCCGGTCGAGTAGCGTTCGAGCGCTGCGTCCAGGCTCAGCGTGTCCTCGCGGTGCGCCGAGATCGTCTCGCGCATGGTCCTGACCACCGCGCGGTTGACAGGGACCACGAGGGTTCTCGTGTGCGCCTCGTCGAGGCGGCGGACTTCGGCGGCGAGTTCGGACAGGCCCGCCGGCGTCGTGCGGGCGAGGATCGGCGAGCGGCCGACCAGCTGTTCGAAGACCGAGGAGGCGTGGACGAGCTCGAGGCTCGGCCTCCACGTCGGATCTGGTCACGCTGCGCTGCGTGAAGTCGTCGAGGACCCCGCCGTAGCCGCGGGCGCGGAACTCGGCGATGAGTTCGTTCGCGCGGGAAGGCGCGCCATCGTGGTCTCGTCCTCGGCAGCGCGCACCCGTTCGAGCAGCTCCCCGAGGGCATCGAGGCGAGCCGGGCGCCAGGGCAGCACCGATTCGAGGATTCGAGCTCCCTGTCGGTCTCGGCGGCGTAGTGGCGTATCTGGGACATCCCGTCGAGGGAGCTCGGCCAGCCGCCCTCCGTGCAGTGGCGCCGCCACACCTCGCGTTGGCGTTGGACGGTCTTCAAGTCCGAGTGGAGGTCCGCTGAGGTCGCGCCGGGGCGCATGAGGTCCTTGGCCATGCTTGGTCAGGCGGCGCCTCTCCGACCCCCTCATCTCCTCGCCGTTGAGCTCGCGCCATTCGCCCTGGACGCCGTGGCGATCACCATGTCCTGGGCGCTGCGCTCGAAGATCTGGGGGAGGAAGATGTCCAAGGGGTAGGAGATGCCGTCGAGCATCCCGATCTGCTCGGCCCAGTCGCCGAGCGTCTCGGCCGGAGTCAGGCCGGTCTCCTCGACGACCCGCTTGGACTGGGACATGACCGCCGGAGCAGCTCGGTGGCCAGGCGTTTGGCCCGCGCCAGGCGGCGTCGCCGTCGGACGTCGAATGGATGGCCGCGCCCTTCCACGGCGAGTCCTCGGCGGGCACGAAGGCCCCCAGATCGGCCGCCTCCTCGAAGAGGCGCGCACCTGCTCCCGGTTGGCCTCGGATCCTCCAGGGCGCTCGAATCGAGGCGGACCCGGCTCTTCGGGGCGTTCTGGCGCGCGGTCAGAACGGCCAGGCGCTCCAGCAGCGTGAAGACAGACTCGTCCCACCGGGGATCCACTTCGTGCAGGGAAGCGATGTATTCGGCGAGCTCACCGCGGGCTCTGACCAGGTTGGAGCGCAGTTCCAGGACGTCGGTTTCGTCGGTTTCGCCGGCGCGCAGCCGCATGCCCGTGCGCAGGGCGGTAGGCGACGCCCTCCAAATCGGAGAGGTCCAGGAGGAGGTCGCCCAGGCCGAGGCGCCCCATTTTGCGTCGACGAGCGCCCGGGCGGCCGACGCCCGCCAGGGCACGTGAGCACGCTCTTGCCGGAGGCCGCGGCGTCCGCGACGATGCTGGCCAGCGTCTCCACGGCCTGCGATCCCGGGGCGTGTCGACGACGACGGATCGCCCCGACGCGATGGCCTCGACGGCCGCGAGCTCGGCGGTGTCGCGGTCGCCCGCGCCCGTTCCCGCCTCGGGCGCGCGGTCGCGCGCCGCTCGGGAGCCGGCAGCGGCGCGGCGACCGTGCGCCGGGCCTGCGGGTCCCCCGCGATCGCGGCCATGACGTCGGACTCCTCGATGTAGAGGGCTTGACCGTCTCCAAATCGGCCAGAAGCACCTGCCCCGGGTGGATGAAGCTGCCCAGAAGGGCGGCGTCGGCGAAAAGCGAAGCCCGGCAGGTGAAAGCCGCCCTGAGCTCGCGCAGCCTGGCCAAAAGCCTCGTCTTCGCGAAGTGACGTCCGAAAGCCAGGGCACGCAGATCGGAGACCTCCTCGGCGTGGATGCCGTGCGCCCGCAGCGCCCGCAGCACGGCGGGGTTCACTTCGCATCGCGCGGTCAGGGTGATGTGGGCGTCGTCGGGTCCGGCGAACTCCAGGCGCGCCGAACGCAGGAGCGCGGCTGCGCGCACGGCTCCAGCAGGCTCGCGTGAGGCGGCCTTCCCGGCGCGTCGGCACCGGCCTCCTCCCCGCTCCGGCGGGGCCTCGCGACCCTCGTCCGATTCGCCGGCGTCCGGCACAGAGGGGGCGTCGGAGGGCTCGTTCAGGACGTCTGCCCGATGGCGAGGGTCACGGGGGCGTATCCGTACCGCTCGGCGAGGGAGGCGATTCGGCTGCGCAGATCGGCCAGGCGCCCGCGAGCCTCGTGTTGGGCCGTCTCCCCTGACTAGGGAGGTCAGCAGGGTGGGCTTGCCCGAGTACAGCTGCGATGCGCCGGTCAGGTGGGGAAGGAGAGGTCGACGACGGCGGGGTCGTCCGCGTCGATCGGCCGGGATGATTCCTCAGCCACTTTCGTGCAGCTCGGTATGCCGCATGGCATAGGCGAGCGAGAGTTTAGCCCTTCACGAGACCGAGTCGGAGGAGACGCCGGAAGGTGGCTCGGCCGGAGAGCCCTCCGCCACAGGCTCGGCTGAGGGCGCGGACTCCGGCTCGTCGGTCTCCGCGCGATCTGCGCGGGGATCGTCATCGGTGTGAGCAGCGACATCGGCGCTGGCCGACGATGGCGCTGAAGCCTGCGGCTTCGCGTCTTTCGCTGTTCTGCCGCTTTTGCGGCTTCTCTGAAGAAAGGACTCACAACTCCACCGTATCCGCCCGGACGGGATTTTTCCAAACGCGCCGCACACCCAAGGGGAGACGGCGAAACGGCCCTGACCGTGGGAGACGAGACGCCGGAGGGCCGTCAGGAGGGACGAGCTCAGGAGACGTCGACGACCAGCTTCCGCGGACGTAGCCCTTTCTCAGCTCGGTGTACGCGTCACGCACCGCCTCGGCCTCGAAGGATACACTCCGGCGATGGAGACCTCGACGGCTCCTGGGCCACGAGGCCGGCGGCTTGACGGAGATCGTCGGGCCAGGGCCCGGCGGGAGCCGAGTCACCTGGGCCCCCTATCGCCGCGGCCTCCCGCGAGTGCACAAGAGTCGCGACGGCCCCCGGCGTCGGCCCGAGCTTCAGCGCCATGGCGACGTACTCGGCGCCGTGGCAATCGAGCAGCTTGGTGATCGGGGCAGGGGCCGCCGCCTCCACACGCGACTCGACCCCCTCGCCGTATGCGACGGGAATCGCTCCGAGCGATCGGAGGTAGTCCGCATTGCGTTCGCCGGCGATGCCGATAACGGCGCCTCGGCGGACGGCGAGCTGGACCGCGAGCGATCCGACGCCGCCGGACGCCCCGCTGACGACGATGACGTCGCCCTCCGAGAGCTCCAGGGTGCGCAGAGCGCCGGAGGCCGCCTGGGCTGCGACGCCGAGCGCGGCCGCCTCGTGGAAGCCGAGGGCGTCGGGTTTGCGGACGGCCCAGTCCGCCGGGACGACGAGTGCCTCGGCCAGGGATCCGCTGACCATGCCGACGCCAGGGAGCCCCCTCACGGTTCCGAGGACCGCGTCCCCGACCGCGAAGTCTGCCACGCCCTCGCCCACGGCCTCGACGAGACCCGAGTAGTCACGTCCCACTCCCTGCGGCAGCGTCGAGGGCGTCGCCTCCCCGTCGCTCCGCTGAATATCTTCCAGTCCACCGGGTTGGAGGCCCGCCGCCTTGACGGCCAGACGGATCTCGCCGTTCCCGGGGCCGGCGCGGCGACGTCGGCCATCTCCAGGACCTCCGGGCCGCCGAAGCGCCGGTATTGAATCGCTCGAATCATCAGATCATCCTCCATTTCGCGGCAGGCACCGGAACCGCAGTGCCCGCCATGGCGCAGGCCGATCCGACCGAGATCCCGACGCGGTTCGCGTGCCGATTCGGATCGGAGACGATGGGCAGGCAACGGCCGGGCTGCAGGCCGCCGATCGCCATGCGATCCTCGGCCGGCGGCGGATCCGCGCGGCATCGCCGGCATCCGCTCGGTGCCCTCGAAAGGATTCGAACCTTCGACCTACCGCTTGGGAGGCGGTCGCTCTTCCCCTGAGCTACGAGGGCGATTGGGCAGTCTACCCGGACGACCTCCGCCTTGGCATCATGCCGCCTCGGCGGAGCTGTGCGCCGACGCGGCCATCGCGCCCCGAGCCGACGTCCCAGCCCCGGACGCTTTCGGCCGGAACCGGCCTCCATACGGCTGGCTCTGCTCAGCGCCTCCCACCTCTATTCGGCGCTGGCCTTCTTACGGCCCCATGGAACGTTGCTCACGAGGGAGTCTTCGTTGACCCCGGTTCTGCGGGGACCACGATCGTCAGGGCACTCGCTGTGGTGGAGCACCGCCTGGCTGGTCGACCCGAGGAGGCCCGGCGAAGCCGCCCGGCCGCGCGTGCCGACGACCAGCAGGTCGACGGCCGTGGAGAACTCGGCGAGCAGCGCGGCGGGATTGCCCTCGATCACGTGGCAGTGGACGTCGACATCGCAGCCCTCGGCAGCCGTCTCCACCGCCTCGTTGAGGCCCGAACGCACGTCGTCGATGACCTCCTGATGGTAGCCCGGACCGGGGACCCACATGGAGCCGCCGAGGTTGATGGCGCTGACGCACGAGAGCTTCGCCCCACCTGGCGGCTTCGCGTATCGCCAGTTCCAAGGCGATGCGGGACGTCTCCGACCCGTCGACGCCGCATACGATGTGCTTGGCGGGACGAGCTCCTCGAGGTCGATTTGGGGCACGACGACCACGGCGCAGTATGCCCGCGACGTCAACGCCGATGCGACCGAGCCGAGCAGCCGGTCGGCGAAGCCTCCGGAACCGCCGCGCGCGCCCACGACGATCCGGGCGACTTTCTTCGAGCGCCCGGAGGAGCACCGACCGCGGATCGTCGGATTCGAGCGACGTCTGCACGTCGACGCCGGTCCCAGCGACCTTGGCCCGGGCCGCCTCGATGATCTGGCGAGCGGCGTCTTCGCTCAACCCGCCCCTCGCCCCGTTGCCCCGGGTAGCTGGGAACCTGGTGGCAGCAGACGATGTCGAGTACGGCATTGCGAGTTTTGGCCTCATGAGCGGCCCAAATGAGTGCGTTGTCCGAGGCGGCGGAACCATCGACGCCACACACAGCCACGTTGTCATGCTGGAAAGCCACGACCCTACCTCCGATTATCAGTATCACGAAGAATTATAGTCGACGTAAGCCCGCTTCTGAAGATCTGTTCGCGAGTGAGCCGGACAGCCACGGGCCGGCAAGCCTCACACGGATGGACGAATCAGGGGTCCAACGGAGCACCGGATGCGAGGGAACGTGGCCTGACACCAGGATACACGCATAGGGAGGGCGGCCCAAGGCCGACCCCTCCTCGCGTGAAAGTCTGAATCAGAGAACGCGGATCACGGTAGGTGTTCCGCCAACCCACGAATTCAGGGCCAACGCGAGTTCCATCGATTCGTTCCAAGCGCCGACATTCTTGCCGTTGCCGGCGTAGATGCCGACGTGTCCGGGCCAGTAGAGAATGTCGCTGGGCCGAGCCTGGGAGTAGGGAACGCGGGTACCCGCGGAAAGAACTGACGTGGTGTAGCCTCCAATATTCACGCCGTGCTTGCCGTATACGTAACGGACAAAGCCGATGCAATCCCAGCCCGAGGGTGGTGCCGCCCCAGCGATAGGGCGAGCCGACGTAAGAGGCGCGGTGTTGAGAACGGATGAACCGTTACCCGAAGGAGCGGCAGCCGCCTCCTGAACGGAGGAAGTGTCGGCCTGACGGGCGGCGATATCGCTCTGCTTGACAGCACCCAACTTGCCGGAAGTGGCGGGGGCTGCCGTGCGGGGCCTAACCGTAGCGCGGGTAAGCGTAGCGGAAGCGGTATCGGACTGCTGCTGCGTGGCAGCGTTGTCCTTCGCCTTCTCCTTGGCGGACTCGTCGACGACGGGCGGCGGGGCCTGGACATTGGCCTTAACCGTCGATACGGACTGCGCGGTTGCGGCAGCACCCTCAACCCTGAACCTGCTCGAGCTTCCACGTGGCGTTGGCGGGAGCCGTCACCGCAGTGGTGTTCTTGCCGCTGTCAGCGGTCGAAAGATCAGTAACGCGACCTCCGAAAGCCTTGTCAGATCCATTGTCATCTGCCGAAGCTGTCGGAAGCGCGACGCCGAACATCGTGCCAACGGCCATTGCAGCTGCGAGCCCCCGGCCCGCAGGGGAATTCAGAGCGCTGAGGGCGACATCGCGGTTTATCGCATGGCGTCCGGTCATCTCGGTTTTCTCCTAAATGTTCGTCATTCGCTGGCGGTGTGGGGACCGCTCAACGACTGTCACGTAGAACAATATCGGGCCTCGCCGAGGGTTGTCACATTTCGGTAACGGGTCTCCCGCCCGTCCCGCGCCCTCGTGACCCTGGTTTTCCCGCAGAATCCCGCGGAATACCGGAGGCGGGCAAGGCGCGAGCACCACCGCATGTAACATTCACGACGTTGCGACGCGAACTCGCCGCCTGGGAACCCCTTCCCCATCGGGCACGGGGAATCCCTGACTTTCAAGGATTCGGCGAGGTTTCCCGGAACAGCCGCCAGCCCACTCCGGCCCCCGATAGTGTCGTTGTGCACATTCGTGCGTCCTTCTCGCCGTCGCAGCCGTCTTCGTTCGGCCGCCCCATCCCCGTCTCACGTCCGCGACGGCATGCGGCTGCGACGGCATGCGCGGCAGGACGAGGCCGACGTCGGCCGGCAAGGGCTTTCGAGCTCCCCACCCGCCGGACGGTCCGATGTCGGTGAGCGCAGCATCAATCGACGAGCAGGGGCGTCGGGCTGTCCGGTGAGGGGGCCGCACGAGTGGGCGAAGGCGCCCCGGGGCCCGCGGAAGTCGAGGTCCAATCCGCCCACGCCGCCGCGTGCGCGACAGACACTCGGGGCCGTGGGGTCTGCACCGGCGGTAAACGGCCTGCCTATGCGCGATGCCTGCTGCGATGCCGCCGCGCACGCGACTGGGGCTTCGGGCCCCGCTGACGGTGCCTCCCAACGGACTGACGCCCGCCGCGCGAGCTCACCCTTCGCACCGCTCAGGTGCCGCCTGGCGCCCGCCCGATGCGGGGTCTGCCGGGCGGCGCCTACTTGACGAACAGATGTGCCTGGTCGAAGACGGTCAGTTCGATGTCGTCGCCGCCTGGGACGCCGGCGCACGCCGCTGCCCCGCTTGGTCACCTGCAGCCGGGCCCCGGGCGGTATGCCGGCCTGCTGGAAGCTCGCGAGCAGGCCGGGGTCGGTCTGGACGGCCTCGGCGATGCGCACGAGCGTCACCTCCCGAGAGCCCCCGTCGGCGAGGTTCTTCTTGGCGAGCCACTTCTTCAGGGAGACGAGCCCGGAGTTGGCGACGGACGTTCCGCGCGGGTCGTCGGAGCCCGGCAGGGGATCGGATTGCCGTACGGGTCGACGCCGGTCTCCTCCAGGAGGGTCTGCAAGCGCGACTCGACGGCGTCGGACATGACGTGCTCCCAGCGGCAGGCCTCTACGTGGACGTCGGTCCAGGGCATCCCCAGGACGTCGATGAGCAGCCGTTCGGCCAGCCTGTGCTTGCGCATGACATGGACGGCCTGCCGCCTGCCCCTCGTCGGTCAGGGAGATGGCCCGGGTGTCCCCCACCCGCAGCAGCCCGTCGCGTTCGAGGCGGGCCACGGTCTCCGACACCGTCGGCTGGACTGCTCAAGCGTTCGACGAGCCTGGCCCGCAACGGGACACGCCCTCCTCCTGAAGCTCGTATACGGCTTTCAGATACATCTCCGATGTGTCAACCAGATGGCTCATCGTCTCTCCGCATAGTCGACGAACGCCACGGATTCCAACCATTCCCGCGGCCCGTGCCTGTGACATGTAGCATACTGGAGCGCCATCTCTGTTTCCGCGCGATATACGGCAGACTTAAGTCGCGAAAATAGCGATTCCCACCGACCTGCTTCCCGCGACGGACGCTTCGGCTCGGGCCCCTCCCGCCAGCGTCCCGGACAGGCTCGAGACGCGCGTTGGAGGCCAGCGGGCGAATCCTCGGCACGTCCCACCGGCAGCCGCCGGTGAAGAACGCCGTGGCGCGCATCCGCTCCGCCTCGCCGAGCTCTTCGCGATTCCCGACGGCTACGAGATCCTGCTGGGCAACGGAGGCGCCTCGCTCATATGGGACGCGCTCGCCTTCACCGGGGTCGACTCCACGCCCAGGCAGCCGTCTGCAGGAGTTCACGGCCAAGGCCGCCTCGGCCGTGGCGAAGGCCCCGTGGGCCCAGTGCACGAGGATCCAGTCGCCTCCAGGGGTCGCTGGCCGTCTGCGACGACGGCTTCCGCCGACGCCTACCTCTACGCCCACAACAGAGACATCCACGGGGTGCTCAGCCCGGTGCGGCGTTTCTGAGCGCCGCCGGCGGGGAATGCAGGGCAGGGCGGCCCCTGACGTTCGTGGACGCCACGTCGGCGGCCGGCAGGTGGAGGTCGACGGCGTCGACCGACCTCTACTACTCTCCCGCAGGGTGCTTCGGGGCCGAGGGCGGGCTCTGGCTCGCCGCCGCCTCCCCGCCGCCCTCGCCAGGGCCGGACGGCTCGCCGCACGGCGACCGGTGCCCGCCATCCTCGACCTGTCCTGGCGGCGAAGAACTCCCGTGCGAGACCAGACGCTGAACACGCCCTCCTCGTCAGCCTCCTGCTCATCGCCGACCAGGCCGAGTGGATGCTGGAGGAGGGCGGGCTGGCCCGATGGAGGCCCGCACCGCAGAGTCCTCCCGGGTCCTCTACCGCTGGGCCCGAAGCCTCGGACTTCGCCGAGCCCTTCGCCCAGCCGGGGCCAGGTCAGAATCTCGTCGTGACGATCGACCTGGACGCGTCCGTCCCTCCGAGGCGCTGCGGGCATCTGCGGGCCAACGGGATCGTGGACGTCGACCCGTACCGTTCGCTCGGCCGGAATCAGATCCGCGTCGGCACGTTCCCCAACGTCCCGGCCGAGGACGTCGCGGCGCTCACCGCGTGCATCGACTACGTGGCCGAGCGCATGGTCTGAATGCGAGCCGTCCGGTCCGGGCGCCACCGCATTCGACTCTGGGGCACCGTCCGGCCTCGCGGGCTGAGACGACTCTCCGCGCCGCGCCTGTCAGGAGCATGCCTTTTCCGGACGCATCGCCCGCCCCAGTGGACTACCAGCGCCTGACGCCCGGGGTCTCTCGCAGCCGCTCGGCATCGACGACTTCATGGACACCGGAGCATCCGCGCCAGGGGCCGGGGCGGTCTGCGCCTGCGGCACACCAGGTGCGCGTCTGCTTCGGCCCGGCGGGACGGCTAGATCTCCGTGCCCGCTCGACGGGGCCGACGATCTGGACGTGCGGCTGGGGCAGAATGCTGTAGCGTACCGTCACGCGCCCACTGGCGGCGCACAGGTGGGCCCAGGCGACCATGGCGAAGGCGACGATCGAGCCCATTCCGATTCCCCATCGCGGGCTGGCCACCTCGGCGATCCACCCCTACCACGATCGAGCCGATGGGCGAGGTTCCCATGATGACCGTCTGGTGAGCGACATGACGCGGCCGCGAACGGTCGGCTCGGTGGACACCTGGACGACGGTGTTCGCGCTCGTGAACAGGAGGAGCTGCGTGAAGCCGACGAACATGAGGGACACCGCGAAGGTCGCGTAGGTGGGCATGACGGCGCTGACGCCCGACGTCACTCCGCACAGGCCCGCGGCGACGACGACGGTGCGCGTGCGCGGCGTGGTGCGCCGTCGTGCGACCATGAGGCGCCCGTCACGGATCCGACGGCGAACACCGACCCGAGGATCCCGTATTCGCCCGCGTTCTTGTCGAAGACGGTGCGCGCCATGGCGGCGCTCGTGAGCTGGAAGTTCAGCGTCAGGGCACGCGACCGTGCCCAGCACGAGGAAGATCACCGTGAGATCGCCGCGCGAGCGACGCGGCGCAGACCCTCGCGCACGCGTCCGCGGCCCCGCAGATCCTCCGGGTCGACCTGCCGCACGTACAGCTCTCCCGTGCGGATCGCCAGGAGAGCGCCGATGGTGAAGACGAAGGACAGGCCGTTGACGACGAAGACCCAGCCGGTTCCCACGGCGGATATCAGGGGTGCGGCCACGCAGACGCCGATGAGCCGGGCGAGGTTGAAGCCGAGTCGAGTTCAGCCCAACGGCGTTGGGCAGAGTCCTCGGAGGACGAGCTCGGGAGACGAAGACCATGCGGGGAGGCCGTCGAAGGCGCGACCGTTCCCGTGCCGACGGCGAAGAGGCAGACCTGCCACCTGCGCTCCCGCCGGACAGGACGAGCACGCCGGGCCCAGCGCCAGGAGGCGAGGCACGACTGATGATGAAGAGGATCCTGCGTTTTGTCGCACCTGTCGGCGAGCAGCCCCGCGAAGGGGTGATGAACAGGGAGCAGGGCGAACTGCAGGGGCGGAGACGAAGCCGACGGCGAAGGCGTCGTCTTCGATGAGCTCGGCCAGAACCAGCCAGTCCTGAGCGACGATCTGCATCCATGTGCCGATGTTGGCGATGAGCGCCGTGAAGAACCATGTGCGGTAGTTGAGTGGCGCAGACTGGCGAACGTCCGACCATGCGTCTCCTGTGTCTCCTCAAGCCTCGATTCCGTGTGCACCGCGACGCGGCGCGCGGAAAAGCGGTGGGCCAGTCTACTCCCGGTTCGGGGAACGGCGGCGAGCATGCGGGCCCGTCGCCGAGCCGAGAATGCGGCCCCGGGCGGGCTTCCGTCTGCGGGCGAGCTCAACCGGAGGGGCGAGATGGCATCCCGGGGCTTCGGGCCAGTCCGGAGTAGGGGAGAAGTCGCCGAGCTCGGCTCGCGGGCGGGCCGTGAGCGGAGGGTGCGGGCGGGCTCCGCGGGCGGCCCGTGAGAAGGGCCGTCGCGATCGCCGGCCGCCGGGCTATTTTCAGGCCGAGCAGCCGCTCGATCGGCTCCAGGAGGAAGTAGACGACGAACAGCAGCGAGACGACCCACAGAAGCGGGTGGACCTTGCGGGCCCCGCCGACGGCTGCCTGTGTGAGGACGTGGGCGATGAATCGATGCCGATGCCGACGGTGATCGAATACCCGAAGGGCATGAAGACGATCGTCAGGAAGCAGGGATGGCCACGGCCAGGTTTGTCAAACATCTTGAGA